>ERZ1026868.1-NODE-1-length-431756-cov-16.082949_pt1 | contig 431756 bp, 404 predicted proteins | sample MGYA00380164_ERZ1026868 | MGnify/ENA primary metagenome ERZ1026868 (study PRJEB33269, sample SAMEA4719800) | human gut metagenome | biome: human-associated habitat; feature: organic feature; material: feces | place: Cameroon | collected 2013-10 ...
TTCATGCGGGTCGGAACTTACCCGACAAGGAATTTCGCTACCTTAGGACCGTTAGAGTTACGGCCGCCGTTTACTGGGGCTTCACATCAATGCTTGCACACCTCTGCTTAACCTTCCAGCACTGGGCAGGCGTCAGTCCCTATACATCATCTTATACGATTTAGCAGAGACCTGGGTTTTAAGTAAACAGTCGCCCCCACCTGGTTTGTGTCACCTGATTAAAGTTGCCTTGAAACAGGTCATCCTTATCCCGAAGTTACGGATGTATTTTGCCTAGTTCCTTCAACATAGTTCTCTCAACCGCCTTAGTCTACTCGACTCGAGCACCTGTGTTGGTTCTGGGTACGATCTATACGCGTGGGCTATTTCCCGGAACTGCTTCACTGCCGCACCAATCCAATAAGGCGCAACAATTTACGCAATTCGTCACTCTCACGCAGGTCACGGAATATTAACCGTGTTCCCATCGACTACGCCTTTCGGCCTCGCCTTAGGGGTCGACTCACCCTACCCTGATTAACATTGGATAGGAACCCTTGCTCTTACGGCGTCAAGGTTTCTCACCTTGATTAGCTGCTACTCATGCCAACATTCGCGCTTCTGATACCTCCACCGTGGCTCGCGCCTTCGGCTTCACAGGCCTACAGAATGCTCCGCTACCGCGCGTCTTACGACGCACCCGCAACTTCGGTAAATGATTTTAGCCCCGTTACATTTTCGTTGCCGAAACTCTAATAGACCAGTGAGCTATTACGCTTTCTTTAAACGATGGCTGCTTCCAAGCCAACATCCTGGTTGTTTTGGAATCTCGACTCACTTTCCCACTTAATCATTATTTTGGGACCTTAGTTGGCGGTCTGGGCTGTTGCCCTCTCGTCCACCGACCTTAGCACCGATGGACTGTTTCCCAGGCTATAATTTGTTGGTATTCAGAGTTTGATATGGGTTGGTAAGATTTTACTCCCCCTAGCCATTTCAGTGCTTTACCCCCAACAACGAACACCTGAGACACTACCTCTATAGTTTTCGCGGAGAACCAGCTATAACGGGGTTCGATTGACTTTTCACCCCTAGACACAAGTCATCGCCCAATGTTGCCATATTGGTGCGTTCGGCCCTCCAGCGACTGTTACGCCGCCTTCAGCCTGCTCATACCTAGATCACCCCGCTTCGGGTCTATTACTGCATACTCAAATCGCCCTATTCAGACTCGGTTTCCCTTCGCTTACACCTAGCGGCTTAGGCTTGCATGCAATAATAACTCGTTGGCTCATTATACAAAAGGTACGCCATCACCGGAAAACCGGCTCTGACAGCTTGTAAGTATTCAGTTTCAGTGTCTATTTCACTCCCCCTTCGGGGTTCTTTTCACCTTTCCCTCACGGTACTTGTTCACTATCGGTCAATCAGGAGTATTTAGCCTTGGGGGAAGGTCCCCCCATATTCGAACCGAATTTCACGTGTACGGCTCTACTCTTGGACCAAGAAACTAGCTTTCGCATACAGGGCTATCACCTATTATTGCTGTGTTTTCCACCACATTTTGCTAGCTAAAATCTCGGTCACTGGGCTGGTCCCTTTTCGCTCGCCACTACTAAGGGAATCGCTGTTGCTTTCTTTTCCTGCGGGTACTGAGATGTTTCACTTCTCCGCGTTTGCTTCTTTGACCTATGTATTCAGCCAAAGATAATCCATAAAGGATTGGGTTTCCCCATTCGGACATTCCGGGGTCAAAGCATATTGACGGCTCACCCGGACTTATCGCAGTCTTTCACGTCCTTCATCGCCTCTGATTGCCAAGGCATCCACTAAACACCCTTTGTTACTTTTTATCTTATGCTTGAAGAGAATGTCTTCATGCACGTTCCATAAAAAGAACTTGAATGAGCAGACGTTAAAACGTCTTTTAAGCATTTAAGTTGATTCTTGTTTCTCTAATTGAATTATCACTTTCGTGATTACTCTAATAGAAAGATTTTTGAGATTATTACGATGTTCAACAAATCAAGAAATTCATATTTCTATAAACTTTATGATTTGCGACATAAAAACCGATTCACAATATATTGCTATAAAAGCAGATTCCGAGGATATTCATCTTGGAACATCTGGAATCAAAAATGATTTAATCATTTCTGATTCCAACCTCATCAAATTTAAGTGGTTGTCCGTCAGTAAACTGCCGCGACACTCAAATTTCCAACGCTATGCTTGTAAATTTGGTGGGTCAGGAAGAACTCGAATCTTCGACCTCCGCTGTATCAGAGCGGCATTCTAACCAACTGAACTACTGACCCAGCAGAAAGTTTCCCACATCAAAAAGAGATATTCAGACAGTCGCGTTTGGATTTGACCGTTTTCGTGTAAACGGTATTCTCTATAAAGGAGGTGATCCAGCCGCACCTTCCGGTACTGCTACCTTGTTATGACTTAACCCCAATCACCAACCCCACCGTAGGCGGCGTTCTCTTGCGTTAAACTACCGACTTCGGGTGAAATCGACTCTCATGGTTTGACAGGCGGTGTGTACAAGACCGGGGAACGTATTCACCGCTGCATTCTGATCAGCGATTACTAGCGATTCCAACTTCATGTCCTCGAGTTGCAGAGGGCAATCTGAACTGGGGCGTCTTTTAAGGATTGGCTTTGCCTTGCGACATTGCGACCCATTGTTGGCGCCATTGTAGTACGTTTGTAGCCCGACCCGTAAGAACCATGATGACTTGACGTCATCCACACCTTCCTCTCGCTTGACGCGAGCGGTCCCCTAAGAGTTCCCGGCATTACCCGCTGGCAACATAGGGCGTGGGTTGCGCTCGTTGCAGGACTTAACCTAACATCTCACGACACGAGCTGACGACAGCCATGCAGCATCTGTCTCCGCACCTACCGAATAGAAGACAACCATCTCTGGAAGTCGCGTGCGGGATGTCAAGGGTCGGTAAGGTTTCTCGCGTAGCATCGAATTAAACAACATACTCCACCGCTTGTGCCGGTCCCCGTCAATTCCTTTAAGTTTTAATCTTGCGATCGTACTCCCCAGGCGGTGTGCTTAACGCGTTAGCTACGTCACTGATACCCCGAAGGGAACCAACAACAAGCACACATCGTTTAGGGCGTGGACTACCAGAGTATCTAATTCTGTTTGCTACCCACGCTTTCGTCCCTCAGTGTCAGCAATGATCCAGAAGACTGCCTTCGCCATTGGTGTTCTATCTGATATCTACGGATTTCACCCCTACACCAGATATTCCATCTTCCTCTATCACGCTCCAGCCTGCCAGTATCAAAGGCAGTTCCAGGGTTGGGCCCTGGGATTTCACCCCTGACTTAACAAACCACCTACGGACGCTTTACGCCCAGTAAATCCGAACAACGCTTGCACCCTTCGTATTACCGCGGCTGCTGGCACGAAGTTAGCCGGTGCTTTTTCTATCGCTACTGTCATCATCTTCACGATTAAAAGAACTTTACAACCCGAAGGCCTTCTTCATTCACGCGGCATGGCTGGGTCAGAGTTTCCTCCATTGCCCAATATTCTTAGCTGCTGCCTCCCGTAGGAGTCTGGACCGTGTCTCAGTTCCAGCGTGGCTGATCATCCTCTCAGACCAGCTATGGATCATTGCCTTGGTAGGCCGTTACCCCACCAACAAGCTAATCCAACGCGGGCACATCCATCACCGATAAATCTTTCCCGTTTCCGGCGTATGCGGTATTAGCGTTCGTTTCCAAACGTTATTCCCCAGTGATGGGCAGTTTCCCACGCGTTACTCACTCGTGCGCCACTAGCTCCACAGGGCAAGCCCTGCTTCACCCGTTCGACTTGCATGCCTAAGACCTGCCGCCAGCGTTCGTTCTGAGCCAGGATCAAACTCTCAAGTTCTTAAAAAACTTGGGTTTAAGTCCTGTGCATACAAACAACACTGACATAATATCAGTTCGTCTTTACATATATAATTCGCAAGACAAGTTTTTAACGAGGTTTCATATGTAAAACCTACTACCTGTCTAGGATATGCACATTGACTTAGTCAAAGTTTGGATTTTTCCAAATTCAACTGTCTGCATATCTCTTCTTGAACGATTTTTGATTTGCATCAAAAATCACTTGATGAGCTGCTTTTATTCACAATGTTTGCGAGTTTATCAGGAACCCTATTCATTTGGTCGTTCCGATAACCGCAGAATTTCAGGGGTTGAGAGTTTTTTTTGATTTGTTCTCAACTTGAAAGCCCGCATAGTATGTGTTCTATTTCGGAAAAAGTCAAGCGGTTTTTGGAAAATAATTTCAAAAAAATCTTAAAAAGCCACGAAAAGCATTCCCAATCCATTGAAAATCCGCGATTTTTTTATTTTGAATTTTTTTTGATTTTTTTCGTTTTTTTATTTGGTCGCACGACCTGTGATTCGGATTTTTGACCAAATCTGATTCGGATTTTATGTAAAAAGCCCAGAAATCCGCCATTTTGCGATTGTTTAACACGATTCGTGCCGCCAGTGCACCCCCGCCGTACGTATACGCGCGCGCACGCGTATATATAAAACGCTTTTTGCGTTCGGACGGCGATGCAAGCCCCACCCGAATCGTTATTTCTGGATTTTGGTGCGACGAATCGCTCAGAAAAAACCGAATCAATGCACTTTTCTGTTTAATCAAGGTCATTTTTGTGATATTATTCGTGGTATGAAGACGAAGATTTTGATTTTGTCGTCCCTGCTGTGTATGTGTGGGGCGAATTATGCCAGCGCGTCCGAATGTGTCGGCGCGGGCTGTGATATTGAACCAATGGTTGGCACGCCGACCCAGTTGGGCGTTGTTTCCGCCCCTGTGGTTGCGACCGCGCCAGTCACGCCGGCGAATACGCCGATGCAATACGTCTATTTGGATCAAATTCCAATGCAACAGACAAAATTGCTGAGCATTAAACCGGTCGAACCAGACAATCGCCCCGCGTTGTGGGACGGTGTTCAGGGCAAATATACCCAGAAAAAGTTCGATAAAACAGTGGATTGGCGTGATGGCGTGCCCATCTGGGACGATTCGATTGTGTCATATCGGGACAAGGATTTTTCGGACTGGTTCTTGGAACCATTGCCAGAATTGTACATTCGTGATGCGGACGTGCCCGCAACGGTTGATCCGGCGGTTACGTTATACAACCAGACAATGGACGATGCCGCGGCGACACGCGCCCGCGTCGAAGAATTGCTGAGTCCGCAAAAGCCATGTGATAACCTGTGGACAAATGATGTTGTTACGCCACGCCCAGAATACACGGCACAAGACATGACCGAAAGTGTTCAGGTTGTATTTGGTCGCGCCGACGGTTGCCCATTTGAAACAGAAACAGAATGCACCATTTGGCGTCGCAAGCCCGTTGTGCACGAGGTTGTTGCCCCGCGCAGCGCAAAAATTCAGGACTTTCGTATGGCCGAATTTATTGATGCGACCAAATGCGATGCCGATATTGATGCAACAAATCCGGCGGCCGCACCGTTGCTGGCACGCTATAAAATGCTGATGAATTCGGCGAATGCATGCTGCACCGACGGTATGGTGTATGCGTTGCGTAATGCGGGCGCATCAGATGGTCTGATTTACAAATTCATGTCTGACGACGCGAATTTCTATGGTTTTGGGTCACGTTGCCTGATGATGACGGACAAGGAACTGGACACCAAGTATCCAAATACCGCGACCGCGGCGGTTGCCGCCGACGTACGTAATGGTTGCTTGTGTCGTGGTCGCCAGTGGTTCAGCGCGATGCTGGCACCATTTACAGACGCATATGCGGCCGTGCCAGAATTCAAAGATGTCAAGTTTAATTATACATATACGGACGGATTGGGGCGCGAAATTACCACGTCAATCAACAACGATGTCCAGAATGTGTTATATCAACTGACATTGTGTCCATAAAAAACGCGCCATCGGCGCGTTTTTTATAGAGAGCAAAGAGCAGAGTGCAGAGAGCAATGAAGTGCGCCATCGGCGCATTTTTTATTAGTGAGAAAGCGACAGAGTGATACAGTGATATAGTTTTAGAATATAAAACTTAAAAACCTGTGTCGCCTGCGGACTATGTCCTTGTCTCAATCGTTTTTTTGCACTACTAGCACCCTTGTCATTCCTGCGTAGGCAGGAATAGGGTCTATAAAACCTTGTGTGATTATTTACGTTTTTATATACTGACTTTATGCAAGAACATGTCTATTGGGTATATATACTGTTTGATACGCGCGCAGGTGCAACCTATATTGGCGTAACAAATGATTTGAAACGCCGCGTGTTTGAACACAAAATGGAATTGATATCTGGTTTTACCAAAGACAAACATATTCATAAATTGGGCTATTATGAAGAATACAAGTACATAGACAATGCAATAGCACGCGAGAAAACCTTAAAAAAATGGAAACGTGCATGGAAATACCGTCTGATAGAAAGTATGAATCCAGAATGGAAAGATTTAGCATCGGATTTAGATGAATATATTGCCAATGTGTCGGGTGTGTAATTGGCTCACTGCGTTCGCAGCTGCCTAGACCCTATTCCTGCCTGCGCAGGAATGACAAAAGAGTTAGAATCTTTGTCATTGCGAGCAAGCGTGGCGCAGCGCGGCAATCCAGCAAATAAAACTTGACATTATTTATATTTTGTCTATTTTATAATTGTCTAAAAAAGGAGAACCTGCATGGTTGATTTCGGCTTTTCAAATATTGATTGGAATTTAACAATTAAACGTTTTGAAGAATCTACGTACAAAATAATAAATAGTTACGGTTTCGCTGGCAATCGAGAATGCATTTTAGTTCCAGAAACAAAATTTGCAAAAACACGGCAAAAATATCCAGATGCAGAAGTAGTTTGTTATGAAGAACTTATTTACATGAGCGGTGTTAGCAAAGAATATAATGAAGTTCTGTATAATATAAAGCAGCTTAAAAAATATAACAGCCCCAGCAGCAATCCAATAGATAAACAAAATTCGAGAGTTGCGTTGTTGGTCAGTTTGAGAAAGTGGTATTACGCCACGTCCAGAAAAACATTTTCTGGTTTTGTTTCGCAATTCATGCCTTTGACGCACTTTGCAGTAAAACAACAAAAACAGAAATAGAGAAAACTGTATTCTAATAAAAACGCGCCAGTGGCGCGTTTTTTCAAAGTTCATCCGTCTCCGCTGATGCTCCGCCGCGATAAAAATTTTGTGCGCTGCGCACAACATAAAATAAACTGGATTGCCGCGCTGCGCTACGCTTGCTCGCAATGACAAAGGTGTTAGCAGTGCAAGGAAATAACAAGAGCGAAAGTCCGCAGGCGACAAGTTTCTAGAAATATAGTCATTCTTGTTGCGTGCTAAGTTCTCCTCCTGTGGAGGAGTACCCGAAGGGGGAGGTGGTCTTTTGTCTGAATGCACTAATTTTATTATTACGCACTCTCTCGACCACCCCGTCCTAGCGGACACCCCTCCAATGGAGGGGAACTTAGACATGTTGCCTGCGGACACCCCTCAAAGAAATCACCCACAAAATTTATCAATTTTGCGGGGCCAGATGGAGGGGAACTTAGTTTGTTCTGGAAACATTGTCATTGCGAGCGTAGCGTAGCGACGCGCGGCAATCCAGAGAATATAAAAATGTGCGCCGAATGGCGCACTTCATTGCTCTCTGCACTCTGCTCTTTGCTCTCTATAAAAAAACGCGCCGATGGCGCGTTTTTTTTATTGTCTGGGGTTATTTTGATTCTGTTTTTTGCTGGCGCGCATTCAGATTACTGGTTGCATTTCGAATCTCTATGTTTAACTGGGCTAAACATTTCTGAAATGTATTGCGACCCTGAATCTGTCTGACCTCGCTGCAATCAACTGTTTTATTATCAACCGTGACATTTGGCAAACCGGACAAAACTTTTTCCGTGGTATTGCTGTTGCCAGCGTCGCGTTCTGTAACGTTATTTGCCTTCAACCCCGCACCACCGGCGTTACTGACCACGACACCGACGTCATTTGCCAATTGTTTGCGCAATTCGGTTGTAATATTCGTGCCGCCATTTGACATTTTGTAAATCAGGCTATAATTGCTGCGCAGGCACGTGAAAACCTCTGCCGTGGTGTTCATATTGTTGCAATTCTGTGCCATCGCCAGATAGATATTTTTATCACCTGTATCGCCATACGCGCCGGACACAGTTCCACCAGACGTTGTGCCAGCCCCCGAGGCCTGTAATTTAGTGGTCAAAATCGCCTTTTCCAGTTGGGTTTTCAGACGGCGCATCGTCGCGTCCAGATAATCATACTGGGCCTTCATCTGTTGCGTCATAATCGTTGTCTTTAACGCAATGACGTCTTTCATTTCCTGTTTGTCGGCAGCCACAGACGGATTTTCTGTTTTGCCAATATTGTACACATGCGTTGTGCACATTGCGTATTGCGGCAGAATATAATCGCACGTTGTGGCGTTTGCGTCCGCAGACAGCGACGTGCCGGTTGCGTCTAGTTTCGCGCACATCTTGGCCGGAATTGTTTTCAGGGTTGCGTGTTTCTGCAAATCCTGTAATTTATCGCCAACCTGACAAAAGATTACGCCATTATTTTCTGGTGTTTTGTCACCAGTAAATGCGGCGGGCGCATCTTGTTCAATAATGCGTTCCAGTGTTTCAATATCAATCGTTGCCTGTTTTTTGCGATTGCGGAACAATACGGAATTATCCAAGGCCTCGGACGCACAACCAACACGGATTGATTGACTTTCGTCACCTTCGGCAATATTCAGCCATTCACGACGAACATCTTCGGTACTGGTCAGCATTTTCACCAACTGGCACCCACCGTCGGACATAGGCACAACCTGACCCACACGGCAAGATTTATTATTCCCCAGAACACCTGTTGAAATTGTTTTTGTACAAGGCACTTGCTTATCTAATTTTGTATCATATCTGACACATGCCCCATCATCTATGATACCAGTATCTATTGTCGCGACAGACACACCATTCACGCAATTCTGTGCGGTATAGTGCATAACCTGACCTGCGCTGCACATATATTGTGCCCACGCATTACACGTGCCGTTCAGCATCATGTAAATATCGGAAATATCAACACCAACCGATTGCGCCAGAATCAAGGCATCATAAACCTCGTCCAGCACAGCATTATACGGTTCAAAGAAATTCATTGCGCGTTGCTTGAACGCCTTGACCCGATGCGGGCCGGTGCAATTATTGCCCGATGTATCGCACCCAGCGTATGTAAAGGCATCTTGCATTGTTTTCTCTAACGCCTTCATCTGGGTTTCAGAATTTTCAATTTTTTCGTAAATCTGACCCGTGATTTGTTCGCGCGCCAATGTGTCAGCTGACACGCCAGCCGCCGCAGCCGCATTTTGCGCCGCCGTCAGACCATTGTCAGGTGCAGCAACCGTGTCAGACACGGACGATGTTGCCGCGGTTTGCGATGCCGCCTGTGCCGCTGCAAATTGTTCCTGTTGCTGGGCCAGTGCACTCTGTAATTGGGCGACCGTGTCGGCATTTTGCTGGGCCATTGTTTGCTGCATTTGCTGCATTTGGGCCTGCATTGCCTGTAATTGTTGGGCATTTTGTTGTGCCGCCGCATTTGCCGCGGCCGTTTGTGCCGCCGCGTTTTGGGCATTTACCTTGGCCGTGGAATTAGCAACCAGTTGCGCTGCAATATAAGAAACCAAATCTGCCCCATATTGCTGGCACGCCTCATTTGATTTAACGCAACCGTCAACAATAGACGTTGCAACCGCCATATCGGTACAACCGCCAGATGCACACTTTGGCTGGGCACAGCGCAGAACAATCGCATTACAATTACCGAAATCAGCAGTGGCCGCTTCGCCCGACGTGGCCGCACGGCTGTTCATCAATGTATTCCATGTATTATTGTTCACCGCCCCAGAATTACCGTTATATGCGGTCAAATTATTGCCACGGGTTGATGCAACAACGGCCAACGCCGTGTCCGCAGACACCAGCGACAAGGCCACCAACAAAAATCTTGCTATGGGTTTCATACTCTCTCTGTTACGTATAATTTTAACATAAAAACCACGCACTGGAAAGATAAAAAACACATTCGGGTGCAATTTTTGCCACAACTTAAACATTGTTGACAAAATAATAATTTTGTATATCATATAAAATATGATTATTTCAAATGGGATTCTTTTGTCGGTATCAGACGATGATTTAACCACAGACGGCACATTGTGTGTGCCGGACGGGGTTCGTCGTATTGGTGCACGCGTGGGATGCAATATGCCACGTATGCGCGCACTGGCATTACCTGACACATTGGTAAAAATTGGCAATGGGGCGTTTTGTTATAACCACAATCTGGAATCAATAAAATTTGGCGCAGGCGTCAAAAAAATTCCCAATGGCGCGCTGGTCGGGGGCAGTTTTTTGCGCACGATTACGATACCCCGCACGTGGGCAGGACTGGACAACACGGTTGAACACCTGTTGGCGGACAAATGCACCATTGTGCGCGATATGGGCAATGACACGCTGCAAACATTTCCGCTGTTTCGACACGGGGACAGATTTTTTTATGAACAATCACGGCGCGATATTTGCGGAATCACAATATATAATTTGTTATTGCCACGGTTTGACGACAACGGTATATCCGGCGCGGCGCGCGTGGCGGTGCACACCGGACGCAGCACATTTATCGAACCAACGCTGGACGCGGCAATGGACGACGCACGACGCAAGAAAATTATGAATGAATTTCAATATGCATTATGGAAAAACAGGGTTCAACGCACAAAAAAGACCAAATTTGACGAAGATATTGACGACGTAATTCTGGGGGCGGCGTACAGAACTTTGCATGGCCAGTCACGCATCAATGCCGCCACGCGCGCCATGATGCGCGGGTGGGCCGACCGCATTCCGCAGATGTCCGCCGACATTATGGCATTTATAAAAAAATACCCGTTGCGGCGCGACCTGTATGAATTGCATGGGGTTGATTTTGATAAAATGATGCAAATTGTCGCACCGGCGACGCGCGGTGTGATGACAAAATCTGCGACCCGCCGGTTAAAGCACGCGCCAGTTGATGCCGCCGAAATGGACGCAATGGCATTGGTGGGATATCAAAACCCAGGGGCATTTCCATACGAATGGTTGCAACAGATTTCGCGCGACAAACGTGGGGCAGCAACGGCGCGCCTGCACAAGATATTCAAAAATGCCGCAATAAAATCGTACTGCGCCGACACGCCCGATGCATGCAATCGCATGATGCCCGCAATGGACGATTTGGAACAGAAAATGTCGCGCGTGCTGAAACAGCCGGTTGAAATTATGTATGTCGGGGGCGGATGTTTTGGTAAAACGCATATGATTTTTGTTGGCGATGCGCCGGCATACATTCTGAAAACATATCACAGCGATTGCGAACACGGATTTTTTGCTACGTGGGCACACGATACAGAATTACAAAATTCATTCTTGCTGTCGGGGCGCAAGTATTATGGCGATTTGCACTGGCGTCAGATTGAAACCGCAGGCATCAGTATTCAACGTGGCGAACGATATCTGATATGCAAACTGGCCGAAGGTAAGCGCGACGGATTGCCCAAACCACCATACGAGCAATTCAAATGGTATAATGTATACGACCATTCTGATAATCTGATTGGTAATACATTGATTGATTGTGGTGCACTGGAAATTATACCACAATTCCAGACAAAGCCATATATGCGCAAGATTATAAATACAGTTCTGTACCGGTCATTTAATGAACTGAATATGATACAGAAAAAATATAACGCCGAACAAATTCGCACGGCGGTTGAGTTTATGAATGCCCGCATGACCCAGAGCACCATAAAACGCGATGAAATCTGTCGTAAATTACAGTTTTTGTCACAACACGTAAAGTGATGCTGCAAAATTAAAAACGCCCCACACGGGGCGTTTTTGCTATTCAATGCTGGTGGTAATGATATCACCGTATGTGCCGGCTTCGTCCCCGCCAACATAGCAACTGATATGTTTACCAACGCTGTTCATCCATTCGTTGTACGCGGCCTTTTGCGCGGCGTCCATATTCGAATCCTGAATGTCGCGTGTTGCGCGGTTCAACAAGAATGCACCCGCCGTACCAACAACCGCCGCACCAACGGTTGAACCAATCCATGTCTTGCCCTGTACGCCGGACTTGTTACCAGATGTGCTGGCCAAATCGTAACGGCTCTGGCATGCGCTGCTCAAACGATCCAACGCGGTGTTATACGTATCACATTTTGCCTTGTTATCGCCGGTGCAATCATTGCCCAACGCTGTGAATGCCGATGAAACAGCATTTCGTGTTTCAGATGCAACATTCAACTGGGTTGCAAAGTTGATTGCCGTATTCACGCCGTTTTCATATGTCGATTTTTCAAAGACAGCGTTTGTTGTCTTTACCTTGGCATCTTTCGCGTACCCTTGGCACAATTTGAGCGCCTTTTCAGATGTGTTCTGATTGTCTGAAACCTTGTTCAGGCCGGTCAGTTTGCCGAATGCAGAACCATCTTGCAAACTTGCACCCAGATATGCACCGCCAACCGAGCCACCCAGTGCGCCCAACACCGTCATCCATGTGCGGGTACGTTTCTGGGACGCTTCTTTGTCTGCGGTTGCGTCATCAGCAACGGCGTTGGCGATTTCTTCCAATTCAGAATTTGGAATCCAACTGCCGCATGTGAAACTGTCGCCGACGGCAAAGTATGCGGTTGACCAATTTGTACCGTTCTGCAATTTTTCCTGAATGCGTTTGTCATCAGATTGCAGTGTTACACGCACGCGGCAGAACGAACCATACAAATCGTTGCTGGCCACGAACTGGTTTGCTTTCAGACCATTGACAGTGTATGTCTTGGGCACTTTGGTGGATTTCAATTTTACCCACATATATGTGCCGCCTGTGTCCTTGGCCCCCATGACGCCGCCCTGATTGCTGGACAGACACATGTTCTGTTCCTTGGTCAATTTGGCGTTGTATTTTGCCTGTGCTTCTTTTTCAATATCATAAATCAAATCTTTGAACAAAGACGATGCTGCCTGTGTTTGCAGATATGTTGTGTATGAAACCATAACTGGTGTGTCGTACACATTGCCGTTTTCATCAACGGTGTTGCAAACGCCTTGGTCGCCGTTTTTGGCCGTGCAGATAGCATTGCCATTTTCATCGTATGACTGGACGTTTTCCGTATCCGCGGTCACAGATGTTGCGCCGCCCGCATCAATCCAGCCACCACGTACGGACGTTGCATCAGACCATGCGCCCGTGCCAGATTTGTTCTGAATCTTTAATTTATTCTGTTCGATTGCCAAGTGCTGTTCGCACACAGATGCGTTCTTGACCGTATCCAAACACAATCCCAGTACAACCGTGTAATCCAAAACACCGCCGACCTTGTTCATTGATTTATCAAATGAACTGTCGCCCGTGCTGGTCAGGTTGGAATAAATATCTGTACGATTGCGATAGCAATTTACGTAATCTGAACCACACATTGCCTTGACACAACTGGTCGCGACGGACTGGCACTGCTTTTTCATTTGGGCAATGGCCGCATCGCTGTACGTGTTTGCCAATGTTGCATTCAGGGACGCAATCACGCCGATTGGGTCGGTACCGCCCGCCTGATATTCTGGGAACAGTGTATCAAACGCATCGGCATTGATGTATGCATATGAATATGTGCCGGTTGTATTTGGATTTGCCGCCGCATATTTGCAATACAGGTCAGTATTCACAACCGCCGCACAACCGGTCTTGATTTCATTATAACTGACCGAATTGTTGATGGATTTATCGGTTGCACCAAACACCTGAGAATAGCATGCCGCGCCGTTACCACCACCACATACACGCATTGCGCATGTTTTGATTGTATCAACGCACTTTTGCTTTGCACGCGTATCGAATTTTTCAACCAAATCCGTGATTTTTGCCTTCATCGCAGTGTTCATGCGTGCAGCATACGCTTCGTCATAAACCTCTTCCTGATTGTCGGCATCTTTTAACTGGGACGCGGTTGGCATTGCGCCATTGCCCAAGAATGTGGCATAGCAATATTTGTTTGCACCAACGGTGTCCATGCAAGAATTTTTAATGTATGCCGCAATGGCAGATGTGCTGACCGTGTCGGCAGCAGTTGTTGATGCACCCGTTGTTGCGTCGGCATTGCCACTGTTGATACCATCAACCAGCGCAGTTGTCTGGGTTGATGCGTTTTCATAACATTTGTATGGGTTCATTGCGCACGCGTTCAAGATACATTGATCAACAACCTTGTAACATGTGGACACGGCGTTGATTGCCGCCAATGCTGCCCCCTCTGATATCATTTGGCCGATACGGCTGGTCGCCGCAGGGGTTGTTGTGGTTGTCGTTGAACCAAACAATTCGATTTTACCATCGGATTGGCAACGCGCCAATGTAGAATCGCAGAACACCATCTGCTTTTTGAATTCGGTATTTGTTGTGCACAATTCAAAGTCCGCACCACAAACGTTTTCTTTCTTCAAACATGATGTATAACGCTTTACACAGTTTGATGTATCGTATCTGTTTGAAATTGCCGCCCCATCAATCAACTGGCCCAATACACTGCCGTTGGTGGGGTATGTGTAATCTGTAACCTCGCCATACGTGTTCTTGGACGCGACGTTGGACAGTGCGGTTGTATTTGACGTACCGAACAAACTGGTAATCCCAGACGCGCTGCATTGTGCCAATGTGGACAGGCATTGTGGCATTTTCGCGTGGAACAGAACCTTGGTCGTGCATTCTTCGAATCCACTGCCACAGGCATCGGCCCCCTTGATACAAGAGGTATATGCATCGATACATTCGGCGTTGGCCAACAAATTCGACGTGGTTGTCGTTGACGTTGTTGTGCCCGTCACATACGTTGACATCGTCGGCATACGACGCGCCGCATTACCCATCACACTGGGACGTGCAGTTGCCGCATATGCCGCAGGCAAACATGCCAAAATCGCCACAAAACTGATAGATTTTTTCAGTAAAAACATTCTGTCCACTCCATTATTTATGATTTAGTATATCATAAAATCCCATATTGATAAAGAAAAAACTAAGAAATCACAGGCAAAAATGACGGGGGCGATGTGCCCCCGATTTTGTTTTTAACCGATGTCGTCCAAAATGCATTTCAGTGTTTCCATATCGTCCGGCAGGTGCGATTTGAAATGCACACGTTCGCCCGTGGTCGGGTGATTAAATTCCAAATATTCGGCATGCAACATTTGGCCATTATGGTCACGCAGAAATTCCAGTAAATCTGGGTCGCGTGTACTGGCCAGTCGGCCCGATGCGCGGCCGTAAACCGGATCGCACAAGACAGGAAAACCATGCGCCGACAGGTGAACACGTATCTGGTGCGTGCGGCCGGTCAACAAATTACACCGAAATGCCGATACGCCCGCACGCGGCCATACGGACATAACGTTTACCTGTGTATGGGCGGGCTTACCCCCAGATTTGACCATTGTCATTTTCTGGCGATTGCGTGATGAACGGGCGATGTTGCCGGTGATGTCTGCGCCCTCCCAATTCGGGACACCCCAGACGAATGCGACATAGCGACGCACCAAATCGTGGGCCGAAAATGTTTTTACCAATGCACGAAACGCCGCATCTGATTTTGCAAAGACCATAACGCCACTGGTATCTTTGTCCAAACGGTGCACAACCCCAGGGCGCGTGTCCCCGCCCAATGTCGACAGGTGACAATGCGCCAGCACGTTTTGAACCAATGTGCCGGTCTTGTTCCCAGCCGATGGGTACATAACAACCCCGCGTGGCTTATCAATGACGATTATGTCGTCGTCCTCGTAAATAATACCTAAATCAAAGTCCGACGAAATATTGTCGGCGGCGATGTCTGATTTTGGGGCGGGAATGTCGACCGTTATAATGTCCCCTGCACGCAGACGCGTTGCCGCACGGGCATCACCACCGTTTAATGAAATCTTGAAACGCTGAATTTCACTGCGCGAAAATTCGGGCATCTGGTCGGCCAAGAATTTGTCCAAACGCGTACCAACCCCATCATCAGAAACTGTAAATGAACGAATATCAGACATCAGAAACCTATTTATATTCAGACCAATCGCGGCCACGTGTGCAACGCGACAAATCAATGGACAATTCGCGCGCATCGGCGGTAACCGGACACGTCAGCATACCCGTACTGACCGATTGATCGGCATCGCGCGTGGCATTACGGTATGTGAATTTAATTTCGGTTGGTGGGTACACACATGCGATTTGCAATGTACCATCGTTTGTGCCATTCGCCCCCAGCCATACGCGCACACCATACCCCAATCCATAGCATGGAAAACCGTCCAAGTAATACAAGACCAAACCCGAACGCCCAACCAATGACTTATCAATCTTGAACCGCCCCGTATATCTATGCAGGGTCAGACCGGTCAGGGCCTCCCAATCCGTGCTGGTGGAAAAAACACTGACACGGTTGACGGTTGGCGTGTCATCAGCCCGCGACGCCCCCATCAGCATAATCACAGAAATCAATGCCAGCGCAAATTTCTTCATTTCTTTGTCCCCATGTTTGCCAATTCCACAGACACCCGTTTAACGCCCATTGGCGAACCCGATAATGTGTGCGAAAACTGAACCTGAGTTCCCGCGTCCAGCAATGTTGCCGATGGCATAAATTTCTGTTGCATAATAATGTTGCCGTTTGTATCACGCGCCGTGATAATCAAATCAGGCACACCATAGATTTCATCAGACACATTTTGCACCGTACCATCAACCACCAATCGTGGTGCGCCACCCGCGTCCGTGGTTGTACGCACAGACGTAACATGTGCGACCAATGGGGCGGCGTTGGCATCTTCTATTTTCTGGCGTGTGATAACAGCAACCGTGAACACAATCGCCGACAGCAACGCGCACAATGCCGCAAAGAACATCATTGCCGCACCGCGACCATTGCTGCGGGCGGGCGTCCAAGTATTGCCACAAACCGCGCACTTTACCGCGCCCGCGCGTAGTGACGGTACGGAATATTCTGTCTGACAAAAATCACATTTTATTTTCATGATTCCACTTATACCACATATTATTCCAAATTCAACAGGCGATATTTCGCACGAACGCGCGTCTGGATTTCAGACAATGCGTTCATAAAATCTGCGACCGTTGCGTTCTGGTTTGTGGCAACTGTTGCAAACAACTGGTACGACACCGTGTCGCCACGCGTATCACGCGCCGCGGCTGATGCCATGCGATTCAAATCCAAGAATGTCATATCTGACATATTGGCCACACCACTTTTTACATTCCAATAATATGCGGGGTTCACAGAATCTTCTATCATTTTACTGACGACCAATTTGGGCGTAATTGAACCGGTAAAACCAACCGTCACATACACCGCGGTAATACGGCCCGACGTCATATCCACAGAATCCGTAACACGCAGCAATGCGATTTTTTCACTGTCACTGATGGACAATCCACCCAATGTTAAATTAGACACCCACAGGTCACCGACATTAAAACTGGAAAACTTGCCCACGTCCGCTAATTTGAATGCGCCCGCGACGTTCAATGTACGCGAATCCGCCGACATAGTGCCGGACACCGTTGCGTTTTTTATACCGAACGCACCGTCCAATGTTGGGCGGGTTTGATATATCAAACTGGAAACCGCCGCACGTCCCAATGTTAAATTACCATACAGCGTAACCGACGACGCGTCCAAGAACGCCATATCAGTAATATTATGTCCGCCCAGATTCAGTCCCGCCTGCATCGTTGCATCACGCGCATCGTCCGATGGCACACGCCACAGGTAAAGTGCATTGTCCAGATTCACCGACGTTGTTGCAACAATTCCGTTTGTTGCCACAATACCCATATCAATATTATCGGCGCGCGATGTGCCAAATGCGCCGTATGTGCGGGCGTTGTCCACAAACCCCAGTTGCCCCGCGCCCGTTGCCACAATTTCACGTGTACGTAGTGGCGTGATATCGGCATCTGACATAACCACAACACCCTGCAAAGTGGATTTGCCACGCACGTCGTTTGATTTCAAAACACGTAACTGATAATCACGACCGTTTTCCATTAAATTTGTATTCAGGCCATAATCCGCCAAGTCCGCCATTTCCAGACGTGTGATATTTTTCCCAACCGTTTCCAATAATTTTTCACGATTATCGACAATATAGCGTTCCAATGCGTCCTGAATGTTTTCCATTTCGCGGGCGATAACGATATTTTCAGCGCGACGAACCGCACGCGTCTGATACTGAAACAAAAATGGAATTATCAGTGTGGCCAGCGCAACCGACAACAATAACTCTACCATCATGCCGCCACGCGACGCATTTGACGCAGAAAAGATACGCAATGGTGTTTTCATTACTTCAATACCTCTTGGGGTGTTGCGGATTTCCAACTGCTTTGCATTATCGCATTAAATTCCGATGCCTTGGGCGCGGCGGGCAATGCGGCGCGCGTCAATGTCAATTTAGAAAACGTTGGTGCTTTGGTATTTGGAAATGTCCAATTTCCCAACTTTAACGGTGCATTTGTTGACATCAGTAATTCACCAGATACGGTCAGGCCAAAATTTTCATAGAACACAATTTCTTCGGCGGAAACATATGGCGTTTTTACAGCATTTGCACTGATACCCACAAAACCACTGATTGTTCGCGCGGTATCTGATTTCAAAACCAAATCGCGTGCGACATTGACGGACTTGGTAATTTTTGCGCGGTCGGTTACGATGCGGCCGCTGGTTGTATATGCCGCGCCATTCATACTGTCCGCGTTGATTGTTCTGAATCCGGAAATATCACCCGTCACACGCATAGAATTGATTTTTACACCCGCGCCATCGACATTTGCGCCACGACGGAAATACGCGGTGTTTGCCGTCATATCATCAATGCCAGCAAATACCGCCGACATGTTTTTAACCCGCGCGGACACGCCCGACAGCACATCAACATTGTATATATTGTTGCCGCCCATATTCAAATCGCGCAACATGGTGTTCAGGTTTTCTTCGTCTGATGCCGTACGATGCAAGTATTTTGTTGTATCCAATCCCGCAACATCGCGCGACACACGATACACCAGCAACCCTTCGTGAAAGTCCGGTGCGGACACCGCCCAATTTGCACCATACGCCACACCATCGGGTGACACAATCGCGGCATCTGCGCCGACATGGCGGGCAATACGATTTGCGTCCAGTTTATTGTCTGCAATATCAAACGCCAAATACACATCAGTAATTGTTGCGCCACGCACAGAATACTTGTCAATAAATCCCGCCGATATAGATGGCGATATTTGTGCCAATTCATCGTCTGATAATTTAATCTGGGCCGTATCAGGCCAATGACTTTGGTTCGTACGAACATAATTTAACGTAATATCGCGCAATTCCATAATCTGGCGCGCAATCGCCATATCGCGCAGGTTTGACGTCGTGTCTGTGATTTGGGAATACAGCACAGGCGCAGCAATCGCAACGATTGCCATGGACAAAATAACCTCTGTCAAACTGGTGCCGCGGGTTGGGCGCGATGAAAATATACGCGATTTAATCACAGTTACTGCCCCCGTTTAACATACATTGTTTGATATCAATACGCTGTTCCAAGCGTTGCCAAAAATAATATTGGCAAATTATATACTGCGACAATGATTTCGCGTTATAAGTACCACCCAATTCCGCAATCAGTGCCTTGCACGCAACCGTTGTGTTATTTGATTCAGATGGCGATTTCAATGGCGCAATCGTATCATTATTTATCGTGCTGACAAATGCGTCCGGCAATATGGACGTACCGGCGGGACGAATGTCCAATATAACAGCACCCGTTTCCCCATCAGACAACGCATCAGACGTCTGGTCACGCATGGTGATGTTTGATGTGGCGATTGACGCAACACTGATACCACTGTATGCAGAATAACTTAACGAATCTTCGTCAATATAAACATCTTGGCCACGGGCAGCATTCAAGAATGAATTGATTTCCAATCGTTCAACACTGAAATTTATCTTGTCACTGACCACATTGCCACGCACATACCAATTCGCGGGGCCTGTAAAACTGGTACGGCCCGCCGTCATTGCAAAATCATATACCGATGCGGTATTTGCATTAAATGTTCCCGCATCACCAAACGCCGCAACCGTGCGCGCATCAACAGAATCAACCGACAGTGCGCCACGCGTCAGCGACAGCGCAGATTCGCCGTCCGGACTTTGGAATACCGCCCTGTCCGCGGTGGCGTTTTTAATGGAATTTTTGGATTTGCGTCCATTTTCCGTCCCCGTCAACGACAATGTTGTAATTTCGCCCGTATCAAAACCCGCGCGGTTGGCAACAATACTGCCCACATTATTCAGCGAATTGCCATTCATTTCCAAATTGGCCAAGAATGCGCCCGCGTCCAAATCCGTATCATTACGACGCACGACGTCTGAATACGCATCGTCCAATGCAATCGCCACCACCAGTGCATCATTGTCCGTCGCCGCATAGAACCCAATGCGACGCACCAATTCCGCCATCTGAATCCCCGACAGATTTCCGCCCGTCATTTTCAGGTATGCCGATACCTGCGCAGAATCCTTGTCAATAACCAGCGCGATATTTTGCCCCAGTGCGGTTTGCGGTCTGAACCCCAATGGCAACCCATATGGTTCAAGTAAATCTGTGAATTGTGTGCCCGACACAACTGTTTCGTTGTACGGCAATGCGGACGCATTTTCGCGAATAAATATGCGCGCCGCCGCCGCGGCATTATCAATTTGGCGCGTGGTGGAATACATCTGGGCGGCCATATCACGTGATGCCAAACGCGACGCAAAAAACGGCATAAACGCAAAGATACACGTCAACGCCAACAATGCCTGTAATAAAAAATTTCCGCTTTGATTTCGTGGCAAGTGAATATGCCCCCTCCTACATACCGAACAGAATAGCAACTGAAAAAAAATATTGCAATCAGTTTTAAGATGATTTAACATCAGTTTCGTTTAGAGAGTTGGCGACAAAAATCGCCGGAAATAATTTCCTTTTGAAACAACAGAAACAAAATGCAAAACAAGAAAAACCAATCGTCTGTCGGGCTGATGATTCAGCGTTGTCATAAATGGCGTCAGAAAAGAAAACAGTACATCGATCAGGCACGTCAAACCGCCGATGAAATTGAACGCGAACGCCTGTTACAGGCCGCCGAACACTATGGTCGCATTGTCGCCGCAGAGCAAGGCAAAATTGATTCCACACGCACCCCCGCGGACAAGGTTTCAGTACCCGACGTTGATACAGAATCTGATGAGGCAAACACATCAGACGAAGTGGAAGCACCATTGCCCGATTTCATATTAAATTGACGCGAAATCTTATTCTAAATTTTGTTGAAATTTGACTGTGTTTTGCTATCCTGCGAACAAAAGGAAGTTTGGCATGGACAGCAATTACACAGTTTTAGCACGCAAATACCGCAGTCAAGATTTTCAATCACTGATTGGCCAAGATGTTTTGGTAAAAACACTGACCACCGCAATCAATACTGGACGCATCGCGCATGCGTATATTTTTACTGGCATTCGTGGGACTGGGAAAACCAGTACGGCGCGTATTTTGGCCAAGGCATTAAACTGTCTGTCGTCGGACGGCCCGACCGCCACACCGTGCGGGGTATGCGAAAACTGTCGCGCGATTGCCGCGGGGCAACACATTGACGTTATGGAAATCGACGCGGCGTCACACACGGGCGTGGACAACATGCGCGATATTTTGGACGCGGCGCAATATCGCCCAACCAATGGCCGGTACAAGGTTTATATTATCGACGAAGTTCATATGCTGTCGACATCGGCGTTTAACGCGTTACTCAAAACACTGGAAGAACCACCGGCACACGTTATCTTTATTTTGGCAACAACCGAAATTCGTAAAGTGCCTGTGACCATTCTGTCACGATGCCAGCGTTTTGATTTGGCGCGCGTGCCGGTTGAAACACTGAAAAAGCATTTTGCATGGATTGCATCACAAGAAAAAATTGAATTGTCCGATGCGGCAAACGAATTGTTGGCGCGCGCCGCCGACGGGTCGGTTCGTGATGGATTGTCGTTGCTGGATCAGGCGATTGCCCAAACCGGTGGCCACGTTGACGAGGCAGCCGTGTTGGCAATGCTGAAACGCGCAGACAGCGGGGTTGTTGTTGACCTGATGAATACAGTGTTGTCAGGCGATACCGCCGCCGCATTAGAAAAGGTTGACCAGATTTACACCAATGGCGCAGACCTGTCTATGCTGTTGACCGACATGATGGAATGGACACATTGGGCAACACGTATGCACCCCGCCCTGCACGCGGGTGACGTCACGACATCGCCATACACGATGGATCAGCGCGAACAGATTCAAAAAATCAATGAACGCATTTCATTAAATACCCTGTCACGCATATGGCAGGTTATGGTTGCGGCCGTATCTGAATTACAGGCGTCTGATAATCAAAAGCAATGTTTTGATATGCTGATTGTACGTTTGATGCATATTGCCGATATGCCATCTGTGAATGAAATTCTGAAACGTCAACAGATGGAACGCGCCAGTGCACCCGCCACCACACCGGTTGCCACGCCCGCACCCGTGGCAGACACGCCAAAGTTTCTGAAAATCACATCGGCGGACATGTTGCGCGACGAATTGAAAAAGAACAAAGAAATTATGTTGCACGCGTATTTTGATAATAATATAGAGGTTGTCGATTTCACCGATGGGACAATCAAGTATTTTGACCGTGGCAACGACGAAACATTTGCATCAAAACTGGCCATGTGGTTGCAAGATAAAACGGGACACGCGTGGACACTTTCGCGCGAAACAGAATCACATCATGTTCAAACGGCCGCTGAACAAAATCAAGTGGCGTTGGAATCCGACCCGTTGGTGGCCAGCGCAATGGACTTGTTCGAAGGTGCGCAAATCGTTGGTTCGAAATAAATCACGCAATTCGGGGGGAATACATGAAAACAGAATCTGGACGTTCATTGATAGAGGTTATCGGGGTACTGGCCATCGCCGGTATTATGACCGCCGCCACATGGCAGTTGGCCAATGTACTGCGCAATAATATGCGCCGCACAACCGCAAATCAGGTTCTGCAACAGATTGCCAGCGACACGAAATTATTGTTGCAAATGCGCGGGGACTATACCGGTGTGTCGGTTGACTATTTGATAAAAGAAGGTGCATTAAAGAATAATGCCGCACCGATTGGCGGGGACGCGTGGTCGGTTACATCGTCGGCGGACGGAACATCGTTTTCAATCAATCTGGTTGAACTGACGCAATCGGAATGCGAATATTTTTCAACGTCTGCGCCATCGTGGGCAACATCAATTATGGTAAATGGTTCAACATATGACCCAGACACCAGATGTTTTTCATCATCAACAAATCAGGTTTCATTTATCGTTGAATAGTGTAACAAAAATCTTTGCGGGGCTGGTCATAATAACGTTGTGCGGTTGCATGACGTATCGCAGTCCAAATCGCAGCCAATGGCCGCTGTACCTGCGCGGGGCCAGTTTTACCGACATGACCGAACCAGCACGCATTGCCAAACGCCCCGTGTATTTGGGGTCGGGGGGCAAACTGATTTCCAACGAAACATTACCAAACAGTGCCGAATACGGGGACAAGGTTGCAAACGACAATGCCGCCGCGGTGCAATATATGGCAAATGTTGAATACACATTGTATGACGCGTTGCGTAAATCCGGCATTTCGGTTCAGCGTGCGGGCACAGACGTTGTTGTAATTCTGGTACGCGATGCGATTATGGAATTAGATGCGCCGGAAATTTCGGCAACGGGTGATGACACACTGCGCACGATTGCAAAAATATTGAATAAGTATGACGCAACATTTATTGAAATTGCGGGCTATACCGATGCAATGGACGCGACATCTGCGCATGCGCTGTCAATGGATATGGCACAACGCGTTGGTGTGCATTTGGCCCAGCATGATATAAATACCGCGCGCATGTTTATTGTTGCGCGCGGTGCATCACGTCCCATTGCCGCCCAAGATGACATCGGTCGCCTGACAAATCGTCGTGTCGAAATTCGTATTGTTCCGGCACGATAAATTATCGGACAAGTTTCCCTTTTCATTTGAAAATTTTGTTGCTATACTGCGACCAGAACAATTAAACAAAGGAAGGTAATCATGGCAAACACACCTAAGACACCGGTGAATCCATCGGCAAAAAAATACGCACGTACCGGTATCATCGCGGCAATCGTTATTGTCGTTGCGGTACTGGGGGCATTTGGCCTGCGCGCCCTGCATAAAACAGGCGACGCCACAGAAATCAGCGGCGCGTCCGTTGCAGAATCAGTTGAATCTGTCAGCACAGATGCCGCACGTGGGGCCGACTTGCGCATTGCAATCATTCGTATGGACGCAATCCAGACAGATGCCAAGGCACTGAAAGCATTGCGTGAACAGAAAGAATCATATGAATCTAAATTGCGCGACGAATTGACCAAAGACCAGAAAGCACTGGAAAAAGAAAAGACAGAAATTGAAAAGTCACAGGACATTCTGTCGCGCGAGGCATTGCAACGTCGCGTCGTTGACTATCAAAACCGCGTTGCGAAATTGCAGCGTGATTTGTCCGAACGTGCACAGAGTATCGAAGTTGCATATCAGAAAGCGTTGAACGAAATCCAGAACAAACATCTGGATCCAGTTGTTGACGCGATTATTGCAAAAAAGAATCTGTCATTGGTAATTGACGGTCGTTTTGCCCGCACAGGCAAAGATGTCACAAATCTGGACATCACAGACGAAGTTATCAAGGCACTGGACAAGAAAGTGTCCAAGATAAAAATGGAAACCCCAAAAGGGTTCTAAAAAAAACGCCGGCAAATGCCGGTGTTTTTTTTAGAAAGTTCAAAGTTCAGAGTTCAAAGTGCAAATTTTGTGCGCTGCGCGCGACATAAAATAACCTGGATTGCCACGCGTCGCTTACGCTTGCTCGCAATGACAGAGATGCTAGAACGACTGTCATTGCGAGGAATGAAATGACGAAGCAATCCAGTAAATAAAAATTGTCCGCCATTGGCGGACACATTATTTGAACTTTGAACTCTGAACTTTGAACTTTATTATTTTAAGATTGCACTTTGTCGGATTTTACGTATAATCGCGGTATGTTAAATTTAATCAGATCTTTGCTGGCACCGGCGGCAAACAAAACAACAGCCGGTCAGTTGGCCGAAAAATTCGGCTTGGAATTACGTGGTGACCCAAATACCGTCGTACGCGGTGTTGCACCAATCGCTGATGCGCGTGCGGGCCAGTTGGCGTTCTATTCCACAGAACGCAACAGCGCGGCATTCAAAATATTACCGATTGAGGTATTAAAGAACACGCGCGCAACCGTTATTCTGGTTCAGCCAGAACAGGCGGAATTTGCCCCTGCGGGCGCGACGTTGCTGGTGACACCATCGCCACGTGGAAATATCGTAAAAATCTTGGGCGAGATTTATCGTGAAAAGCCACGATTTGGTATCAGCCGTGATGCCATTGTTGAACGCGGTGTGTTTTTCCGTAATCGTCGCAGCACATATGTCGGGCAATTCGCAACGATTGAACGCGGCGCGGTTATTGAACCAGATGTGAAAATATACCCCTATGCATATATTGGACGCAATGTTACTATTGGTCGCGGAACGATTGTCCAGACCGGTGTACACATTGAAAACGCCACCATTGGGGCGGAATGCGTCATCAATTCTGGGGCGGTCATTGGCAAAGATGGATTTGGTTACACCCGTCAAAACGGGCATAACATTTTCATTCCGCATGTTGGCCGCGTTGTTCTGGGCGACCGCGTGTCGGTTGGTTCTAATACATGCATTGACCGTGGTGCGATGACAGACACTGTCGTTGGCGACGGGACAAAGATTGATAATCTGTGCCAGATTGCACACGGTTGTGTAATTGGCAAGGAATGCTTTATCGCGGGTCAGACCGGTATGGCGGGTGGCTGCGTAATTGGTGATCGCGCATTGTTGGCCGGTCAGGTTGGATTGGCAAACGGCGTTCATATCGGCAATGATGCAGAGGTTGGCGCACACAGTGGCGTATTCCGCACGGTTGACGATGGAACGCGCGCGATGGGCTATCCTGCGGTTCCGGGCATGGAATTTTTCCGTCAATATGCATGGTTAAAAAAGCAGAGCAAGAGTTAAACTTTGTTGGGAGAGGAAAAAATGGTTATTGACGCCAAAGGTATTGAAAAAGTTATTCCGCATCGCGGCAACATGCGTATGATTGATGAAATCCGCCAGTATGATGAACACAGCGGGGTTGGCATTCACTATGTACGCGATGATGAATTTTGGTGCGCGGGGCATTTCCCAGGCAATCCAATTATGCCAGGGGTTTTACAGGTCGAGGCATTGGCCCAAACCGCGTGCTTTATCGTTATGGCACGCCAAGGGTATAATGATGGGAAATCGGTTGGATACTTTACAACCATGGAACGCATCAAGTTCACACATATGGTACGCCCAGGCGACGTATTGGAATTGCACGTTGAATTATTGATGCAGAAAATGTCACTGCATAAATTCCATGGCACGGCGTATGTTGATGGCGTGCCGGTTGCTGACGCGACATTTACCGCAATATTGCAACACAAAGATGAGTAATAAAAAACGGACACAAAATTGTGTCCGTTTTCTTTATTTGTCTTCGAATGGATTTTCGTCCTTGTGATATTCAATCACCACCGGCAAGTGTTCCCATTTTAATTCCGTTGCAATCCCGCGACGCAGGTAACGCGTGTATGATTCTGGAATATCAGACGCACCACCAACATTGATTGTAATCTTCATCGGGTGACGGCCCGTTTGACGCGCGAATTTAATCTTCATCGGGCGTTTCAGGCGCGACATTGGTGGCTGACGCGTGGCGACCAATTTTTCAACAATACGATTTATCAAACTGGTTGGGACTTGCGATGATGAAATGTCCCACTGTTCGTAAATACGACGGAACATATTCTGAACCCCCATACCGGTTTCCGCAGACACCGCCAAAATCATTGGTTTGATAATCTGGTGAAATGAATTTGCAAATTGATGTTTCAATTTCAGCAATTTTTCATCACGAATTTCTGGTTCAACCAAATCCCATTTGTTCAGGGCAACACATAAAATTTTACCCGCGTCATATACGCGTGCGGCAATCCCCAGTGCCTGATTTTCAATATTGCGTGTGGCGTCCACCATCAGGATTACCACGTCCGCCTTGTCAATCGCGTCCAATGATTTCAATGCCGACAATGTTTCAACGTCATCGGTCACGCCCGCCTTGCGTCGCAGGCCGGCGGTATCCATCAGAATAATATCGCGCCCATAAAAGCGTGTTGGGATTTTAACCGTGTCGCGTGTAATGCCGGGGGCATCGCGCACAATCTGACGCTTTTCACCCAAGACACGATTTACAAATGTTGATTTACCAACATTTGGTTGGCCCAAAATTGCAATCTTTAATTTTTCGGTTGCTGGTTTATCATCGGCCACCACGGTGTCAGCGGCATCACGGGCGGCGGCAATTTTATCAACAAATTCATAAATTGCATCAAAGCCCATTTTATGTTCCGCCGAAATTGCCGTTGGCGCGCCAAAGCCCAATTTATAGAAATCATTCACATCGGCCATACGACGTGATGATTCACATTTATTTGCCAGCAACAATACCGGTGCGCGCGTTTTACGACGAACCAAGCGCGCCCAATCCAAATCCGCACCTGTAATCCCCGTGCGACCATCAACCACAAACAGCACCGCATCCGAAGCGGCAATGGCGTCCAATGCCATATTTGTTGAATCCGCGGCGATGCCGGTCTTGGCATTTTCCAGACCCGCGGTATCTGTAATCTGGTATGTGCGGTCGCGCATAGTGCCCGTCAAACTGTCGCGGGTGACCCCCGGACGGTCATGAACCAGCGCATCACGTGTGCCGGTCAAACCGTTGAACAGTGTTGATTTGCCCGTGTTTGGGCGACCTGCGATAGTAATTTTAATCATAACTTTTTCCATTGATTTTTTATAATTATAAAGCAAAAATATAAATAATCAAATCGGGGGTGAAAAATGAAACAAAAACTTAAAAAATTCCTGACGCACCTGCGTGATATTGTTATAAAGCCAAAGCGTTATTTTACCAAAATTGTTGCCGACGGTAATATGGACGAATCCATGTTAAAGGCGTTTATTTATGGCCTGATGGGGGGCATTTTGGTGTTGTGCCTGCGTCTGATTGGGGGCGCGACGGTGACATTGGGTGCGGTATTTACCGCCGTGGTGATTGTACCCGTGCTGGCGGTGGCACTGCTGTTTGTGATGGGCGGTCTGATGATGCTGGTATCGGAAATTACCGGTGGCGAACGCGATTGGGAAATCGCAATCAAGGGGCTGTCGTCGATATTCTTTATGTATCCGGTGATTTTGGTGTTGAACGCATTGGCGTTTAATTGCACATCAATTTGGATTATCAGTTTGCTGATTGATTTGTACGTGTTGTTCTTGTTCTATAACATTGCGTTGTATTGCATGCACGGGAAAAAGGCAAATGTGATTTTTGTTATTGCGGTGCTGGCAATGTTCTTGGCCACCGTGTACGCAACCGATTATCGTATTGGCTGGTTCATGTTAAAGAACGCCAGTGCAACATTGGCATGTGTAATGTAATAAAGACACAATAAAAAAACGCGCCATTGGCGCGTTTTTTTGTTTTCCCCTTACCATGTGGGGGCATGGTCACCTTCTTTGACGATGGGTTGTTCATCTTCCCATACGGACAGGCCGGTATTCACATCGGTCAATGTCAGTTGCAGGTAATATTCCACACGCGTATCAACGTTCGAGAACCAACCCGATTTCAGTTTCATATTACGCTGTAACATTTTACCCGACAATGACAGATTTGGTGCAACCAATGTGCCCTTTTTGGCAATGGTGGACGCATCGTATTCATCGTTACCGCGGGTGGCGCGTACCTGATGCGTTGTTTCATCTTCGGCGGCGTTGCGTTCATATTCAACCGCGGCGATACCACGCGCCTTGACCGATGCGGCAGACGCACCCAATGCATCGACTTGTGCGGCTTTCATTTCAGCCGTGACTGGGACATAGCCGATTTCTGTCTTCTTTTTATTCTGGAAACCGGTTGTAACCTGGGCCGTGCCAGAATTTACCAATGTTGTACGGATTTTCTTGACCAAGATATCGGTATCAAAACGCTGCATAGTGTCGTTTTCGACATCTGCGATGGCGACGACCGGATTTTTAACACGGGTAAATGCACCACTGTCTATCATTGATTTGGTCATGCGTTCCGCGGCGTTTGTCCAATCGCGATATTCCAATTCCATAACATTTTGCATTGTTGCAACGTCACGCGTGTCATTCAAATCAACAACACGTGTTTCGCCGCATGCGCACAGCGCGGCACACAACGCAACAGGCATCAGTTTTTTCATACGTTTTCCTTTTGGTTTGTTATTTTATCTTTATTGTTTTGACATCGGGCGCGCCACCTGTCAAACGAACATAGACCAGATAGTTACCCGCCGATGGAATTTCAGCCGTTGCCACCAGATTACCACCGGATTTTATTTCTAGCAAGCCGGTTTTATCATTGGTCGTGCGCCACACCGATATACGTTGGGGCAATGTGGCCCATGTACGCACCTCTGCATTAGTGGTTGACAATGTGTACATCGTGGCCAGCAATCCCATCAGTGGGGCGGAATCGCTGTCTGAATTGTATAATGCGGATTGTAACGCCGCCTTGGACACAGCAGATGCAAATGCACGCAGAACCTCGTTCACGCGATATTGCGTATATTCCGTCATAAACAGCGCATCAACATCGGCGACAACCTGTGCGCCATCAACCATTGGCATTGGGGCGGCAAACAATGGCTGGGACACAGCCAACGATAATGTCGCGGGGCCGGACGAAAACACAACAAATGTATCCATGCGATCTTCGCGTAATTTGGGTGCGAATCCGTCCTCTATGAATACCCAGATGGTGTTCTTTGGGGCGGTGCGGGCATTGGCGGCGCGCAAGTCCGATTTTATGTATTTATTGTCACCCGCCATACCATCGGCACGTTGCAGGTATGTTTTGGCATCAGCAAAATTTCCTGTATTCAGGAAATACACCCCAGACAAGTACATCAATGCGGGATTCATAATATCGCGAAACGCGTGCCACTGGGCATTTTCATTTCGTATTTGCGATGCTAATTCGGTGTTTTCTGTGCTGTCAGATTGAATTTGTTTGACCAGTGCGTCGTATTCACGCGACATATCCTGTTGGCGGGCGTACGATTGATTTATAATCACGCGCGCATCATCGTGATTTCCCAGTGCCAGCGCATTCCACAACTGGTAATACGACACAAACAGTGCGTCCGACATATACGGACGATAATCGTTTGCCAGATTACCGGCCAACAGTGCGCCAACCTCGCGTCCTAAATCGCCAGAGGTCAGATCGATGTTACGATGATTAAATTCTTCGTATGCGGCGTCTGATGCGGCAAAATCATTTGCATGAAACAAACTGTCTGCGGTAATCAATAATTCCAAATTATTCTGGGATTCGGGGGCATTTCCTGATGAAAACTCGGTTGCTGTTGCAACATAGTTACCGTCAACGTAACCGGCGCGTACCGCGTCCAGTTGTGATTCCATAGTAGCCGCACATGCGCACAATAAAAACGACAAAGATAATACAATTATTCGGCGCATACGGCAGACCGTTTATAATGTTTTGGTTTCGCCCGTCATTGGGTCATAAAACCGCGGCGCGCCGGCATAGCCCAATGCCGCATGATGTGATGGAACTAAAAATTCAGGCAGCGGACTGGACGCGCCCATTTTCATAAATCCAGACAGGCGCGGATCTTTCCATGCAGGTTGCTTGTCTGCCTCAATCGGGCGATGATACCACCCTTGGAATATCACCAGTTGTTTATTATCAGCCAAACGCATGATGTCCATTGGTGTGTACAGTAATTCTTCGCTGGTGGATTCTTTGCCGTCTTTGTCGGTCTTGATTTTCATCTTGTAACCCATCATGTCCGAAAAACGTTTTGCAGTGTCAGGGTCATTTTGACGTAACACAACCTTGGCCGCGGTGGTGGAAATGATGGTGGCGGCGGCATCTGCGCCGTACTTTTCCTGAATCTGGTGCAAGTCCTGACCGATAATCAGGTACGACACCTGTTGACCACGCCCCAAATCCGGCCCTTGGATAACAGCGTCCAGTTTTTGCATCTTGGGCATTTCGTCCAGCACGAACAGCACCGGATACGGGCCCAGTTCGCGGCCATCACGCACCTGTTTCGGTGCGTTTGCCAGCAAGAAATTCGTCATCAATTCAATAAAGATTGCCGTAATTGGATTCAATGCCTGTGCATCGACCATATTGATGGACAAATACACCGTCACAGGTTTAATTTTGCCGTCACGCGGGTCAACCAGACCACGCAAATCCGAAAAATGAAAGTCCGAATGGCTGGTACGGTTACGAACCGCCGAATTACGGAATATCGACAACCCCGCCAGAATTGTTGACAGAATAGATCCACGTTCCTTGTCCGGTGTGTTTGCCAACTGGGTCAATTCCAAGACACTGCGGTGGGCGTATGAATAATGTCTGGCCTCGTCCACGGCGGCCATAAACAGGTCATGCATGGGATCTGCCATCATAACCATTTGGTCGCCACCACGGCGGCGTTCTTCTAAGTCCGCGGCCATTGCGATTTGCGATGCGTTCAACCAATCCAGAATCATGGAAAAAGATGCCTCGCGCCCAATCCATGCGGGCGGAATATTTTCCCATGTGCCGACGTGTACATAGTTCATTGCGTTTAATTCACCACGCTGTAATGCCGCCTGTGCCGCATACGCATTGGTATCATTCATCATCGACAGGTAATAATCCGACAGCACTGCCGCATCATCGGCATCAAATGTGCCCGACGTCAGGCGCGCATAGAAATAATCATCGGCCTTGGCACGTTCAACCTTGGACACGATAAAGTGTACCAGACCAGCCAGACCGGCACGACCAGTATTACTCCAGTGCGGGTCTTGGGTGTTTTCTTGAATCAAAACCTTGCACATAGAATCAACGTACAGGTCGCGTTGTTCCATGTTTGCCGGTACGTGATCCGGTGACAATGGGTTCCACGATGGGTAATAAATGCCACGTGCGGGATCGTCCTGACCCGCCCAGTTCATAATGAACACCGGCCCAATCGTTGAACGGTAACCAGACGATTTCTGGTACAATTCAGGTTTGGGGTCATTGATAATCATAGATACGTTATTACATTCAAAAATTGTCGGGAAAACCACCCCTTGGGTTTTACCGGTTCCTGGGGGCGCGACGCATAATGCCGACAGACATTCGTTCATCATCAATGGTTTTTTCTTGAAATAACCCAAAACCATCATGAACCCACCCAGCAGGCCCATTTTTTCGATATCTTCTTTGGACGCCTTGTTTGACGATTTTTCGGCAAACTTGTCCTTGCCATATGGGTTAAATTCGTCAACCAATGTGTTGTCCGCCATCAGGTAATATGCGATTATCGGCAACAGTGGCGTAATGCACATAATATCTGTACGCATCAGCGACCGTGACAGCCACGCAGGAATTTCAGCGATTGCAGACATACCACCACTGGTAAACAAATTCGTCAAATAGACACGTGTCCACGTTGCCGACGCGGGTGACCACCCATACCGCCAGATATGCTCTATAACAAAGGACAAACTGAACGCCGCCGCACAGACCAACCAAATACCAACCGCCCAACGCAGCGACCAAAAAATCTGCGCCATGGGGGTACGCTGGTGTTCCTTGTACGCGCTGGACTTGAATATATTCAGGCCCTTGGACGAACCACCAGCCGATAAAATCTTGAACTTAGCAACCATTGTGTTATGATTGTATCATATTTTTAACCGATTATAAATCAGGAATTGCGGGGAAATGAAAAATATTCCACGAATCTTTGTCGGAAATGATGTTGCAACGGGGGTGCGCGTACCTGCGACGGCGGACGTGGCGCATTACCTGATGCGCGTAATGCGTCGCCACGATTGCATTGTGTTTGGTGGCGGACGCGAATTTATGGCAACCCTGTCGGACGATGGCAAATCCTTGGCCGTTGGCGCGCAAACATCACACAATGACCCATCGAGTAATGTCGTGTTATATTTTGCCCCGATAAAGCGTGTGGACGATTTAATCAATATGGTAACCCAGATGGGTGTTGCGGCGTTTCAGCCGGTTATCACCGAACGCACAACCGCGCACCATACAAACTGGAAACGTATGGAAAAAATCGCGACCGAGGCCGCCGAGCAATCTAACCGCAACAGCGTGCCCGTAATTTTGCCAGAGGTTAAATTTGCTGATTTGGATTTATCACATATGGTATTTGCCGATGAACGTGCGGCATATGGCAAACAAATCCCAGCGGCGGCAAAAACAGGTAAAATCTTGGTCGGGCCCGAAGGGGGATTTTCAGACGCTGAATTTGCGGCGTTGGACGCGGCGGGCGCAATTGGTATATCGCTGGGCAAAACAATTCTGCGCGCCGAATTGGCGGCGGCAATCGCGGTGGGGCGCATAATTGAATGACGGTTCGCATTGCAAAATTTATCGCAGACACCGGTGCGGCATCACGCCGCGCAGCCGAAGATTTAATTGCATCGCGCCGCGTTGCGGTAAATGGCAATATTATCGACAGTCCGGTGTTCTTTGTATCCGATGATGACATCGTTGCAATTGATGGTGTGCCCGTTCAGGCGCGCGCGCAAACCGAACTGTACGCATTTCACAAACCACTGAATACCATGACAACCGCGCGCGATCCACGTGGGCGCAAAACGATATATGACGTGTTACCGGACGAATACAAAAATCTGAAATACGTGGGGCGTTTGGATTACAAGACAACAGGTTTGTTATTGATGACAAATGATGGCGCGCTGGCACGAAAACTGACATTGCCATCGTCGCATATTCCGCGCACGTATTTGGCAACGGTGAATACAAATGACTTTTCAGGATTAGATGCGGCGCGACGTGGCATGACCGTTGATGGCGTGTCGTATCGGCCGATGCAAATTGACGTTTTGAAAAACGGCGAATTGCGCGTCACCGTGACCGAGGGGAAAAAGAACGAGGTTCGCATTGTCCTGCGGGCGTGTGGCGCGCCGGTGCGCAAATTGCACCGCATATCATTTGGCAATATTGAATTGGGTAAATTACCCGTCGGTAAAATTCATATTATTCCACAGAAAACAATTGACGCGTTGTTAAATTCTTTCTAATATTCTGATATCAAACAGGAAGGGAGATTTTACAATGAAAAAACAATCCGCACCCAAGGCAGCAACAAAGCGCACAGCAACCACACGTCGCGCAAACAATGCACCAATCAAGGTTACGCCCATTGTGCAAAATCAAAAGGCGTGCTTTAACCCATGGTCGCTGTCGATTTATATTTACTGGTTTATTATTTTGTTCTTTATCGCGGCAACGTTCTATATTCTGGGACGCAGTCATGATGTTTTGAACACGCCAAAGACGAATGTTGAAATCACCGAAGAAGCGTTGATGCAGGCGTCGGATTATTATGAACAAGGCAAAACAAAATTGCTGGCGGGCGATGTGGACGCCGCAATCGCGGATTTGACCACAGCCATTGATGCGGGCAATGCATCGGTTGATACATATATCTTGCGTGGCGAAGCGTACATGCAGACCGGCAACTATCGCAATGCATTGGACGATTTCAACGCCGCGGTTGACGCAGATTCTGTGAACGCGGTGGCGTATTATGACCGTGCGTTGTTGAATGCCCGTCTGGAAGATTACAATGCCGCATTGAACGACATCAATAATGCATTGGCGGCACAAACCGCACAACCGAACAAGATTCTGTCCATGCGTGATTTGTATGCAAAACGTGGCCAGTTGAATTTGTGGTTAAAGAACTGGCAGGGTGCGATTGCTGACTATACCAATTCATTGTCACATGAATCTGGGGCGGTCAATCCAACCGTATACGCTGATCGTGCAGAGGCATACACAGCCGTTGGCGATTATGCCAGTGCAATCGCAGATTACACATCGGCCGTGCGCGTGATTTCTGAACAGATTCAGGGCGTAACCACCGCCGAAGAACGCGAAGCGTTGTCCAGTCGTGCAATGTCATATTTTGAAAAATCCGCAGCACTGAACCTGCAAAACGGCGATGTAAATGCCGCACGCAGTGATTTGAATTCTGCGAATACAATCGCCGCCGCATTGAATGATACGGCAACGATGGAACGGTTGGGTCAGTTACTGGCCGAATTGCCACAGGAATAAAAAACGGGGCATTGCCCCGTTTTTTTTAGAGAATAGATAATAGAGCATAGATAATAGATAGTGCGCCATTCGGCGCACTCTTTTATTCACTGGATTGCTTCACTACGTTCGCAATGACAAAGGGACTAGAATTTCTGTCATTGCGAGCGAGCGCAGCGACGCGTGGCAATCCAGTTTATTGTATGTTGCGCGTGGCGCACTGATTTTTTATAATTAAAATGTCAGACGCATACCAGCGGACACAAATGGTGTTTCGGACGTCCAGCCCAACGACACCCAGCCATCAACATTTTCACTGTACTTGTATCGAAATGAACCGACAATCGTGTGATCGTTATAATCGCGTACATCATGTTGCCAAATACCAGTATCTGAAAAGATATATGTCAATGACATAGTATATTTCAGCAAATCATAACTGATACCCGTGCCAGCGGACAGACCATCAGACACCGTGCCAATTGGATTTTCATCATAAACCACACGCGCGGACACGCCCCAAATCCAACTGTTGTATTGCAGGTTCATTCCGGCGGACACCTGGGCACGCCAATCGGCATAGACGTCGGGGGTATATGAATCCTGACTGAATCCATTTGGCTTTGACATAAATGATGCACCCAATGCATATGCGGTCTTGGTCTTGCCATTTGGGCGGCGAATTTTTAATCCCGCGTCAACGGCATAATCATAATCATCGGTCACGCCCGCCACAGACAGACCGTATTGCGCGCCACTCTTTGGGGCGGACGCAATATTGGCGCGCAGTGCGCTGCGTCCCGTGGTCAGCGATGTGTCAGATATCACCGTGCCATCGGGGTGAATGCGTTTATAAAACAGTGGTTTATCATTCACGCGCAGTCCGCCAACATCGGGCAAACCCACCGCCAATTTTCGCGCGATGGAATCTGTAAAACCAAATTCAATACGACCGATATTGCGATCTTCGGTGAACAAGAATGCCTCGCGCATAAACTTGTCCTCGTCAATGGCGGCGGCATCAATGGAATATACCGCACCCAAAGATTGACCCGCACCGACCGAGTAATTCATTTGCCCACGCACGCGCCAATCGCCAACAAATTCCGGCTGGTTAAAATCGGGTTCTATCAATCCGGCGGTGCCGTATCCCGTCAATTTGAATGTTGCACCGTTATAGTTGTATTCAATCGCATGCGCCGACGCATTCAGCGCAATCATCGCCAGTGCGGCATATGCCACGCGCAGTGGGTGTCTTGTCATTTATTTGTTCCCTTGGGCTTCTTGTAAAATAGCATCACGCAATTTATTAAATGCGCGTTCTTCGATTTGGCGGACACGTTCACGCGAAATGCCGTATTTCTGGGACAGCGATTCCAGCGTGGACGCCGGATCGGTCAATCGACGCGCGCGCAAGATTTCGCGATCGCGTTCGGGCAATTCCGCCAAATGACGACGCAACAGGTCGTATCCGCGCCGCTTAAATTCCAATTCTTCGATAGTATTTTGAATATCGGTTTTATCATCGGGCATATTAGACAGGACGTCGCGTGCATCATCGTCGGCATGCGCCGGTGCATTCAGTGATACGTCGCGCGCAGACACACGGGTTGACATACGGCGAACATCGTTTTCCGGCACAGACAGGTAATCCGCAATCTGTTTGGTCTGGTCATCAGACAGGTTGTTGTCCATAATGCCCAATGCACGTTTGGCACGCGCCAAGTTAAAGAACACGCGTTTCTGGTTTGCAGATGTACCGATTTTTACGATTGACCAATTATTCAAAATCGTTTCGTAAATTTCCGCGCGAATCCAGAACATAGCGTATGTGGAAAACCGGAATCCTTTTTCTGGGTCAAATTTCTGCAATGCCTGCATCAGCCCCATATTACCACTGGCAATCAATTCACCGACGGGAATCCCATAATTTTTGAAATCGTACGCAACCGAAACCACCAGACGCAGGTGGCTGGCCACCAAGCGTTCGGCCGCGGCCTTGTCCTGATGTTTTACCCATTGGTTGGCGCATTCGTATTCTTCTTCGGCGGACAGAATCGGAATTTTCTGAACTGTTTGAATATACTGGGCCAGCCCCGTTTCGTCGCTGACCCCACGGGCGGCAACCAAACTGGTATTTTTTGCTGCTGGTAACGTGTTCTTGATTTGCTTTTTCATAACTTTTATAGTATAGCAATAAAATAAGATTTATCAAGGACACCATTCAAACAGGAGATTTTTCAATGGCATCTATTTTGGAAAGAAAGAACAAGGTCAAAGCCCCAAAGAAAACACGCGAAGATTACGCCGAAGACGCCCTGTATCGCGAGGTTTGGGAAGAAGTCAACAACGACAAAACGTTGGCTTTTATCAAGAAATATTCCAAATATATGGTTGCTGGCGCGCTGTCGTTGCTGATTGTTGTGACGGCGATTCAGATTGGTGTTCGCACGCACCGTGCAAACAAAATGGCCATGGCCGAAAATTATGAATCCGCGGTTCTGAATATGGACGCGAATGCGTTGGCGGGCATTGCGAAAAATGCGTCGGGCGCAAATGCTGATTTGGCACTGTTTCAGGCGTACGTGTTGGACAACGATGTGACCAAGTTAGAAGAACTGGCGAAAAATGGTGCGACACGTGATTTCCGCGATTTGGCAAAAATGCACATTGTTGCACTGCGTGGTGACGATATGACGGCGGCGGACGTTGAAAAATACTTGTCTGATTTGAACACGAAAAAGTCGCCTTTTTATTACACATCGCGTTTGGTCGTTGCCCAGAAATATCTGGCATCGGGCGATCGCGACGCGGCGAACAAATGGTTGGACGTTATTATCAACGACGCGGACGCACCAGCGGTCGTTTCCGCCAATGCCCAGACATTACGTTAAAGTACGATTCACAGGAAGGGAACGATGCGTAAATCTGCGATATTTTTGACAGGTATGATGGCGGTGCTGTGCGGCTGTGCAAAGCATGACCCTATTTTACCAGGGACGCGCAATGCGATATTTGCAACCAGTGCGCCCGTTGCACTGAACCAGACCATCGCGGATTTGCCGGCGACAGCCGTCACCAGTGACGCAGACGCAAATTGCCCATATACCCAAGATGCATCGAACGTAATCAAAAACGGTGACCGCAAAATATTCAGCGGATTTCCAACACCAAATTCTGTGCGCAGCGATATGAAACCCATATGCAGCGGGAAATACGTCTATGCCGGTCTGACCACGGGCGAGGTTATCAAGGTTGACGCCAAAACCCGCAACATCGCATGGATTGCGGACGTTTTCCGCCCCAGCAATATGACCGGTGGCGCATCGGTTGTTGACATTGTTGCGCCAATTATACTGCACAACGGCACGGTTTATGCCGGTGGGTTGGGTGATGCATTCTGCGCAATAAATGCGACATCAGGCGTAAAGAAATGGTGTGCATACATCGGCACAGCACACCCATTTATTATCACGGACGCGGCGGCATTTGTTGTTGGTACGGACGACAACCTGTACGCCGTACGCATGCGTGATGGCGCGATTTACTGGCGCGCGACACTGGACGCGCAATCCGCCCCAGTATACGCCGATGGCACGATTACCGTTGGGCGACAAAAATTTGATGCCGCCACAGGACAGACAAAATAACAAATGCCCCAAACGGGGCATTTGTTATAGTTATCCCCCCCCCTGATGGCGGGGAATTAAAAACGGGGCGATGCCCCGTTTTTTTACAGTTGTGCGCGGATTTCTTGTACCTCGTAACATTCAACGCGGTCGCCTTCTTTCAAGTCATTGTACTTGTCAAAAGACATACCAAATTCAACGCCGGCGACGGATACTTCTTTGACTTCGTTCTTTTCGCGACGCATTTCACCAATCTTGCCATCATAGATAACAACATTGTTACGCAGCAAACGAACAAACGCATCTTTCTTTACCACACCTTCGGTCAGGCGGCAACCCGCGACACGGACGCCCTTGCCCACCGTGAACAATGCGATAACATCAGCATAACCGATAAAGTTTTCTTTCTTTTCTGGGGCCAGTTTACCGGACAAGATTTCTTTGATTTCGTCGGTAATGCGGTACACAACACTGTGATAACGAATGTCCACATTGCCCGCACGCGCCATATCGCGAACCGCGGCGTCGGCACGAACGTTGAACGCAATGATTACCGCCCCAGATGCCGTGGCCAGACGAATGTCGCCCTCTGTAATCTGGCCAACGCCAGATGACAAGATTTCAACAGACGCCTTGTCGGTGTGAATATCGCGCAACATGTCGGTAATGGCCTCTACACTGCCCTGAACATCGGCGCGCAAGATAATTGGCAATACCAATTTTTTGGATTCATCGCGACGTGCAAACAGTTCTTCCAGTGATGAACGTTTGACAGCGTTGGCCTTGTCCTTGGCCTGTTGCACACGGTATGCGGCAACTTCGCGGGTTTGTGCCTCGGTTTCCATAACGTGTAATTCGTCGCCCGCGTTTGGAACGCTGTCCAGTCCCAAAACAACCGCTGGTTGCCCAGGGCGTACGGACTTCACACGTTCGCCGGCCGAATTTATCAGACCACGCACGCGACCAAATGTTTCGCCAACAACGAACACATCGCCAATCTTTAATGTGCCCTGACGCATCAGAACGGTTGCTGTTGCGCCCAGACCTTTTTCCATTTTCGCCTCTACCACATATGCGACGGCAGGCATATCTGGATCGGCCTTTAATTCCATCATATCGGCCTGTAACAGAATCGCTTCTTCTAATTTATCCAAACCGATGTGCTTGGTTGCAGAAATTTCAACGCACTGGACATCACCACCCATATCTTCGACCTGAACCTCTTGTTGCAACAGGTCTGTTTTCACGCGGGTTGGGTTCGCCTCTGGCAAATCAATTTTATTGATTGCGACAATAAATGGAACTTTGGCCGCACGAATGTGATTTATCGCTTCTATGGTCTGGGGCATGATGGAATCGTTTGCCGCAACAACCAATACAACGATGTCCGCCATTTGCGCACCACGTGCACGCATTGCGGTAAATGTTTCGTGTCCTGGGGTATCCAAGAATGTGATTTCTGCGCCTGATTTTGTTTTAACCTCGTACGCGGAAACGTGCTGGGTGATACCGCCGGCCTCGCCCGCGGCAACGTGCGCATTACGCATCGCGTCCAGCAGCGATGTTTTACCATGGTCAACGTGACCCACAACGGTGACAACCGGTGCGCGTGGTTGCAGGTGCGCGGGATCAGGTTCGCGTTCCAGTTGATCCGCATATGGTTTTGTTACAACACGTTTGACCGTTGCACCAAATTCAGTCGCAACCAATTCAGCCGTGTCGGCGTCAATCGACTGGTTCTGGGACGCCATCATACCCATTTCCATCAATTTCTTGATAACATTGCCAACCTTTTCCGCCATGGCGGCCGCCAAATCTTTGACGGTGATTGTTTCGCCCAGTTGAACCACGTGTTCAATTTTCTGGGGCGCGGTAAAGATTGCGCGCGCTTTTTCACGGAAACGTTTCAATGACGCTTCGCTGCGGCGGCGGTTTGCGCCACGAATGCCGATTTCATCGTCATCGTCGCCATCGCCAATAACAATGTCATGCAGGGAAATTTTTCCTGATTTTTTGAAATCTTTCTTGGACGAATTGTGACGATTGCCATACGGGCGGGCATTGTCTTCTTCGTCATCGCGCGCGCCACGGAATGCATGATGCTGCTGCACAGGTTGCGCGGCAGGTTGCGATTGAGTTTGCGCAGCGGCGGGCTTTTTCGCGGGCTGCGATTGCGCGGCGACCGGTTTTTCTGGTGCGGGCGCGGCAACACTTTCACGCGCGGCCAGTTGCGATTTCACCTGTTCATATTCTGCGGCTTCGCGGGCAATTTCCGCTTCGCGCGCAACGCGGGCGGCCTCTTCTTCGGCTTCGCGGGCACGACGCTGTTCTTCGCGGGCACGGGCGGCCTCTAATACAGCGCGCAATTTTTCATCGGCTGCGTTTTTGGTTGCGGCCGGTGCGACCGGTTCATCACGCAATTCGCGCGTTCCAGGTGCAACAACGCGACGACGACGTTCAACACGTACCGCATCGCCCTTTTTACTTTGCACCGCATCAATGGTTACAGATTTTCCCAATGTCAGTGTTGCCATATATTTTTACCCCCGTATTAGTTACATAAATACCCACGATGCAATGCGCACCGCGGGTTTTTATTATTCAGCGTCCCCTTGGGTTATGCCATACGCCAGTTCACGTGCCTTCATAATAACGCGGCCCGCCAAACGCGCAGACATTGTGTCTTCGCCCAAGATTTCGACCAATTCGTCGGTTGCCAAATCCGCCAAGTCAGACAATGATTTGATACCGTTTTCGCCCAGTTTCATAATGATTGGACGTTTCACGAAATCGAATTTCAACAAATCGTCGGACATACCCATTGCATGGCCATTGTCGATGTATTCTTGTTCAACCTTGGTCAAATATGCCTTGGCACGATTCTGCAATTCTGCCGCCAATTCTGGATTGAACCCTTCGATAGATTCCAATTCAGATGCATCAACAAATGCGATTTCTTCGACGGTACGGAAACCTTCGGTAATCAGCAGGTGTGCAATCATTTCATCAACGTCCAGCGCACGGATAAACAGTTCTGTCTTTTCCTTAAATTCTTTGGCGCGACGTTCTTGTTCTTCGGCCTCGTTCATAACGTCGATGTTCCAGCCCGTCAACTGTGATGCCAAACGGACGTTCTGGCCACGGCGACCGATTGCCAATGATTGTTGATCTTCGGTAACGACGACGGCCGCGCTGCGTGTGTCTTCGTCAACGATAATCTTGGCAACCTTGGCCGGCTGCATTGCATTGACGATAAATACCGCTGGGTCATCAGAATACAGAATGACGTCAATCTTTTCGCCATGGCATTCGTTGATAACCGGCTGGATACGTGTACCCTTGATACCGACAGTCATACCAACGGCGTCAATCGATGGATCTTGGGTTTCAACAGCGATTTTTGCGTGTGACCCAGGTGCACGTGACACGGATTTAATTTTAATAACACCTTCATAGATTTCCGGTACTTCTTGGACAAACAATTTTTCCATGAACATTGGGTGTGTGCGGGTCAAGAAAATCTGGGGGCCCGAATTAGAACGCGCAACGTCCATAATCAGTGCACGCACGCGATCACCCACCGCCAAGCGTTCGCCAGGGATCAGTTCGCTGCCCTTGATGTAACCTTCGGCCTTGCCATTGATGTCAACGAAAACGTTGCCAAATTCAATACGTTTAACAGTACCAGATACAATGTCGCCGATATTGTCTTTGAATTCTTCGTACTGACGGCCCTTTTCTGCGTCACGGACGCGGGTTGTCATAATCTGTTTTGCGGTCTGGAATGCCATGCGGCCAAATTCTGGTTCTGGCAGTGGATCTTCGACAACGTCGCCAACCATTGGGTTTTGGGCGTATTTTTTCGCCTGTGCAACCGTCAACATGGTGTTGGCATCGTATTCATCGCCCATGGATTCTGGGGACGCAATAACATTGAACAAACGTTTGACATATATTGCCCCATTTTTACGGTCAATGGTCGCCGTGATGTTAAATTCTTCGCCATATTTGTGTTTGGCAATTTTGGCGATTGCCGCCTCTAATGATTCAATCACGATTTCGCGATCAATCTGCTTGTCCTGGGCCAATGATTCAATGGCCAACAGCAAGTCCTGACGGGGCATAGAAACAAAAGACATTTATTTTTCTCCTTCGTTTGTAATATGTCTTTACTTATAAGGGCGGGGTTTTTCAACCCCGCCCCTAAAAAAACTTTTTAAGAACATTTGTATTATTACCACCGAATCGCCAGAAAGCAAGGAAAATTAGCAATATATATTTGACGGCTCTGCTTTTGCGCTTTATACTGCGGGGTATGAGGATACTGAACAGATATTTTTCGCGCCAGTTGGTCGCAATTTTTGTCATGCTGTTGCTGGTGCTGACCGGATTGGCGTGGATGGTACAGATTATGTCCATGCTGAAATTCTTGCTCAGTTATGGTGTTGCACTCAGCAATTTCTTGGGCTTGACGGTGTTGATGTTACCGTTTATTGTGTCTATTATTATTCCATTTGTGACATTTATCGCGGTGATATTTGTGTATAACAAACTGATTGCCGACAATGAAATTACCGTTATGGCGTCGGTTGGGTTGTCGCCGCGCCAACTGGCACGTCCGGCGTTGAAATTGGCGGCGGTGCTGACGGTGTTGCATTTTGCACTGAATATTTGGGCAGTGCCGGTATCACAGGCGCGTTTTTACAGCACGCAATGGAATCTGCGATATGGTTTGGCACACATGAAATTGCAAGAGGGGGCATTTACCCCACTGGCGGACGGTTTGGTCGTCTATGTGGACAAGGTGTCTGGTCACGACCTGTCACAGGTTATGTTGTCTGATATGCGGGACAAGAAATCACCACTGACGATTTTTGCAGAAAAAGGTAAATTGGTATCAACGGCGCGCGGTCTGTCCATCGTTATGAACAATGGCGCGTTACAGGCACGCAATAATGGCGCGATGACCACCGGTACATTTGATGCATTTGATATGGATCTGAATTTGACCGACCGCGGTGACGATATCGGGTTCAAGGTTCGCCGTGTGCCAACACTGGAATTGGTCAAGACCGTATTAAACGCCCCAACCGAAAAACAGCACAAGCAGGTTTTGTCCGAACTGTGCACACGTTTTTTAAGTCCGATTATGAATCTGGTATTGGCGGCGTTGTGCACGTTGGTGTTGCTGCGTTCGTCACTGTTACGTCGTCGCGCCAGTTTTGCGCCCGCAATGGCGGTATTGGCGATGGCGGTTACGATGGCGGGATTTATGTCGGCATCAAATATGGTGACCAGTTTCACGGACTTTGTCGTGTTGGCAGGGGTTCAGATGTTGGTTCTGGGTGGTATACTGATTGCGTTGTGTAAGAAATGAAACGACTGATTCCGATTTTTCTGCCGATGTTTTCTGCTGTGTCTGCCATGGCGATGGCCATTGACCCCAATGTGCCCAAGACCATAAAGTCAGACAAAATTGAATATGATGTACGTGCGGAATCAATTAAAACAACCGGCAATACCGAAATCACAAATGCATCAGGCCAGCGTTTAACACTGACGGATTCGTATCTGTCGCGCGATGGGAAAAACCTGTCGGGGGACGATATAAAAATCTGGCTGGGCGAACATGTGTACATTGAATCAGACAATATTGTGCGCAATGGTGATGACACGGTTGCATATGATGCGACATTCACAGCGTGTGATGATTGCGACGAAATTGGCGATGCGTGGCAGATTTCGACAACACGTACCGTACACGATATGGAAACGCGTATGCTCAGTTTCCATAATCCCGTTATGTGGATTTATGGTGTGCCGGCATTGTGGTTGCCATACTTTTCTATGCCAGACCCGGGGGTAAAGCATAAAACTGGTTTTTTAATGCCTGATTTGAAATCCACCAACCAGATGGGGACACAGGTCAATATTCCGTTGTACATATACCTGTCGGATACGCATGATATGACGGTTACGGCGTCGTATCTGACCCAAGAAAATCCGTTGGTACAAATCGAACACCGTTTGAATACGGCGCATTCTGAATCCAAGACGAATTTATCATTTACGCACAATCGTGATGGTGAAAATCGTTGGCACATATTTAACAACGATATAATTGAATTAGGCGATAATGCGCGCGCCAAAATATTCTTGGAACGCGCATCTGATAAAACATATTTGCAGAAATACGGATTCTATGGCGACCAACCGTATTTGGATTCGGGGGCAAAACTGGAACTGTTTGGACAGAGCAGTTATGTCGTTGCCGACGCGCATATATTCCAAGAATTGCGTACGTACAATACATGGGTGGCAACACCATCAGGTGACATTTTGCCAAACATTCGTGCCACGCACCAGACGTCGCCATTGTTTGCCGAAACATACGCAACATTTGGTGCGGACATTTTGGGTATTTCTGGTTCGGGTACGGCATCGCAACGTATGATTGGTGATGCACGTATTACGTCGCCGTGGACATTGTGGGGCGGTAATCGTTTGACCCTGAGTATGGACGCCCGATATGACGTGTATAATTTTGATAAAACCGATTTGATTGATGGGCAAAAGTTTTCAGGACTGAAAAATCGTTTCTTGCCCAGTGGGTATGTTGAATGGGGATTGCCATTATTCCGTCCATCTGACACGTGGACACAGGTTATTGAACCACGTGCGCGTTTGACCATTATGCGTCATATTGACGATGCGTCTTTTGCGGCGAACAATGATTCGGCGGGTGCATTGCTGTCGGACGCGACATTATTTTCAAACAAGCGTTTTGCGGGTCTGGATTTGTGGGAAAACAGCAACTATGCCGATTACGGTGTACGTTGGGCGGCATTTAACCCAGACGGTCGTTCATTCGAAGTGTTCTTGGGACAAACATATGATTTCCAAGATCGCGATACCATTGACCCCAACAGTGGATTTTTGAATGGCGCATCGGACTATGTCGGGCGTGTTGGTTTTAACAATATGAAATGGTTGGAATTGACCAGTCGATTCCGTTTGGCACGTAATGATTTGGCATTGCGTCATATTGAAACATCGGCGTACCTGACCCACAGTGCGGGAACATACCTGAACATTGGGCACATTTGGTCACAGCAGTTTATTGATACATACACCAAAAATGATTCCATCAATGAAATTATGGGTGGGTTTGGTATCCAGTTGACACCACGTTGGGCGGTGCGCTTTAATTCAATTTATAATATGACGACCGGTGCATTCCAGCGTCATACCGGCGGCGTGTTCTATACACACCCATGTTATTACATGTCGATGGAATACCGTCGTGATAACGCGGTCAAGGGGGACTATGTCGGGACAACGACATTCCAGTTCCGCATTGGTATGAGTATCAATGGCCAACAGTACTAAATATGAAACGGGGAAAGGACAGATGAAACAATTAAATCTGATTTTGGCGGGTGCATTTATGATGATGGCCGCGCCGGCATATGCCGCCAGCGTCATCGCATCGGTAAATGGTACACCGATTACCGATACCGACATTACCGCACGCGTTAAATTGATGTCGCGTCAGGGTAAAAATCCAACCGATAATCGTCGCGTTGCATTACAGAATATCATTGATGATAATGTCAAAATCGCATATGCGCAAAACTTTCACGCTGTCCCCGAAGATGACGTTGTGGACAAAGAACTGAAAAAAATGAATTTGGGTGATATATCTGAATCCGAACGCACGATGGCACGCAGTGCATTGCGTGCAGAAATTGCATGGCAGATTATTGTTGGTCGTACAATTATGCCAACGGTTGACGTATCCCGCGAAGAAATCGATGCCGAACGCGCCGAAATTGCACGTGAAAACGGCCTGCCGGTGGAAATGACAATCGTGCGATTGGTTGATATACCCGCCGATGTTGCGGCAAAACTGACACGACCAAAATCATGCGACGATGCGGTACAGATGGCGGAAAATTTGGGTGGCGCACCACAAAAGTTCACCGCGCTGCAATACGAATTATCGCCAGAGGTTCGTGCGCGCGTGGCAACGCTGCCAAAACTTACCTGGTCACCGGTTGTTGACCGCAGTGTTTTGTTGGTATGCAGCACCAAAAAGACCAAAGAATATGGCAAACTGGACGAAATGATAAAGCAAAACGCCACATACAAACAGGCAATGTTTATCGCAGACCAGCAACTGAAACAACTGCGCCGCAAAGCGGTGATTGTTATAAACGACGACAGATATAAATTATGAAACCGATTTTATTTAATTTTACCGATGGCGAACTGGAAAAGTTCATAACCTATATGGGGCAACCACGATTTCGTGCAAAGCAAATTCGCGAATGGTTAAATCGGGGTGCGCCTGATTTTTCTGTGATGAAAAACTTGCCAGATGCGCTGCGTCATGATTTGGACGCGGTGGCACAAACATTGCCGGTAAAAATCGTTAAAAAGTTACAATCGTCTGATGGCGAAACAACAAAATTCTTGCTGGAATTGAACGATTGCGAACAGATTGAATGCGTGTTGATGCGCACAACGTATGGTAACAGCGTCTGCGTCAGTTCACAGGCCGGTTGCGCAATGGGCTGCAAGTTTTGCGCCAGTACGTTGTTGGGCCTGAAACGCAATTTAACGGTAAATGAAATATTTTCACAAATCTTGGTTGCACAGTGGGAATTGCGCTGCGACCGTGATGCGGTACGCGCGCGGCCAATTCGCGCAAATGGCGATGCAAACAATGGTGACGTATCACACATTGTTGTGATGGGCACGGGCGAACCATTACAGAATACTGAAAATGTTATTGGATTCTGTGAACGTGCGAATCGCGATATGGGCATTGGGTGGCGTCGCATTACGATTTCCACGTGTGGTATTGTCCCAGGGATTCGTGAACTGATTGCGTGGGGTCGTCCAATCAATTTGGCAATATCCTTGCACGCGCCGACCGACGAATTGCGCGGTCAAATTATGCCGATAAATAATAAATATAAATTGGCAGAGGTTTTGGCCGCAGCAGACGAATTTACCGCACTGCATAATCGCCAGTTGATGATTGAATATATTTTATTAGCGCGCAGAAATGCAAATGGCGACGTGGAACTGTTTAACTGTACGCCAGAATACGCTGAAAAGTTATCTGAACTGTTGCGCGGGAAAAATTGCATGGTGAATTTGATACCGTGGAACGCGGTTGATGAACGCGATTTTGCGTCGCCATCGGGCAACGCCGTGCACAGATTCCAAGACATACTGATTAAAAATGGGATTCATGCGCGTATTCGTCGTGAACGCGGCAGCGATATTGGTTCTGCGTGCGGACAATTGCGACTGGGGAATAAAAAACATGCCGAATGAAATATGGATTGTGCGCCACGCGCAAAGCGTTGCGAACCGTGGTGATGTGTCAACAACACTGCACAGTGAAATTCCATTGTCGCCCGATGGTGCAAACGCGGCCGCGGCATTTGCCGATGCGTTTGACCGACGCCCAGACCTGATTATCGTGTCGCCATATTTGCGCACGCGCCAGACCGCCGCACCCTTTATTGCAAAATACAGTGACGTGCCGGTGGAAATTTGGCCGATACAGGAATTTGACTATCTGGACAACCAGAAATGTTTGGGCAAAACGGTCGAAGAACGCCGTGCGATGCGTGATGTGTTTATTGCGCGCGGCGATGCCGATTGGCGCGACGGGGAAAATACCGAAACATTTAACGAAATGGTGGGGCGTGCACGCGCGTTTATCGAACGCCTGCGCGGGCGCGATGAACGTTTTATTGTGGCGTTTTCACATGGTCATTTTATCAGAACACTGGCCACAATTCTGGACGGGGGCACACCAACGATTGAAAACATCTTGCAACCCAACAGCGAAATTCCGAACCTGAGCGTCTTTAAGTTCAGTTTGTAAGTTCAAAGTTTTGTATTTATAACTGTATCACACTATCACTAAAAAACGGGGCAAATGCCCCGCTTTTTATTTATTTGGAATGATTTTGATTTCAACACGTCTGTTCTGTTGACGGCCCGCCGCGTCGGCATTTGATGCGATTGGGTTGGACGATCCCATGCCCAAAATTTCAAAGCGCGATGCCTTGACGCCCTGACCTTGCAAGTATGCTGCAACCGCGTTTGCACGATTGCGGGACAGTGTCTGGTTGTAATCCGCACTGCCCGTGCTGTCGGTATAGCCCGACACCATGACGGTTGAATTGCTGTATTTATTCAAAACCTTGGCCACCGAGTTCAATGTTGCATAGAATCCCGCGTTGATGTCCGCAGAATCTGTTTTGAACGTGATGTTACCCGGCATTACCAAACGAATGCTGTCGCTGTCGCGGACGACGCTGACGCCGGTTGATGCCAATTCTTGGCGTAATTCGGCCTCTTGCACGTCCAGATAGTAACCAACGCCGCCACCAACGGCCGCACCAGCCAAACCGCCAACCAATGCGCCCTTGCCACGATTACCAGATACCAATGCGCCGGTCGCCGCACCCGTTGCCGCACCGATTGCAGTGCCCCATACGGCCTTGGACGTTTGCGATTCGCCGGTATATGGGTTGGTGGTCGCACAGCCCGACAAAACGGTTGCCAGTGCCGCTAAAATTGCATATTTCTTCATTATAATTTCTCCTTGTTCGGGGAACATTGTAGCATAAAAAATCCCGCGTGCAAGAACGTAAAGAAAGAGAGCAAAGCGCAGAGAGCAAAGAGCAATGAATGTGTCCGCCGATGGCGGACAGCTTTATTTACTGGATTGCTTCGTTTCACTCGCAATGACAGTCGTTCTAGAATCTCTGTCATTGCGAGCGAGCGTAAGCGACGCGTGGCAATCCAGTTTATTTTATGTTGCACGCAGCGCACAAAATTTGCTCTCTGCTCTCTGCGCTTTGCTCTCTGTCGGAGCACCAACCCTCCCCGTTTTTATGCACAGCATAAAAACACCCCTCCGGTGGAGGGGAATAGGTGGTGGATGTTGAGGGATTCCCTCGGCATACGCCTGCGGGGCATTCGTTAGCGTTCAAACTGCGCTTTGCTTGTTTTCGCTTTTAACTTTGTGTCCCTCGGCATATGCCTGCGGGGCATTCGTTAGCGTTCAAACTGCGCTTTGCTTGTTTTCGCTTACTCATTGTCAAACCCCTGGGGTTTTCGCCCTGAAATATACCCACAAAAGATAAAACAAAAACCACCGCGTGGGTGGTTTTTGTTTTATCTTGGTGGATGTTGAGGGACTCAAACCCCCGACCCTCTCGGTGTAAACGAGATGCTCTAATCAACTGAGCTAAACATCCAAAGCTGGCAAATCATAAATGATTTTTTTACGTTTGTCCAGTTTTTTATTCTGGCATCGGCATGCCCGCGGTGGCTTCGCCCATAACTTCGTCAATTACGGCGTCGGCCTTGGCCTTGGCATCGTTATATGCCGTCATAACCAAGCGTGCAATTCCATCTGCGCCACGCGATACCATATCGGGACGAATAGAAATCCCCAGCATATCGTATTTACCAGATATGCTGACCACACATGCGCCATTTTCAGCAATCCCGCCAATGCGCATAGAGCCCAATTTTTCCTGTGCGGCCGATACTTTATTTTGTAATTCTGCGGCCTGTGCCATCAAATTTTCCATATCCATTTTTATTCCCCCCGCGTACTGAATGCGCCCCGTGTTTCAGGGGCGCAAACAACCATATATTAGTCAGCGATTTCGCGACCTGTTTTCTGATCGATACCGACCATGGACATACGTGTTTTGCCACGTTTATCCGCGCCCAGATAACGAACATAGACCTTGTCACCTTCGTGAATCTTGGTGTCTTCTATCTTGGCAATACGTTCGCCAGTGATTTCAGAAATATGAACCATAGATTCAAAGCCGTTCAAGATTTTTACAAACAGACCGAAATCTTTGACACCAGATACAGTGCCTTCGTAAATCATGCCAACCTCTGGTTCTGCGACGATTTCTTTGATACGCGCGATGGCGTCATCGGCTTCTTCCTTGGTTGTGGCCATGATTTTGATTGTACCATCGTCGGCCAAATCAATCTGGGTGTTGGTTTCGCGTGTCAGTGCCTGAATCACACTGCCGCCCTTGCCGATAACATCACGAACCTTGTCTGGATTGATTTTCATGGTGTATGCCTGTGGGGCATATTCAGACACGTGGTCGCGTGGGGCTTTGATTGCTTTTTCAATCTTGCCCAAGATATGCATACGGCCATCTTTTGCCTGCGCCAATGCTTTTTCCATGATTTCAAATGTAATAGATGTGATTTTGATATCCATCTGCAACGCAGTAATACCACGATCAGTACCTGTTACCTTGAAGTCCATGTCGCCCAAGTGATCTTCGTCGCCCAAAATATCGGTCAAGATTGCGTAATCATCGCCCTCTTTGATCAAGCCCATGGCGATACCCGCAACAGGACGTGTCAATGGAACGCCGCCGTCCATCATTGCCAATGTTGCGCCACATGTTGTCGCCATTGACGATGAACCGTTGGATTCCAAAATATCGGATACAACGCGGATTACATAGTCGAACTTTTCACGGCTGGGCACCATTGGGTGCAACGCGCGCCATGCCAAATTACCATGACCCAATTCACGACGCCCTGGGGATTTCAGACCCTTGGCCTCGCCCACAGAGTAACCTGGGAAATTATAGTTCAAGATAAAATCGCGTTCTTCGGCACCGTCCAATGATTCCAGTGGCAATGCATCTTTGCCGCCACCCAGTGTCAATGACACCAATGCCTGTGTTTCGCCACGTGTGAACAAGGCCGAACCGTGTGCGCGTGGCAACACGCCCAGTTCAATTTCGATTGGACGTACGGTTTTTGTATCACGACCATCGATACGTGGTTTGCCCGCCAAGATGTTGCTGCGCATAATACGTGCAGTAATGTTTTCAACGATTTCATCAGCAAACGATTCCAATGTTGATGTCGCCGTTGTTGTATCTGGGAACAATTCTGGGATACGTGCCTTGGCCGCGGAATGAATGCCCGCCAATGTGTCCAAACGAACCAATTTTTCTTTGATTTGCAGCGCACTTTCAATGTCGCCCGCAAAGCGTTCAAAATCGGATTCCATTGCGATATATTCAGCGGACTTTTCAGGTGTTGCCCAACGCTGTTTACCACACTTTTCGGTCAATTCGTTGATTGCCTGAATCACAACCTGTTGCGCGTCGAAACCAAATTTCACCGCACCCAACGTTGTTTTTTCGTCCAATTCACCGATTTCAGATTCAACCATCAGAACACCGTCTTTGGTTGCTGCAACGACCAAATCCATTTCGGAATCTTCGGTAACCTTTTTCGATGGGTTCAAGATATATTTGCCGTCCATATAGCCAACACGTGCCGCACCGATTGGGCCCGCGAATGGAACGCCCGACAATGCCAACGCCGCAGACGATGCAATCATCGCCAAAATATCTGGCTGGTTCTTTTTATCATATGAAAATGTTTGTGCGATAATCTGAACCTTGTTCTTGAATGTTTCTGGGAACAGTGGACGAATTGGGCGGTCAATCAAACGCGCAATCAATGTTTCGGCGGTTGATGCCTTGCCTTCACGTCTGTCACGTGATCCTGGGATACGGCCCGCAGATGCAAATTTTTCCTGATAATCAACAGTCAGTGGAAAGAAATCCTGACCTTCGACCGCGATCTTTTCCGCGCAGACGGTTGCCAATACCATTGTACCGCCCATTGTCGCCAAAACAGCACCGTTTGCCTGTTTCGCCATGCGCCCTGTTTCCAGACGCAACACTTCGTCACCGTATGGCACTTCGACCACAACAGGATTATTCAAATGTGCGTGTTCACCTTTGTCAAATAAACCAAACAACATTATTTTTCTCCATTTGTTTGTAAGTTTGTTATTCAATGCGAAGAAAAATCATTCGTTTTTGCATTTGCGCAAAATGCAAGAATGAACAATTTCCCCTTCGCACCGAATGATTATAAAAGATATTTGCATCAATGCAATAAAAATCCCGCCACAGGGCGGGATCTATTATTTACGCAGACCTAATTTTTTAATCAGTTCTTCGTATTCAGCAACACTGTTCTTTTTGATGTACGCCAACAATTTTTTGCGGCGGTTTACCATCAACAACAGACCACGTTTAGAGTGTTCGTCTTTGTGGTTTTCTTTCATGTGCTGGGTCAAATTGCGAATACGTTCTGTCAAAACAGCAACCTGAGATGCAGCGGAACCGCCATTATCTTTTTCTGTTGTTTTGAAAGCGGCGATCAATTCGCTCTTTTTTTCTTTTGTAACGGACATTATGTTTTCCTTTGTTTGTCGTTAAATTGTTCGTTTGGGGCGCAGCATGCCGGTATCGTCAATTCGCCCTATTCCAATGAACGTGTCACCAGAATAAACACGACGCAGACCGGACGCGTCACCCGTTTGAATAAATCCACCGTTTTTATATAATTCGGCCGATTTATCGTCCAGACACACAACCGGAATGTCCCCCAGTCCATGGTCTGGTGATTTCAAGAAATCCTTGATATCTGTGCCATTATTGACCAGTTTTTCCAGAAAATCAAGTGTCACCGCATTTTTTATGTCAAAACCGCCTGATTGGACGCGACGTATCATCGTTGTTGTGGCGATGGCCCCAACCGCCCGCGCGATATCACGCACCAATGCGCGGACATATGTTCCACGGCTGCACCGCAGGCGAAAATTCCAATCAGACCCGTCGCGCCCCAGAAATTCCAGCGCATAGACATGCACCGTACGCGCCGCGGGCGCGGTATCCATGCCCCCACGCGCCAATTCGTATGCACGCCGACCCGCAATATGTACCGCGCTGTATGCTGGTGGGATTTGGGAAATTTCCCCTATGAATTGTGGCAGCACGTCCAAAACAGCATCAACCGTTGGCGTAAAATCATTACGTGCGGTTTCGCGTCCTGTGATGTCCAATGTGTCTGTGGCGATGCCAAACCGCATAGAAAACAGGTATTCTTTGATATTTTCATGCGCATCTTCGACAAATGGTATCATTTTTGTTGCCGCGCCAACCGCAATCGGCAACACACCCGACGCCATTGGGTCAAGTGTACCAATATGCCCCGACGTACGCGCCCCAAACAGGCGCGCGACACGCGTGCTGGCCGTGCGACTGAACAGGCCACTTTCTTTGTCCAAAATAATCCAACCACATGCCATTTTAACGATGCTTTATTCTGCTCTGTGCGCGGGCAAATTCGGTCATAAACCGCGCAAATTCTGTTTGATCTTTGCGACAACGTGGCCACAGTTGTGTCATTGTCGCGTTATCAATAACCGCGCTGTATTTCGCCGTGTCGACCAATATTTCACGCCACTGGCGTGCAACGTCACCGTTGTCCAAACGCAGTGGCGCGTCCATCGGGACGGTTGCAAACACCCGCGCGCCATCAATGCGGACATCGCGCCCAACCAGTACACGCGCAGACCACGCAACCTTTGAAATATATTCATTGTCACCATCGTGCACAATCGTACGCAGTCCCAGTTGAATTTCCGGCATACCGACCGTTAAATGCGTTGCAACATGCGATTTCATAAAATCCAGATGGCGCAAAAATTCCGTCAGAACCAGTGGATTGTAAAACTCGGCATAATTTGGTTCATAAAACGGTGTTTTGAATGCGATTTTTACTCTGGTCTTCATGTTGGGGGTGTCCTTTGGTTCTTTACCCGAACAGCGTCAGTTGCGTTGTATCATTCGGCTGCATCACACGCGATGGCTTTTTCGGCGCAGGCGTTGTCGCAACAGCGGGTACAGGTGTGATATTTTCTGTTGTGGCACGCGCCCCCTCCAATCCGGCCAAAACAGATTCTGCGCGGGCGACAACCGATGCCGGCATGCCCGCCATTTTGGCGACGTGTATACCGTATGAACGATTGGCAACACCCGCCACAATTTTATGCATAAATACAATATCGTTGTTATGTTCACGTACATCAATGGTCAGGCACGACACATTATGCAACCGCCCCGCATCATCGCCAACCAACGCCGTCAATTCATGATAGTGCGTGGCAAACAATGTGCGTGGTGACAATTCGTCCAGATATTCCAGCACCGCCTGTGCAATCGCCATACCATCATATGTTGCCGTACCGCGCCCGATTTCATCAAAGATGATAAATGATTTCTTGGTCGCGCGACGCAAGATGTTGGCGGTCTCGCTCATTTCTACCATGAATGTGGATTGCCCCGCGGCCAGATTGTCTGATGCGCCAACACGGCTGAATAACTGGTCACAAATACCAATCGTCGCGCGCGACGCCGGCACAAACGAACCCAAATGCGCCAACACCACAATCAACGCATTCTGGCGCAGATATGTTGATTTACCCGCCATATTCGGGCCGGTCAGCAATGCAATCGGACGTACGTTCAAATTACAATCGTTTTTAACGAAATTATCGCCACGTGTGCGCAATACTGATTCAATTACGGGGTGACGACCACCCACGATGTCAAACGCGCCATCGTCTGTAATATTTGGGCGCACCCAGCCATAGTCACGCGCCACCGTGGCCAGCGCATACCACACGTCCAAATCAGCCAGCAAATCCGCCACAGACAGTAAATCATCAGATATCGCACGAATGTCCGCAATCAGGTTTGCAATAATATCATTTTCAATACCCGTTGCGCGTTCGGCCGCACTGCGCACATTGTTGTCCAAATCAATCAGTTGCGCGGTGGTAAAACGCATATTGCCCGCCAATGTCTGGCGGTGTATAAATCCTGATTCTGGCATCATCAGTGCGTCGGCACGTGCCGATGGCACTTCGATAAAATACCCCAAGACATTGTTGTATTTGATTTTCAGTGTGTGCACACCGGTCTGGTTTGCATACTGTGATTGCAGGCCCGCGATTGTTTCCTTGGCCCCGTGGGCCAATGCGCGCATATTGTCCAGTGCAACATCAAACCCGTCACGTATAACCCCGCCATCACGGAAAAATGTCGGCAATTCATCGGCCAACGCATGTGACAGTTTTATTGCCAAATCGTTATGCGTATTTATGTTGGCAAACTGTGCCGCCAATCCGGTGTCCAAACGTGGGCCCATCATTTTGAAATTCGGCAATTCAATCAAGAAATCCGCAACATGACGCATATCGCGTGGCGTCCCGCGCCCCGACAACAGGCGCGTCAAACTGCGCCCAACGTCCGGCACAGATGCCAATGATGCCGAAACGGTTGCCATAACGTCACTGTTCAAAATCATATGCCCAATGTGTTCCTGACGATTGCGAATTTCCGACGCATCGCCCGACAATGTACGCAAATAGCCACGCAATTTACGCGCGCCCGCCGCGGTCTTGGTCATGTCCAGAACATCAATCAAACACGCGCCACCATCTGATATTGGTGCATCTATTTCCAAACTGCGCCATGTGGCGGAATCAATCAATAATTGCGCGCCCGACTTGAATACATATGGCGCACGAAATGTTGTTGTGGCATCACGCTGGGTATTAAACAGATAACCCGCCAGAATTTGAATCGCAGACATTGCGGGCGTTGCCGCCGCATTGCCATCAATCGCGCCCGAAAATACGCGCGACACAATTTGGTCAATGTCCGCACGGTGATACAGTTTTTCATACACTGGCGTTGTCTTGAACACATCGCGCAGGTGTTGAATGGTTTCTGTTTCTGCATCACGTTCAGGATAAATAACCTCTGCTGGATTTATGCGAACCAAATCATCTAATACGTCGGCAGTGCGTCCAACAAAAAATTCACCTGTTGAAATATCACAGCCCGCGATATCAAATGCATCGGCATTTGGTACAACCGCAACCAAGAAATTAGAATTTTTCGGTGTCAGCAAATTTTCATCGGTCAATGTACCCGACGTCAAAACGCGAATAATTTTGCGCTCGATATATTTATGACCACGCGCCTTGGCCTGCGCGGGGGTCTCCATTTGTTCAACCAGCGCAACCTTGAACCCTGCGCGAACCAAGCGGCCAAAATAATTGTCCGCCGCATGCCATGGAATCCCACACATCGGAATGTCCGCGCCGTCGCCGTCCGTGCCACGCGCCGTCAAAACCAGACCCAAATTTTGGCTGATTATTTTTGCATCTTCGAAAAAAGATTCGTAAAAGTCCCCCAACCGAAACATCAACAGTGCATCTGGATTTTCGGATTTCATATCCATGTACTGTTGCATAACGGGGGTCAGTTTTGGTTTTTCCATTTTGCGACGCGCCTATGCTTGCGTTTCAACCTTTAACGTTTCGATTTTCAGTTCTGCTTCTTTCAGTAACTGTTCGCAATACGCCTTTAACTTGATACCCTGTTCGTACGCAGCCACAGAATCCGCCAATGGCAATTCGCCGGATTCCATTTTCTTGACCAGTTCGGTCAGTTGCTTGTACGCATCTTCAAACGATAATTTTTTGTCGTCCATCACTCTGCCTTTGTTTTATCGGTCTAAATGTACAAGATAAAACGCCGATTGTAAAGGGTCAGTTTTTTTATAATTCGCCCTGCTCTTAAACAGTTGCAAAGCAGAAAAGATTCTTTTATAGTAGTAATGTCATGGTGTGTTGCCATGATGGGGTCTGATAGCCCGTTTCGTGCGTCGGAATAAGTTCCGAATGCGCACACGCGCATTTTTTATTACGACGAAAAATATACTCCTGAACCAACCGGTCAGGAGGGTTGCGAATATATTGAATAAGCACACAATTCACGAAATTGTTATCAGCCTCCTGACCACCAAATAACTTGGTGGTTTTTTCGTACGAAAAACAACAGGAGGTAAAACAATGAAAGCAAAAATAATCACAAGTATCGCACTGGCAATTATTGTCATGCCAAATCTGGCGCACGCCGCATGCATGGACGTTGTAGAATGTCTGGAAAACGCGGCCAGCGGGTATTGCTGTTGCGCAAATGGACAAACAAAAACTGTGGTGGAGTGTCCATCTGGATATACTGCGGTTGGGACAACATGCACCCGCGAAGACACCACTGGCAGCGACGAAACCGGAACATATGTAATATCATACGGAACATGCGACGCAACGGTATCAACAATAGATTGTTTCAGCACGCTACTGCAATCATCAATAGGCCACGATGAAAACTGTATGTGCAATATGTAGAGGGGTGAAATAAATGAAACGCATATTTATTTTCGCCATTTGTATGGCAACGCTGGGGCGCGCCGCCACCGCCGCATGCCAGCAATCCGGCAAGAAATATACATCATGCGCGGCGGGTTATTACCTGTCGGGTGGGGTATGTACACGTTGTCCCGCCATTGGTAATACATACGGCACAACATCTGCAAATAACACGGGTGGCATAACATCATGTCGTATTTCTGGTCAAACCCAATGGGGCCAAGACAGTCGTGGATTTTATACCTATGGCGGCGACTGCTATTATTCTAACTAAAAAAACACCGGCAAATGCCGGTGTTTTTTATAGAGAGCAATGAGCAGAGAGCAGAGAGCAATGGGGTGTGCTATTCGGCAAACTATCTATTATCTATGCTCTATTATCTATTCTCTAAAAAATGCCCCGTTGGGGCATTTTTTATTTAGCCAGTTTTTCAACCAGTTCGTTCAGTTGCACACGGGTGGCAAATGATATAACAATCTGGCCTGCGCCACCACGACGTTCTGATATCTTGGCCTTTGCACCAACGGCATCGGAAATGCGGCGTTCCATATCACGACGGACGTTGTCATCAATCGTTTTGTTTGTGTACGCGCGACTGGTATTGCGGCGTGCGCCCTGCTTTACGCGCATTGCGGTATCCGCCACCGACAACCCGCCTGCGATAATTTCACGTGCCAATTCTGCTGGATTTTCTGCAACCGCGATTGTACGCGCATGCGATGCCGACAATTCGCCCGACTTTACCATTTCTTTGACACTGTCTGGCAACGCGCAAATACGCAACATGTTGCGAATATGACTCTCTGATTTGCCAATCAGGCGCGACACATCGTCCATGGAATAGCCGCACTTTTCCATTATGTTTTGGTATGCGGCGGCCTCTTCTATTGGGTTCAGGTTTTCACGCTGGACATTTTCAATCAGCGCGATTTCCATTGCATTACCATCGTCCAATGTTTTGACCAATGCGGGAATTTCCGCCAGACCCGCCATCTTGCTGGCGCGATAACGACGTTCGCCCGCCACGATTTCGTACATATACGGACGATTTGTAACCGCACGCAACAGGATTGGTTGTAATACGCCCTTCTCCTTTATAGACGCCGCCAAATCCGCCAATTCGGCATCAGTAAACGTCTTGCGCGGCTGGTCAGGGTTTGCACCAATTTGCGCCAACGGGATTTGTTTTACCACCACGCGGTCACCGCCGGTCAATGCGGTGATATCTGGCACAGATATACCGATTTCATTTTGCAAATCGGCCAACCCACGTCCCAATCCAAACTTAGTTGCCATTTTCGCCCCCTTCCAGTTTTTGAATTATTTCGGTTGCAACGCGCAGATACGCCTGTGCACCACTTGAATTAAAGTCATAGAATAACGCCGGTTTGCCGAAACTGGGTGCTTCGGATACGCGGACATTGCGCGGTACGACGGTCTTGAATACCTGGTCGCCAAATGTTTTGCGCACATCATCGTCAACCGCACGTGTCACGCCATAGCGACGATCATACATGGTCAGCAAGAACCCCAGCACCGCTAATTTTGGATTTATCTTGTCATGCACGGCGCGGATTGTCATCAGCAACTGTTGCACACCCTCCAACGAATAAAATTCACACTGCATCGGGACAACAACCCAATCAGACGCAACCAATGCATTTATGGTCAGATACCCCAACGTTGGTGGGCAATCCAATAATATATAGTCGTAATGTGACGCAACCGTTGCCAACGCATCACGCAGACGAAATTCGCGGTTATCAGCGTCCAGCAAATCAATTTCTGCACCCGCCAACGCCATACTGGACGGCATAATGTGCATATTTGGTACGGCGGTTGTCAAAATATTGTCGGCGGCCGCGGCCGTGCCCATAATAACGCCATAAACGCTTTGGCGATGCGCGCTGCGCACAAAGCCCAAACCCGTGCCGGCATTACCCTGTGGATCAAGATCAACCAACAAGACACGCTTTTTAATTGCCGCCAATGATGCGCCAATATTGATTGCGGTTGTTGTTTTTCCGACACCACCCTTTTGATTTGCAAATGCGATTACTGTTGCCATTAGTTTTTCACCATTCCTTTCTGATGCTGCAAGTATTATAAAAAGGTATAAATCGGTCAAGGCAATTATATTTTATAAACAAAAAACATAGTAATTACAGTTTAATAAAATTTATTTCATGTGAAATAAACCACATTTGACATGTGCATATTTTGTTATACAATTTATAATATGCGGTTCAAGACACTGTTTACTTTATCAACATCTGTTGTCGCCAGCGCAATGTTGTGCTGGGGCGGGGTGAAAAAATATCAAAAAACACCGGTAAATGCCGGTAAATTTTCAACCGTCCAGACGCTTGAAATTACCAGTGATACAATCCGCGTAACCGATTCGAATTTTAATCATGTTTCTAAAACTGCGGCGGCTGGATTATTTTTCCCGTACGAGAACAAGGTTGTTGTATATCATTTTGAACCAATGGACACCACTGCGCGTGTTGTACATTTCTGTGATATGAACAACCAAATGAAACCACTGGTTCAGCGGCACGAGGTTGAACATGCACGCAAGGCGATATTTACCCACCAAGACGAATTGCATTCGCCATATGTGCGCGGGCAAATTGCCGCAATGAATGAAATTATCGCACCAGCGGCCGAAATTATAGAGGCACTGGATTGGCGCGCAAAGCATGGCAGCCGTTTCCCAACACTATCAAATTGTCTGGCACGTGCCGACCGCGATATAACACGCATGGCAGACACATTAAAAATGACATGGCCGTTGGATTTTAACAGACCAGAAATTGCAACACTGGTCATGAAATATGCGTTGCAAAAATTCCAAATTGAATTTAATCGCGGCGTTTATCGTACAACAATACGTCGGGCAACCGAATCGGTATCAGATAAAAAATACACACCAAACGACCAATGCGGTTTTCCATACCAAGACATGTTATTCTGTCCCGAATCCGATATGTGGGCACCAATGTGGTCATTTAATTCACTGCGTGGGCGTGTGAACCCGTGGGTGTTTGCTGATATTGATATGCGCAAAAAATTACTGAGCGATGTGGAAAAATGCGTTGAAACAGCCAGCAATATTACCGGTCAAAAACCACCTTTTTTAATAAATGCAAAAATGCGCTGATTTCAATAAATTATTGCTTATTTCACATGAAATTACCGGCAATTTTTGATAATTATAATATACCCATCACCGGTGCGTGATTTTACCAATTCATAATCGAATTTATATTTGGTCTGGGCGGTTGCAATTTCAGCCGATATTTCCCGACCTTTTAGTAAAAAAAGCCGGCATTTTGTTTTGGCAACATAGTCCAAAATTTTAATCAGTGGCGCAAACGCACGTGCCGTAAACACAATATTGCCGGTATTTGCCGGCATTTTTTTAACAAAATCTTCGACCCGACCGTGATAAATGTTCAAATTCTGTAAATCCAGACGTTCTTTGACCGCGTTCAGAAACGCGACCTTTTTACCAATCGATTCGATACATGTCACGTGCCAGCCCAAAATAGCCAACACAACCCCAGGAAATCCAGCCCCACTGCCCAAATCGATAATTTGTGCGTCCTGTGGCAAAACGTCCGCCAGTTGCGCCGAATCGGCAAAATGACGATTTTCAATATCAGACAGCGTACTGGGCGCGACCAAATTCATTTTAGCCGACCATGTACGTAACGTGTCTGCGTACTGTTCAAATTTGACTTTATTATCCATACGCGGTATTCTAGCACAGTTATGAGAAAAATAGAAAGTTTATTTATTGGGGCGACGTGTTTGGCCACTGTATTGGGGGCGGGCGTCGCAATTTGGAATCACGAAAGTACGCCACGCGCGGCATCGTCGCATGAATTTCCGGTTACGCCACATGGGGCGTATCTGGCGGCGCGCCACGCGATATACGTGAATGATTTTGACCGCGCCGTTGAATTTTCAAACGTCACCCGTGACGTGCAGTTTGACGCGGTACAGAACGCGCGCTATTTATCTGAATTTTTATCTGGGAAAATGCCGGAAAATGCCGGTGATTTGAAAAAGGCAACCGCGCCAGCGGCCAAATTGATTTATGACGCATATCTGGTTACAAATGACGATTGGGACGCGTTCTATAAACGGCATAAAAACGACAAATCTGCATTGATGGCGTCGTTCAAGATTTGGTCAATGATTGGCAATAATCGCCGGACAGAGGCATTAAAGTTTGTCGACAGTACACCAACCAATGACGCATGGAAATCGTTTATGCGTGGGCAAATTTACGCTGAAACCGGTAACGCGAAACGTGCCGCCGAAGAATTTGCACGCGTACGCTGTGATTTTATGAATATAAACGATTACAGATACATCATGTCGTTCTATATTCACAATGATATGAACGATGCGGCGGACGCATTGCGCCGTGATTTTACGTCGCATTTGGGTGGCATGTATATGTTAGAATATACGGACATTCCAGCGTGGGAAAACTTTGCGGGGACAAAGAACGCAATGGCGTTCAGTTTGGTTCAGACCGTATCGCACACCCAGATTATGATGTATTCTGATTTGTCGTTGCTGATGTTGCGATTTGCGGAAATTACCGGCCCGAATTTTGGCGATAATAATGATGCAATAAACTATTATCTGGGCCAGTTTTTCTTTAACAATGGTGGTGATTACCAGACGTATTTTGACCGCATTGACCCGTCCAGCCCATATTACCTGTTTGGTGTCCTGCGCAAGGCAGAGCGGGGCGAAAACGCCGCGGCATTGGAACGCATTGTGAAAATAAATCCGCTGTTTGTGCCGGCAGTGGAACAGTTGGCCGGTCACCACGTGCATCAGGGGAACTATCGCGCGGCATTACGCACGATAAAGCGTGCATTGGACAATCCAAATTTGACCGAGGGCGGACGCGCGCGTTTCTTGCGCAATCGGGCATACGTGCACTATGCATTTGGCAAATATGACGATGCCCAGCGTGATATAAATTCCGCAACACAGGTTCTGGCCATGGACGGCGATGGCATGATTATACAGGCATTGGTATGGGCGGCCCAGAACGAAGAACTGGACAGCGCATACGATTATGCGATGAAGGTTTTGATGCGCGACGTTCGTAATGTGCGTGCGTGGGACGCGGTTGGTGTTACGGTTGCCGCCCGCGAAGGCACAGCCGAAGGCATCAAGATTATGGAAGAGGTCACCGAACGTACACATGAATGTTCACTGTTATATATGCATTTAGGTGATATGTACGCGGCGGCTGGCGAAAAAGAACAAGCACGCAAGGCGTATCAGGCGGCGATTGATTTATCAAATGATGGTTGGACAAGTATGCCCGCGCTGCAAAAGAAACTGAGGAAACTGAAATGAAGGTAGGGATTATTGGCGCGGGCGCATGGGGCACTGCATTGGGCACGATTGTTGCACGTGGGGGCGCGGACGCAGTTCTGTGGTCTTATGATGGTGCAAAAAAGGATTTTGACGGTGTTGTGTCGCCTGCAAATTTGCGTGTCACGACAAATATGGCCGATATGGGCGAATGCGATGCGTGGCTGATTGTAACACCGGCGGCGTTTTTCCGCAATACGGTGCGCGGTGCAGCACAGTATTATGGTGGTCAACCGGTTATTGTTTGCACCAAGGGGGCCGAACCAGAAACAGGCGAATTTATGTCTGAAATTATGGCCGCCGAATTACCCGCGGCGCGTGACTTGGCGGTGCTGTCCGGCCCACAATTCGCGGCCGAGGTTGCACGTGGCGTTCCAACCGGATCAACACTGGCCACACGCAGCATAATTGCATTACAGACGGGCAGGGACATATTTAACCAGTTATACATCAGCCCCAGCGATGATATTATCGGCGCAGAAATCTGTGGTGTGGGCAAGAATGCCGTTGCATTGATTTGTGGTTACAATTCGGTCGCGGCGGCGGGCGAAAATGAACGTGCGATGATATTTACCCGCGCTTGGGACGAGGTTGCACAAATTGGCATCGCCATAGGCGCGAAAATCGAAACATTCTTGGATTTATGCGGAATAGGGGACTTGTTCTTGTCCGCCACATCGGCAACCAGCCGTAATTTTGCGGGCGGTATGGCGATTGCCAAGGGCGAAGAGGTCGTCGGCACAGTCGAAGGGATTTTTGCCCTGTCGGGTCTGATTCGTCGTGCGGCCGCATTGGACGTTGAAACACCAACGCTGGCCCAGATGCAGGAAAAGATGGGACTGAAATAAAAGTTCAGAGTTCAAAGTTCAGAGTTCAAATTTTGTGCGCTGCGCGCAACATAAAATAAACTGGATTGCCACGCGTCGCTGCGCTTGCTCGCAATGACAGAGATTCTAGAACGACTGTCATTGCGAACAGAGTGAAGCAATCCAGTAAATAAAGCTGTGCGCCAAATGGCGCACACATTATTTGAACTTTGAACTCTGTGCTTTGAACTTTATAAAAAAACACCGGCAAATGCCGGTGTTTTTTATGCAATTAAACAACTATTATTTAACGGTTGTTGTTGCGTTACGGTTGAACTTCCAGACCTGTTCGCCTGTGCCCTTGACCAATGGACGTTCTTTACCATAAGAAATGGTAGAAATACGTTTTGATTCAATGCCGTCTTTGACCAGAACTGCCTTGGCCGCGTTTGCACGACGTGCACCCAATGCCAAGTTGTATTCTGTAGAACCGCGTTCGTCGCAGTTACCAGCAATCTGGATTTTGGTGTCTGCGTGGTTCTTCATGTACAGCGACTGGCCCAACAGGTTGTCGCGTGCTTCGTCGGAAATGTCCGAAGAATTGAACGCAAAGAATACGCGTTGATCGTTCAAGTCAGCAGGTTCAACAATGCTGGAACCGCCGCAAGCGGCCAACAAGCCAGCAACACCAGCCAACATAGCAAAGTTTTTAATTTTCATGAAAATACTCCCTTGAGTTTCTGTTGCTCGTGTTCTATCTTATAATGAAATGTTTGAAAAATCAAGGGAAAACAAAAAATGCAGTGTAATCAGTTGCAGGATTTAGTTTTGTCGGGCGTGCGGTGGGAATTGTCCGATGTGCCGTTCGCCATGGCACAGAGTGCGGCCGTCGCGGCGGCAAATCGTGCATCGCGCCCCGCGCCCGCTCCGGAAACTGTTGTGCCCGATGTTGTGCCGGACAGTCCCGCACCACTGCGCGCGGCAACCGCCATTGTTCCCCCCATTGCGCCAGAGGTTGGCGTTACCATTCAAACCGCACGTGCCATGGCGGCGCGGCCGACTGATATTGCGGCACTGGCACGTATGATTGCCGAATTTGGTCACCCGTTGCGCAGTGCGGCCACAAATGTCGTGTTGCCGCATATTGCGCCCAATCCAAATGGTTTGGTTATTATTACTGATATCCCCAGCGCAGATGACGATGCGCGCGGTGAAATATTGACGGGTGCGGCGGGCGAATTGCTGGACAAAATGTTGGCGGCGATTGGAATGTCACGCGAATGCGTATCAATCTTGCCAATGGTATTCTGGCGCACCCCAGGGGGCCGCACGCCATCGCGCAACGAACTGGATTTGGCGCGACCATTTGTTGACCGCGCGTTGGAATTTTTGTCACCACGGCTGATTCTGACACTGGGGACATTGCCCGCAACAGAAATCGCGGACGTAAATTTGGCACGTGCACACGGTGTGGTGGCGGACACTAAAATCGGCGTAAAATGCATGCCGATTTTCCACCCAAATTACCTGTTATTAAAGCCAACGGCAAAGCGCGACGCGTGGAACGCACTGCAACAAATTCAAAATTTGTTGAAAAGTGCCGATAAATAGTAAATAATTTCCGCATAAACATAAAAAGGAGTTTACAATTAAACCTGCATTTAACCGTGATAACCGTCGGGATATGGGCCCACGTATGAACAATCGTATCTTTGCCAAGACCGTGCAAGTAATCAGCAGCAACGGCCAGAATCTGGGCGTTATGCAGACATCGGCAGCATTACAGATGGCAATGGACGATGGATTGGATTTGGTCGAAATCAACGCCAATGGTGCTGTGCCTATTGTCAAAATTATGGACTATGGCAAATTCAAGTATGAACAGAAAAAGCGCGCGTCCGAGGCGAAAAAGAACCAGAAGACAATCGAAATGAAAGAGGTTTGGGTAAAACCTTTTATCGAAGAAAACGACCTGAATATCAAAATGAAAAAGGTCTTTGAATTTCTGGGGCAGGGCAACAAGGTCAAAGTTGCCGTTATGACCCGTGGTTCAAAAAAGGTTTTGGCACGTGGCAAGGACGCCGTACCAGAATTGTTTGCGCATATTATGGAATTGGTTGGTGAAAATGGCACACTGGAATCTAAATCCAAGCCAGACGAGAGAACCAAATCAATCATCATTGCACCAGCAACCAAGAAATAAAAATGCCCCGATGGGGCATTTTTATTAGTGATAAAGTGACAAAGTGATTCAGTGATATAGTTTTAGAATACAAAACTTAAAAACGTGTCGCCTGCGGACACCCCCACTGGAGGGGAACTTGCTGCATTTTGGCACTTTGTCACTTTATCACTTTGTCACTTTATCACTAAAAAAACACCGGCAAATGCCGGCGTTTTTTTAATACATTGTTTGCAAGATGTGTTTGTTCTTGTCCAAACTGGACAGCATTTTGCCCGAACCGCATGCAACGCATGCCAATGGGTTATCGACCAAGAACGCCGGCAGACCCGTTGCAGCGCGTATCGCCGCGTCCAGCCCACGCAACAGCGAACCCCCACCAGTCATTGCGATACCCAAATCGGCAATATCAGCGGACAATTCAGGTGGCGTCAATTCCAATGCCTGACGCACAGTATCAACAATCTTGGTAACGGTCTGGGCCAATGCGGCCGCAATCTGGGATTCGGTGATAACCGTTTCGCGTGGTGTCCCCGACAGCAAATCACGTCCCTTGATTTTCATGGTCAGTTCGTTTGCCTTGTCCTTGGGCATAATGGCGGTGCCGATACGTTTCTTGATTTCTTCGGCGGCATTTTCACCAATCAACAGGTTTTTATTTTTGCGCACAAATTCGATGATGTCCAAATCCATCTGGTCACCGGCGGTACGTACGGCATGCGAATACACGATTCCGCCCAGAGACATAATTGCAACCTCTGTCGTGCCACCACCAATATCCAGAACCATAGAACCAACAGGCTTTTCCACCGGCAGGCCCGCACCAATCGCGGCCGCGGTTGATTCTTCGACAATGTAAACCTTGCGCGCACCGGCGGCATCGGCGGCCTCTTGTATAGCACGACGTTCCACCTGTGTTGCACATGATGGCACGCAAATAATAATCAGTGGCGCGGCCAGCGGGTTTTTACGGTGAACCTTGCGAATGAAGTATTTAATCATTTCCTCGGCAACCTCAAAGTCCGCGATAACACCATCGCGCAGTGGACGTACAGCGGTAATTGTCCCAGGGGTACGACCCAACATCTGCTTTGCCTCGGCCCCGACGGCCAGAATTTCCTTGCGCCCCAACAGGCGGTTTTCAGCCACCGCAACAACCGATGGTTCATTCAGAACAATTCCGCGTCCCTTGACATAAATCAGGGTGTTTGCCGTGCCCAAATCAATCGCCATATCTGCGGAAAAGAATTTCATCAACCAGTTATACATTTTTCAAAATCCTTGGGTATGAACTACTTTTTTTGCACTATAAAACCTGTAATGATAAAAATCAAGGTCGCCAAATTAAAAAATATGCTTTTTTATTTGATTATTACCAGATTCTGGTATTATAGCCGGCATGAGAAACACAATAAAAAATCATAATGACTTTCTGATGGCGGACGACGATCCGACGGCGCGCAGTGCATTTTTCATAATTCGCGCAAAACCGGTAAAAGATGCCAATGACCCGCGTTTTGGTCTGGTTGTGACCAAGCGGACGTTCAAATTTGCCGTCCAGCGCAATTTGGCCAAGCGTAAATTACGCGATTGGATTCGTGCCACCGATGACAAGATGCTGGACACAATGGACTATGTGTTTATTGCACGTCGGGCAATTCTGGACGCGGCGCGTGACGATGGCCGCGCAGCAATGGCGCGTGCATTGAACTATCTGGCGCGTGAATATGGCAAGCAAGGTAAAAAATCAGCAAAATAATTATTCGCCACTGCAACGTGTGGCATTGGGATTGGTGCGGGCATACCAGCGCGCGATTTCGCCCGTCATTGGTGGGCGCGCCGCGTGTCGTTTCACCCCAACGTGCAGTCAATATGCTGCCACCGCGATTGCCAAATATGGTGTGTTGCGTGGGGGTTTGATGGCATTGCGACGAATATTGCGTTGCAACCCGTTTGGTGGGTATGGGTATGACCCTGTCCCTTGACAAGTGGTATGAATGTGCTAGAATTTGGACAAGTATGCGAATAAAAAACAAAGGTTTATAAAGATGTCTTTTCGTGCAACTGTTGAATCCATGTCTAAAATAATGGACGAAATGGGTATCACAGAATTGGATTTGGAACGTCAGTTCTTGTTTGGCGTTTATCGCAAACATATTCATTTGTCAAAGCAACAGGCCACTGCGGTCGCGATGCCCAGTTTGCCGGTATCGGGCGAAACCAAGGCCGCCGCAACCGCGGCCGCGGCATCGGGCTATGCACTGAAATCCCCGATGGTTGGTGTTGCGTACTTGGCCCCAGAACCAGGTGCAAAGCCATTCACAACCGTTGGCGCACAAATCAAGGCCGGCGATACCGTCGCATTGATAGAGGCGATGAAAACATTTAACCCAATCAAGTCCGATCGTGATGGCACGGTCAAGGAAATCTTGGTGACTGACGGCGCGGCCGTTGAATTTGATCAACCAATAATTGTTATTGAATAATCATGTCACAAATAAAAAAAGTATTGATTGCCAATCGCGGTGAAATCGCACTGCGTATTATTCGTGCGTGTCGCGATATGGGCATTCGCACCGTTGCGGTTTATTCAACGGTTGACAAGAATGCAATGCATGTGCAACTGGCGGACGAATCCGTATGTATTGGGCCGGGGCCGTCCAAGGATTCTTATTTGAATGAATCTGCAATTTTGACGGCGGCATTACTGACCAATTCTGATGCGATTCACCCAGGGTATGGATTCTTGTCTGAACGTGCGGATTTCGCGCAAAAGGTTATTCAGCACGGTATGATTTGGATTGGCCCATCGCCAGAAATGATTACCAAAATGGGGGACAAGGTAAATGCCAAGCATACCGCGATTGAATGCGGTCTGCCGGTTGTACCGGGGTCTGATGGCGCGGTTGATACGGTCGAAGATGCATTAAAGTGGGCTGAAAAAATCGGTTACCCCGTTATGTTAAAGGCATCGGCGGGTGGCGGTGGTCGTGGTATGCGCGCGGTGCACAGCGCCGACGAAATGGCGGCCGCATTCCAAATTACCAAGAACGAGGCCCGCAGTGGTTTCGGTGACGACACGCTGTATATGGAAAAGTTGTTGTTGCACCCAAGACACATTGAATTTCAGGTATTGGGCGACACGCATGGTAACGTTGTGATTTTTGGTGAACGTGATTGTTCGTTGCAACGCAAAAATCAAAAGGTGATGGAAGAATGTCCTGCGGCGGCCCTGACCCAGAAACAGCGTGACGATATGATAGAGGTCTGCAAGACCGCAGCCAAGAAGATGGGTTATACCAACGCGGGTACATTCGAATTTATGTTCCAAGATGGCAAATTCTATTTCTTGGAAATGAATACCAGATTGCAGGTTGAACACCCTGTGACCGAAATGGTATATGGTATCGATTTGGTGCGCGAACAGATTCGCGTTGTCGCCGGTGAAAAGTTGGGCTATGCACAATCCAGTATTGTCCCACACGGTCACGCGATTGAATTTCGTATCAATGCCGAAGATCCCGAAACGTTTATTCCAAACCCTGGGAAAATCACATTGTATGCGCCATCGGGTGGTCTGGGCGTGCGCGTGGACAGCGCGGTCTATACCGGTTACACGATTCCACCAACCTATGATTCGATGATTGCAAAATTGATTGTTCATGCGCAATCGCGTACGGCGTGCATTATGCGTGCGACCCGCGCGTTGGACGAATTTGTTATCGAAGGGGTCAAAACAACAATCCCACTGCAACAAAAACTGTTAAAGAACCGCGATGTTCAAACATTAAAGTTCGATAACCACTGGTTGGAAAATTACCTGAACAGTGAAAAAGAACAGAAAGAAAAACAAGAATAAAAACGGGGCATTGCCCCGTTTTTATTAAAGTTCATTCGTCGCCGCTGACACTCCGACAGAGAGCAAAGCGCAGAGAGCAAATTTTGTGCGCTGCGCGCAACATAAAATAAACTGGATTGCCACGCGTCGCTTGCGCTCGCTCGCAATGACAGAGATTCTAGCTCTTTTGTCATTGCGAGGAATGAAATGACGAAGCAATCCAGTAAATAAAACTTGTCCGCCGATGGCGGACACATTCATTGCACTCTGCTCTTTGCTCTCTAAATAAAATGCCCCACATGGGGCATTTTATTTACGATTCTTTCTGAAATCGTCCAATGACACAACGCGACCGGGGTCTGGAACAGTGTCGGGGCGTTCGTCCAATGGTAATTCCATATCATTATCCGCGGCGGCAATGCCACCCTTTGGGTGAAATGTTAAAATAAAATCAACCGACGGATCTTTGAACTCCACCAACGCGGAAAATGGCACACGAATGAAGAAAGGCCGCCCATCAAACGTCAGTTGCACACCAAATTCTTTGTCAGACACGTGCAGGTTATTATACGAGTACTGTAATACAATCGTCATAATGTCTGGATACCGTATGCGCAGGAAATCCGGCAACACAACACCCGCCGCGCGCGTTTTGAACGTGATAAAGAAATGCGTCCCATCGCCCAGACCGTTGACCTGTGCATGAATCAGCGCGTCTTTGACAACGGATTTCAGTGCGTTATCCAACAATGTTTGATAATCAATTTTTGCCATGTCTTTTAATTCTCCGCCGCCAGTATATTATTTATTTCGCCATCAGCGCAAGCAACAAATGCGGCGTCCGGCACATCAGAAAAAACATTCATATCCAGACCCGTTGCCCAAACCTGTGCATCGGCACGCCCCAGTTCGGCAAACAAATTTGCACGCGCCACTGCGTCCAGATGGGCGGCGGCCTCGTCCAACAAAATCAATGGACGTGCACCTGTTTTTGTGTGAATCAATTTCGCGTGCGCCAAAATAATGTTTAACAGTGCGGTTTTTTGCTGGCCCGTGCTGGTCAAATTCGCCGGCAACCCCAGCGCAGTATTAAACACGCCAAAGTCCGATTTATGCGCACCGTCCAGTACCATTTTATCGCCAACCAATTCGCGATTATTGACCAGATATTCCATGTATTCGCGTTCTGCGGCCGCGGCGGGTGCGCCCGACAGCAACATTTTTTCAACAATGCCCGCCACAGACACCGCCGCACCGTTCAGGAAATAATTCAATTCGCCGGCATATTTTATGCGCGCGTCGGCAATGGCAACCGATGTTGCGGCAATCTGGACATCAATAGCGTCCAACCAATGTGCATCGCGACCACTTTTCAGTGCAAATGCACGTTCTGATAATAATTTTCCCAATCGCTGTACGCGGCCACTGTGTGCGGAATCAAAACTGGCCACCAGTCGGTCAAAGAATGCGCGACGATCAGCGGCACTGTCGACAAATAACCTGTCTTCGCGGGGGGTCAACCACACCATACGCAGGTGCGCCGCCAATTCTGACAGTGTTGCCGCATCACCATCAACGCGTGCGCGACGATTTGTGTCGCCCGCGTTAAAATAGACCGATATTTCGGTATCGTCTGATAATACCGCAAATACGGAAAAACCGCCAGATCCCCCAAAGCGCGCAATTTCGCCCCATGGCGCGCCACGCATACCGCGATCACCGGACAGCATTGACACGGCCTCCAGTACCGCGGTTTTACCCGCACCATTTGGGCCAGTAATGATAACATTGCGATGCCCGCACGTTGTTATGCGCGCGGTTTTATGATTTCTGAAATCAGTCAATGTTATCGTTTCAATCATGCGGCGATTGTACGGCATTATAGGTAAAAGTTCAAACATAAAAAAATGCGAACCGCGCCGGTTCGATAGCACCAATGTCCAAAATAAAATTCCCGACAAGCGGGAATTTAATTTTGGAGGCCTGGGTCGGAATCGAACCGGCATACAAGGATTTGCAGTCCTCTGCATAACCACTCTGCCACCAGGCCAATCGTGTGAAGACATACTAAGCAAAAAAAAATTGTAATTCAACATAAAAATTATATTATATATATGTTTATTATGGGAAAGAGAGAGTACATGAGGAAAATAGCACTGTTTTTATGCCTGCTGCCGACGCTGGCATATGGCGCAGATGATGATTGCGCCACGCGGACAACCGTGCCGGCGGGGCGTCTGAACCTGCCCCAGGTGGTGGATTTGGGGCTGTGCCGCAATCCAACAACCACGGCATCGTATTATGCGTTGCAGTCCGCGCGTTTTGCAAAAAATGCGGGTTATGCAAATTATCTGCCGAATGTATCGGCAAACGCATCTGCATCATTGCCATATCGTAACAAAGAGTGGGGTGATTGGTCATATGGCGCATCACTGTCCGCATCATATTTACTGTTTGATTTTGGAAAACGTTTGGCGGACGTAAACCAGTTGACGGCATCGTGGCGCGCCGCGGGGTTCGATTATGACGAAAATGTCCAGAATTATATCTATGGTATTATTGGCGCGTACTATAATTTGCTGAACGCCGATGCCGACGTCAAAAGCGCAAACAGTTTGCGCACCGTGGCCCAGACCGCACGCGATACCGCCGCCAAGAAATTCAAGGCCGGTTCGGTTGCCAAGGCCGACGTACTGAAAGCCGACACCACATTGGCCAGCCGTAGTTTGGATTTGGAACGCGCGAAAAACAATCGCGAAATTGCCAAGGGCGCATTATTGGCAAAATTGTCATTTCCAGCAACACAGGACATCGAAATTGCCGATATGCCATCTGAATTTGGTCGCGCATCTGAAATCCAGAGTGTCGAAGAATTGATAGAAATGGCACAAAAATCACGGCCTGATTTATTAAAAGCCGCGGCAAACAAAGACGCCGCGTGGCATCGTCGCAATGCATCATTTTTGAAAAACCTGCCCAGCATTTCTGCATCGGGATCGGTTGCATGGAATGACACCCCGTCGGAAAGTTTCAACAGCGGGTCTGATAAAATCAGTGGCAGCATTGGTATCCGCGCGTCTATGCCAATATTTGCGGGGTTTGCAAATATGTACGGTGTGCGTCAGGCACAGGCGAACTATGACGCGGCATTGGAACAGGAACGCGCCACCGCTGATAATGCGACGTTGGACATATTTACCGCGTACCAGAATTACAAGACCGCCCAGACCGTGTTGACCCAGACAGAAACGCTGTTAAAGTCCGCAACGGAAAGCGAACGCGTCACCGCCGGTATGTACAAGGTTGGACGTGCAACAATGTTGGATTGGCAAACGGCCCAGTCAGAACTGGTTGATGCGCAAAAGCAAAATAATGCCGCGAAATATGATCTGTTCACAAAACGCGCGGCGGTTGCATTGGCGATTGGTGAAATCAAAGTAGGATTGGAGGGAGAGAATGAAGAAAGCACAGAACACGCAGCGCAAGAATAATGCTGTCGCCACAAAATCGCGTCCGTCATTTATTCGTCGTGCGGGCAAATGGATTTGGCGCAAAAAATGGTGGATTTTAATCTTGGCCGCAATCGCGTGGGGTGTGACCGCCCTGTTCGGTGGTGGCACGCAAAAGGTTGAACCATTGGCGACCATGGAAATCACACGTGGCGAAATGCGTCAGGTTGTAACCGCAACCGGTGAAATTCAGCCACTGAACACCGTCAGTGTTGGTTCACAGGTATCGGGCACGATTGAAAAATTGTATGTTGATTTTAATTCCAAGGTGAAAAAGGGCGATGTCCTGTTGGAAATTGAACCGTCCGTATTACAGGCATCTGTGGACGAGGCCAAGGCATCATTGGTCAGTGCGGAATCCCAGCGCAATTATGCAAAGAGCGAATATCAGCGTAACAAGACACTGTATAACGAGGGGTTTATTTCGCGCGCCGAAATGGAACAATCCCAGACCACATACGAACAGGCAGAACAATCTGTTAAACGTATGCAATCGCAATATGACCGTGCGGTGACAAATCTGGGGTATGCAACGATTACATCGCCAGTTGATGGCACGGTCATCGCGCGCGAGGTTGACGTTGGTCAAACCGTTGCAGCATCGTTCCAGACACCAAATTTGTTCAAAATTGCCGAAGACCTGTCCCAGATGCAGATTGAAACATCTGTGTCAGAGGCGGACATTGGTGTTATCAAAGAAGGTCAGGCCGTCACATTCACGGTTGATGCGTACCCCAGCCAGACGTTTGATGGTACGGTACGCCAGATTCGTTTATCGCCAACCACAACATCAAACGTTGTTGTTTATACCGTTGTGATTGATGTTGATAATTCTGACCTGCGTCTGATGCCAGGAATGACCGCGTTTGTGACAATCGTCGTAACTGAAAAATTCGATGTATTCAAGGTTCAGAATGCCGCGTTGGTATTGCGTAAATTTGATGGCATTGTTGATAATGCGGGCGACGCGACACCAAATGACCACTTGGCAATTCAGCGTGATGGCAAAATAATTTTGATTCCATATACCAAGGGTCTGACCACGGCAACCGAAACAGAAATCATATCGGACGAATTGCGCGATGGTGACCGTGTGGTTATCGGTCGCACCGGACAAAAGACCGCGAACACCACCAACAGAATGGGTGGCGGCCCGGGCGGCGGTGGCCCAATGTAAGGACAAAAAGCGCACGCACAGGCGTGCGTTTTTTCTGGGCGAATTGCAAAATTCATTGTATAATAGTGACCCGAGGGGAAATGTTATGAAAAAGTCACAAAAATCGTCCGAAATTGTTATTTCTATGCAGGACATTTGCAAAAGTTTTCCTGTGGAATTGGGCGGCGAACAACAGGTTCTGTTTGACATAAATTTTGATGTGCATGTCGGTGAATTTGTCGCAATTATGGGGCCATCGGGGTCTGGAAAATCAACATGTATGAATATTATAGGTGCGCTGGATACGCCTACGTCTGGTACATATGAACTGTATGGGCGTGATATCACCAATATGACACCTGATGAATTGGCAACAATCAGAAATGAATATATTGGGTTTGTTTTCCAGCAATTTAACCTGCTGTCGAAACGCAGTGTGTTGGACAATGTGATGTTGCCACTGATGTATCGTGGGCTGCCCATGGCGGAACGTGTGCGGCGTGCACGCGAAATGTTGGCACGTGTGGGATTGGAAAAATTCGAATCTTATTTACCAACACAATTGTCGGGCGGTATGAAACAGCGTGTCGCGATTGCGCGCGCATTGGCGGGCGACCCGAAACTGATTTTGGCGGACGAACCAACCGGCGCGTTGGACAGTAAAATGGGGAACGAGATTTTGAAGTTCTTTACAGAATTAAATCGCGAATTGGGAATCACAATTGTTATGATTACGCACGAATTTGATATTGCGCGATATGCCGATCGTCTGATTCATATTCGTGACGGCCGCATCAATTATGACGGCAAAATGCCCAAGAATGACGATAATCTGTAATTGTGGGGGTAAAAATGACATTTAACGATATTTTCAAAGAATCTTGGCTGTCAATCAGCGGGAACAAAATTCGTTCTTTCCTGACCGTGTTGGGTATTGTTATCGGTGTTATGGCGGTGGTGATTATGGTGGCCGTTGGTGAAACGGTACAGAAACAAATTACAGACCAGTTTTCATCACTGGGCACGGGCACAATTATCATTCGTGCCGGCGCGGCCCAGACCGGCGGTGTGCGCAGTGGTAATCGCCAGACACTGACCATTGATGATGCCGAATACATTGGCAAATTACCAGACGTTGCCGCCGTCAGTCCCGTTCAAATGTCTGGTGCACAGGCGGTGTACGGTAACAAAAACTGGTCTACGTCAATGACGGGCGTGTATCCTGGGTACACAACGGTTCAAAACATAGAAATTGAAAAAGGTTCATTCTTTGACGACACGGCGGTGCGCAATGCGTCCACATACGCCGTAATTGGCCCGACAACGGCCGAAGAATTGGGTCTGCCCGATAATCCAATCGGGACGGTAATTCGCGTCCAGAATACGCCCTTTGTTGTTATTGGTGTTACCAAGGCCAAGGGTGATTCCGCCATGGGCAGTCAGGACGATATGATTCTGATTCCAATTACAACATTGAAAAAGCGTCTGTCGGGCAGTCGTTTCCCCAACGCCGTCCAGATGATTTCACTGAAACTGTATTCGGACGCCGATAATAATCTGGTTATTGAACAGATTACCGCACTGTTGCGCAATCGCCATAAACTGAAAGACGCCGATGCCGACGATTTCCAAATTATGGACATGAAACAGGTTATGGAAACGATGAATACTGTCACCGGATACATGAAAATGCTGTTGATTGCGATTGCGGCGGTATCACTGTTGGTGGGCGCAATCGGCATTATGAACATGATGCTGGTATCGGTCGCGGAACGCACGCGCGAAATCGGTATTCGCAAGGCCATCGGTGCACGTGAACGCCAGATTATTATTCAGTTTTTGTCTGAATCAATTCTGATTTCGTTTATTGGTTCAATGGCGGGACTGATTATCGGTGTCGGCCTGTCCCAAGGGGTTGGTCGCCTGTGGTTGGGGTATAACGTGCCGTTTTCAATGTGGCCAGTAATATTGTCTGTGTCGGTTGCAGTAATTGTTGGACTGGCGTCTGGTGTTGTGCCAGCGTTAAAGGCCGCAAAACTGAACCCTATTGACAGTTTACGCCATGAATAAAAAACACCGGCATTTGCCGGTGTTTTTTATAGAGAGCAATGAGCAGAGAGCAGAAAGCAATGGGGTGCGCCGAATGGCGCACAGCTTTATTTACTGGATTGCTTCACTCCGTTCGCAATGACACCGCAGGTGCTGTGAAACAAAACCGAGCGGTACGCGAAGGTTGCGGCAAGGACGAAGTCCGCAGGCGACACATGCATAAAAAAACAACGTCATTGCGAGCAAGCGCAGCGACGCGTGGCAATCCAGTTTATGTTGCGCGCAGCGCACACATTATTTTTATCGCGGCGGAGCGTCAGCGGAGACGAATGAACTTTTTTGGTGTTGCAATCAGGAAAAACTCTGTTATAATGCGCGATGTTCGGGTGGTTAGCTCAGTTGGTTAGAGCGTTACGTTGACATCGTAAAGGTCGTTGGTTCGAGTCCAATACCACCCACCACAAATTTTCACCGCAGCGTCGGACAAGGAATATAAAATTATTGGAAACAGAAACAATGCGAATGCAGAACTAATCTTGAATAAAAATTTCTGACGGGATTCTGTGCGACGCCCCGTTGGGCGTCGCATTTTTATTAAAATACAACAGGGCACAATTATGACAAACAAAAGCAATAAATATTTAATTACATCTGCATTACCATACGTAAATGGTGAATTGCATCTGGGGCACTTGATTGGCTGCTTGTTGCCATCGGATATCTATGCACGTTTTTGCCGTGCACGCGGGCGTGATGTCTTGTACGTTTGCGGGGCGGACGAACACGGTACGCCGGTTATTGTTGGTGCGGCGGCGGCCGGTATGTCAATTACAGATTATGCGAACATGTGGTATGAAAAACACTTGCGCGCGGCGCATGATTTCAACCTGTCGTTTGACCTGTATGGGCGCACACATACCGAACGCCAAGAAAAACTGATTCACGAATTGTTTTCGCGCCTGGACGCCCAGGGATTGATAGAGGAACGCGAAACACTGCAACCGTTTTCCATTACGGATAATATGTTTTTAACCGACCGTCAAGTATTGGGAACATGCCCAAAATGCGGTTATGAAAACGCACGCGGTGACCAATGTGACAAATGTGGCGCCACATACGAAGTGGACGAATTAAAAAATCCGCGCAGTGCGATTTCTGGGGCCGCTGACGTTGAAATGCGCCCAACTAAAAATCTGTTCTTTATGGCATCACGCGTGGAAAACACATGGCGCGAGTGGTTAAAATCGCACGCACCAAAATGGTCCAAGACCGCCAGTGCGATTGCATTGGGTTGGGCCAGCGAGGGCCTGCGCGACACATCAATCACACGCGACCTGCCGTGGGGGATTCCCGTCAACAAGCCGGGGTATGAAAACAAAGTGTTCTATGTTTGGTTTGATGCGCCATGGGGTTATGTTTCTATATCACAGGCCGCACGTGAAAACTGGGCCGATTGGTGGAAAAATCCAGATGCGCACTATGCGCAATTTATGGGCAAAGATAACGTGAAATTCCATGCGGTATTTTTCCCAGAACAACAGTTGGCAATGAACGATAATTGGAAAACTGTCGATATGTTAAAGTCCATGAATTTCCTGAACTTTGAAGGTGGCAAGTTTTCCAAGTCCCAGCATCGTGGCGTCTTTCTGGACAGCGCGATTGAAATCGCCCCAGCCGACGCGTGGCGTTACGCGCTGATTGCGTCCGCCCCAGAAACAGACGACACCGATTTCACATTCGCGCGCTTTGCCGATATTGTGAACAAAGATTTGAACGGTATGTTGGGGAACTTTGTTTCACGCGTTTGCAAATTGACCGCCAAGAATTTTGGAGGGGCCGTACCGGCAGCGGGCACAGTTGATGCAGATTTGAAAAATCAAATAAACGAAAAAATTACAGAATTGACCACGGCACTCGACGCATGCGAATTTCGCGCGGCGATTGTTGCATTGCGCGGTCTGTATGCGATTGGCAATGAATATATGACGCGGTGCGAACCATGGACACTGGTAAAGAATGGTGATGTGGCGGGCGCGGCGACGGTACTGAATCAATGTTTCCAGTTGATTGACCTGTATGCGCGCGTGTCTGCGCCATTTATACCGAATGCCGCGGACAAGATGCAGAATATCTTTGCCACGCCGCACGATATGACGTGGCCGGAAACATTTGAACCCCGCATTGCAGATGGTGCGGAATTTGTCGTGCCTGAAAATCTGTTCGCGCGTATTGATGATGAAACGGTTGCAGAACTGACCGAAAAATATGCGCCACGTGATGAAAACAAAATTGTGCCGGTTGTGGCGAAAATTGTTGCAGTGAAAAATCACCCAACGCGTGATAACCTGCATATATTGACCGTGGACGATGGCACGCATCACGAATTACAAATCGTGTGTGGTGCGCCAAATGTACGTGCGGGTATGATTGGGGTCTTGGCCCCCGTGGGCGCAACATTGCCAAATATGAAAAAGCCAATTTCCCAGCGCACTGTTGCCGGCACAGAATCATTTGGTATGATGTGCAGTGGTGCAGAACTGGGCACAAGCGACAATGGCGATGAAATTGTTGAGCTGGGCGCAGACGCCAAAATCGGCGATGCGTATGTAAAGTAAGATGGAACACGAAAAACTGGTTTTAATGTCATGCTGTGCGCCGTGCAGTGCCGGTGCAATTCAACAGTTGGCAAATGGTGAAATTGCGGGTGTGGACGATTTTATCGTGCTGTTTTTCAACCCGAATATTTTCCCAGAATCAGAATACACAAAACGCCTGAATGAGCAAATCAAGTATTGTGAAAAGTTAGGTGTAAAGTATGCCGTCGGCAATTACGACCATGCGGCATGGCGCGCACATGTGGCGGGTTTGGAAAACGAGCCCGAACGTGGCGCGCGATGCGGCAAATGTTTTGAATTTCGGTTTCAGTATGCGGCCGCGTTTGCCCGCACGCACGGTTACACCGCGGTGGCGTCCGTGTTCGGCGTATCACGCCACAAAGACCAGTCACAGGTTGATGCCGCGGGGCAGGGCGCACTGGGGACATGCTATATTCCAATCAAATGGGACGAAAAATTACGTCAACAAATTGGGCGCGCGTCTGATTTTTACCGCCAAAATTATTGCGGTTGCGAATTTAGTATTCGCAAAGTATAATTCCCATTGTAATTACAACAAGGGTAATGAATATGTCTGCTATTTTTGTTTTCCCAGGTCAGGGCGCACAGGCCGTTGGCATGGGACGCGAACTGTATGAAAATAACGCCGCCGCCCGCGCCGTCTTTGACGAGGTTGACGATGCGTTAAATCAAAAATTATCTGATATTATTTTTAACGGCCCAATGGACGAATTGACATTGACCGCAAATGTTCAGCCAGCGATTATGGCAACGTCGATTGCAATGCTGCGTGCGGCGCGTGAAAAATTACCAGAATATGTTGCCGGCCACAGTTTGGGTGAATACACGGCACTGTGCGCGGCGGGCGCGTTGTCGTTGCGTGATACGGCGCGGTTGTTGCGCCTGCGCGGTGATGCGATGCAACGGGCGGCACCGGCTGGTACGGGATTGACCGCCGTAATTTTGGGATTGGACATTGATGTTATTCGTGATTTATGTCGCGACACAGAATGTGATGTTGCAAATGACAACTGTCCAAATCAGGTTGTTGTATCGGGCGCACGCAATGCTGTCGAAGATGTTTTGGCCCGCGCCAAAGATGCGGGCGCACGTCGCGCAATGCCATTGGCGTTATCTGTGCCGGTTCATTGCCGTATGCAAGGGCCCGCGGCGGACGAAATGCGGGACGCATTGGCGCACATTGAAATTGCGCGCCCCAGCGCAACATTTATCGCAAACAAGACGGCCGCACCAATGATGGACGTAAATGAAATCAAGGACGAATTGGTGTACCAAATGACCCACGGCGTTCGTTGGCGCGAAAGCGTGATGGAAATGCATAATCTGGGCATCACGGAACAAATTGAAATTGGCCCAGGGAATGTTTTAACAGGATTGGCGGGCAGGGTATGCCCAGAAATAAACGCAAAGAAATTGGAGATATAAAGATGTTTGATTTAACAGGACGCGTTGCGCTGATTACAGGCGCAACAGGTGGTATCGGTGGTGCAATCGCACATAAAATGCGCGCGGCGGGCGCAACGGTTGTTGTATCGGGTCGTAATATCGCAAAACTGGAATCTGAATTTGGTGGCGATGGGTTTATTAAACTGCCATGCGATCTGTCGGCGGACGGTGGCGCGGTTGAATTGGTTATGAACACGATAGAGGCCGCGGGTAAAATCGATATCTTGGTCAACAATGCCGGTATCACCAAAGATACATTGTTGATGCGTATGTCCGACGAACAATTTGATGATGTTATCAACACAAATCTGCGCGCATGCTTCAAAATGTGCCGTGCGGCGATTATGCCTATGATGAAAAATCGTTTTGGGCGTATTATCAATATGGCATCTATTATCGGTGTTATTGGCGGCCCAGGTCAGGCGAACTATGCCGCGTCCAAGGGTGGTATGATTGCAATGACAAAATCCATCGCGGCCGAGGTTGCATCACGCGGTATCACCGCGAACTGCATCGCCCCTGGTTTTATTCAGACACCAATGACAGATGTGTTGCCGGACGAATTAAAGAAAACATATCTGGCGCAAATTCCGGCCGGTCGTTTTGGCACACCAGACGACATTGCAAATGCATGTGTGTTCTTGGCGTCCACCGAGGCATCATATATCAATGGCCAGACATTAAATATCAATGGCGGTATGGGACGTTTTTGATCAATGACAGAATTTGATGTAATCGTTATTGGTGGGGGACATGCCGGTGTCGAAGCGGCCGCAGCCGCGGCACGCCGTGGTGCACGCACATTATTGATGACGCAACGCGAAACCGATTTGGGTGCGATGTCATGCAACCCCAGTATTGGTGGCCCAGGCAAATCGCAAATGGTTGCGGAAATTGACGCAATGGGCGGTGTTATGCCACGTGCGGCGGACGCGGCGGGGATTCATTTCAGAACCCTGAACGCATCACACGGTGCGGCAACGCGCGCATTGCGTGCCCAGATTGACCGCAAACTGTATCACAACGCGGTTGTAAAAATTCTGGACGAATTGCCGACGCTTGCCATCAAATATGAAAAGGTTACATCACTGGATTTGCCGAACAAGGTTGTAAATGGTGCATATTCGGCGCATGCAATCGTGTTGACCACGGGGACGTTTTTGGGTGGCCTTGTCACGCGTGGCGCAGAAAAGATTGCGTCGGGTCGTCTGCAAGATGATGGCACATACCAAGAAAATGATACTGTTATATCGGGCGTGTTGCGCGAAAATGGTTTCAATTTGCTGCGCCTGAAAACGGGGACACCGGCGCGAATTTATCGCGACAGTATTGATTTTTCCGTGTGTGAATTACAGGCGGGGGATACGCCACACGATTGGTTTTCTGCGCCAAATCCAGACAACAACTATTCCGCGGTATGCTATATCACACACACAACCGAAAAAACGCATCAAATAATTCGCGACAATATTGCCGATGCACCAATGTACAACGGTGACATTCGTGGCACGGGCCCGCGATATTGCCCCAGTTTAGAAGACAAGGTTATGCGTTTTCCAGATCACACGTCGCACCATGTATTTTTAGAGCCCGAGGGTCTGGACAGCGATTTAATTTACCCGAACGGCATTTCAACCAGTTTTGGTGCAGACGTCCAAGACATGTGGATTCGCACGATTCCGGGGCTGGAAAATGCGCGTGTGGCGCGCTATGGTTACGCGATTGAATATGACGCGATTGATGCGCGCGCACTGAACAGTAATTTGGAATCACGCGACACATCGGGCGTATTTTTTGCCGGACAAATCAACGGCACATCGGGCTATGAAGAGGCCGCCGCCCAAGGTATCGTTGCCGGCGCAAACGCCGCGGCATTTGCACTGGACGCGCCGCGGTTGGATTTGAATCGCACAAACGCAATGATTGGCGTGTTGATTGATGATATTACGACATTGGGTGTGGACGAACCATACCGTATGTTTTCATCACGCGCGGAATATCGATTGAACCTGCGCGCGGACAATGCGATTGCGCGATTGGGCGATATGGCGGTGGGTTGCGGCCTGATTACGCCCGCACAGCGCGATGCAAAAATGGCATTGCATGCGGCAGAAATTGCCGAAAACGATAAATTCTATGCCGGATACATTGCACGCAATGCACGCGAAATTGCGTCTGTGCGTCGTGATATGGAATTAAAGATTCCACGCGATATCGACTACACAAATATGCCGGGGCTGACCAATGAATTGGTTGAAAAATTGACCGCAACGCGGCCAGAAAATATTGCCGCGTTGTCCAGAATCCCCGGAATGACACCGGCGGGTATAATGGTCGTAATGCGCAAAATAAAATGTTAAAAAAACACCGGTAAATGCCGGTGTTTTTTTATTTATATTTGCGTAATATTATCGCTGGCTCTGTACACGATTTTGAATCAATCTGTTGATTTTATTTGTATCAAGTGCAGAAAATTCTGCAATAACTCTGGCGTCTTCATTTATAATCTTGCCTGTTTTGCACCAATACAATGCACCAACACCGACCAAGTTGTCATCGATATTTGTATTGATAAACACGCGTTCGTCCGCCAACGCATATTTAAGATATTTCAACGCATCTTGCTGGTCATAAAAACCATCGCCATACAAAAACGAAACATATTGTTTTGAAAAGTAACTTCTGTACGGTTCTTTTTTTACAATGGGCTGTTCTGGGGTATCATGTTGATGCACCGCACGCATAATCAATGCCTGTTCACTGCGTGGCAAAAAGATTTTGTGTTCGTTGCTGTGTCCAACGCGCGCATCATCAAAATAGATTCTGATTATTCCCCTGATGAAATGTTTGACCACTATGCTGTCGCCATTGTCAATGGCGTACACCGGTGTGAATTTGTTATAAATCAAATCCAGCGCACGTTTGCAATCCACCGACAAATTTTTATTTGATATATTGCCTGTCGCCTGTTTGAATTTTTTGAACACATTCAGTTTTTTGAACATACCTATATACCCCTTTGTTTTGTTACACTGATAAATATAGACACAAATATATCTTTTGTCAAGTATTATATTGGTATTTTACATAAAACAATAAAAATAAAATGTGGAAATTAGTTTTTACATATACTATGATTATGCACGCCGTGCCGGTGTAGCTCAGCTGGTAGAGCATCTCATTCGTAATGAATTGCTCGCAACAAAATAATGTTTTGATTTTAGCAACTTTTTGAAGGTAGGCACCCAGCCTTGGTCCAGAATAGGTCCAAAAAATGCAAGCGTTTGGGGCAAAATACAAATGTTCATAACATGCACCAAAAAACCACACGCAAGCGTTTTTAGAAACAAACTGTCCCTATTTTGGCCCTAAAACAGGGAAAACAAATAAAAAATCCACGAAACGCAAGGCGTTCACGCCGAACAAGCTCTTGTTTGCGGAACCGTGGTTCCCCGTTTTACAGCTGGCAAGTATCACTTAAACAATAAAAAAAGGTGAACAGTATGGCCTCAATAGAAACAAGAAAAAGTCGCGGTGAAACAGTATATAGGGCACGCGTGCGCGTGACCGGTGCGCCGGTAATAACAAAGACATTTCCCAGTAAAACATTGGCTAAGGACTGGGCGCGTAAAATGGAACTGGAAATAAAAGAAGACGTTTTTATGCCAACAATGAAAGCACAGCGCCGAACGCTGGGCGAGCTTATTGACCGGTATATAACAGACAAGCTGAATCATTATGAAACGCCCCAGAAAACAACAAAAAACCAGCTTGAACAATGGCGCAAACTGCTGGGGGATTATAACTTGGCCGCAATAACGCCGGAACGTATTTTGTGGGCGATAAATGAAATTGAAAAAATACCAACCCCAGGCGGCCATGTAAAAAGCGCCGGAACACTAAACCGTTATTTGGGCGTGCTAAGCCCGGCGCTAACGTTTGGCGTAAAAGAGCTGGGCTGGATAAAAAACAACCCTGCCTTTAATGTTTCACGTCGCCCGGAGCCAAACGGGCGTGTGCGCTGGCTGTCTGATGAAGAACGCGAACGCCTGCTGGCCGAAGTAAAGAAAGCAAAAAGCCCCTATTTATACCCTGTTGTTATTCTGGGGATTTCAACCGGTGCGCGTCGTGGTGAACTGATGGGTTTGAAGTGGCAGGACATCGATTTAAATACCGGCTGGGCTAACCTAAACAAAACAAAGAACAAGGACCGCCGCGGAATACCTTTAACCGGCCTTGCGCTGGAAATTATGCGTGAATTGTATAAAAAACGCCGTTGTGAAACGTGGGTCTTTCCTAACGAAGACTGCAGTGGCCCACTTGATATACGTAGTGGCTGGGAGCATGCAAAAGAACGTGCAAAGCTGGAAAATTTTAGATTCCACGACCTGCGCCATACATGCGCCAGCTATTTAATTATGAACGGGGCGACACTGGGTGAAATCGCGGACGTGCTGGGACATAAAGACCCGCGTATGTCCCGCCGGTATGCGCACATATCGGACCAGCATAAGGCCAGCGTGGTTGCAGACATGAACAAAAAAATATTCGGGTGAACAAAATGGAATATAAAACAATAGATATCAACAAACTTATAAACGATATAAAAAACAAACCGGAGTACAACCTTATAAACATACCGCAAAACCTGCTGGCGGCGTATGAATGTATTTTTGGCGACAAAGTGGACAACATTTTGAATTTGAATATTTCCGCAGACCAAGCGGAACGTATAAACAACCTTATATTTACAAGTATGGAACTAATAGCTTATAAAACCCTTATGCCAAACAACTGGCCCGAATATCCGCCGAAAGATATAACACCAGAAGAATGGCAACATAACCTGAGGCAACTATTATTTCGCCGTTTGACCAGACTAGAACCGATAGAATATAGGCATTATTTAGAAATCGCAATTCATAAGGCGTTTTATGACCGGGACAAATACCTTAAAGAACATGATTATCGTACCCGTAAAGCGAAAAAAATTCGTATTCCAAAAATAAACGCAATTTGGTGTATGCCGTTTTCACGAATAACACAAATGCGTCGCTGGTTTTACAAGGAATATGATGCTATGCCTGAAGATTTAAAAGCCGCGGCAGTGTTTTTCCTTATATTCCAACTGATAACATTTCCGCCCCGTGAACAAATCAAATATGCACGTCTGGTTCTAGATATTGAATGTATGAGCGCGAGCCTATTAACGAATCGGAAAAACATTATTGGAGCGGCTAAATCAGCATTTTCACGCAGATAAGCGATTCGTAAAATACGTATTTTCAAAAAAATTTACCCTTTTAAATCCTTAACAGATAAGCCTTTCTCAAAACTTGCAAGCATATAGCTTGCATTTTTTTTCTTTTATTTTTCCACCTAAAATAGCATCAGCCACCTGCAAAAAGACATGGCAAAAATCAAAACAAAAAAAATGAAACGCAAAACCAAAGGAGTAAAAAAATGGCGTTTCCAAATTTGAAGACAGTGAAGCAGTTTGCAGAGCAGCAAACCGTTTTCACAGAAAGCGCACTGCGCAACCTTATATTCTATGCCAATTCAAACGGACTGGCGGAGCATAAGGCAATTAAACGCGTCGGGGGTAAAATCCTTATTGACGTTGATAACTTTACTGCGTGGCTTGAATCCGCACCAAAGAAAAAAGGAAAATAAAATGACCGGAAAAGAAAACACCACGGTTGCAGCCGTGGCATTAGATAAATCATCTGATACAAAGTGTAAAGCACAATCCCATGAAAGTCCAGCGCAAATGTTTCCTGCGCTGGAACCGTGGCCGGAACCTGTGAACGGCGCTGAACTTGCCGATGAAATAAAGGCCTTATTTGACCGGTATTTGTATCTGCCGAATGGGGCAAGTGCCGCGGTCACCATGTGGGTTATGCACACATACGGGCTGGGTTGTTTTGAAATAACCCCTCGCCTGGGGATTGCGTCGCCCATGCCGGGGTGCGGAAAAAGCACCCTTATGGACCTTATTGGTATGTTGTCTTATCGGCCTTTGCAGTTGTCCAGCATAACAGCCGCGGCAATGTTCCGCATTATTGCAGAACACAAGCCGACCTTGCTTATAGATGAAGCAGACACGTTTCTAAAAGGGAATGAAGAACTGCGCGGCATAATAAACGCTGGATATGAACAGGGTGGCAAGGTCTCACGTGTTGAGACAATAAATAAACGACAGGTTGTATCGCTATTCCCGTGTTATGCGGCGTGTGCGATTGCCGGGATAGGAACAACACACAAAACCATTCAGGAAAGGTCCGTAAATATTATCATGGAACGTAAAACCCATGCGGACAAAATAGAACGTATGCGCAAGTGTGAAATCCGCGATAAAACGGCCGACATTCAACGAAAATGTTTGCGCTGGGTTTCGGACCACGCAGATGAAATAAGCCGCGCACGGCCGAATATGCCGCTGTATATGAGCGACCGAACGGCAGACATCTGGGAACCGCTGTTCGCGATTGCCGAAACATTGTCGCCTGAATGGTTAGAACAGATAAACAATGCCGCCAAGGTGTTAAAAAAAGCACAACCGAACGAAGACGACAGTTCTTTGCGTCTGCAACTGTTGGCGGATATAAAAACACTGTTTGTCAGCCATTCGCCAGATGCCTTTTATTCTTCCGGCCGTATGGCGGAATTGTTAAATGGAATGGAAGAGGCGCCATGGTCTGAGTTTGGCTATGGCCGGGGCTTAAATCCGCATAGCCTTGCAAAACAGCTGCGTTTCTTTGGCATTGTGCCCCAACAGTCGCGCAGTGAAGGCAACCGGAATCGTGGATATCATTATTCGGACTTTCTGGACGCTTTCAGTCGCTATTTGCCAGAAGATGCGCCAGTGCAGACAGAATCAGAAAAAACAGTCCGGCACACTTGCTCAATTGATTCGCCCAAGGGGGCAGTTGTTGAAGAAATTCGCCGAGCCGGCATAGACAAAGACACCATTGACTGGGTTGAAAGTTTGGAAGAGGAGGAAAATACATAATACACCAAATAGGGGGGGCTAATATTCCCCCTTTACATACCCCACCCATTTACCCCATCCATTATCCCACCCACTTAAATAACCCACTCAACCTATATACATTAACACCATACCCATTTGGATACCTCACCCCCCCATAGTATTTGGTTTTGATTTTTAGGATTTTTAGTGTAGAATATCTTATGACATGGCGGTTGCCGTGTTGGGGCGTAAGAACCTCTAAATTTGTGGTGTCCGTGGGGACACAAAAAACCTCCAATTTTGGGTTGGAGGGTGGTGAATATATTGAATAAGCCCGCTATTTTCCACAAATTATAGTTCTTAACCTCCAACCACCCGCTATGCCGGTGGTTTTTTGTTTTGAATAAAGGGTAAAAATGATGAGCCAGATTGGCAGAATAACAGTTTTGTGTGGAATATTTATTGGATATATTTTCAATGCGTTTGCTGGCACAACAGCTGAACAGATTTATCGATTTGCAAGACGTAATGACATTCGTGGACTATCTAACAATGCGAAGGATTTAAATGTATTGAATAAAAACGGCGATACAGCTCTATGTTCTGCCATAAAGGACGGCAATGTCAATGCATATAATGTATTAAAAAATATTGGCGCAGACACTAAACCTGCATGTATTAAAAGCATAGATTCAACGAAATATAATATGTTTATGGCAAAGGTGGATAACCCTTCTAAAAAAACATTTTTAGGACTGGGAAAATGGGCTTGGGGTGTAATTGGCGCTGGTGCTGTTACGGGTGGTGTGGCTGTTGCAATGGGATGTGGTTCCGGCAGTGGCGGTTCTGCATCAAGTAGTAATAATGGTGGAAGCGATATAGGTAACATAAACACAACTTGCCAAGAACGCGGATATGTATATAAATATTCGGATTCGTGTCCAGATGGTTGGATAAAAAATAGCGGCGATTATTGCAATAATAACGATGGAGGCGGTGTGTGGTTCAAATGCAATATCCCGTACACTTGTCCTGCGGACTACTCTATGAAATGTGCTGATGGTTATGAGGAAGTGTCTGGTGATATATGTCTATCGGGCGAAAAAGTATATAAGCATTGCGTAAAAACAACCTGTCCATATGCAACAATTTCCTGTTCTGGGGGATATACGGAAACAGGAAACACATGCCGTTCAGGAAATACGATATATAAAGAATGTCAGCCTGTTCAATGTAGTAAATATGGCAGTTGGTCTGAACAAGGGTGCGTTTGTTCTGAAGGTTGGACTGGTACATTATGTAACATCCCTGCAACCTGTCCATACATAACAACATCTTGCCCTTATGGGCATGTCGCCACTGGGGAAACATGTCAATCAGGAGATACTGTATACCTAGAATGTAGGTTTGATAGCGATAATTACATTGAACAGAATGGTAATACCTATGAAAAATTAAATTGCGTACACGGCAATCAAATTGCAGATGTATGTTCTTGTGAAGATGGGTGGTCGGGAAATTTATGTGATAAACCTGCAAGTTGCCCATACTCAACCACTAGTTGTACGAATGGTTATCATGAAACCGGGAATACATGCACGTCTGGCAATAATATTTATAAGGAATGTGACTTAAATTCATGTCCATACACAACAACGGAATGCTCGGGTGCTTATACCTACACAGGAAACACCTGCCAGTCTGGTGAAAGAGTCTATAAGGAATGCAAACAAATCGCTTGTGGTTCTAATGCAATTTGGAGTGAATCAGGATGTCAATGTAATCATGGATATGAAAAATGGGAATTTGGTAATGGCTGTTCTCCAATCGCCATAACATGTGGCTTAAATGCCATACAGCAAGAGACTGAATGTATATGTAATTTCGGGTATGAAGGAGACCCGTATACTTCTTGTTCGTTGATAGAATTACAGTGTGGTCATGGTCATCAAGAAGGAGTTCGTTGTATTTGTGACACTGGATATGGACGTAATAGCGCAGGTATTTGTGTAATTAAAGAGGATGTAAAAATAGGGGCCAATGTCGTAAATGATGATTATTCTGATATTATTGGAATAGATAATTCAACTGGAGACAAAGACAATAATAATAACTCAATTGCTATCATAAATAGAGGCGACGGAGATGTTATTGGTTTTAGCGATGGAATAAACAATGCTTATTCTGAATGGTTGGAAAAAAAAGCCCTTATTAAAATTGATAACCGCGGAGACGGTACAGTAAAAGGGATTAAAAGTTCCAGCGGGAAAAATGCTGCCGCCAGTGGAAGCACATCAACATCGTTTGCACATTCCAATGGGAGAATAGAAATAACAAATGTTGGGGACGGCAATGTTTATGGGATAGACAGTAGTGGTAAAGTTTATAATTCGTATGGCGTGGGCTCTTCTTCTGAATCAACAGCTGAAATCGAAATAAAGAACATTGGAAATGGCGATGTATATGGGTTAGTTGCTAATGATTACGGATACAATGCATACTCTTATCCCAACCCAAACAGTACAGTTAAAACAACTGGATTTATAAAAATAATAAACTCAGGGGATGGAAATGCATATGGTATGTACGGAGAAACAAATAAAGGCCATATTTCTATTTATAATGCTTATGGAAATGGTTCTTACGGAAATATAAAAATAGAAAACACGGGTAATGGTAATGCCTATGGAATGTTTGGTAATGGAGTGAATGTATATAACACAAATGAAAATGCAGGCCTTGGGTATATATGGTTAATAAACAATGGAACTGGTAATGCCTATGGAATGTATGGAGGTAGCACAGTAAAAAATGGGTCAGTTATATCGATATACAATAATTCCTCCGGACTCGGTGTAGGCATGTACTCAGCAACAAGTACCGAAAATTCTGGACAAATCAATATAATTAATTTGGAACAGAATGGGCTTGTTATTGGAATGGTTGGCGCAAATATTAAAAACACAAAAGAAATTGACATAAAAAGCGGGAGGTACAAAACGACACCAGAAAACGTTCAATATTTTGAATATGCAAATGCAGCAACAGGTGTTGGGATACGGGTTGTGAGTGAAGGAACAGCTAACAATTCTGGAACGATAACGATTGATGGTTTTGCTAATGCTTATGGCATCTATGCGGAGGCTGGTGCACAAGTGACAAATTCTGGGGAAATACGTATCGGAACAAGCAATAATCCAATAGTAAATAGTTATGGTATATACGCAGAATCTAGAGCGATTGTTAAAAACACTGGTACGATTTCCATAAACGGACATTCTTGTCGAAATATGAGTTGTTCTGGTTCTGAGTCATATGGCAATTACATTGTCCTTAACGGTGCTTCGTTGGTAAACGGTGGCGAAATGTCTGCATCCGCATTTGACTTTGATTCAATGAATGGCAATGTCGTTGCAACCAATGGGGCACAGTTTATCGCTGAAAACGATATCAGTGGCACGTTGAACCTATCGTCTGATATTGTGGCTGATGGGTTTAATACCACATACGTTGCGGAAAATATGATTCAAGCGGGCGATACGTCAAAACTGAACCTGCGTTCTGGGTCGGTGATGTTTGATGCAAAACTGGCAGAAAATGGTAATGACGTTTTTATGACAATGAAATCATTTGATACATTGACAGACAACAAGTCTTTGGCAGCCTATTTGACTGATAATTATACCAAAGGAACCAGCGCAGAATTCTTTGGCGGTTTAAAGTCCGGGGCAAATATGACCGAATTTAATAATATCTTGAACGGATTGTCTGGGATGAACGCATTTACCCAGTTTGACCGCGAAGATATGTCTGCCATGCGTGAAATCAATTTCAGCATGAATCAACAAATGTTCATGAACAATGACCGTGACGAATATCAGGTCGGCGGGTCAATGGAACACTTCTCGTTCAGTAACAGTTCAAATGGGGCTTCCGGTTCTTATGGCATATCCAACAGCCGTATTTCTGATAACTGGAAACTGGGTTATGGTCTGGCAATGGCGAACATTGGCACAAATGACGACCTGGGGACCAGCCGCAACAATCAGATAAGCTTGTTCTATATGCCAATGACTTATACCAATGATAATATAGAATTCATATCAACCCCGCGCGTTGGCTTTGCAAAGAGTCATTACAGTCGCCGTGGATATAACAATATGAACTATGACGGGTATATTGAAAAACAGATATTCGGGTTTAATAACGACCTGCGCTATCCGGTGACATTTGGGAACTGGACAATTGCACCCGATTTGGGATTCAATGCGATTATGTATCGTCAATCAGGTAATGAAGGCGACCAGGCATTTAGCCTGATAATCCCAGCAGATGAACTATATTCTGCGGAAACGGGCTTTGGTCTGTTTACCAAGTATGAACGGGTATTGTCATCAGGCGGTTCATTACGGTTTAATTCTGGGGTCATGTTGTATCGTGAGTTGGCAGATACATGTAACATGAAACTGGGAATCCGTGGTCTGAAAGGCACATTTAACCTGTATGATGACGCAGAGCATAATTACAGTGGTGCTGCAACATTCGGGTTTGATTATAAATCTGGTCGGTTCAGCCTGTATAGTAATGCCCAGTACTTTGTGGACAGCGACCACTATATAAACCTAAAAGGTGGAATCAGCTATCGGTTCTAAGCAAGAAAAACACCGCCCCAATTGGCGGTTTGTTTTGATGTTATTCCTCTTCGTTTTACCTTGCAACGAATCGGATTTTTTGCCTATATTTAATTGATTATGAATAGTCCATTTTATGTGCAACAAAGGAGAATTTTATGGACGGAACAATAGTTTCTTTTTTGAATAAGAAGTTTGAAGAAGCCGCATTTGAATATGAAGGCGTGGAATGTTGGTCTGCCCGCGAACTGCAAATATTGCTGGGGTACGTACAATGGCGTAATTTTGAAGAAATCATAGAAAAAGCAAAGAGTTCGTGTCAAAATAGTGGTATTTCGGTTGAAAACCATTTTGCTGACGTCAGCAAAATGGTCAAACTGGGGTCTGGATCAGAGCGCGCAATTCAAGATGTTATTTTAACTAGATATGCGTGCTATTTAATTGCACAGAATGGAGATCCACGTAAAACAGAAATTGCATTTGCTCAAACATATTTTGCATTACAAACGCGCAAACAAGAAGTTTTAGAAGAGCGTCTTGCGTTGGCAGAGCGTATGGAAGCTAGAGCGAAACTTACAGCGTCAGAAACAGAACTTTCAAAGCTCATTTATGAGCGCGGTGTTGATGAGTCTGGATTTGCAAGAATTCGTTCTAAGGGTGATGCGGCGTTATTTGGCGGAACAACAACACAAGAGATGAAACGAAAATATGGTTCACCTGAATATCGCCCCCTTGCAGATTTTATGCCAACGGTTGTAATAGCTGCTAAAAATTTGGCAACTGAAATGACAAACCATAATGTTCGTGCAACCGGCCTGTATGGCGAGAAACCAATAACAGAAGAACATATTCAGAATAACACGGCTGTACGTGGCATGTTAGAAAATCGCGGTATAAAACCAGAACTATTGCCGCCTGCGGAAGATATAAAAAAGTTGGAACGCAGAGTAAAAAGTGCCGACAAAAAATTAGCGAAAACGGCACCGTGTTTTAATAAAAAATAAAAACACCGCCCAGATGGGCGGTTTATTCTGGTGCCGGCCACAAGACTTGAACTTGCGACCCCTTCATTACGAATGAAGTGCTCTACCAGCTGAGCTAGGCCGGCACATGCGGGCAGTATATCTTAATAAAAAACGAATTTCAAGCCTATTTGCGTATTTTTTTATTCCACCTTTACCAGATTTAATTGTGCCAGTGTGCCACCTATATCCCCCCAGCATAAAAAACATTTTGGCCCTGGCATGGACACGGTGTTTGATTGCGGTTCCGAATAAAAAAGAATGCTTTTTCAAAGTTTTTTTGGTCCAAAATAGGGCCAAAAAAATCACAAATTGTCCACACCATACAAAACTTTTCAAAAAAAGCCCCTTTGCGCCTAATTTAAAAAAGCGGCGGATTTCTTGTTGCATTTTATTATAAAGTATTGCAAACTATTGAACAATCGCCGGTGTTAGGCTGGTAGTGTATTCCTTCGTAATGAGGGGGTCGTAGGTTCAAGTCCTATCACCGGCACCAGAATTAAAAACCGCGATTTTTATCGCGGCTTTTATTTTATCGGGTATGCTGTTGAGGCAATTTCTTTGCGCCCTTGGCCTTGGTGGCCAGTTTTGCCATACGCGCGTTATAATTTTCCTGCTTTTTTTGCGCCCAATCCATGATATAGACGATATCGTCATATGGGATTGTTGTAACAATGTCCAATGGGCGGGTGTACCCAACACGATACCACTGTTTATTCTTGTTGCGATTAAAACGCCATTTTTCTGTGTTTTCTTCGACATAGATATCGCCCGTTGCGCCATTTAACATAATAACGTTTTGTGGCGTTACAATGCCCATCAATTCCCAACCGTATTGGGGGTTGGCCTCTATAAACGTCAGGTTTTCCTTGTATTTATTCACCAAGTCCTTTAATACCCGCGCGCCGGAACGTTGCAGGTGTTTTATCAACAGACGCTGTTCTGCGTCTGAAAATTTATTTTCCATTGCTAAATCCTTTGTTTCATATAGGTATAATTATATCACAATATGTGGCATACACAAATATGTTGATTTTCTGGCAAATTCATTGTATAAATTTGTCCGTAATGAAACAGACAGCAATAATTATTATTAAATAAACCGGCACTGCGCCTTTGGCGGTGGCTGGGGCGCATATGCGCCTGTTTTTTTTAATAAAGGCATAAACAAGACAAAAGAGGACACAAAACATGGCATACCCAAAGACCGATCCACGTGCTGATTTTACCGCGCTGGAACACCAAGTTCTGGAATTTTGGCGCAACGACGATACTTTTCACAAATCGCTGAATCAGACAAAACTGGGACATCCGTTTTCATTCTATGACGGGCCACCGTTTGCAAATGGGTTGCCACACTGGGGGCATTTGGGCGTATCGGCGGTCAAAGATATGATTTCGCGTTACCAGACAATGCGCGGTCGTCACGTTGTGCGCGAACTGGGTTGGGATTGCCACGGGTTGCCTGCGGAATCATCGGTTGAAAAAAAGCAAAAACGCCAAGCAAAAGATATTGTTGCAACTGATGGTATTGCGGCATTCTGTGATATGTGTCGCGCAGACGTTATGACATATTCCAACGAATGGCTGAAATTTATTGAACGTATTGGTCGTTGGGTTGATGGTGGCAATGACTATGGTTATCGCACCATGGACAAAAATTATATGGAATCTGTTATTTGGGCAATCAAAGAATTACATAACAAAGGTCTGTTATACAAAGATTATCGTGTAAATCCATTTGATTGGAAACTGGGGACGGTTCTGTCTAATTCAGAGGCGTCCAGCGAATACCAAGACGTAACCGATGACGCAATTACTGTGTGGTTTGAACTGGAAAATGGTGACCGTGCATTGGCGTGGACAACAACGCCGTGGACGTTGCCTGCAAACAGCGCATTGGCGGTGAATCCTGATATGAAATACCTGCGCATGCAGGACGCTGATGGGGCAATTTATGTCATTGCAGAATCACGGTTAAAGGCATATGAAAAGCAATTCGCAAACGCGACACAGGTTGGCGAACTGTTTGGTCGCGATTTGGTTGGATTAAAGTACACGCCGTTGTTTGATTATTATGCAGGCACATCTGATTTGTTGTATCAGGTAATTCCGGCGGACTATGTTTCTGATGGCGATGGTACAGGTATTGTACATATTGCGCCCGCATATGGCGAAGACGACTTTTGGGCGGCGAAAAATGTCGATGCGAAATTCCCAGTAATCTTGAACGTTGATGATTATGGTAACTATACCCCAGATGTACGTGATTGGGCGGGCGAAAATATTTTTGAAGCAAATCCAAAGATTATGACATACCTGCGCGAAAATGGTCATTTGGTCAAGAAAGAACAACATCGTCATTCATACCCATATGGCCCACGCAGCAAGGAAAAGTTGATTTATCGCGCAACTGATTCTTGGTATATCGACGTGCCAAAAATCCGCGAACGTTTGGTTGAAATTACCAAGACCCAGACCAAATGGACATCGGCGGGTGATCGTTTCTTGACATGGATTGAGGGGGCACGTCCATGGTCTATTTCACGTAACCGTTTCTGGGGAACGCCACTGCCGATTTGGACACGTGATGGCGAATACAAGATATTTGGTTCAATCGCAGAAATCGAAGAATTTTTCGGTGTGAAAATCAATGACCTGCATCGACCAACATTGGACGCATTGGAAAAAGACGGTTGGAAACGTATTCCAGACGTTTTGGATTGTTGGGTTGAATCGGGTTCTATGCCATTTGCATCGTTGCATTACCCGTTTGAAAATGCCGACAAGTTCACGGCAACTTTCCCCGCCGATTATATTATCGAAGGTCAAGATCAAACCCGTGGTTGGTTCTATTCATTGATGGTGATGGCAACTGCATTGTTTGATAGCCCTGCATTTCGTACGGTTTCGGCAAACGGTATGATTGTTGATGAACACAAAAAGAAACTGTCCAAGTCCGTTGGTAATTTTGTGAACCCCGAAGAACAGATTGAACAATCGGGCGCGGACGCCGTGCGTTTGTTCATACTGGGGTCTGGGTTTATGAAGGCAGAACCCGTGTCCATTGATATGGCGGGCAAGGTATTCAGTGATGCGACCAAAACGATACTGACACCACTGTGGAATGCATATCATTTCTTTACGTTGTATGCAAATGCCGGCAACATTGTTGCGACGGGCAATTACAGCACAGACAACGTATTGGACAAATACATTGTTGCCGAATTAAACGAACTGATTCGCGTTGTTGGCGCGGCGTTGGACGAATACAAGCCAGATATTGCCATCAAAGAATTTGTGCGATTCTTGGACGTACTGAATAACTGGTACATTCGTCGTTCACGTGCACGTTTCTGGGACGAAGATGCCGATGCATTTAATACACTGCATTACGTACTGGTAACGCTGTGCAAGTGCATTGCCCCATTCGCGCCGTTTATCAGTGAATATATCTATAAAAACCTGACTGGGGCGGAATCGGTACATTTGGAATCGTTCCCTGTGGCGACGGACACAGACGAAAAAATCGTATCTGATATGCGTCATGTGCAATCGGTTGTATCGGTTGGGAAACAGTTGCGTGAACAATACAAATTGCGCAATCGTTTGCCATTGGCAAAAATCACGATTGCTGGTGGCGACCTGCACGCGTATGCGGACATTATCGCCGACGAACTGAATGTAAAGCATGTTGATTTCACACCAAACATCAGTGACGTTGCCGACAGTTTTATTTACCTGATTACACCAAAGATTGGTGCGCGTCTGGGTGGTGCATTGCGCGAAATAATTCCAGCGGTAAAGCAGGGCAAATATGAATTTATGGGCGACAAACTGATTGTGGCGGAACACGCCCTGAACCCAGATGAATTTGAAAATCGTCTGACGGTGCGTGATGGTATCACGGGCGCAGCATTGCCGGACAACACCGCGGTGGTTGTGTTGGATACCGAAATCAACGCCGAATTGGTTGCCGAAGGATTGGCCAACGACGCATTGCGCTTTATCCAAGATATGCGCAAGACCGCCGGTCTGGACGTATCAGACAGAATAAAAATGACATACAGTGCCGCACCAGCATTGGCGGCGGCGATTGAACAACATCGCGCACGCATTATGTCCGACGCATTGATTGTTGATATGTCATATGGTGATGGCGAATACGAGACCGAGATTGAGGGTTATGACCTCTCCATCGGTATAGAAAAGGCATAATATGACGCCGACACAATATTTTACCGCCGTGCCAAAATGTCTGAATATGGACATTCGTTCGGAATTATATTCTGTGAATGAATTTACATTTGCGGTGGCGGTAATATTGTCGGCACAGGCCACCGATAAAAAGGTGAACGAGGTTACGCCCCAACTGTTTGCCATTGCGCCAACACCGGCAAAAATGATTGCACTGGGGTTGGACGGGTTAAAGCAACATATACGTGTTATCTCTTTCTTTAACAACAAGGCAACCAGTATTATTCGTCTGGCAACCCAGTTGATGGAATATGATGGCAATGACGATGCGGACTATAAATTTCCGGCAAAGTTTCATAATCGTGATGAACTGATGAAATTATCGGGCATTGGGCAAAAGACCGCAAATGTTGTTATGAACGTACTGTGGGGCGCACCAAACATTGGTGTTGATACGCACGTTTTCCGCAATGCACATCGATATGGCTGGGTCGGGGCGGACGCAAATACACCGGAAAAGGTTGAACAAGAATTACTGAAAATAATTCCAAAAAAATATCACGCAATCGTAAATCACGTGATGGTTATGCATGGGCGGTACACGTGTCGCGCATTGCGGCCAAAATGTGCCGAATGTCCCGTTGCAAACATTTGCAATGCGCCCGATAAAACAATATAAAAAATATCAAAAAAAGCCGGCAAATGCCGGCCTTTTTTTATTTATCGCGAATGCGCGCATTACACGCGGTTTCGACATTTTTTATGACCGCGTTTTGCAATGCAATCAAATCCGCATCTGACATATTGTCGGTTGGGATTATTGTAATTGCAATCGCGATTGATTTGTTGCCGTCCGGCATATTGAACGCATCGAACACAACCGCATCTGTGATACGCTTGTCCGCACTGCGCGCCGCCGACACCAATTTTTCAGCCGGCATATTGCCATCAACAATAAATGCAAAGTCACGCGATATTGGTTGGAAATCAGATAACTGAACCTCGCGCTGTTTGCGGGGTGTAGGCAGATTTGCAACATCATCAACAATCGCAACCACGACGTTTGTCTTGATTTTCAACGCGCGCGCAACCATTGGTGACAATTCACCAAATTCGGCGATTTTCTTTTTACCCTGATAAATCGCACCGTATCTGAATGGGTGCGCCCATTGTGGTGCGTTTTCGGTTGAAACCGTGAAACGCTGGCCATGCATCAATGCAATCACGTCCGCCTTGACATCATAGATATCATATGCGCGATTACGGCCAGACCAATGACGTGGCCCGTTTGTGCCGGTGCGCACAATGCAAATCTGGGTATGTTGTGCATTTGGCGTATCACCATCGAACACCGTGCCCAATTCAAACATTGCCAAGTCCGCATAGCCACGCTTTTCATTGTTTGCAACAAACTGTAACATGTTACCCAACAACGAATTACGCACCGTGTCCATATCGGCAATAATCGGATTTGCAACCGCGATTGATGGTTTATCAGACAGTAATTTTTCAACACGTGAATTACCGAAACCGAATGATTTTGCCTCATACAAGCCGCGGGCGGACAATTCTGATTTTGTATTCAGGTAAAAATCATTGTGTGGTGCGGCCGCCGTTGGCGCATGTGTTGATGCCGCCGCCAATTTATCATAGCCATATATGCGCAGCAATTCTGCAACCAGATTTTCTGGGATTGTGATATCAACGCGGGCGGCACGTGGTGTGATTTTCCACGCATTGCCAGACGCAACAACATCAAATCCCAGTTTTTCAAATATTTCACGCTGGGTTTCCGCCGGCATATCAATTCCCGTCTTGGCCAAGAATAAATCCGGCGAATATTTGATTTCGCGTGTGCAATCTGGGATTTGTCCTGCGATACCAACGCCCGTGATTTGACCACCACATGCGTCCGTAATAATGCGCGCCGCACGTGCCAGCGCAATGCCCGTAATCGTTGGATCAATACCACGTTCATAACGATATGATGCATCGGTTGACGTGCCAATACACTTGGCTGATTTACGCACAGATACAGGATTAAAATATGCACTTTCCAAAATAACGTTTTTGGTTTCGTCGGTTGTTGCGCCACGCGCACCACCAATCACACCTGCCAAAGCCAAGATACCGTCACCATCGGTAATAACCATATCATTTTCGGTCAATTCATGTTCGTGGCCAAACAGGTCGGTGAACTTTTCACCATTTTCCGCCATACGAACAATGATGTCACCATGAACCGCATCGGCATCAAAGCAATGCATTGGTTGTGCCATATCGTAACAGATATAGTTTGTTGCATCAATTGGTGCATTCTTTGGATTTATGCCAATCGCCGCCAATCGGGTTGCAATTTTTTTGTCTGATGGCCGCACCGTGATATTTGAAATTTCACAGAACTGATACACAGGGCATTTGTCTGTTTTAATAATCACATTGCGTGATGTTTTTTTCAATCCCAGTGTTTCGTCATGTGGCGCGATGTATTCGCCAATGCCCGCGGCCGCCAAATCACGTGCAACACCGCGCACCGCCAAATAGTCCGGACGATTTGGTGTAATGCCCGCATCAAATACAGTTGGCATATCCATTACAGGCGCACCAATAACCGTGTCCGCCGGCAATTCCATAATACCACTGTTGTCATCATTTATGCCCAGTTCTGCACCACTGCACATCATGCCGTTTGACATCACGCCGCGCAGTTTACCGGCCTTGATTTCATGACCCTGAATAACACACCCTGGGCGTGCCAGCGCAGAAATTAGTCCCACGCGCGCGTTTGGCGCACCACATACAACCTGACGGGGCGCGGGCGCGCCATCATCAACCTGTAATATATGCAGGTGATCGCTGTCCGGCATGGCATCGCATTTAATAATCTTGGCCGCAACCGGCGCGGTTGGAATTAGTAAATCTTCAACCTCCAGCCCTGTGCGGGTTAGGGTATCCGCCACATCTTGGGCAGATGCGCTTGTTTTCAAATAATCTTGTAACCAATCAAATGTCCATTTCATAACATAACCCCCACATTAAATATCTGCGTTTTCCAACCAACGAATGTCGCCATCATAGAACTGGCGAATATCGTTCAGGCCGTATTTCAACATTGCCAATCTGTCCCAGCCGAATCCAAATGCAAATCCCTGATATTCATCTGGGTTTATGCCACAGTTGCGCAGAACATTTGGGTGCACCATTCCAGCCCCCATAATTTCCAACCACTTTTTACCCTGCCATAACAGGTCGATTTCAATGCTGGGTTCAGTAAATGGAAAATACGATGGGCGAATACGCAATTTAACATCGTCGATTTCAAAAAAACGCTGCAAGAACGCCTTGACATCACCAATCAGGTTCGACATCGTGATATTTTTATCAATATACAACCCTTCGATTTGGTGGAACATTGGGGCGTGCGTCGCGTCCATTTCCTTGCGATATGTTGCGCCAATACCAAATATTTTAATTGGCACACCTAGTTCTTCCATACTGTGAATCTGAATGGCCGATGTTTGCGTACGCAACACATTGCCGTTTAATAAAAAGAAACTGTCCTGCATATCACGCGCGGGGTGATATTCCGGCGTATTCAGTGCGGTAAAGTTGTGCCAGTCATCTTCGACCTCTGGCCCGATACGCATTGTGTATCCAAATGATTCCAAAATTTTAGAAATATCGGCCAACGCACGTGTTTGTGGGTGCAGCCCACCACGGGATTCTGGCATCGGATTTAACGTTGCATCTAATTTTTGCGCAGACAGACGCGCCATCATATCAGCTTCTTCGATTTCTGTTTGGCGCGTTTTGAATGCCGCGCGCAATTCCACATTTTCGGCATTTAACGCCGCGCGCGCATCATTGTCCAAATCACGCATCTGTTTTAATTTGGCCGTCATTGTACCATTCTTGCCAAATACAGACGTGTACAATGCCTGTAATTCGTCTAAATTTTTTATATTTTTAATCTGTTCCAGCATATCTTTACCTTTGTAAAACAAATAAAAGCCGTGATGGTTCACGGCTTTTATTATGACAAAACAACTACCTGCCGCCAAGGGTTATTTGGATTCGGCATTGTTAAATCGTTTTGCAACCTCGACCAATTTGGCGAAGTTTTCGTCCCCAGCATACGCCATTTCTGCCAAGACCTTGCGATCCAAGGCAACACCGGCCTTTTTCAGACCGTTCATGAACTGGCTGTATGTCATGCCGGCATTACGCACAGCAGCGTTGATACGGACAATCCACAGACCGCGGAAATCGCGTTTTTTCGCACGACGATCACGGTATGCATACTGGCCTGCTTTTTCCGTTTTTTCACGGGCGGCACGGTATGTTGTGCTGTGGCGACCCAGATACCCTTTGGCACGGGCCAAGATTTTATTATGTTTCTGTTTAACGGTTGTACCGCGTTTTACTCTTGCCATCTTAACACCCCTTTACTTATTTCAAACCATATGGGGCCAAGATTTTCGCCTGACCGGTCATGTTTTCGTTCAGATACTGTGGTTTTGAACCCGCATTGTTTGCACGTGTGGATTTGTGACGCAACAGTTTCTTGTGGGCGTTACGGGCAACACGGATTTTACCGGTTGCAGTCATAGAAGCGCGCTTTTTCAAGTACGACTTTGTTTTCAATTTTGGCATTTTTTCACCTTTTTTTATGTCCTGATGGCAATGCCTTTGCCATTTCGGACTGTTTCAACACGGCACTATTTTGGCATAACATAATAAAAAATCAAGTTTTTATTGAATGTTGGCGTTTTAGCGGCTAAACTGGGGGGCAATGAACCAGAACAAGTTATCTTCGCGTGTGCGTACATTGATTAAATCCGCATTTGCGGCCGCGGCATTGCCGATTTTATTCATATACATCATGATTGCAAAGCCGGATTACAGAATCATGAACGCAATGGGGCACGTCGTTGTGCCGGTGGCGCATGCGGTGGGTGATATTGTTACATGGCCGGTGCGCGCCACAGGAAATCTGATTTCTAATATTCACGAATTGGCAAATTTGCGCAGCGAAAACCAAGAATTGCGTGCACGTCTGGACGCAGCATTGGCGGACAAGGTATCGTGTGATATTGCACGTGGTGAAAACGTGAAATTGCAGCGTGAATTGGACGTTGTACGCGCGCAGCCACGTACGACAATTCTGGCCGATGTTATTCACGATAACGCCGCATTCCACCACAATACGTTTATTATAAACAAGGGGGTGGGCAGTGGGCTGTCTAATGGTATGGTGGTCACGTCCACTGATGGTTACTTGGTTGGTATTATTACTGATGTTGCACCAACGTTTTCACGTGTGCGTGCGTTGACTGATTCTGATTCTAATATCGCCGTACGCGTCGTTGGTACGGGGGTTTATGGATTTATGGCCGGCAATGGTGGGAAACGCCCCACAATGGGATTTTTCAGTGACCCTGAATTTCAGGCGGCACGTGGACTGAAACTGGTGACCAGCAATATCAGCGGTATTTTGCCCGCCGATATTCCCGTTGGAACAATGGCAAATGACAGCGATGTTAAAACCACACCTGTATCGCAACTGACACGCGTTATGGTGTTGGAATTTGACAATGCGAACAAATATAAATGAAGACAAATGTTCTGAATTTTTTACGTCGCGCGTGCCCATATTTGTTATTGGTTGCGCTGTGGCGATTGTCTGTGCCCGTATGGAATCCAGCGGGCATTTTGGCGTTGATTCCAATATTTTACTGTTCATTTGTGCGTCCTGTGCCGTGGTTTGCTGGGCTGTCTGTGATATTTTGTTTCTTGATTGATTATAATTCAAATACGTTGTTTTTCTGGACATCGCTGTATTGCCTGATATATGCACTGAATGGATTTCAGACGTTCTTTGACCTGCCGCGTGCACCGAATAACGCATTGATGCCGTTTTCGGTATTTGTTGGCACGGGGATTTTAATTCTGTTTTTTGCACATATCAGTTGGGCAAATTTGGGGCGTGACATATGGACATTTATATGGCTGTGCGCGCTGTACGAACCAATTACGATTTTAATTGCGGGGGCACAAAATGATAGATAAAGAAGTCGCCCGCACATTTGACCGCCGCGCCGCACTGTTTTTAACAGGTGGAACAATTTTAACATCTGTATTGATTCTGCGTATGTTGCAGATGCAGGTGTTTAACTATCGCGAATACACAGAAAAGAGCGAAAACAATTCATACCGTATTCAGATGAATATGCCAGAGCGGGGCAAGATTTTATCACGCGGTGGCGCGCCCATTTCACGCGATATGCCGATATACAGAATATACATCGTCCCCGAAGAAGCACCAGATGTTGATGCGCTGGTTGATATTGTGACGGCGGAATTAAATCTGCGCCCAAAACGCGTAAAAAAGATTCGTGAAAAAATCAGGAAACAACCACGCTTTCAACCCGTATTGGTCAGTGAAAATACCAACTGGGCGCAACTGGCGGGATTGCAGGCGAAAAATTTGGCCGGATTACGCGTGGCCAGTGGATACGCCCGCGTATATGAACTGGGGCCGGCGGGCGCACAGGTATTTGGTTATGTTGGCGCACCCAGCAAACCTATTGCCAGTGCACCATTTTTCACAACAGGAATTACCGGTCTGGAAAAACGTTTTGACGATACATTGGCGGGCACGGCGGGCCAGACCGTTATGATTACCAATGCGGTTGGGCGTGTCACCGGCGAAGATAAATCGCAATACATTGCGCCACAGGCGGGTGGTAATATAAAAACAACAATCAACGATGCTGCGCAACGCGTGTTGTATGATGCGTTGACTGTGCACAGGGCGGGGTGTGGTGTCGCACTGGACATTGAAACGGGTGACATTTTGGCGATGGTATCAACACCCAGTTTTGACCCGAATAATTTCAGTGCCGATGATGGTGATGAATATATTTCGTCATTGCGCGGTGATCGTGCCAAACCATTTATGAACAAGGTGGTCGAAGGTCTGTATCCCCCAGGTTCAACATTCAAGATTGTTGTTGCGCTGGCGGCATTGGAATCGGGCGCAATTACCCCACGTGAAAAGATTTTCTGTCCGGGGCATTGGGACTATGGCGACCATCGTTATCACTGTTGGGAATCCAAGGGACACGGTTGGGTTGATTTGGCGGGCGCGCTGCAACATTCGTGCGACATATATTTCTATCAGGTGGCATTGCGCATTGGTATTGATGCAATTCGCGAAATGGCGGTCAAATTAGGGTTCACGGAAAAGTTTATGGACGACGTTATTTCGCGCGAAATGACGGGCGTTGTTCCCGACCGTTATTGGAAAGAGAAAAACAAGGGTGCACGTTGGGTGCATGGTGATACCGTTATATCTGGGATTGGTCAGGGATTCATTCTGGCCAACTGTATGCAGTTGGCGGTTATGATGGCGCGCACGGCATCAAATCGCGTGGTTGTGCCACGATTGATTCTGGACGAAAATGCAAAAAATCCGAACTTTGCACCATTGGGGCTGCAACCACAAAATCTGCGCTATGTGCTGAATGGACTGGAATTGGTTACGAAAAAGGGCGGTACGGCCGCGGGCAGTGCAATCAACGTCAACGGTGCAAAGATGGGCGGTAAAACCGGTACATCACAGGTGCGCAGTATTTCCAAGGCCGAACGTAAAAGCGGTGTTCTGACCAATGAACAGTTAAAATGGGAAATGCGTAACCATGGTTTATTTGTGGGGTATGCCCCAACAACAAATCCAAAGTATGCGGTATGCGTTATCACCGAACACAGTGGTGGCAGTGGCAGTGCCGCGCGCACCGCGGCGGCAACAATGCGCGAATTATTAAAGGGCGGAAAATAAAATGGCACGACAAATACGCGTTTCAAATGCCAGTATGATGACATTTTCTGAAAAAATGTCGCGGTTTTCTGTCGCGCTGTTTATTCCAATGTGTTTGGTTTTAGCGACGTCCATTGTTGTACTGTATTCGGCGGGTGGTGGCGCGTGGCGGCCATTTGCATTGTCGCAACTGTTAAAGATTCTGGTTGGATTTGTGGTATTCTTTTTTGCGGCATTTACCAATATTAAAACATGGATTAAATCCGCGTATATGATTTACGCGGTCGCGTTGATTATGATTATTTTGGTGACGTTTGTGGGTCATACCGGTATGGGCGCACAGCGTTGGTTAAATTTGGGATTTATTCATATTCAGCCATCAGAATTGATAAAAATTGCATTAGTGTTGGCACTGGCGCGGTACTTTGCATGGATGAACTCTGTGGAACTGTCACAGCTGAAAAACTATATCGTGCCAATTACAATGTTGCTGATACCGTTCGGATTGATTGTTATGCAGCCGGATTTGGGTACGGCACTGTCCATGGGTATGATTACCGTCGGAATGTTTTATATCGTTGGTGCGCAAAAAAAATGGTTTATTATCGGTATTGTGTTGGGCCTGATGGCGATGCCGGTGGTGTGGTATGGCGGGCTGCATGATTACCAGCGTGACCGCATTATTACATTTATCAATCCAGACCACGATGCCCAAGGGGCAGGTTACCAAATCAATCAGGCAAAAATTGCGTTTGGCAGTGGTGGTCTGACCGGCAAAGGGTATTTGAAAGGGTCACAGTCCCAGCAATCATTCTTGCCGGAAAAACAGACGGACTTTATTTTCACCATGCTGGGCGAAGAATTGGGATTTATCGGCGCATTTGGATTGATTACGGTATATGCGTGGATTATTCTGGTACTGTTTTGGTGTGCTAAAACCTGTCGAAATAGATTTGGGCAACTAATCTGTTTTGGTTTTATGTTGAACTTTTTTATTTATTATTTTATAAATATTTCTATGGTGCTGGGGCTGATGCCAACCGTCGGCGTGCCGTTGCCGTTGATGTCATTTGGTGGCAGCAGTTTATTATCACTGATGTTTGGATTCGGTCTGGCCCAGAATGCACATATTCACAAAGACCAACAATTATCTGCCAAAGGGAGTTAGTATTATGAACCTGTTGATTGTGGAATCCCCATCAAAGGCAAAAACGATTGAAAAATATCTGGGGGCGGGCTGGCGCGTGATTGCGTCGGTTGGCCATGTTCGTGATCTGGTTCCAGAAAATGGCAGTGTTGATACCGCACATAATTTCGAAATGAAGTGGCAAATTATGGCGGGCAAGGAAAAGCAAATCAAACTGATTACCGATGAATTGAAAAAGGCCGATGCAGTGTATTTGGCGTCTGACCCTGATCGCGAGGGCGAGGCCATTGCATGGCATATATTGGACATATTAAAGGCGAAAAAAGTTTTAACTGGTAAAAAAGTTTATCGTGTTGCATTTCACGAAATTACCAAGAAAGCCGTTTTGGCCGCGATTGAAAATCCACGCGAAATCGACCAGAACTTGGTTGATGCATATATGGTACGTCGTGCGCTGGATTACCTGATTGGTTTTGGTATTTCGCCATTGTTGTGGCGTCGCAATTTGGGTAAATCGGCGGGGCGTGTGCAATCTGTTGCGGTAAAATTGGTTGTTGATCGCGAACGCGAAATTGAATCTTTTGTGCCGGTGGAATATTGGTCTTTGGCCGCCGCATGCAATGCGCACGGCGCAAATTTCAGTGCATCGTTGATATCGGCAAATGGTCAAAAAATTGAAAAGATGACCATTAGTAACAAAGCCCAGATGGACGCGGTTATGTCGCACGTTGGCGTGCCTGAAATCGCCGCCACAGTCATTGCGATTGACAAGAAAAAGACATCACGTCGTGCCGCCGCGCCTTTTACCACCAGCACATTACAGCAAGAGGCCGCGCGCAAATTATACTTTTCGTCCAAACGCACAATGAGTGTTGCGCAAAAACTGTATGAACACGGTTTGATTACATATATGCGTACGGACGCAACAAATTTGTCGGCGGACGCTGTGAACGATATTCGCGCCTATATTGGTCGCACATATGGTGATGCGTTTGTTCCAAAATCACCAAATATTTATGTTACTAAATCCAAGAATGCCCAAGAGGCACACGAGGCAATTCGTCCGACACACTTTGATGACGCGATGCCAAATTTGTCTGGTGATGAAGAAAAGTTATACAACCTGATTTGGAAGCGTACAATTGCATGCCAAATGACGAATGCAGAATTTGATAGTATTGCCGCAGATATAGAAAACAATGCACATAGCGCGATTTTCCATGCGGTTGGTTCGACACGTACTTTTGATGGTTTTATGCGCGTGTACACCGAATCACGTGATGATGACGCGGACGCGGCGGAATCAAAATTACCAGCATTATCTGTGGGTGACGCGGTTATGATTACAGAACTGACACCTGAACAACACTTTACACAGCCACCCGCACGTTATACCGAAGCGTCACTGGTAAAAAAACTGGAAGAATTGGGTATCGGGCGTCCATCAACGTATGCAACAATTATGTCGACCATTGTTGACCGTGGTTATGTTGAACAAGATAAACAGCGTCGTTTTCATCCAACGTCTGGCGGTTGGGTTATTGCGGCATATCTGGCCAAATATTTTGATGAATTGGTTGATGTGAACTTTACCGCAAAAACCGAAGATACATTGGACGATGTGTCAAATGGCAAACAGGAAAAAGTTGCCGCGTTACGTGCATTCTGGACACCAACAGAATCAATGATTGATGGCGCGCGTGGTATTAAAACAACCGAAATTATCGACGAAATAAATCGCGTTATGCATCATCACTTGTTCCCAGATGGTAATGATAAATGTCCAAAATGTGGTGGAAAACTGGGGATTAAATTATCCAAGTTTGGTGCATTTATCGGTTGCGAAAATTACCCAACATGTAATTACACCCAGCGTTTATCAGATGTCGCCGCGCCAACATCAGACGCAACGGACGCCGCTGCAAAGCCCGCAAATGCGTCCACTGATTTGGGCGATGGTATTTCATTCCGTGTGGGACGCTTTGGCCCATATGTGACGGACGGTAAAAAAAATGCCGCGGCGAAAAATTACACCGCTGACACAATCACGTTGGACATTGCGCGCGAATTACTGGCGGGCGGGCCCAAGAAAGCAGAACCGATTAAACTGGGGAAAAATCCGGCAACAGACCAGATGATTTATTATTACCCAACGGGGCGTTATGGTGCATATATTTCATCAAACAAAGTAAATGTTTCGGTAAAAACGCAACCTGATTTAGAAACGGCGATTGATTTAATCAATAACAAAAAACCAAGTACGCGTTTCCGTAAAAAAGCAAAGTAATGGCAAATTACGATAAAAATTTTACCGATGAATTGCGTACACGTCTGTCAATCGTGGACGTGGTGTCGCGTCGTGTGCCATTGACGAAAAAAGGGCAAAATTACTGGGGCTGTTGCCCGTTTCATAATGAAAAGACGCCCAGTTTTTCTGTGAACGAAGACAAGGGATTTTACCACTGTTTCGGGTGTGGCGAACATGGCGATATTATTTCGTTTACGATGAAATCGGAAAACGTTGGGTTCGTTGATGCAATCAAAGAATTGGCCGATATGGCGGGTATGAAATTGCCAGAATTTAAGCCACGTGATCCGAAAATTGTTGCCCGCGAAGAATCATACTTTGATATTATGGAACGCGCGGCAACTGAATATCAAAAGCAATTATTTACCCCCGCGGGTGCGGGTGCATTGGAATATATTCGCCGGCGTGGATTTACCGACGATATGATAAAAAAGTATCGTTTGGGGTATGCACCGAAAAATAATTTTATCGCAAATAAATTTGTAAATACCCGCCAAGATATTCTGATTGGCACGGGTCTGTGCCGGCGTGGCGATTATGGAATGTATGATTTCTTTCGCGATAAATTGATGTTTCCTATATTTTCCGCACGCGGTCAAATTGTTGCCTTTTCAGGGCGCAGTTTGGACGGTTCAGAACCCAAATATATCAACACATCTGACACGGAAATATTTCATAAACGTAAAACGATTTTTGGATTTAATTTTGCCCGCGAAAATATTCATCGCAATAATCGCACTATTATAGTAGAGGGGCAAATTGACGCCATTCAAATGCAATGCCATGGTTTTCCAGAAACGGTTGCGCCATTGGGGACGGCATTGACCGAAGACCATTTGGCAATTTTATGCAAAGCAAATCGTAATATCGTATTTTGTTTTGATGGTGATAACGCGGGGCGCAAGGCCGCGGTTCGCGCCGCAGACATTGTATTGCCATTTGTGCGCGATGATTCCGATGTCAGATTTGCGTTTGTCACCGGTGGCAAAGATCCGGACGAGGTTTTGAAAAATTCTGGCACAGACGCCATGCGCGCGATTATTGATGCGTCGGAAAATCTGACCGACTTTCTGTGGAATACAGCGAACAACAATTATGTTGTATCAACCCCAGGGGGACGTGCACAGGCGGAAAAATTCTTGAAATCCGAAACAGACAAAATCGCAGATGTTGCATTGCGCGCGGAATATGAAAACGAATATAATTCGCGCAAGTTTAACCAGTGGCACAAATGGTCACGTAAAACACAACCTGCGCAAGTTGCCGTGCCAGAAATTGATGCAATTACGCGTAATACGTTGGTATTTATCACAAATAAATTTCCAGAAATCGCCGAACGTCATGCGGAATTTTTGGCGAAACTGAATATATCATTGGACGGTGACGCGCCCGATATGAACATGGACGCGCGCGGTGCGGAACGTTATATCACGTCGTTAAAGTTGCAAAATTACCTGAAAAAATTGCGCGAACAAAAACAAAAATTGACCACAGATATTCTGCGCGGCGATGCGGACGATGACGCGCGTGGGCGGATTTCCGCTATCGACAGCGAAATTGCAAAGTATACAGAAAAACTGGAACAAATGATTTCAGAGTGATTTTTTCAACATGCATGCGTCATCGTTATCTTTATCATTTGGCACAACGGTTGTGTATGACAACGCCGAATTTAACCTGTCGCCACGGGACAAGGTTGGTATTGTTGGTGTAAATGGCGCGGGTAAAACCACACTGTTCAAATTGATATTGGGTGAATTGTCGCCCGATGCGGGGCGCATTGATACCGGCGGCGCGCGGTTGGGTTACCTGCCGCAAACAATCGAAATAAAAAATCCTGAAATAACCGTTTGGGAATTTTTAACAACGGGCCGGCCAATCGCGAAACTGGAAGAACGCCTGCAAACACTCTATCAACAAATTGCAGACACGCCCGATGACGCGCAGGTTCAATCAGATATAGACCATGTACAATCAGAACTGGACTATTACGAATATTATACCGCCGAAGATACGTTGCTGGAAATTATCGACAATATGCATATTGATTCAGATATGCTGGATATGCGGTTGCGCGACCTGTCGGGTGGTCAAAAGTCCAAGGTTGCATTTGCGCGATTATTATATTCTATGGCGGAAATTTTATTACTGGACGAACCGACAAATCATTTGGACGCCACGACCAAGGATTGGGTTTGCAATTACCTGAAAAAATATCGTGGTATGGTTTTGATTATCAGTCACGATTGCGAATTTTTGAACAATATCGTGAACAAGATTCTGTACGTGGACAAGGTTGCCAAAAAGATATCTGTGTTTTCCGGAAACTATGATGATTATCAGGTAAAATTGCGCGAAATAAAGCATGCACGTGCAAATGCGATTGACGCCCAAGAACGCCAGATTAAACACCTGTCTGATTTTGTGGCGCGCGCGAATGCCGCCAGTCCGACCAACCACGCGATGAAACGCGCGGGTAATGTTCGTGCGGCGATTTTGGAACATGTGCTGAAAAACAGAATTGAACGCGAAACCGCGTATAAAAAATTAAAGATGGATTTATCGCCCATGCGTGATGGTGCGCGTCACCCGATTATGGTTGATAATCTGTGGTTTCGGTACCCAAATGCAAAGTTATTGTACAGAAATTTGTCATTCATTATAACGGGTGGCGAACGATTTTTAATCTGTGGTGAAAACGGCACGGGTAAATCAACACTGCTGAAATTGATAATGGGGTTGCTGGCCCCAGAACGTGGCACGATTGATATAAACCCAAAGACCGACATTGCATACTATGCACAGGAATTAGAAGGACTGTCGCCAGACAAAAACATTCTGGAAAATGTTGCCAGCGATGATTACACAGACCAGCAACTGCGCGCAGTGTTGGCGAATTTCTTGTTCTATGATATGGACGTGTTCAAACAGGTGTCTGTACTGTCACCAGGGGAACGCGCCCGCGTTGCATTGGCCAAGATTTTATTACGACGCGCAAATATGCTGATTCTGGACGAACCAACGAATCACCTAGATCCCGAAACACAACGCGTGATTGGTGATAATTTCAGGGATTTTACCGGTACAATTATTGTGGTCAGCCACAATCCGGACTTTGTCGAACAAATCGGAATTACCCGTATGCTGGTATTACCATCGGGCAGAATAGAGGATTATGACCACGAAAAATTGGAATATTATTACGCCGTAAACAGCGAAAAATAATGTTAAAAAAGGCCGGCATTTACCGGCCTTTTTTGATGTTTTTTAATTGTTAAACAAGAAATGACAAATGTCGCCTTCTTGCATAACATATTCTTTGCCAACCAGACGCATTTTGCCGGCCTCTTTGACGGCAACCTCGCCCCCCAGCGCAATATAGTCCGCGGGCGAAATGATTTCGGCACGAATAAAACCTTTCTCGAAATCAGTGTGGATTTTACCGGCGGCCTGTGGCGCGGTCATACCACGTGTGATTGTCCATGCGTGCGCTTCCTTTGGGCCAACGGTGTAAAATGTTTGCAGGCCCAGTGTTTCGTAACCCGTTTTTATAACCTGTTCCAGACCGGATTGTTTCAGTCCCAAATCGTCCAAGAACATTTTGCGTTCATCTGGATTTACAATCTGGGAAATTTCCATTTCGATTTTTGATGAAATCACCAACACAGGCGCGGCATTGCCGTACTTTGCACGCACGGCATCGGAATATTTATTACCGGTTGCGGCGGCGGATTCTTCGACATTGCATACATAAATAACCGGCTTTGCCGTCAACAGGTTAAATGGCGATGCATCAACGCCGGAATTACGCGCGGGCGTACCACTTTTTAGTCCAGCATAAATCGTGTTTGCGTCCGCCAATAATTTGATTGCATTCTTGTCCAGACCGTGCGCCTTTTTTTCCAGATTTTTAATCTGCTTTTCCATGCTCTCCATATCGGCCAGCATCAGTTCTGTTTCAATCGTTTCAATATCGTCCAATGGATCAATACGACCGTTGACATGCACAATGTCATCATTTTCAAAACAGCGTACAACGTGAATAATTGCATCGGTTGATAAAATATTACCCAAGAATTTATTACCCAACCCTTCGCCATTTGATGCGCCACGCACCAGACCCGCAATATCAACAATTTCCAGTTGTGTTGGAATAATTTTCGCACTGTTATCAACCGCCGCCAATTTCAGCAGTGTTTCGTCCGGTACAACAACGCGACCGGTATTTGGCTCAATAGTGCAAAACGGATAGTTTTGCGCGTCCGCCGCCGCCGATTGTGTCAGTGCATTAAATAACGTCGATTTTCCAACATTTGGCAATCCAACAATTCCACAATTGAAACCCATAACTAAATCCTTTATAATGCCTGTAATATGTCATACATGTGGAACGAATTCAATATAAAAACCATGCCGGCGGAAACCATAGTTTTCCGCGATGGCGCGTTTTGCGCTGATTTATCAACATTGCCTGATTGTAATATTGATAGAACATACGAATTGCCCGTTCATGTAATATATGTTGGCGAAATTGCCGGTAATTGCCGGCTGGATTTGAATATTTCGGCGACGAATCAATCTGTCATTTTGGACGTGCGTGTAAAAAATAATTTGCCGGCCTTTTTTGATATTTTTATCAAAAACACCGGTAAAAATTCTGAAATTCGTGGTGGGGTATTATTGGAAAATGCCGGTGATTTAACATATAATATTACCGGTCAACATGCGGCCGACGATACGACCATTTGTGTTAAAACAAAATTGATTGCCGAAAAAAATACAAAATCCAAATTGTCTGGCACGGCCAAAATTGAAAAAGATACAAAAAACGCAATTTCAGATATCGCGTTTGCGGCATTGGCGAACAAAACCGCGCGAATTGAATTTGTGCCTGCGCAACGTATTTCGTCTGTACCAAAATCCGCCGACCACAGTGCGGCGATTTTCCGCCCAAACGATTTTCAAATTGAATACTTACGCGAAGCGGGCCTGTCTGGGGCAGAGGTTATCGCCGCCACCCGCGAAGCATTTATGAACGATTTATAAATCACCCGAAACAGAATACAAAAAAGCGCCCGATAAAAACGATTTTATCGGACACAAAATAACCATAACCCAATCAGGCACGGATTTATTTTTTCTTGAAGCCCTGTTTGGCCTTTAACTTTGGATTTGCAGGATCAATCAAGATAACCTGTTTACCACGGCGAATTTGTTTAACATTGCCGCGTTTCTTCCAAGCTTTTAATGAACTCAAAAATTTCATATCTAAATCCTTTATTGCGTGGTGATTATAAACGCTTTTTGTAAAAAATCAAATAATTATTATATTTTTGTTGTAGTTGTAGGGGCTGTTGGTTTTGTTGAAAACTGTTGTGAACTTTTTTTGAACAAGTTTTCAACACTTTTTTACAGGTTTTCTGGGGATTTTGTGTGTCGCTGTTGAAAATGTGGCGTGAATATAAACATGTCAATAAATGCGCAGTTTTCAGTATTTTTAACAATTTTAGGGGCTTGCTTTTTATACTTGTTGAAAACTGTTGAAATTGTTATAATTCCAACATCAGGGGGGATTTTATCAAAAATGAGACAGCGGGTACTGAAAGCATTGGCCAATCCGGCGCGCATATTTTATGTGCCCTATAACATGGCAATTTTGAACTTTGTGGTTCAGTTCCTTGTTTTTATTGCGGTTTTTGTTGCGTCACTGTTGTGGACAGGGGGTAAAAATCCTGTTTCGCCACTGTGGTTTTTGGTGTCGTTATGTGTGGTTCATATGATAATGGCGACATTTGCAAAGCGTGATCCCCAACTGGGCCAAATTTTGGCTGCAAAAATACAACTGTTCAAAAAGAAAATACCAAACAGATTGGCGGCGTAAAAAATGAATGGATTTTTTGAATATTTCGCAGGCAGTGGGTTTCCCGTTACGACAATGATTATGGTCATTGCGGTGATTTTTATATTTGTTGTGCTGATGATGTATTTGCCGGCACTGACGCGGCGCATATTGCCACAGTTTGGCTATAAACGCTATTCGCGTTATTTGCCGTTCCGTACCGTGTACAACGATGACACATTGGAATTATCAGATGGGTCGCTGTTGCGCGTGTATCGTGTTGCGGGTGTCCAGACCAGTATGCAAGATGCCGCCACGCGTGAAAAGTTTTTGGAATTGCGCACGCAACTGTTTAACCAAATTCGTGATCCGAATGTTGTGATGCGGTTCTTTATGACGCGTGATGCGACGGATGAAAATACGGACTATGAATTTGACCAGCCGGTTTTGCAAAAGATTTATGATAAATGGCAGGCCCAAGGGTTACGCATTTTCTTGAATAATTATTATATTGTATTACAGGTGTCAGGCACTGGTGCGCGCGAAAAATTAAATCAATATGGTAATTATCTGGAATCTATATTGGCGGCGTATCATCCGAAATTATTGCGTAATAATTCCACCGATAATATGGCGCGATTCTTTGGACGGATTTTGTCCCCGATTACAAAACCCGCGCCCATTGTATGCGATAACCGCATTGCGGATTTGGTAACGGTTGATGATGTTGAATTTATGCGTGATGGCGTTGTTCGGTATATCAGTGGCGGGTCGCAGACGTTTGCGGCAATGATGTCTTTCCGTATGTCGCCGGATTATTTGGACGAAGAATTTTTTGATACGATTTCAACAATCCAGACCGAAATGATTTGCATGAATGCATTTCAGATTATGGGCATGGCGGACGTTGAAATGACATTGCGCCAGCGTCAGTCATCGGCCGATGATAATGAAACATCGACATTGGAACAAATATCGGACGCGCAAAGTGCGATGGACGAAAACGCAACAGGAAATCAATCGCTGGTGAATTATTACCCGCTGTTTGTTTTATTTGGACGTTCGATTGATGAACTGAATCATTATGTTGATGAATTCAAGAAAATATCAGCGTCGTTTGGTGTTGCGCCGATTTGCGAAACGTACGCGGCGCGCGTGTCATGGTTTGCACAAATCCCAGGGTTTGATGTTTTCCCGCGCAGTTTCAAATTGCTGTCGCGGACGGCTGCAATCAGTATTCCTATGTCGACCCAGCCACGCGGGGTGGCAAACTCTGATTGGGGCCCAGGGCCATTGGTGGTATTTCCGACCGCCCAAGGAACACCGTATCAGTTCCAATTTCATGTGTCGGACAAACCGGCGGCGGTTGCGCATACATTGACAATCGGGCCAACCGGTGGCGGTAAAACAACGCTGTTCAGTTTCTTGATTGCGCAGTCATTGCGCCACCCGAAATTAAAGGCGTTCTTCTTTGACCGTAACAAGGGGGCAGAAATATTTACCCTGTCGGTTGGTGGTAAATATATCACGATGCAAGGCAAAGAGAAAAACGCCGCGGACAATTCATTTTTGACGCATTTGAATCCATTGAAAATGCCGGACACGGCGGCAAATCGCGCATTTTTGCGTCGGTGGTTTGCGATTATTACAGGGCAATCAGATGCAAATTCGGCGGACGAAATTGCGCGCGCGGTGTCGGTGAATTTTGACTATCTGCCCGATCGTGACAGAATCTTGAAGAATTTGTGGGAGAGTTGCTTTGCATCCAACGGTAATATGCGACCGGCGTTGAAAAAGTGGATTGACCCGTTGCAATATGGCGACATATTTAACGAAACGTCCGATACACTGGATTTGCAGTCGCGTCTGACCACGTTTGATTTTACAGAAATATTACAAGATGAAACACTGGCACCAGCGGTGATTTCTTATATTTTGCACAGAATCAATAATATAACGGTGTCGGGCGGTAATCCGTCGCTGATTATGATTGACGAAACTGCACCTATGCTGGAAAACAAAATGTTCCGTGATAACTTTATCACCGGTCTGCAAGAAGGGCGCAAGAATCGTCAGGCGTATATGGTTGCGTTCCAGCGCGCGAATGTTCTGGACAAACTGGGGATTGGCGACGTTGTTCGTGGTCAGGCGCAAACGGTATTATTCTTCCGTAATCCGGCGGCGGACGCATCGGATTATCAGTACTGGAATTTGAATCCGTTGGAAATGGCATTTATTCAGGGCAAGGCGTATCCCAACCTGAAACGTGCGGTGTTGCTGTCGCGACCGGTGACGGGCGAATCTGTGATTCTGAATACAGAACTGGGCGGTTTGGGTAATTTGCTGCGTCTGTTTGAATCGGGGCGTTCGTCGGTATTATTGGCCGAAGAATTGTACAAGCAATATGGCAATAATTTTGTGTCTGAATATTTGAAAAAGCAGGGCGCAGGGGATTTATAACAAAATGTTATGGCGGTTGGGGGCTGTTTTATTGGGTGTTTGCTGTGCGACAATGGCGCGCGCCGATGATTGCTTGGCATACAAACTGAACCCGAATGTAAATATCACCACGCCACAATGGGTCAAAGAGGTTGTACAACCCCTGCGTCCAATGGATTTATTACATGGCAATGTGATTGCGACACTGGACGACAATTATGACATTATTGCCGATATTACATCAATCGAAGATGGCTTTTGTGTCGCGATAAAGTCCGTGAATGCGTCGGTTGGGTACAGTAATTTCTTGGTGCAAATTGATATGCGACACAGTCCATATTCGTGCTCTTATAATGCGATTTTGGCGCACGAAGATGGCCATATACGCGCGTATTTGTCGGTGATTGATGATTTTGCAGACGAATTGAAAACGTCTGTCTATGCGGCCGCAGATTCAATTACACCGATATTTGTGAAAAATTCGTCTGATATTTCGGCGGCGGTTGATGAACTGAATGCAGAATTACAGGCGCACCCCGACCTGATTTTAATAAAACAAAAAATAAAAGCAGCCGAAGAAATCCGCAACAAGCGGGTTGATCAAAACGACACAGGCGAAACATTGCGTCGCTGTTTTGAATAATTTCTGTGATATATTTATTTGCAAATTGTGTGGCCGACGGCATGTGTACGGCATGTGATTTTATCACCCAATGCGCCGCGACAAACGGTTGTGCCATTTGCGTTTTTACGGCATGTGGTGCGTGCGCCGGATTTATCGGTATAAACGGTTGTGCCGTTTGCCGCCACGCGCGATTTAATGGTTTTGCCGGTTGCGCTGGTATACTTCATATTACCGATTGCATCACGACGGCCACGCCAAATGTCGCCAGTCGTGCGGTCGGTGCAATTTTGCCCGCCCAGCGCATTTTCACGACACGATACAGCGGCATTGGCATTGCCCGCCAAAATCACCACAATCGCAAAAATAATATTACGTAATAACATGATGATAAGTGTAATATGTTATTTCGCTGTGTCAAAAATTATTTATTCCCCTTGGCACGATTGTGACTTTTGCATAACATTTGGCAATTTTTTATGTCTGTTGCGCCACCCTTTGACCAAGCGGTTACGTGGTCAGCATCCATATCAGACAATTTCCATATTTTAGTTTTATTAGCGTCATGCCCCAGTGCACATAATGGACAGTTTGATGTATTGGTGGTCTCTGCGTGTTGTGTTTGTTGGGCATATACAGCACGTTTTGTGGCCTCGTCAAAAACACGCACGTCCAGTAACTTTGTATCCACGCAGCCGCCAAGTACGTATTCAAATATACCCTTGTGATTTTTGACATACGGGTCGGCATATAACTCTTTGACTTTTGATTCTATGATTTTTGGGTCGTATGCCTGACGGTGGTATTTTTCATATAAACGTCCCCATTCCAGTCCACGCATTTCAGGTTCTATATTTTGAAACACGCTGGAAACCCAATCAATAACGGTTGTAAAATATTGTTTTAATTCGGCAATATTGTCGTCGTTACGGTGCGCACTCATATAATCGCTTATGTTATTATTACTGACCCATTCCAATGCTGTTTTCAGGTAATCTTGACGATTCACCGTCCCAGAAACATATGCACTCCATTTTTGAATATTTGCATTTTGGCTGTTGCTAAATTCTTCTTTGGCCAGTGTTACAAACGGCCCAGAATATACGGCATTTAATAATTCTTGGTCATTTAATGGGATGCCTTTGATATTGATTATTTTGAACCATTCTTTTATTTCTGTTTCTGTACCAGCACACTCGTAAATCAACAAGTGGGTGTCCAGTATTTGATTTTGTATATGTTGGTTCAGACCATCAAAATATTGTTCCATGCCATTTTGGTCTTTGATTGGAAATTTATTTGTAATGTACCTGCCAATACTGGTTATACGTTGTTGTCCGTCCAAGACCTCAAACTTGTCATCAGCAACCTTGTTAAAATAAATCAGGCCCAGTGGGTAACCTTTGATAATAGAATCAATAACACCAGATTCGCGGTTTTCTTGGGCATAAATATAGTTGCGCTGGTATTCTGGTTGAATTGTCAGTTTTCCAGACAGGCCAAATAATCCACGCCCTTCGTATTCATTATATACAAATCCATAGCAAATATCGCGAATAGTTATATCGGTTCTGAGTGTTGTTTTCATTATGCGTTACCTTTCTTTTGTATTAGTATACGTCTATATGTTTCTTTGCCTTTTAGTAAGCCATTCATAGTGCCCGCCGCGCGTCCAATAACACTTAAAGGGTAAAAGCAATCTATTGGTTCGATGTCTTTTTTATTGTTATGCGTGCATAGGTAATTTTTCCATTTATCTTTCCTTCGGCGTTCTTTATCATTCCTGGAATCGATGTTGAACAAGGATACGAAAGTACGGTTGAACTCTCTCTCTCTCTAGTAAATACTAGGTCTTTTCCATCTTCACCCTTGCGAAAAGCGACAATTTCAAATTGTTCAGGACAGTATTTATCTAAAAATGTTATTGGAACTCCCATAACACCATCATAATCTGATGGTATGGCGTCTGAATATGGAACTTCTATGGCATCGTAATTATCGTATTTTTGATAACCAATATTTCGAATTTCTTTGTGTTTGCTAAATTTTATATTATCTGCCATTGTCATTAGTTGTAATGGTTGGTGTCGGAGTCCGTGTTCAATATTTGTAAACCATATGACCCCCATAATATTTATGATGTAATTACCTTGTGTATCTAAAGTATATTTTTTTACATGGCGTGCATCAAACAAGTGTTGGTCGTAAATCATATTCATTCCGCCACTGCATTTTTTTGTGCCCAACCAAATTTTATTTGCTTTAATCAATGGAAATACTTCTTTATATGTTATCGCATTCATATTTCCAATGATTAAAAACTGTTTGTTTGCCTCTGTTATCCAGCCCAGAAACTGGCGGAACAGCGAGAAGGGCGGATTGGTTACTATGATGTCGGCCGCGTCACGTAATTTTTTTATTTCGTCACTGCGGAAATCGCCGTCGCCGTCCAAGTATTGCCATTCTAAATCGTCTATATCAATGCGCCCATTATGATTTGTATCGCGGGTCAGTGTGAATATTTTTCCATGGGTTTCTGTTTTATCTTTGTTGAATTTTTCAGAATTATATTCAAACAATGTTGGACAATAATCTGCACATGCATCTTTGCCCTTGGCAGCGCATGCATAACTGGTTGATATCAGTTTTTTGATACCAAAACGTTCAAAATTCTGGGCAAAAAATTTTGTAAAATTACTCCATTCTGGGTCATCGCATGGCAATAATACAACCTTGTCGCGAAATACGTCTGGATTGTAATTTAGATATGCATTCACTTCCTTTTGAATATCGGCGTATTGTGTATAAAATTCATCGTTTTTTGCGCGTTTTGCCGCAGATAGGTTCTTGTTTGCCATATTGACACCCCGTTTTTGCGGGGCGTCATATTAAACTGTCCAAATTTGACGAACCCTAAATTTGGACAAAAATAAATTGTTTTCGGACTGATTATAGTTTATAATTTTGTCCAGTACTGGGGTTGGTTAGTTTTGGACACTTGTTTGCAATAAATGTGCTGATGGTGGTGGGACTGACGTTCAGGCGGCGGGCAACGTCGCGCAGTGACATATTGGATTCTAGCATTACTTTTATCAGGTTTTCTTTGCCGTCTAATTTATGGCGCGCGTTTTTTGCACCGTTTTTGCGGCCTATGAATTTTCCATCGGCCTTGCGGCGGGCCAGTGCCTCTTTGGTGCGCTTTGATATCATTTCTCGTTCGATTTCCGCCGCCATACCGAATGCAAATGCCAGAACCTTGGATTGTAATGTATTGTCCAACGAATAGCCGTCTTTGACTGAATAAACTTTGACCCCTTTGTTGAGTAATGTTTCCAACACGCGAAACAGCATAAACAGTCGGCGTCCAAATCGTGACAGTTCGGAAACTATGATTACATCGCCGAATTTTACATTCTTTATCAATGCGCCAAATTTGCGCATCTTTGGGTCGATTGTGCCGGACACGCCGTCGTCGATAATGTATTTGTCTATAATCAGGCCCAGTTTGATTGCTTTGGTATCAACCCCCAGACGTTGATTTGCGGTATCTTGGGCGTCGGTGCTGACCCGCAAATATGCATAAACCATGTTATAATCCTTTGTTTTTGTTCAGGAAAATAATAGTAGATGCATTTTGTTGCTGGGTCACAAACCGATTATCCACAACAGGTTAAATAAAAAAACACACCAAATTTTTGGGCAGAGTGTGGATTTCCCTCGTCCGTCGCACGTTGTGCGACGTGACTGCGGGCAAATTTGTAGTTATTCGAACTTCGTTTGCACTCGTTCTCATATACAAATTTTGAACCAGCAACTGACGTTGCGGGTCACAAACCGATTATCCATAACAGATTAAATAAAAAACACACCAAATATGGTGTGTTTTTTATTTAACTGGTTGCGGAGTGTGGATTTGAACCACAGACCTTCAGGTTATGAGCCTGACGAGCTACCGGGCTGCTCTACTCCGCGTCGAAAGTGATTTAGATTATATACCTTTGCGGCGCGGTGTCAAATAAAAAAATATGATTTCTGTCAAATTCCACGTTTTTATGCACATAGCGTGTTATGATTTGTTACCTAATGCTGCCTTGAAATATACTTTTTTTGTTGCTAAGATTCCCGTAAAGGTTATAGAAATTATGTATCAAAAATTCAGAAAATTATGGAAGGGGTTCTGGGAACCTGTGTTGCATATGTCGCTGATTCAGTGGTTGGTGGCTGGTTTGATTGCGGTGTGTATTTGGTTTATTTATTTGACGTCACGCGTTCAGATTACGGGTTATGATGTGTTCAAAAAATACCGCAGACGGCCCGCTGTGTTTGTGTTCTGGCACGGGCGCAGTATGATGTTATCGCCGATTATTTGTGTTGGTGGTATGCGTGCGTATGCGGTTGCATCACGGCACAGTGATGGTCGTATGATGGCAAAATTACAACAGTTGTTTGGTTTGAAACCAATTTATGGCAGTACGTCTGATGGTGGAATTTCTGTTCTGCGCCAAGGGGTGCGTGTATTGCGTGATGGTAATTATTCCATGTGTATTTCGCCCGATGGGCCGGGCGGGCCGTCCATGCGTGTCCAAGATGGGGCGTTATATTTTGCAAAAATGACAGGCGCGCCAATTATACCAGTGTGTTATTCTTGTTCGCGCGCATGGTTTCAACAGCGTTGGGACAGATATTTAATTGCAAAACCTTTTTCCAAGATAACGTGTCATGTTGATAACCCTATATTTATAGACCGAAAATGCAGTGATGCAGAATTTGAAAAAATACGTAAAAATCTGGAAGATATAATGGTGCGTCAGGTTCGTGAAATGGATGGTGAATTTAATTTATTCCATGTAGAACAGGATTTGACCGCGCATAAATTCAAACAAGATATACGCGATGCGCGTGCCGCGCGCAAAGCCGCCAAGAAATCAAAGAAAGGAAAATAAGTATGAAAACACCGTGGTGGTTTTTACATAAAACACCGTTATCGTTTGTTCTGTTGCCGGTGGCGGCGGTTTATCGTGTGGCGTCGCTGGTGGTGCAATCGGTGCGTAAAATTGGTGCATATCAATCGCGTCGACCGGTGATTTGTGTTGGAAATATTATGGCGGGTGGTGTTGGAAAAACCCCGATTGTTCGTGAAATTGCAATGCGATTTGATGCGCCCGTGGTTATGCGTGGGTATAAAAAAAGTGCAAAGACCGGTAACGCAGGGGACGAGGCGGTAATGCTGGCGCGCGCTGGTCTGCAAGTGCATACAGGTAATCGTAGTGCGGCGATTAAATTATTAAATAGTCATTCTGATGCGACAACGCCGATTGTCATGGACGACGGATTCCAAAATCCGCGTATTAAAAAAGATATTTCTATTCTGGTATTTGACCAAGGATTGGGGTTTGGTAATGGATTCTTGTTGCCGGCCGGCCCGTTACGTGAACCTAAAAAGGCAATTTCGCGTGCAGATGCGGTGATTGTTATTCGCAGTGCGCGTCCGCGCAAAAATTTCAAATTACCAGAAAGCGCAGTTGTATTTTATGCCACAAACCAGACCGTATCGCCATACGACGAAAACGAACGTGTGTGCGCGTTTGCGGGTATTGGGTATCCGAAAAAGTTTTTCAGAATGCTGAACAATGTTGTGGTTTCGCGGCGCGCGTTTCCTGACCACTGGCAATACACCGACGAAGATATTGAAAAGTTATTTGCGTGGGCGGCGCGTAAAAATGCCCAGTTGGTTACGACGGAAAAGGACTGGGTACGTTTGCCGGCATATGCGCGTGACAGAATTAAATATGCAAAGTTGGTCACATCGGTTGATGGTGCGTTCTTTGATTGGTTAAAGGAGAAAATAGAAGATGTCAACGCTGACAAAAAAAATTAAAATTACTGGTGTCGGGATTCATTCTGGATTGCCGGTGAATATGGTTGTGAAACCATCGAAAAAGTATGGGATTTTTTTCCATCGCAGTGATATACCTGAATCCCCGACAATTCAGGCATTGGCGGAAAATGTTGGCGAAACCAAAATGCGCAACACGACAATCGGGCGCACCGATGGCGCGCATGTCCAGACTGTTGAACATTTGATGGCGGCGTTATTCTTGGCCGGCATTGACAGTGCAGTTATTGATATTGATGGGCCGGAAACACCAATATTAGATGGCAGTGCGGCGGAATTTTTAACTAAATTTATGGGTAACTCCACGGGCGATGGTCGTATGAAAAAGATTATCGTTCGTCGTCCGGTTGTTGTCCATGCGCGCGAGGTTTTGCGCACATTGCCATGGCATGTTCGTTTGCAATTATGGGTGGTGAATAAAATCGCCGGTCGCAAGAGTGACGGATATGTAAAACTGAGTCCAAATGACGGTAAATCATTGGAAATCACGGCGACGTTGGTATATCCAGAAAAGATTATTGGTCGACAGACGTTTTCTTATCGTTTTGATGGCACGAAAAAATCAGTAAATGATTTTGTTAAAAATGTTGCGCGTGCGCGCACGTTTGGAAAATATTCCGAATGGGAATATTTGAAGGCACACGGTATGGGACGTGGCGCAAGCGAGAAAAATGTTATCGCGTTAAATGATGCGGGTGATGGCACGCTGAATCCCGTGATTTGGCCGGACGAATTTGTTCGTCACAAGGTTATTGATGCGGTTGGTGATATGTTCACGTCCGGTGGTATGGTTATTGGCGCGTTGGAATCGTACAAGGGCAGTCATGCGTTGAACAATTTGGTTTTGAAAAAATTGTTCAGTGACCCCGCAAATTATGATATAGTAGATGGTAAATAAAAGGATTTATAAAATGAAAAAGATTTTTGCTGGGTTGGCGGTCTTGGCACTGGCGGCATGTGGTGGCATGATTAAAAACGAAAACGGCAGTGAATTGTTGACACAACTGGACGGCGAACCGACGGGTTGCGTTTATTTGTACAAGATTGAATCAGAGGTTTCGGTCTATGATTCCGATGATGCACGTCGCTATCTGGAAAATCGTATTGCGGATCAGGCACGTGGTGGTAATGCATATTGGATTACCAGCCAGCGCACACGTCCGAACGAATGGGTTATTTTTGGGCCAGAACGCGCATTTATTCTGACAGCGAATGTGTATGATTGCCCATCACAGCGGACAATTCGCACATCTGCGGCCCAAGTGCCAATTTCAGTACAGTATTCTGTGCCATGCACGAATGACATTTACGGTGCAGAATGCAGATAATGCATTTGTTGTATGTTTTTCGCCCGCTGAATTTTTCAGCGGGTTTTTCATTCTGCGATTGCGTTATTTGTTTGTTTTGTGTTATAATTGCCATATCAAACTAGGGCAGAGAGAAATTGCAGGGTAATACTATCACCATTAAACGTAAAAAATACGCCACAGGTCTGTTTTGGCAGCCGATTGGGGCGGGTTTTGTCGCGCGCACATATGCACGTAATCTGTCGCGCGGTGTTGACCGTAAATACAATATGTATGCCGAATATCGGTCTATGGTCGGGTTGGGGTCACGTCGCGCCGGACATCACAGTGGTATGTCTGCGGCCGCGGCCGAGGTTATGGATTCCCTGACCGAATTTAATTCGTTTTTAGGTGTCTTTCCGGCGGGTGACCAGTTTTACTTGGTTGCGGTGCGTAATGGTATTATTCTGGAAGACAAGGTTTTTGCCCGTGCCGATGATGCGCGTGCGGCGTATTCACGTTTGTCGGAAATTCCGGATTGGAATGCTTTGTTTGCCCCAGGGGCGTGGGGAATGCCACGCGCCGTTGAACGCAATTTGTCGGATTTAATTACGGATTCTGCGCATGCGACGATACATCATATCAGTCGTCTGTCCCGCGTGATGGTATCTGGTGGTGTAATTGCGCTGTTTATTGTTGGGCTGTTGATATTCTTTCGTGAACCGTTGCAACAAATGATGACACCGCCACAGGTTGCAAAAATCAATCCTGAATTGGCGGCAGAATATAAACGCCAGATAGAAGAAAAAAATAAAGAATTGGACGAGCAATTTGAAATAGAAAAGAAATTGCCACCGCAACCATTGGTGATGCCGTACGATAATCTGCCTGATGTGGCAGCGCGTGCCGACGTTTGTTATCAGGCGATTGGTTTTGTGATGCAGCCAATCTATGGTTGGAATCAGGTATCGGCGGAATGTGGTGAAACGCATGCGACCGCGCGTTTCACGCGCAGTTTTGGAACGTTGGCCGATTTTTATCAGGTGGCGACTGAATTGATGCCGGCGTCATTTGTGTCCGAAGAATCATCGGATTCTGTATCTGTGCGTGCCACATTGCCAAATGTTGAAACGCATTCGTCGATTGATGAACGCGATGCAGAAACTGTTGTGCGCGCGATTCAGACCGCGTTTCAGGGAATATCAACAAACGTTGATGTGAATGTTGTCACGGATGTTTTAACAAATGGTGTCGATACGGCAACCTTGAATGTTGTAGAGGTTGGGGCAGAATCCAAAATGACACCAATGCAATTCATGAAAATCTTTGACGATTTTGATGGGGTTTATATGACGCGTTGTACGTGGAACGTCAGCGCACGAATCTGGAACTATGAGGTGATAATCTATGTTAAATAAATTGATGTTAAATTTGTTGTTGGCGGCATCTGTGGTGGCATTGCCTGTGTCGTATGTGTCGGCCGAGGTTCTGGACGAAGATATTGAAATCATGGACACTGTATCAGAGAGTGATGGTGCATCTGATGATGCGGCGATGGAATCGCAATCTGCGAACGCGGTGGCGAATTATGATGTTGATGGTTCGCTGTTTCAACAGATTACAGATTTGGAACAAGAAAAGGTTCTGATGCAGTTGGAAAAAGAACGTGCCCAGTTGGATTTGGAACTGGACAGATTGGCGGCTGAAAAAATCAAGTTGCATATGGAAATTGATACTTTGTCAGGCCGTGCGGAACAACAGCAACAAGAACTGGAAAACGCCAAGGCAAAGTTAGAGGCAGAAACGGCGAAGTTAGAAAAACAAAAGGCAGCATTGGAGAGTGAAGACGCTGGACCTGTTGCCAAATCCGCACGCACTGCCAGCACAGATGACGAGAAGACAGAGGTTAAAAAGGTTACAGAACTGTTCAAACTGGTAAATATTTTTGGTGCGGGTAATCAATTACAGGCAACGGTTGCAGATCTGACGACGGGTCAGAATAAAAAGATTTCTGTGGGGCGCAGCATAGATGGATACACGGTAAAATCCATATCGTTGGACGATGGAATTATGTTTGTTGACCCAGATGGAAATACCCAGACATTGAATGTTGTCAGTGGTAAATAATTAAACGTGGGACGCATGGTATGAATGATGCAGAAAACAATGTTTTGAACAATATTCCGGTGGAAAGCAAACCATCTGTGCCGGCGGGATTGGAAAATTCCGAACCCAAAGATATTGTTGATTATTTGTTTTCAAACGGCAATCGTTTGATGACGGCGACGGGTGCGCCGTTGGAATTGCCACGTGATACCCAAGGGTTGATTGCGTATTTTTCAGGTGGTGAAATTATTATTTCGCGCACACATCGTTATGATGGGCGCGTGCTGGCGTTTCTGGATTTATTAAAGGCGCGTGGACGCGTGATGCGCGTGCCGTTTTATTCTGATTTGGGTTTGGTGTCGGCGATTTATAAATCGTATGATGCACGTTTGGGTGGCACGGCACGTGTCAGTCGCGATTACGACAACCAAATGCAAAAAGATTTTGTTGATATTGTTGCGCGCGCGGCCGCCCAGAAAGTGTCTGATATTCATATCGAGGTTGGCGATCAAACAACAATCTATTTCCGTATTGATGGCAGTATGCAGCCCGTTCTGGAATATAATTCGGGTTGGGGTGAATCGTTTGTTCGTGCGGCGTTTGCATCGTCTGATATGTCGAATGCGAACTATGCCCAGAATGAATATCAATCCGCCCAGAAAGATGGACGCACACCCCTGCGCGGAACCAAGGATTTATATCTGCCACTGGGGATTTTAAGTATTCGTATGCAATTCAACCCAATCGCATTTGGATCACGTTATGTCGTGATGCGATTGCTGTACGATAACCCGTCCGAAGGGATTAAAACCGAACAAGAATTTGGCGAATATGAACAGCGTTTGCTGATGCGTCTGCGCGCGTTTCCGACCGGTCTGGTAATTGTAGCGGGGCCAACCAGTTCTGGTAAATCAACGACATTGGTACGTAATATGTCATTGATGCTGAAAGAACGTCACTATGAAATCAATATGATTACGGTGGAAAATCCCGTTGAACAAAAGATTTTTGGTGCGCACCAGATGCCTGTTGTCAACACCACAAACGAAGAAGAACGCGAAGAGAAGTATACAGAGGCACTGGCCGCCGCATTGCGCAGTGACCCTGATACATTGATGGTGGGTGAAATTCGTACGTTGGCGGCGGCGCAGTTGACGGTGCGTGGTGCGTTGTCGGGGCATAATGTTTGGACAACATTGCACGCCAATTCTGCGATGGCGGCGTTGACGCGTCTGTTGGATTTGGGTATTGAATCATTCAAATTAAAAGAAGAAACACTGATGCGTGGTTTGATTTCCATGCGTCTGTTCAAAAAATTGTGTCCATATTGCCGTGAACGCTTGATTGATCACCCTGAACACCCCGCGTACCATCGTGTGATGGATGCGTTTGGGGAACTGGGACTGCGTCAGGTTTATGTTCGTGGCGCGGGGTGCAAGGAATGCAAGGGCACAGGAACATTGGGACGTATCAAGGCCGGTGAAATCATTATTACAAACAGTGAATTTTTACGTCTGGCGTTGGCGGGTAATACCGATGGTGCATTGCGTTACTGGCTGGAAGATATGGATGGTCGCACATTGAAAGAGGCGGCAATGGCACTGATGTTGCAGGGTATTATTGGTGTCGATGAATTGGAACGTTGGGTTGGATTATTAGATAGACCAGGGGTGTATTGATATGACAACCAAACTGGACAAGTTTTATGCAAAATTAGTGTTCAAATTAAACACTGAAAAACGTATGATGATGGCGCGCAAGTTGGCGTCGCTGTTACGTAATGATTTTTCGCTGATGGACGCGTTGGGGCGTTTGGAAATGGTTGAGTCCAAAAATGGGGAAAAACCAAACGAACCTTTTGCCATTGCGATGCGTGAATTTCAGAAAAATCTGGAACGTGGTATGAGTTTTTCTGACGCGACGCGTGATTGGGTGCCTGCGGACGAAACGTTGCTGCTGACGTCTGGAAATTTGTCTGATTTAGTGGTTGCGCTGGAAAGCATCAGTCGTGTTGTTGATGGCGCACAACGTATCAAGCGCGCAATGATTGGCGCGTTTGCGTACCCGTTGTTTTTGTTGGTGTTGACGTTTGGTATAATTATTATGGTCGGACTGTATCTGGTTCCCCCATTGGCCGAGGTTGCAGGCAGTTCCATGGTGTGGAAATCGGCGGCAGCATCGCTGATTGCACTGTCGGAATTTTCGATTAAATATTGGTATGTGTTTGCAGTTGGATTCTGTGCATTGATTATGATTATATGGGTCAGTTTATCGCATTGGTCGGGCCCGCTGCGTCGCGTGTTTGATAAATTACCACCATGGAATATTTACAAAATTCAGTTGTCTGTTGGTTGGCTGATGGGGTTGTCATCAATGGTTGCGGCGGGGATTACAATACCGGACGCAATGCGTATGTTGGCGGACAATTCGAACAGATATCTGCGCAGTATTTTGGACGCAACGCTGCGTTATATTGCAAATGGTGATAATTTGGGTATGGCGTTGGCGCATTCGGGGCGTGATTTTCCAAACGAAGAACTGATTGGTGATTTGACCATTTATGCTGATATGAATGGTTTTGACAAGAATTTGTCACGTGTGGCGAATGATTATCTGGACGAATCCGTACGCAAAATAGAATCGATTTCCAATGTATTGAACAGTGTTGGTATTTTATTGGTGTCTGCGGTTATTGCGTGGGTGGTGCTGGGCACATTCCAAATGCAAGATCAAATCACCGCAGCACTATCATAAGAGAGAGCAAATAGCAGAGAGCATCCGTCTCCGCTGCGCTTCGCCGCGATAAAAATTTTGTGCGCTGCACGCAACATAAAATAAACTGGATTGCCACGCGTCGCTGCGCTTGCTCGCAATGACAGAGATTCTAGAACGACTGTCATTGCGAACGGAGTGAAGCAATCCAGTAAATAAACCAGTGCGCCATTCGGCGCGCTATCTATTATCTATGCTCTATTATCTATTCTCTAAAAAATGCCCCATCGGGGCATTTTTTATACCATAAACGGCAGGTTTTCCAGTGTGCCTTCGGCGACACGGACATTGACGTCCAGCATTATAAACACCGCGTCTGGTGTTTTTGGAATACTTTCGCTGAATAAATTTGTGCCCAGCAAGTGGCTGGTATTTACCGACATTTTTGTTATCAGATGATCATCATCTAGTAATGTGTAAATTGGGCCGATATCACGTGGTGTGTTTTCGCCAACCTCGTGCTCATTCTGGGGGCAACGCAGGCCGTCCAGCAATGTTTTAACGCGATTATCGATATCACGGCGCGGGACACCCACAATTTCAGGGTGCATCATTTGAATATCGATTTCCGCCAATAATTTCAGGTTTGGCGTGATGATTGGATTCCAATCAATACCACCCACGTGGCGGGTTGTAATAGGGCTCTTGGTGGCGGTGGGTACCATATATTGCGTCAGGTTATTCCATGGCTGGTGTTCCACCAACTTTTTCAGTTGTGGGTGGAATTGCATGCGAATATCGGCAATATGCTGTGACCGCTTTTTTGGATTGATTAAAATATCGCCAAAATACAATAACTTGAATTTCATGGATTATTTCTCCTTGGCCAGTAATTCTTTGAATTTTTCGTCCGCCAGTGGGTGCAGACGGTATGCAGGAAATCCGTCCTTGGTCTTGGAATGAACCAATGGATCAATGGTTATCATTGGGCGTGAACCGTATTTGGTCAGGATCTTTGTCCCGCGTTTGAATTGGTCGTGCATAATCTGGGCCGCGGTCAGTTTGTCTGTACCGTATTTTTTAGCCGCCGCCGCTGGCGACAAATAGTCAGATTTTGAAAATGTTTGTGCTTTGCTTTCTACCATAATTTTTATCCCCTTTTTCCTTGATAATTATACCAGAAATTGCTATTTTTTACATAGAAAAAAGAAAGGAATATAAATGGCTGTAAATAATGAATATACCGGTGATTCAATTAAGGTGTTAAAAGGACTGGAAGCGGTCAAAAAACGCCCCGGAATGTATATTGGCGACGTGGGCGAAGGGGGGTCTGGTCTGCACCATATGATTTATGAGGTGGTAAATAACTCTATCGACGAAGCGATGGCGGGTTATGCGGACACCGTGTATGTTTCATTAAATGCGGACGGTTCGGCAACAATTCGCGATAACGGTCGTGGTATGCCATTTGATATCAATCACGAAACAGGGCGCAGTGCGCTGGAATTGATTATGTGCGAATTGCACGCCGGTGGTAAATTTGATAACGAAGGCGGCGGTGCGTACAAGGTATCTGGTGGTCTGCACGGCGTGGGTGTGTCGGTTGTAAATGCGTTGTCAACATGGCTGGACGTGCGCGTATGGCGTGGTGACAAGGAAGCCCAGATGACGTTTGCCGATGGTGTGCCAACATCTGATTTGAAAATTACGGAAAACAAAACACATCATGAACATGGGACAGAGGTTACGTTCCTGCCGTCACCTGATACATTTACGGGTACTGAATTTAGTTTCGATACGATGGAAACGTGGTTGCGTGAACAATCGTATCTGAATGCGAATGTAAAGATTATTTTGGAAGACCTGCGTGGGCCAGAAAAGAAAACACGCGAATTTCATTCTGTTGATGGATTAAAGGGTTTTGCAACATATTTGGACAAGTCCAAAGAATTGTTGAACCGTGACCCAATCCAGATGATAAAGCAGATAGATGAAACGTATATTGAAATCGTTCTGCAATGGACGACGGCGTATACGGAAACATCACTGTGCTTTACAAATAATATTCCAAACCGCGATGGTGGTACGCATTTGGCGGGATTCCGTGCGGGTTTGACACGTGCGATAAACAAGTATATTGGTGAAAAGGTTACCAAGAAAGATATCAACCTGTCGGGCGAAGATTTCCGCGAAGGGTTGACCAGTATCATCAGTGTGAAAATCCCAGATCCTAAGTTTGGTTCACAGACCAAAGATAAATTGGTATCGAGCGAGGTTCGTCCACTGGTGGAAAATACCGTATCAGAATTGCTGTATGAATATTTGGAAGAAAATCCTGTTATCGCAAAACTGATTGTGGACAAGATTGTAGAGGCCGCCACCGCACGCGAGGCCGCCCGCAAGGCACGTGAATTGTCACGTAAAAAGACCGGCCCAGAACTGGGTGGGTTGCCTGGGAAATTGGCAAACTGTTCTGAACGCGATCCTGCAAAATGTGAATTATTCATTGTGGAGGGGGATTCAGCTGGTGGTACGGCAAAGCAGGGGCGCGACCGCAAGACACAGGCGATTTTGCCACTGCGTGGTAAGATTTTGAATGTTGAACGTGTACGTTTCGATAAAATGCTGAGTTCTGATACAATCGGCGCATTGATTACAACAATGGGCGCGGGTATCGGCAAAGACGATTTTGATATCGAAAAAATGCGCTATCACAAGGTTATTATCATGACCGATGCCGATGTCGACGGTCAACATATTCAGACGTTGCTGATGACGTTCTTTTACCGCTATATGCCAGAGGCGATTGAACGTGGTTACATCTATGTTGCAAAGCCGCCACTTTATGGTGTGACACGTGGCAAGCAGCAGTTGTACCTGCAAAACGAACGCGAAATGGACGACTATCTGATGGATCAGTTGGCAACCGATGGTGTGATTGAAACATTTTCGGGTGCACAGATTTCGGGTGCGGATTTGAAACGCTTGCTGACATTGATTCTGAATATGCAAAATACTTTGCAGGCGTTGGGGCACATTATGCCATTGCGGTTTATTGAGGCATTGGCACTGAATGGCGTGTTTGATAACGAAACCGCGGACGCATTTGCGGCAACACAAAAATTGCTGGACGCCCAAGAATTGGAATTTGAACGTGGTTGGCATGTGTCTGGTGATGACAGTGGTATTACCGTCACACGCACATTGCGCAGCGTTACCGAAACGTACGTTTTGCCACGTGAAAAAATCAATTCGCCAGAGGTTCGCGCATGGTTGCGTCTGGACGGTCGCGATGAATTGATGGAAATCTTTGTTCACCCATGTGTACTGCGGGTCAAGGCGAAATCGCAAAAGATTTGGGGTGCGTTGAACCTGTTGAATACTGCGTTTGAATATGCGAAAAATGGATTAAAGATTCAACGCTATAAAGGTTTGGGTGAAATGAACGCGGAACAGTTGTGGGAAACCACGATGGATCCAAACAACCGCAGTTTGTTCCAAGTGAAAATCAATGATGCATCACAGGCGGACGAGGTTATTTCCATGCTGATGGGTGATGTTGTTGAACCACGTCGTGACTTTATCGTTGAAAATGCGCTGGATGCGAATTTGGACGTATAGCACAGGGGGTATAAATGGCTGAATTTGTTGATAAATATAGTCAGGTTCATCGTGCGGTTGTGAACGATTTGGTTTCACCGGAATTGGTCGCAAAACAGAAAGAACGCGCAGAACTGGCAGATATGGTGTACAACAATTCAGACAGAATGGTAAATGTTGATTTCGCGCGTCGGCGTTTGGAACAACTGGATCAAGAATTGGCCGCGGGAAATAAAAAATCAGCGTTTAATGCCGCAAACGATAAATTAAAAGCGAAAATGAATGCCAACCAGATGTCGCCAGAAATGATGGCGGCATTGGCCAGTATGGCTGAAAAAGAATAACATTATGTTTGATGCAAAATGGTTCTTTGATTTGGATACGCGGTTGCGTGCAGCGGGGTTGGACAGTGATGCGCAATCGTTTGATCAAATCAAAGATAACCTGATGCATCGGCATATTTGCGATGCAGACGCGTTTGCATCGCAATGTGCGTATGTGATTTTGGCGGGCGGTTTTTCACAAAAGACGGCGAAATCAATTCATGAAAAAATTATGTCTGCGTTGCGTGCACCTGGCGCAGATTTTGATTATCTGTTTTCTATTTTTCATAATAAAAATAAAATAAATGCGATTTGTAAAATCTGGGAAAATCGCGATGCGTTGTGTGCGGAATATTACAAACTGAGTGATGTTGATGCGCGTCTGGGGTTCTTGGCGCGTTTGCCACATATTGGAAAAATCACGGCAAATCATTTGGCACGAAACTTGGGCGAAGATGTTGTGAAATACGATATTTGGATTCAGCGTCTGGGTGCGCTGTACAGCGGAAATCCCGCGTACTACGCAAAAATCGATAATAAAAAATTAAATCCAGATATTCGCGCGGCGTGCGATGCGATGTTTGAAAAATTGTGTGATGAAACGTCGTTGCCACGTGGTTATATTGATGTGGTTTTATGGAAAGCGTTACAAACAGGATTGATAAAATTATGAATGTGAAAATTGAACAATCATGGAAAGACGCATTGGCGGGTGAATTTGATAAAGATTATTTTATCAAACTGACGGACTTTGTACGTAATGAATATCTGGCGGGACATGCGGTGTACCCCGCACCACAAAATATATTCAATGCGTTTAATCTGTGCCCATTGCCAGATGTCAAGGTTGTGATTATTGGCCAAGACCCGTATCATGAACCAGGGCAGGCGCATGGTTTGTGCTTTTCTGTATTGCCACCAACGCCCGTGCCACCCAGTTTGATAAATATTTACAAAGAAATTGAATCTGATTTGGGGCGTCCCAGTGCGACGCATGGCGATTTGACCGCGTGGGCGCGTCAGGGCGTATTGCTGTTAAATTCTACGTTGACGGTGGCGGCGCATCGTGCGGCATCGCATGCGGGGCGCGGGTGGGAACAATTTACCGATGCGGTTATTCGTGCGGTGGCATCGCGTGATAATATTGTTTATATGCTGTGGGGGGCGTACGCCCAGCGCAAGGCGGAATTTGTTGACCCATCACGTAATCTGATATTGAAATCGGTGCACCCGTCGCCACTGTCCGCGCATCGTGGATTCTTTGGTAATCATCATTTTTCCCGTGCAAACGAGTATCTGGTTCAACACGGGAAAACACCGATAGAGTGGTAAAACGTCCATTTGGACGTTTTACCACAGAGAGCAATGCGCAGAGAGCAGAGAGCAATAAACTTGTCAGCCATTGGCGGACAAGTTTAATTTACTGGATTGCTTCGTTGCACTCGCAATGACAAAAGAGCTGGAATCTTAGAAATTATATGTAAAGCTCAGACCGTAAAATGCGTATGAGTAATTTTCGCGTGCGGTGTTGGCGTTGGAAAAATGCTGCATAAACAATTCAACATTCATGCGGTCGTTTATCTTGTAACCGCCAATCATTTTCCATTGGAATAATAATTTTGCACCCAAGCGTTCGTTCTGTTGTGCTTGCAGGCCGACACCAACACCATTGGAATAATACCATTTTTTACCACTGAATAATACGACATCTTCGCTGAGAAACACCATTGGAATTGTGTATTGATCCCAATTCCAACCGTATTTTTTACCAAATCCCAATGTTTGACCGATGTTCAATGACTGGCGTGCTGGCACACGAAAGAATGTTGTCGGCTGGGAATACTGGAAATGCAACATGTAAAATGGCACGGGGCGCGCCGGTGGCGGAACCAAGAAACCACTATCGATACCCTGGCCAAAATGGAATGCAATTTGGTTTTCGTATTTGCCGAAAAATGGGTTTTCAGCGGCGACGGCATTTGTTGCAAAAATAATACAAAATAAAGATGCTAAGATTTTTTTCATGACGCGATATGATACACTATTTTCGTCCACTTTTCAAATAAAATATTAAAAATTATAATAATTATGCAATATGAATGAAATCTTGTTGACATGTTGTGGGTATATCAGGCGTATAATTTTGTGGACATTTATTTTTTTTATGTTTATAATGCGCGGGCGTTGGCGGGATAGCTCAGCTGGTTAGAGCAGTGGAATCATAATCCACGTGTCGGGGGTTCAAGTCCCTCTCCCGCTACCATCCGTCTTCGCTTCGCTCCGTCGCGATTGGTACAATCGGGCGGGGCGATGTGATTTTAATCACGCGAAACGGATGCCACGACGAAGTGAGCAATGCGAACGAAGACGGGCAACATAATGTATTATGTGTATATACTACAAAGCATAAATTTTCCAGATAAGTTTTATATCGGTTATACCAATGATTTGAGAAGACGGCTGATGCAACATAATAATGAGCACGCTGGTCATACGGACAAATATCGTCCATGGAAAATCAAAGATTATTTCGCGTTAGATGATGAACAAAAGGCAAAAGATTTTGAAAAATACTTAAAATCGCAGTGTGGTCGTGAATTTATAAAAAAACATTTCTGAATTCCCTCTCCCGCTACCACGAATTTTCTTGAAAAACACCGGCAGACGCCGGTGTTTTTATTAGAAAATTCAGTGCCGCGGCGTAACATAGCGAAAACGGGCAACACGGCTGAATGCCGGTTGCGGTATCGCAACTGGTGCGTCCGTATATTGTTTTTAGTGTGTTTTGGTTGTGTTGTTTTTTAGTTTCATTAACCAAACAGCACCTAGACCGCCAATGCCACCATTACCACCTTTGCCGTTGACTCCGCGACCCGGGGCGATAGCTTTTGCTCCATCTTTTCCATTTGTCCATGCTCCGCCGCCACCACCGCCGTTGCCACCAGAAATTCCGGTTACGGCTTGACGACTTGCAGGAGCGGTGCCATTGGAACCATTGCCACCTGTAATTTTCTCCGCTAGGTACTCGGCAGTAATTTGAAGAAAATTTTGTTCAGTGATGTGTACTCCATTGGCTGATGCACCGAAACCGCCACTACCAGCTGCTAATCTTGGATTGGCACCGCCTTTTCCACCCTTGCCACCGGCTTGAACAGTACCGGTTATGGTTCCGATTGTTGAATCTTCGCCATTACCGTGGCTACCCTGACCACCGCGTATAGGTGTTACTTCTGGAAAATCACCTGATGTGACCTTAATTCCAAAATTACCTCCAGCACCACCTCCATGGGAGCCAATAAAACCTTGTTCGCCAATAGAATCGCCCGGTTGTGCAGGAACGTTAGAGTTGTCGCCTATTGTGTTGCCAGAACCGGCTTTGGGGATGGTTATAAGAATTGGCCCAAACAAGGTAGTGTCGGTTTCTCGTATTATGATATGTAATTCACCAGCCGGTACATTATAGAATGTATTGACGTAAACATACGCACCGCCGCCACCACCACCACCGGCAGCGCCGTCTACGCGAGAAGCTGTACTTAAATTACTACCTATGGATGTTCCTCCCTTGCCACCATCACCACCAGGGCCTATTACAATAACTTTATAATCACCGGTTTCTAGGTTAGTAGAGAATTGACCTTCTTCTAAATATTGTAATAACGCCATTGTTTTACCCTTTTTTTAGTTTGTGTGAGATAATAGGATTATATACCTATGCGTCTAATATAGTAATTGATAGCTTGTATGCAATCAAGGTGATAAAGATTATTTTATTGAAAATGTTACCTGTACAAGTACAATGTAAAGTGTTAGTCAGTTGGGAGAAAAAAATGAAAAGATGTATTACCTTGTTTGTGTTATGTTTGTTAACGGCGTGCACTGGCGATAATGGTTCTATTGATTATGATTATCAACATCGTTCACATAACCCATTGGGTGCTCCTACAAACCCAGAGCAAGATTTTTCGAATGCTATTACAAATTATAATGCGACGGTTACAGGACTCTTGTCTAATACTGAAAATCAAATTTCTGATTATATACAATATAGATTAAATGAATGGAGTTTATTTAATCCTGATACGGGTGTTGATGTTTCTAGAGTAGATATAGCAAGTGCAGCTAGTTGGTTGACAGGTGATGAATATACGGAAACAGAGATAAAAGATAAATTTGTTGACAATTTTTTACTGATGCATATGGCGGCGTATGTGATTGATAATAGATTAAATTCTTGCTTTAATAATGCCACTGTTGATAGTGCGGCAGCGTGTTTTGTGCGGTGGCGAGATAGGAATACAACTACATTTAATGAGATATCAAAAGAAATACGCAAATACACGTTGTTATTGAATGCAGAAAATGCAAAATTTAATACGCAGTATGGTGGAGAGATACAATTTATTTTGGATGATGATGGGCGTATAACAGGTGCAAAGATTGTTCAAGATGGTAAAACGGTAAAATTTGATAATTGGGTCTATACGGATATAAATGATGACGCAACAAGAATGTACTTTAATTCGATTGGTAAAAATTTGGGACTTTCGTATTCTGATTTTGGGACGTATAGTGTTGTAAAAAATCGACCTGACGCTGCGTCTGATATACGAGATATTTTATCAGATAACGCTGTTTTTGCGGGCGGGTATTTATCGCACAAAATAGGAACAGAAGATATAGCTGGTGATGTTAACTTTACTGGTCGTGCCGTTGGTACCGCATCAAATGCACAACATGTTGTTGATCTTGATGGCAACGCAACACTTGTTTTTAATCGGTCAACAGGAAACAGTACGTTGAGTGCACAGTTTAATAATTGGTATGATGTAAATGTAAATGATAATGGTGAAATAGAGTTTAATAATTATAGTAATAAAAATAATTTGGTTAAATTAGAAAAAAAGTCAGATGTAAATGGTGTGATAAAGGATGATGGTGCGAAATTTGATGCCACATACTATGGTGAAAAACCAGATACAGGTATTCCAAATGAAGCCACTGGGTTGGTACGATATAAGGAAGCAGAATCAGGTGTTGATATGAATATTGCATTTGGCGTGAAATAGTGAAGAGGTTGGCAATACTTTTATTGCTAGTGGTGGGACCGGAAATTTGCCGAGCCGGCGCATATGTACAAACTGAAAAGATGCCAGTTGTTAGTGTGCTGAGAGCTGTTGGAAATATGATTGATGGCGGATATGTAGATGGGGCGGCGGAGATACTAAATAATTTGCCAAATTTTGAAGAGCCCGCTTTGGATATAGAGAGAATGTTTTTGCTGGGGCGTTTAGCGAGTGCACGACAGGAATATAATAAAGCTATATTGATATTTCGTCATATTTTGGATGAATACCCAGATTTAGCCCGAGTGCGGTTTGAACTGGCCCTTTGTTATATGCAAACAAAGCAATGGCATCGTGCTGATTATCAATTGCGCAGGGCTATGGCGGGAAAAGATTTACCTGATAACGTAAAAACTATAATGAATAATGCGCGATATGTTATACGACAAAATAAGAATTGGAACTTGTATTTTAATATGGGCTTGACCCCAGATAGTAATATAAACACGGCTGCTGGTGGGGAGGAATGCATAAAAACTATGTTTGGTACATTGTGCAGAAAATTGCCAGAACCGCAGCGTGCGCTTGGGCTGAATACTATTGTTGGTGGGGATTATGAATTTATATTGACGGATAATTGGCGTTGGAAAACGGATGCTCATGTATATGCAGACGTTTACAACAAACATGATTTTGATAATTTGTACTTATCTGTGGGAACGGGCCCTAGATATATATGGGAACGGGGAGATGTTTGGTTGTCTGTCTTGGGAGGAAGACGTTGGTATGGTTGGAATGTATATAATTGGTCTGGCGGAGGTAGATTGAATGTAAGTTATGATTTTGCACGGAATCTATCGGGGCGTGTAGAACTGCGCGTTTTAGAGAACATTTATGATGAGTTTGAAAATATTTTTAATGGTTATACATATGATGTAAATACAGGTTTTATATATTCTTTTAATGCATCAAAATATGTAACATTGAATTGTGGATTAGCAAGAGAAACGACGAAAAATAATATTTACTCGCATTGGCGACCGAGTGCGGGGGTAGGTTTTGGAACAGAATTGTTGGGCGGCTTTACTATATTTTTATCTTCATCAGTATATTGGCAACGGTATGATGAACAGCGTTGGGTTATAAGTAATAACAAATTTGAACATATTGCAGAAAGTAGCTTTACCAATAGATATGCGGTATCTGTATCAAATAATAAGTTGTCAGTGTTTGATTTTGTTCCTACGCTTACTGTTAGTTATACGCGTCGACACTCTAATATCTGGCAGCGAGAGTACGATAAAATAGGTGTCGAACTTGGTGTACAACAACGTTTTTGACCTATATCAAAAATCATTACCAACCAAATCATAGCGGTGGTGGATACAACGTATTGTGGTCTGGTGTACGCCAGCGGCACAGGCACAATGTCGCGCCTGAAAAACTGGGTAAAAAACGCGGTAAATTGTTGTTTGGAATAACACGAAAACACCGGCGTCTGCTGGTGTTTTTTATTTTGCGTATTTGTTCTTGATTTTTAGGCGCAATACCGTATAATTGCGGGGCAATGGTAAAGTTGCCCTAATAGTCTAGTGGTAAAACACGTCCTTGGTAAGGACGAGTCGCAAGTCCGATTCTTGCTTAGGGCACCACAAATTTTCACCGCAGCGTCAGCAAGGACTGAAAATTTAGTGTCGCGGCGTAGCGTAGCAAAGCCGGACAGAAATGTGTTTCGCCGTTGACAGAATTTTATGGGCGCGATTGTGTTGATGTGACTGACAACCACGGAATAATCAAAACCCAGACAAAGTTATAAATCAGGGTGGCACCGCGCGGATTCCGCGCCCCTGTAAAAATCATTCGGGTGCCAAATTCAATCTGCTTTTGGCGTCCTGAAATAAAAAACAAAAAAAGGGACCAAAATGGTATCATTAAAATCAAAGTACAGAACGCATACTTGTGGCGAACTGAATGCGTCCAATGTTGGACAATCTGTTGTTCTGTCGGGTTGGGTTCATCGCAAGCGTGACCATGGGTCATTGCTGTTTATCGACCTGCGCGATAATTACGGAATTACACAGTGCGTATTTGACGGTGGGGACGAGGCACTGGAACGTGTGCGTCCGGAATCTGTGATTAAAATTACCGGTACGGTTGTTGCGCGCGACCCGTCTGCGGTCAATGATAAAATCCCAACCGGTGCGATTGAAATCAAGGCGGAAAAGTGGGATGTTTTGACCAATGCGAATGTTTTGCCATTCCAAGTGTTTGGTGATGATGATACTGTGTCCGAAGATTTGCGTTTGAAGTATCGTTATATTGATTTGCGTCGTGAATCATTGCATCAGAATATTTTATTCCGCAATCGTATGGTTAAATTTATGCGTGATAAAATGTGGGGTATGGGTTTCTCGGAATTTCAGACACCTATTTTAACCGTGTCATCGCCAGAGGGCGCGCGTGACTTTATCGTGCCATCACGTAATCACCATGGTATGTTCTATGCATTACCACAAGCACCACAACAGTTCAAACAGTTGATTCAGATTTCGGGATTTGACCGTTATTTCCAAATTGCACCATGTTTCCGTGACGAAGATTTGCGTGCAGACCGCTTGCTGGAATTTTACCAGTTGGATATGGAAATGTCGTTTGTTGATTTGCCTGATATTCAGGCGGTGGGCAACGAACTGATTCCTGCAATCATTCGTGAATTTGTTCCAAATGCGAATGTATGTCCGGACATTCCACACATTCCATTTGACGAGGCGATGTTAAAGTACGGTTCTGATAAACCTGATTTGCGTAACCCGATTATCATTTCAGATGTGACGGACATTTTCCGCGGGTCTGATTTTGGTATCTTTGCAAACGCAATAGAAGGTGGTGCGGTTGTTCGTGCGATTCCGGCACCAAATTCCGCCGATAAACCACGCAGTTGGTTTGATAAACTGGGCGAATATGCGGTCAAAGAACTGGGATTGGGCGGACTGGGCTATATCGTCTTTGCGGGCGAGGCCAAAGGTCCAGTTGCCAAGAAATTGGACGCAGAACGCATTGCAAAATTGCATGAAATTGCAGGCGACAATGCATCGTTGTTCTTTGTATGTGATGCGGCGGAAAACGCAGCCAAGGCGGCGGGCAAACTGCGCAATAAATTGGGCGAAGATTTAGGTCTGATTGACGAAAATGATTTCCGCCTGTGCTGGATTGAAGAATTTCCATTCTTTGAAGCAGACCCAGAATCACCGACGGGTATCGCGTTTACGCATAATCCATTCTCGTACCCGATGGCAACATTGGAAGAATTGAATACGCGTGACCCGCTGTCTATCAAGGCGGCACAGTTTGATATGGTGTTAAACGGTGCTGAAATTTGCAGTGGTGGTTTGCGTAACTTTAACCCAGAAATCATGGTTAAATGTTTTGACATTACTGGATACGACGAAGAAACAGTTAAAGAAAAGTTCGGCGGAATGTACACTGCGTTCCAATACGGTGCGCCACCACACGGCGGTTGCGCGTTTGGTATTGACCGCTTGGTACAAATTATGCGCCGCGAACCAAACCTGCGCGAGGTTGTGTTGTTCCCAACCAACCAACGTGGTCAGGATTTAATGATGGGGTCACCATCGCCAGTTACAGAACAGCAACTGCGCGAAGACCATATTCAGGTTCGCAAGAAAAACTAAACATAATTTTATATGTTTATTCAGTCCGCATTATGCGGACTGTTTTTTTTATGTGAAATCAAACCTATGAAAATATGGACGTGGTGCGGGTATAATTCATATACAGATAATAAAAAAGTGGGAGGCGTAATATGCCACGCGCAAAACCAGATATTGATAAATTAGCGTACACATTGGGTTTGAATGAATATCAGACGCATGTACTGAAACAAAACTATGGCAAATATGATGTTTGCCATTTGGTGTTGCGGGGTGGGGTACTGTATGCGCCACGCAATCGTGTACGCAGTTTGTTGGACAGGTTGTTGCATCCGTTTGCCACGCCGTATGCGGATTTAATTGGGCGCGACAAAATACTGATGCGCGCATCACGCAATGTTAAATTGGTTGCTGGTGGTTATCATTGCATCAGAACAGATAATGGAAAACTGTGGTCTGATAAACACGGAAATATAATTACGTCCGACATTGCGCATCGCGCAATATCGGAACAATTACACTAGAATTGCGAATGCGTTTTTACAAAACTGCGCATAAATCCACTGTCAAAATTAGTCATAATATCGGTCAGGGAATAATTACGCGTTCCGTCGGGCGCAATGGTCAGGCGTAATGGTGCGGGTGTGGGTGATGTGCCGCGCAGTACCATATTCAAAACAACTGTCATGTTGCCGCTATCTACATCAAATTCGCCGTATGCATCAATGTGCCGCATTTGCAGTGTCAATGGGCGCGACGTGATAAAACCGCTGTTATCATATTTGCCGACAATGTGCATATTCTTGATTTTTGTTTCGCCACTGGTCAATGCATCTGCCAATGCGTATTCGGCATTGAATGATGTAATTTGATTTGCGCCAGCATAAAAATCATCAAATCCTAATCCGACCAAATAACCCCCGTCGACAATCATATCAATGTCACCCGTCAGATTATAGAATATGTCGTGTGCAATTATGCCGTGGGTTTTCATATTGATGTCGGCGGTAATTACAGAATCACGAATGTTTATTGGCATACGACCCGACAACAGGTATCCATCAATCACAAAACGATTTAATTGGGCAGATATGTCATACTGGTTATCATTTTGTGAAATTGTTGCCAACAAGTTGCCACGTGCGCGGTCTGTGATAGATAATATTTGTGTGTTTGGTTTCAGGGCATAGACAAAGTTTTTATATTCTGTGCCATTATAAATTACCGTATCAGCAGACAGTGAAATATTTACAGGTAATGTAAAGGGCACAGTCAATGGCGAAGGCCCCAAAAATTCCAATTCGTCATAATTATCAATGTAATACTGGTTTGCAAATGCATCAATATTCAATGTATCTGTGCGCAGGGTAATGTTGCGACCACTGGCCGTGCCGGTAAATATATGGTCTGCAATGCGTAATTCCAGATTAGATATATTACGGTCGTTAAATGTTCCAGATATGGTATATTCAAAATTATTTACAGATTGCAGATTTACCTCAGGCAATAATTCTTTGAAATTTTTTCCTGATAAATAGAACTGATTTTTTGCAACTGTGATGTTCCATTTCTGGTTATATGGTGTGAATTTCATAATCGCACCATTCCATGTAAAATCGCCCGCCGCGTCCAACATAAAATCAGGCAGATATTTGAACGTTGGCATTGCCCAACGCAGATTTTTATTTTGTGCAAATGTGTATGATGAATTTACCTTTGACCCATCAATGTCAAATGTGCCGGCAATATTTTTGAATCTGAAATGCAATGCACCACGCGTACCCAGACGGCGCACCGCGCGTATCAATTTATCAGTATCGGGCATATTTTCGTCGGCGGAAATAAATGCGTTAAATGAATCTTGGTCAACAGCGATATTGCCAGCGATATTACCGTATGCAAACTTGTTACACGTCCATTTATCTGGCGTGCCAGAAAACAGGCACATTGTTTGCACGCCATCAACCGGCATATTTATCAATATATCATGCGCACCATTTGCATCAATCGTGCCACCAGTGATTGCAATATCGTCAGCGATGATTGTTGATATCTGGATTGAATCGTGTGTGCCGATTGCATTCAAACGCAGATGATTGAATGTTTGGTTACCCATTTTCAATTTTCCATATAAATCCAAATCAAATATAGTGCGCGTATACAAGCGTGATGGATTCATCAAGAATGAAAAATCATAATCCAGGTCAGTAGCACGCAGGCGAATGTCGCGATTACCATCGGACGATAATTTTATGCTGCCTGAGAATTTATCAGATTCAATATTCGTAAATTCAAACCCAGAACCACCGTTCCAATTAAAATCCATACTCAGTTTGATTTTTTTGTTGATGCGCGGTGTGCTAAATTCAAACCATTCGTTTACGTTTGCAGTTTCTATGTCCAGATGACCACGTGCCGTTCCGTCTGAAAACAGTTGCCCTGTAATTTCCAGATTGTTGTTATAATTACGGATTATAAATTCGTCATTTTCAAATTCTATATCGTATTTGTGGTCACGTGTGCGGACAGTACCGTTTAGTTTACCATTGATAAATTTTGCACGCTGTATTTCATAGTTTTTACCACCGAAAATAATATTGGAATCGTATATATCAACCGCATGTGCAAAATCAGGGGCGTCCAAAGAACTGATTTCCAGTTTTGCACCACCGACAATTATGCGGTTAGATAATGGCGCATCTGCCAGATTGAAAATATGCGTCAATGGTATGGAAAACATTACCGCATCAATGTGACCATTTGGAATAACGACATCGTGCGCAACGATTGTGGCGCGCCCCAGTAGACTGAAATGCACATTACCTGTGATTTGTGCGGTGATTCCGGTCTGGGTTTCAATCGCGTGTTCGATTTTTCCACGCATACCGTCCAATGTAATCATTGGTGGAATTATGACCAACGCCACAATCACAGCGGCAACAATCGTCACCACAGACCAAATTATTCTGCGTTTATATCTGGGTTTTAATGCCATTCTCTTCTGTCCTTGTAATTTGATTATAATGAATTACAATAATGGTGTGAACAAAAAAAGCATATTTTCACTGGAAAGTAATTACGCCCCAATGGGTGACCAACCGACCGCAATTTCTGATTTGGTGGCGGGTGTTCGCGATGGTCGGCGCAGTCAGGTTTTATTGGGGGTAACTGGGTCTGGGAAAACATTCACAATGGCAAATGTGATTGCAGAACTGTCGCGTCCGGCGTTGATTATGGCACCGAATAAAATCTTGGCAGCCCAGTTGTACACGGAAATGAAATCGTTTTTTCCATACAATCATGTTGAATATTTTGTGTCGTACTATGATTATTACCAGCCAGAGGCATATATGCCCACCACCGATACATATATTGACAAGGACGCGTCCATCAACGAACAGTTGGACCGTATGCGGCACAGCGCAACCCGCGCAATGTTAGAAGAACGCGATGTTATTGTTGTGTCATCTGTGTCGTCTATTTATGGTATGGGGTCGCCAGAACAATATTCTGGTATGAAACTGGTTCTGCATGCGGGCGATAAAATTGGCCAGAATGATGTGATGCATGCGCTGGTTGATATTCAGTATAAACGTAATGATATGGCATTTGAACGCGGTGATTTTCGCGTGCGTGGTGATACGCTGGATATATTACCATCGCATTCACAGGACAGGGCGTGGAAACTGTCATTCTGGGGTGATGAAATCGAAGAAATTTGGGAATTTGATACCTTGACAGGGGCAAAATTACAAAAACTGGACAGAATTGCAATCTATCCAAATACGCACTATGCAACGCCAATGCCCAGCGTGTTACAGGCAATCGGTCAAATCAGAACTGATTTAGAAGAACGTCTGAAATACTTTCATGAAAATATGAAGTATATAGAAGAACAGCGTTTGCGCGAACGTGTGAATTTTGATATCGAAATGATGGAATCCACGGGGACGTGTCGCGGGATTGAAAACTATTCACGGTATCTGTCGGGACGTGCGGCGGGTATGCCACCACCAACGTTGTTTGAATACCTGCCACGCGATGCGATTTTATTTATTGATGAAAGCCATGTTACCGTGCCGCAAATTTCGGCGATGTCACGTGGTGACCGTGCGCGCAAGGAAACGCTGTCACAGTATGGATTTCGCCTGCCGGCGTGTATTGATAACCGACCACTGACATTTGATGAATGGGACGCGTTGCGTCCACAGACGATATTTGTATCGGCAACGCCCGCCGAATGGGAAATGACACAGGCGGGTGGCATTGTCGCAGAGCAGGTTATTCGTCCAACCGGATTACTTGATCCAGAATGTGATGTGCGTCCAACAGAAAATCAGGTTGATGATTTGTTGGCGCAAATCAAGAAAACGTCTGGTCGCGTGCTGGTTACAACGTTGACCAAAAAGATGGCTGAACAGTTGACTGATTACCTGAATGAAAATGGTGTTCGGGCAAAGTATCTGCACAGTGATATTGAGACGTTGGAACGTATCGAATTGTTGCGTGATTTGCGTTTGGGTAAATACGATGTATTGGTCGGCATCAATTTGTTACGCGAAGGGTTGGACGTGCCAGAATGTGAATTGGTTGCGATTATGGACGCGGACAAAGAAGGGTTCTTGCGTTCAACGCGTTCGCTGATTCAGACCATTGGTCGTGCGGCACGTAATGCAAATGGGCGTGTGATTCTGTATGCCGATGTTATGACGGATTCTATGAATGCGGCGTTGACCGAAACCGCGCGTCGTCGTGAAAAGCAGATGGCGTATAACGCGGCGCATGGCATTACGCCAACAACCGTGTCCAAGGCCGTATTTGCAGAGGTTGGCGAAAAAGCAGACAAGACAGACAAGGCACGCCGCTTTGTATATGACAAATCGGGTGGTGTTATGGACGCGGATAGCATACGCAAACAGATAAAGGATTTGACCAAGAAAATGCGCACCGCTGCCGAGAATCTGGAATTTGAAGATGCCGCCGAATTGCGTGACCAGATTCATAAACTGGAAGACGACCTGTTATTGGTGGAGTAAAAAAATGAAAGAATATTTGTTAAACAGTGTGGAAGAAACGCGCGCGTGGGCACGGGATTTTGCAAAAGAACTGCATGCACCGGTGTGTGTGGCATTGCATGGTGATTTGGGTATGGGCAAGAGCGAGATTGCACGTACAATAATCCAAACCCTGCGCGGGGCAGATACCGTCGTGCCCAGCCCGACATTTACCATTGTCCAGAACTATGATGGTATATCGCACTTTGATCTGTATCGTATAAATGATGCGTCGGAATTGGTGGAAATTGGTTTGCCATATGCGATTGCAAATGATATCACACTGATTGAATGGCCGGACATTGCAGCGGACATTTTGCCGGCGGATACAATTCATGTGTATCTGAGTGAAAATGGGGCGGGGCGCAAATTGGTTATAAAGTAGTTTTAGGAAATCTGACCTGTGGCGCGGACGCGCGCAATGCGTAATAATGTGTATGCAGTTGCAAGTGCATATGAACACATCGTGTATACGGGCCTTGTATCGCAGGGTTCCGAACCACATCCCTATGCAGGTCTGAACAGATTTGCAAAAAACGCAGTGTTCAAAAAACGGGGCGCATGCCCCGTTTTTTATTTTGTTTTTTTCAGCAAGCTCTGAACCGCCAATGGGAAATCCGGACTGCGCGCCAGATATGAACCACTGACCAGTAAATCCGCGCCGGCGGCCCAGCACATTTGTGCCGTTTTATCGTTCACACCACCATCAACAGATATTACAAATTTTAACCCATAGCGGCGACGTGTTGCCGCCAATATTTCAATTTTTTTCAGGCAATCGGTCTGGAACTCTTGCCCCGCCGCCCCTGGGCGCACGGTCATAACCATAACCTCGTCCAAATCGCGCAATATTGGTTTTAATATATCAACCGGTGTTTCGGGATTTATGGCAACGCCCGCACGCAGGCCCGCGGCGCGCACGCCACGCACTGCCGCGCGCAGGCCGGACGTATTTGTTGACATAATTACGGTGTTTGCACCCGCCGCGACGGCGTCCGCCGCCCAGACAGATGGACTCTCGGTCATCAGGTGTACATGCAGATGTGCGTCGGTGTGGGCGCGAATCAATTTTAATTCTGGGATTCCGCCGGCAACGCGGTCGACGTAAAAACCGTCCATAATATCGACGTGTATCATTGATATGCCACCCGCGCGAAACATTGAATACGTTGATTGCTTGCGCATGTTAAAGCACAGCGTGCTGGGCATAATTGGAATAAACTGTGTGCGGCGTTTTTGTTTATGGTGAAATAATTTTGTAATGCGCGCCCAGCGTCGTGCCCAACGGTCGTGTCGCGCCAAATATGCGCCACGATGTGCGGCCTCTGCACTCCAAATAAATGCGGACAGGGCGCGTACCGATGCATCGCCGCCGATGTTTTCGGTTGGTATTGAAAATGCGTTTTCAATAAATTCTGTTGCGCCATCAGTCATTGCGCCACCACCCGTCAGAATGATTTTTGTTGGGTGATATTTCGCAATCGCGCCACTGGACGCGTTCGCAATTTGCGATGCGATTTCAACCATGTGTGGCAAGAATATATCGTTTACATCGCCACGTGAAAATTCATATGCGGTATCGGCGGGGGTAAATCTGTCCATTTCCTTGGGATACAGACACGCGACCGCGCGCTTGATACGTTCGGCATCATCAAATCCGATGTGCAGTTTTTCGGCGATATCGCGTGATATCTGTGTCCCGCCCAATGGAATCTTGGCGTGCCACACCGGCCCACGATCCGTCCAAATAGACACAGATGTAAATTCCGCGCCCAAATCCAGAAACATAACGGTCTGTTTTTTCTGGCGCAGGGCAGCATTCAGCAACCACTGGGGGTCATAAAAACTGTTGGGTAAAATATGCGCATGGCGCAGTTTTGTTGATACGCGTTCAAATGCATCGCGTTGGTACATAATTGTGCCAAATGCCGATATCAACTGGCGATCAGTGTATCCAATGGGCGACATCATATTGCGTGCCGTTGGTGTGTCATATCGCAACGGTATGATATGCATTGGAAAGTAACCATCGGGGACATCAATTTGTGCGATTTGTGTGCGGACGTCCGATGCGGTGATTTTATGTTCGCCATTCCATTTTGTACTTTTTGCGGACATGTCAAAAACAGACGCGCCGAAATTACCCGTGACATATGCGTCGTCAAATCGTGCGCCAACCATGCGTTCCAGTTCGTCAATAACGGACTTTATCGCGAAAACGGTATCAAAACTGTCCACGCTGAATACGGCGGATTTGTCCAGTCGACCACCACGCACGCGATGCCCCATGCCACGTACACCCGACGTGCCAATGTCCAGACATAAAAAAGCCGAATCAAACAGGTTCATTGTTTCTTATTTTACCAATATTCGTGCGTCGTCGCGCATGTCGATAACACTGATGTCACGATCCAAAATATGGTGATTCTTGTTCAATACAATCAGTTGCGCAATCGCGGCATCGGGGGACTTTTCAGGCAACATTACCGTAATGCCACCGGTTGTAACCAAATCCCAGCGGCGGTTTTCAATCCATTCCATATAATTCAAATCGCCAATCAGGTTATGTGCAACGGTTGTAATTTCGCTGATATCATTCGGTAACGTGCCACGGAACAGAACTGTGCCGGCCTTGCGCTCTGTGCTGGGTTGGTTCACAATCGTGCCATCGGCAGACAGTGGAAAATAATTTATACCATCAGTCCACAGCGCAACCGCGCGGTATAATTTTACGCGCACGACCAAATTACCGTTTGGCAAACGGCGCACCGCGGACGAACGCACGCCCGCAACCGCACCAACACGATGATTTAACTGGTTCAAATTGACCGTCAGTGCTGATGTCCCAGGCGCAACCGCGGCGGCCGCCGCCAATGCGGACATATCCTTGTCCGCAATGTCCGCAGATATTGAAATGCTGCGCACACGGGACAGGTTACCACGCCCCATACTGGTCATAATAACACGTACAGAAAAGTAGGTTGCCAAAACAATGGCAACGATAAAATAAACCCAAAACCAAATTGTCCGTTTCATACCGGCAATTATATCACAAAAAGGTGGGTTTTGAAAGCGTGTGACTTAAAAATAAAAATCAACTGGCGCGCAATAAATAACCACGTCTAAACATGCACTTGCGATATGCACCGACGGTTTTAGATGTTGTGTTGCGTGGCACGGATAGTAATGAACGCTGGCTGGTGTCTTTGTACTCGTTCGATTGGAATGTTACCCACAGACCGTCCCAGTCGGGCATTTGGCCACTTTGATTTGGGGCAAGTAATTTTGAAATACGGCTGCGTGGCATATACGATGGCTTGTTCACGCCCAGGCACGCCTTGTGATCGCGGACGAACTGTTCCATCGTGACGGATTCATTTTCCCAATTCAAAACAGTTGCGTCATCAATGTTGCCACGATTGGGCGATGCGCATGCCGCGACAGTTGCTATTAAAATCAGGTATATAAATCTCATACAATGCATTATAATTTATTTGCGTTGATGGGGCAATAGTTTTTATAATAGGGAAAAATGGAGCAAGAGAATAACATGGCAATAACAGTTGCAAATTTTATAAAACTGGCAAACTTTTACAACCAGATGACAATGATGATGTCGGCCATCTGTGTGGAAAAGGGCGGTATTGCGATTGAAAACTATGTCGGACGTTTTTTTGCGGCGGACACGTTGGAATTTGTTGCCGAATATGGTCGTCGTCTGATGGCGGACAAGAAACACGAATTGACGCCGGAAATTATTTCGGTGATAAATCGGTTTAATGAAAACTATGCACGGGTCAAGGATTTGACAACACCGACACAGAAACCGATTTATGAAATGACACTGGCAGAATTTGAAAGATTGATGAATATCTGATATTGTGCAGTGCAGCAAAGGAGAAAGGCGGAATGAAAGTAATCGATAATTGGTTGGGCAAAATGCTGGGGGCGGCATGTGTATGCGTGGCGTTGGCGGCGTGCGTCCAAAACGGTGATGATGAACCACAGTATGATACGGTTACGGTCGTTGACAATTTGGTCATTGATGAAAATTCTGTGCCTATTTTCCCGAAAAAGGCGGCATTGACCACCGATACGGCGCGACGCTTTTCATTGGATTTGCCCAAGCGGTGCGAGGTCAACTGGGACAATCAAACGGTTGTATCGGTTGTGCCCGAAGAAAAGATTGAAATTGTACGTCTGAATACTGGGGACGCATTGCCGGAATTAGCGGTGTCGGATTATGAATTTCGTGATTTGACGGTTAAACGCGCGCTGGAAAAATTGTTGGACGGTTCGGACATTGCCGTTGTTGCCGACGAAGAAATGTATGAAAAAATATCAGGGTCTATTTCCGCGGGTACGTTGGCAGATGCGGTTGAACTGATGGCGAAAATGGGACGTGCGTATTATTCATATGATGCGGACGCGGGTGAAATTCATTTGACGCATCGTGCAAAATGGCTGGTCAAAATGCCACACGATCAATCGATTATTATGGCGTTGATTGATGCGATGCGTGGTGCAGATGTGCGTAATCTGTTGGTGGACTGGAATGACAAGACGTTGGTGTTCGAAGGTAATTACCAGACCGAGCGCGAGGTTTCCAGAATCATAGCCGACATTGCATCTAAAAAATATATGCTGGCGTGGGACATTGATGTATATCGTGTGTATCCGCGTACGGACAATCCGATTGTTTGGATGAACATGTTGCCTGCGTTTGGTGACAATAATATCAAGATGTCAATCCCAGGGGTGGTTGGCCGTGCACTGGTCGTCAGTCCAGAGGTAAATACAAAAACCTTGCAAGAATTTTTGTCGCAACAGGCGAATGTTGTTCTGATTTCGCGTGGACAATTTGTGATTCCAAATGGGTGGCAGTCACGCTTTGATATTGGTCAATGCAGCAAGGAAGAACGCTTGGAAACAGACCTGATTGTTGGCGCAACGGGTAAATATGGTGATTTTGGTGGGCGCAATAAAATCGATGCTAAAATCGTTTTGCGTACCAGCAATGGTGAACTGACATCATTTAATATTCCGTCCAGTGTGGGTGATAACTATGTGATTATTGGTATTCCAACACATTCGTTTGTAACGACACCTGAAACGTTGATTTCACCGTTTGCGGAATTGGTGGTATTTATGTCGCCACGTATTATTTCGATTGTTGATGCCGCACAAATTCCATCGGGTGAAATGACGCCACTGGTTGGTGATGCATTGCGTGCGTTTTTAAGTGAATAAGGTATAGAAGTATGTTGTTTTCAAAACTGGAAAGAAAAATCGCATTCAGATATCTGGCCGCAAAAAAGCGCGGGTTTGGTTCTGTGATATCGTGGGTGTCGTTGATTGGTATTACGCTGGGTGTTGCAACGTTGATTGTTGTGATGTCGGTGATGGGCGGATTTCATGAAACGCTGCTGTCGCGTATTGTTGGTATGAACGGTCATGTTGTTGTTTATCACCAAGATGGTGCGATTACCGATTACGATTATCTGATTGATAAAATGAAACAGAACAAGGTTGTTGCCGCGCATGCAACCGGTATTGTCCCGATTGCAGAGGGGCAGGTGATGGCAACCGCCGGTGGTAATAATACGGGTGCAATGGTGCGTGGTATTCGTATGACAGATTTGGCGGCCAAGACCGAAACCGGCACAAAAATATATGGTAAAAAATTATCAGAAATTCACGATGGTGAATTGGTTGCAGGTGCGTCATTGGCACGCAGTTTGCGTATCGGTATGGGGGACAAAGTATCACTGGTATCGGCATCGGGTGCGACACCAACACCATTTGGCACAATGCCACGTATTATGGCGTATCCGGTAATGTCATCGTTCTTTATGGGAATGTATGAATATGATTCTGGGTATATATTTATGCCACTGGAAACCGCCCAGAAATATTTGAATATCGGAAATGCGGTAACGCATATTGACCTGTTCTTGCGCAATCCCGAAGATACAACCGCCGTACGCGATGCGTTGGCGCGTCTGTTGCCGGACGGATTTGTTGTGCGCGATTGGCGTGAATTAAATCGCGGGTTTGTTGGTGCATTACAGGTTGAATCAAATGTGATGTTTTTGATTCTGATGCTGATTGTGATTGTGGCGGCGTTTAACATTGTGTCGTCGTTGGTTATGTTGGTCAAAGATAAAAACAAAGATATTGCCGTGCTGCGTACGTTTGGTGTATCGCGTAAATCCATGATGAAAATATTTGTTCTGTCGGGGACAAGTATTGGTGTTATTGGTGCGTTCTTTGGCACGGTGTTGGGCGTTGTTGTTGCAATTTATATCGAACCAATACGTCAATTCTTTCAATGGATAACGGGACGTGATTTGTTTCCGTCTGAATTGTATTATTTGTCAGAATTGCCATCTAAACTGGTGCCGTCAACGGTTATTGGAATTGCGGCATTGGCGATTGCGCTGGCGTTCTTGGCAACATTGTATCCCGCATGGAAGGCGGCGTCCACCGATCCCGTTGATGTATTGCGAAATGAATAGAAGAGGAAAAATCTGATGGCAAATATTTTAAGTTCTTTATCACGTGTGCGCAAATCAGATGTTGTCCTGTCGGTGCGCGATATTAAAAAGACCTTCATAGAAGGTGGCCAGCCATTGCATATCTTGCGCGGTGGTGGGTTTGATTTGCATCGTGGTGAAATTATCGCCTTGGTCGGTCAATCGGGCAGTGGTAAATCCACATTGCTGCAATGTGTTGGATTGCTGGACAAACCAACGGGGGGCAGTATTTTGTTGGACGGCGTCGCCACATCGCGCATGGACGAAGATGCGCGTACGATTGCACGTCGCCAGAAAATCGGATTTGTGTACCAGCGGCATAATTTGCTGTCTGACTTTACCGCGTTGGAAAATGTTATGTTGCCAATGTTGGCAAATGGTGTGGACGAAAATTCTGCGAATGCACGCGCAATGAAACTGATGCGGGTGGCAAATGTTGCACATCGTGCGTCGCACCTGCCGGGGGAAATGTCGGGTGGTGAACAACAGCGTACAGCGGTGGCACGCGCATTGGCAAATAATCCAGAAATTCTGTTGGCGGACGAGCCCACAGGCAGTTTGGATCCCGCGCACGCGGCCGCAGTATTTGATTTGTTATTGGATTTGGTGCGCAAAAATAAAATGGCAATGCTGTTTGTGACGCATGATATGAATTTGGCGTCGCGCGCAGACAGAAAAATCACAATCCAAGATGGAATTGTAAAATAAAAATTTAACAATTAAAAAACAGAGACCAGAGGGAGAGAATCAAATGAAAAAAACACAGGCGAAAAAAGTACAATCGAAAAAAACAACCGCATCTGTGTGCGTCGTGCCAACATCGCGCAAGGTGTGGGGTGTGATTGCGTTGGCGGGTCTGTTTGCGTGTGGATATATTCTGGGCGGAATAATGGCCACGCCGGACAGGGCGCAACAGGCAACTGAATGTCCCGCCGCCCAAGATATGACGGTTGTTGAAAATCCAGCACCGATTGCAACGTGCACACGTATTGAACAGTTGCTGGAACAACAATTAACACCCGAAGATTCCCAAGGGTATGAAAAACATCTGTATAATGCCGAAACATATAACCGGTTGGCGGACAATGGTTGCGCGGAACACAGCGATAGATATCGCGCCTTGGCCGTACGCGAAACACAGATTGCGGTTGCGTTGATTCCAATTGAATCTATGTCTGATGACCAAATCGAAGATGTTGTTGATACATATAAAAAGGCCAAGATGCAGGCCGCTGCGCAACAGGTGATTGACAAGTTGCAACAGGCGTCAGAACCCACAATTGATTTTATCTTGAAACTGGAAAAAATATTAGAGGACTGATTAATATGAAAACAATACTGACCACAATATTTGCTGCTGTGTTATGTATGCCGGTGTTTGCCGATGGCACAAACACAAATATCACAGAACGCACATCGTGCATTGATATGCAGGCCCAGATTACAGAAATGTCTGCAAATGAAAATATGTCTGATGCAGACGCAACAAAGTTGTCTGATCTGCGCACAAAATATCGTAATACATGTATGCGTCGTGCGGGCGCGGCACGGGGCAGTCGCACAATCGCCAATACGCGCGTGAAAAACGCGTCGGATGCGTCCACCACGACCACCAACAGTGCGCCCGAACAAATAACCGCGCCTGCGTGTGATACGCCGGACGAATATGGTTGCTGTCCAAACGAAACGTTTTCAACGGTTGATGGTGTGCAATATTGTTGCCAGAATGATGGTGATATCTGCTTTGTACCAATGGTTGTATTAAAAGAAGAAAAACCAGCCGCACCTGAAAAAACAGCCGAAGAAATTGCTGCGGAAATAAAAAGCAATATTGCCAAGGGGTTGTGTGGTGATGGCACAAAGCCCAATAAATACGGTTGTTGTGGCGACGAACAGTTCAAAGATTTAGGTGGTTCGTTTGCATGTTGCCCAAAGAGTGGGGGTGATTGTTTCCCGCCTATATCAGTAAAATCAGAACGTGGTGAAAATACAGGTGTAATCGTCGAACGCTGAGTAAACAAATAACGCCCGCCGCCACGTGGGCGTTTATATATTGGTTGGTAAATATGTTCAGAATATTTGAAAACAGTTATCGTTTTGTGCGCTTTTGGGGGCTCAGAATCTTTTGTGGAAAAAAATCAGCAATCAAAGATTACCTGCGTCGATATTTGTATGTGACAAAAATAGTGCAGGGCATGCAGCCACACCAAACCCCAAAATGCAAATTGGATGTTTCGCCGGCCAACCGCGTATGGACGATGTGGTTGCAAGATAAACGCCCAGAAATTATTCAAATGGGGCTGGATTCTATATTTTGCTTTTACCCGCAAACGGTAATTATTACTGATGAAAATTTATCACAGTATTTAGATATTCCGGAACACATTATGGATAAATATCGGCGCGGGATTATTACGCCTGCACATTTTTCAGATTATGTGCGTGTGGCGTTGCTGGATATGTATGGTGGCACATGGATTGATGCATCGTGTCTGATGATGGATAAAATACCGGACTTTATTATGAAGCAGACGTTTTTCATGTTGCAAAATCCGAACAAGAAAGACGTGTCTAATTTTTTTATTCATGCCGCACCGAATAATTTTTTTATACGCTGCATACGTGTGTTTCTGGAAGAGTATTGGCGGCACGAGCGCAGAGCAATTGATTACTTTTTCTTTCATTTGTTTGTGACGGTGTTGTTTACGTATCACCCGTGGTGTAATCGTATTTGGTTGGGCCAGATTCCGTATTTGAACAGTAATGTAAAATATTTCTCGTACTTCTTGGGGCGCACCGCCGATATGGACGCATGGCGGTATTTCGCGCGGACGTGTTTTATATACAAAATTCATCGACGCAGCACGGTTGCAAAGAATAACACAAACAGTTGGTACTTTTTCTTGTTAAATATGTATCGTGCACACGCGTTGCCGCACCCCAATGGTACGGCGGGCGCACCAGTGTTTCAAACGGTGTATGAAACGGGGGCATCTGACATTACACCGCCAAATGGCGCGCCAGAATAAACGCTTGCGTTTTTTGAAATATGAATTATAATAGGCACGCTTTAATTTGTTGCGGGCATAGTACAAAGGCTAGTATGCAAGCCTTCCAAGCTTGAAATGCGGGTTCGATTCCCGCTGCCCGCACCAAGAATTTTCACCGCAGCGAAAGCAAGGGCTGAAAATTCATTGTCGCGGCGTAGAATAACGAAACCGGACAAACAGAGATTGGGCGTGCGCCGGAGTTGGAGAGCCGGGGCAGACTGTAAATCTGTTGGCTTAAGCCTGAGCTGGTTCGAATCCAGCCACTCCCACCAAAATAAAAACACCCGTGCATCGGGTGTTTTTATTTTGGTGAAATGTGGTATTGGATTTGAGTCACGCAATCATTTGATTGCTGGTTCGACTATGAGTTGTTGTGTGGCGCGGTGCACGTGGCACAACATACGAATGCCCCGCAGTCCTGCGCATCTGTGATGCGTGGGCGAGGAAATCAGCCACTCCCACCACTAAAATACCCGCCGAATGGCGGGCAATTTTATTCTTCTATTTCCACGCTGTCGATATATGTGCGGGCGACGGAATCCAGTTTTACTGGTTCATAATCCGTGGCGGCGATAGGGTCGCTGTCATCTTCGGGCAGGACGGTTATATTTTCCTGCTGTACTGGCGCGGCAGGGTGCGTAATATTCGCACCAAATGTTTTTGATTTATATGTGCCGCGCAGGCGTTCTGGGATACGAATATAATCCATTGGATTTATACCGTCTGATTCCAATGCCATTGCGGTGGCTGGCGTGATGTGACGCTGTTCAATATTATAAATCGGGCGAATAAAGTTTTGTGGTGCGTTGCGTACAACTGTTGCGTCGCCCGTGCCGTTTAATTGCATTATGCGCAATGCGCGTTGGCTGTCACCATTTGGCAACAGGCGGAACAGACCGTCCGTGCCGACATAACCACTGGGGTCCAGCAGGTATGCCGCATTTGATTTTTGTGAATACATCATACCCATGGCCATGTTTGCGGCGTCGTAACCAAATGCCGCCAAGTGTGATGTGGCGCTGTCCGCGACGCGTGAATATACATCTGTGAAAGATGCAGACATTTCTGGCAATGCGGCGAACTTTGCCCCCGACATTGTTATATCAGATGTAATGTTTGAACCGTCCCACATGGCTGTGCCATACATGCGTGCATCGCGCGCGGCAACACCATAATAGCGCAAGAATGATGCAATACTGGTTGTGTCGGCCGCGCCACCAAGGAACAAAATCCCATCGTATGGAATTTTACCCAATGTGTCGGACTTTGATATTTTTTCCAGTTGAATTTCCAATGATGATTTTTCAATCGCGGTCAGGCGTTCGCGCGTCAAAATATCGGACAAGATTTCGCGTGCCCGTGTGTTTGCCGCGGTGCGTGCCGCGTTCATAGATGCCGCAATCGCTGCGTCTTTGATTGAATCAGAATTGCCGGACGTGTAATAGAATATGCCAACCAAATCCATATTATAAATTGATGCGGCATTTTTTGCTGTGCCCGCCATCAGGCGACCAGATTCCGTATCGGGGGCCAAGATAATAAATTTCTTGATACCATCAGCCGACATTTCGGTGGCAATCGCCTCTACACTGTTTGTTGGCATCAGGTTCATTGTCATAACACCGTCGCCCAGTGCGGTTGCGTCCGATGTAAATGACAAGACCGGTGTTTCCATTGGTTTTGTTGCGCGGACAATGCGCGCGTCACCCGCAAATACCGGCCCGATTACAATTTCTGGTTGTTCAGCCAAAGCATCAGAAATAGCACCGTCGCGCGCGGTATCATAGAATGCGACAGACATACTCTGTGGTGCACTTTGCAGTGTGGCAATTTCAATAGATGTGCGGATTGCACGACCTGTTGCCGCGTTTTCGCCCGACAATGGTAACAGTACCGCCACGCGGTGATTATCGGTTGCATTATCAGAAAACCCGCCGTATTGCATTTGCGATGGCGCACCCGCCACACCCGTGCCGTAATCCGCCGCCCAATCGCGGTTTGTGTAATCGCCGCTGCACCCCGCCAGAATCAATCCCAGCGTACAAAAGCCAAAAAATCTGTTCATAAACATTGAAAAATCCGTTCTGTTTGGTATTATTTTACTATAAAAGGATTACGAATGCAAACAGGGCTTTATGTCGTTGGAACGCCAATTGGAAATTTGTCTGATATGTCGCCACGTGCGATAGAGGTTTTGAAAAACGTGGATTTGATTGCCGCCGAAGATACGCGTGTGTTTGGCAAATTGGCATCGCATTTTGATATAAAAACACCACGGGTTGCATGTCATGATCATAATGAACGTGATGTTGTGCCGGAACTGATTGAAAAATTGCAATCGGGGGCGACAATTGCGGCTGTGTCGGACGCAGGTATGCCGGCGGTGTCTGACCCTGGGTTCAGATTAGTGCGTGCGGCGCGCGCGGCGGATATTCCGGTCTTTGTTGTTCCTGGGCCAACGGCATTTGTATCGGCATTGGTGTTGTCAGGATTTCCATCAGACAGATTTACATTTTGCGGGTTCTTTGATGAAAAGAAATTACGTGATGATAATAAAATCCGTCATACGATTATTTATTACGAGAGCCCTAATCGCATTATGGCAACCATTGCGGCGTTGGCGCGTGTTATGCCCGAACGCCAAATTGCGATTGTGCGCGAAATTACCAAAATTCACGAAGAAACTATTATCGGTTATCCCGCAGATTTGGTTGGTATTGAACCACCGCGTGGCGAAATTGTAATTGTTGTTGCGCCTGCGCCAGAACATAAAATGACAGACAGTGAAATTACAGAAATTGTAAATGATATTGCGGGCACGTCTATGAAATCGGCGGCGGCAGATTTGGCTGCGCGCACCGGTATTACCAAGAAAGAGGCGTACCGTCGCCTGTTGGACAAAGGGGGCGCGAATGATTAAATTTGTGGGCAGTTTTGAAACCGTTGCATCTTTGCCGCGTACACAGTTTCCAGAATATGCGTTTATTGGGCGCAGTAATGTTGGTAAATCGTCGCTGATAAATGCGGTTTTGGGGCAAAATGTTGCGCGTACATCAAACACCCCTGGGCGCACCCAGACAATCAATTTATTTAACTTGGACGACCGCGCGATGATTGTTGATTTGCCTGGATATGGTTATGCCCGTGCGTCGCGTGCGGACGCAATGCGATGGTTGGCGCGATTAGAAGAATATCTGATGACGCGCAAGTTGGCACGTCTGTACATACTGATTGATTCACGTATTGGTGCGCGTGCGTCGGATTTGGATTTGATGGATTTTTGTGATGCACATGGAATTGGGTATCAGGTTGTTATGACCAAAAAAGACAAGCGTGTCCGCGAAAATGACCAGCACGCGTTGTCGCACGAAAATCATCCCGCGATGATGGCAGAAGTTCTGGAAACATCGGCTGAAAAGAAATTTGGTTTAGAGGCCATAAGGGCGCAAATTGGAATCAAATAAGAATATCTTTTGTGCAACAAATCCTGCAAAAATGTCAGACGCGTTGTGGCAGGTGTTGAATGCGTCTGGTGTGGATTTGTCGCGTATGTTGATATTTTTGCCCAGCAGACGTGCCGTGCGCACGGTGGAAAAAATGCTGGCGGAAAAGTCGGGCGGGGCGGTAATTTTACCTGAATTGGTCGCGTTAGGCGAAGGGTCGCCTGATGAAATTGATGGTGATATGGCGTCTGGCGCAATTTCTAATATGGCGCGCGTTGTTATGTTGGCCAAGTTGTTGGCCGCTGATGCCAGTATAAAAAATATTACAACGGCATTGCCAGTTGCGCGTGATTTGGTGCGTATGACGGACTATCTGGAAAACGAAGGGGTGGACGCCAGTACGATTGATTGGAATGCGCTGGTCGGCGATGAATATGCCGCACATTTTCAGCACAAGGCAAAATTGCTGGAAATTATAACGCGTGTATTGCCAGCGTATTATGATGGACGTAAAACACAAACCGCAGCGCGTAATTGTGCAATACGCGGGTGGATAAATCATTTGAATGAATATGATTTTGTTGTCGTATGTGCATCAACCGCCAGTGTACCCGCAACGGCGGATTTAATGCGTGCGGTGGCGTGCGCCCCACATGGCCGTATAATTTTGTCTGGTAAATATTCTGGCACAGAAAGTGATTTGATACGTGCAACACACCCGTACAACGCTGAATATAAATTTTTAACATCTTTGGGGCTGGCGGAATCAGATGTACAACCGATTGATGTTGGTGCGTCACCGATTGATTTCTTGAACTATGCATTCAGCAACAATCCACAAATACCAGATAATGGTGCAGCGGTGCGTCATTGTCATTTGATTGAATGCGCCCGTGAAAGCGAAGAGGCCGCCGTTGTTGCGGAAATTGTATCGCGCGCGGCGGGTGAAAATAAATCTGTTTTGATTATAACCCCTGATGCGGCTGGAAATCAGCGCGCGGGGGCTGCATTGCGTGCGCGGGGAATTGATGCGGACTTTTCAGGTGGCGTTGCCGGCACAATGACGAATACTGGGCGCGCAATATTAAATGTATTTTCAGATTGGTTAGATGCGGGCGACAATGCAACGTTTGAACGTTTGTATACAGATGCGGGCGAAAACTTGTTTGAAATGATTGTGCGTATGGTGGACGAAAATCGCAATGCATTTGCACCAGCGTTTGATATGTCGGACGTGTCGTCGATGCAGATATGGGCGGCGATTAAAAATATGTCTGATTGTATTCGCGATGCCGATATCAAATTATCATTATCTGATGCATATGCGTTTTTAACAGATGCGATTTCTGGTGTGTCGGTGCGTGGCGCAATGAACAGCGCGGCGCGTGTGGTTGTTCTGGGGACAATTGAATCACGTATGCAGACCGCTGATGTTGTGATTTTAACTGGCTTGAACGAGGGAATGTTCCCCGCGCGCGGATATGAAAATGCGTGGTTGCCTGTGCGTTTGGCAACGCAAATTGGATTGCCATCTGCGGACAGAAAGGTTTCATTACAGGCATTGGATTTTATGAATTTGTCGTGTGGGGCCGACGTGTATTGGACACGCAGCGGTGCGTCCGGTGGGGTTCAGACGGCGGAATCGCGTTTCATATCACGCGTACGTGCACGTGGTGGCGCGTTTGATACGGCGGCTGGCACAGATATCTTGCGTGTGGTGCGCGCCCGTGATGACATAGCATCACGCCCGCTGGATTACAGTGCGCCCACGCCACCCGCCGATTGGTCTGATGTGTATGTGACGGCGTTGGAAAAACTGATACACAATCCATATACATTTTATGTAAATCATATTTTGAAATTACGCGTGTTGGACGATTACTGGGCCGCGCCCGATGCGCGCCAGTTTGGCGATTTGGTGCATGGTGTGCTGGAATCATTCAGTAATAAAACCGCCGCGGATTTGATTGCAGAAATGGACGCGCGTGCACGTACTGTTTTGGGCGCGGACAGCATAATATTCCATTTCTGGCATAAACGATTCTTGGAAATTGCGCCTGTGGCATTGGAATATTTGAATGCGCTGCCGCCATCGGTCGCAGAAACGGCGGGGGTGGTAAATATTGCTGGGCGTAATGTTCGCGCGCGCGCAGACCGTATTTGGGACGGTGGGGTTTTAGACATCAAAACCGGCACGCCGCCAACAAAAAAACAACTGGCCGAAGGGAACATGCCACAATTACCATTAGAGGCGTATATACTGCAATCCGGCGGGTTCACAATATCAACAACTGAAAAATCGCGCACGCCGGTAATGGTATTTTTACAGTTAAAGAGTGGGGCGGTAAAACCAATAGAATACAGCGCGGACGACACGGCGCAAATGATTGCGGCGGCGGTCGAAAAAACAACAGAATTATTTAATATGTATTCTGCTGGTGGCGCGCCGTATGAATACAGGGAAACCAGTGACCAAAAATATCATATCTATGATGATTTGGCACGTAATCGCGATTGATATTATTTAATGGTCAGCATCAATCCGCAATGATCGGTCGGCTTTGCCGCCATACGTGGTGCGGTATCAATTTCGCAATTTTTAATCATCTGCATTGCCGCGGGATTTGCCAAGAAATAATCCAAACGCAATCCCATGTTTTTACCAACAGTGTCGCCACCGCGATAACCAAACCAAGTATATGCAACTTCGTCTGGGTGCATGGTGCGCCATACGTCTGACCAGCCGGCATCAATCCACGATTGCATCACGGCGCGCGCGGCCGGCGCGGCAATGGCTATGTTTGTATAGTTCGCGGGTTTCCATACGTCGCGGTCGGTCAGTGCGATATTAAAATCGCCACCGACAATGACTGGTTCTGGGGAATGCAAATATTGTTCAATGTATTTTGTAAATGCGGCCAGCCATTCCATCTTGTACGGAAATTTTGGTGAATCGATTGTATCACCATTCGGCATATACACGTTTATCAGGCGCACACGTCCATCAACAACGCATTCCAAGAATCGCGCGTTTACGTCGGAATAGGTCGGCAACCCCATTGTCACATCTTCGATAGAACACTTGGAAAAAGTAGCAACACCGTTCCAACTCTTTTGGCCAAAAACCTTGATATTATAGCCGTATTCGTCAAACAGATTATGCGGAAATCCGGCGGTTTCGACCTTTAATTCCTGAACCATGATTGTGTCGTATTCGCCCGCGCACAGAATATCAATAAAACTCTCGGCATGGGCACGGATTGAATTTATATTTAATGTCAGAATTTTCATATTTGCAATCTTTCCCTTTGGTTATATAATACTGGCAGTCCAATATAAAAAAAACAAGGAAATTTATAAGATGAATATGTATCAACTGCTGGAAAAGGCAGTCGTAACATGGCCAGATTATTTGATTCTGGTTCGCGAAGAAGTAACGTTTTCGGCGTTCTTGGATTTGGTCAAGGCGCGCGCGGCATCATTGCATGCGGCGGGGATTGAACGTGGCGATGTTGTTGGTGTGCTGTCGCACAATATACCACAGTTTCCAATTACCATGTTTGCAATTTGGTATTTGGGCGGGCGTGTGTTGTTGCTGGACACAAATCTGACACCGTTTGAATATGACAATATGGCGGAAATCACAAAATGCAAAATGGTTTGCGCGGAAAAGTCATTCTTTTACAAGACGGACAAATTCACGTTCTATGATATTACCAAGAAAGATGGCAAACCAAATCCGGATTTGACCGCTGCACCGGTGGAATCAACCGAAATCGCAACACTGTCGTTCACATCGGGTTCAACCGGCACGCCCAAGGTTGTGCCACTGACACACTTTAATCTGATTGAATGTGCAAATTCTTTGCAAGATATGCATGAATGGATTGATGCTGGCGATATCATGTACGGATTCTTGCCGATGTATCATATCTTTGGTTTCGCGGTTGAAATCTTGGCCACGTTGCATTATGGGTCAGGTATGCTGTTGCAGCCAACCGTCAATCCAAAAGAAATCATGGCGGATTTCAAAAAATATAAACCACAAATTATTCCAGCCGTCCCCAGATTGTTTGAGGTTATCAGAAATCGCATCATCGACACACTGAAAGAAAAACATATGTGGTGGATGGCGTCGTTCGTATTGAAATATGGGAAAGTATTGGAAAAATTGGGGCTGGGATTCTTGGTACGCAAGGTTCAGGAACCAGTGCTGGCAATATTTGGTGGACGTGCGCGCCTGTTGGTTGCCGGTGGTGCCGCGACCAAGCCAGAGGTGGAAAAGTTCTATGAACGTTTGGGCCTGACATTTATTCAGGGCTATGGTTTGACCGAAACCGTTGGGCCAATCTGTATTTCCAAACCGACCAAGAAACGTTTTCCGTTTGCGTTTGGTGCGCCAACATCAAACAACGAATGCGAAATTCGTGATAAAAACGAAGATGGCGTTGGTGTTCTGTGGTTGCGTGGACATCAGGTGTTTGGTGGGTATCTGAACAACCCAACCGTCAACGAACAGGTGTTCGACGAACGCGGGTTCTTTAACACCGGTGACATGGTGTCGATGGATAAAAACGGCGAACTGCATTTTGCCGGTCGTAAAAAACAAGTGATTGTTTTGGACAGTGGTAAAAATGTTTATCCAGATGAACTGGAAGGGCTGTTTATGAAAATCCCAGGGGTCAAAAACGTTGCTGTGTTTGAACACAAGGTCAAAGATAAAACAGTGACCTATGGCGTGTTCAGTGTGGACAAAGATATGACATTGGAAAAATTGTCTGCGGCGATTGCACAGGCGAACAAAAAGGTTGCGTCATATAAATGGGTAACGCACTTTGCCATGACCACCGACGAATTGCCAATGACCAGCACACAGAAAGTGAAGCATCATGTGGTGCGGCAGAATTTGATTGATGGCAAATACCCAATCCGCAAAGAGTAAACCGTCATCGGTTCGCATTGCGCGGGTTTATCATGGCTCATGTACGTCTTGTACACTACGCCATGATAAACCTGCGCAGTCGGCACAATGAACAATTTGTTTTATATTTAGACCGCCCGCTGGGCGGTTTGTTTTTGAAATCAGCGTAAATTTTATCTGGAATTTGAATGTGCCATAGAATATAATCACGGTGTACCACAGAAATGGTGCAGGGTGTGAATACCCTCTATTTACGTGTCCGTGGGGACAAAAAACACCTCCAATCCTTGAGGGTTGGAGGGTCGCGATATATTAGAATAAGCGACACTATTCCGTAAATAATAGTATTCAACCTCCAACCACTTTGGTATTCCAATGTGGTTTTTATTTAATAAAGTGCGAACGGGGTGTGAAATGAAAAAGTTATTTTTAACAACAGGATTGTTATCAATTCTGACAATGCCTGCAATGGCGGATTTGAAATGGTTTGTTGGTGCAAATATTGGCTATGCCGGCCCAACATTTTCTGATGATATAAACGATTCTATTGATGATGATACGTTCGAAGATGACAGTGGCGGTGTTGCGTTGTCTGTATCTGGTGGTATGCGTTTTGGATTGCGTGAAAATATTTATAATGGTGGCGTTACGGCAACATTGTCATATATGCCAACGGTGGGCAAGGTTAAATCTGGTTCAGATTGGTACGCCAATTCCACGTTTGAAGGAACAATGGATTTGACCACGCTTTATTTTTCTTATGATAATTATATTCGTTTGTCCGGTGATTCAGAACCGCGTTCAGATTTTGTAATTTCAGTTGGTGTTGGACATTCGTGGTTGCACGAAACAGCAAAAGCAAAAAGTTATTATTATACATATGAAGATTCAGTTTCTGATGATTGTGCTATGGGCGTATTAAAATTAGGTCTGGTTAGTGAAACATCAATCAATGGGTTGGGGTGGAATGTAATGCTGACGTTTATTGGTTTGAATGCATCAGCCAAGGCCGATTTGCAAGGTGCATATAGCATTGATTTTGGATTGAGATATACGTTCTGAGATTGCAATAAAAAACACCGGCGTTTGCCGGTGTTTTTATTTCCCTAAACACAGTTGTGAAAATGTGGCGTCCATTACATCGGATGCGGTGATTGTTCCCAGAATTTTTCCGATTGCGTCCGCGGCGCGGCGAACGTGTTCTGAAAATATATCATAATTATCACCGGCGGCGATTGCATGCTGTAATTCAGTGCGGGCATCGGTCAGCAATGCACGTGTGCGCGCGTTGACGGTCAGTTGGGATTCGGACGTGCCCACCAATTCTGTGATACGGCGGCGAATTGCAATCATCAGGTTATCAATACCGTCGCCTGTTTTTGCCGATACATAAATTGCATCGTTTTTATTTTTGCAATCGCACAGGTCTGATTTATTCACGACCGTAATTTCATTTTGTGTGGTTGTGGTGGTGGGCGCGCTCTGTGCGCCATCAATTACATGCAAAATCAAATCGGCGTTTTTAATTTCGTTATTTGTGCGCTGAATCCCGATTTGTTCAATCGCATCGTCTGTATCGCGCAGGCCGGCCGTATCAGAAATATTTACCATGTACCCGTCGATGTCCAATGTGCATGAAACAACATCACGTGTTGTCCCAGGGGTATCGGAAACAATCGCACGATTTTCCCCAAACAGACGGTTAAATAATGATGATTTACCCGCGTTTGTTGCGCCCACCAGTGCGATGTTAAAACCGCTGCGGATAGCGCGGGACGCGGCATAGCGCGAAATTGCATTGTCGATTTCGTTATATAAAATTTGCGTTTTATCGCGAATTTTTTCGCCGATATTTGTTGGTAATTCGTCATCGGCATAGTCCAAAATTGCGGCGGCGTATGCGGCGATTTCAATCATCTGGGCGCGCCACGTGTCATAAATCCGACTGTCGCGGCCGGTCATTGATTGCAGCGCGGCGCGGCGTTGACGTTCCGTTTGGGCATCAAGCAGCGCGGCCAGGCCATCAATATCTGCCAAATCCATTTTGCCATTCAGAAATGCGCGGCGCGAAAATTCCCCGCGGGTTGCCATACGTGCGCCGGTTTCTGATAAAAAGTCAAAGATTTTATTTATCACCGCCGGTGCGCCATGCGAATAGATTTCGATTACGTCCGTACCGGTGAACGAATGTGGTGCGGCAAAGAATACCAATATCGTTTGGTCTATCAAATCGCCGGCATTATCGGTCAGGTTTGCAAAATACGTGCGGCGCGCATCAAAATTACCGCGCCCCAGCAATCGCGCAAACAAATCACGCAGGTTGTCGCCAGATATGCGAATAACGGCAACGCCACTTTTCCCATGCCCCGATGACAGGGCAAAAATCGTATCATTATTATTCATTTTGCATACTTTTTTGTTTTAATAAATTCATTTCCATTTCGCGGGAAAGACGCGTAACCTCGCGCACGATGGCGTCGGGATTGATAATTTTTCCGCCATTTTTTGATTCGGTCGCGGTGCGAACCAAAATATCTTTCAATTCATCTTGCCAATTTGGGCGTGTGAAAAATATTTGATTGCCTTGGGTTGCTGATGCGAATACACCGGCGATATATGGAAATGTAGAACTGCTGCCGCCGGCGCGTAAATATGCATAGCCGCCCAAAAAGAATGGACTGGTTTTGCCATCGGTTGGAATGCCGACTCTGTTGAATTTATTTTTGTTCGGATAACGCGGGTCGCATTGCACGGTTGGCAATGGTTTATATGCACCGCCCAGAATCATCATGCCGTCTGCCTCGCACTGGCGGAACAGGGTGTCTGTTTCGTCGGTGAATAAATCTGTGCGCGATCCCCAACTGCACGAAACAAAGTGAATCTTTTGGTTTTCTGGCAATGTTTTATTTAATGCCAATAATTTTTTTAATGCGTCGTTCACGTATTCGCGCGTTATCACGCGTTCGTTGTCGTCGGTAATTTTTATCATTGGTGCAGCAAAATAATACAGGTCTGCATCAGGGGCGGTACCAGTGTTTTTGCCAACCGCGCAACCGGCGACCAAACTGCCGTGATAATCAATGCCGTTTTTGTCCTGATACCCATCGACAACATCATAATATTTAATTCTGTCGGCGTATTCATCGTGTTCGCGGTTCAGGCGTTGGTCAATGATTGCAATGCTGACGCCACGGCCCGTTTTGCCGGCGTTGTGCGCCTCTGTTATGCCGAACGGTTTTTTGCTGTCTTGCAAAATTTGTGCTGGGTTTACGCCGTTTGGTAATTTGTTTTCAGATGGCCAAATCATAGAATCCGTCCAAGACAAAATGATACCATTCTCTTTGGCGTCCGCAGGTGACATATACTGTTCCAGTTGACCATCAAACATATTCGCGTAACCTGATAAATCCAAATCTGATAAATCCAGATTGCGGAGTTTGCCACCCAATTCCAGTAATTCTGGGACAGATTGCACCCGTGTGTAATCAGAGTCCGAGATTTTCATAGTGGCGTTTTTGAATGCGACTTTCTTGTCCATTATTTGCCCCCGCTGATTTCTTTCAGTGCCATTGGGACAAGGCGTGCGACGTCCGCGTTTGGATTTGCGGCAACCAATTTTTGTGCCATTTCAACAATGTCCAGACGGCGATAGCCCAATGATTCCAGTGCCGCCAGCAAATCGGGCAGGGCAGATCCGCCGGTGTCCGTCACCGCATCAAAGTTAAATGCGTTGCCGGCGATTTTGTTCTTTAATTCCAGAATGATTTTTTCGGCAACCTTTTTCCCGACGCCTGGGGCGGCGGTGATTGTTTTGGCATCGCCCGTTGCAATCGCGGACATCAATGTGTCGGTGGGCAATGTGTTCAAGATTGACAACGCCCCACGTGGCCCAACGCCCGACACCCCCGTCAGCTGTACAAACAGGTTTTGTCCCGCCATCGTTTTGAACCCGTACAGGCGGATTGAATCCTCGCGCACGACGGTTTCAATCCATAATGCGACCGTTTCGCGCGGTGACAGTACGTCGGGGGTAAAAACCTTGTATCCGACGCCGGATATCATTAAAATTACGAATCCGTCGCCAATATAATCAACAACCCCTTGCAATTTGCCAATCATTTGTTATCCTTTTGGCGTAATTTTAACCTAATTAAATAAAAAGGTCAAATATGAGTGGACACAGCAAATGGCACAATATTCAGCACAAGAAAGGTGCTGTGGACGCCGCACGCAGCGGTTTGTTCACGAAACTGGCGCGTGAAATCACGATGGCCGCAAAACTGGGCGATAAAAATCCGGACAATAATCCACGTCTGCGCTTGGCGGTTCTGAATGCACGTAAAAATTCTATGCCGAACGATAACATCAAACGCGCGATTGAAAAAGCGTCGGGCAGCAACACCGAAAGTTACGTTGCCGTTCGTTACGAAGGGTACGGCCCAAACGCAGTTCCTGTGATTGTAGAGGCATTGACCGATAACCCACGTCGTACTGTGCCAGAAATCCGCAACATATTTGCGAAGAATGGCGGCAACATGGGCGAAGAGGGCAGCGTTGTATTTATGTTCACACGTGCCGGCCAGATTATGTACCCAGCGTCAATCGGCAAAACCGAAGATGAAATGATGGAAATCATCATGGACGCCGGTGCTGACAATATCGAAACCGCAGACGAAGGTTTTATCATTACAACCAAGCCAGATGATTTTATCACCGTGCAAAAAGCGTTGAATGATGTTTTGGGTGAACCAGACAGTGCGGAATTGACATGGATTCCAAATATGCCGGTTGATTTGGACGACGAGGCGTATGCCAAGTTGGAAAAATTGGTAGATGCGCTGGACGATAATGATGACGTTCAGAAAGTATTTACCGCAGCAGCGTAATAAAAAATGCCCCATCGGGGCATTTTTATTTAGAGAGCAAAGCGCATCCGTCTCCGCTGACGCTCTGACAGAGAGCAAAGCGCAGAGAGCAGAGAGCAATGTTGCGCGCAGCGCACCAATAACTGTTAGTTTATACGTTTCCGTTGCCACCAGATGGCGATTGCAGGGCACAGGAATAATAAAATCCCCAGCATCTGCCACAGGGCGATTCCGCTGATTGCGGAAAAGAAAATTACCATCGGTGATATTCCCGTCAACACAACCAGCACCAACAGAAAATGTGGCACGAATAATGTCAGTGCCAAAACAATCGCACCCAGAATTAAATTGATGAAAAATGCACGAAACAGTGTCCCTTGTTTGATTGCCATTTTCGCATTCATCATTTCATAAAAATCTTTTTTCATTATTTCCCCCTTTGCCAGATATCATAGCACATAGCGCGTTTTTTTAGAAATGGAATTTAGTCATATTTGCGTGCGTCAATGCGATGGCCAATGCGTCACTTTCGTCTGGTGTTTTTGGGTGCGCCGCCGGCAGCAATATGCGCACCATTTTATACACCTGATCTTTGTCAGCGTGGCCTGCGGACGTCAATGCCTTTTTAACCTTGTTCGGTTCATATTCGTATATTGGAATGTCGCGCGATGATACCGCAACGATTGCCGCGGCGCGGGCGTGCCCCAATGCCAATGTTGTTTGCGGGTTTTTATTTACGAATGTGATTTCAATACTGCACACGTCGGGTGAAAACGTATCAATCAATTCAGACACGCCGCGAAATATATTTGCCAATCGCACCGGCAATGCATCGCGGGTGGGGGGCAATATTACGCCACTGGCAATATATGTGCGATTGCTGCCAGCGGTATCAATTACCGCCCAACCAGTATGTAGTAAACCGGGGTCAATGCCCAAAATACGTGTCATGTGTGCTTATTTCCTGAAACTGATTTTGCCGATTGCCGCGCGACCGAAATAGTTATTTAACTTCTTTGTAATTTCGTCGGTCATGTATGACAACTGTAATGTGAATGCCGGATTCAGCGGTCGAATTGCAATGTTATACCGCCCGTCGCGCATTTTTTTTATTGCGGCAATTTGCGCAATCGCGGCGATGTCAGGACCCATAATTTCAGTCCAGCGTGCCACCAAGTCCGCGTCCGATGCACGAAAACCAAAGCGGCGCATCAGACCGCCCATCGCCCCCGCCAATGTCTGGGGGCGGGCAACGCGGTGTGAAAACTTATCTGGTTGGTTTGACATATGTGTATTCTTTTGGCATCAAGATAAACATTTCCCCTTGGGCATGTTGGCCGTGAGCATACTTGTATGCCTCGTCCCCCTTGCCAAAGAAGATGTCGGCACGAATCCAGCCACGAATTGCGCTGCCGGTGTCTTGGGCAATCATCAGGCGACGGAAACGGCGACCATCAGACAGGTTTGTGCTGATATATACCGGCATACCCAATGTGTAAATGCTGTCGTCCATGGCGATAGAGCGAATCTTGGACAAAGGTGTGCCCAATTTACCAATCACATCTGGTGGTGTGGATTCATAGAAATACACATAGCGTGGGTTTTTATAAATTACATCTTTGGCCAATGCAGGATTCTTTTTCAGATATGTCCATACGGCGTCCGCGGAATAGCCGCCATCGGGGCGAATACCACGGCGACGTAATTCTTCGCCGATGGATTTGAATGGCATATCATTGACCGCGGCAAAGTTCAATTTGACCATTTTGCCGTCGTCCAGTTGCAACATACCGCTGCCCTGAATCTGAATGTTTTGGACGTCGACAATATTTGCCCAGTACAAAACGCGTCCGATTTGTTTTTCAACAATGTCTTTCTTTTCCACACCCTTGTACGTGCGGCCATCGGTTGGTACGCCCATCAGTGGTTCATTGCATGTGGCGGTTTTGGTGCGACACCCGGGAATAATTGGGGAATAGTATCCCGTGTACGTCCCGCGGTCTGTGCCGTTGTCATTATATACCTTGTACGGTTGGAAATTTGATTCAAACCATGCGCGTACGGTTGCGACGTCCGCCGATGCAGATGGCAACATGCGGCATTTTTCCGCGAACAGTTCACGATCGGGTACAACACGGCCTGTGTATTGAATTTTCGCCTTGCATGAATTGCGGAATGCCTGTAATGCATAGCGCACATCGTCATCGCGCCAGCCGGGCAGGTCATCGTAAGACGCGCGGCGCAAATTGCTGGGGACGACGGAATTATCACCACTGTGTGTCGGCGCAGACAGGTCGCACGCCGCCAACGCAACAACCCCCAGTACAATGGCAATCAATCGCGCCGGTTTGAAAAAATTCCGCATAACCATTTTTGTAAATCCCCCCACTTGTAAAATAATTTTATGATGCTATATTATCATAAAAGGTGGGGCTAAGTCCAGACGGGTTTTACCCCCAGCGTACAACAGGAGTAAAGCACAATGGCAAAATTCAAAATTATTTCACAGTTTCTGAAAGATATCTCGTTCGAGAGCCCAAATGTTCCAGAATTGTTCTTTAAGCAGGACAATGGTCAGGCAAAATTGGAAATCAATATTGATATTCAAATCAAGGGCGCAGAAAACAACCTGTTTATGGTCGATTTGATTACCAAGGTTCATTCGAAACTGGACGCGGGTGATAAATCTATCTTCTTGATTGAATCAACATATTCTGGTCTGGTTCAAATGGAAGAAGAAAAAGACGACGAAGCGAAAAAGCGTACACTGTTGATTGATGTACCAACACTGTTGTTCCCAGCGGTTCGCAGTTTGATTGTCCGTCTGACATCTGAATCTGGATTCCCAACATTCGCGATGCAGCCGGTTGATTTTGCAGAACTGTATGCGCAAAAGCAGAACGGTGCAGCGAACGCAAAATAATTTATTTGTTTCATTTTCGTTCCAAAAAAACGTCCCGCATGGGGCGTTTTTATTTTTTCGTGCTGTGTTTGGATTTTTTATGTTTTTGTGATAAAATCTGTCCACTATGGCAAAGGACACATATTTATCAGTCAGAAGTTCGGTCAGCGGTTTTTCGTTTGCAAATCTGGGATTATTCACAGGATTCGCAGACGGTATTTATAATGCCGTATATTCATTGGTATTGTTGGAAATATTTCGTTCGTCCGCGGTGGTGGGGTTGTATGTTGGTCTGTATGCGGCGTTTTGTATGGTTGTGGGACTGTTTGCCAATGAACTGTTTCGCCAGTTTTCCAAGGTGCGCGTGTTTTATTTTGTGATGCTGATGTTGGCGGTGTGCTATGCGATGATGAGTTTTTCAATCCGCCCCAGTACGTTTATTATATTGGACTATACAACAGGTATTGCGACAACGTTGGTGACAATGTTGATTCCGCTGTTTATGTCTGATTTTTCGCGCGGGATTGGTATGGCACGATTAAATTCACGGTATCATTTGTGGCTGAATATCGGGGCACTGTTTGCACCAATGATTGCGGTTGCAATTTCAGATGTGGCGGGTAATCGTGCGGCGTTCTTTGCATCGGCGGTAATTTATTTGGCGGGGTGGGGATTCTTTAAGTATTTCCGTATCGTGCAGCAAGATAAACAGATAAAGCCCGTCAGTCCGCGTCGTACGGCGCGTGCGTTGTGGCGTAATACGGTTGCTTTTTTCAGAAAGCCCGGAATGCTGCGCGCATATATTGTGAATTTTGGGTACTATGCGTTGCGTGCAATGCGTTACCTGTATGTGCCGATTGTGGTTATTGAAAATGGATTTTCAAATGATGCGCTGGGGTGGGTTTTGACACTGGGGATTATTCCATATCTGATTTTATCAGAGGCAATGGCCCACTTGGTGCGGCAATTTGGTAAAAAGATTTGGTTGTTGTCGGGACTGTTGTCGTTTGCGGGACTGTCGGTGCTGGCGACATTTGTGACGGGATATCCGCTGTTGGTTATCTTTGTCGCATGGCAGATTTCGGGCGCATTGATGGAATCGGTGCATGATTTGCTGTTCTTTGACAATACCAAAAAATCTGAACAGACACGTTTTTATGGCGTGTTCCGTACCAGTGTGAATTTGCCAAATGTGGTTGCGCCGGTATTGGCAGCGGGGTGTATTACGCTGTTTGGTGGAACATCGGCGGTATGGGTTGTGACGGCGGTGATTGGTGTGCTGACATCAATTATTCTGGTTGCCAAAAAATAAATTTTGTACGTGCTTTATTCCTATTATTTTCGTTGCGTGCGCACGTGATTCCGTGTATGATTTCTGTATAAGAAAAAGGGGAAAATTTTATGGCAAAGAAAGAAGCAGCAGCCGCCGCCGCACCCGCAAAAAATCCTGCGTTGGAATCGGCGTTGGCACAAATCCAAAAACAATTTGGTAAAGAAGCCATCATGAAAATGGGTGATGGTTCGCAACAGAATATAGAGGCGATTTCGTCCGGTTCGTTGGGATTGGATATTGCGCTGGGTATTGGTGGATATCCACGTGGTCGTATTGTTGAAATTTATGGGCCGGAAAGTTCTGGTAAAACAACATTGGCATTGCACGCCGTGGCAGAGGCGCAAAAGAAAGGCGGCACATGCGCGTACATCGATGCGGAAAATGCACTTGACCCATCGTATGCGAAAAAGTTGGGTGTTGATGTTGCAAATCTGATTATTTCACAACCGGATTCTGGTGAACAGGCATTGGAAATTGCAGATACACTGATTAAATCTGGTGCGGTCGATGTGGTTGTAATTGACTCGGTCGCGGCGCTGGTACCCAAGGCAGAATTGGAAGGTAACATTGGCGATTCTTTCGTTGGTACAACCGCACGTCTGATGTCACAGAGTTTGAAGAAATTGGCGGGTTCGGTATCGCGCAGTAATACATTGCTGATTTTCATCAACCAGATTCGTATGAAGATTGGTGTTATGTTTGGTAACCCAGAAACAACATCGGGCGGTAATGCGTTAAAGTTCTATGCGTCTGTACGTTTGGACATTCGTCGCACCGGCCAGATTAAGGACAAAGAAAACGTTATTGGTAATGAAACCCGTGTCAAGGTTGTCAAGAACAAGGTTGCGCCACCATTCCGCACAGTTGATTTCAAAATCATGTATGGCGAAGGGATTTCACGTATCAGCGAAATCTTGGACATGGGTGTGAAATATGACCTGATTGAAAAGGCGGGCAGTTTTTATTCATACAACAATGAACGCATGGGGCAGGGCGAGGCGAATGCACGCCAGTGGCTGAAAGATCACAAGGAAGTGCAGCAGGAATTGTTGGACAAGATTATGGCACGTGCGTCTGGTATTGCCGAAGAAATGACCACCGGCCCATCAGATGATGATGCGGACGATGACGCGATGCCAATGGACGAATAATAAACAAAAAAGGGGACAAGCATGAGAGATATTGACGAATGGTAAAATGACAGAAAAGTTTTTATTCAGATAACCAAAACAAAGGAATATGCATGAAACTTTCCAGAACATTTGCGCTGGCGGACATTGTGTTGCGTGCGCATATCTTGAACCCACTGTGGTGGCCACGTGATAAACGTCGCGAGCATAGATGTAATGTTGCGGCGACCGCCATTCCACGGTATATGGCGCGTTATGTGCCGGCCGCCGGTACTGTGCCAGAGGTACGTCCCGTGCACAACGACAAACGTGAAAAAATTTGGACACTGTGGTTGCAGGGCGAAGACAAAGCACCAGAATTGGTCAAGGCGTGTTTCCGCAGTATTCGTGCAAATTGCAAACAGGAATTGGTTGTCTTGGACGAAAACACCATTTGGGACTATATCACATTGCCCCCAGAAATTGTTGCAAAGCGTAAAGCGGGCCAAATAAAGCATGCGCACTTTGCCGATATTTGTCGTGTTGAATTGTTGTATGAACATGGTGGCATTTGGTTGGATTCAACCGGATTTGCAACCGCGCCAATTCCAGATGAAATTATAAATCAGGATTTCTTTGTCTATATGGCGGGAAATATGGTTGGCAGTGCGTACAGTTTTATTCAGAACTGTTTCATTCGTGCGCGCAAGGGGGCTTATTTGTTGGCGGCGTGGCGTCAGATGATTTTGAATTTCTGGACGGCAGAGCCCCGTGAATTTGATTACTTTATGCACCAGTTGATGTTCAAATCATTGGTTGAACATGATGCTGTTGCAAAAAAGTATTTTGATGCAATGCACCATATTGATCAAGCACCAACGCATGCGCTGTGGTGGTCGGTTGCGAATGAACCGTACACCAAGAAATTGTTCAAGGAATATACATCGGGTGCATTCTTTCAGAAAACAACGTATAACAGTCCGTGGGCGAAAAATCCAATCCCAGGCAGCATCGCGGACGAGATGATAAATCATATGTACAAAACGAAAACCAAAAAATAAAGAAAGGAAAAATATATGCCTGCAATTTCTGTGATAATACCGATATACAATGTGGAAAAGTATTTGCGCAGATGTTTGGACAGTGTATTAAACCAAACTTTTTCTGATTGGGAGGCGATTTGTGTCAATGACGGCAGTCCAGATGGATCTGCCGCCATTTTGTCTGAATATGCCGCCCGTGATGCGCGATTCAAAATTGTGAATAAACCGAACGGTGGTCTGTCCGATGCGCGCAATGCCGGTATGGCGGTGGCGACGGGTGATTATGTTTTGTATCTGGACAGTGACGATTTTATTCACCCCCAGACAATGGAAATTACACACTATCTGGCGACGCGTGATAATTCTGATATTGTGTCATTCACATATGACAGAATTTATCGCCCGCAACTGATGGTGCGGCATGTGTTGCATATGGACACAGATTCTGTTGTGCCATATCGCATGCATAAAAAATATGACGTGACGCGCATTAAAACATTGCTGACCGATGACGTGTATAAATACGCAACGGAACGTGCACATAATGCATTTAATCCGCGGCGCAAATGGCTGATTAAACATTGTCAGGTATGGAAGAATTTATATCGTCGCAGCTTGATTGCAGACACGCCGTTTATCAAGGGGATTTTGTTCGAAGATTTCCCGTGGTGGAGTGCGATTATGTTGAAAAATCCGGTTGTGACGATTGCGCCGCTGCCGTTGTATTTCTATGTGCCGAATTTTGGCGGAATTGTTTTGTCTGCAAAGCAATTACGTATAATGCAGAGTTTGTGCACCGGCATCGAAACATCGTACAAGTTGTATAAAGAGCAGGCGACCCCATATCAAATGGACGCATGGTCGCGCAAATTCCGCTGGTACTTTATCAAGTGGGCATATCGCAAGATAAAATATTTGGACAATGCGGACGATGTTGCGTTGGCGCAAAAATGTTTTTCTAATTTGAAAAATTGCGGTGCGCTGGACAACCCACCATACGCGTGGGCACGCAAAATCAGATGCGGAATTGCAGAATTTATTAAATGTGGGTGTTGCATAAAATGAAACGTAAAACAATCGCGATATGTCTGCGTGATATGCAGGTGGGCGGCGTTGAATCCGTGGTGATTCAGACGATTGATGCGTTGTTGGTGCGCGGGGACGTTGATATTCGTGTGATAACATACACGAATATCAGTGTGCCACAATATCGCGATTGGTTTGCATCGCACCCACAGGTTAAATTGACCGCGTTGTATCCATGCCGTTTTTTGGGAACGCAGATGCCGCACTTTTTCCTGTGGCGAATTGTAAAACATCTGGCACGCGATATATACCGATTTGGTAAATATATGATGATGTCATCGCATCGTTTTGATGATGTTGATGTGTTTATCGATTACTATAATTTTTCATTTGCGCGCGAGTTCAAAAAGTTTCGCGGCAAAAAAATCACATGGTGGCATTCGTCGATTGATGCGCTGTATGCGCAGGGGCGCATGCGCTATATGCCGATGTACGACAAATTGGTGATGTTGACCCGTGACGCCGCTGCGGAACTGCGCACAAAGTATCCAGAATATTCGGACAAGATTATTCAGATTTATAATCCGATTGATATCGCGCGCGCACGTGAATTGGCAACCGCGGGTAAATTTATTCGCGGCGACTATTTCGTATGTGTTGCGCGAATGACGCACGACAAAGATATTGAAACGGTTCTGCGCGCATTTGATATGTTCTGGCAAAATGCGGGGCGGCCAAATATAAAAATGGTTTTTGTTGGTGATGGCGATATGCGTGGTGAATATGAACAGATTGCATGTACATTGCCGGCATCGCATCAGATTGAATTTGTTGGTCGCACCGCGAATCCGTTTGGGTATATGGCGCACGCCCGCGCAAATATATTGTCCAGTTATGCCGAAGGGTTGCCCACCGTGTTGATAGAGGCCGCGGCCGTCGGTACACTGAATATTGCGTCGGATTGTCGCAATGGCCCACGTGAAATTTTGATGGACGGACGGGCAGGGTTACTGTTTGCACCTGGTGATGCAACGGATCTGGCACTGCGTATGATGGACGCATGGACGCGTCGCGCGGATACAGAAAAAATGATAGACACGGCGGGAAAAAATCTGTCGCGCTTTGACGCCACAAAAATCACAGAACAGATAATGAAAGTGATAAAATAAAAATGTGCCAACGGCGCATTTTTATTTAGAGAGCAAAGCGCAGAGAGCAGAGAGCAATGAATATGTCCGCCAATGGCGGACAAGTTTAATTTACTGGATTGCTTTGGCTCAGTTCGCAATGAATCCAAGCGAAGCGCAGGATGCGGCAAGGACGCTAGTCCGCAGACGACACATGAGCTAGAATCTCTGTCATTGCGAGCGAGCGCAAGCGACGCGTGGCAATCCAGTTTATTTTATGTTGCGTGCAACGCACAAAATTTGCTCTCTGCACTCTGCGCTTTGCTCTCTAACACTTGCCCCGTTTGTGTTATATTCCTGTTTTTACAAAACGCGATGGGATTGTTGCAACCCATTTCAGGCCCAGCATTGCGGGCTTGTTCAAATCATAAATTGGGCGCAGGAACGTCTGCAATATGCGCGCGGCGCGCATTGGGCGATTCTTGTTTTTTGCATGCGTGATAATATCAATTGTGCGTGCACGCTTTTTCAGATGCGCGCCCCATGACGCGGTGCGATCGCCGATTTTATTTTTTATCATGTCCAAATCCACGCCGCCAAAATGCAACAGGTACAGATTTTTATCAATGTGGAAATTTGTACCCTTGACACTGTGGAAACCGCTGCCCCATGTGCGGGGACGGAACAGAACCACCGGTTTGGTATAGCGGGTGGACAAAACCGCATATTTGCGCTGGGTCAAAAATGGTGCGTTCATGTCCAATGCGTGTTCGGATTCCAGATCCATACCGACGTCCAGACCCAACCCAGACACCGTTGTGCGATTTTTGATTTTTGCCAAATACTGTGGCAATGTTGTTTTGATGTCTGGGTCAACAACCAAAAATTCATCGCAATCGCAACCGATGACAATGTCGTAACCATCGGCGAATAATTTTTTTGCCAAATCAGATAACAGTAATATGCGTGTCTTGTCCCCGCGTTGGCGTTCTTCGTCACGATGGGGTAATTTTTTAATGTTGGCGTTCGCGTGACCCGATGGGATTTTTTGATCCAATCCGTCCAGATAGATATACAGGTTTTCAGACCCGATTTGTCCGCCGTAATATTTAATCCAGCGGTTCAAGAAAAATTCATCATTGCGTGCCATCGTTACGGCGGCAATACGAATATCAGATTTATGTGGTTGTGTTTTTTTCATTTACAGCCCCTCGATAAATATCTTGCGCAAAGCGTGTTTGATATGACGATATGTGATTTTTATTGAATTGCGTGTCAGCAACCATTTGATATATTCATCGCCCCATGTGCGACGTGCCGATGCCAAAATCATATCGCGCACGTCAGGCGACACGTTGCGCAAGATATACAAAATGCGATTTCCCAATGCGCCGTTTGCACGACTGAACGCAACCTTTTTCATAAACGGCATACCGCGACGGAACAGGGCGGCAACATTGTTATACACACTGCGCCCAGGGCAATTATACAGACATGCAAATTTTACGTGATGTGCGCGCAGCATTTCGGTGAATCCCTGTTCGTACAAGTATGTGATTGACCCCTTGTCCGGTTGACGGGTAATGGCGCGCATAAATTCGTCATACCATGGTGACAAGAATACATTTTTGCGCATACCAATAAACCACGACTGAATATGCGGATGCGATGCCGTTGGGTTATATACCAAACCGAATGCATCACGATTTAATTTTTCCATACGGGTCAGTGATGGCTCTATGTCCATCAGTGGGCCGTATACAGAATCATTTACCATATACACAAATTCGTAGTTTTTCAGAATATTGGCGTCCGCCGCATACATGTATGCACGTTTGTACGAACCGAAATCGTATTCACCGTGGCGTTGCGCTGTCGCGTGCAGGACATATGGTGCAACCCGCTGTAATTCAGCGGCACTACAATCAGAATCCATGCACAGCACGACATCGCCGCATGCTGCCAATGCCTGAATATAAAAAATCAGTGATTCATCAATTAAACCGTGGGCATTATAACCCGCCAAAAGAAATAATCTGCGTTTCATGTACATATAATGTACACATTTTTTATAGAAATTTCAACAACAGGATAAAAGTCAAAAAAATGCGCCATTCGGCGCATTTTTTATTCAACGTTTTTACGTGTCTTTTTACGAATGTTGCTGTCCAATTCTTTCTTGCGCAAACGGATTGTGGCGGGTGTAACCTCTACCAATTCGTCGTCCTGAATATAAGACAGTGCTTCTTCCAGTGACATCTTGCGCGGTGGGGCCAAGAACAGTTTTTCATCAGCAGTCACGCTGCGGACGTTGGTCAGTTCTTTGCCCTTGACTGGATTTACCTCCAAATCATTTTCTTTGCTGTGTTCGCCGATAATCATACCGGAATAAACCTCTGTCTGGGGGCCAACAAACAGTGTGCCACGTGGTTGCAGGTTAAACAGGGCGTATGTCGCGGTGACACCGTTTTCCATTGATACCAGCACGCCTGGACGATACTGAACAATCGGGCCACGATATGGGCCATATTTATCGAACACGCGGTTCATAATACCCGTGCCACGTGTATCGGTACGAAATTCAGACAGGTAACCAATCAGCCCACGTGATGGCGCAGAAAATACGATACGTGTTTTACCCGCACCGGACGCCTTCATTTCGGTGATTGTTGCCTTGCGCTTGGTCATCTTTTCGATAACGACGCCGGAAAATTCATCGTCAACGTCGATAACAACTTCTTCGATTGGTTCTAATTTTTCGCCGCTTTCATCTTCGTGCATAACAACGCGTGGACGCGATACAGACAATTCAAACCCTTCGCGGCGCATGGTTTCAATCAGAATACCCAACTGCAATTCACCACGACCAGAAACCTCAAATGATTCATTGTTAGCACTTTGTGTGACCTTTAATGCGATGTTGGTTTCTGCTTCTTTGAACAGACGTTCGCCAATCATACGAGATGTCAATTTCTTGCCCGATTTACCAGCCAATGGCGATGTATTCACAAAGAATGTCATGGTCAGGGTTGGTGGGTCAATAGGCATTGCAGGAATTGGTTCTGTAACCGATGGATCGCACAGGGTGTCCGCCACGGTTGCCTTGGAAAAACCGGCAACAACGACAATGTCACCCGCAGATGCACTGTCGCGTGAAATTTTTTCAACGCCGCGATGTTCAATGATTTTTGTAATCTTGGCATTTTCGACAAATTCGCCTTGCATATTGATTGCCTTGACCGCTTGACCAACGCGAACAGTGCCGGATTCAATTTTACCGGTCAAAATACGACCGACATAGGGATCGGCCTCCAACGTGGTGGCCAACATAGAAAATGGCGCGTCCAGTTGGCAACGTGTGCCATTGCAATCAGGTGCGGGCACATGATTTACAATCAGTTCGAACAGTGGGGTCAAATCTTTGTGTTCATCATTCAAATCGCGCACCGCCCAACCATCACGACCAACAGCATACAGGTATGGGAAATCCAACTGTTCATCGGTTGCGCCCAATTTATCAAACAGATCGAATGTTTCACTCAGTACTTCATCAGGACGCGCATCGGAACGGTCAACCTTGTTTATGCAAACGATTGGACGCAGGCCCAGTTTCAATGCCTTGGACAAAACAAACTTGGTCTGGGGCAGGGGCCCTTCGGCCGCATCAACCAACAGAACCACACCGTCAACCATGGACAAAATACGTTCCACTTCGCCGCCAAAGTCCGCGTGCCCTGGGGTGTCAACGATATTGATTTTGTAATCGTGCCACAAAATAGAGGTTGGTTTTGCCGAAATAGTAATGCCGCGTTCACGTTCGATATCGCCACTGTCCATGACGCGATCTTCGACCTTTTCATTGGCGCGGAATGTGCCGGCCTGTTTCAACATATTGTCGACCAAGGTCGTTTTGCCGTGGTCAACGTGTGCAATGATTGCAATATTGCGAATATTCATGTGTTTTGCCTTAAAATTTTTTCGTAAACGCTAGATTATACCATAATTTTCAAAATTCAAGAAATTATGATTAAAAATTACTTAAAAAATTGACATTTTGATACATTTGTCTATCATTATTGAAAACAAGGGGCAAATATATTATGAACAGATTTGATTTATTGTATGTTGATTGGGATAAAACGATTGCAAAGTTTTTTGCATCGGTCGAAGATGTGTTGGACGCGAATTATGAACGCTTGGCACGCAAGACAAAGAAATCAATTGATTTTTACGCCGAAGCGCAAGAGTTTAATCGCTCTTTTGACAAGTTGCACAAAATCGCAGAAAATCCGCGTAAATATGCGGACTATGCCACACGCGTCAAAGAAGATATGGTTATCGCGCCCAATGTGTTTATTCCATATGGTACACAAGACAACACGCTGTGTTTGGGATATGCGCAAATGATGCATGCATTGGAAAACTTTTATAGAAATGAAAAGTTTGATTTTGAACAGCAAAATTTGCTGGTTGCGATAAAGAAATGGAATTACACAGTGTCAAAAAACAAATTCAAAGATTTGTATTTTGGATTTTTGCCGCTGAAATATTTTGCTGCAAAAAAGCAATTCCAGAAATAAATTGCATAAATAAAAAAACGGGGCGATGCCCCGTTTTTTAATGCTTGCCACCAATCTTGGTGCGACCACCCATCAGGGGTTGCAACTTCTTTGGAATATTCACACTGCCATCTGCATTTTGGTGATTTTCCAAGACGGGCACTAGTGCACGTGGCACGGCGATACCCGTGTTATTCAGTGTCGCAACGTATTGAACATCACCATTTGCATCGCGATAGCGGGTGTTTGTGCGGCGCGCTTGGAATTGACCGATGGACGAACAACTGCCTAATTCCTTGTATGCATTTTCAGACGGAACCCATGCCTCAACATCGTTCATCTTAACCTTGTTAAAGCCCATGTCGCCGGTGGAATTTGCAATTATGCGATATGGCAATTCCAAATCTTCCATAACCTCGCACAGATTGTTCAAAATGTGTTCGTGCATTTCGTTCGATTGCGCTGGGGTGCAATAGATGTATTGTTCCACCTTGTTAAACTGGTGAAAACGCGCCAAGCCACGTGTGTCGCGACCCGCCGCGCCGGCCTCTTTGCGAAAGCAGGGTGAAAATCCCGCGTATTTAATTGGCAAATCGCGTTCGTTCAGAATTTCGCCACCGTGCAGCGAATTTAGAATGATTTCTGCTGTGCCTGCCAAGCAACGATCTGTGCCCGCCAGCATAAATACGTCATTGTCCATCACCGACAGGTCAGAACCCATAAAGTGCCCCGCGTCGAAAATGGTTTGTGGTTTTGTAATAGATGGGCATTCAATAAATGTGAACCCCTTTGCAATCAATTTCTGAATAACATATGTTTCAATCGCCAGTTGCAATTCGGCGGCTTCGCCAACCAATGCGTATGTGCGTGTGCCACAAATCTTGCCAATTTTTTCAGGCAACCACCAACCATTCATGTCCAGCAAATCCCACTGGGCACGTGGGGTGAAATCAAATTCGCGTGGTGCGCCGACACGGCGAACCTCTACGTTTGCGCTGTCGTCTGGGCCGATTGGGGCGGACGCATCTGGGATTTGTGGTACGCGGTGCATTAAATCATTCAGCACGGCTTCCTTGTCCGCCAATTCTGCCATATCGGCGGCGATTTCGTTTGCAATTTCCTTGCTGCGCGCAATCAATGGGGCTTTATCGGTGGCAGTTGGAATTTCACGTGTAACCTTGTTCTTTTCAGCCGTCATTGTTTGTGTTGCTGTTTTCAATTCGCGCACGCGTGCGTCCAATGCCAACAGTTCGTCAATGTGATCTTCGAATCCCTTGACACGGCATGCGTTTTTAACCACATCTGGGTTTTCGCGAATAAATCTGATGTCCAACATTTTCTAAATCCTTCGGGTTTTTATGTATGTGCTTTATAATAAGGTTGTGCGATATAAATCGCAATTATTTTATGTAATTAAATATGCAAAAATTATTCCCCCAACGGGGACGAGATGCGACTGAAAAATACATAAATATCTGACATAACGCGGGTATTATAATTTTATTTCGGGGCAAAATCAATATAATCTTTGATTTGCGCATGGCGCATAGTTATGTTATGCTGGGCGCAGATAATTATAAAAAGGAAAGAATGTCATGACCGATATTGTTATGTATGATGTGATTATTCTGGGGTCTGGGCCGGCTGGGCTGACGGCGGCACTGTATTGCGCGCGCGGTGGGAAAAAGACCATCGTTCTGGGCGGTGATACACTGGGCGGCCAGATGGCGGGCATTGCCAAATTGGAAAATTACCCAGGGTGGGCTGGTTCTGGCGCGGAATTGGCGGAATTTATGAAAAATCAGGCAACGTCGTTTGGGGCTGAAATTGAATTTACATCGGTAAAAACGATTTCTGGTGATGCGGTTGGCGCGTTTAATATCGCGTGCGACAATGGCAAAAAATACGTTGGTAAATCTGTCATCATCGCAACGGGCGCGTCCCCACGTAAGTTGGAAATCGCCGGTGCGCGTGAACTGTTTGGCAAGGGTGTTTCATACTGTGCCACATGCGATGGATTCTTTTACTATGACAAAGAAGTCATTGTTATCGGCGGCGGTAACAGTGCACTGAACGATGCCCTGTATTTGGCAGATATTGCCAAGACGGTCAAGATTGTTTATCGCAAAGGGGCGTTTACGCGGGCAGAGGCAATCGTGCGCAGCCGCGTTGCCGAACGCGAAAATATTGAATGCCTGTTCAATACCGATTTGGTCAAAATTGAACAGACCGCCGATGACCGCTTGGCGGCAACCACCACCACTGGCGATGTCATCACCGTTGACGGCATTTTTGTTGCCATCGGGCACGAAGCCAACACAGATTACCTGACCGAAGATGTCGCGCGCGATAATATGGGGCGCATTGCACCATCTGCATTGCCCACCGGTATGTTTGTTGCCGGCGATGTCGAATCCGATATAAAAATGCAGATTGCCACCGCCGTCGGGACGGGGTGTACGGCGGCCATGGACGCCATTGCATACCTGAATAAATTATAATGGGGCATCTCCGCTAAAACCCGCCAACTCATGTAGCGCTTGTACACTACGTTGGCGGGTTTTAGCGTATCTACCGCCATTCTAATTTATTCAAATTTGCATATTCATAATCAGCACAAAATATTTTTCCCTTGTGTCTAGTTTCTTTTTATTCTAGTATTCTTTTGCCGGTGGGTGTTCCATTGGCGGGGTGTCGAAACCCTTTATCAAGATGACCGCACTATGCGGCATAAAGTACGGACGGTAGAGATTTCGGCATCGCATGGATTTGCGTCCTTGCGATGTTTTGTTTTCTGGTGCCGTCACCCCCAACCAAGCGGTTGGAGGGTGGCTGAATATATTGAATAGGCCCACAATTCTTGATAATTGTTTCGAACCTCCAACCACCTGAATTGCTTCGGTGGTTTTTTGTTTAATAAACATACAACACAGGAGACCTAAGATGCGAAAACTGCGAATTCTTCCCCTGATGCTGGTTATGATGCCATGTGCATTTGCATCAATAAATTTGAATGCTGCTCTTTATTATTCTTCCCAAACTGAATGCAAAAACAAATGTTCGTTATCTCACTGTTATTCAAGAACAGAACAGGCGTGCCCATCTGGGTGGACAAAGAATAGTTCTGGTGTGTGCACCCGTGCAGGCGGTACAACACACGATACAACAAATCACAGATATATAACAACAATGTATGGTTCGTGTAACCCCACAAACCAAGAACGATGGTTTTGTACAAATTCGTGCCCGACCGGTTGCGAAATGTGTTGTCCTAATATTGACGGATACTACTGTACGCGATGTCAACAATTCTAAGAAGGGGAGGGATAAATGAAAAAAATTATTACTGCATTATTTGTTGTGTTTATTACAGCAGGCGCACATGCGGCGTGTACGACAACAACATCTTATTCGTGCGAGGCCGGTTATTATCTGGTTGGGTCAAATTGTTATCGGTGTCCCGCGGTTGGCAGTCAATATCCAACAACGGCCGATAAAAATACCAGTGGCATAACATCGTGCTGTTTCCCATCAGGGACAGAGGTGGAGTTTGAAAACAGTATCGGTTCAGGAACAGAGGTATATCAAGAAAAGTGTTGTTATTCTGAATAAAAAATCAGCGCGCAATTTTGCGCGCTGATTTTTATTTCTTTCCAAAGTGTTTTTTCAATATTTGGTATGCATTGTTTACCTTGGTAAATTCGCTGGCGTGTGCATTGCCACCCGTATCGGGGTGGTATTTTTTTGCCAGCGCGCGGTACTTTGCCCCAATTTCGCGCATCGTTGCCGTCGGGGGCAGGCCCAACGTTTTTAACGCATTGCTGATGGTTGCGTTCGGACGTGGCTTTGGCGCGACGTGGTCAAATGCGTTGCGGCCCATAATAAAATCGTTCAGGAATTTTACATAGTCCGCTTCGTCTTTGTTGGCGGTGTCTTTGTCTTTCAGTGGCGCGCCAAATGTTTGACGTTCCCAGTCGGCCTCGATTTCATCAGGGGTCATATCGGCATAGAAATTCCAATTCTTGTTATATTCCGCCGCGTGTTCCTGACAGAACCACCAATAATCTTTCAAATCGCGCGATTTGGGTGCGCGACATGTACCGGCCTTGTTGCAGCCCGTATGATCACATTTGCGTATCATTTTATATCGTCCATTGATTTTGCATGTCCCAGTGGGTGATGTGCCACAACCGTTTCACGCAGTTGTTCGGGCATCACGTGGGTATAAATTTGCGTTGTTGAAATATCTTCGTGTCCCAGCATTGTTTGTATCGCGCGCAGGTTCGCGCCCCCCGCCAACAGGTGCGATGCAAACGAATGGCGCAGTACGTGTGGCGACACGCGGTGTGGGTCAATGCCGGACAGTACGGCGCACTTTTTAAGTATCTTGAAAAATCCATCGCGGGTGATGTGACCGGACGCGCCGCCAGACGGAAAAACATATTTTGATTTTTCGTCGTCACGCATCGCCATCCATTTATTCAATGCCGCAACCGCGCCTGCGTGCATGGGAACAATGCGTTCCTTGGCCCCCTTGCCATGAATCAATAATTTGTCACCCAGAATTGCGGTCACGGGTAATTCGCACAATTCTGATACGCGCAGGCCCGATGCGTATACCAATTCAATCATCGCGCGCAGGCGCACCGAATTTTTTATATCGCCCGCCGATGAAATCAGTAATTCTATTTCGTCCACCGTCAGAAATTTGGGCAGGGCGCGCGACCGTTTTGGTAATTCCAGATTTGCCGTCGGATTTTCCGTGATGATTTTTTCCAGCATTAAAAATTTATAGAACCCACGCAGTGCGCTGGCGTGGCGGGCAATGGACGATGCCTTGTCGGGCAGTGACGCCAGATAATTCTGGACGTCGTCCGCTGTGGCGGACATCAGGCCATTTGGCAACGCCGCATCGGCCGCGCGCAAATCTGCACCGTAACTGTCCAGTGTTTTTGCACTGCGTCCTTTTTCGGCGGACAGGGCCTCTAAAAACACATCTATATAGTTCATGGATACAGCACAACTTCGGTCATATTTTGTGGGGCGGGAAATGATATAATCATCAGCACCACCAAAATGATAATCAGTGACCAAATTATAATCTTGTTACGTGTTGCGTGACTGCGTCTGTTGTTCAGTGGCATAGTGTTTCCCCATTAAATTGTATCAAAACTGGCGATAAATGTTGCCGCCATTGCGATAATAATCAGTTGTGGCGCAACGATGGCCAACATCGGTGGCAATGCGCCCGTTGCCCCCAGTGCATTAAACATATTGGTTAAAAAGTACAGGGCAAAGCATGTGATGATACCCAATGCAAATTTTGTTCCAAAACTGTAATTACGGCGTTGGCGGGTTTGTGAAAACGCAATACCCAATGTTGCCATCGCAACCAATGACAATGGCAAAAACGCCAATGTCCACAGTTGTACCCAATGCCCGCGTACCGGTGCGCCAATGGATTCCATCTTTTTAATAAATGATGGTAATTGCCAGAATGAAATCTGGTCTGGTTGCAGATATCTGTCCAGAACAGTGCGTGGATTCAACAGAGTTTTGGTTTGCCATGCGCGTGTTTTCATTTGACCATTTTCGTCCCATACGTTTGCGCGTGCGGCATTCAACCCATCGTCCGACAGGGTGATATTTTCTGCTTCGACCCGGGCGGTCAATTTGAAAGACGCATCTTGGGCGTATACGGTTGCGTTTTGAAATTCCAACGCGTCGCCCAACTTGCGCATGCCGGTTGCGTTCATTGTGATGTATCCCGTATCGGACGATTCACGCAACCAAATTGCACCATCAATCAATTTCAGATGGTCTGATGTGATGGTCTGGTTACTCAGTTTAACCGAATACGGATTTACGATCGTGGTTGCGAATATACCAATCAGTACTGCGCCCAGTAAAAACGGACGTGACGACTGGTACGGGGACAGACCCGCACTGGCAACAATGATACTTTCACTGGATTTGGTCAGGTTATAAGACGCCAACAGCGTTCCCATAAACACCGCCAGTGGCAAAAACAGCGGCACGTATTCCAACAGGCGTGTCCATGATTCCGCCAATGCCGCCACCGCCGTCGGATTTGATGGCAGACGTTCAACAAATGTGATTGCAAAAATAATGCCGCATACGACCAGCATTACCAGTCCGACGCCCGAAAAGAAACGCCGCAACAGGAATCTGGTCAAAATAGATGGTTTCAGTGTCATAATTAAAAAGTATAACCTGTTGAATTGATAATTGCAAAATTAAAATGAATGCTTATAATTTCAGGTACGAAAAATAGGATTTACGAAAATGGATAAAAGACCAATCTCGCGCGAGGGGTTTGACTCGCTGGTGAAAGAATTAAAAGACCTGAAAGAAGTTCAGCGTCCGGAAATATTGAAAACCGTCCAATGGGCGCGTTCGCTGGGTGATTTGTCTGAAAATGCCGATTACAGCGCGGCCAAGGAAAAACAACGTCAGATTGACAAGCGTATTCAGTTTATCGAAGGGGTAATTGAAAATGCCGCGATAATTGACGTGGATTCGCTGACCGGTGACCGTGTGGTGTTTGGTGCGCGCGTTGTTGCCGAAGACGAAGATGGCAATCGTATGCAGTGTCGGATTCTGTCAGACATTGAATCTGATGGCAAACAGGTTATTTCGTGCACATCGCCGGTTGGACGTGCCATGATTGGCCGGTGCGTTGGCGATACGTGCATTGTAAAATTGCCATCAGGCGAAAAAGAATACGAGATTTTGGAAGTTAAATTCAAAGAATAATCGCATATGCCTGTACGCGTCTTGCCCGATTTTTTGATAAACCAGATTGCCGCCGGCGAGGTTGTAGAGCGTCCCGCCAGCGTGGTCAAAGAACTGGTTGAAAATGCGCTGGACGCGGGCGCAGACCAGATTATGATTGATGTCGCCGATGGCGGACGTACGCTGATTACGGTTGTTGACAATGGCTCGGGAATGTCGCGTGATGATTTGACGCGCAGTATTACGCGCCATGCGACGTCAAAGTTGCCCGATGATGATTTGCTGAATATAAACTTTATGGGGTTTCGTGGCGAAGCGTTACCATCAATCGCATCTGTGTCTGATATGACGATTGATACATGCAATGGCGCGGACGAAAATGGTTGGCAACTGAATGCGAATACCGGTGATGTGCGGCCATCTGATTGGGACGCAGGAACACGCATTCGTGTGGCAAACCTGTTTGCACGCACACCGGCGCGGTTGAAATTCTTGCGCGCAGATCGGGCGGAAATGATATCTGTGTTGGACGTTGTGCGTCGTCTGGCCATGGCGCGGCCCGATGTCGGTTTTACACTGAATAATAAATGGCGATTTCCAAAAAATCAGAATATGCGTGACCGTATTGTTGCGGTTATGGGCGATGATGTCGCGGGTCGTATGATACCGGTTGACGCATTCAGTGCATCGGATGCCGGAATTGAATTACACGGTTTTATTTCAGAACCAACGTTGCGACGCGCATCGTCGGTGGATCAATATCTGTTTGTAAATGGTCGTCCGGTCAAGGACAAGGTTCTGGTTGGTGCATTGCGTGCGGCATATATGGACGTTATGCATGCGCGTGAATTTCCGCTGTGCGCACTGTATTTAACCGTGCCACCACGCAGTGTTGATGTAAATGTTTCCCCCGCCAAGACAGAGGTGCATTTTTTAGAGCCGGCGCATATTCGTGGTTTTATTATCAAAAATCTGCGTGCGGCATTGGCGCGCACAATGAATGATGCACCGGAAATAGATGTGGCGCATCACGCGCCCCGTGAATTTGAAATGGCGGCGGCCACAACGCCAATCAGTCCGGCCAGTCCCGCCACGGTACGTATGGATTTTGGTATTACGCCCGCCACAATGCGCGTGCACCAGCCAGCACAGGGCGAGGTTTTTAAGCCCGCCATGTCTGTGCCGTCAAGCGCACCATCTGATGCCGACGCAATGCAACCATTGGGGCGTGTGATTGGTCAGATTGGTAACAAATATATTTTGGCGGCATCGGGCGATAATCTGGTTGTGGTTGACCAGCATGCGGCGCATGAACGCATTACGTATGAACGCCTGCGCCGGCATGCGATAAAGACGCAACCGCTGTTGACACCGATTGTTGTATCAATGCGCAGTGATGATGTGGCGGCGGTATTGACCGTTGCGGACGAAATGCGGGCGTCGGGTTTGCATATTGATGCGTTTGGCGATGATGCCATTGCCATTTTTGAAAAACCCGCCGATTGGGATTTGAACTGGGCAAACCTGTTTCATGATATCGCGGACGAGGTTCGCGCCAACGGCCATTCATCACAACTGGGTGAACGGTTGCATTTGAAACTGGCGAATTATGCGTGCCATCACAGTGTTCGTGCGGGTCAGGCGTTGGACATGGCGTCGTGTGATGCGCTGTTGCGTGCGATTGAAAATACCGCGCGCGCGGGCCAGTGTAATCACGGCCGGCCAGTGTATAAATTTATCCCCATTACCGATATGGACGCATGGTTTGAACGTATATAAAAACAATGGGCGCAAGCCCTTGTTTTTTGCCTTTACAGGTGCGCTTTTTTTTACTATCTTTTGTGCATAAATACCAAGGAGAAATAGCATGGAAGAAACAACAGTCGTTGTTGAAAATGGTGCAAACATTGCACAAACCGCAACAGGGGATTGGTGGGGAATGTTGCTGTATTGTGCGGTTGTGTTTGGAATAATTTATCTGTTTATGGTGCGCCCGAACAAGCGCAGAATGGCGGAATACCAGAAAATGTTGGACGCATTGCGGGTTGGTAATCGCGTTATGGCGGCGGGTATTTACGGCACTATTAAAAAGATAAATGAAAAAACAATTGAAATAGAAGTGGCCAAAGGTGTTGTTATTGAGGTAAATAAAAACGCCGTTGCCAGCGTTGAACAATAAAGGGTTTTGATTATGTTTAAGAAACTGGCGATAATTTTTGTTGCGGTGTTTGGTGTATTGCTGGCGGTGCCGACAATGTCGCCAAAATTGATTCCTTATTTCCCATCATGGGTGCGTCCAATTCCATTGGGTTTGGATTTGAAGGGTGGTGCGCAGTTGTTATTGGAAGTGGATACAGACACCATGTTCCAAGAAAAAGCGGCGCAACTGTATGACGAAGCGCGCAGTGCGATGATTGATCGTGATCGCGGTGTTATTCGTTTTTCAAATCTGCGCAATGTTGACGGTGTTGTATCATTGGTTGTCCGCGAAGATGACGATGTGTCACGTGCCAAAGGACGTTTGAAGAGCGTTCTGGGGTCTGGGGTTGATATTTCGTCTTCGGGTCGCACGATTACATTAAAGTACACCGAAAAACAGAAAGAAGAAATGGTCAAAGACGCATTGGCGCGCAGTATTGAAATCGTGCGTCGTCGTATTGATGCGTTGGGAACAAAAGAACCATCTATTCAATCACAGGGTGGCAAATACATTCTGATTCAGTTGCCTGGGGTTGATAATCCGGAACACATCAAGGATTTGATTGGTCAGACAGCCAAGATGACATTCCATTTGGTAAATGAAAATGTTACGCAGGAACAGATTTCGTCTGGACGTGCGCCAAATGGTACTCAATTCTTGCCGTACATGGAAAATCCGCAACAGGTTGTGCCGGTGTACAGCCGCGTGGAGGTGTCGGGTGAATCACTGAAAGATTCACAGGCCGATTTCGACCAGAATAATATGCCGGTTGTAACGACGGCGTTTGATGCGACCGGTGCGCGCAAGTTTGCACGTCTGACCACAGAGCATGTCAACGAACGTTTTGCGATTGTTTTGGACGGCAAGGTTTTGTCTGCACCAACAATTCGTGAACCAATCCCAGGGGGACGTGGCCAGATTTCTGGTGGGTTCACATTGCAGGGCGCAAAAGATTTGGCGGTGTTGTTGCGCAGTGGCGCATTGCCAGCACCATTACAGGTTATCGAAGAACGCACGGTTGGTGCGGGTCTGGGCGCGGACGCGATTGAGGCGGGACGTGTCGGTTCGGCGGTTGGTGTGTTGTTCGTAATCTTGTTTATGTTGGTTGCGTATCGCGGTTTCGGTTTGATTGCAGACATCGTTTTGATGGTGAATTTGGCCATGATTATCGGTATTTCCGCATTCTTGGGCGCAACACTGACGTTGCCGGGGATTGCGGGTATCGTGTTGACGTTGGGTATGGCGGTGGACGCGAATATTCTGCCGTTTGAACGTATCCGTGACGAGGTTCGCGAAGGAGTCCCAACACTGCGTGCGGTTGATTTGGGCTTTACCCGTTCAACCAAGACCGTTATGGACGGTAACCTGACCAATTTGATTTGCAGTTTGATTTTGTTCCAGTTTGGCGCGGGCCCAATCCGCGGGTTTGCAGTGACGCTGTCGATTGGTGTTATTACAACACTGTTCACATGCTTGGCATTGTCACGTGTATTGATTGACTGGTACATGGGCGGCAAAAATAAAAAGATTGGTTACATCAAAAATAAATAAAAAGGTTATGTTATGAAATTCCATTTTATGAAATATCGGAAACTGTCGTACTGGGTTTCTGGGATTTTGGTTGCATTGTCGATTGTGTCGCTGTTGACACACGGGCTGAATTACGGCATTGACTTTGCGGGTGGTATTTCGATGGAGGTTAAACCCATCGAAGCCAATTACACGATTGACAAGATGCGCAGTGACCTGTCGGCGTTCAGTCCGGAATTGCAATCTGTGGACAATGATTCAATCTTGATTCGCGTCGGTTTGCCCAAGGGGGCAACCGATGCCCAGCAGAACACCCGTGTTGCTGAAATCAAACAGATTTTGGGTGACAAGGTACAATATTCACAGGTTCAAATCGTTGGCCCAAAAATCGGTGGCGAACTGGTACGCGGTGGTATCTTGGCGATTCTGGTATCATTCGTGTTGATGAGTGTATATATCTGGATTCGTTATCGCGGTGGGTATGCGGTTGGTTCATTTGTATCGCTGGTTTTGGACTTTGTGTTGATGTTTGGGTTCTTTTCCATTACCGGTTTGGAATTTAACCAGACGTCCATTGCGGTTATCTTGATGGGTATTGGTTATTCCATCAATGACAAGGTTGTGAACTATGACCGTATTGATGAAAACATCAAAAAATATCACAAGATGCCAATGACAGAACTGATTGATTTGTCGGTCAACGAAATGTTGCATCGTACGATTATGACCAGTGTTTCAACAATCTTGGCAATGGTTGGTCTGTATTTCTGGGGCGGGGTGATGTTGCAAGAATTTGCGATTGCAATGACATTCTCGGTCGTGATGGGAACACTGACCAGTATTTATATTTCAAACGTTATTTTGTATCACTTTAACCTGCGTGAGACAAAATATTGATAATCTGCGCGCCGCGCCATATCGGGGGGGTATATAGATGAGATTAAAACAAATCTTTTTACTGGTGGCATTGGTTTTTGCGATTTCGCCCGCGGCGCGCGCAGACAGTTTGTTTTTCGAAGACGAACCGGTTCAAGATGGCCTGCGCGTTTTTGATATGTCTAAAACATTTGCGGAAATTTATCAAAAACTGGACGGTGTAAAATGGGCTGGTAAAAATATCAATGTTGCGATTGAAAGTTTGGAAAATCTGAGTACGGACGCGCATATTGCCGCAACGGACAATCGTGTGGTTTTGGTCTGGCGCGACAGCATTATTGCAAATTATCCACGTCCCAGTGCGGGTGATTGGAATGGGTTTGGTGAAATCACGACGGCATTGATTTTGAAACTGCGCGAAAATGATCCAGATTTGCATCGCGCAACGCCATCTGAAATGTACCAGATGGTTGTTGATGCACTGACACACGGCATTGATGAAAATGGACGCTATATTTATTCGCGTGCGGCCGAAATAAACGAAGATGGTCGCATATTGACCAGTGTTGGTTTGACAGGTGCGCGTGACGAACGTGGAAATTGGCGCGTGCATGGTGTGTTCAAGGGCGCACCCGCCGACATCGCTGGCATTCGCGAAGGGGACTTGATTGCTGAAATCAACGGCACGCCGGTTGCCAAAATGTCCGATGATGATATAGAAAGTTTCTTGGCTGGTTTTAATTCTGGCACGTCCAAGGTTAAATTGCTGACTCCGTCGGGCGCGCGTGATGTTGTGTTGCGTCGTGCAACGATTGTGTTGGCGGACGCCGATGTTGTGCATCGTGCGGGCATTGGCGCAGATGAAAGTGATGTGTTGGAAATTGTCGTGCATAATGTATCAGATAATTCTGTGGCCATTGTGAACGAGGCATTGGCAACATATGATAATCTGGGCGGAATTGTATTAGATTTGCGTGCGTCGTCGGGCGACGATGAACGTGCGGCGGCAAAATTGGCGGGACTGTTTATAGGTGCGCGCCCAGTTATGCGTATATTGGAAACCGCCCGCGATCAGGTAGAGGTTGTCCCAGGCGGTCGCGCCGTAACCGATGCGCCGGTTGTTGTCTTGATTTCTGATCAGACACGTGGCACGGCCGAGGCGATTGCCAGCGCGTTCTATGAATACAATCGTGGTGTATTGGTGGGCACACCCACCGCGGGCAGTGCGCGCATCGCAACACGTTTGGATTTGTCTGATGGGGGCGCGTTGGAATTGCTGAATAAATCAATCAAGACCGGCACGGGGCGTGATATTGATGGGCGCGGAATTTTCCCGATTGTATGTTTATCTAATATTCGCAGCAGTGCGCAACAAAATGCGTTTTTCTTGAACGTAATCAACGATGATTTTAATGCGCGCGATTTTAACCAAGAACCAGATACAGATGTTACTGCAATTCGCAGTGGGTGTCCGGTGATAACCAGCGGCAGTGACGAAGACGCATTGGCGGCGGCTGTATCGGCCAAGATTTTAACTGATAAAAAAATCTATAATATTTTAATTGAAAAATAAAAAGGGCAATCTGATGTTTTTAACCCAAGACAATAAAATGAAATGGAAATTGTTGGCGTACGCCACCGCTGTGGTTGCGGTGATTGTTGCGCTGGGGGTGATGTGGTTTGATGCGCCGGTGTATTTGGCTATGCGTGGGTTAAATTGCAAATTGTGGGGCGTGTTTGACACGATTTTTGATGCCAAAATGTGGATTGGTGCATCGTTTGTTCTGATGTGTGCGTTTTATGGGAAAAAGACGCTGGAATCAAGACCGTGTTTCAAAAACGATAAAAATCGTTTCAGCATTATGTGTTTCTGGTCTGATTTCTTGCTGAAAACCAAGAACAGTTATGCGTTTTTTACATTTTGTTCCGTGCTGTCGGCGTCCATCATTGCCCAGATATTAAAGGTTGTAATTGGTCGCGCGCGTCCGATATTTTATGAGGCATTGGGTATGACGGGATTTTACCCATTTCATAATGATTGGGCATTTAATTCCATGCCATCGGGGCATGCGGTTGCGTCGTTTGCAGGACTGGTTATGTTGGGTATGCTGGCCCCGCGTATAAAGCCGTTTACGTGGTCGCTGGCAATACTGATTGGTGTATCGCGTGTGGCGATTGGGGCGCATTGGCCAACGGACGTTATATTGGGCGCATTCATCGGTATGATGATGGCGGACTTGGTAAAGTGGTGGCTGAAACGTCGGTGTGAATAAATCAAAATGCGTCAAAAAAATGGCGCATTTTTCTTTTTTTTATGATAAAATATGCGCGTTATGGAAGGGCAATCGAGATTTTTACCAGAAAGTGTTTCTGGGGCGTTAAAGAATATTGCGCGTCGCGCGTGGGGCACAACACTGATTCTAGTCGGCGTGTGGGCAATATTTGCGTTGTTATTTTTTAATCCGTACTTGGACGGCTTTGCCACCGCCAGTACGTTTGGCAATCAATCCGCAATGGGTAATGTGGTTGCATTTTTGCGGTACAGTGTGGGTACTGTTCCGGCGTTGTTTTTGCTGTTGTGCATTGTGCGGGCGGGAATTTCACGCGCAATGAATTGGGTGGACGATGATGCGCCCGAATATAATTTAATGCGAATTTTTGTCGCACTGTGTGCGGGTGCGGCGGCATTTGGTTTGATTGCGCCCAGTCGGGCGTTTGGTGGTTTCGCGGGCGCGATTGTGGCGCATGATGCGGGGACACTGGTTGGCGCGTGGGCGGTGGCATTATGCATTCCGGCAATGGCGGTATTTTTATGGTTGGCGGCGCGCGTGTTACATATTAAATGGTCGCATGTGCGTGCGTTGTTGAATCTGGTGCGTCGCGTAATTGGTGCGATTTTGTCTGTATTTCGTATGGTGTCGGGACGTCCCGCCGCAGCAGACCAGGGCGCAGATGACACCGAAGAAGTTGTTGCAGAAGAAGAGGCCGAGGAAGAAACGCCCGTCGCAGACACCAAACCCGCCGCGCGTCGTCGCGCAAAGCCTGCGGCCAAGAAATCATCGGCCAAGGTTGCGCGCGCGGCCGGTGACGATGAATTTGAATTGCCAGACCCAGATTTTCTGGAAGATTCTAATTTTGGTAAAAATGTTGTAACGCCAGAGTTGAAACGTAATGCCGTCGCGATGGAGGAACACTTTGCCGAATACAATGTTCATGGCAAGGTTGTTGGTATTCGCCCAGGGCCGATTGTTACATTGTATGAACTGATGCCCGAAAGTGGTACGCGTTGGGCCGATGTCAGCAAGACCGTCAAAGATATGACGCGTGCGATGGCAACCGAAAATATTCGTATTGCGCAAATCCCTGGGACACCGCTGATTGGTGTGGAAATGGTGAACCTAAAACGCCAGACGGTGCGTTTCCATGGTCTGGTTGCCAGTGATACATTCCAAACGTCCAAGTACAAGATTCCATTGGCATTGGGTGTTGATATTGGCGGTAATTATATGTATTTTGATTTGGCCAAAATGCCGCATATGCTGATTGCAGGGCGTACGGGTTCTGGGAAATCTGTGTTCGTGCAATCCATCATCACGTCTATCGTTTATCACTTTACACCGGACAAGTGCAAATTGATAATCATTGACCCAAAGGGTGTTGATTTTGGATTCTGGGACGATATCCCACATTTAATTACACCGATTGTAAAGCTTGATCCAAATGCGGCGGTCAATGCATTGAAGTGGGCCGTACGCGAAATGGAAGAACGGTATAAGCAACTGCAACTGGTCAATGCGCGCAATATCGAAAGTTATAATGAAATCGTTGCGGCCAAGCGCGCGGCGGGCGAAAAAATCACGCGTCAGGTCGCCGTTGGTACAGATGAAGAAACAGGTGAATTGCTGTTTGAAACGCAAGAGGTTGACCTGTCTGATATGCCGTACATCGTCATTGTTATTGATGAGGTTGCCGACCTGATGAGTTTGGCGCGCAAAGATGTTGAGGCGTGCGTCCAGCGTATCGCGCAAAAGGCGCGTGCGGCGGGTATTCATTTGGTCATGGCAACCCAGCGTCCAGACGCGACAACCATCACCGGTGTTATCAAGGCGAATTTCCCAACACGTGTATCCTTCCAAGCGCGCAGCGTTATTGACTCTATGACAACATTGGGTGAAAAGGGCGCAGAAACATTGTTGGCGTGTGGTGATATGTTGTTTAGCGAGGCCGGCCGTCCACCTGTGCGTATACATGGTGCGTTTATATCGGACGAAGAATTGACGCGTATTGGCGATTTCCTGCGTGCACAACGTGAACCGGAATATGTTGCGGGCATTACCGACGGTGGTGATGGTGACGTACCAATGGCTGGCGCGGCGGTGTCGGGCGGGGCGGCCGCGGGCAACAAAGATGCCGATTTATATGCACAGGCCAAAGAATGCGTTTTGCGCGATAAAAAGCCGACGATTTCGTACATTCAGCGCAGGTTGCAAATTGGTTACAACAAGGCCGCCGGATTTATGGAACGTATGGAACAAGAGGGTATTGTCAGCCCGCCAGATGCGAACAATAAACGTCATATTTTATAGTAAAAAATACCGGCGAATGCCGGTGTTTTTTATTCTTTTTTATATGGCCTGATTGTGGTATAATTATACGCAAAAGGAGATTTTTATTATGAAGAAACAAATGTCTTGGTTTATTTTGGCGGCGGCGGTGCTGGGGCTGAATCCAGCGGTGGCCGCAACAAACAGCGGTACGCGTGCGGCGTCCAGTGTGGATTTTTCGTCACAGCCCGCAACGCGTGCACGTACAAATGTGAACTATCAAAAATACCAGACGCGTACAACAACACGTACGTACAATTCTAATGATGGTAAAAACCTGTATTACACACAGCCGGTAAACCGCAGTGCGCTGTACAAACAATATGATTCTGGTCGTACGTCCCAGACAACAACTGTTCGTACATCACGCGCGGAAACATTGCGCACAGAACTGAAACGTAAATATTATTTGGCGCATCCGTTCTTTCAGCCATTGGGGGGCAAGTTTGGTTCTGTGACGGATTTGTCGTACACAGACAATTCTTATAAAATCAATCTGACGCCTGTGACTGGATTTTCTATTTCTGATCCAAAGGCGACATGGAGCACCAAGCAGTTTTCCGTCAAAGAAGATTTCAGTTATGGTATAACCGATCGTATCGCGGTGTTGGGTATGCTGCGTTATGATTCTGCTAAATACAAATTCGATTGGACAACCGCGCCAGATGATGAAATGGACGACAATGATTTGAATATGTTCGGTCTGGGTGGCCAGTGGCGTTTTGTCGACAACGACAAGTGGATTGCAACGGCATCGGCATATTACCAGCACCAGAAAGATATTTCTGACAACGTAATCTTGGACATCAAGGCAGGGTACAAGGTTGCACGTTCAACAATCTATGGTTTGGCACGTGGTTGGTATGTTGACTTTGATGGCAATTCTTATGGTAATGGCATCGAAGGTAAAAATGAATCCGGTCATGAACAATCATTGTTCTTGGCATACAAGACAGACGTCAGCAACGCATTCTATTTCGAAGGTGGCTTGGGCGTGTTCAGTGTCTTGGACGAAGATTGGACATTTAATTTAGAAGGTATCTTTGGTACATATGACTGGCATAATCAGGCGTCGTTAAAGGCGGCATTGGGGTGGCAGCCAAATGATTGGTTCGCGCTGAACCTGTATGCCAAGATGGCCGTCTATGACAGTGCCGATGATAAAAAATTGGATTACTATGTCTATGGTGCGGAAACGTCAGTTGGCGTGTACCAAGACAGTTGGGTAAAGCATGGCACAGCAGATGTCAACGATTACAAAGAAACAACCGTTGGTCTGCAAGCGATTTTCCAGTTTTAATATCTGATGGAAATATTTGGCTGGTGCGGGGTGAAATCGCGCCAGCCGATAATTTTGCAAATATGGGGATATGGTTATGCGCAAGTTACTGATTGGTTTGATGGGGATTTTTGTTGCGGCGGGTGGCGCGCGCGCCGATGGTGCGCTGGCACGTGATACGTCTGATCCGTTGTATATGTTGGGTATCGAAGAAACACTGTCCCAGACAACATTGACATTTTGGGACAATGTGTTGCGTGCGGGGCAATCCGTTTCATATGGTATGAATGACCGCCTGACCATCGGGGCAAACGTACATTATCAAATCGATTTTGATGGGGACGAAGACGGATTCTCGGCCATTGATGTCGGTGGGGCATATCGTATGTCAAATGGTTCTGATAACAGTGCCCAGTTGATATCGGACGTCTTGTTTGGGTTAAAGTTTGGTGGTTCGTCGCATGTGCGTACGCCGTATTTCGCGGATTCCACGTATTATGCGGGACTGCGTTTTGGACGTCAATGGTCGGGTGTGACATTGGCGGCAACGGTAAAATCAAATTGGATTTTTGATGATACCCGCGGTATGTCATACATTGACATGACGCCAGAGGTTTATTTCCGCCTTGACCCCGATATGCGTTTGGGCTTTGATTTTACATGGCGCAAGGCAACAAATCCGGACTATGACCAAGAATGGATTGGTGGCAAATTTGTTCGCCAATATGGCCGTACGCAGTACATAGGGCACGTTGACTATGAATTTGAAAGCGAAGATTTTCAGGTCGGTGCGCAAATAAACATCTTGTTCTGATAAATTTTTCCCCGCGCGAATGCGGGGATTTTTCTTGTTATGTGTGTTGACAATTTTTGTTTTTGGACTATATTCTAAGCATGCAAGAAAAAGTTATTTTTGTTTTCCCAGGTCAGGGCGCGCAGTATGTTGGTATGGGCAAAGATTTATTTCATGAATTTGCCGTGGCGCGTTATACATTTCAACAGGTTTCTGATATTGCGCATCGTGATATTGCGGACATTTGTTTTAATGGGCCGGAATCTGAATTGAACAAGCCGGAAAATACATCACTGGGGACATTTGCGCATTCTGTTGCGATTGCCAGAATAGTAGAGGCGGAATTTGGTCGCCCCCTGTATCAGGTTGGGTACGCCATGGCGGGCCATTCAATGGGACAATATTCGGCGTTGCATTGTGTTGGCGCGCTGTCGTTTGCGGACGCGGTGCGGTTGCTGTCCGCGCGCAGTTCATATATGTCTATGACGGACAAATCAGGTGGCGGAATGGGGTGTATTGTTGGACTGGATCGCGCGGCGGTTGAAAACTGTTTGATGGCGGCAAATGGTCATGGGTATGCCGCAATATCAAATCATAATGCGCGTGATCAATTTATTATCAGTGGCCAAAACGATGCTTTGAACGCAGTGTTACGTGCGGCGTCGGATTCCGGCGCGCGATTGGCGCGACGATTGAATGTATCCGTGCCGGCGCATTGTGAATTGATGCGTGATGCGGGGCGTATGTTGCGCGCGCAGCTGGCGGTGACACCGGTGGATGCGCCAAAGACAAATTGGTTTTCAAATCAGACCGCGGCATTTATGTCCAATCCGATGGACGTGCGTGATGCATTGGCCGACCAGATGACGCATGGGGTGCGTTGGTTGGAAATTATGGAAAAGTTCCCGACGTATTCAATTACGCAATCATATGAACTGGGGCCGGGGGCGGTGTTATCTAAATTGATAAAGCGTGCGGACGTTGGTACGCGTGCGGCATCAACCGACAATATTGCGGGCGTGCGTAAAATGCTGGACGCGTTGGCGACGGGGCTGAACCACGTGCGGTAATTTTATTTTTTTGATGAATTTATTTTTTCGCGCAGTGTGTTCCAATAATCCAAACGCTTTTTAATTTCGCGTTCAAATCCGCGTTCCACGGGGGTATAGAATGTCTGGCGTGGCATGGATTCGGGGAAACAATTTTGACCTGAAAATCCAGACGCCGTATCGGGGTCATAAATGTACCCCGCGCCATATCCCATATTTTTCATCATTTTTGTCGGGGCGTTCAAAATGTTTTTTGGTGGCGGAACGCTGCCTGTGGCGCGGGCGGCGGCATACGCCGCATTTTGTGCGCGATAATTTCCAATACTTTTTGGCGCAGTGCCCAAATAAATTACCAGTTCGGTCAGTGCCAAGTCCCCCTCTGGACTGCCCATGCGTTCATACAGTTGCCATGCGGTCAATGCCATCTGCATTGCGTTTGGATCGGCCAGACCCACATCTTCCATTGCGAATCGTGCCAAGCGGCGGAACAGGTACATCGGATCTTGGCCTGATGTCATCATGCGCGCCGTCCAATACAGCGCGGCATCGGTGTCTGATGCGCGCAATGATTTATGTACGGCCGAAATCAGATTGTAATGTTCGTCACCCGATTTGTCGGACAGGGGCGCGCGCTTTTGTATCACGGAATCCAACGCATCGGGGTTCAGTTCCGTTTTGAAATTTGCGTTTATCAGGTATTCGATTGTGTTCAGCAAAAATCGTGCATCACCGTCAGAAATGTCCGCCAAATGATTACGGGCATCTTCGTTTAATGGTAATTTTTTTTCTGTAAATTTTTCTGCACGATTTATCAATTCCATCAAATCGTCGTGCGATAACCCCGACAATACCCCGACGTGACAACGCGACAGTAACGCGTTGTTCAAATTAAAACTGGGGTTTTCGGTGGTTGCGCCCATGAATACGACAGTGCCATCTTCTAGGTAAGGCAACAGGGTATCTTGCTGGGTTTTATTAAACCGGTGAATTTCGTCGATAAACAGTAATGTGTTGCGGCCCAAATTGCGATTTAGTTTTGCGGTTTCCATCGCCTTTTTTATATCGGCGGTGCCGGAAAATACCGCGGACATCGGTACAAAATCCATATCCACAGAATTTGCCAATGCACGTGCAATCGTCGTCTTGCCACACCCCGGCGGCCCCCACAAAATCAGGTTGGACAATTTATGATTATCAACCATGCGGCGCACCAGTCCGTTTTCCCCCAGCAGTTGGGTTTGACCGATAACTTCATCAATCGTGCGTGGTCGCATTAAATCGGCAAGAGGTCTGGTTTCGTCGGGCATAATTATGTTTTACTTTGATTTTATTTACTGTTTATTTTGTGGTATAATGATTGTATTAGAAAAAAGAGGGTTTATCAATTGGTAAATGATGATAAAAATTCCGAATTTACGTTGGCGGTTGCCAATCTGGCGGCGGCGGCAATGGCGGCAAATCCGGAACTGACCATGGCGGCGGCGGTTGCATCGGCGCGTGAAACATTGCGGGGGGCATCGGTGTCCCCGCGTCAAATTGCTGATTCCGTGCGTCCAGACAAAATTCAATGTCTGGAAGATGGCACGTGGCACGTTATGTTGCGTCGCTATATTCGCCGTAAATTTAACCTGACACCGGACGCGTATCGTGCAAAGTGGGGATTGCCGGCGGATTATCCTTTTGTTGCGCCGAACTATGCATCGCGTCGGTCAAAGATTGCCAAGAAGACCGGTTTGGGAAAATCAAAACAGGGAAAATAATATGTCGGAAAAATTCAGAAAAATCGTGCACAGTCCCGAAGAGGCGGCGAAAAAACTGCGTAAAAAAATTGGTGCAACGCGTCCGGTGGAATATGTCCGTGCGCGCGCCACAGGCGACAAATTAAATGCTGGTGCGGTTGCGGGTATTGCGGCGTTGGGTACGGCAAAGTGGTCGGCGTGGTTGGCGGCGGGCGGTACGCAATTTATGCTGTGGCTGGCGCGCGTGGCGGCATTGGACAATGCCATTTTGCGCCATATGGAAAAATCGGGCGCAGCCAAAGATGTGAAACTGAATAAGGACGGTACGGAAAATAAACTGTCCAAGTTCAGAAAAAAGAATCCAAATTTAGTTGCGCATTTGAAATGGTATTTTGCGTTATCACTCTTGGCGGGGGCGGGCGCGGCCACGATGAAATATGGGCCGGACATTGTGCAAACCGTTCAAGAACGGCGCGCCGAACGCGAGGTAGACGAGGCGCGTCGTGGGACGTATGCCGCGTATCTGGACAAAATGCAGAGTATAACGCCATTCTTGATTGCAGACCTGATTGCCAAAGAAGGGATTCATGTTGACAGTAATGGTATGCATGTGCCGTATAAAGATTCGCGCGGGGTTTGGACGATTGGTTTTGGTTCTACAATGTTGAAAGATAAAACGCCTGTGACAAAAAAAACAAAACCAATCACAAACGAAGAAGCGTACGAATTGGCGCGTTGGCATTTGGAAGCGGGCGAAACGTATTTTATCATGTACTGTTATGATGTGGCCATGCCAGATGTTGATATTTCGACGACCGAACGTGCGCTGGGGACGGGGTCGATTGTATATAATTCGTATTCTAAATTGATTGAAAATCCAAAGGCCAGAAATACCCGTGAACGTTTTGCGGCGTTGCGTGCGGATTTTGATGAATTTGGTTATGCGACCCCAGACAGTTTGATTTTGCAACGCTTTGCCCAGTATCCTGTGTTGGAAAAAGATGAAACGTCGTTTGGGCGTCAATGGTTGCATGGCGGCACGGCGGACATGCTGGGTGATAAACTGGGCGGATTCTTGGCTGGTGGTCGCGGTGTGCAATGGCGACGCTGGTTGGAGGCAGGGCTGTTCACCGGCGACATTACACCAAATATGTTGCTGGATTGTCCGGTAAACGGCATGTATGAGTTTTACAGATGCATGGACGAAGACAAAGAGGCGTTCTTTATTGGTGATAATTCAGAAAATCGTCGTGTCAATCGTGATACGTATGCCAAGTTTTATAAATGGTTGGAAAATCCAGTAAATAAAAGAGGACTATCGTTGGCGCGGTGGAAAAAGATTAGCGATTATCTGCCGCCTGATATTGTGGAACTGTGTCGCGGGGGAAAATGCGAATTGGGTAATCGCGAAATTGCCCGACATGTGCCAACGCTGGATACAGAAATTGGCAACACGGACAATATCGCGGTCAAGACGTATGTCTTGGAATATGATGAATTATATGCTGATGCGATTTCTTCGTACAAGGCAGGGGACTTTGCGGCGGCGGCGGAAAAATACACAAATATGTTGTCGCTGTATCCGAACAATGCGTTGTTGCGAAATGATTTGGCGGCGACGTACAATAAATTGGGTATGTACAACGATGCTATTACACAGGTGCGTGAAATTGTTCACCGTATTGGGGACAAGGGGCAATATGCGGCGGCGTACTATAATGCTGGGTTTGCGTATGAAAAACTGGGTAATCTGCAAAAGGCGTTGGCAAATTATAAACTGGCACTGGCAAATGGTAATCGTCGTGTACAGCGTGACATAACGCGTGTGCGTGAAAATATGAACAAAGTATCATCACAGGGCAAGCGTATGGCGTTTGGTGGTGCGCGCGCAAAATTGCAAAATAAATCGCGTGGCGATTTGCTGGTTTACGGAATTGAACACAAAGGTAATATGGCATGAAGGTCTGGGTAAATTACAACGATAATCGTTGGAAAAAATATAAAATTGATTTTGAAAAAATCGTGTGCATGGCGGCTGGCCCTGCATACAATGATTCAGAGGTTTCAATTACATTGACCAATGATGATGAAATTCATGCCTTGAATCGTCAATATCGTGGTATTGATAAACCGACGAATGTTTTGTCTTTTGAACTGGGTGATCCGGTGTTGCTGGGTGACATATATATATCATTGGACACCGTTGTGCGTCAGGCGGCGGACGCAAAAATATCTGTGGCGGAACATACCGCGCATATGGCGGTGCACGGCACATTGCACCTGATGGGCTATGACCATATTACGGACGCGCAGGCCGCGGTTATGGAACCATTGGAAATCAAGATTATGAAGAAATTGGGTTATAAAAATCCGTATGCAGACGACGCCGCACCGGCGTGCGACAATGAAAAATGCTGTGTCGGCAGTCGCCTGATTTCATTTTTGGAAAAATTCAAAATTCGTAAAAATGGCGTTGTGCAATATATTGCAATGGCAATATTGGGGTTGGCAGCATCATTTGGTTTTGCACCATTTAACATGTGGTGGTTGACCGCCATTTCCATTGGCGCGGCATATTATTTGATGGTGCGCGCGGCGGGCATCCGCGACGGGGTGGGGCGTCTGTGGTTGCGCGCGATACCGTTTGGCGCGGCATACAGCGTGGCAATGTTTTGGTGGACGTTGCATTCAATATATGTTGTGCCGGAATTGGCGGCACAATTTGCAATATGGACATTGCCGGCGTTGTTGGGGTTGGCGTTGTTTGGGGCGGTTGTATTTGTGTGGCCGTTTGTTCTGGCGATACGTACGCGCGTCGCGCCCGCCGCACGTCCATTTGTGTTTGCGGGATTTTGGACGCTGGTTTTGTGGTTGCGTGAATGGGTATGTACCGGTTTCCCATGGAATCCGATTGCAAACATCACATTGCCGATGCCGATTGTTGCAAATTCTATGGCGCTGTGGGGGGCACTGGGGCTGACATTTGTTGTGACGGGTGCGGTTGCCGGTGTGGTTGAATTTTTGCGTAACCGCAAAGTGTTTTTGCCGATGATTATTTTTATAATTCTGGCTGTATGTGGCGGTGCGTACGGTGCGCGTAATATTGCACTGTCAAATGCTGGGGCGGAAAGAGGTGCGGTAATGGTGCGTGTTGTTCAGCCCGCGCGGTCACAATCGGACAAGATTTCATATTCATCGCGCAATGACAGAATTGCCCGCGCAGTTGAAAATGTGCGCGGTTTGGTAACACTGGCAGATGCGGCATCCGCCCCAGATTTAATTGTTTTTCCGGAAACAACATATCCGTTTGCGATTGTGCCAAATGATACATTGGAAATGGCGGCGCAATTATCGCGACCGGTTATTATTGGTGCAACATATGCCCCCGCGTCGGGCGTGTACAATTCAATGGTTGTGGCGGCGGCAGACGGCACAGTGCGTGATGTGTATAATAAATCGCACCTTGTCCCATTTGGGGAATACAGTCCGTTTGGTATTATGCCGTCGCCGGCAAATTTGACGGCGGGGGCGGGGGAAACCACAATCACGGTGAATACCGCACATGGCGATTTTACATTTGCACCAGCAATTTGTTATGAAATTGTGTTTTCAGATTCATTGATTCCACGTGGTACAACACCGAATGCGATTATCAATATTACAAATGATACTTGGTTTGGGGCGACACCTGGAACGTATCAGCATCTGGATATGGTGCGTCGTTACGCAATCGAAAGTGGTTTGCCGGTTATTCGTGCAAACTATTCTGGAATCAGTGCGTTTGTTGGCGCAAATGGTGAAATAATTTCATCGTTGGACATTGGGGTTGCCGGTACAGTTGATGGATTTGTATGGGGCGCGCATATGACGCCGTATCGTGCGATTGGTCGCAATGGCTGGTTGATAATCATATTGGCGTTTGCGGGGGTTGCGTCCGTACTGTTTAACAAAAAATACCGGTAAACACCGGTATTTTTATTTATAATTTTTCAAAATCCAAACGCGAATTGCAGATGACAGATTGCGCGACCCGCGCGTGCGGTCAATCTGGTTTATAATTCCGCTGGGGGTTGTGTTACGCGTCGCGGCGATTTCATGCAGGGCGTCGATAAATTCTTCTTCCAGTGAAATACTGGTGTGATGGCCCGACAAAGATACAGATATTTTTTTCATGTCTTAAATTTTCCCCGCGATTAAACAGTCCTGCATTGCGCGCACGCCATCGTCGTATTTGCGCAAAACCGATAAATTCAAATTGTCCAGCATAACGCATGTGCCAAAACTGTCAAATGCAAACCAGAACAAATCATTACGGCCAAATACCGTCAAACCGCGCAGGCGCGGATTGCCCGCCAATTCGCGATTGATGTTCACAATGTCTGGGATTGGATAACGCGCGCCACGTGAAACCTCGGTCGGGCCAAAGATATAACCCGAACCCAAATTTATTGCGCCAGATGCGCCGTACAAATCAATCATAAATTTTGGCAACATTGCCGCGCGCATATTCTGTAATGCCATATTGGCCAGCATCAGTGCATTGTGCGGGGCGGGCGCGGAAATGATTGCACCACGTGATTTCATTGCAGACAAAAATTCATCAATGGGTTGTGACATCGCTTACTCCATACCACGGGATTGCGCCATTGCCGCGGCCAGTTGTGTCAATCTGTCTTCGGTTGCGTTGCCACCATCGCCACCACCGCCCATATGTGCGGGAACAAAAACCTTCTTTGATGGATTGGGCAGCCAAATCATTTCATTGCCGGATTGTTCGATAATAAATCTGTCCATATTATGTGCGAATGGAAACGTTGCACATAAAAACATATTGTCGGGGGAAATTGCACCGCCCCACATCATCGGTATGCGAAATCGCACCGACAGGTTTTCTGGCATGCGCGTTCCCATAATCAGACCCATAAATTCATTCTGGGTTAAATTCATGAATGCCAGTGTATCAACCGAATCGGTCAGTGATTCCATAAATGCATGCACGGCGGATTTGTACCGCGCGAACCAGTCCGCGTCAACATGCGCCGCAACCGGACGGTGACATACCAATGGAATGTCGTCCAGATTCAATTCGCGTGCGCGGCGTTGCGCTGTATCTTGTGACCACTGCATCAAATCTTGCCTATGTAATTTATAACGGTATCGATGTATTCAGAATATGCGTTAAAGTTTTCCGTGTCGTCAGTCGTTGTGGGTGGTGTATTCTGGCGCGTGGCGACATACTGGCGCAATTCATCGATTGAATGAAATACCAAAATATCATTATGTTCAGATGTCGCATCGTCGCGTGCGTCCAGCACAAATCCGGTTACATTTATCGTGATATTTTCCAGTGTGTCGACAAAGACCGATGTCATTTTATCAATCGCCGCACGCATATCAGATACCCGTGCGCCATTTGCGCCCAGCCATAATGCCTCGTTCGTGCCGATTGCCAACAGCGGTGTCTTTATGCCGCCAATGCGGGTGGGCGTTTTAATGGTATATCCAGCATTTATAAACACCTGTTGAATATCGGCGTTTGTTGCCGCAACCGCGACAGGGGTGTCGGGTTGTGCACCGTTTGGTGTGGACATTTGTGTGGGCTGCGTCGCAAATGAAATTGTATTCAGACGTGCAGGGCGCATGTCGGCCGATGGGCCGTTTTGCGCCGGTGCGGTTGGCGCGGCCGATGGCGCGATTGCTGGGGACGAAATCTGTTGATGTTGCGGTGTTGTATTTTGTTGTGGGGCAGTGTCGTGATTTTTTGATACGCGCATAATGGGCAGGCGAATTTTACGCAGGCGTGGTCGCATAATTAAATACAGCCCCACAATCATCATAAAAACAATAACGACAAATGAAATGTAAAACAGTGGTTTGACGGGTGTCTGTATCGCCTGAATATACGCCAAATATTGCCAATGTGCGGACGACAATATGTTAAATCCAAACATTGTGTTGAACCAGAAACAGGCCCCCAGCGTCATCGCCAGCAGCCACAACAACCCAAGCAACATATTATCAATTCTGCGTTTCATTTGGCTTTTATTATAGCATATTTGTGATAAAGTAAAAAGCGTAATGATTGATACGGACGATATTCTTGGACATATTGGTGCGGCGGCGGGCATTTGGTGCGCGGCCGATACCGATACGCCTGATTTGGCGGCGGCGGCCGATTTGGTTGTGGCGCGTGGATTGCGTGATATTTCGGTTGCGCCCGCGGCTGTGCCGATTGTGTGGCCGTGGTTGGAACATACAAATGTTCAAATTGCCGCGCGTTTTTACCTGTCGCCCGCGTCGCGTGTTGCCACATTTGACGATGTGTCAGACATTGCCGCACGAATAAATTTGGCGTTCAAACAGGGCGCATCTGTGGCCCAGGTGTTTATGCGACTGGTCGATGTTGCGCCATTTGTTCAGAACCTGTCCCCGATTCGTTCAGACCTGTTTTTTAACAAGGATTTGGTTATTGGGTTAAATATTGGTGAAATTGATGCATCAGATTGGGTGGAATTGATTGAAAACCTGAATCAAATCGGTGCGTCTTTGTTGTTGGTGTTGCCACAGGATCGTGGGTTAAAGTCCGATTTTGTTGGTCGCGTGTATGGTGTGTTGGACGGGCCGATTGAAAAATTTAATGGCGCGCTGCATTGGTATCTGGGGGCGGGGCAATCCCGCGCAGAACAGGTGGTGCGTTTGGCCACCGCGATGCAGCCCCAGATTATGCCGCGCCTAAAATTCTGGGTTATGTGAACCCGTGGTCAGTACCAGATATTTTGGTGCGGCTGTTTCTGCCATGTTTTTATGCTGGTAACGCGTCACAATCGTTTCAATGTCGGGCGTGTGCATATGCATGCCAGATTCGCGCGCACGTTCGGTTATCCAATCGAAATATTCCCAGTGATCCGTGCCGATAATGATTTCGCCGTCATCGCACAGGTGCGACGCCAGCATTTTTATAAATTCTGTTTGTAACAGCCGGCGTTTTTCATGCTTTGCCTTGGGCCACGGGTCGGGGTGCAGAATCCAAATCTGGTTAAATTTCATATTGCCTGTGCGCAGAAAATCACGCACATCATCGGGGTAAATGCGAATATTTTTGTATTCTGGCAGAATTTCATTCGTTTTTTCATTTGTCATTGCACCCAACAGGGCTGCAACACCATTCATAAACGGTTCTGCGCCAATAATAAGTGCATCGGGGTTATGAATTGCCAAATCGCGCACGTGTTCACCCGCGCCAAATCCGATTTCCAGAATGTTAAATTTGCCGTTTTTTTCGTCGTTTTTTGCAAAAATAGCCGGCAACACATTGTCCAGCAAGTGTTGCTTGCGTGCAGACAGTTTTTTGCCGTGCCGGCGGCCAAAAGTTCTTATTTCTTGTTTTTCCATATATTTAGTATAGAATCCGATATGTTATAAAACAAGGTAAATATCATGGCAGAGTTCCCACGGGTCATATCGGCCGGTGATTTTCAGTTGGAAAAAATTGCGCCAACGTTTGAAAACGCGCGCGCTGTTTTTGCATTGATTGATGGACAACGTGAATATTTGCGCCAGTGGTTTGATTGGGTGGACACCACCATCAGTCCCGAGACCGCATACCCATTTATGCAACGCACGTCAAACACGGATAATGGTAATTATTACATTGTGCAATCGGGGCGCGTGATTGGTTCGGTCGGTGTTGATTACAATGAACGACGCAAAAGTGGCGAAATAGGATACTGGTTATCCCGCGATGCGACGGGGCGGGGAATTATGACACGCGCGGTGGGTGTGCTGGAACAATACGGCTTTGATGCACTGGGGTTAAACAGAATTGAAATTCATGTGGATACTGAAAATCAGCCATCCCAGGCGGTGGCCGTGCGTGCGGGATACACGCGCGAGGGTGTGTTGCGTAAATTTATGCTGTTGCATGGCGCGCCACGTGATATGGTTGTGTTTTCAAAAATAAAATCGGAATTTGGAAAAGGAAAATAGAAATGCGTAATGGATTGTCAGCTGATTTAATCGCGCGCGTATTGGGCGCGGCACCAAAATATACGTTGGACGAATTAGAAGAAAAGTTCCCGCCACGTGCATTGCCAGATGGTGCTTTTGTGACACGTTTTGCACCCAGCCCGACAGGATTTATGCATTTGGGCGGTCTGTATGGTGCGCTGGTTGATTGCAAGTTGGCGCGTGATACGGGTGGCGTATTTATGTTGCGTATCGAAGATACCGATACCAAGCGTGAGGTTGCGTCCGCCGTTGATATCATTGTTGATTCAATGCATCGGTTCGGTTTGGAATATAACGATGTGCCGGAATACGGCCCATACTATCAATCGCAACGTCGTGATATTTATCACAGTGTGGCGGCAGATTTATTGGCGCGTGGGTTGGCGTATCCGTGCTTTTTAACCGCCGATGATATGGAACAAATTCGCACAAATCAAAAGAATGCGGGTTTTGCCACGGGTATCTATGGTGAATTTGCGCGCGATCGTGATTTGACCGAAGATGAAATTGCGGCGCATTTGGACAATGGTGATGTGCCAACGATTCGTTTGTATTCGTTGGGTGACCCGTCAAAGCGTATTTTCTGCAAGGACGCAGTACGTGGTTCAATTGGATTCCCAGAAAATAACGAAGACATTGTTCTGATTAAATCAAACGACAGATTGCCAACATATCATTTTGCGCATTTGGTTGATGACCACTTTATGCGTACAACGCATGTTGTACGTGGCGAAGAATGGTTGCCGTCATTCCCGCTGCATGTGCAGTTATTTCGTATGATGGGCTGGACGCCGCCGATGTATATTCACACATCGACGATTGACAAGATTGATGCGGAAACTGGCAAACAGCGCAAGTTATCCAAGCGCAAAGACCCAGAGGCGAATGTTGCGTTCTTTCTGCAAGATGGTTGGCCAACGGCGGCGGTGTTGGAATATTTGGGCAATATCGCGGCATCGGGATATGAAGAGGCCAAATCCAAAGGGCAGGTTTCGTCCATATGGCAATACCCACTGCGCGTGAAAAAGATTCCTATTTCAGGTGCACTGTTTGATATGAAAAAATTGGAATGGTGGGCACGTGAATATATTGCAACATTGTCTGTGCCTGATTTGGTGCGTTGTGTTACAGATTGGGCAAATGAATACGGCAATGATGTGCAAAAAATGCAGGTTCAAAACCCGCAGTATCTGGCGGCAATGCTGGGGATTGAACGCGATAATCCAAAGCGTATTCGCAAGGACTTTATCACGTGGGCACAAACCTTGGGCGAGGTTGCGTATTTCTGGGACGCGTTGTATGCCAAAAATACAGAATTTGAATTTAACCGTGATGTCTTGGCGGAATTTTTGAAAACATATAATGCGTCAGATGACAAAGACACATGGTGGAACAAGATTGTCGCGATTGCAGCAGCGGCGGGCGTTAAAAATGGCGATGTTGCAATGAATTTGCGCGTGGCGATAACAGGACGCACAAATACGCCCGACCTGTATTCTGTGATGCAGGTAATGGGTGGCGATATGGTTGAACGCAGAGTAAAGGAGATTATAAATGGTTAAAACAAAAAAACATTCGCGGGCCGAGGTTAAACAAGTAAAACGCGATGAACGTGGTGGACATTTATTGCGCATATTGCGTGCAACGGGATTGTTCCGTTGGGAACGCCCCAGCACAAAATGCGAAGAGGCATTGAATATTTTAACACACGGAATTGGTATTGGTTTGGCGATTGCTGGGCTGACACTGTTGGTTGTGTATGCGGCGTTGGCGGGTAATGCATGGGCGATCGTATCGTGTGCGATTTTTGGTTTGACAATGTTCACATTGTATTTCGGATCAACAATGTGTCATGCGACCATTGGTAAAAAGGGCGAATGCTTCTTTGAAGTATGGGACAGTGTTGCCATCTATGCCTTGATTGCCGGCACATACACACCGTTTATGTTGGTGAATTTACGTGGACCTATTGGTTGGACGGTGTTTGGTATTTTGTGGGCGATTGTGATTTTTGGCGCATTTATGAAAATTCGTAATCCAAAGCAGCAACCAAAATGGATGGTGTTGTTGTATCTGGTTATGGGGTGGACATTGCTGTTTATTTTGCCGGCAATGATTCGTAATATTCCAGCGCGCGGCATGTGGTTTATTTTGGCGGGTGGACTGTCATATTCTGTTGGTGTGATATTCTATCTGTGGCGCAGATTAAAATTCTCGCACGCAATATGGCACTTGTTCGTAATTGGGGGCAGTGTGTGCTTCTTTTTCGCGGTGCTGTTTGGTTGCATTATTGATTACTAATAAAAATGCCGGTTCGCCGGCATTTTTTATTGATTTTTGTATGATATAGTCATAGAATACATGGGACATGAAAGAATTTATGATTATTTTGACATTCACAACCACTACAACAACCCCCGCGGGGGTGTAATTTCTATTTGCGGTTTTGACCGCGCAATGCAATAATCAAACAAAACAAAAACAACAAAAACCAAAGTAAGAAAGGTTTATAATTATGTCATATCCAATCGAAACGATTCGTCATTCGCTGGCGCATGTTATGGCGGCGGCGGTTCAGAAACTGTATCCAGATGTAAAATTCGCGGGCGGGCCGGCCATTGAAAACGGCTTTTACTATGACTTTGATACAGAACACAGATTTTCCGAAGAAGATTTCGAGAAAATCGAACATGAAATGCATGCGCTGATTAAATCCAATGGCCGCTTTGAACAGCGTAATGTCAGCTTGGACGAAGCAAAACAGTTGTTTGCCAACCAGCCATATAAAATGGAATGGTTGAATGAATACGATGCCGCAGGCGAAGCATTGTCGATTTACACGTTCCGCGATTTTACCGATCTATGCCGTGGGCCACACGTTGAATCATCAAAAGATTTGCCACGTGATGCGTTCAAGATTCGCAATGTTGCCGGTGCATACTGGAAAGGGGACGCGAAAAATAAAATGTTGCAGCGTATCTATGTTGATGCATTTGCAACAAAAGAAGAATTGGAACAGCATTTGAAGAATGTGGCCGAGGCCGCCGCGCGCGACAACCGCAAATTGGGCAAAGATATGGATTTGTTCCACTTTGAACCAGATTATGCCCCGGGTGCGGTGTTCTGGCACGACAAGGGTTACAAGATTTATCGTCGCCTGATTGAATACATTCGTGGCCGTCAGGAACGGGCAGGGTATTTGGAAATTTCCACCCCGTCTGTTATGGACAGATCATTGTGGGAACGCAGTGGCCACTGGGCAAAATATGGTGAACATAACTATTCTGGCAAAACCCAAGATGGTAAAACATTCTGTGTAAAGCCGATGTCATGTCCAGGCGGTATGTTGGTGTTTGGTCAGGGTATTAAATCGTACAAAGATTTGCCAATGTATCTGGCCGAATTTGGCAAGGTGAATCGTTACGAGGCCGCAGGGGGTTTGTCTGGTCTGATGCGCGTGCGTGAATTTACACAGGACGATGCGCATATTTTCTGCACCGAAGAACAGTTGGAGGCAGAGGTCGTAAAAATCTTGCGCTTTATCAAAGATATTTATGGCAAGTTTGGTTTTGACAAGATTTCAATGAAATTGGCAACCCGCAAAGATTCTGAATTTCGTATTGGTTCAGATGAAATTTGGGACAAGGCCGAAGGCGCATTGAAACGCGCATTGGACGACAATGGTATTGAATACGAAATTGCCGAAGGCGACGCCGCATTCTATGGCCCGAAAATCGATAACTATCTGAAAGATTCCATGGGCAGAATTTGGCAGTGTGGTACGGTTCAGTTGGATATGAATTTGCCAGAACGTTTTGATTTGTCTTATGTTGGCGAAGATGGCGAAAAGCATCGTCCAATTATGTTGCACCGTGCAATGTTGGGTTCGATTGAACGCTTTATGGGAATCTTGCTGGAATCAACCGGTGGTAATTTGCCATTGTGGTTGTCCCCAGAACCAGTTGTCGTTGCGCCAATTTCAGGCAAGGTTGCGGAATACGCAACAATGGTTGCCGATGAATTGCGTAATGCGGGCGTGTGGGCGCGTGCCGATTTGCGTGACGAAAAGGTCAACTACAAGATTCGTGAACTGTCGTTAGCGAAAACACCGGTTATTGCGGTCGTTGGCGAAAAAGAAGCGGCAGACAAGACCGTAACGTTGCGCCGTTTGGGTGTGGACAAACAGGAAACAATGCCGTTGTCTGAATTTATCGCCCAGATGGTTGATGCGGTAAAGATGCCACGATAAGATGAAAACAAACATATGGCGCGCGGTTTTATGCGCGCCATACTTGTGCAAGAAAGAAAAGGGCAGGAAATGAAAAAAGTATTTTTATTATTGGCGATTGCGGCGATGCCAGCAATGCTGACGGCGTGCGCGCGCACATGTGAAACAGAACCGATTGTAGAGGAAAATCATAAACTGATTGTGCCACCACATTTTGGTCAAATGCCTAAATAATTTCGTCATATATTCTTTGTGAATTGGCTTTTTTATGATATAATTGTCGCAAAGAACTATGGGGGGATTTCCTGATGAACGAAGATAACAACAATTTGGATTTATTGGATTTAGACGATGCAAATGATGTGGACGCATTGCCTGATGCAACGCCGTTTGCCACACCACGCCCGAAAAAGCCATGGTTGCTGATGGCGGTGGGTGTCATCGTGATTATTTTGGCGACATATATTATTGTTCGTACGGTTGGTGGAAATTCTTCGTCATCGATAGAGGTTGACTTGGACGCCCCAGCGGTAATTGTTGATGATGGTTCGCTGAATGTACCACCGCGTCCGGAAGATGCACCGGCGATGCCAGTGGCGGTGCAACCCGCACCTGTGCCAGCCCCAGCGGCACAACCGGCAAAGCCAGCACCCGCGCCACAACCGGCGGTTGCCCCAGTTCAGGAAACAGTTGGAACACCAGTTCGCGTTGTCGAAGACAGAAAGACCGTGACATTTAATCCTGATAAACCAGTGGCAGCAAAACCAGTGGCAAAGCCAAAGGCCGCCGCAAAACCAGCGGCAAAAGCGGCACCGAAAAAGGTTGTAAAACAACAGGTTGCCCCAGCGCATGGTGGTTGGTATGTTCAGTTTGGTTCATACAGCACCCGCGCATTGGCCGAGGCCGCACAGCGCAAGATTCAGGCCGGTCACCAGAGTTTGTTTGCTGGCAAACAGTTTGTAATCTTGGCGGCACAGTTGCCGAATGGAAAAACTACATACAGATTGCGTATCGCGTTTGCCTCGGCGGCCGATGCGAATGGATTCTGCCGTAATGCAAAATCCGATGGTCTGGATTGCTATGTTGCAAAATAATAAGGTAAGGGGAATAAAATGTTAGGACGTTTTGGCTGGGCTGAAATTTTACTGATTGTCGTGCTGGTTATGATTTTGTTTGGCAGCGCGAAAATTCCATCGATTATGAAAAATCTGGCCGATGGTATAAATGTGTTCAAGAAAGAAATGAAGACCACGCCAGCCGATAAAGCACCGGTTGTAAAACCCGCTGTGAAAAAGCCAGCGGCAAAGAAAGCCACCACACCAAAGAAAGCGGTTGTCGCGAAAAAAACGGTTAAAAAAGTGGCTAAAAAGGTTGCAAAATAATTAAAAGCGCGCGAGGTTTTCGCGCGTCTTTTTATGCAAATAAAAAACGCGGACAATTTTGTCCGCGTTTGTTTCTTACTGTCTGCGCTGTTCGTATTCTTCTTGTTCTTCGACCGTCATGGTTGCCAATGGGCGCGCCATCATACGGTTCAGACCAATTTCATCGCCAGACACAACACTGTACCCATATGTGCCGTTTTCAATGCGATCCAATGCGGCATTGATTTTGCGCAACAGGTTATTGTCGCGTTCAGACATGCGCAGATTCATTGTGATATCTTGTTCATATGTTGCATTATCCGAATCGTCACCGACACCGGCGGCCTCGGTCTTTTCGGCCAAACGTACCGCACTCAGAACCGAATCGCTGTCGTGCATCAGTTCTTCTTTTTGTGCCATCAACATTTGATAAAAGTACGCCAACTGTTGTTCGCACATGTATGGTTCGGACTTTTTCGGTGTATATTTTGGTGGTAATTCCAATGTCTTGTAATTTTTCTTGGCCGCCATTTGTTACCCCTTTAATTCATGTATCCATTGTGTCAGTGTATCTGCGTCCATCAGGCCAGAGCGTGCCTCTATCAATTCGCCGCCCTTGAATGCCAGAACACTGGGAATGCTGCGAATGCCATATTTCGCAGGTGTACGTCGATTCGCCTCGTCAATTTCGAATTTTACAAATTTGACATCAGGAATCTCGTCAGAAACTGTTTCAAAAATAGGACCAAACATACGGCAAGGGCCGCACCAAGATGCCCAGAAATCAACCAGTGTGATACCGCCACCCAACATTGAGTCAAAGTTTGTGTCGTTTGCGTGTTCCAAAGCCATCTTTTTCTCCTTAGTTATTGATATTCTGGGCAAGTGTATTATAATCAAGACAAAATGCAAGAGAAAACATATAAAATGAATAAAATCATATACTTAGATGCGGCCGCGTCCGCACTGAAACCAGAATCAGTGATTCTGTCCGAAGAATCATTCCTGCGTGATATGTATGCGAATGCGGGGCGGGGGATTTGCGCGCGCGCTATGGCGGTTGATGAAATGGTTGCGGCGACGCGTCGCGCGGTGGCGGAATTTATGAATGCCGCGTCGGACAATATTGTATTTACGTCGGGCGCGACCGATGGGTTAAATCGCGTGTGTCGTATTATTGGTGGCACGCCAAATTTGCGCGTGGGTGTGTCGGCGTTGGATCATCACAGTGCGCGCTTGCCATGGGTGGCGGCGGGTTGTGATATCATAGAGTGCCCATTGGACGCCGCGATGAATATTGATGTGCACGCCATACCAAATGTTGATGTGTTGGTTATAACCGCGATGTCAAATGTGATGGGGCGCGCGCAAGATGTTGCGGCGATTGTGCGTGCGGCGCGTGAAAAAAAATCAAATGTTATAACCGTTGTTGATGCGGCGCAGTATGTTGTGCATGATGAAATTGACGTTGCAGATTGGGACGCGGATTTCGTATGTTGGTCGGCGCACAAGATTGGTGCTGATACCGGATTGGGTATAATGTACATTAAAAATCCGAATCGGTTTCGTCCGGACAAATTTGGTGGCGGAATGGTAAATCGTGTGAATGCAGACGGCACGTTTACCGTGCAACCAGCCCCCGATTGTTGGGAGGCCGGAACATTACCATTGACCCAGATTGCAGGACTGGCCGCCGCAATCGAAGATATTTCGTTGCATCGTCCCGATACGACATTGATAAAATATATGTATGACGCGTTGTCGAAAAATCCGCGAATTAAAATTCTGACATCGCGTGATGCGGCAATTTTGTCGTTTATCATATCTGATATGCATGTGTTGGATTTCGGGGCGTTGGTTGGTGCGCGGGGCCTGTGTTTGCGCGTGGGAAATATGTGCGCAACATGGATTCACAATCATTTGGGCATTACGGGCAGCGCGCGTTTGTCGGTTGGTTCTTATAATACAATGTCTGATGCGGCGCGTGCGGTTGATATTATAAATAGTGTGGTGAAATAAAATGGCATTTACACGTGATGATATTGTTGCGGCGTTAAAGACGGTCTTTGACCCAGAAATTCCGGTGAATATTTGGGACATGGGTTTGGTGTACGATATTGCGATTGATGACGCATCTGTTGTAATCAAAATGACGTTCACCAGTCCGACATGTCCCATGATGGAAGAATTATTGGAACAGGTACGTGACGTTGTCCAGCGTGTCACGGGTGATGTGCCCGTGCGTGTTGATTTGGTATGGACGCCCGCGTGGGATTTATCGCGTATGTCGGACGCGGCGCGCATAGAATTGGATTTAACAGAACACGGGTGGTAATTATGACGTTTGAACAAATCAAAGATATGTTGGCAATGGTGGACGCGTCCGCCGACAAATTGGAAATGGTGATGGATTTGGGTGCGCATATGCCGCCACCGCCAGCGGACGCGGTGTGCGGTGATATTATTGGTTGCGCATCACATGCCGAAATCTGCCGCGTGGGCAATCACTTTTACGGGCGCGCCGATTCGGCACTGGTGCGTGGTATTGTTGCGATTATGACCGCGATGGTGGACGGACACAGTCCGGACGAGATAAAGAAGATGGATTTGGCGGGCATGTTTTCTGCGCTGGGGCTGCCACTGGGGGCGGGGCGGTTAAATGGCGTAAATTCTATGATTCGTTTTTTACAGAATTTGTGATACACTGTTCGGCATAGAGGGGGCGGTAATGAACGAAGACGAGAGAATGTTCAAAATAGGATTGTGGTCGTTGGTTGCGGTAATCATACTGACAACCGGATTGCAGGTTTGCTATCGCACCCAAAATTCTGCACGTAATCGTGTGCGTCGCCAAATTGTCCAGACGCAACAGGAAATTGCCGCACGTCAGGCGAACTTTGCATCATATGTCAGACCGGAAATTTTACGCAATTCGGTTGATGCCGTCAGCCCAAAGGTAGAGGTTATAAGTTTTCATAAAAGCGTTTCCATTGATGATTTGCCGATGCGGGACGTCGCGGACGATAAATAAAAATGTTTGATGTTGGACACGATATTTCAAAGTACAGTTTTATTGGCGGGGCCGAAAACAAACGCGGCTATGGGCGTCTGCGCGTAGTGTATGGGTTCTTTGTTTTCTTGCTGTGCATATTTGCGGCACGAACATTATATCTGGGGATTCAGGGAACAGATCGTACGCGTAATGCGGGGGCATCGGGTAACTGGGTGGTCAGCCGCGCGGACATCGTGGACAGAAATGGTGACATTCTGGCAAAAAATATTGTATCTGGACATATTCAAATTTTCCCAAACAGAATAAAAGAGAAAGACAAGGACAAAGCGGCGAACCTGATACATCAAATTCTGCCATATCAATATAGTGTGTCGGACGCGTTGAAACTGGTAAATTCGGGGCGCGGTTTTATGTATCTGCAAAAATTCGCCAGTGAAAACCAACGCAAGGCGGTTATTGATGCACGTATTGAGGGGTTAGAGGTCAAGCAAGTTCAAACCCGTAAATACCCAAAGCGTCGTTTGTTTGCGCATGCGGTTGGTTTTGTCAGCGAAGATGACCAAAATAATCAACGTGGCCAAGAAGGGGCAGAACGCACATATGATGCATACTTGCGCGAAAATACTGCGCCGTTGCGTCTGTCGCTGGATTCGCGTATTCAATCGGTGTTTTATGAGCAATTATCGGCGGCAATGCAAAAATATCAGGCAAAATCTGCGATGGGTATGCTGATGAATTCGCGTACGGGTGAAATGTTGGCAATGGTGTCTTTGCCAGATTTTGACCCCGAAATCAGAAACAAAGAAATCAGCACGAATATTAAATTCCGGCCGATGGGCGATTCGTATGAAATGGGGTCGATATTCAAAATCTTTAACACCGCCATGGCGATGGAAAACGGTATTACAAAAGAATACTATGTCAAAGAACCGTTCAAGATTTATGATAAACGTGGTCGTGTGGCCAAGGCCGTGCACGACGTGCGCAGTTTCAAACCACCGCGTCCGTATTTGTCGGTCGAAGAAATTATGTTGCATTCTTGCAACGTTGGCAGTGCGCAAATTGCGCTGGATCTGCCCGATGGCACGCAGCAGGAATTTTTCCATCGCCTGCATTTTGATGAACCATTGAATTTGGAATTTGGGCGCACGGCGCGTACGCATTTGCCGCAACGCTGGTGGCCGGTTGAACGTGCAACCATGTCATATGGGCACGGTATATCGGTGACACCGATGCACGTGTTGTTGGCGGTCAATGCGATGACAAATGGCGGAATATATATTTACCCGACGCTGCAAAAACGTGATGTTGGTGCGGTTCGTGGCCAGCGTGTTTTGTCGCCAGAAATATCGGCGCGTCTGCGCGGGATTATGTTGCGCGTTGCCGAAGAAACCAGTGGTCGTAAATCACGTGTTGCCGGTATTCAGATTGGTGGTAAAACCGCCACCGCGGAAAAGTACACAAATGGTCGCGTGGACAATAAGCGTAACCTGACGGCGTATGCGGCAATCTTTCCTGCGGCCGCGCCCCAGTATGTGATGCTGGTCATTTTGGACGAACCACACGGTACGTCTGAATCATGGGGGTTGCGTACGGCGGCGTGGAACGTTGTGCCGACAACGGGAAAAATTCTGGACAGTATACTGCCGTTGCTATTTGAATAATTTTCGATTATAATACTCTTGATAATAAAAAAAGAGTATAGCGTGAGAAAGGTTGTTGATAAATCCATGCTGGGACGGGCATGGGTGGTGGCGACGTCGAATGACGACGCCATCGGTGCAGATAATTTAGTAAAAAAAATCTTGGTTACCCGTGGCATTGCCGATGCCGCGTCCCAGGAACGCTTTCTGAACCCCAGTATCAAGGAATATATGCCAGACCCGTCTGTGTTGCGTGATATGGACGTGGCGGCGCGCGTAATTGCGGACAGCATTTTACATGGGAACAAAATTGCAATCTATGGTGACTATGACGTTGATGGGATTACGTCGACGGCGATTTGTATTAAATCGTTGCGTGCGTTGGGTGTTGATTGCATGTGGCATTTGCCCACGCGCGAGGGCGAAGGATACGGTCTGAATCCACAGGCGATTGATGATATTGCGGCGGCGGGCGCGAAACTGATGATAACGGTGGATTGCGGTATATCAGGTGCGGCGGACGTCGCGCATGCATATGATATTGGAATGCAGGTTGTTGTTACCGATCACCATTCGCCCGATGCTGAATTGCCAGTGGCGGCGGCCGTGGTCAATCCAAAGCGTGTGGACGATACATCGGGACTGTCATATTTGGCGGGCGTTGGTGTTGCGTTTATGACAATGGTTGCGGTGCGGCGTGAATTAAAAAATCGCGAATTGTCGCCCGATATGCGCGCGCGCGTTGATAAATTGGACTTGATGGAATTTATGGATTTGGTCGCGTTGGGTACGATATGCGACACGATGCCGTTGGTGGGACTGAACCGCGCGTTTGTGGCAACGGGACTGAAAATACTGGAACAGAAAAAAAATCTGGGGTTGCGCACATTGATGGGTGTGGCTGGCATCAAGCATGCGTCGGTATATGCGGCGGGGTTTGCGTTGGGGCCGCGTCTGAATGCGGCGGGACGTCTGGATTCGGCCGCGCCAGCGTTGGAATTGTTGCTGACGGACAATCCATTGATTGCAAATGATTTGGCAAATAAATTGCATCATATGAATCAGGAACGTATCGATATTCAAAATGCGATTATGTTGCGCGCCAGCGAGCAGGCCGAACAATCTTGTCGTGCCGGTCGGTGCAGTTTATTTGTGTGTGGTGATAATTGGCACGGCGGTGTTATGGGGATTATTGCGGGGCGGTTGAAAGATAAATATAATTTGCCGTCGTGTGTGGCGACGCGTGGGCCAGATGGCGTTATAAATGGTTCTGGGCGTTCGATTGCCGGAATTGATTTGGGACATATTATACATCAGGCATTGGCCGCTGGCGTTATATCAGAGGGGGGCGGGCATGCCGCCGCCGCGGGATTTTCGTTGAATGCAGAAAACGAAGACGCATTTCGCGAATTTCTGGAACGCGCGGTCAGCGAACAATTAAATGGCCAAGTGCCCACATGTGAAATCGTGGCGGATGCCGAACTGGACGCGGGCGCGGCAACAATGAAACTGATTTCTGCGCTGGACGCACTGGAACCATTTGGTCAGGGAAATCCAGAACCGACATTGATTTTGCATGGCGCGATGTTGCGTTTTGCAACCATTATGGGGGGCGGGGCGCACCTGCGCGGGTCGGTTGCAACCAGTGGTGGCCAGTTGGCTTTTGTTGGATTTAATTTGGTTGGAACGCCAGTTGGTGATTTTTTACTGGACGATGCAAACACAAACACTACAATAACAATGCTGGGCAAACTGAAAGAAAACGAGTATAACGGCCGCAAGAGTGCGCAGTTCTTTGTCGAAGATATTGCGGTTGGACAGGGTATATAGATGGACGAAAATCTGAAAAATTTTGCCGAAAAAATCAAGGCAGCGCGCAGCGTTGCAATCTTTGCACATAAAAATCCAGATGGCGATGCGTTGTGCAGTGTTTTGGCATTAGCGCGATTGATTGAACTGAATTTTGGACGTCGTCCGATTTGTGTATATGATGGAAATATTCCAGATGCGTTGGACAATGTGCCCGACAGACACAGAATCCAATTTTACCAGCGTATTGATTTATCGCGTCCGTTTGATGTTGCGATTGTTATGGATTATGGTACGGCACGCAATATTGGGGGCCCGTCCCAAATTCTGGAAAATGCAAAATATACGATTGAAATTGATCATCATATAAATGACGCGCATGTGGCGGAAATGTGCATCGACGACGATACGGCGGCGGCCACGGGTGAAATTGTATTTCGAATGATGGACGCGTTGTCGTGGACGGCGGACGTGGACGTTTTGAATCTGTTGGCGGTGGCAATATTGACCGACACCGGGTTCTTTAAGTTTGTGCGTGCGGGGCGTGGTGATGCGTTGCGTATAATGGCACGATTGGTTGATGGTGGGGTAAACATTGCCACACTGGCAGATGGCTTGAATAACAAACCACGTCGTGCGGTTCAGACCGAGGCCGCCATTGTTTCAAACGCGGAATTTCTGCGTCACGGAAAAATCGCGTTGGCCACGGTTGAAAAGAAAGATTACAAGCATCTGGACGGGCGTGGTGAATTGATTTTGAATTTGTTGGCGCAAATCAAGGGCGTTGAACTGATTGCGCTGTTAAAGCAACAGAAAGAAAATCAAATTGGTGTGTCACTGCGTGGGCGTATGCACCCCGTGGATCATATTGCATCTGCGTTGGGTGGGGGCGGGCACACGTATGCCGCCGGCGCGGTTGTTGCGGACACATTGGAAAATGTTCGCGCGCATTTATTGGAATTATTAAAGGGAGAGGATTTATGAAAAAGTTATTCGCGATAATTCTGTGTATGTGCACGATTTCGGCGCATGCGGCGGTTGATAACAACTTGGTAAACTCGGCGGAAAAATATCTAAACTCTATTACTGGTCTGTCGGGGGAATTTATTCAAACAGCATCGGGCAAGCAACAGCGTGGCACATTTGCAATGCTGCGTCCGGGACGCGTGCGTTTGGACTATCGCGATATGCCGGTGCAACTGATTGCAGATGGGCGTGATTTATATTTCTTTGATAAATCGTTGGATCAGATTACAACTGTGCCGTTGACCAGTACGCCGGCGGGTATTTTAATTCGCAAGCATATTGATTTGAAAAATACCGATATCAATGTTGTTGAAACAACCACCGCCGACAAAACGTTCGCGTTAAAGATGAATTTGCGTGGCCAAGAAGGTCTGGGGCACATGACGGTTGTATTTGATAAAAAGCCCGTAAAGTTAAATTCATGGAGTGTGGTTGATGCCACCGGTGCAACCACCGATGTCGCGTTTTCGGGGTTAAAGCCCAAGACCGATTTTGGCAAAAACTATTTCCAAATCAGCCGTCATAAAACCGTCAGCACCAGTGGTGGCGATGACTTCTATGACTAAGGGCGTGAATGCATAATGTTTGGAATCAGTGGTGCGGAATTTTTAGTAATTATTTTGGTCGCGATTGTGGTGTTGCCACCGCGCATGTGGCCGGACGTTGCACAATTCTTGGCGCGCGCCGTGAAATTTGTGCGCCAAATTATCTGGAAAATTACCGATGCGTCCGAACAAATCAAAGATACTATTGAACGCGAAGCACCGATTGATCAGGTTATTATGACCACCACCGATGATATATTGGCGGAATTTGCAACGCCAATAAAACAGTTACACGGCAAAACAAAAACTAAATCACAGCGGGGAACGAAAAAATGCAAAAAATGACATTGATGCAGCATTTTTCCGAACTGCGTCGCCGCGTGATGTGGACGTTTGGCGTATTTGCATTGGCGGTGATTTTTGGTTGGTATGTTGCGCCATTTGTTCAGGAATTTTTAACCGCACCATTGTTGCGTATTTGGCCAAATGGCACAATGCTGTACAGTGGTATGTCCGACGGACTGATGATACGTTTTTCGTTGGCGATGGTTGTCGGATTGATATTTGTAATACCGTTTGGTTTTTATCAGGCGTGGCGATTCGTTTCCCCAGGGTTACATAAAAACGAACGTAATTTTATTTGGCCGGTGTTGATAATGTCGCCGATTTTGTTTTGTATGGGTGCGGCGTTTGCGTTCTATGTAATGTTCCCGTTTGTGTTTGGGTTCTTTTTGGAATTGAATCAACAGACGCCTGTGCCGACAATATTTATTCCAAATGCGCGTGATTATCTGGGCTTTGCCATTGGGCTGTTGCGCGTGTTCGGTATCGCGTTTCAGTTGCCGTTGGTATTGGTTTTGCTAAATCGGTTGGGGGTGTTGCCGCGGTCGCGTGTGGTGCGTGCGCGCCGTTATGCGATTGTGCTGATTGCGATTGCGGCGGCGGTGTTGACCCCACCAGACATCGTGTCACAGATTGCATTGGGTTTGCCTATGTGGGCACTGTTTGAAATCAGCATTTTATTTATGCGTCGCGACGCAGATTGATGAAGTTTGTTTTTCTTTATTCATTGTTTTGTGATATAATTTTCGTGTGAGAAAAACTCTGTGGATTTTTTTGTGCGCGATTGTGCCCATGATTGTGGGGTGCGATTTACAGCCAAAAATTGTGTCGCTGCCTGATACGGTGGGTGAATTTATTACCGCGCGGTATCCGGCGTTGCTGGCCGATCCAAATACACAGCCAGAAATTTATAACTCGGCGGCATCGGACTATGGTGTGTATGCGTCACCGGAGCTCTATGGTTCGGTTGGCACGGACGACTATGTTATGTATGCGTCGGTTGATGACTATATTGTCCCGCCACAGGGTGGGACGGACGATGTGTCGGCGGCCGCGTTGTATGGCGAACCAGTGATTGCTGATAATACTGTCACCACTGCGCCCGCGCCAGATGACGCGGCGGGTACGGACGCGTCCGATATCGAAATTGCAACGGACGATTACCTGAATGTGCCGGAATATCATGCGGCCGATGTTGCAAACGCGGCGGAGGGCGCGCCAGCGACAGAGAATGCCACCGCGCAACCAAACACAACCACGCGGGTAAAGTTGCGTGAAATTACGGTTGCGGCGGGTGATACTCTGTATTCACTGTCGCGTAAATATTCCGTGCCCGTGAATGATTTGGCGGTTATGAATAATATTTCTGCACCATTTGCGCTGTCGGTGGGACAAAAATTAAAAGTTCCTGATTTGGCATCTGCACCCGTGCGTACGGCCGCGGCTGCGCCAGTGGCGAAACCCACACCGGCCGCCACGTCCGCCCAATCAAAGTATGGTACGCCACCCGCCACGCCAAAGGCCGGTGCGCCGGCTAAGGTTGCAACGCCCGCCGTTGCCACAACCAAAGCGGTGGCGTCCACCGCACCAAAGGGTGGGGCAAAGAATGCGACGCAGAACACCGCAAAAACGCAACCAGTAAAACACGCGCAACAAAAGATTTCGTCAGACCCGAACAAGAAATTGCCGTCGATTGCGGCGCGGTCATCGTCAAAATTCTCGTGGCCGGTGCGTGGCAAGATTCTGTCGCACTATGGCGCAAAATCAGGCGGGCTGTTTAACGATGGTATAAACATCGGTGCATCGCGTGGCACGGCGATCAAGGCGGCGGAAAACGGCGTTGTGGCATATGCCGGTAACGAGGTCAAAGGTATGGGCAATCTGGTCATAATCCAGCATTCTGGCGGGTGGATGACGGTCTATGCACATATGGATTCTATGTCGGTGCGTCGTGGCGCGCGTGTGTCGGTTGGCCAGAAAATCGGGACAGTTGGCGCAACGGGCAAGGTTGACCAGCCGCAATTACACTTTGAAATTCGCAAGGGGACAAAGGCGTATAATCCATCGTCATATTTGCGCTGATAATAAATACTTGCAAATTGGACGAAAAGATATATAATCACCACAGTTCAACAGTTCTGGATGCGTAGCTCAGTTGGTAGAGCAACTGACTCTTAATCAGTGGGTCCAGGGTTCGAGTCCCTGCGCGTCCACCATAAATAATAAAACCACCGTCAGGTGGTTTTTTATTTCTGTCGCGCATGGGACGAAGAACCCGAAGAAAGGGTTAGAACCGCAGCAAAAAGGCAGACGGAAGTATGCCGGTTTGCATCAGCAAATTTTGCAAGGTCGGCGCAGCCAATCCCTGCGCGTCCACCACAAAATTTGTATATGAAGACCAGCATAGCGCAGTCTGAATAACTACAAATTTGCGTGCAGGCATGTGGAACATGCCGAACGAAATACTCGCCGCTTGTCGGCGTTTTTTTATTTCTGTCGCGCGCGACAGTGTTTTGTTGTTCCGGCGTTATCTGGTATAATATCTGTATGAAAAAATTACATTTAGTTTTGGCTGGGCGGTGGTACGACAAGATTGCGCAGGGCGACAAAATGTCCGAATATCGCGAGTGCAAACCATACTGGAATGACAGGTTGGGGCGCGTTGCGCGTGATATTGATTCAGGCGTGCGGTACAGTGTGGTATTTCATCGTGGCTATACGGCGCGCACCATGGAATTTGTAATTGATGGTGTTTTTCAAACGACAGCGAAAAATGATTTGAATTTTCCACGCGTGTGGGAAATAAAACTGGGTGCAAAAATTTCATAATACGTTTTTATTGACAATATGATTTCATTCTGATAAAAAGTGAACAGTTGTTCACCAAAGGAATAAAATATGAAAAATTCACGCAGTGATATTTTATTGGCGGCGTTACAGATGTTTGCAACGCACGGTTTTGATGCGGTGTCGCTGGAACAGATTACTGATAATCTGGGTATGGTTAAAAGTTCCATATATAAACATTTCAAAAACAAACAAGATATTTTTGATTCAATCATTGAATACATGGCGACGCGTGATGCGGAATTTAGCGCGCGGTTTGCGATGCCTGATGCGGCATCGGGTGGCGCGGCGACATTGGCAGCCGTGTCAGAGTTTTCACATGCCATGTTTGATTTTTGGACGCGGGACAAATTTGCGGTTGCGTTTCGTCATATGATGACGGTTGAACAATACAAATCGCCACGTATGCGTCGCATATATCATCAATATTTTGGCGCGGGGCCGGTTGAATATACGGCGGGAATCTTTGCCACCACAATGGGTAATGCGGACGCGGCATGGGGGCGTGCGGCGGCATTTTTCGGAATTATGCGTGTGGGGTATGACCTGTATGACAATGCAAAGGGTAAAACCGCCGTTGCAGCCCAAATTCATACGCAGATAGATAACTTTATACAAGGGGTACAAAATGAAATACATTAAAAGCCAGCGTTATAATGCGCCGGAAATCGTCAGCAAAATTATGGGGCCAAATCCAATTAAACTGACCGAAGAATTATTAGATGGAAATTTGATTGCGCCGCATTCGCGTGTCTGTGATTTGGGCAGTGGTATGGGCGTGACCAGTTTGTTTATCGCGCGCGAATACGGGTTTCATGTATATGCGGCGGATTTATGGAGTGTGCCAGCGGAAAATCAGGCATTCTTTGCATCACAGGGATTGAATGAAAATCAAATTACCGCCGTGCGTGCGGACGCAACGAATTTGCCGTTTGAACGTGACTTTTTCGATGCGGTGGTGTCGGTTGATTCATATAACTATTTTGGACGCGACAGTGCGTATTTGGACGATAAATTATTGCCGTGTGTAAAATCGGGTGGGTACATTTATATTGCAATTCCAGGGTTAAAGCATGATTTCCCAGATGGCAATTATCCATCGGAAATGTTGCTGTCGTGGACGCCGGAACAACTGGCATATATGCGCGATATTGATTATTGGCGTGGGATTGTTACGGCATCGCGTGGTGCGCGATTGATAGAAATATCAGAAATGGAAAGTAATGAAAACGTATGGGCGGACTGGTTACAGCAAGAAAACGAGTATGCGGTTCATGACAGGTTGTCTATGAATGCGGGTGCGGGTAAATATTTTAACTTTATAAAAATAGTATTACAGAAAAAGTAAAGAAATCCGCATGCGTACCGTGGAATCCATACCTATGCAAAGATGATATTTGCTCTGATAGAATCACAGTATTGACATGAAACTGTTTTTATAACCATAAAAACCTAAAAGGAGCAAAAATGAAAAAAATAGTTATTTCAACACTGGCCGTACTGATGGCGTGCCCAGCGTTCGCTGGCACACAAAAGAGTGGCAGTGATTGGCAAATGTTTGGCTTAGATCCATACATCGCGTTGCGCGGTGGTTTGGGTTACACCAACATGAATTACAGTTACAATGACCACAAAGAAGCCATGTCTGATATGGAATGGCAGGGACGTGCGGCATTAGGTTTGGCAATTTGCGATACCGTTCGCAGTGAAGTTGAGTGGTCTTTCTTTAGCAAGGTCAAAGACAACGATACATTTGGCACAACCCAAAAAGTTGATGTCGATACAAAGTTGCAGACATTGTTGATGAATACTTACTGGGAATTTGGTGGCTATCACACCGTTCGCCCATTCGTTGGTCTGGGGGTCGGCGCGGCATTTTCCGAAGTTACACGTAAAGTCCCAGCCGTTCGCGATCATCACCAAGATCGTGGCAGTGTCGCCGCAATGGGAACATTGGGTATGACATTTGAAATGGAATACTTTGCGGTTGATTTGGCGGCGCGTTACACATACGCAGACGTCAATTCTGGCCTGCATAACTTTGGCGGTGACGTTGGTATCAGATTTATGTTCTGATAGAAAAACTGGCGTGCTTGAACACCCGCATTTATTGCGGGTGTTTTTATGCGCTATGTGCATGAAATCCGGCGTTTTATGATTTGTGTCCTGTGGAAAATATTATGCCGTAATTGATATTATTTTTTTGTAAAACCAAGGGGGATTTTATTATGGCAAATGCAGGAAAGAGTTTAATCCGCCGCCGCGCGTCGGCGACAGATGTTTATATTATCGGTGGCGGTATTGGGGCATTGGCGGCGTCAGTATATCTGATTCGTGATGCGCATGTTCCGGGAAAAAATATTCATATACTGGAAACATTACCGGTTGCCGGCGGCAGTTTGGACGGTGCGGGGGATGCGCGCCGTGGGTATATGATACGTGGTGGCCGAATGCTGAATATACCGACGTATGAATGTTTCCAAGATATGATAAGTGCCATACCATCGATTGAATTTGACGACATTGATATGGAACGCGAGTTCTTGAATTTTAATGATGAGTTCAAGACGCATTCGCGTGCGCGACTGGTAAATGCCGATGGGTCAAAGGTTGATGTGACGCGTATGGGATTTTCGACGTCTGACCGTCTGGAAATGGAAAAGTTGATACTGGTCGACAGTGAAAAGTCACTGGGCGCAAAGCGCATAGACGAGGTTTTTAGCAAGCATTTTTTTGAAACCAATTTCTGGCTGATGTGGCAAACGACGTTTGCGTTTCAACCGTGGTTCAGTGCGGCGGAACTGCGTCGGTATATGTTGCGCTTTATGCATGAATTTCCGCGTATACACACATTGGCGGGTGTCGCGCGCACGGCATTTAATCAATACGATTCGGTTGTGCGCCCAATAGAACAATGGTTGGCCGCGCATGGTGTTCAGATTTCGTTTAATACGACCGTAACTGATGTGAATTTTGCGGTTGATAAATCAGGGAACAAGGTTGCTGATAAAATCGTGTGTACGGTGCAGGGCGGCAAGGAACGCGTAATAAACGTTCGCCCAACAGATATTGTCCTGATGACCAACGGGTGTATGACCGACAATTCAAACGAGGCCGATACCGACACCGTTGCGAAGTATAATCGCGACAGCACCGCGCCGTCATTTGAACTGTGGCGACGTATCGCGCGCGGTCGCCCCGAATTGGGTAATCCAGAGGTGTTTTGTGGCCGGCCCGACGAGAGTATGTGGATGTCATTTACAACCACGATAAACAATAATCCTGATGTTTTGGGTTATATTCAAAAATTCACCACAAATCACCCAGGGGGTGGGGCGTTGGTTACATTCCGCGAATCGGCATGGCGTCTGTCCATTGTTGTTGCGCGTCAACCGCATTTCAAAAATCAGCCGGCCGATACGAACATATTCTGGGGCTATTCGTTGAATATGTTTGTTGATGGTGATTATGTGAAAAAGCCGATGTATAAATGCACGGGGCGTGAAATAATGACCGAATTGATGGGGCATCTGCATGTGCCCAAGAAACAACAATCGGATATGATGCGTGGCGTAATTTGCCGTACCAGTATTATGCCGTATATCAATTCCCAGTTTCAACCGCGGCGCGCAGGTGACCGACCCGATGTAAATCCACATGGGTATGAAAACTTTGCGTTTGTCAGCCAATTTGCCGAACAGCCTGATGATGTCGTGTTTACCATGGAATATTCTGTGCGTGCTGCACAACGGGCGGTGTATTATCTGATGGGCATTGATAAAGATCTAACGCCGATAAACAAGCATCAATATTCACCCAGAACGCTGTTAAAATCGTTCTTGAAATTGCACAGTTGAAAAACTTGACCGCGGGTAAAATTGTATTTATAATGCCCAGCACAAATTTCAAGAAACAATAACAACGCGCAGTGCCTGTAACACATAAGTCCAGTTGCAGGCACTGTTTTTTATGGGGTAAAACATGAGTAATATTCATATCAAACCAGAAACAAAAATCGAATCGGTTATATTTTGTTTAGCAAACAGTTTTATTATGGTCATTGGTATGATGACATTGAATCTGTGGATTCATGGTGCGCTGAATGTGGCGACGTTCTGTGGTGGTTTCTTGCCGATATATGCGTTTGCGGTCGCATTGAATTTCTTTATCGTTGTGCCACTGGTGCAACGGGTGGCGGTTCGATTCGGTTTGATGCGGTATATTCCATTTATAATGACGGCGTGTATGGCGGGAACGATGACATTCGTTGCACCGATTATTGAAACGGGGCATGTGATAAATTTGGTGCAATATTTGATTGCGTTTCCGCGTAATTATATTGCCGCATTTTTATTACAAAATATGTTGGCAATGCCGTTTGCGGTACATATATTATTATGCATAAAACGTGCAGTATAAAAACGCGCTATGTGCATGTATTCCGGCGATTCCTAGGGATTCAAACCTGACGAAAAAATGTCATAAATGATATAAAATATCTTTCGTATAACCCACTAAGGAACGAAAGGAGTTCTTACTATGAAAACTATGTCAGGAAAATTTTTAACATTGTCTTCAATTATCGGTTTGACGGTATTGTTGGCAGGGTGCAGTACGATGTGTGGTGCAAAGAAACATCACCGTGCGCCTGCACCAAAACAAACAGTCGAAGCGGTTATGTTTTATCAAACATACGAAGAAGCCGATGTAAATCGTGTCGCTGCAAAAATGTACACTCGCAGCAGCCGCGGCGGTGAATCGGAAATGGGTACAATTAAATTTGCCGAAACAGATGCTGGCCTGAAAATGGAAGTTGATTTGAAAGACCTGCGCCCTGGCAAAGTTTATACAATGCGCGTGCACCAGTGTAAACCATGCAACAGTGGTATGTGCTGCAGCAATTCCGCAATGCCAATGACATTGCCAACGTTGAAAATTGCCAATGCCGGCAGATTGCAGGAATCGTTCATGATTCGTGGTCTGACCGCGCAGCAACTGAACAATGCAAAATTGTATCTGGAACGTGACGGTGGTTACAAAGCCGCATGGGGTACAATCGGTCAAGCGTGGTAATTTTTGATTTTCGGTTTCGACACAAATGCCCCCGTATGGGGGCGTTTTTATTACTTTAAGAAATATTTCTTATGTGCTAATCTGGGCGCATGTGGCGTGCGGGAATATTTCCTTTTGCAATAATTTCTGTGTTGTGCGCGGCGAATGCTGACGCGGTCAGTATTTCGCGTGATGTAATTGCCGCGCGTGTGACATGGAACGAAAATGTCGAAATTCGCCGTGGCGCAAGTGTGCGTGTTGATAACATATTTACAAATTCGTCTATTGTTCTGGAAAACGATGGGTCGCTGGTTGGCAATATGAATGTTTGTTCTGGGTGCGAATTGTATATTCGCAATCGGGGACAAATGGACGTGAATTTTGATAGCGCGGCGTCGGTTGTACAACTGGTGAGTTCGCAGGCAGATATAAACAGCATCGCGTCCAATGTTGCACCCGATGTATTGGTGCGTAACGCAAATATGTTGTCTATGTCGGGGATTTTGGAAATCCGCCACGAAAATATTATTTTGGAAAATTCGTCAATCTTGTTTGATGTGAACGCGCCGGTCGTGGCGAACGTGCGTGGGAATGTTGATTTGTATATTACGGACATTTCGCGTTTGGCGGGTGCGCCACTGTTGCGCGACATTGGTGATACGGGTCGGGTGTCGGTGATTGCAAATTTATCAAATCCATTGATGACAGTGCGGACGTATGCGCGCGATGATGCAATTTATGCCGATATAGTTCGCGAAACCGATTATGCAAAAATACTAAAAGATGATACGGGTGCGTTTATAAATTCTGTTCGGTATGCCAGACCAAGTGATAAATTGGTTCGCGCATTGGACGATGCGAATAATATGTGCGAATTGCGTGATGTTATGTCACGTTCAGTACGCATAAATCCGATAAATTTAATGCGACCTGTGCGGGCAATTTCTGACTTTATCGATTTGGGTCAAAATCCCGCTATGTCGCGCTCAGATCTATCGACAGCAGGTACAGTAATTTATAATGATGCCTTTACAATCGAAACGATTGGCGGTGCGGTTGGTGCAAGAATTACCGATTCGTTTGGTGTAAAAGTTGATGGCTATGTTGGGCGCATTGATGCCAGTGATGATATAAATGATTTTGCCGCACAGTTATATGGCACAACGTTTCATACGTATTATGATAATGGTGAACTGTTTGGTATGATGCATGTTGGTGCGACGGTCGCAAAATTTGATACGGATTTCGTGTATGCCGGTAATAATAAAATTGATACCGCACCAGATGGTACAAATTATTATGGCGGGTTCAGTTTAGGCGCGCGTATGAATGCGGATGATAAATTCGTATTTGCACCAATTGCTGGAATAACAATGTCGCGTGCATCGGTTTCAAATCAGAGTGATACCGACACCCGTGAATATGTTGGATTGAATATTACCACAGGGGCAGGGGACGCACATTTGAAATATGAATATGGGGCGCAGGTGCGCGCGGATACCGATGGTGGTGTTGCGGCAATTACCCGTATGTCCGTTTGGTCGGTGGCAGATGCCGCGGGTGGTGACGTTCAAATTGGCGTGATAAATAATACGCTTGGTACATCGTACCAAGCGAGAATATCACTGCGTGCAGATTTCTGATTTTTATTCGCCCACTAATTCACCACGCAGGGACGCCTTGTTCGCGGCGGTGATTTTTATATTCGCCATTGTTGGCGCGGTGGTGTCTGCATCAACCACGCATTGTTGCATGTACGGTGTGCGATATATCATGTGGCGACCGGTTTTGTCGGGCCCTTCGCACAGGCATGGCAAAACGCGCCCAACGCATGCCGTGTTAAAGTCACGCTGTAATTCATTCAAATAACTGTCCAGTTTGGCCAGACGTGCGGCCTTGATATTTTCGGGTATCTGGTCTGGCATAACCGCCGCCGCGGTATGCGGACGGGGTGAATATTTGAACGAGTATGAATTGATGTATTTTATCTGTTTGGCGATTTGCATCGTTTGTTCAAAATCATCATCTGTTTCGCCAGGGAATCCAACGATAAAGTCACTGGAAATTTGAATGTCCGGACGGGCGCGACGTAATTTGTCAACTGTATCTACATATAGATTTAACGAATATGGGCGATTCATTCTTGTCAATACATCGGACGAACCACTTTGTATAGGCATATTCAAAAACGGCAGTAACTTTGGTTCGATTGCAAACATTTCAATCAAATCGTCGGTCATTTCTGTTGGGTAACTGGACGTAAAGCGTATGCGTTTGACTGCGTCCAATTTCGCGGTTGCGCGAATCAAATCCGACAGACGCCACAGTTTGCCATTTGCATCTGTATATTTATAGCCATTGACGTTTTGCCCCAGAAAGCATATTTCAATCGCGCCGGTGTTTGCGGCGTGCGTAACATCGCGCATCACATCGTCATAGGGACGCGAAACCTCGCGCCCACGGGTGTATGGAACGATGCAGTATGTGCAACAGTGATTGCAACCCTCTTGGATTGGAATGTATGCGACAACAGGGCTGCGCGTCATTTGTGGCAATTCATCAAATTTTTCCAGACCGCCCAAATCAATGTTTAATAAACGTGCGTCTGGGTTGTCCAGAATTTCGGGCAGTTTATGATAACTCTGTGGGCCCAATACGAAATTCAAATCCGGAATCCGGCGAAATGCGTCCGCCCCAGATTCACGCGCAACGCAACCAACAATGCCGAACAGGGCAGTGGGCTTTTTTGCCTTGCGCACACGGCCCAGTGCGGAAAAAACCTTGTCCGTGGCCTTGGCACGAACGGCGCATGTGTTCAAAATGATAATGTCGGCATCAGCGACATTATCGGTCTGGGTCAGACCACGCGCCGATAACATGGCCGCAATACGCTGGCCGTCATAGACGTTCATCTGACAGCCGAATGTCTGGATAAAGAATTTCTGCATATCTGACTTTATTTCTGTTTTGTGTGTTCGTTGCGGATTTTCTTGGCACGCGCCGCCTGAACGCTTTGGACGCGGGCGTATGTGCGTGCGGCTTCGCGCTTGATTTCAGGTGCATGAATATCAATCGTGCCATAACGAATACCGGTGATTGCATTGTTTTCAACGATAGCGACTACTTTCATTGTGCGTCCTTTTGGTTTTTGTGATTATGATAATTTCCGTAACAAAATTTCGTTTACGACGGCTGGGTTTGCCTTGCCGTGTGTGGCGCGCATTACGCCGCCAACAAAGAAGCCCAACAAACCTGTCTTGCCCGCCTTGTACTGTGCAACCTGGGGGGCAGATGCCGCGATGATTTCATCAACTGCGGCCTCAATCGCCGATGTGTCGGTGATTTGTTTCATACCGAATTTATCGGCAATTTCACGTGGCGTGCCCGATTCACCGTCCAGCATTTTGATAAAGATGTCTTTGGCCTGTTTACCATTGATTTCGTTTGCCGTAATCATATCGACCAATTCAGACAAATCTGATGGGCGAATAATACGCGGCATGCCGCTGTCAGCTGTATCCACAGCGTTTTTGACGTCCCAATTTTCAGGGTGTGCAAACAGTTCTGAAATCAACCAGTTTGCGATTGATTTTGCATGCGATGCGTTGCCAGCCACGGCCGTATCAAACCATTTCGAAATGTCGGTTGTTTCGGTCAAACGTGCCGCATCATATTCGGACAAGCCGTATTCGTTTATATAGCGCGCACGTGTTGCCGCCGGCAATTCAGGCATTGTTTTTCTGATACGTTCAATTTGGTCATCGGTGATGTCCAATGGCAACAAATCTGGATCTGGGAAATAACGATAATCCAGTGCGTCTTCCTTGCTGCGCATTACGGACGTTGTACCGTCACCCTGATTGTAACGCATTGTGTCCTGTGATACCGTACCACCGTTTTCATAGATTTCGATTTGACGGCGGGCCTCGTATTCAATGGCGGATTTAATAAATTTGAATGACACCATGTTTTTGGTTTCTGTGCGGGTGCGGAATTTTGTGTCGCCAACCGGACGTACAGATACGTTCACGTCTGCACGCATAGAACCTTCTTCCATGTTGGCCTTGGATACGCCCAACGCGCGTGCGATTTCACGAATTTCGCGCAGGTAACGTTCGGCCTCGTCAGGGGACGAAATGTACGAATTGTTTTCTGGATTCTTGACGTCCAAGAATGTCACGATTTCCAACAGTGCAACGCCCGTACGGTTATAGTCCGCAAATGATTTTGTTGGGTGGACATCGTGTTTTAATTTACCGGCGTCTTGTTCCAAATGCGCGCGTTCAATCAAAATCTTTTTAGGATTTCCATCGTCGCCCATGATTTCAACCCAGCCACGACCAACAACCGGTGGTTCTTCGGCGGGTTGTGAAATCTGATACCCTTGGGGCAGGTCAGGGTAAAAATACTGTTTACGGGCAAATTTGCTGTGGTGTGATATTTCGGCATTCAGCCCCAGTCCCATTTTAATCGCCTGTTCAACGCAATATTCATTCAGTACCGGCAACATACCAGGCATTGCCACGTCAACCATAGAAACCTGAGTATTTGGGGCAACGGTTGGATTATAATCCGCCGATGCGCCACTGAACAGTTTGGATTTAGACAACACTTCGATATGTGTTTCCAGCCCAATAACCAATTCCCAATCTGTTGTTTTGCCCTTTATTGTAAACATTTTTTCTTTTTCCTTGCTTTTTGTCTTTTCGTATCTTATTATGGCGTCCGTTGGCTAGGTAGCTCAGTTGGTAGAGCAAGGGACTGAAAATCCCTGTGTCAGCGGTTCGATTCCGTTCCTAGCCACCATTTTTATTTCTGCGTGCGTTTCGCGCGCTTTTTTTATTCCCCCATGATTACGGTTGGACGATTATCAACGCCGCCAAATTCTTGGATATGTTTTGCCAACTGCAAAACGCGCATATCGTCAAAGCGACGACCAACAACCTGCATACCCAATGGCAAACCGTTTTCTGCCAATCCCGCAGGTACGCTGCATGCCGGTACACCCGCCAAATTCATTGCGACGGTGAACAAATCCAATGCATAGTATTCCAATGGCGTCAAATCTGAATCCAATGGCATTGCTGTGCCGGCACTGGCCGGACATACAATCAGGTCACACTGGTCAAATGCGGCGGCAAAACTGTCGGCAATCATGCGACGAACACGTGCGGCCTGCATAAAATATACCTCGTACGATTCGCTGGACAGAACCGCCGTGCCAACAATCATACGACGCTGAACCTCTGTGCCGAAACCGGCGGCGCGGGTCTTTTTGTATGTGTCGATTAAATCAGACCCTTCGATGCGCAGACCATAACGCATACCGTCATAGCGCGCCAGATTTGATGATGCCTCGGCTGGGGCGATGATGTAATATGCCGCCAATGCGTCCAAGATGTTTGGAATGGAAACCTCTATGATTTCTGCACCTGCGGATTTCAAATCTGCGATGCGGGCATCAAACAGACGTTTCATATCAGGTGATATTTTTACATCTGCAAATTCTTTGATAACGCCGACGCGTAATTTTTTGCCGTCACCCACGATTGGTTGCAATTCACTGCTGAATGCGAAACCGTTTTCTGCGCTGGTGGAATCCTTTGGATCATGACCCGCCATCACAGACAGCATCAATGCCGCATCATCGGCGGTGCGGGCAATAGGGCCGGGGGTATCCAAACTGGACGCGAATGCAACGCAACCCCAACGACTGCACAACCCGTATGTTGGTTTCATACCAACCAGACCGGTAATCGCAGACGGAAAACGAATTGAACCACCCGTATCTGTACCAGTTGCCGCCATGGCCAGACCGCCGGCAACCGCACTGGTTGAACCACCAGATGAACCGCCCGCCGTCAGGCGACGTGACAGTTGCCATGGATTGACCGGCGCGCCAAAGAAACTGGTCTTGCTGAATGTGCCCATGGCAAATTCGTCCAAGTTGGTTTTGCCCAACAGGACAGTGCCCGCATCAATAAATTTCTGGGAAACAGTCGATTCGTATTCGGGAACAAAGTTTTCCAACATGTGTGATGCCGCCGTTGTGCGAATGCCACGGGTGGCAAATAAATCCTTCATACCGATGGGAATGCCGTCCAACACGCCGGCCGTGCCATCGGCATAGCGTGCGTCCGCGGCGGCGGCGTCCGCCAATGCGCGATCTGGTGTCGTGGTGATATAGCAATTTAATTTTTCACCAAACTTTTCAATTCTGTCCAAATATGCGCGTGCCAATTCAGTTGCACTGATGGCGCGCGATTTTAATTTCTGTAATGCCTGTGTAATCGTTAAATCAATCATTTTATTCACCGTCCATAACCTTGGGTACTGCAAAATAGCCACGTGATACGCCCGCCTTGTCAGGGGTGTTTGCCATGACCGCGTCACGAATATTTCCGTCGGTAACCGTGTCCGCACGCTGGGGCAATTTGTGTTGCGCCGGATTCAACATTGGTTCAACACCGCGGGTATCAATTTTCTGTAATTTGTCCAGCCAATCAATAACGGAATCAATATTCATTTGTTCCAGTTTTTCATCAGAAATTTCGATTCTGATCAGATTGGCAAATTTCTGTAATTGTTGCTTGCTAAACGCCATTTCAGATCCTATTATTTAATCAGAGGAAATTATACAATGATTCTGCCAGATTTCAAGGGTTTTCCGCGCAATGGACGCATAATTGGAATTGATTGGGGGGCGGCGCGCACAGGTGTTGCCGTGTCGGACGCAACGCGTGAATTTCTGTTCGTGCGACCACAAATTGTTGTCAAAAATCCAAATGACATTCCGGCAAAAATCGTCAATATCGCCACCACAGAACAGGCGGTTGGAATCATCATCGGTTTGCCGTTGCGTGGTGATGGCACGGAATCAGATACAACCGCGCGTGTTCGTGATTGTGCGACGGCGATTGAAAAACTGACCGAAATTCCCATCGCATTTATTGACGAGAGTTATTCCAGCACCGCCGCCCAAGATGATATGGGGCGCGTGCGCCGTGGGGACATAAAAACAAAACTGGATTCAGAATCTGCGCGTGTAATTTTGGAAAACGCAATCGCCATGATGCGTCGCGCGCAATAATCAAAAAATCCCAGATTCAATGCACATAGCGCGATTTTTATTCGTCGCGTTTGTCTGGTATTTTCCCGTCCGCAGACAACAGTACCGCAATCCAGCGTGTGGAATCAAATTGTGCGGTGATAATGAATGTTGCCACCAATAATGGCACACTGAAAAACATGCCGGCAACACCCCAAATCATGCCCCAGAATACCAAGTTTATCAATATCGCCAGTGTTGACAGGTTCAATGTTTTTCCCGTCAATTTTGGTTCAATGATATTACCCAGTAATATTTGCAGACCAATCAAACCGATTGCCACCAGAATTGGTTGATGCAATGTTTGCGCGGTTGCCAATGAAAACATAATAGGCAGACCACACGCCACGATTGCGCCGATTGTTGGAATATAATTTGCAATGAATACTATAAATGCCCACACGCCCGCAAATTCCAAACCAATGGCGTGTAACCACAGGTATGACAGCAGGCCCGTTGCCGCTGAAATCAGTGTCTTCATAAACAAGTATTTTTTCATGTTGGTATCAATGCTGTTCAAAATATAACGCATCTTTTTGAATTGTGTTTTATTTGGAAACAATGCGGCGAATTTTTTATCAAACGTTGCCTGTTCCACAAACATGAACAGCAGATATATGCAAATCAATCCAACCGATGTTGCAATGCCCGCCAGTGATGTGCCGATACTGCTGGCGATTCTGGTAACATTGGGCAGCAATGATGCATCAAATCGAATGCCCAATGTCCCCGATAATGTGATGCCGATTTCAACCAGCTTATGTTGAATCGCGGGCAGGGCAACCAACAATTCCGAAAACATTGGTCGTACCTGTGATGCAAACAGATACAGTAATCCCGCCATTGCGCATATTGCGATGATGTTAGACGCCCAATCAAATGCGCCCGCCGCAATCGGATATGTGCGGTGCATGTCCGCACCACGCAGTGGGAATACCTTGCGGCAATATGCCGATATAGCATTTATCAAATACCACAAAAACGTTGCGACCAGCAGTGGGATTAAAATTGCACGTCCCAACCACAGAACAAAAATGAATCCTGCAAGTAAAATTATTCCGTTCATAAAATCCCCCTGTGCCGCGATAAGGTGCACATAGCGCGTTTTTTACTGGTTTGTATTTTGTGTTGTGTCTGTTACCGTTATAGTAACATTTTCGCTGATTTGCGATATCTGTTGATATGTAATTACCGATACTGCCAAAATCATAATGATATTCAGCACGACAGCAACGGTTGCATACGTGCCACCAATATTTTTGCAGAAACGTTTTGCACCAACACCCGATACCCATATTGCAAACAGTAAAATTGCTGCGCATGTCCAGAATATTGTTTGAATCCCAAACATAAATCCGGTGAACAGTGTCAAAATTGCAAATGCCAGTATGGTGCGCGATGGACGCGATACAATCCAATTTGTCAGTTTTTTATACCATGATGCATGGATTGGAATAACAGGTGTCTTGGGTGCTTTTTCATCAGGCAAAATGTACCCTGGAATCCAAATCAGGTTAAATCCAAATGGAATACTGCAAATGATTTTCCATGTTGGAATATTCATTGCGCGGCCGCGGCGGAATTTGGCATAAACATTTGCCAATGACAATCCGACCAGGTACGCATATGCGACAAACATAACCGCCGCCAGCAGTACGAATATCACATTGCCCGCCGTGCCCATCATCGCCAGCGATATCAAGAATGATTGCGCCTGCATAATGGCCAGCATTGCAACAAATACCGCCAATGCCAGAACATATGCCTGTGCATTTTCTAATGCAACGAAACTGTATCTGTCCAGATTATCGTGGGGCAGGCGGTGAAACAGTAAATAGGTGGCGAACACAATCGCCGCAATCGATAAAATCCCCAGTGTCACCAGTGCGGTCGCACCACCGATTGTGGCCGAAACAATTTCATACGGTATCATAACCGCGATACCCAATCCCAACAGCGTCAACGCAAATTTCAGCGGACGCCACAGAATCCATGACATCAGACATTGTGATTTGTTTTCAGACATTGTTTGTTTCCTTTCTTTTGTTTGTTTTAATTTATCGTTCTTATTTTACCATAATATGGCCGCCAGACAAAGTTGTTATATCAGTTGCGCCAACCATGGACGTAAATGTTGGCTGGTGGCTGATAAACATAAATGTTGTGTCGGGCATTTCATGAATTGTTTGTGCAATCAATTTTTGGGTGTCGGCGTCCGCGCCGGAATCTGGTTCGTCCAGAATTGCAAATGTTGGTGCAATCATTTTCAGGCGCAACAACATCAAACGTTTGCGTTCGCCACCGGAAAAACCGACGTTGATACTGCGATTCAGCCATTCTTTTGGAATATCTAATTCGGCGCGGACGCGTTCCAAGGTCTGCAAAAATTCGCCCATTGATAAATCACGGCCGGTTTTGAAATGCGCGTGTGCGGCGGCGGAATGTTTCAGAAAACTCAGCACCGTCAGCCCCGGAATTTCGGGAACATTTTGCGCACCCAAAAATATGCCCAGCAATGCGCGCGTTGTCGCGTTTTCGTGTGTGATGTCGCGACCGTCAAAAATAATTTTGCCACTGTCAATCTGGTACATTGGGTTACCAGCAATAACGGCGGCCAATGTCGATTTGCCCGAACCATTGTGTCCGGCCAGCAAATGCCGCGCACCGCGCGCGACGGTCATGGTTACGTCGTGCAATAATGCTTTGCCGTCCAGTGATACAGATAAATTTTTTATTTCCAGCATGTTTATATTCCTGTACTTAGTTTTTTGACAATGCCATTTGAATCAGTTGTTTTGATTCCACCAGAAATTCCATCGGCAGGCGCGATATAATTGGTGCCGCCGATGCGCCGATAATCAGGGCGATTGCTTCGTCCTCTGCAATGCCTGATTGCATCAAGAACAATAATTGATTTACGTCGATTGCACCGGTTGTGGCCTCGTGACTCTGGGTGTTTTCGCCGTTTGTGTGAATGATTGTCGGCAGTGTATTTGCCGTGGCATCATTGCCGATTATGCGCGTGTCGCACTTTGATGCGTTTTTACCGCCGTGCCCAGAAAAAGAAACCAAACTGCGAAATGTTTGCTGTGATGCATCGGTTGCAACGCCGTATGATACGATGTTTGATACGGTGTTGTTGCCGATATGAATCATCTTGGTCCCCGTATCGGCCAGTTGCGCGCCACGCGTAATGGTCAGTGAATAAAAATCACTGTGCGCGCCATCACCCGCCAGAATTGTCGATGGATATTTCCACGTCATCGCAGAACCGATTTCAACCTGTGTCCAATCAATGGTTGCGTTTTTTTCGGCGCGACCACGTTTTGTCACAAAGTTCAATATTCCGCCAACGTTTTTGCCATGCGCCGGCGTGCCCGCATACCAGTTTTGAACAGTTGCGTATTTAACGCGTGCGTCGTCCAATGCAATGATTTCAACAACCCCGCTGTGCAGTTGGTGGTTTGGACGACGTGGGGCACTGCACCCCTCCATATACGATAATTCTGCACCGCAATCGGCGATAATCAGTGTGCGTTCAAACTGACCGATTTTGGCGGTTTCAATTCTGAAATAACTGGCCAAATCAATGGGGCATTTTGTGTGTGGCGGGACGTACACAAACGTACCGTCTGAAAATACCGCGGCATTTAATGCGGCAAAGAAATTGTCGGTTGCCGGTACAACGTGGCCCAGATATTTTTTGACCAATTCGGGGTACTTTTTCACCGCGTCTGAGAAAGGCAAAAATATAATCCCCAGTTTTTCCAGTTCGGCGGTGTATGACGTATGCACAGAACGACTGTCAATAACAGTATCTGTTGCCATACCCATCAAGGCACGTTTTTCTGATTCTGGTAATCCCATTTTGTCGTACGTGTCGCGCAGGTCGGAATTATCAATCGGGGTGGCCTCGTTATAGTAATTCAGCGCGTCGTAATCAATCGGGGCGTATTCAAATTCCGCCCAGTGTGGTTCGCGCATCTGTGTCCATGCGTGAAATGCCGCCACACGCCAATCGGTCAACCATGCGGGTTCACCACGAATGCTGGAAATTTCACGGACAAGATTTTCGGTCAGTTTTGCCATTTAATCGTTACTTTGTGCCGCCAGCGTGCGCGCCTGTGCAAAGAACGTCAGCGACTGGCCCAGTAAACCATCGGTAAATGTTGCGGACAAAATACCCTCGGGTTCGGTGGTGGTCAGGTGCTGTAAAAACGCGTCTGCGCGGCTCATGTAATTATCGACGCTGCGGGCAACCTCTGAGTCCAGTTTAATACAACGACGTAATTTTTCCAGTACAAATGGGTTCTTGTTGTATTCGTCCAAGATGCCGCCCAATGCACGCCACAATGGGTGTTCGGGGGTCGCGCGTGGCATGACGTCAATGGCCGCCATGATTGGAATCAGGTGTTGCAACAGGTCTTGGTAAATAACCTCTGCATTTTCGGCAACGGCGTTTGTCGCGGACTTGTTTTTCAAAACAGATTGGATTTTTACAATCAGGTTGTATTGGTATGTCAGTGTCTTTTCCAGATTGCATATGCGACGATTCACGCCAAAAACCAACGTTGCAATCATGATGGAAATAATAATCACCACAGAAATACCACTTAAAATCAATATGTTTTGCATATTCGTCCCCTAAAATTAGATATTGTTGCAGACAGTATAACATCTTTTGCCGATTCGTGCGATTTTATCTTGCAAATATAAATTCATGCGTATGCGATTTGGTCTTGCACAGATTCGGTCAAATTGTTATAATAAGTACAATAAATAAGATAAATCATTCAGGAAAGGAAGATTTTATGTTCCGCAAGATTTTTATTGTCGCAATGTTTGCAACCGCGGCCGGCTATTGCTTTGCCGCAGAATCGTTGCCCCAGATTGTAACGAGTGAGGTTTTTTATTCCCAAGACAAGACGGTTGATGAAAATCAATACGTCCAGACCGACACCACAGAAGAAACACAGACAACAACGGCTGTGCCGGTGTGGCCAATCGCGGGTTCTGATGCAGACGTAGAGGTTGCATGCGAAGATGGCATGTGTGCCAAGGATAAACAGTCCGACAACATTCGCATTGTGTCAAAGATTGGTACTGATTTGGTCGTTGAAAATAATTTCAATCTGGGTACAAACGCCGGCTATGGTGATTGGTCGGGTGGTGCGAACATGCTGCACGGGACACAAATCCCCGTTGGGTTTGATGACGAATGCAATTCTGGTTCTGAAATGCCGTTGCTGCATCGCGAAATGTTGGAAGATGACGGGGGCAGTGTTCTGGCCGTGTCACGCAGTGGTCGCAAAAATTGTAACAAGAATGCCGATGCGTATTCTGCATTCGCGGCCAAAATGGGTATGAACAAGGTTGATGAAAACGGAAATATTTTGGCCGGCGCAGATGATGACAGTGAAATCGCAGTCAATGCATCTGCGGACGCAGAACCATCTGTGAAACTGACCGATCAGGTTCGTTCGTGGGTTGTTGCAAATGGCCAGACATTGCGCGAAGTTTTGCAAAACTGGTGCGACAAAGAAGGTTGGGATTTGGTTTGGGCGACATCACGTGAATACCCGATTGAGGCCAGCGCGGTATTCAAGGGGCGTTTTGTTGACGTGGCATCGGCGTTGGTTCGTAACTTTGGCCGTGCAACACCAATTCCATATGCCAAGTTCTACAAGGGAAACCGTGTATTGGTAATATCTACAACCGAAGAATAAAACCGCAGTCGCGTTGCCGTAGGAGAAAGAATAATGACGAAATCACTCAAGATGTTATTTATGTTCAGTGTGCTGGGCGTTGCGCTGGCGGCGTGTACGGCACGTGAATCAGCCAAGGTTGCGGCGACCGTTGACCAGAACTTTATCAATGCATACGATGCATTTGAAATGGCCAAAAATCCAACGGCCAAGGTTGCCAGTGGCGATACGGTTTCTATGTCCGAAGGGGTATGGTTGGGCAGCAAATCAACCGTTCTGGAACATCGCAATAATTTGCCATCGCAATTTGAAACCGATACCGGTGTTACGATTTTGTTGAATGAACCGGTTACATTACAGGTTTTTGCAAACGATGTGCATTCAATAACTGGTATTCCGGTCAAGATTGACAGTCAGGTAAATTCTGAAAAATTGAAAAAGACAATCAATGTTGCGTACACTGGCAAATTGTCGGGGTTGTTGTCACAGGTGGCGACCGATTTGGATTTGCTGTGGTATTATGACAAGACATCGATTGTGTTCTATGAAACCGAGACCAAGACATTTACATTATATGCGTTGGGTACGGACGTGTCATATCAGACCGCGGTTCAGACCGACGATGGTAATCAGGTTGCGTTGGAATCCACGTTAAAGGAATGGGACGAAATCGAAAAGGCGATTTCGGGTATTATTGGAAAATCCCAGAATGCTGACTTTACCGTATCGCGCAGTTTGGGAACAATCACCGTTACTGCACCGCCATCTGTTCTGGCGCGCGTCAGTGATTATATCAACAGACAGAATAAACGTCTGTCCCAGTTGGTGACCATTGATGTCAAGGTTTTGCAGGTATCTATTTCGAACGATTCGGCATTTGGTTTGAACTTGGCGGCGGCAATCAACAGTGCGTCTGGTCTGAACATCGTTGCGAATCCAAAAAATAATTTGGCCACGACCGAGGCCAGTTCCATGAACATCGCCGTTCTGTCAAATACCGTATCGGCGTTGACAGGTGCAACCCATACCGAGGGTGGCAAGGAAGTGGCTGGCGCATACACCGCAGACCAAATTAAAAATGGTTCGCTGGCGCGTGCCGCGGGCAGTGCCGCGTTGATTGAGGCATTGGCAAAGCAGGGCAAGGTATCGTTGGTGACCAACGTTGGTGTTACAACCCGCAGCAACCGTGTCGCACCGGTCAATAACACCAAGACCACAGGTTACATCAAGCGTTTTGAATCGCGTAACTTTACAACAGTTGAATCCAGCACGGTTGATCAGGACGATTTGGAAACTGGGTTCTCGATGCAGTTGTTGCCGAACGTTTTGGAAAACGGCAAGATTCTGTTGCTGTTCCGTATGTCGGTTCGTGAATTGCTGAAAATGTCAACCCAGACCATTGGCGAGGTTACATTGCAGTTGCCAGAGGTTGAAGAGCGCAGTTTCATGCAAGAAGTTATCATGGAATCCGGCCAGATGTTGGTTGTATCTGGGTTTGAAAAGCAGACCAATAATGATACACGCTATGGCTTGGGTGATCCGGACTTTATGGCGTTGTCAGGTTCGCGCGAAACATCGGCGACGCGTGATACGCTGGTGGTTATCTTGACCCCACAGGTATTGGTCAGCCCGATGGATGCGGAACGCAGTATCCAACAACATTGGGGCGCACCACTGAATTAAAAAAACAAAACCGGCAAATGCCGGTTTTGTTTTTAGAGAGCGTGCCAACCAGATGGTTGACAAAGTTTTATTTATTGGATTGCTCCGTCACTAGTCAGTGTGTCGTTTGCGAACTGCGTTCTTGCTGCATCTGTGTATTGTTTTGATTGGTTGCGTCACATCTGTGCCGACCGTGTACAGTGAAACTGCGCTTTGAAAAAATCCGCCCAAGGGGCGGATTTTTTATACAGCAAAAGGCGCACAGAAATGTGCGCCGATGTGTCAGGCCATAATGGCATTAGGCCATTTTGGAAACTTTTTTCGCCAGACGAGAAATCTTGCGCGCGGCACGCTGCTTTGGCATAACCTTGCCGGCGGATTTCATAATCTTGCTTTCTGCGGCGCGTGCGGCGGCTGTTGCGGCGGCCTTGTCCCCAGATTCGATTGCAACCAATGCCTTTTTCGTAGCGGTTTTAACAGCACTGCGACGGGCGGTGTTCACGGCGTTTTTCTTTTCCGTGACCAAAATTCTTTTTTCAGATGACTTATGATTTGCCACTTTATTTTCCTTTTATTTAGTCAAGTTTCCTGCTATTCTATAAAAAACAAACATAAAATCAAGGAAAAATAAAATGATGTACGTATTTGCGATAATTATTTCGTATTTATTGGGTTCAATTCCAATGGGATTGGTGTTCACGCGCCTGATGGGCAAGGGCGATTTGCGCAAGGTGGGCAGTGGTAACATCGGCGCGACGAATGTTATGCGTGTTGGCGGCCTTCGTATGGCGGGCGTGGTGTGGTTATTAGATATGGCCAAGGCCATTGCGGCGGTTTTTATCGGGCGCGCCGTTGGTGGTGATGCGTTTGCCGCATGGTGTGGTTTTGCGGCGATTGTTGGACACTGTTATCCAGTATGGTTGCGTTTCCACGGGGGCAAGGGGATTTCATCGCTGTTTGGTACAATTTTGGCAATCAGTCCGGTGGCATTTGTAATATGCGGGATTGAATGGTTGATTGTGGCGTTGACGTCGGGGTATTCGTCACTGGGCGCGGTGGTTGTATTCTGTCTGATGCCGATATTTGGTTTTGTTATTGGAACGCAGACGGGATTTGCATTCTTGGCCATGGGCTTGCTGTGCCTGTGGCGGCATCGTGAAAATATCAGCCGTCTGGTGCATGGCACGGAATCAACCATTAAATGGAAATGGAAAAAATAGTTTTTATTGGGGTGCGTGCGCCCCTTTTTCTTTTGTATTTGGTCTTTATTTTTTATGCGATTTGTGATATAATGCGGGAAAGAATTAGGGAAGGGACAGAATGAATAAAATTCTATATTTTGTTATGTGTGGTTTGATTGCAATGCCGGCAATGGCGGCATCACCCGCCGGTCAGGCACGGCGTTCTATGCAGACCCAGATGGTAACAAATGCGCCACGTCGTGCGACAACAGCGTCAACAAATCAGATTACGGCAATGGCGTCTGCGGCAAATTCAACCGCATCTGACACGACCAGCGAAAATAAATCCAGTGCGCGTGTTGAACCGGTTGCGGATACCAAGACCGTTGATACCCGTGAAAAGGAAAAGAATGCATGTATCAATAATAATATTGGTATTGGCAATACGTTTGTTTGGGCATCGCGTTACAGCAATCGTGATAACTATGCGACAATGGTCGAAGATACCGAAAATCCTGAAAACAACACGTGTTTTGTTCGGGTAGAGGTTAAATCCACCGATAATCGCGTCAGCACATCTGATATCCCTGCGAAATATTTTGAATGGGGCCAGAATATAACCTGTGGCGCATGGGCGGACGAAGGGACGTTGAAACAACGTATTTTGGACGCCAAGAAGACCGCGCGTACATGGGCGACCGTTGGCGGTGCGGTTGGTGGTGCCGGCGTTGGTGTTGGTATTATGGAATTGTTTGGTAATAAACTGATTGGTGGCAAGGTTCAGGGTCAAAAGAACATGATTGATGACAAACAGAAACTGTTAAAGAGCCAGTTGCTGACACTGAAAGAAAAGAACCCAACGCAGTATAAGGAATTTAAGGATAATCTGGGTTCGCTGGTTGAAGAATGCAAGAGAGACATCTGGACTGATGAGACCAGACCAACTGCATGCACAGAATATGATTTCGAAGGTATTCTGAACGCCATGAAATAATTCAGTACGTGATATTGGAAATTGAAAAACGACCCGCATCTTGGGTCGTTTTTTACTTTTAATATATATGTGAATTTTTTTATAGTGATTGGTATGAATAAAAACCTGTTTGAAAGATTGTTGATTTTACGCAGTGCGGGTATCGGGCCGGTGCGTTATAACGAACTGTTGCGCCGATTCGATGGTGATGCGGTGGCTGCGGCGGCGGCATTGAATGCAAGCGTCGCGCATCGTGATGCGGTTATGCGTGAAATGGCGCGCGCCGCCGAATTAAATATACATTATATATGTGACGACGATGAATTATATCCGGCGGCATTGCGTGCGGTAAAAAATCACCCGCCGGTATTGACCGCGCGTGGAAATTTGGACACGCTGCGTCGGCGTGCTGTTGCAATGGTGGGGACGCGTCATGCAACCGCGGCGGGTATGGAATTTATGGCAAATCTGGCCACAGAATTTGCATCGCACGGCATTGCTGTTGTGTCTGGTATGGCGATTGGCACGGATACCGCAGCGCATCGTGGTGCGTTACGTGCGGCGGGTTGTGCCCAGACGATTGCAGTTCTGGCGGGCGGGGTGGATTATATATGGCCGATTGAAAACGAATCGTTGTATTGGGACATTGTTTCGCGTGGCGTTGTGGTCAGTGAAATGCCGGTTGGATTTACGCCGGTTGCACAAAATTTTGTTCAGCGCAATCGCTGGGTTGCAGGAATCGGGGAAAAATTGATTCTGGGCGAGGCCGACATGCAATCCGGCAGTATGCGCACGGCCCGATTCGCAACCGATATGTGGCGCAAAATTTATGCAATACCGTCGCACCCCGCGGATTCCCGCGCCGCCGGCCCAAATTCACTGATAAAATCAGGTGCGGCAGAATTGTGCATGGGCGCATCTGATTTTCCAGAATTGGAAAATGATTCCCAATCGTTACAAAAAAAATCAAAAAAAGATACGGGTGAAAATTCCTTGCTGGATAAACTGGGGGCGATTCCAGTATCAGAATCTGTATTGGCAGAAATTGTCCAAAAAAGTATTTTGGAAATTAAACGCGATTTGGTTGTCCTAGAATTGCAGGGTTTGGTGCAAAAAGTAGACGGTGGATATATTCGTATGTGAATCTTTTCTTGTCTATACAATGTATATACAAACCGCGGAAATCGGGCAAAAAAACGAATCGTTGTCAAAAAATAAATGTTCAAAAATTGTTTAACATTTAGTTGAAAATCGAAATTTATCTTATAACTTATTTGACGTATCCAAAACGATTGAGACCGAGAAACTCAATCACCAAAGCGAGAGGGTTAAAAGTAGGGCTAACATAAACACTAAATTTTATGAAACAGTAAAATTTAGCGTTTATGTGCAGGTGATTTTTACACTCTTGCGCTGGCAGGAAACTCTTTTAGAGAAAGGAAAGGAGAAACGACATGCAGGCAGCGGCAACAAAAAAAATGACTAACTTGGAAACAATCAAGGGGGCCATTGCCGCAAAAATGGATTCTGCTGCGTTCTCGTCTTGGATTGCCCCATTAAATTTTGAAATTTCTGATGACACATTGGTATTGACCGCCCAGAATCAGTTTTCTGCTGACTTTATTTCTGGTGTACATGGTGCAACACTGAATGCGGTTGCAGCGGAATTTGGTTTGGCGGTACGTGTTGCTGTTCGTGGTGCAGCCGCGGTTGCGCCTGTGGCAAACGATAACAATGTTCAATCATATGCCCCAGCGGCGACAGCGGCATCTGATGATGCGGCGACAAACTTTGATGAATTTGTTGCGTCTGATGAAAATGCATTTGTGTTGTCGGCATGCAAGAAACTGGCGGCGGGTGCGGTTGCTTTCTCGCCACTGTTTATTTATGGGCCGGCGGGGTGTGGTAAATCGTTGTTGGCACATTGTGTTGCAAATGCGTCGGCGGGTCGCGTTGTTATGATGTCTGGTGGCGAATTTATTTCTGAATTTACACGCGCATTGCATGATCGTACAATATTTGCATTCAAAGATTACTGCCGCAACTGTGATACATTTATTATGGACGATGTTCAAATGTTGGCGGGCAAACGTGCAACATGCGAAGAATTTTTGCAACTGGTTGTTGATTTGCGCAATGCTGGCAAAAACATCGTGTTAACGGCAAACGCCGCCCCCAGCAATTTGACTGGTTTTGATCATCGTGCAAAGTCATTGTTGGCGTCGGGCTTGGTTGCAGATGTTGTTGCGCCAAATGCAAATGTGCGTCGTGTTATTTTAATGCGTTCTGGGGTGTCTGGTGATGTTGCAACAGAATTGGCATCGCGTACCGCGGCGGACGGACATTTGGTACATGGTATTGCAACAAAAATCAAAACATACACAGAATTGATGGGCACATCGGTTGATATGACGGTTGCATCACGTTTGTTGGCGGATACATTACAGCGTGCAAAAACACCAATTGCAATGGTGCGCAATATGTGTGAAAAACTGGGCGTTTCATATGATGCAATTTGTGGTCGTGGTCGTGCGCGCGCATTGGTTTTGGCGCGTCAGACAATGATGGCGGTATTAAAGGGTGCAACAAATCTGTCTTTGTCAGAAATTGGCCAGTATGTTGGTGGTCGTGATCATGCAACGGTTGTATACGCGATTGCACAGGTTGAAAAGCAAAAGCAGGGCGACTTGGTGCTGACCGCACAAATCAATCAACTGATTGCAGAATGCAAATAACAAACCAACGCCCGACAGGGCGTTTTTTTAGTGGGCAAGTGACAAAGTGATATAGTGATATAGTGATCCGTCTGCACTGACGTTACGTCGCGATAAAAATAATGTGTCCGCCATTGGCGGACAAGTTTTATTTACTGGATTGCCACGCGTCGCTTGCGCTTGCTCGCAATGACACCGCAGGTGCTGTGAAACAAAACCGAGCGGTACGCGAAGGTTGCGGCAAGGACGCCAGTCCGCAGGCGACACAAACGCAAAAAACAACGTCATTGCGAGCCACGTATGTGGCGTGGCAATCCAGTTAGTAAAAGTTGCGCGTCAGCGCGCCAAATATACCAAAACTGCGCCCGATGGGGCGCAGTTTTGTTTCTCGCATCTTATGGTTTTTGTTTTATTGGATACCGACGCGGAACTCGTCACCCCAGCCAGCAACCGATTGGCCACCAACTGTGCACTGTATGTCATCAAACCCTTTGTTTACCTGATTCTTTTTTACAACGTGACTGGTTACCAAACCACCTGTTGTCCCCAGTACAACCGCCGCAATAGAATCAGACGCCAAACGTGTTGTGTTAAACGTTCCATCTTCGTTACGCCACACTGTTACCTTGAACCCTTCTTGCATCTCTTTTAATTTCCCACTCAATCTAGAAATTCTGCTTTGTGATGCGGACTGGCGCGATTGCATGGATGTGGCATCATTACGCGATGTGGTGATTTTTGCTGTGGCCTCGATAGTGTGCATACCCGTCGCATTTGTGCCGGCGGCGGCCTGTGTGGCGTCCTTGCCGTCACGTCCGTCTTTACCATCTTTGCCGTCTATACCATCACGACCATCTTTCCCGTCTTTGCCATCTTTGCCGTCGCGACCCGCAGGGCCGGCGGGGCCCATTTTCTGATCTGCCTCGGCCTTGGTTGCAACCTGTTCAATGTTTCGGCAATACACATTATAGTCCGACGAATAGTACAACATTTGGCCATCAATATTGTCTTGGGTTGGAACGTTGCTGGACGTGTACAGGCATCTTTCTTGGATTGGTGTGTACAACCATTTGTAACTGTCACTCTTGATAGAACTGTTGTTGGTGCATACAAACACATATTCGCCCGTGGACGCAACGGTTTGATTACCAATGCCCGCACCCGCGCGCAGAATCTTGGTCGCACCCTCTGGGCATGCGTCATCTGGGGCATCGCTGCGTCCGTTGCATTCATACACCTGAACAGCCGACCCAACAGGACGCGCGCGCGACGATGCATAAAATTCCCACGTACCCGAATCGCGATACAAATATTCGTCCATATCATAGTCAGATGTGCCGGTAAAATCACGCGTTTGCAATTTGCAGTAACCCGCGCCATTGCCCGTCGGTCGTTTAGATGCTGATTTATTACTGGACTTTTGACCAGATGCCGCCGCCTGCAATACGTCGTCGTCGTTTTTGCTTTGTGGTGCTTTGTCAAACCAGCGTGGGTGATCCGGATTGCTCTGTGATTGCGCGTCTGGTGCATATGCATCTTTATCCAACTGCTTGGTATTTGTATTCGCTGAATTATCATTTTGTGATGACGCTTTTGTTTCTGCCGACTTCGTCTCGGCTGGTTTTTCGGGACATTTGCCGGCACCGTCCGCCGCGCTGTTGTCCCAGCATATCTTGGCCTTGCATACCAATACTTGATTCTTGCGGCACACTGCGGCATATACCAAACCGTTTTCATCGGTAAAGGTGCTGGAATATTCCGCACATTGTTCTTTGGTCAAATCACCATTGGCGTGTTGGGCAAACGGAATAATTTCGCCATTCAATCCCGTGCATGATACATCAACCCAACCACCACTGGTGCACAGATAGCGAACCTCGCGTTCAATCACCCGACCCTCAAATACATGGCCGGCGGATAAAACAACCGTATTGTCAACCTTTATATCGCCCCAGCCGCATTCATATACATAAAATTCGTGTGAGTTATCGGCGGCGTATTGATATTGCGTCTGGTCTAGGTACAGATACCGCGCATGTTCGGAGATATATGTATCACTGTGTTTGGCGATTTTATGCATGCTGTCGCGCGAAACATCGCTATCCACCGAATTGGTCGCGCATAATCCCGCCACAGGCATCAGCGCAATAAACAAAAATGATAATAATTTTTTCATGGTATGTTTTCCCCTACATTATTATGTGTAATTTTATCACAAATTGATGCGCGTACCAAGTGCAAAAGCATACCAATTTGAAACAAATAATATCATTTCCGCGTTGTAAGAACGGCAAATTTATGATAAAATCCAGATAATACAAGTGGGCATTTATACCGCCCCATCACAGAATAACGGGAGAGATATATTATGAAAAAATTATTATCTGTGTTTATGTTGTTTGCTGTATGCAGTGCTGCAAATGCCATGGATGATGGATATACACAGGGGTTAAATGTACTGTCCAGAACAACACAAACAGCAGGAGATTGTGTTATCAGAGAGGATACATGCAAAAATGACAATGAATATTTGACTATCCCTGGACGGCGTGGTTGTTTTGTGTGTGAAAGAGGAAAATGTATAACGGGCGACGTTGTAGTTGCAACAAATGCCAGATTGGCAAAACAGCAATACAGAAATCACATATTTTTGTGCCAACTGGGCAGCAAAGTGTTTGGTGACGACCGTTGGGTTCCAGAGCAGTTAAGAACATGTCCTGAAAAATATTTAGTACTGCGTGCCGATGTGAATGCAGTTGAAAAGATTATCAATCCGAATACTGGCGAAACTGTTTTTAATGATAACGATGCCCAGGTTATCAGTGGTGCAACACCGTGCATTGGTTATGCATGCATGAATGGCTACACAGAATTGAACGGGCGTTGTGTTGATAATGCACTGATTGCCGCACAGACAAACTGTGAAAACACCGGTGGCATGTATGATAATGGCACATGCCAATGCAATGGTGCGAATATGCGCGCATCTGGCGACGGAAAATCGTGCGAATGCATCAACGATAATTATGAATACGACGAAGACGCAAGACAATGCAAGGAAACAGAGGACTCAATTCAGGCACGCAAAGATGCCGACGCCGCCAAGGCAGCACAAGAAAAACAGGCCGCATGCACACAATCGGGGGGCGCGTGGTCAAATAATGCCTGCGCATGCGACGCGAACAAAAACCTGAAATTGGAAAACGATATTTGCGTTTGCGCCAGTGGCGATTTTGAACGCGATGCGTTAAATAATTGTGTAAAAACCAATCTGGCATTGGATCGTGAACGCTGCGCGGCGGCGGGCAATGATGTTGCCTATTGGGAAAACAATCGTTGCCGTTGTCGCAATGTTGATATGACGTGGCAAAATGATCGGTGCGTAATAAATCCGAACAAGGCAATCTGCGACAATATGGCTGATGCAAAATGGCTGGGCGGCAGATGTGTCTGCAACGACAGTGATTACGAATACCGTAACGGCGAATGCGTTAAAAGTGACGCGACCATTGCACGCGAGGCCGCGGCCCAACTGACCGCCGATCAAAACGCATCGCGTGGCAAAATCACAACACTCAGCACCACATTAAAAGAGATGCAAGAAGGGTTCAAGGTAACAGTATGGCGGAACGAAGACGGCACGTTTAACACGACACGTCTGGCATCTGATTCTATTGCGGCGGTTGTACTGGGGACAACGGGTGGTTTGGTAACCAGTCACGTGGTAAAAAAGAATCAAGTGAACAAAGGATTTGATGACATACAGTGCACAGTTGGTGGCCAATCGGTTGCTGGCTGGGGTGACGAGTTCCGCGTCGGTATCCAATAAAACAAAAACCATAAGATGCGAGAAACAAAACTGCGCCCCATCGGGCGCAGTTTTGGTATATTTGGCGCGCTGACGCGCAACTTTTACTAACTGGATTGCCACGCCACATACGTGGCTCGCAATGAATCCAAGCGAAGCGCAGGATGCGGCAAGGACGTTAAGTCCGCAGGCGACACAAACGCAAAAAACAACGTCATTGCGAGCAAAGCGTAAGCGACGCGTGGCAATCCAGTAAATAAAACTTGTCCGCCAATGGCGGACACATTATTTTTATCGCGACGTAACGTCAGTGCAGACGGATCTCTTTATCACTATATCACTTTGTCACTTGCCCACTAAAAAAACGCCCATTCGGGCGTTGGTTATTTCTGTTTGCTTTTAATCAGTTTGTCAATCAACTGTTCACGGATTTTCAGCTGATGCGTCAAATCCTGACGTGATGCGTGATTCAGGTGTGCCATGTAATCTTTTTCATAGCCGTCGTGCACGTACGTCGATGTTGGGAACAATGTCAGAACAGGGCGGCCCGTATCCTTGTCCAGATATTCGATAATCATGGACGCCATCTTTTCACCCATAAATGGTTCTAGGGAATCAAATTCGGCCTGCATCAATGCCGCCGCAGGATTTGGGAAATTAGTGCCGCGCATCCATGCGCCTGTGACATTTTGTACGCGTTGACCATTCAATACAACGACTGGCAGTGGCGTGTTCTTGCACATACCAAATGCAGATGTGTCCGCCATCAGGTTGTTCACCTTGACAATATATGTGTTTTTCTTTTTACGTGTTGTGCCAAATTCCATTTTTGTTCCTTTTGTTTTTCTTTATACTATAAATATAGGACAAAATATAAAATTGTCAAGAGTTGTAATGCGGATTTTTATGTGTGGTAATAATGGTGTGTGAATTTGCGTTTATGGTGATTATGACGTCGCCTGTGGTGGCATAGTAATTTTTGCCGCGGTGAACAATGGTCGTGTGGCCAATGCGTGGCGACAAAATTCCACTACATCGGTATTATGGGTCAGCCCCAGATTTTGTCCAATGCGCGTCGCGCCCGGTGCGGTGGTGTGCAACCACGCATCAGACAAACAAATCTTTGACAAACTGGGCGTGTTCGGTGATGAATTTGAAACGAAATTCCGGTTTTTTACCCATCAGTTCGGAAACGATAGTGCGTGTTTTTTCAGTATCTTCTGCGCCATCGTCCGTACGTGGGGGCAGGTCAACGCGTATCAAACGGCGCGTTTTTGGCGACATGGTTGTTTCCTTTAACTGGTTCGGCATCATTTCGCCCAGACCTTTGAATCGGGAAATTTCAACTTTCTTGTTTTTATATTTGCCGTTTTGCAATGCGTCCAGTTCTTCGTCACTGTCAACATAGAACGATTCCGTGCCACATGTGAATTTATACAGTGGTGGGCACGACAAATACAAATGGCCACCATAAATCAGTTGTGGCATATGCTGATAGAAAAATGCCATCAGCAATGATGCAATATGGCTGCCATCAACGTCGGCATCGGTCATAACGATAATTTTTTCATAGCGCAATTTGGATTCGTCCCAATCCTTGGCCGTGCCAGCACCGATAATGTCAATCAGTTCATTCAATTCCTTGTTCGCGCCAAAGCGTTCGTCGGAATTAGAGATAACGTTCAAAACCTTGCCACGCAGGGGCATAATCGCCTGTGTCGCACGGTCGCGTGCCTGTTTCGCCGTACCGCCAGCGGATTCCCCCTCTACGATAAACAGTTCTGTGCCATCAATCCCATGCTTGGAACAGTCGGCCAGTTTCGCCGGCATACGGGCGCGTTTGGTTGGGGTTTTACGTGCGATATCTTTGACCTGTTTGGTCTTGATACGGGCGTTTGCCAAATTCACGACAAAATCCAGTAATGCATTTGCGGTCTTTGGGTCAGACGCCAAGAATATTTCCCATGGGTCGCGCAGTGCGTTTTCGGTATATCGGGCAACCTCTGGATTAGATAATTTTTCCTTGGTCTGGCCTAAAAACTGTGGTGTCTTGTAGAATACAGATACAATCGCGGCAACCGAATCAAATACGTCGTCGCCAATGATTGTGGCGGCGGATTTATTGTTTACTTTTTCGCCGTACGCCTTGATTCCCTTGGTTATTGCGGCCTTGAATCCGGTTTCGTGCGTGCCACCATCAATGGTCGCAATTGTATTGCAATATGATGCAAAGAATCCATCGTCAGATGCCGCGCCGTTTTCATCGGTCAGCACCGTCAACGCCCATTCTACACGCCCAGAATCATCAGGGAAATCAACACTGCCACTGAAAATTTTTGGCAAAATACGTGGCTTTTCGCGTGTCTTTTCGTCCAAGAAATCGGCCACGCCCCCTGGGTAATAGAATGTCGTATCGGCGGGGATATTCATATCGTCGGTCAATAATTCTGGATTGCAATGCCAGTCAATTTTGACCCCGCGTGACAGGAATGATTTCGCGCGCGCCATACGGTAAATCTTGACCGGTTTGAATACGGCGTTTGCACCAAAAATCTGGTCGTCAATGGTAAAGCGGATTTTTGTCCCGTGTGCACGTGTGGCGTCGCCGCGTGTGATTGGCGATGTGGTTTTACCACGCGAAAATGTCTGATGCCATTCATAGCCATCACGGGAAATTGTAACAATCATTTCTGACGACAATGCGTTTACAACCGCACTGCCGACGCCGTGCAGACCGCCACTGGTTTTATAAACATTATTATTAAACTTGCCCCCCGAATGCAGGGTGGTCAAAATAACCTCTAACGCGGATTTTCCGGGGTATTTTGGGTGTTCGTCAACCGGAATACCACGTCCGTCGTCGGTAATTTCAATGGTTTTTGCATCAATCAGGTTCACGGTGATTTTCTTGGCAAAGCCGGCCACGGCCTCGTCAATCGAGTTATCCATGATTTCAATCGGCAGGTGATGCCACGCCTTTTCGTCCGTGCCACCTATGTACATGCCAGGGCGCAGGCGAACGGGTTCTAGGCCTTCTAATACCTGAATATCTGATGCGTCATATGTGTGTGTATTATTTTCTGTCATAGCACCGTATTATTAGCGCAAAATTTCATTTTTCGCAAGCGAAACAGTTTTCGGGTCTTGATTTTTTATATAATCGGCCTATATATTCAGCATCTAGAAAATAATAGGCCTGAGATTATGAACAAAAATCCATACGAAGTTTTGGGCGTGGCGCGCGACGCGTCGGACGCTGATATTAAAAAAGCGTACCATAAATTGGTTATGCAATATCACCCTGATAAAAACCCAGGTGATAAATCTGCCGAAGAAAAATTCAAAGAAATCAACAATGCGTTTGATATTCTGAAAGACCCGCAAAAGCGTGCGGCGTATGACCGTTTTGGTGATGCGGCGTTTGCCGGTGGCAATGGTGCGTCGGCGGGTGCGGGATTTGGTGGCGGTAATCCATTCGGTAATGGCGCGTTTCACTTTGATATGGGTGGCGGTGCCGGTATGGACGACATCTTGCGCGAGGCAATGCGTGGTTTCGGATTTGGTGACTTTGGTGGCGGCGCGGCGCGTGGCGCACAGGCGGCCCGTGGGCGTGACCTGCTGGACGATATTACGATTTCACTGCAAGATGCATATTTTGGCACAACGCACACCGTTAAATTTTCCAGCAATGTAGAATGTGAAAAATGTCACGGCAATGGCACAGATGATGGCAAGCCAGCACCTGCATGTCCAAAATGCGGTGGCACGGGTTATGTTCATACACGCCAAGGGTTCTTTGCAATGGAAACACCATGTCCGGAATGCAACGGTCTGGGGCGCAAGATTGATAAAAAATGCAGCGAATGTGGCGGCACGGGCACGGTACACAAATCCAGAACGTTGGACGTGAAAATTCCAGCAGGAATTGACGATGGTGCGCGTTTGCGCTTGGCAGGTCAGGGCGAGGCCGGACAAAACGGCGCGCCGGCGGGGGATTTTTATCTGGACGTGCACGTCAAACCGGATGCGCGCTTTGAACGCGTTGGTGCGGATTTGGTGTCGCGGATTGATATCCCATTTACAACGTTGGCCATGGGGGGCGAGATTGAGGTAGACACCATTGACGACAAGAAGTTGTCGGTCAAAGTTCCGTCTGGCACACAGGTTGGGGAAAAATTGCGTGTGCGCGGACACGGTATGCCATCGCGTCGCGCGGGCAGTTTTGGTGATTTATACATTTTGGTAAATGTTCAAATTCCAACCAAATTGACCGAAAAACAAAAAAAGATTTTGACCGAGTTTGCCGAAACAAAATCAGGTAAAAAAGGGTGGTTCTAAAAATCGCGCTATGTGCATGAAATCGTGTACATAGCGCATTTTTTATATGCTAAAAAAACACCGGCAATATTGCCGGTGTTTTCGTTTTTAATTTTGTTATTTTACCTGTTTTAATTTCTGGGCAAATGTACGTGTGTATTGTGCCGCACTGATCAAGGACGCCGCCAATGACACCCACAAACCGTACAGACCAACCTGTGGCAAAATGTACAACAGGTAAACGATTATGCGGCTGGTTGTGTTGGCGGTGATAATTGAACCGATTGCAAACACGCCCAAGAATGCCGCGATGGTAATCATTTGGAATGTGGTTTTGATTTTGCCCATTGAAAAACGGTACTTTGGTACGGGCATTTCAATTTTCTGTGTGCCCAAAAATTCACGCAGACCACTGATGTACAATTCGCGGGCAATCATCAATATAATTGGAACAATCACGAACCAGACCGGCATCATGACCGCTAACATAATCAATGTATTGCATACCAATAATTTGTCGCCGATATGATCCATCACACCGCCCAGTTTGCTGCATACATTATATTTACGTGCCAAGAATCCGTCGAACCAATCAGATATTGCGCCCAGCACATACAGCACAAATGTTGTTTTGTACATACCGAACATAATTGTCGGGATTATCGCGAATGCCGCCGCAATGCGGAACGCTGATAAAAAGTTCACAAAAAATTTCATGGTTATACTCCTTTGTGTTTATAAATCATGAATGCCCATATTATACCACCCCTGAATGAAAATAGGCATAAATTTTTTCGGCCGCGCTGCGACCCAAATCTGGTACGCGTAACAGGGCGGGCATATCGGCATCGGCAATTTCACGTACAGAACCAAAATGCGTCAGTAATGCATGCTTGCGCTTTGGCCCAATGCCATCAATGTCGTCCAGTACAGACGACGTCATGGTTTTGGCGCGCACGGTGCGGTGATATGTGATGACGAAACGGTGCGCCTCGTCACGGACGGCACGCAACAGTAAAAACAGGCGTGAATCTTTTGGTATGTCACGATTGATTGTGCCGTCTGGCATAATAAAGTGTTCGTCACCGTTGCGAACCTCGCCCTTGGTTACGCCCAGAACAGGAATATCGGGCACGGTTTTATGTGCGATGCGCCACTGGGCAATGCCGCCGTCGACAATAATTAAATCCAGTTTTATATTTTGTTTGTGTGCGCGATCGACAAATTCCGCCATCATGGCGATATCGTTTCCGGCGGCGGACGCATTGCGCAATTTGAAATGACGATACCCGTTTTTAATAAAGCCATCGTGGCCGAATGTTATCATTGCACCAACGGGGCTGCGCCCGAATAAATGAGAGTTATCAAATACGCCCGCACATTCTATTTTTAACCCAGTCAATTTTTCCAAATCATCGGTTGCGCCCGACCAATCAAAATTCGTGCTATGTACACGTTTCCGCTGTATACCGCGATTTGCGGTGTGTGTCAATTCGGCAATTTTATCACGTGTGGCGGCGGCGGATTCAAAGTCCATTTCGGCGGCAAATTTTTGCATCTGTTTTGTTAAATCTGCGATGATTGGTTCGCTGTCACCGGTCAAGATTTTGCGCGCCAACGATACACGCGCGGCGTAATCTGTTTGTGGCAATATGCAGCATGGCGCACTGCATCGGCCAATCTGGTGCAATAAACACGGACGCGTGCGATTGCGCATAAACGTATCGGTGCATGTGCGAATCTGGCATACCTTTTGAATTGTTTTTATTGTTTCGTTCAATGCGCCAACCGATGGATATGGGCCATATACATCACGTCGCTGGGAAATTTTGCCACGGAATTTTAACAAGCGCGGAAAATCAGAATTAGTCAATGCCAACATCGGGTACATTTTCCCATCTGTCAGCATAATATTATATTTAGGTCGCAGGGTTTTAATCAATTCTTGTTCGCGTATCAGTGCGTCCGATTCGGTCGGAACGATTTCCCAATCCACGCGCGCAACCAAACTGCGCATGACCTGTTTGTGTAATTCCAGTTTTGATACGTCCACGTACTGGCGCAGGCGATTGGCCAAATTCTTGGCCTTGCCAACGTACAACAGTGTACCATCGGCGTCGTACATTTTATAGACACCGGGGGCGTTTGGACTGCTGGCGATTAAATCTGAAAATTGAATATTCATACTAAATATGATAGAATAAAAAAAACAAATAGCAAATGGGGGATATAAATATGAGACAAGAATCCGGACGTTCCATGATTGAAATGCTGGGCGTGTTGACCATTATGGGTGTTTTGACCGTTGGCGCGGTTGGTATGATTTCGACCGCAATGCGTACGCAAAAGCGTAATGCCGTCAATGACGAGGTTATTCAGATGACGACACAGGTTCGAACGTTGCTGGGTGAATATGATGATTTTTCCCATATCAACAACGCTACGATTTTTGGTGCAATCGGTATGACAAACAAGAATCCATATGGGGGCACATACGAACTGGCGGTTGATCCGTCCAATTCGCGCCAGTTTATTGTGTCTATTACGGGACTGAGTCAATCTGATTGTGAATACTTTGTGGCCAAGGCGTGGTCTGATTCGGTTGGCCGTATCAATTCCAATAACAAGGAAGGTGGCGCGACCGGTGATTGCCGCAATGCGACAAATAACACAGTTCAAATCACATACGGCGAATAATTAAAATGGCGGCAGAGATAATTACAATCCCAGAAACCGAAGATGGCGTACGTTTGTTGCGCTGGTTTTTGCGTAATTTCCCGTCTATGCCCCAGCGCGAGTTTTACAAGTTATGTCGCGGTGGGCAAATACGCGTAAATTCGCGTCGTGTGCACGGTCAGGAAATGTTGCGTGCGGGCGACGCCGTGCGCGTGCCGCCGACGTTGTCTGGGTATTCGGTGCGACCAAAGAAAACCGAGAGTGGCGAAAATTTTTCACTGGCCGATTTAGAGGAATTGCGAAAATGCATCATTCACAACGACGATGATATCGTTGTGTTTAACAAGCCGGCTGGTCTGGCGGTGCAGGGTGGTACGGGTATTCGCAAATCCGTTGATAAAATGGCGGCGGCGTTATTCCCCTATGACAAGATTTCGTTGGTGCATCGTCTGGACAAAGAAACATCTGGTTTGCTGGTGGTGGCAAAAAATCTGCGTGCGGCGCAAAATCTGGCCACTGCATTTCAGGCAAAAACCGCATACAAAGAATATTTGGCGTTGTTGAATGGTAATGTTGTGCCGGATCATGGATTGATTGATGATTATATGATCAAAGGTCAGGTTTTTGATACACCCGCCCGCACGAATGATGGCACGGGACAACGTCCGCAACGTGCAATTACAGAATACAAGGTTTTGGCGCACGCCGGTGAACATTTATCGTGGGTTGCGTTTTCACCAAAAACAGGCCGTACGCACCAGTTACGTGTACATAGCGCGTTTGTATTGAATGCACCAATCGTGGGTGATGCGTTGTATGGTGCGGGGCGTCGTGCGCCCGATGTGCTGGCAACGGTTACGGCGACAAACAACCTGTTTTTGTTTGCGCATCGTTTGACGTTTCAGCATCCGACGACGGGGCGTATGATGACGTTGCGCGCCGCGCCGCCACAGTTTATGAAAGTTGTGATGGAATTTTTTGAATTTCAATTACCGTAAAAAGGTTTATAAAAATTGGTCAGACGTAAAAAGGGTTCTTTTCTGGCAATCGTGCGTATCGTCATGCTGTTTTGCATGGGTTTGATTGTTGCGTTTATAATTGCACTCAGCCAAATTGATTTGGAAAAAATGCGCGGCAGTATTTTGTCTATCTTGCAAAATGCCACGGGATTGCCGGTGGAAATTGATGGTGCGGTATCGTGGAAATTATCTCTGCGGCCACGTATTGAATTGAACAAGGTACGCGTGCCAAATGCCGAATGGGCAAAACACAAAGATGCGTTTGCCGCCGAAAAAATCGACGTAACATTGGATTTGATTTCGTTGTTTCAGGCGCGTCCGACAATTCAAAATGTCAAGATTTATGACGCAACAGTTTGTCTGGAAAAAAATTCTGATGGCGCGTATTCTGTGCTGTCGTCAAAATTATCAAAGCAGCCCGCCGCGTCTGATGCGCAAAACGCGCCTGCGCCGTCAAAGTTCCCATTCGAAGACCCAGGACTGGGCGGGGTAGAGGTTCATAATTTAACCGCGCATATTGTGGACGAAACATATAAACTGACTGGATTCCAAATTCGATATGTGCCGACATCTGATTCACGTGAATATTCGGGCTGGATTAAAAACAAGACAGATGTGTTTCCGTTTATCTTGACGTATTCGCCGTATAATGCGGAACGCAAAGTGTATCCGGTGCGTGTGGCGTTTGGTGCGTCGGGTGATGCGCTGATTGCGAATGTCGCATTAGAGGGAACAAGTCACGCGCCGATTGATTTTATTATCAAGGGCGACATTCCCGATATGGCGGCGGTGGGACGTTTGCTGAATATGAATTTATCGACTATTCCCACGGTCAAGGTGAATATGGCGGGTGGTCTGGACAGAACAAAATTGACATTGCGCAAATCGTCAATCGCGGTGCGTGGCAATGAATTGACTGTGTCGGGCAGTTGGGATTTCGGCACACCACGCCAGACGATAAATCTGGATTTGTCGTCAAAGTCAATCAATCTGGTTCAGGTTTTTCCAACATGGTATGATGGCAAATGGGTACACCCAGACAGGGAACTGAACGCATTCAAAGATACACCGTTGTTTGGACGTGAACTGTCGCAATTTAATATAAAGTTGCATGCCAAGATAAATAATCTGATTGTGTATCGTGATTTAGATTTGCGCGATATAAATTTGACAGCGAAGTTGATTGACCATGTTGCGCGCGTTGATGGCACACTGTCCATGGGGGGCGGGCAAATAGAATTGGCGGCCGACGGCCAGATTGATGGCGAAGGACGCATTTTTGCAAAGGCCGCCGGTCGTGGGCGCAATGTATCGATTGGCCAGATTTTGACAGAGGTTCGCGAAACAGACCTGATTTCTGAATTGCCGACGAATTTTGATGTGTATTTGGAAGGTAACGGTACAAACCTGTCCGAATTGATGTCGACGGTAACAGGGCCGGTGCAAATAAAATCTGCTGATGGTGGGTATGCGTATTCGACGCTGGTGTCATATATGTACGGGACGGATTTCTTGACGACATTGCGTCATGCAATTCAGGATTCACTGAGTTCGGAAAAGAAACACAATCGCATCAAGATAAAATGCGTTGCGCTGAATGCAAAGTTGCGCAATGGTGTTTTTGACACACAACAGGGCGTGGCCGTTGAAACAAATGCAATCAATTTGCGTTTGGCAGGTCAGTTGAATTTGGGTGCGGAACGGTTGAAAATGGCGTTGACAACCGTTCCGGTGCGTGGGCTGAAACTGTCGTTGACGGGTAATGTTGTAAATTCCATAGAAATAACTGGAAATTTGGCAGAACCTGATATAAAAATAAGCGGCGCGGCCGTCGCAGGCAAGGTTGCATCTGCAACCGGACTGGGGCTGCTGCTTGCGCCATTGACCGGCGGGATTGGGCTGGTCGCGGGTGCGGGTGTTGGATTGCTGGCGGGGGATTTATTGGAAAACTGGCTGGCGGACGATCACCCGTGCGAAACGGCAATGCAACGTGGCGCGCCGTCATCGCGTGATGACCCAGAATGGCTGGGGTTGCCGGTTGGTGACCTGCAATCAACGGTCATGAAAACAGATGTAACAACACGACAAGAACAAGAAACAAAAGGAAAGGCAGAAAATGTTTAATTGGTTGGGTTTGATTCAGATTTTAATTATTGCGGTAATCGTATGGTTGTTTTATCGCAGTTTTATTGAAAACACATCATCAGAAAAAATGGTGCGCGGTCTGTTGGGGCTGGCGGGCCTGTGGGTGCTGAGTTTTGTTTTAACATGGGCACATTTGGATTTGTTGGGTGCGTTCTTGCACTGGACAGCATTGTTCTTGTCATTGGGATTGATTGTTATTTTCCAACCAGAATTGCGCAAATTTATGGCCTTGTTGGGTAATATTGAGGGGTGGTCACGCATGATTCACAAGGGGGGCGTCGCCACGCGTGATACCGGCGCGTTGGACGCGATTTGCAGTGCGGTCGAATATATGTCGAACAAGCACACGGGTGCGTTGATTGTATTCCCAACCACATTGGACGAAAGTGCGATTGATAAAAAGGGCGTGCGTGTTGATGCCGTGATTACCAGTGAATTGTTGTTGACAATATTCTTTAACAAGACACCTTTGCATGACGGTGCGGTTATTATTGAACACGGACGTATTGCGTATGCGGGGGCGATTTTGCCACTGTCGCAAAATAATCTGAATTGGAAATATGGTACACGTCATCGTGCGGCATTGGGATTGTCAGAGGTTTCACGTGCAACCGTGTTGGTGGTATCCGAAGAAAGCGGTGATATTTCCATCGCAGAAAAGGGCAAGTTCACCAAGTACGACGACATCAAGAAATTACGTGCAAAGTTGGACAAGGTGTTGTCTAAGTAAAATTCCGCCCGTTTGGGCGGTTTTTTGTTGGTTGACGGGTTTGTGTTTTTGTCCATGATTCTAGGTTGTATTTACCCTTGCACCGAATCGGCATTTTTTGGTAAACTTATAAAAAAGAATGTGGGAAACCATAAGATACCTAGGAGCAAAATAATGGAATTTTCGGTATTTCGTCAGGTTTTAATACGTGCGCTGGGACATATGCAGTCCATCGTGGAAAAGCGCGCGACATTGCCGATATTGATGAATGTAAAGTTAGAGGTTGCAGATGATTTGATTTTGTCTGCGACAAACGTTGATTTGGAATTGGTTGAACATGTTGCGGCCGATATCACATTGGGGGGCAAGACAACCGTTCCTGTCCAGATGTTGTACGATATCGTTCGTAAATTGCCAGATGACGCGGAAATCACATTCAAGCAGAATGGTGACCAGTTGGTTGTGTCCAGTGGTCGTGCGGTATTTCGTTTGCCAACATTGCCGGCGGAAAATTTCCCAGCCATGGCGGGCAGCAATTTAACCACCAAGTTCCAGATGACAACGGGCGATTTGGCGCACCTGATAAACCAAACAAAATTTGCAATTCCAACAGACGATGTCCGTTATCACTTGGGCGGTATTTATTTCCACATCGCGGACGAAGGCAAAGAAAAAATGTTGACGGCTGTTGCAACCGATGCCCAGCGTATGGCACTGTGCGCGATGCCGGCCCCTGCGGGCAGTGCAGAAATGCCAGCGGTTATTTTGCCACGTCGTGTGATTGGCGAATTGTCCAAGTTGCTGGAAGATGCAACGGTTGATGATGTCACGGTTGAATTGTCTGATACCAAGGCGCGTTTCACAGTTGGTGCGGCAATTTTGACCAGCAAATTGGTTGATGCCCAGTATCCAAACTATCGTGTTGTGATTCCAAAGGGCAATGACAAGATTGCTGTTCTGGACAGAAAACAATTCTTGAACGCTGTTGACTTGGTATCTGTTGCCAGTGTTGATAAAACAAAATCTGTTCAGTTGACATATTCCATGAACAAATTGGTCGTCAATGCGTCCAGCCCAGATGCCGGTACGGCAACACAGGAATTGGATATCGAATACAATGGCGATGCATCGTTCACGGTTACATTTAATGTAAAGTTCTTGATGGACGTTGCCGGTCAGGTCGAAGGGGACAAATTCCAAATGGAAATGCAAGACCCATTGTCGCCGACAATTATCAAATCGACAGACAAGAACACCGATGCGTTGTTTATCTTGATGCCGATGAGAATGTAATTATAAAATATCCCAAGGAACGCCCCGCTGGGGGCGTTTTTTATTGCCCGATTCGTTTGCAATGCGGATTTTTTCTGATAAGATTGCCGCTTGAAACCCAAGGATATAGAAGATGACAATAGCAGAAATTGCGCCGGGGAAATTACCCCCAAAGAAGATGAATGCAATTATAGAAGTTCCAGAAAACGGATTTGTAAAATACGAAATTGATAAAGAAACCGGATTGCCACGCGTGGACAGAATCTTGCACGCGCCAATGGCATATCCTGCGAACTATGGATATTTCCCAGGGACACTGGGCGATGACGGCGACCCATTGGATTGTGTGGTTGTGTGCAATGCGCCACTGCGCCCCGGTGTTTTGATTGAGGTTCGCCCAATCGGCGCACTGATTATGGAAGATCAGGCGGGTGGTGATGAGAAAATCATCTGCGTGCCACTGGACAGAATTGATCCGTTTTACACCAATACGGAATACGTTGAACAGTTGCCGGAAATCTTGCGTTCCAAGATTGAATACTTTTTCCAGCACTACAAGGATTTGCAACCAAATTCTTGGTCAAAGGTATCTGGGTGGGCGGATCGTGATGCGGCCGACAAACTGATTATGGACAGTATCGACCGCTATTGGGCGCACAAGCGTACGGCGCAATAAAAATCTTGCATCGGCGCGGCTGCGTTTTTATAATTCAAACGCAAAAATCAAAGAGGTATAACAATGGCATCATATATTGCAAATGATATGCGCGTTGGTTGGGTGATTTCACACAACGGACGTCGTTATTCCGTTACATCAATCACCAAGGTAAAACCGGGCAAGGGCGGTGCTTTTGTTCAGGCCGATTTGCGTGATATTGATTCCGGCAACAAGGGCGGCGATCGCTGGCGTGCCGAAGACAAGGTTGAAAAACTGATGGTCGAAGATTTCGATTGCCAGTATTTGTATTCTGATGGTACAGATGCGTTCTTTATGAACCTGTCTGACTATGAACAGTTCACAATGCCGGTTGAATCGTTGGGCGAACAGATGAAATTCTTGGCCCCAGAAATGGAGGTCAAGGCGAACTTCGTAGAAGGCAAACCTGTATCGATTTCATTGCCAAAGACCGTTATCGCAACTGTCGAAGAAACAGAACCAGCGTTAAAGGGCCAGACCGCGTCCAGCAGTGGTGGCAAACCAGCCGTATTGGACAATGGTATTCGCGTCCAAGTTCCATTGTTTGTTGAAACCGGTGAAAAAATCGTGGTCAATACTGAAACTTTGGAATACGTGGAACGCGCCAAATAAATTATAACGGCACATCTGTGCGCGGTGCGTTTTGCTCGTGTACGTCGTGTACACTTCGCAATCCGCACTACGCACATCTGCACCGTTCTAATTTATTTATAAATAGACACCATCTGGCGGGCGTGGCGGCGGCTCGTGTACGTTTTGTACACTTCACGATCCGCACTACGCACATCTGCACCGTTCTAATTTTTTTGAAATAATAAAACCACGCGCCGAATGGCGCGTGGTTTGTTAAAAGCTGTCGTCGGGGTTGTAAGTTGATCGTTCTTCTGGCCCAGTTGGCTCTTCTCTTGGGTCGTTTATTTCGATTTCTATTTGATCAATTTGGCTTGGGTCGGGTTCGTCATACATTGTGTACTCCTTTTGTTATAAAGTTATCATTCCAAATTTTTTGCAAATCAGAACTTATCTCTGGCCCTTGGGTCAGGATTGATGCCGGCGGGGTAAAGAAATCTTTTGTGGCGTCAATGATGTTTGATTTTGTCATTTGGTCATTTATGTACATTTCACCCATCAGGTCGTAAAGTGCTCCATATTGATGCCAATGTTCCAACAGTTTTCCACAGCGTTTTGATGCGGATTCCATGATGTCGGCAAATTGTAATTTCATCAGCATGCGCAGCCGCGCAACATCGTCATCGGAAATTTCGGGTTTCATGTGCGCAGTGGCACATTCGCGCGCGATTGCTGCAATGACGGTATCAATATTTTGTGGACTGGTTGATGTATTTATTGTATTTGCGTACACATTTGTGTGGCCAAAATGTGTGGTGGATACTCCATAGGTCAATCCTAGTTTGTTGCGCAGAATTTCGTACAATTTTTTTCCCAACAAGAAACTGAATCTGTTCGCAGCCAGTGTTAGGGGTCTGTGTTCTAAATCGGCGGGAATTGTATTTTCAAATGCAATGCACATTTGAATGTTTGCCTGACTGCTTTTGGAATTATGTGCAACGATTGGTATAATTTTTTGTTGTGTGTGATGCACTGGGAATGATGGAATCCAACCGAATAATTGTTCTAACTTTTGTAATGTTTTTTCTGAATCAATGATTTTCCCGGATATGCAAATGGTCATATTTTTCGCAGACAATATTTTATAAAAATAATCCATCAGTTGTTCGCGTGAAAATGATTTTATAGTATCTGGTGTCCCAAGGAGATTATGTGCGCCAAATAGTTTTTCATAGGAAAATATATTAAACGTGGACACATTATCCATCGTTTTGCGTCTGTATTCGTCCAGAATGACGCCACGTTCAATTTCAATCTTGTGTTGGTCAAACAGGGAATCGCGCAACTGTTCAGAAAATAGTTCTAATAATTTATTCAGATTTTCGGCCAGTACGCGTCCAAATAAACACAGTTTGTCATATGTCGTCCCTGCATTGCGCGATGCGCCGATAGAGGCGGCGATGTTGGTGGTTATGTCGTTGGTGTCTGGATGTTGGCGTGTTCCCTTGGACAACATGTGTTCAATGAAGTGCGTGATGCCAAATTCTGTGCTGGTGGTTTCGTCGTTGGCCCCAGAATGTATGTCGATTTCAACATGTGTTGTCGCAATGTCAAAATCGTCCAGAATAACATTCAGACCATTTGATAATTTGTAAATACTAGGTGTGTATTGCATTATGGTGAAAAAGTTGTGTATTGGCTGGTGTTCCCAGCCAATACAAATTATCTGGTTTTGTAACGGTTTGTTTTTATAATGTGTTTGACACTATTATTGTATTGGGCAAGTAAAGGCAAAATGTTTCTTTTGTTTTTCATTTCAATCCATTCGCCATCGGTGTCCTCAATCATAATTCCGCAGGTCGGTGTATCTGGTAAGTCTGTTCCGGCGCATGGCTCAACATCCAGAGCGTCGCATTTCATATAAGGTTTCTTCTTCTGCATCAAAAGAATATAGTTCATGGTAGTTCCTCTTTTGTTGTTGTAGTTTTTTGTTAATCTACATTTGAAATGCTAAATTTCTACATAGATTAGCGCAAGCAACAAAAGAGTTATAATCAAAAATAAACAGATTGAAAATAGGTCTATTTATGTAAGAATGGACATATATCACCCCTAAAATTTGCCTTTACAACTTGTTGTCAGAGCCCATGATGTTTTTGATTTCGTCTATGCAATTATCATAGATGTTCTGGCGGGCGGGTTTCAAGAAATCGCGTGGGTTAAACATTTCGGGGTGCTGGGCCAGTGCCGCGCGTACGCCCGCGGTGAATGCCAGACGGGAATCACTGTCGACATTTATTTTGCAAATATTCATTTCGGTTGCCGCGCGTAATTGGTGCGGATCAATTCCCAACGCGCCCGACATTTTGCCGCCAAACGCATCGATTGTTTTTACAAAGTTTTGCGGAATGCTGCTTGCGCCGTGCAAGACCAACGGAAATTCTGGTAATTGTTTGGCGATTTCGTCCAAGATGTCCAAACGTAATTTTTCGTTTGCATTTTTGCGTTTGTATGCGCCGTGGCTGGTACCGATGGCGATGGCCAATGAATCAATGCCGGTGGCGTTTACAAATTTAATTACATCGGCGGGGTTGGTGTAACTGGAATGATCAGAAAAAGTATTTTCGTCTTCGATTCCTGATATTGTGCCCAGTTCTGCCTCGACTGATGCATCGTATTTGTGTGCCAATTCGGCAACGCGACGCGACAGTTCGACGTTTTCGTCAAATGGCAATTTGCTGGCGTCAATCATTACAGATGAAAATCCCAGTTCCAGTGCCGTTTTGCACGCCTCGAAACTGCCCCCGTGATCCAGATGCAGTGTGATGCGTTCGTTGGGGGTAATTTTTGCGCCGCGTATCATTCCCATCAGCATATCGCCGCCCATGTATTTCAGCGCGGATTCAGACACGGCCAGAATGACCGGACTGTGCGTGTCGCGTGCGGCGGACAAAATTGCCTGCATGGTTTCCATATTGTAAAAGTTAAATGCCGGCACGGCATAGTGGCGACGAATTGCGTCGGCAAATGTTGCGCGTGTGTTTGTTAAACCAAAATCAGAATATTTCATGGTGTGTATTTCCTTTTCTGTTGGCAATTATACCATATTTGTGGCGCGGGTGCGATGGCTGATTTTTATCGGCTGCTTGACAACGCGCGGTTTTGTGCAACAATAATATCAACGAATCGGGGAGCGGTCAGAGAGTAAAACAGACAAAAGCACAAGGGACGCGTTATGAAAAAAGTTCTGGTTTCTGTTTTTGCATTGGCAGCGTTGGCCGCATGCAGCAGTTATGATTATTACAAAGGTGGTATTCAGTACACCCAAGATGGCGAAGATTGCATCTATGAAATGGGTGAACAGGGTAAACACTTTACAAATTCAATTTATGATATGAACAATGGCAAACGCATTGTTTATCGCAACACCCGTTGTGCGGATTTGTATGCCCGTGACAATATGGGTCAGGCCCCACGTCGTGAACGCCAGATTATTGTTCCAGCCGCGCGCGAGGTTGACGCCGCCCCATCATGTGGTTGCAAGGCATGCAATCAGCCCGTTTTGAAACGTCGCTATGTGATTGTTGCAGAATAATAAAAAACGCGCCATTGGCGCGTTTTTTTTATAAAGAGCAAAGAGCAAAGTGCAGAGAGCAATGAAGTGCGCCATTTGGCGCACTTTTTATTACTAGATTGCCACGCGTCGCTGCGCTTGCTCGCAATGACAGTGTATGCAATTTGTATTTGAATGGGGGCGGGATTTGTGATAAAATTGTCTTAAAAGGAAAAGGGGTTTTATATGAAAAAACTGTTTAACAAGGCAAATTTTGCACTGATTGGTATGATGGCGGCTGTGCCGGCAATGGCCGCGCCGGCTGGCAGCAATAATGGTTTGTGTGATTTGATTCAGCAAATGTATGGCGTGTTCACGACGCTGCGTACATTGGCGTTTGTTGGTGCTGCGTTTGTTATCGCTGGTTGGGCATGGGGTTACATTTCCAAGGGCGAGGTTAAAAAGGACGATTTGAAGGACAAAGGTACTGGTATGCTGGTCGGTTTTGTGATGCTGTTCGGTATTGGTGTTGTTCTGTCATTCTTCCTGAGCGAGAGCACAATGCAGAGCATTGGTTGCCAAGATATTATATTGGGTTGGTAAAGAGTGTGTAAAATTAAAACAGGTGGCCGATGGGTCACCTGTTTTTTTATATATGCCGCGCCGTGGGGCGGGGCGTTTTTGTTTCTGATTTTGTTATTTGTTTTCTTCGATATTGGCCAGTGAAAATAATACCGACGATATCAATGATTGGTATGGGACGTGTTGTTGTTCGGCCAACTGTTTAATTCTGTCCAGAATGGGGCGTGGAATTCGCATGTTTATAACGCAATCCGACTTGTTAAAAGTGCGGTACGCGGCGTATTCACGCAGTAATGATTCAATGTTCATTATGAACAACTGCTGCATAACATTTGGCATAGACGAACTCCTATACTAAATACAATACTTACGTCTTTACAGATGACTATAACATTGTGTTGACGTTTGTCAATACAAATGTGAATACGGGTGTAATTACCGTTGTAATCACGGGTGTGATGGCGGTTGTATGTGCGGTTGTGCAGATAATAGATATTTGATTTTTGGGATTCTTGTGTGTAGAATTAAACGCATATTTATGGAAAGGATTTTTTATTATGTTCAAGAAGATATTATCTGTATTTATGGCGTGTGCGCTGGTGTTTGGCGCGGCGCGTGCGGAATTAAAGGTTGATATTGTTGCGGGCGCGACCGAGCCGATTTCAATCGCTGTACAAAAGTTTGAGGTTGTCGGTACTGCGTCGCCCAAGGACGCGGCAATGATACGCGAGGTTGTCGAAAATGATTTGAAGACGACGGGGCTGTTCCGCATTGCAAATCATGATGCGTTTCCTGAATATGTCAAAATGGGCGATATGCCAAAATTTAATCTGTGGTCGGCGATAAAGGCACAGGTCTTGGTTCAGGCAAAATTGTATGCCGAGGCAGGCAATCGGTATAAACTGGAATTTTATGTTTGGGACGTTGCCGGTAAAGAACAGATAGAGGCCCAGTCGTTGGTTTCGTCCAAGAAATCTGCGCGTCGTTTGGCGCATATTATGGCCGACGCCATTTATGAACGTTTAACGGGCGAGGTTGGCTATTTCGACACTCAAATCGTATTTATTGCCGAAACAGGGCCGGTGGACAAACGTGTAAAGCGTATGGCGATTATGGATCAGGACGGCTATGGTTTGCGCTATTTATCAGATGAAAAGACATTTGTGATGTCACCACATTTTTCGCCGAATATGCAGACCGTTGTGTTCTTGTCATATCGTAATGATGACCCGATGGTTTGGACATTGGATTTGAACACGGGTGAACAACGTCGTCTGGGACAATTTGGCGGTATGAGTTTTGCACCACGTTTTTCGCCCGATGGTTCGCGTATCGCATTGTCGTTGGTGAAAAATGGCATTACGCATATTTATGAATATGACATTGAATCCAAAAAATTGCGCCAGCTGACGTTTGGCAATTCGTTGAATACCAGCCCGTCTTATTCGCCTGATGGTAAAAAAATGGTATTTAATTCGGATCGCAGTGGAAATCAGCAAATCTGGATTATGGATTTGGACACATTGGAAGCAACGCGTCTGACGTATGGGGCGGGGCGGTATGCGACGCCAGCGTGGTCGCCTGATGGTCAATTTATCGCGTTTACCAAGATGGCAGACGATACATTCTATATCGGTATTATGGATCCACGTGGTCGCCACGAAAAAATCTTGGCGGGCGGCTGGTACATGGAAGCCCCATCGTGGGCCCCAGGGTCGCGTCGCATTGTGTACTATGAAACAGAAAAAGCGTTGGACGACATTGAACGTATCAGCCATATTCGCAGCGTCGATATTACGGGCCAGAATGTGTATGACATTGAATTGCCTGAAAATGTCAATGGCGTTGAACCAACATGGTCGCCACGTTTGCCATAAAAAATGCGCCAATGGCGCATTTTTTAGATAATAGAGCATAGAGAATAGATGCGGAAAATATTTTCATTTTTATTGTTTTGCTTTGTTGTTGGTACGGCAAATGCCACACCGGCACAGGTTTCGTACATTATCGATGGTGATACGTTTGCGGCGCGTGTGATGTTGGCGGACGATACAAAAATTACGGTGCGTGTACGTCTGATAAATGTTGATACGCCCGAAATCCATGGCGAATGTGAATCTGAAATACGTGCGGCGTTTGCGGCCAAGGCACGATTGGCGGAATTATTGCCGGTGGGGTCTGTTGCCGAATTGCGTGATATCAAGGACGATAAATATCTGGGGCGAATTGATGCGCGTGTTCTGACGTCTGATGGTCGTGATGTCGGCAAAGTTTTAATTCATGAAAAATTGGGTCGTTCGTACAGTGGTGGTCATCGTGACGGCTGGTGTAAATAAAAGAGAGCAGAGAGTAGAGAGCAGAGAGCAATGAAGCGCGCTGGTCGGAGCGCTTGTTTCTTTCATGTTGTTTCAAATATAGACAAAAAATAAACTTTTTCACTTTATCACTATATCACTTACTCGCTTTCCTTTGCTCTCTGCTCTTTGCGCTTTGCTCTCTAAAAAAGTCGCCATTGGGCGTCGTTTTTTATGCGCTGTGGCGATTGATTGCCGCGCTGATTTCGTCCAGTGTTGCATTGCAGGGCAATGTTGGTTCGAACCATACGTTTGCCGTGCCGGCGCGAATGCGGCCACGCTTTGGCCAATACAGGCCGGCGTCCGTGCCAACTGGAATGATTGGCAACTTTAATTCGTGTGCCAAGAATAACAGTCCACGGCGCAGTTGGGGGCGCGCACCTGGTTTGACACGTGTGCCCTCTGGAAAAATGACCAAGGTTTGGCCGTCCATGATTTTTTTTGCGACGGCGTGTGATAATTTTTTCATATTGGTTGCGCCGCGTGCGCGATTGACCGGTTGCAGGCCCATGCGCCAAAATGCCCAACCGTAAATTGGCAACCACATCAATTCGCGTTTTACGATAAAGAATGAATTTGGAATGTGTGTTGATAAAATCGCGATTTCCAGCACAGACATATGTTTGGCGGCGATAATCGCCTTGCCATCATTGCGGGCATTTTCGTCGGGTGCGAATGGAATGCCATTTTCTTCGGTTGGGGGACAATGAATTTCGTATTTAATGCCCGCCACAATACGTGCCAGTACCAGCACGCCACGTGCGCACGTCAGTACCAAGAAATCGTTCAATGGCTTGTAAATCAGGCCGACCAAAATAATCGGCGACCAAATTACATAATGCAATGCCAATGCCAGTTTGAATATAATCGTGCGAAACATTTTACCCCTCTTTGATTCCCAGCAGTGTTACGATATATTTTATGTATTCCGTTGTCCAGCGTTCCAAACGGCGCGGCGCGGGCATGCCCGACAGGCGGGTTGGACACGCGACAATTTCAACATTCGGCAATTCACCGCGCAGCAGATATTGCGCGCGGTTCATATGATCTTCGGTTGTAATCAGAACAATCCTGTCCAGACCCGCGCGTGTGACGATGTCGCGAATGGCGCGTGCGTTTTGGTATGTGGATTTAGAATCTGATTCAATGGTGACGCGACGTGTCATTTCATACGACCCTTCGGCACCTGCGCCAATAATGTACAGGTCGGCGTCCGGATACGTGCGCAACATGCGCATTGCAAATGGTATACGACGCATATCACCGGTCAGTACAAATATACTGTCGTCTGGCAAAATCGTACCGCATTGCGTTGGTGACATACTTTTGAAAATCATGCCGCCAATCACAAACATGGCCAGAAATAACAAAGATGGGGTTAAAATTTTCATCAGTCGTTGGCCAAAATCTTTAATGTTGTGCGACGGGTGATATAAATTGAAAATATGACAATCGCGATTGGCAGCATTACCAATGCAATCCAGCCGCCCAGACCCAGTCCCATCATCGCCATCAGACCGACGCGCGCACTGTGCGCCGTGCCCAGAATCATCAGCAATACCAATGCCGCCGCGCAGAATCCCGCCGCGCCCGCCGCACCAGAAATCTTGGCCACAATGATTTGCATTTGACGGGCGACAAATGAATCAGATGCGCCGATTTGATTCAGAATTTCCAGTTCGCGTCGATGCAACATTGCAGTATTACGTGCGATATATGATATGCATATTGTAATTGACCCCAGAACCATTGCCAACACCAATGTTGAAATCATAATCATGTACCAGCCCGCACGTGTTGATGTGCGCAGTGCATCGCTGTGTGTCAGGAAACGCGCGCTTTTTGATATCTGTGCGCCAATGTTGGTCATATCTGCGCGGGTGTTGAATTTGATTTCGTACATCTGGGGCAGATAATTTTTAAGCACACCCGTTCCACCAGACAACCATGGGCGCAATAAATCCGTCATTTGTTCAGACGTAATTTCGTTGACCGATGCCATTTTGTCGCGATTGTCATTTATAATTTTTTTAACGGCCGCGGCATTGTCAGAATCCATAATCTGAACCGTGGCGAATTTGTCCCACTGGGCATTCCAGCGCATAACGCCCGTGCCAATGGACAGGCCCACGCCCAACGCCAGCACCGCCAAAAACGACAACAGCGACATAATCGCGGTCATAAAAACCGACTGTTCACGAACCAGTGAAAATACAATAGGTGTCTTCATTATGCATTCCCAATATCATCAAATTGTTTAGACAATTCTGTAAAATAGTTCTGTGGTTTTGGGCCTTTCCATACCTTTTTAACATCGATGTCTGGGGCGGGTGTGGCCTTTTTCGTGCCACCAACAAATCCAACGCGGTGATTTTCTACGCGAATAACAGGGAATTTGTATGTGTCCATCAATTTCTGGCTGTGTGTAGCCAAAATAATCGTTGTGCCAAACATCTTGTTCATTTGGATAAACAGTTCCATCAGACGCGACGCGTTTTCATCGTCCAGATTTCCCGTCGGTTCGTCCGCCAGCAAGATTGCAGGTTGAATAATAATCGCGCGGGCAACCGATACACGCTGTTGCTGGCCACCAGACAATGCCAATGGATTTGCGTCGGCATATTTACCCAGACCGACCCATTCCAGAACCTTGTCCACCAGTTTTTTTATCTTGCCCTCTGGCAGGCCGCGCACGCGCAGGGGCAGGGCAATATTGTCAAACACTGTCAGATGCGACAACAATGAATATTCCTGAAATACAATCGCCATTTTATGGCGCAGGTGCGCGATATCATCACGCGACATGTCGTTTGTTGTTTGACCAAACAACTTGATTTGCCCACGTGACGGCCGGTGCAACTGGTAAATCAGACGCAACAGCGTTGTTTTACCTGCGCCCGATGCGCCCGACAAGAAATAGAATGAACCCGCGCTGATATTGAACGACACGTCGGTTAAAACCTCGCGTCCGCCATCGTATGCGGCACCAACATTTGCAAAAGATATTGCTGTATTTTCTTCCATGATTTTGATGTTAGTAAAAAAAGGAATCAGGGTCAAAAGAAAAGTTCAGAGTTCAGAGTTCAAAGTTCATCCGTTTCCGCTGATGCTGCGCCGCGATAAAAATTTTGTGCGCTGTGCGCAACATAAAATAAACTGGATTGCCACGCGTCGCTGCGCTTGCTCGCAATGACAGAGATTCTAGAACGACTGTCATTGCGAACGTAGTGAAGCAATCCAGTAAATAAAGTTGTGCGCCAAACGGCGCACTATCTATTATCTATGCTCTAAAAAACGGGGCGATGCCCCGTTGTTTATTTCTTTTCAACAACTTTGGTTGTGGCGTTACGATTTTTTGCCCAAACTTCTTCGCCTGTGCCCAGATACTGTGGGTTTTCCTTGCCATATGAAATTGTTTTTATGCGTTCTGGTTCAATACCATCGCGAATTAAAACGTGTGCGGCATTGCCCGCGCGCAACGCGCCCAGTGCCAAATTGTATTCTGTTGAACCGCGTTCGTCACAGTGCCCCTCCATAACAACGCCAGTGTCACTGTGGCGTTTCATATAGCGCGACTGTTTTTTCAAATCACGTCGTGCAGCGTCTGACACGTGTGCGGAATCAAATTCATAAAACACCTTGTCATCATTGATGTTTTTTGGTGTGCCACTGCATGCGGCCAAACCCAGAACAGTCAATGCAATAAGAATTTTTTTCATGATAATTTTCCCTTTTATAATCAGTCTTATACTTGAAACTTAGCAAATTTCATAAAAAGATGTCAATATTTGTTTTTTTTATGTTTTGGAATGCCGGTCAAAATATGATATACTAAGAAAAAAATTTGGAGGAGAAAATCACTATGAAAAAATTAGTTTCATTGGTTGTCTTGCTGGGCTTGGCAACTGCGGCAAATGCTGCCCCCAGTTATGTTCAGCGCGACAATCGTGGTGGATATAATGTCACATACGATTATATGGACAAGGCCAAGACGGGGTGGTACATCACTGGTCGTGCAGAGGTCAGTTTCCTGAACTGGAAAAATAAATATAGTTCAAATTTCCCAGGGGCAAATGACGATTTTAATTCAGACGATTATTCGTTTGAGCCCGTATTCGGGGGCAGTTTGGCCGCCGGTCGCTACTTTAATTACGTATGGCGTGGCGAAATCGAGGGCGGCTATATTGGTCAATTCTCGGACGAAGATAATGGTTTCTCGTTCAAATTGTCTGTGCCGTATTTGATGGCGAACGGTTATTATGATTTTGCAAATGGTTTGTATGTCGGTGGTGGCTTGGGTGTTGCCATGCCAACAACAAAACTGAGTTGGGAAAATTTCAAATCAGGTGATGGTGACAAGACGTCTGTATCCCCGATGGCGGGCGTAATGTTGGGTTATACCCAGGAACTGGACGACAATCTGGTTCTGGATATTCGCTATCGCTTGGCTGGGTTTACCGGTACAAAGCATAAGCGCAATTTTGAATATTACGATGGCGCAGCGGCATTGCATGGGGCGTACTTGGAAAACAAGATTGGTTTAATCTTGGATAATTCAATATCAGTTGGTATCAGATACGAATTTTAATCACAAAAAGGTTAAAAAAGGAATTTGATGCTGAAAAGGTATTGACGCCGATTCGCGAAATGTGATAAAATAAAAGTCGTTTAGAGAGAGTTATGAAAAAAGATTTGAAAATTTCAACAGTTGCGATTGTTTGCGTTCTGTGTGCGGCTGTTTCCGCGGCACACGGTGCGTCATCTGTTCGTACGTTGGGTGGTGCTGGGACTTATTCCAGTGCGGCGGCCGCGTCGGGTACATCGACGTCGTCTGCGACGGCACGTGGCGGGTCTGTGCGCGTTACGCCCACTGTGAACAGGGTGTCGTCTGGGGCGGTAAACAATTCGGCTTCGGCTGGCGCGACGACTACGCGTGTGGCGACGACACCACGTTTGTCAATTGGTAAATATCTGGGTGGCGGCACAGGTGTGTCTGGTGGCTCGTCGATTAAACCACAAAACCCAGGGACGTCGGGTGGTTCAACGTCTGGTGGTGTTGATCCGTCGGTTGCGGCCGCGTTGCGTTCTGATGTGGATCAGTTACGTCGTGATGTTGATAACTTACACGATGCGGACGATGCGTTGTCTGATAAATTGCAGAACAAGCAAAATTCATTATTGCCCAAGGCAAATGGTTTTGTCTTGATTGACGATACGACAAATGAAATTTCTGTTGATGTTGAAAATTTGAAAGATGCCATTGGTACAATCGCGGGCAAAGATGGGCGCGAGGTTGAAATTGGCTCTAACGATGAATATTTACAATGGCGTTATGTTGGTGATACCGCGTGGCAAAATTTAATTGCCAAGAGTGCACTGGTCGGCCCCCAGGGGCCCAAGGGTGAACCAGGTGATGGTGCGGATGTTGATTTGACCCCATATGCCAAGACCGCCGATGTTGAAAGTGCATTGAATACCAAGGCAGACGCTGCTGATTTGGCGGCCAAGGCCGATGTGTCTGCGCTGGACGATTATGCCAAGGCGGCGACACTGGGTGATTATGCAAAGATTGTTGATATGAACACTGCGATTGCGAATGCGATTGCGGCATCTTTGGCGAATTATGCAAAGATAGCAGATTTGGCACCGTATGCAAAAACGGCTGACTTGGCGGGCTATGCCACCACGGATCAGTTGGCGCAAAAGGCGAACGCATCTGATTTGGCGGCCAAGGCGAATGCGTCTGATGTTTATACCAAGACCGAGGTTGATGAAAAGGTTGCCGACGTCGTTGCCGGTGATATGAGCGAGGCGTTAAAGAGTTATGCCAAAACCGCAGATGTCAACGCGTCATTGGCAGGCAAGGCAAATACAACTGATTTAGACGCCTATGCCAAAACAACTGATGTGAGCAATGCATTGAATGCCAAGGCAGATAAGAGTGATTTGACAGGTTTGGCGACAACGGCAGATTTGGAAGCCAAGGCAGATAAAAGTGAACTGACTGGTTTGGCCAAGAGTGCAGATGTGAATCTGGCACTGGCGAACAAGGCGGACAAGAGTGTGACCGATGCGTTGACAACGGCGTTGGCTGACAAAGCGAACAGAAGTGAATTGGACGCATATGCAAAAACGTCTGATTTGTCGGGCTATGCCAAAACAGCGGACGTGAATGATGCGTTGGCAGGCAAGGCAAATTCATCCGAATTGGACGCCAAGGCCGACAAAGCAACAACGCTGGCTGGGTATGGTATTACTGATTCAATGACCGCGGAACAAATCGCGGCGGCGATTGACGAGGCCAAGGTTGCAGGTTCTGTCGATTTAACATCTTATTATAAAAAGGGTGAGACCGACGACTTGTTAAATGCCAAGCAAAACGCATTGACCGCAGAACAGTTGGCGGCGGCAAATTCTGGTATCACGGCAGGTGATGTTACAACGTATAACGCATATGCAGGTTTGATTGCGGCGAATGCGACGGCGGCAACAGATGCTGCAAACGCGGCGCAAAACGCCCAAACCACCGCGAATAATGCAGCGGCGGCGGTTGCGTCTAAACTGTCGGGGCCGACTGAGTCTGGTACATATTTGTTGACGGTGAACGGTGATTCGAAAAAATGGACATCTGTCCAAATTATCGATGGAAATGGTGACCCTATAACAGAGTGATAACCAAATGAAAAGAGTTTTGTATCTAGATTCCCGCCATAATCGAGAGATTTAGAACAAAAAAACGAAAGAACAAAGAAAGGAACGAAAATGAAAATCAAAAACATTGCATTCTCTGGATTTATGGCGGCAATTATGCTGTCAACCGGTGCGGCAATGGCTGCGCCACAAATCGCCAGCAAGGCATATGTTGATACCAAATCAGCATCTGTTGCCGCTGCCGCAGTTGATTCTGCGTTACAGGAAAACGGTGCAATTAAATCCGCATTGGACGCCAAGGCAGATGCCAGCACAGTTGCGGAAGTAAAAACAACTGCTGATACGGCAAAATCCACAGCGGACGAAGCCAAGGCAACAGCCGATGACACGGCATCCAAGGTGAACAACGAACAAACTGGTTTGGCCGCAACCAAGAAAGTTGCAGATGATGCCGCCGCCGCTGCCGCCGCTGCTGATACCAAGGCAGGCAGTGCACAGACAGCCGCCGAAGCAGCACAGGCCACAGCAGACGCTGCCGCGACAAAGACAGCATTGACCAACGGTTTGGCACTGAAAGAAGATACAGCAAATAAAACTGGCAACATCACCACAGATAATCAGAATTCTGCGTCTTTGTTCCCAACAATCGGCGCTGTTACTGAATGGACAAACAACAAGATTACAGAGTTGAGTAAATCTGGTCTGCCGGTCAACCCAGATAACATCAATGACAATTCTATTGGTGGTTCAAAATTGGCAAATGGTGCGGTTACAACCGAAAAAATCGCAGATGGCGCAGTGACCGAAGACAAACTGTCCACAGAATTGGCGGGCAAGGTCAACGGTGCACAGACATCAGAACAAGTATCTGCTGCAATCGCCGATGCAATCAAAGATAAAGCCGACAAAGCCACAACATTGGCGGGTTACGGCATCACAGACGCAATGACAGAAACCGAAATCAAGGGTTATGCGGTTCCAAAACCAGGTGATGACTGCAAGGCAGAATCTGGCCGTTGCGTATTGTCTGTTGATACAGCTGGTTTACCATACTGGATGGATGTAACAAAGCCAATCGATGACGAAACAGCAGGTAACTAATAAAAATAAAATAAAAACTAAAAAAGAAAGGAAAGAAAAATGAAAAAATTAACAGCTGGCATTTTGACAGTTATGCTGGGAATCGTTGCAGCGAACTCTGCTGATGCTTCTATCGCGTCCAAGGGTTACGTTGATGCACAGGTTGGTACAAAGGTATCTACATCTGACTTTACAACATTCCAAGGAACAAATACAGCGGCAATCGATGCAGCCAAGAAAGCCGGTACAGATGCGTCCGCGGCATTAGAAACATACAAAACATCTAATGATGCCGCTGTTGCCAAAAAAGCAGATACAGAAACTGTAAACGCAGAATTGGCCAAGAAACAGAATACATTGACCGCTGCTGACTTTGTAAAAGACGGCACAGGAAACGTTGTGACATCCGTGACGGTTGGTGACGATGGCAAAATTAAATACACCACAGAAGCTGTTGCCACATCAGCAGAATTAGGCGATTTGCAAACAACAGTTGCGGATCACACCACGAAATTGGGCACGTTGACTGGCGGTGCTGACACAACTGGGTCTGTTGCAAATTCCATTGCAAATGCATTGAAAGATTATACAACAACCGCAAATATGAATACTGCATTGGAAGCCAAGGCAGACAAGGCAACAGTTGCCGACGATTTGGCGAAAAAGCAAGATAAACTGACCGCTGGTACAAATATCACGATTGGTACAGATGGCACAATCAGTTCCACATACACATATGATGATGCTGGTGTGAAAGCTGATATTACCAAGAATGCAAATGCAATCTCTGCTATGGATACAGCATACAAAGCCGCTGACACAGCAATCAATGAAAAGATTGGTACTGTTGCAGAAGGTAAAACAGTTGTCGAAATGATCGATGATGCCAAAACTGCTGCATCTGGTGATACAACCGCGTTGCAGGCACGTGTCAAGACAATCGAAGACAGCAAAGTTATGGCATCTGGCATCGATGCCGAAAAGGTAGCACAAATCGAAACCAACAAGACAGGCGTTGCTGCAAACAAAACAGCAGTAGATGCGGTTACCAAAGATTTGGCTGATAACTATACCAAGACAGCAAATTTAAGTGACTTGGCAAAGGCGACAATTCCTGCGACATGCACAGATCCAAACGCAGCTAATGGTTGTGCTTTGATTCTGAAAAATGGCGTATATTCATGGGAAGTTGTTGAACGTGACGGTTCTGAAAAATAACTAATCAGAAAAATAATTGTGTCGTGCCCACACAATGGGCATGACACATAATCAGGGCTTTAACAGGTTATAAAAACGAAGGTTTTGGGAAAAATGAAAAGATTAACAAGTATTTTGGCGATTTCTGTGATTGCGGTTATGTCTGCTGGTGCGGCACGCGCAGATATCGCATCAACAACATATGTTGATGGCAAAGTAACGCCGGTTGCAACCAAGGCGGATACCAATGCCGGTGAAATCGCAACATTAAAAACAGACAAGCAAGATAAATCAGCGATGGTTGATTCAACCAGCGATAAATTGAAAGAAGATAACGATACAAATTACCCAACTGTTGCAGCGGTATATGACATTGCAGCCAATGCATTGGGCAGCAGCGTTAACGCGAAGTTGGACAAGAAATTTACAGGCGAAGCCGACAAGAACAAAGCAGTAATAACAAATGCTGATGGTGCAATCACCACAGGTACAATTTCTTCTGATATGATTACCAATGGTACAATCGTAAATGACGATATCGCAGCGAACGCGGCTATCGCAACGTCAAAGATCAGCGGATTGGATATAGCGTTGGCTGGCAAACAGGCGACATTGAACGCGGAACAGTTGGCGGCGGCAAATTCTGGTATTACAAAAGCCAAAGTAACCGCATATGATGGCTATGATGCAACAATCAAGGCAAATACATCAGCGGCAGCGGCGGCAAAATCTGCAGCGGAAGCAGCCCAGACAACAGCAAATGCAAAAGAAGCATCTGCTAACAAAACAAAGACATATAATGCAGCGGCAACAGACAAGGATACAAAGTTCCCAACCATCAGCGCAGCCGAAGCGATTGCTGATGCCAAAGTTGCAGGTGCAAATACCGATATTACAAAGTTGAAAGAAGATGTTGCTGCAAATAAAGCAGCGTTGGCTGGCAAACAGGCGACATTGAACGCGGAACAGTTGGCGGCGGCAAATTCTGGTATTACAAAAGCCAAAGTAAGCAGCTATGATGCAGCGGTGACAACTGCAAACAATGCACTGCCAAAGGCAACGTATGATATGCAGGTTGGCACTGTTTCAGCCGCAAACATGGGTACAACCGCTACGACAGTTGTAGGCGCGATCAAGGAAATTAAATCCGCTGTTTCTGCAACTGATGGTGCAGCTGTTAAAACAGATCAAGGTTCAGCTAACAAGAACAAGGCCGTTATCACCGATGCAAATGGCAAGGTTACAACCGGTGAAATTTCTTCTGCTATGATTACTGATGGTACAATCGTAAATGCTGATATCTCGGCCAGTGCAGGGATTGCACAGTCCAAGATTTCTGGATTGACGGACGCCTTGGCAGGCAAGATTCCTGTTCCAACTGCAACCAATGATTCTGGTTTGTTGGTGTTGACATATAATTCCACAACGAAAACATATGCGTGGGAAAATATTGGTCGTTAAAGCATAACGAAAGCTGTGGTATGGCGTGAATAATTTTGCGTCATACCATAAAAGGCACTTGCCACAAAACGGGATTTTTTGATATTATAGTATCGAGAGATTAAACACACAGAATGTAGAGTCATGAAATATATTAAAAGTATCTTTGCTGTTTCGATTATTGCCATGGCTGTGGTGGGTAATGCGCGCGCAAGTATCGTGTCCCAGACGAACATCGTTAGCGGATCAAATGTATCTGTAACTGTGCCAAAATCTGGTAATAACGCGGGCAAGGTTGTTATTTCTGCAACTGATACAAAGTATGACACGGGTACTGCGACGGTTTCGGGAACGACGAAATTGTACACTGGTGCGGGCACGGCGACCGATGGTACGATGACCCAAAATGCCATTACGACTGCATTGAATGGCAAATTGTCCACAACTGGTACGGCGGCCAAAGCGACGGCCGATGCCAGCGGTAATACAATTACATCAACGTATGCCACCAAGACAGAGTTGGACGGCAAGCAAGATAAATCAGCCATGGTTGATTCGACCAGTGACAAATTGACAGAAGATAACGAAACAAATTACCCAACAGTTGCAGCGGTATATGACATCGCTAACGCTGCATTGGGCAGCAGCATCGGTGCAAAGTTAGACAAGAAGTTTACAGGCGAAGCCGACAAGAGCAAGGCGGTAATCACGGACAAGGATGGTAATATCACAACCGGTACAATTTCTTCTGCTATAATCAAGGACGCGAATGTCACCACGGCCAAGGTTGCGGACGGTGCAATCACCACGGCCAAGATTGCCAACGGTACAATTCTGGAAGAAGATTTGTCTGATGCGGTTAAAAACAAACTGAATGCAACGGTTCAGACATTTAATCCCGCAACAGCAACAGCGGGCCAATATGTGACCAATTTTACCAAAGATGGTACAACCGTCACGGCAACAACTGCATATGTCCAGATTCCTGTTGGTTCGGCAACCGCGCCGACCGGTGTGGCATCAATCTGGGTTGAATAAAAAACGCGCCACCGGCGCGTTTTTTTTTTATAGAGAGCAAAGAGCAGAGTGCAGAGAGCAATGAAGTGCGCCATCGGCGCACATATTTGTCATTCCCGCTCTGACCCCCGCAATTTCGTGGAATTTTGTGGGTGGGCAAAGGCTGGAATAGGGCTAGGCAGTGCGAACGTAGTGAGCCAACCAAAAGACCACCCCGTCCTGCGGACACCCCTCCACCGGAGGGGAACTTAGGCCACGACAAGAACGTTGCAAGTTCTCCTCCTGTGGAGGAGTACCCGAAGGGGGAGGTGGTCTTTTGTCTGAATGCACTAATTTTATTATTACGTACTCTCTCGACCACCCCGTCGCATTCGCGCCACCCCTCCAATGGAGGGGAATTTAGTATGTTCTAGAATCTCTGTCATTGCGAGCGAGCATAGCGACGCGTGGCAATCCAGTTGATAGTGTTGCGCAGCATATATATATCGCCTGTGCAGGATGCGACAAGGGCGTTAGTCCGCGGGTGACACATGTTTTTAAGTTCTATATTCTAAAACTAATCACTTTATCACTGAATCACTATACCACTTACTCATTCTGTCACTATATTGTGTCCTAGAACAGTGATATCAGGCAGATGCCCAGACCGGCGGCGATGATTGCCCCCAATGTCAATGGCCAGAAATACTTTTTTACGATGGCGTTTGCGCGTTCTTGGAATCGCCACAACAGATAACCGACGATGGCAAAACGCCCTGTGCGGAATATCGCAGATACACCCAAGAATAATAAAATTGGATAACCGATAAAGCCCAACCAGATCGCCAGCAACTTATATGGTATTGGTGTTACAGCGGTCAGCACGATAATCAATATGCCGTATCTTGAAAACATTGGCTTGATGGCCGTTTCTATCAATTCTGGGTTTGAAAATGTCGTTATCAGCCACATGCCAACAGAATCATACAACCATGCGCCAATCATATATGCGATCGCACCGCCGACAATAGAGCCCAATGCCGCCGCCAATGTGATGGGCAGGGCGCGTTTTTTGTTTGCGATAATTGGCGGGGTCATAAAAACCTCTGGCGGGACAAACAGAAATATGGATTCACAGATTGTCAGAAAGAACACAATCCATGCATATGCGGGACTTTCGGATTTTTTAAGAATATATTCGGCAAATTTCATTGTTTTTCCCCGTGACCTTAGTAAAATTTTCTTGATTGTAAATGAATATCGGCTACATTACAATCAGATAATGATACAGGGGTGATTTTTATGCCAAGAAAACAGATGCCTAATAATTCAAATCGTGCGGGGCGCGTCGCGTCCAAGGTTCAGACGCTGGTTGCGGAAATTCTGCGCGATAATTACAGCGACGATAAAATCCTGTCGGGGGTGTCCTTGGTCGGGTCGGTTGCGCACGGTGGATTACAATTTGTGCGCCTGTTTTACTATTCACGTGATGAAAATATTCCCGCGGTGCAGAAACGCTTGGACGCGGTTACCCGTATGGTGCGATTTGAACTGGCGGCGCGCATGAACCAGAAATATGTACCAGAAATTAAATTTGAATATGACGATACGTTGGAACGTGCGTCACGAATTGATGCGTTGTTGGAAAATCTGTAAAAATGTCGCCATTTGGCGACATTTTTTAGAGAGCAATGACAAAAGTAATGTGAAAAAAATACGGTTGAAAACCGAAATGTACTGGTGTATCATTGCCGCATGCATCAGAAAAATATCAGAAACTTTGCAATCGTTGCACATATTGACCACGGCAAATCCACATTGTCAGACCGCCTGATTGAATACACGGGTGGTTTGCAATCGCGCGAGATGAAGGCCCAGGTCTTGGATTCCATGGACATTGAACGCGAACGTGGCATTACCATCAAGGCCCAAACGGTGCGCCTGAACTATCATGCGCGTGACGGGCAAACGTATCAATTAAATCTGATGGATACGCCGGGGCACGTGGACTTTTCTTATGAGGTATCGCGCAGTTTGGCCGCGTGCGAGGGGGCGTTGATTTTGGTCGATGCAACCCAAGGGGTTCAGGCCCAGACGCTGGCAAATGCATATTTGGCGTTGGACAACGATTTGGAAATGTTGCCGGTGCTGAATAAAATTGACCTGCCGTCCAGCGATGTTGATGGCACGCGTCAACAGATTGCAGATGCGATTGGTTTGGACGCGACGAATGCCGTATGTGTTTCTGGGAAAACTGGCGCGGGTGTTCCTGAATTATTAGAAGAGATTGTTCATAAATTGCCCGCCCCACATGGAAACGAAGATGCGCCGACGCGTGCGCTGTTGGTGGATTCGTGGTATGATTCTTATCTGGGCGTTGTTGTTTTGGTGCGCGTGGTTGATGGCAAATTATCACGCGGGCAGAAAATCAGATTCTTGGCCACGGGGGCAGAATACGCGATTGAAAAAATTGGTTACTTTACGCCCAAGATGGTTGATGTTGATGCGCTGAATACCGGTGAAATCGGTTTTATTATCACGGGTATGAAAACAATTCATGATTGCAAGGTTGGCGATACAATTGCCGATGCCAAGGTTGCAGATTTCGCGGGCGCAGAACCATTGCCGGGGTTCAAACCGTCTGTGCCGGTGGTGTTTTCATCGTTCTTTCCGGTGGCGGCGGACGATTACCCGACGTTGCGCGACAGTGCGGAAAAGTTGGCATTAAACGACGCGTCATTTATGTTCACAACTGAAAAGTCATCTGCGCTGGGGTTTGGATTGCGCTGTGGTTTCTTGGGGTTGTTGCATATGGAAATTATCAGCGAACGATTGTCGCGCGAATTTAATCTGTCGCTGATAAATACTGTGCCCAGTGTGCTGTACAAGGTTTATATGCGTGACGGCAGTGTGATTGATTTGGAAAATCCCGCCGATATGCCCGATGTGACAAAAATTCAATCCATCGAAGAACCATGGGTTCGTGCGACGATTATGATGCCAGACAAATACATGGGCGGCATTATGTCGCTGTGTGCGGAACGCCGCGGTGTCCAGGAAAACGTGTCTTATGTTGGGAATCGCGCGGTCTTGGTGTACCAGTTGCCATTGGCGGAAATCGTATTTGATTTTTACGACAGGGTGAAATCTATATCGTCGGGTTACGCATCATTTGACTATGTGGTCAATGGGTATCAGCCGTCTGATTTGGTCAAGGTTTCGATTCTGGTCAATGATGAAAATGTCGAGCCATTATCGTTTATGTGCCATCGCATGTTCGCAGAACGTCGCGGTCGCCAAATTGTGGAAAAACTGAAAGACCTGATACCGCGTCATCAGTTCAAGATTCCATTGCAGGCGGCCATTGGTGGCAAAATTATTGCGCGCGAAACAATCGCTGCATATCGCAAAGATGTTACGGCGAAATGTTACGGCGGGGACATCACCCGCAAACGCAAACTGTTGGAGAAGCAGAAAGAGGGAAAGAAACGTATGCGCACATTTGGGAATGTTGAAATTCCACAAAGCGCGTTTATCAATGCACTGAAAGTATCGTAATAAAACCAAAAAAGGAGTCCCACGATGCTGATTGACAGAATTAAATATTTGCTGAATACAGACAAGGCCACACGCCGCGCCGATAAAAACGAATATAATTTATTGTTTGAAAAATATATCAAGACGTTTGACGCGGAACAAAATGCGTATGACCATATGACGGTCACACGCGTGTATGAAAAGAACAAGCCACAGATGGCGGATTGTGCGTGCCGGATTGAGGTGACAGATCACAAGACGGGGCAAATACGTGCCATTCATGATTGCGTATTTTTTAATCGCAGTGGTTGCGGTCGCATTTATTGCCCACAGTATAATCATATGAAACAATGGACAGATGCCCGCGCGCAGCGCGCCGAATATGCACAGGCGTTGCAACAATTTTGGGTCGACAAAATGAAATTGCGCCAATCAAAGGGCAAATAATATGTTGAAACAAAAAATAAAATACTTTTTTACAACCAGTGCGGCGCAGCGTCGTGCGGATCGCCGGCAGTATCGTGAATTGCAACAATATTTTGAAAACCTGAATGCACGTGTGCAACGTTCGTGGTATCAAATCAGTATTGATGTTCCGGCAAATGTCGATATTCGCAAGATTGGTGATTGGTGCATGAAAAGCCGTAATCTGACATCTGATGATTTGCCATCAGTGTCACGTTTGTTCAGTTACAATTTTGCATGCAAGTACTTTGATGAAAATGCGTGTTGTGGAAATCGTGGGTGCGCGATGTATGCAAAAAATAAACAGCACTTTGATATACTGGCCCAACGTAATTTTGTACGTGACCGTGTGGAAACGTACTGGCGTGATATTTATACCAAATCCCGTTAAAGACAAAAGGGGGCAATTATGTTGTTAGATGCAATAAAATATTGGTTGAAAACAGATCGTCAAACCCGCGCCGCGGACAGGGCGCAGTACAAGCAACTGAAACGCATGTGTAACCGTAAGGGCAAAGATGTTACAAATGCGATGTGCGCCGCGATGCGTGTGGGCAGTTGTTTCTGGATTGATGCAGATGAAACGGACGAGGATATTGGATTCTTTGTTCCAGAAAAAGCGTACACGGAATTTTGTCCGCAATTTGATGAAATGCATCGTTGCACATGTACAAATTGTCGTTCATATAAATTGAACCAAGATTTTTTTGATGCGCGTGATGATTACGCACAGGCGTACAAAGCAAAGTGCAAATTTTGGTATCATGTGTATCAGCGTGAGTTAGCCCAAAAAACGGAAAAAACAAAATGATGGAAAAAATTAGATATTATTTAAGAACAACGGCGGCCCAGCGCGCGTCTGATCGTGCGGAATATAACGCATTGGTGCAACAGTACGAAGACCTGTTGGGTGTGGTTGCCGCGGCCGAGGCCGCATTACACAGTCCTGTAATGTCAGCGGCGAAAATGTCAACATCGGAAAAATATTGTGTCATGCATACCACGTTGCGTATGGACGATTATTTGGACGCGTCGATGAATGGTTATTTGCCTGTGATGGTAGAGGAGAAAAAATGTCCTTTTTATCGTCCACGCAAAAATAATGGTGCGTGTTGGCGTGGAACGTGCGCATGCAGTGAAAAAAATCGTGCGTTTTTTGCGGCGCGTGATCGCCAGCGTGTGTTGTCTTATGCGCTGGACTCGTTCTGGGCGAAAAAGTATATGCGTGTCAAATAATTGCGTGCGGTTTTATTATGGTATCGCAAAAGGTTAAATATTATTTGACGGCGTCGCCCGCGGTGCGTGCAGCTGATGCTGCACAGTGCGCGCCGATTGCACGTGCATATGTTGTGGCAGACACCAGACGTCGTATGGCGTTGAACAGAATTTCGTGGTTGCTGTCGTGCGATGATAATATTGCAAATGGAATCAGTTGTATAAAACAGGTTCTGTTTCGTGAATATTATTGTCCGTATTTTTCGCATGACGTTCCGTGTTCGCGCACAATGTGCCCAATGCGTGGTGTGAACAATGACTATGTCGCGTGCAACCAAGAATACAAACAGGCACGTCAAAAACTGGACGAATTTTGGGCAGAAAAATACAAAAAGGTAAAATAAAGAAATGTTTGCAAAAATTAGATACTTATTAAACACAACCCCCGCGCAACGTGCGGCAGATAGGGCGGAATACAATGCGCTGAATTGCCAGTGCGATAAACTGTATCATGCGCGCGAATTGGCATATGATGAAATTTGTGCGGTGGCACAACCCGATGCGGACTTGTGGGATATTCTGTCGTGTGTAAAGCAACAGCGTGTTGAATTTTACGAACGTACACAATTCTGGCATCAGGAAGAATGCGATTGCTTTTCATCGTTGCGTCCGTGCAAGCACAGTTCGTGTCCAAAGGTTTTGGCAAATCATTTGTACGTGTCGCGCAACAATGATTATAAAAATGCGTTGAATAAATTGAATAATTTCTGGTCTGAAAAATATAAACGGGTGAAATAACATGTTTGAAAAAATTAAATATTACATCAAAACGACATCTGCCCAGCGTGCGTTGTATGCGGCGGAATATAATGAATTGGCACATCGTGCGTCCAAGGCGAAATGTGACATGGATTATGCGTATGATGCGCTGGTTGGGGACGTTCCAGTCGACAGATCTTTTTATTCCGTGCATGCATGTATGAAGGTTATGGAAATTCCGCAGGTGTCATTGGCTGATGTTTTTATTTCGTTGTCATACCCATGCGGTTCTGTGGTTTTGCGTGACCAATGTTGGTATTATACGCCGTCGCACCAATGCGGCCAGCGTGCATGCAAATATCATGCAAAGAATCAGGATTATTTTGTTAAACGCGAAATTTATCGTGCGGCGTGCGCGGTGCGGGACAGTTATTGGCCCAATCTGTACGCAAAAATCAAATAAGTTTATGGGCAGGTAAAAAACAGAATAGGGGGCGCAAATGGCACATCAGTTCTTTTTTAATCCGTTTATTTTGGACAATTTGCCTGCGCCCAGTTCTGGATTTGATGTGGTTCAGGATTTGTCTGAACCGCGCCTGCGTATGTATATTACCAGCCGTGGGGTTAAAACATTCTTTGTGCGTCATCGCAGCCACGGTCGTGACAAGCGTATAATTATTGGCAATTACCCAGATATGGATATCGAAGACGCGCGCGCCGCGGTGGCGGACGCGTTGGCGCGTGCTGATGCACCAAAAAATACCAAGCGTCGGAAAATCAAATTCAAAAAATTTATTGATATATATATGGCGGCGCGCGTGCGTCGTGGGGCGGCATCGCGTGAAAAATTGGTGCGTTCTATCAATCGGCACTTGTCAGGATTGTTTGATAAAAATGTTGCCGATATAACGCGCGATGATTGCGTTGCGGTAATTGATGGTATCAGTGGCACGGCCATTCGTGGACGTATGCAAGAATTATTACAGAGTATGTTTTCATACGCATGTGATGCGGGCTATGCGCCCATCAATCCGATTGACGATTTGCCAAAGGTTGTGCAGGTGCGACGTGTTCGGCCACTGACCCGTACCAGTTTCTATCGATTGATGCGTGCGATTAAATCGGTAAAATCGCAAAATATGCGTGCGGCGTTTTTTATGTTGGTCTATGGATTTGCACCGAAATCACAAATCTTTTCTATGCAGTGGCGTGATTTGGATTTTAATCATGATACGTGGTGTGATCGCCCGTTGTCCGATGCGGCGGTGGTGCTGTTACAGGATTTGCCCCAGAATGGTCGCTGGGTTTTTGCGGGACGCGGGCGCGGGCATCTGACCGATCCGCGACGTGCGTGGCGTGCGGTCGCCGCGGCGGCGGGCGTGCCAAATTTGACAATGGACGACGTGAACAAATTCTTGATGCGACAACTGGTCTGGGCGTCTGATCGCGAAGATTTACGTACTAATATGAATAACCTGTTGACGGAATTGATGGCATAATCATACAAAAATGCATTTGTCAAGGTATTGTTAGAGTTTGTTATAATTTCTTGACACTGGCGTTGTAAAATGATAGTTTTAAGTAATGACGTCCCAGAGTGGACAACAAATTTAACCGAAACAAAGGATAAAAAATGACAACTTTTGAAAAAGTAAAGAAAATCGTAGCTGAAAAACTGAATGTAAAGGAAGATACGATTACCGAAGCTTCTACATTCGTTAACGATTTGGGTGCTGATTCTTTGGACGTTGTAGAATTCGTTATGGAAGTTGAAAAAGAATTTGATATCACAATCCCAGACGAAGAAGCTGCGAAATTGAATACAGTTGGTGATGCTGTTAAATACATCGAAGCGCACCAGAAATAATCCTGTGTTTCTGTGATTAAATCCGTCGGACAATTTGCCGGCGGATTTTTTTACTGTATTTTGTCGTATAAACGGTCTATGATATGGGGGCACAAAGGTTAAACTCTGACAAAGGAAAAAGTATGAGAAGAGTAGTTATTACCGGTATGGGAATTGTTTCGCCGGTTGGCACAGGAATTGAATACGCATGGAAAAACGTCGTTGCGGGTAATTCTGGGATTCGCAAGATTGACACATTTGATGCGTCTGATTTGGCAACACAGATTGCTGGTATTCCCGTACATGGGACGGACGCCGGCCAATATAATCCAGAGGCCGTATTGGAACCACGTGAAATGCGCAAGATGGACAAGTCGATCGCATACGGCGTTGTTGCCGCGGACGAGGCGATGCGTGATGCTGGTCTGATTGACTATGATGGCGACAAAGAAAGAATAGGTGTTTCTATTGGTGCGGGTATCGGTGGTTTGACATCTATATATGAAAACTGTTTGGAATTGTTTAACGGTGGCCCACGTCGCATCAGTCCGTTCTTTATTCCAAAATCCATTATCAATATGACCGCGGGTCACGTTTCTATCAAGTATGGCTTAAAAGGGCCAAACTTGGCGGTGGTGACGGCGTGCGCAACGGGTGCACACTCTATTGGCGAAGCGGCTCGATTGATTCAGCATGGTGATGCGGACATCATGGTTGCCGGTGGCACCGAAGGGGCGATTGATAAAATCGGTATCGCGGGATTTAACGCGATGAAGGCATTGTCAACCCGCAATGATAATCCGACCGCGGCATCGCGCCCGTGGGACAAAGACCGTGATGGTTTTGTTATGTCCGAAGGGGCCGGTGTCCTGATTTTGGAAGAATACGAACACGCCGTGGCCCGTGGTGCAAAAATTTATGCAGAGGTTGCAGGTTATGGTCTGTCGGGTGATGCGTATCATATCACAGCCCCAGCCCCAGATGGCGAGGGTGGATTCCGCGCAATGCGTGCGGCGTTGCATGATGCTGGATTGACGCCGGCCGATGTTGACTATGTCAATGCGCACGGTACGTCAACTGGGTTGGGCGACGTTGGTGAATTGGCCGCTGTTAAAAAGATGTTTGCAGGCGAAAAGGCATGTATGTCTTCAACAAAATCTGTGACCGGACATTTGTTGGGTGCGGCAGGCGCGGTCGAAGCGATATTCTGTGCGCTGGCGATTCGTGATGGCGTTGTACCACCAACAATCAATCTGGAAAATCCAGAAGAAGCCGTTGGCGATTTTGATTTGGTGCCGAACGTTGCCAAACATCGTAATGTTGATGTCGCAATCAGCAACAGTTTTGGCTTTGGCGGTACAAATGCCAGCTTGGTCTTGAAACGGGTAAAATAAAACACGGGGCAAATGCCCCGCGTTTTTTTAGAGCGTAGATAATAGATTCGTGCAAAACAAAAAACACCACAAAAGTGGTGTCTTTTATTTTGGTCGGAGTGACTGGGCTGTAATTCCCACCGCTATGCGGCGGGCCCCTTTCACTTCGCGCTGGCGCGCTGCGTTCCGAACCAAACATTATTTCATAATGTGTGGTCGAACTGCGCAATTCCGACCACAAAAAATACCATGCTTTTCGCATGGCATATTTTTCTGGTCGGAGTGACTGGGTTCGAACCAGCGACCTCTACGTCCCGAACGTAGCGCTCTACCAGGCTGAGCTACACTCCGAAAACAACTGCATTTTTACAAGACGGTGCAGATTATGCAACGAACAGGTGGAAAAAGCAATATCTTTTATTTCTCTTTTATACTTGTAAATATCAAAATTTTTGCCATATTTTATCAAGTACCAAAGAAAGGAAAAAAATATGTTTGCGTTACGTTTTTTGTCCAAGGACAAATTTGACAGCTATGAGGATTATCGTAAAAATGCTGTGCCGCATGTCCCAGACAATTTTAATTTTGCATATGATGTTATAGATGTTATCGCCGCCGAAGATCCGGACAAGGTTGCCTTGTTGTGGACAAATGATTTGGGTGAAAAAAAGACATTTACATTTCGTGATTTGTCGCTGATGTCAAATTCGGTTGCGAATTTCTTGGTGTCCCGTGGCTTGAAAAAGGGGGACACGGCGTTGCTGTTTATGCGTCGTCGCTGGGAATACTGGGTTCTGATGATGGCCATGCACAAGGTTGGGGCGATTCCAATTCCATCAACCAACCAGTTAAAGGCCGAAGATATCAAATATCGTATTGATACGGCGGGTGTTGGGACAATTATCGCATTTGATGATGGTACGGTAATGAATGAAATCCGTAATGCCATTGCGGATTCCGCGGTTCAGTTGATTTCAAATGATGAAATTGCACGCGCCGTTACAACAGAACCAACCGAGTTTGTGCGTGTGCCAAACGAGAATAACGACACAATGGTGATTTATTTTACCAGTGGCACGACAGATTTACCAAAGATGGTCGCGCACGATTATACATACCCATTGGGGCATATCAACACGGCCGTATTCTGGCAGCGTCTGCGTGATGGCGATATTCATTTGACGGTTTCTGAATCCGGTTGGGCAAAGTGTTCGTGGGGCAAGATGTACGGCCAATGGATGGCGGGTGCGATTGTGTTTGTGTACGATTTTTCTGGGATTGCCACGGCGCATGATTTATTGACAGCGGTGTCTGAAAATCATGTTACGTCATTCTGTGCACCACCAACTGCGTACAAGATGTTGATACATGGCGATTTGTCCAAATATGATTTGTCGTCATTAAATAAAGTTGATATCGCGGGCGAGGCACTGAATCCAGAGGTGTATTATAAATTCTTGGAACAGACGGGAATTAAACTGCGCGAAGGGTTCGGACAAACCGAAACGTGTGTTATGTTGTTCACCAACGAATGGATTGAACCGAAACCAGGCAGCATGGGTATGCCTGCTGCGGGTTGGGATATTCAGTTGTTGGACGAACGTGGCCGCCCCGTGCCAGATGACACCGTGGGTGAAATCTGTGTTTCGTTAAAGAATGGTAAACCATTGGGATTGTTCAAGGGTTACCACAATGCAGAAAAACTGACCGCGTCGGTGTTCCGTGACGGGTTCTATCACACGGGTGACGTTGCGTATCGTGATTCAGACGGTTATTTCTGGTTTGTGGGACGCAATGACGATTTGATTAAAACGTCGGGTTATCGTGTCAGCCCGTTCGAGGTGGAATCGGTTCTGATTGAACACCCCGCCGTGCGCGAGGTTGCTGTCACCGGTATCCCCGATGCATCGCGTGGTATGGCGGTCAAGGCAACGATTGTGCTGAACAAATATTTCCAACCGACGGAATTTTTGAAGGGGCAACTGCAACAGCATGTTCGTAATCGTACCGCACCGTACAAGTGCCCACGTGTGATTGAGTTTGTGGACAGTTTGCCAATGACCATCAGTGGTAAAATTAAACGCGCGCTGATACGTACGATTGACAGCACGAAAAACACACTGATTGACCCAATCAAGACCACTATTTTGGGCAAAGACGAAGAAAAATAGCGGGCGCGTAATGAAACGAACCAGACGACGTTGTTTTAATGACTTGACGAAAATGGGGCTGACGATTGCTGCGCTGGTAATCGTTGGGTGCGTGTATTCGTTCGGTATAAAATCACCGATTCGCAACGCCACAACGTTTACGTTGGCACGCGGGGCGTCGGTGTCGTCGGTTGCAGCATCACTGTATGCCGATGGTTTGATTTCATCGCCCGATGCGTTCAAGTTTGCGGTGCGTATGCATGGTGGTAAAATTCAATCGGGGCGTTATGACATACCGCGTCGTACCAGTGTGTGGCGTTTGGCGCATATGTTTGCAACGGGTGATGTTGCCGCCACCATCGTCGTTATACCAGAGGGGCTGACCATCAAACAAATCAAACAACTGTTGCTGGCGCAGGCCGACCTGTCGGGGGGTGTTGAGTGCGGGACAGGGCGCAGTGACGCCGTATGCGATTTGCATGATGGCGATATATTTCCCGATTCGTATCGCGTGGCAACCGGTACGTCGCGATTGGCGGTGTTGGAACTGGCGCGCAAGAAAATGTCCGGAATCGAAGATGCGTGGGCGCATGCGGGGCGCATTATGCCGTCACCGTTGCACAGCTGGAATGATGTTGTGACGTTGGCATCGATTGTCCAGAAAGAAACCCCGCGCGAATCGGAAATGCCGATCGTGGCCAGTGTGTATTTGAACCGTCTGCGCAAAAATATGCGATTACAGGCCGATCCAACCGTGGTTTATGCGCTGACGAATGGTTTGGGTGATATGCAGGGTGCGGCATTACTGCGTGGGCACTTGCGCGTGGACAGCCCGTATAACACATATACCCATGGCGGTCTGCCGCCAGCACCGATTGCCAATGTCGGTCAGGCGGCGATTCGTGCCGTATTGCGTCCGGCGGACACTAACTATTTGTATTTTGTCGCAGATGGGCGTGGTGGGCACAAGTTTGCAAATTCGTACGATGAACATATTCGAAATCATGCCGACTGGCGCGCGATAAAAAAATTGCGCAATGGACAATAGAAACACTGTCATTTATTAAATTTTTTAATGAATTTGATGTCATGCAGTCATTGGTGATGTAATAAACAAAACGCCCAGAAATCTGGGCGTTTTATCAATATCTTGTGAATCTTTTCCGAATCGCGAACGCGCGTATTATAGCATATTTTCGGGGCGGGTGCAAAAATCTTTGCGGTTGAATATGGGTATATATTCAGGGTACAATATGGACAACTAGACAACCAAATCTAGTGTTCTTTTAACAAAAGGGAAAGGATATATGATGAAAAAATTAGCTTTAACTTCCTTGATGGCTGTATTCGCAGTTTCAGCAGCGTCTGCTGCGGCGATAAACGATAATCCGTTGTATCGTCCTATGCAGGGGCAGGCATACAGCGTAACTGGGTTGGAATCTCATTCCAAATCAACCAGTAATTGGGCCGCGACCGAAGAATTGGCTTATGGTGTTACAGATAAATTAGCGATTGGTATGGAATTGTCTGCATCCGAAAGCAACTGGTTCGACAAATCCAGCATTGATACATTTGGTATCGGCGCAAACTATCGCGTATTTGAACAGAACGGCTTGGCTGTTGATGTTATGGGTTCTTATGGTCTGTATGGTGTTCTGCCATATGGTGCTTCATTCTTGGACAAAGACGTAACAACTTACCAGTGGACAATTGGTGCACAGGTTGGCAAAGAATTTGGTAACCTGACATTGGCTGGTCACGTTGCAATGGACTATGTCAACAGCGAATCCTTTAACTGGAACGACGATGGCATTCATCAGGTTCGTTTGGGATTGGATGGATTCTTGGCATTGGACGACAACTGGGCATTGGTTGGTGGTGTTGAATACACCGGTATTGCCGATGACGAACTGCCAAATGGCGCAAAGGTTGAAAATGCTGGTACATGGACAGGCACAGTTGGTGTGAACTATAACTTCTGTGACAACACATTTGTTGGTGCATATGTTGGACGTGAAATGTCCCACACTGGCGCAGGCGAATGGTCAACAGATGCTGGTTTCGCATTTGGTGCTAAATTCGGTGCACAGTTCTAATATTTAATTGGAACAAATATGGGCCCGCGCAGATTGCGCGGGTCTTTTGTTTGATTTTCGTCCTGTTGTGCGCGTGGTGGCATTGGCGATACCATAATGGCCAAGATGGTCAGGTTGCGCGTTTTTTTTGGAATTTTGTTGATTATCGGCGTATGTGCGGCATCGCGCGCCGATGTCGGCGACGTCAGCCGTATTGTAAAGTCCGGTGAATTTTCAGCGCATTTTGGGGCGGCCTTTGTCACAGGTCGGACGCGCGATGGGCATTCGCAAACTGATTTTTCCGCCGGTCGCATACATGAAACCAGTTTGACATTGGATTACAGTCCAAATGATTATTTTACTGTGCAATTCAGCACGGACAACGATTATTCCGATGCGCAAATTGGTGCGATGTATAAAATATGGACAACCCCGCCGTTAAAGTTCGAGGCCGGCGTGGCGTACGGCCCCGCGTGGACAAAGCGTGCGGCCGATGGTGTGCGGTATGGTCGCAACAATGTGACATTTGATATGCGTCTGCATGGTGTACAGTGGCAGCGTACCCAATGGTCGGTCAAGGTATCGCCGCAATTTGTCATGGACGACGACGGAAACTTCTGGAATATCAAAATTTCGCCACAAATTATGTACTACTTTTTTCAGAACATAGCCGCCATTTTGGGCTTTGACTATGATTTTCTGCAAATTTCGCGCCCGAAAACAATATATAATCGCTCACTCAGTGCCGAGGCCGTATATAACCTGTCGACCGCCGCATCGGTCAATCCATATGTTAAATATCATTTTGAAACCAAGGACGCCGACAATAATTTGATGGACTATGATGATTATTGGAAATTGGGTGTCAGTTTTTCGGTTAAATTCTAATTTTTTGCCGTATTATTTCTTTGTCCAGTAACTTGTTTGTACTAACTGTGTTTTTGTCATTTGATAAAATTCTGTCAGCCCTTAAAATCAGGCGTTTTTTCAATGTTTGTTAAAGAATATTTCTTGACAATTCGGGGCGGGGTGGTTATAGTGTACTGGCTTTCCGTGTAAACAAGGAAAGAGAAAAACACAGAAAACTGCGACATTTAGCAGGTTTATAATCAGCGGCGTGCCGTTGAAATAAATCTGGTGGCAGGTTTTGTGCAGACCAAAAAAGCAAGAACAAACAAAGAGATTTTGAATGCCAACAGTAAATCAACTGATTCGGAAACCTCGTAAAAAGGTCGTTGTGAAATCCACAGCCCCTGATATGATGGAAGCTCCGCAGAAGCGTGGTGTTTGCACACGTGTGTACACAACCACACCTAAGAAACCTAACTCGGCGCAACGTAAGGTTGCACGTGTAAAATTGGCCAATGGTCGCGAAGTAACCGCGTACATTCCTGGCGAAGGTCACAATTTGCAGGAACACAGCGTTGTTATGATTCGTGGCGGCCGTGTAAAGGACTTGCCTGGTGTTAAATACCACATTATCCGTGGTGTTCTGGATACCAAGGGTGTTGACAGCCGTAAGCAGGGTCGTTCCTTGTACGGTGCCAAGGCCGGCAAATAATTAGATAAAACTAACCAAAACACGCGGGGCAACCGGCGTGAGTAATCTGTGAAAGGCACAGACGAAGAAATAAAAGGAAATATAAAATGTCAAGACGTAAAAGTGCAGCGAAACGTGAAATTCTGCCAGATTCCAAGTACAATAATCTGGTTGTTGCAAAATGTATCAATGTAGTCATGTGGGACGGCAAGAAAGAAGTTGCCGAAAATATCGTTTACGGTGCATTAGAAAAACTGAAAAAAGTCGCAAAAGACGGTGATGAATTGGCTGCTTTCTTGGAAGCCGTAGATGCATTGAAACCATCTGTAGAAGTCAAGGGCCGTCGTGTTGGCGGTGCGACATATCAGGTTCCCGTAGAGGTTCGTCCTGTACGTCAGCAGACATTGGCGTTGCGTTGGTTGGTTATGTTCGCACGCAAACGTGGCGAACGCGCAATGGAAGATCGCTTGTTCGGCGAATTGCGTGATGCTTTGTCCGGTCAGGGTGGGGCGTTCAAGAAAAAGATTGATACTCACAAGATGGCAGAAGCCAATAAGGCATTTGCACACTTCCGCTGGTAATTATATCGGAATAAACACAATCGGATTAAACACAAGACAAAGAAATAAGGAAAGAATCTATGTCAGTCGGAAAAACCGCTCCTTTACATATGTACCGCAATATCGGCATTATGGCCCATATTGACGCGGGTAAAACAACAACATCAGAACGTATTCTTTTCTATACAGGCAAAACATATAAAATCGGCGAAGTTCACGATGGTGGCGCGACGATGGACTGGATGGAACAGGAACAAGAACGTGGTATTACAATTACATCTGCGGCAACAACATGCTTTTGGCGTGATCACCGTATCAATCTGATTGATACCCCGGGACACGTGGACTTTACAATGGAAGTAGAACGTTCCCTGCGTGTTTTGGACGGTGCCGTTGCGGTATTTGAATCCGTGTCCGGTGTTCAGCCCCAGACAGAAACAGTATGGCGTCAGGCAGACCGCTATAACGTTCCACGTATTTGCTTTATCAATAAAATGGATCGTATTGGTGGTAACTTCTTCCGCTGTGTTGATATGATTCGTGAACGTTTGGGTGCAAACCCATTGGTTATCAATTTCCCAATCGGTGCAGAATCTGATTTCCGCGGCGTTGTCGATGTCGTTGAAATGCGTGCCATTGTTTGGGAAGATGACTTGGGCAAAGACCCTCACATCAAACCAATTCCAGAAGAATTGCGCGAAAAAGCCGAAGAATTGCACAACAAACTGATTGAAGAAGTTGTGACATTGGACGACGATATTATGGAAGCGTACATGGAAGGTACAAAACCAGACATCGCCACAATTAAAAAACTGATTCGCAAGGGTACAATCGCCCAGAACTTTAATCCAGTTTTGTGCGGTACAGCATTCAAGAACAAGGGTGTTCAGCCACTGTTGGACGCGATTGTTGATTATTTGCCAAGCCCATTGGACATTCCTGCTATCAAGGGGACAAAGATGGACAAGACGACCGTTATCGAACGTCACCCAAGTGCAAACGAACCATTCGCAGCACTGGCGTTCAAGGTTGCAAATGACCCATTCGTTGGGAACTTGATGTTCATTCGTATTTATTCTGGTAAATTGACATCGGGTTCGTACATCTATAACTCTAACCGTGACAAACGTGAACGTGTTGGTCGTATGTTGTTGATGCACTCTAACCAGCGTGAAGAAATCAAAGAAGCATCGGCCGGTGACATTATTACATTGGTCGGTATGAAAGAAACAATCACTGGTGATACACTGTGTGACGAAGCGAATCCAATCATCTTGGAAAACATTCACGTTCCAGAACCAGTTATCAGTATTGCGGTTGAACCAAAGACCAAGGCCGACATTGAAAAGATGTCATTGGGCTTGCAGGCATTGGCCAAAGAAGACCCTTCGTTCCGCGTATCGGTTGACGAAGAATCTGGTCAGACAATTTTGGCTGGTGTTGGCGAATTGCACTTGGAAATTTTGGTTGATCGTTTGCTGCGTGAGTTCAAGGTTGACGTCAACGTTGGCGAACCACGTATTGCATATCGTGAAACATTCCGCAAGCCAGTTACCGAAGAATACACCCACAAAAAACAGTCGGGTGGTTCGGGTCAGTACGCACAGGTTAAAATCGAATTTGAACCATTGGAACCAGGCAAAGGTTACGAATTTGAAAACAAGATTGTCGGTGGTGCTATTCCAAAAGAATATATCCCCGGCGTTGAAAAGGGTTTGAAGATAGCCCAGCAGACGGGTGTTCTGATTGGCTATCCGACAGTGGATTTCAAGGCAACGTTGGTTGATGGTAAATATCACGAAGTTGACTCCAACGTATTGTGCTTTGAAATTGCGGCGCGTGCTTGCTTCCGCGAAGCCATGAAAAAAGCATCGCCAAAGTTGCTGGAACCGATTATGAAGCTTTCGGTCAACACACCGGAAGAATACGTCGGTGACATTATCGGTGACTTGAACAGCCGCCGCGGACAAATCAATGGCATTGAAACTCAGTTTGGTAACCAGTTGATTTCTGCCTATGTTCCGTTGGCTAACCTGTTCGGATATGTCAAGACATTGCGTTCTTTGTCACAGGGGCGTGCAAATCCTTATATGGAACTGTCGCACTATGCCGAAGTACCGCAGAACGTCGCAGATGAGGTTATCAAAAAGCTGACGAAATAAAAAAATAAAAAAAGATTGTGATTTTTGATTTCTGGTTTATTATATAGGCGTGAAATCCAATAATAACCGGAAATCAAAGTCAGAAATCATTTAACAAGCCAAGCCTAAGGAGAAAAAACTATGGCAAAAGAAAAGTACGTAAGAACCAAACCGCATGTTAATGTTGGTACTATTGGTCACGTTGACCACGGTAAAACAACATTGACTGCTGCTATCGTTCATTACTATGGTGTCGGCGCCGATAAAGAAAAAGGCGTTGATAAAATCGATAACGCACCAGAAGAACGTGCACGTGGTATCACAATCAACACCGCACACGTTGAATATGAAACAGAACACCGTCACTATGCACACGTTGACTGCCCAGGACACGCGGACTATGTTAAAAACATGATTACCGGCGCGGCCCAGATGGACGGTGCAATCTTGGTTGTTGCTGCAACAGACGGCCCAATGCCTCAGACACGTGAACACATCTTGTTGGCACGTCAGGTGGGTATTCCAAAAATCGTTGTTTATTTGAACAAATGCGATTTGGCGAACGATCCTGAATTGTTGGAATTGGTTGAAATGGAAGTTCGTGAATTGTTGTCTGCAAATGACTTCGATGGCGACAAAGCACCTATTATTCGTGGTTCTGCTGTTTCCGCATTGGAAGGCAAAAACGACGGTTTGGGCAAAGAATCCATTGATGCATTGTTGAAAGCGTTGGACGAATACATCCCAATGCCAGAACGTCCAGTTGACAAACCATTCTTGATGCCAATCGAAGACGTATTCTCGATCACAGGTCGTGGTACAGTTGTTACAGGCCGTATCGAATCTGGTACAGTCAAAGTTGGCGACGAATGCGAAATCGTTGGTTTGCGTCCAACACAGAAAACAACAGTTACCGGCGTAGAAATGTTCCGCAAGATGTTGGATCAAGGTGAAGCTGGTGATAACGTTGGTTTGCTGTTGCGTGGTACAAAGAAAGAAGATGTAGAACGCGGTCAGATTATCTGCAAACCAGGTTCTATCACACCACACACAGAATTTGAAGCCGAAGTTTATATCTTGACGAAAGAAGAAGGTGGACGTCACACAGCGTTCTTCAGCAACTATCGTCCTCAGTTCTACTTCAGCACAACAGACGTAACTGGTACAATCACATTGCCAGCAGACAAAGAAATGGTTCTGCCAGGCGATAACGTTCGTATCTCTGTGCAACTGATTGCACCTATTGCTATGAGCGAAGGCCGTCGCTTTGCTATCCGTGAAGGCGGACGCACAGTTGGCGCTGGTGTTGTATCAAAGATCAACAAATAACAACATAAACGGGTCGGTGTAACTGGATATACAAACGCCAGTGATTACCGGCCCGAACAAACATAAGGAAAACGAACAAATGGTACCTGCATCTAAAATTCGAATCAAATTGACAGCGTTTGATCATCGCGTATTGATGGACTCTGTTGATGAAATCGTAAAAACGGCAAAGCGCACAGGCGCAGACGTCGTTGGGCCAGTTCGCTTGCCAACATTGATTCAGAAATTTACAGTCAACCGTTCCCCACACGTCGATAAAAAATCGCGTGAACAATTCGAAATCCGCAATCATAAAGCGGTCGTCGATATTGTCAACCCAACCCCTCAGACAGTTGATGCCCTGATGAAGTTGGATTTGGCGTCTGGTGTTGATGTAAAAATTAAATTGTAAAAATTGAGTAAGTAAAATTGTTAGCGTCGAGTGTTTTGGATTCTGAACAAAAACGCTTCGACCTACTGGCAAAATAAAAGGCAAAAAAATGAAACGTAGCGGATTAATAACAACAAAAATAGGAATGACGCGTCTGTATGATGATGCCGGCGCAGCGCACCCAGTAACAGTTCTGTCTGTGGGCGATTGTGCTGTCATTGGAAATCGCACGCAGGACAAGAACGGCTATGTCGCGAATATTTTGGGTATGCGCGAAGCCAAGGCAAAACATGTTGCAAAGCCACAGGCGGTTGCAGCGGAAAAAGCAGGGGTAAAGCCGTATCGCAAAGTGGTGGAGTTCCGCGTATCGGACGAATGTGTTATCCCAGCAGGGACACAGTTGTCTGCGTCTCATTTTGTTGCCGGTCAATTCGTTGATGTCCAAGCGACAAGCAAGGGTAAGGGCTATCAAGGTGCGATGAAACGTCACAACTTTGGTGGTAAGGAAGCGACACACGGTGTTTTGAAAGCACATCGTTCATTGGGTGGTACTGGTATGCGTGAATGGCCAGGCCGCGTTCTGAAAGGCAAAAAGATGGCCGGTCAGATGGGCAATGAAACGGTTACTGTTCAGAACTTGAAGGTCTTTGGAACAGACGCAGCCGAAAACTTGATTTTCGTCGAAGGCGCAGTTCCAGGCGCAAACGGTACATTCGTTTTGGTTACCGATGCGGTTAAAAAAGAAAACAAAGATTTGCCAGTTCCAACTGCACAGACAAGCGCACCAGCAGCAGAAGTTGCCGCCGATGCAGCAGAAACAGTTGCGGAATAACAATGGGTCAACATTAAGGTGAATTAAAATGCAAATAGAAGTTATAAATTTTGATGGCAAAGCAGTTGGCAATGTTGAATTGGCCGACAGCATCTTTGGTTTGGACCCACGCGCAGACATCTTGCACAGAGTTGTTACTTGGCAGCGTGCAAATTCCCGTGCCGGCACACATGCAGTGAAAACTGTATCTGATGTCGAAGGCAGCGGTAAAAAAGCGTTCAAACAAAAGAAAACAGGTAACGCACGTCAGGGTGAAAAATACAATGTTCACATGCGTGGCGGTGGTGTTGTTCATGGCCCAGTCGTCCGTGATCACTCTATCGATTTGCCAAAGAAAATCCGCGCTTTGGGCTTGAAGATGGCTTTGTCATCCAAGGTCAAAGACGGTGCTTTGGTTGTTATCGATTCTGAAAAATTGGCAGATGCAAAGACAGGTGCATTCGCAAAGCAGTTGAAAAAACTGGGTTGGGATTCTGCATTGTTTGTTGGCGCAGATGCATTGGACGAAAACTTCAAGAAATCTGCGGCGAACATCGCAAAAATCGATGCGTTGCCAACGATTGGTTTGAATGTTTTGGACATCTTGAACCACGATAAATTGGTTTTGACAGCTGACGCAGTCAAAGCGGTAGAAGCAAGATTGGCATAATTTAATAAAAGGTCAATGAAATGGCAGAAAATAAAGCAGAAAAGAAAATCGTTGCGACCGCCGGTATTTATGATATACTGCGTCGTCCGATAATCTCGGAAAAGACAGCGAAACTGTCCGAGAGCAATGGTATTGCGTTCGAAATTGCTGCAAATGCAACCAAAGAAGATGTTGCACGCGCAGTTCAGGCGATTTACAATGTGAAACCAACCAAGGTCAACATTGTTGTTGCCAAGGGCAAGGTTAAATCCTTCCGTGGTCGCGCCAGCGGCACACAACGCACTGTAAAGAAAGCATATGTGTCTTTGCCAGCCGATGCAAAATTGGATTTGGCGGCAAACGCATAAGTAACAAAGAAAAATCGTCAGGGCAGATAATCTGAGAGCAGTTCAGACGTTATTGCCCTGACAGAAACAAAGGTAAGAAAAAAATGGCATTAAAGCACTATAAGCCAATGACCCCGGGTACACGTGGTTTGACCCAGGTTGACCGCAGTGGTTTGCATCGCGGCGCGCCTGAAAAGGCATTGACTGTTGGTTTGAAATCCAAGGGTGGTCGTAACAACTTTGGTCACGTAACCGTTATGCACCAAGGTGGCGGTCACAAACGTAAATATCGTTTGATTGATTTCAATCGTAAAAAGACAGGTGTTCCAGCAACTGTTGTTCGCTTGGAATACGATCCTAACCGTACCGCATTCATCGCATTGATTGAATACAAAGATGGTGTTCGTTCTTATATCTTGGCACCACGTGATTTGAAGGTCGGTGATACTGTTATTTCTGGCATTCGTGAAGATATTAAACCAGGTAATGCGATGCCATTGAAGAATATGCCAATCGGTACAATCGTGCACAACGTTGAACTGAAACCAGGTGCTGGCGGCCAGTTGGCGCGCAGCGCGGGTTGCTATGCTCAGTTGATGGGTAAAGACGGTGTTTATGCACAGATTAAAATGAACAGCGGCGAATTGCGCAAGGTTCATTCCGATTGTATGGCCACAGTTGGCAGCGTTTCTAACCCAGATCAACGCAACGTCAATTTGGGCAAGGCCGGTCGCGCACGCTGGTTGGGTATCCGTCCATCTGTTCGCGGTATGGCGATGAACCCGAACGATCACCCAATGGGTGGTGGTAATGGTCATTCCAAGGGCCACGAACCTGTGTCGCGTACTGGTATTCCAGCCAAGGGATATCGTACCCGCAGCAACAAACGTACTGCAAAGATGATTATCCGCAGCAGACATTTGGCAAAGAAGAAATAATAAATAGCCCTGCATCTATATGGTGCAGGGGACATAAGAAAAACGGAGTAATTGATGTCTCGTTCAGTTTGGAAAGGTCCTTATGTTCACCCATCTGTCTTGAAAAAGACCGCGGCGGCGAACGAAAAAGATGACCGTAAACCAATTAAAACTTGGTCTCGTGGCAGCACAATCGTGCCACCAATGGTTGGGCTGACTTTTGAAGTTCACAATGGTAATAAATTTATTCCAGTTTCAATCGTAGAAGATATGATTGGTCATAAATTGGGTGAATTTGCGCCGACACGCACGTTCAAAGGTCATGCGGCAAATAAAAAGGCCGCGGCAGCCAAGAAATAATGATTTCTATATGGAATCCGCAAGAATAATAAGGTTATAGTTATGACAACAGCAAGATATGGAATTAAAGATAATCAGGTTCGCGCATTCAACAAAATGATCCGCGTCAGCCACCAGAAACTGAATCTGGTTTGCGACACTGTTCGTGGTTTGCCTGTTGAACGTGCAATCGATGTCTTGAAATTTTCGAAGAAACGCGTATCTGACGAAGTTTTGAAAACTTTGATTTCCGCGATTGCAAATGCAGAACACAACAAAAATCTGTCGGCAGATTCTCTGTACGTCAAAGAAATTTGGTGTGGTAAAGCGTTGACAATGAAACGTATCATGGCCGGCCCACGTGGCAGCGCACGTCCGATTTTGAAACCATTTTCAAATCTGACAATCGTTTTGGAATCAGGTAAAGCACCTGCGAAAAAAACAGCAGAAAAAACTGCAAAGAAAGCAAAATAATAAAACCGTGGCACGTGGTATGGGGCAACCCTGAATAAAACCTATATGGTTTCAAGAACACTTGCCACAAACTAAGGAAAACAAAAGATGGGACAGAAAGTATCACCAATCTCGTTGCGCGAATTTATCAACAAGATTACTGACTCGCGCTGGATGGCTGGCAAAAAGGACTATGCGAACCTGTTGGCCGAAGATATCAAAATTCGCAAATTTATCGAAAAGAAGTTGAAGAAAGCCGGTTTGGCCAAGGTTGTTATTGAACGCTTTGCCAAGAAAGTTGTTGTGACAATTCACACATCTCGTCCGGGTATGATTATCGGTAAAAATGGTGCTGATATCGAAACATTGCGTAATGATATCAAAAAATTGGTCAAGAATGATCAGGTCGTCGTAAATATTTACGAAGTTCGTCGTCCGGATCTGAATGCCCAGTTGGTTGCACAGAATATTGCACAGCAAATCGAAGGTCGTGTTTCCTTTAAGCGTGCAATGAAAAAGGCGGTTCAAAACGCCCAGAAAGCAGGTGCACAGGGTATCAAAGTTATGTGCAGCGGCCGTCTGAACGGTGCGGAAATTGCCCGCAGCGAACAAATCCGCGAAGGTCGTATTCCTCTGCACACATTGCGTGCTGATATTGACTATGCGTCAATTCAGGCGAAAACAACATACGGTGTTATCGGTGTAAAAGTTTGGATTTACACTGGGGACGTCGTAAATAAAGAAAAGCTGGCTTCTGAAATGGCACGCCCAACTGAATATGCCGGCAGCAGCGAAAAGAGAAACAAGTAATTTTTGCCGGCATCTATATGGTGCCGGGGAAAACAAAAATTAGCAAAAGCAATAAAAGGTAGTTTATTATGTTGATGCCAAATAAAACAAAGTTTCGCAAACAGCACAAAGGCCGTATTCACGGCGTCGCCAAAGGCGGCAGCGAACTGGCATTTGGTTCGTTTGGACTGAAAGCCATGACACCAGAACGCGTTACAGCGCGTCAGATCGAAGCGGCGCGTCGCGCCATCACACGTCACATGCGTCGTATGGGTAAATTGTGGATTCGCGTATTCCCAGACGTTCCTGTGACCAAGAAACCTGCCGAAGTCCGTATGGGTAAAGGTAAAGGTGCGGTTGAATATTGGATTTGCCGTGTTAAACCAGGTCGCATCATGTTCGAAGTCGACGGTGTAAAACCAGAAGTCGCATATGAAGCGTTCGCGTTGGCGGCGGCGAAATTGCCAGTTAAAACCAAAATTGTTGAACGTAAAGCGAACTAAGTATAACCGCACACAAAAAGGTCAATAAAATGGCAGAAAAGAAAGTTGAAAAAGAATCTTTGACAGTCGAAGCATTGCAGAGCAAGCTGGCTGATTTGAAGAAAGAGCAAATGAACCAACGCTTTCAGCATGTGGCTGGTCAGTTGCCAAAATCGCATGTAATTCGTCAGACCCGTCGTGAAATCGCACGCGTCAAGACAAAATTGAATGCGGACAAAAAATAAAAAATTGTCGATTTTTGTTGAGATTTCTAAAAATTTAGTTATCATATGCCGAAATCGGTTAAATAAAACCAAAGAATCAGTTGCTGTTTTGCGCGTTTTAGTGTAAAATTAGGCCCGCAAAACAAGCACTGGCAAATGTATAAGGACACAAGTTATGCCAAGACGTATACTGCAAGGAACAGTAAAAAGTACAGCAAACGACAAAACAGTTGTCGTCGAAGTGGAACGTCGTTTCCGTCACCCGCTGTATGGCAAGTTCGTAAAGCAGAACAAAAAGTACAAGGCGCACGATGAAAACAACGAATACAAGGTTGGTGACATCGTTGCGATCGAAGAACATCGTCCAATCTCCAAGACAAAATCTTGGGTGGTCAAGGGGCGCGTTGGCGTTTCCAAGGACGAAACGGTTGAGGTCGTTGACTAATACCGCCGGACAGGGTCTTTGAGGTCGGCATTGCTTTATCAATGTGCGGACAGTCGGGCCCTATAACAAAGCGGCGGGGGATTGCCCCGCGCGCAGGACAAGGAAAAAAGTTATGATTCAGAATGAAACAGTTATGACGGTCGCTGATAACTCTGGCGCACGCAAAGCGATGTGCATCAAAGTTTTGGGCGGTTCACACCGTCGCTATGCGACAGTTGGCGATAAAATTGTCGTCGCCATCAAAGAAGCGATTCCACGTGGTAAAGTACAAAAGGGTACTGTGCAGCGTGCAATCATCGTGCGTACAAAATTCCCGGTAAAACGTCCGGACGGATCTATTATCCGCTTTGACGATAATGCGGTTGTTTTGATCAACAAGAACAACTTTGAACCAATTGGCACACGTATCTTTGGGCCGATTGCACGTGAAGTTCGCCGCAAATACGATGTTCAAAAAATCGTATCTTTGGCACCGGAAGTTATATAATATACAAGGGGTTATAGATATGAAAATCAAGAAAGGCGACGAAGTCGTAGTTATTTCGGGAAAGTACAAAGGCGTCAAAGGTAAAGTACTGGAAGCGCGCCCAACAGAATCTCGCGTTGTGGTCGAAGGTGTAAACCGCCACAAATGGCATGTCAAACCAACACAGGAACAGCCGGGTCACATCGTTGATCGCGAAGCCCCAGTGCACGTTTCTAATGTTGCGTTGGTTGACCCAAAGACGAAGAAAGCAACACGCGTTGGATATAAAATGTCTGGCGACAAGAAAGTTCGTGTTGCCAAGAAGTCAGGCGCAGAATTGTAAGAATAAACTGTTCCCGCTGTTACGGGGACACAGAGTGTAAGGAATAAAAAAATGCAAAGCAGATTGCGTGAAATTTACGAAAAAGAAATTGTACCTGAATTGGTCAAAGAATTTGGGTATACAAACAAGTATGCTGTGCCAAAATTGTCCAAAATCGTTTTGAACATGGGCGTTGGCGAAGCTGTTAGCGATAAAAAGAAATTGGATTCTGCCGCCGCTGATTTGACAGCGATTGCCGCACAGAAGTCCGTTATCACACATGCGAAAAAGTCCATCGCGACATATCGTCTGCGCGAAGGTCAGGCCATTGGTACAAAGGTCACATTGCGTGGTAAAAGAATGTATGATTTCTTGGACAAACTGATTACAGTTGCATTGCCACGTGTCAAGGACTTTCGTGGTTTGTCAAAATCCAAATTCGACGGTCGCGGTAACTATGCGTTCGGTATCAAGGAACACTTGATTTTCCCTGAAATTTCCGTTGATAAAATTGACGCAATTCGCGGTATGGACATCGTCATCGCGACAACAGCGAAAACTGACGACGAAGCACGTGCGTTGCTGACGAAAATCGGCTTGCCGTTGGTTTTGAAATAATAAAAAGGTATAAAAATGGCTAAATTAGCGTTGATAAACAAACAGAAAAAACGTGAAAAGATGGTCGCCCAGTATGCCAAAAAGCGCGAAGCGATCAAAGCGAAGATGTCTGTAAATGCAACACCAGACGAACGTATGGACGCGATGAAGAAATTGGCAAAATTGCCACGTAACGCGAATCCAACACGTCTGCATAACCGTTGCTCTGTTACCGGTCGTGCACGCGGGTTCTCTCGCTTGTTCGGTCTGTGCCGCCAACAGTTGCGCACAATGGCGTCCGAAGGGAAATTGCCAGGCGTACGCAAGTCCAGTTGGTAAAATAAAAACAACCCTGTTGTGGACAATGCAGCAGGGGTTAAACAAAAGTGCAGGGGGCATATGCCCCATGCAACGAAGGAGTAAAAGATGTCATTATCACACCCAATCGGCGATATGTTGACACGCATTCGTAATGGTCAGAATGCGGGTAAAGAAACAATCACCGTTCCAAACAGCAAACTGCGTGCAGCAGTGCTGACCGTCTTGAAAGACGAAGGTTTTATTACAGATTTCCACAAAGAACAGATTGACGAACATCGTGCCAATTTGGTCGTTGAACTGAAATATGTCAATGGCAATGGCGCAATCCAAGAAATTTCTGTCGTGTCCAAACCTGGCCGCCGTGTTTATTCCGGCAGTGCAAAAATGCCAAAGGTTATGGGCGGACTGGGTATCGCAATCGTTTCCACACCAAATGGCGTTATGACTGATCACAAGGCACGTTTGATGAACGTTGGTGGCGAAGTGCTGTGCAAGGTAATCTAATATAGAAGTAAGGATTGAAGTTATGTCTCGTGCAGGAAAATATCCAGTAAAATTGAAAGACGGTACGTCAGCGGCGATTGTTGATGACGTTCTGGTTGTCAAGGGCCCAAAGGGCGAAATTAAATTGCCTTTGGATACAAAACATGCCGGCTTGGTTCATGTCGCAATCGAAGACGAACACGTTGTCGTTACACCAAAAGACGCCGAAGACAAAGTTTCGCGTGCAATGTGGGGTACAATGACCCGCAATGTTCGCTGTGCGGTCGAAGGTGTATCTGACGGTTTCTCGAAAGATATGTACATGAAGGGTGTTGGTTACAAAGCATCGGTTTCAGGCAACAAATTGGTTTTGGTTGCGGGTTATTCACACGATGTTATCATGGAAATCCCAGCGGGCTTGACCGTTGTTATGGGTGAAACACCAACCGAATTTAGCATCAAGGGTATCGATAAATGCTTGGTCGGTCAGTTCGCGGACAAGGTTCACAAGGTTCGCAAGGCAGATCCATACAAGGGTAAAGGTATCTTCTATAAGGGCGAAGCAATCCGCCGCAAGGAAGGTAAAAAGAAATAATCGTTGCGGGCAAGTGGGGCATTTGATAATGAGCACAGGCAATAAATATTCAGCAATGATGACCAACAACACTTGGTCACACATTGTTGCCGTGATGGCGTTCTTGACAGAATACGTCAGCGATTATTTGTCTGGGCAGAAATACAAAGTCCCATTTGCGGTGCAACACCGTAATCAAAAACAAAAATAATTTCCGCTGTTACGGGGATTGAAAAAAAGGAAACAAAATGTTGAAACATTTGTCTAGTGAAGAAAGACGCACATTGGCAAATCGCGGTGCGTTGAAAAGAAAGAACCCAGGCAAAATTCGTCTGTCAGTATTTCGTTCGGGTCGTCATATCGAAATTCAAGCCATTGATGATGTTCGTGGTCACACAATCTGTGCTGCGTCGTCCAAAGAAAAAGATTTTCAGGGCAAGGGCTGGAATATCGCTGGTGCGGAATTGGTCGGCGCCGCGTTTGCAAAACGCGTTGTTGATGCAGGCATCGCTGAAAATTGTTACTTTGACCGTGGCGCATATCGCTATCACGGCCGTGTAAAGGCACTGTGCGAAGCAATCCGCGCAGGCGGCGTAAGAATTTAATGGAATATACGGAGTTATAAGATGGCACGTTTTGATGATAAAAAATTGCAGACGGATAATCTGGTAGATAAACTGGTTTCCATCAACCGCGTATCCAAAACCGTAAAGGGCGGCCGCAATATGTCGTTCTCGGCGTTGGTTGTGGTTGGCGACAAGGCCGGTCGTGTTGGTTTTGGCAAGGGTAAAGCACTGGAAGTTCAGTCCGCTGTTCAAAAGGCAACCAAGGCCGCCAAGGCGAAAATGATTCGCGTCCCACTGAAAGAAGGTCGCACATTGCACCACGACAGTTCCGCGAAATACGGCGCAAGCAAATTGGTCGTTCGCAGTGCAGTCCCAGGTACTGGTATCATTGCTGGTGGTGCGTTGCGTGCGGTGTTTGAATGCTTGGGCGTTCAGGACGTCGTTGTGAAATCTCAGGGTTCTAACAATCCTAATAACATGATTCGCGCTGCATTCTTGGCGTTCGGTAAAATGAACTCGCCAAAGACAGTGGCCGCGCGTCGTGGTAAAACAGTTGCTGAAATCATCGCTGGCCGTGATGGCAAGAAAGTTGAAGAAGCAGCATGCGAATGCCCAGCCGAAGACAAATAATCTAGGCGCAGATAAAAACGGAGTAAAATTATGGCTAAGATAACTGTAAAGCAAGTCAAAAGCATTGTTGGTCGTCCGGAATCTCAGCGCAAGATTGTTGCTGCATTGGGATTGGGTCGTATCGACAAAACCAAAGAATTGGGCGATACACCAGCCGTTCGCGGTATGGTTGCCAAGGTTTCTCACTTGGTTGAAATCGTCGAAAAATAAGAAAAGTAAAACCGAGTATGCGGACAACACTTGTCCGCATGCGAAAAAGGACTATATGATAGTCATAGGATAAAAGGAAAAAATTATGAAACTGAATGCATTGATGGATAATTTCGGCGCACGTCGTGACACAAAACGCGTTGGTCGTGGTATGGCGTCGGGTTATGGCAAAACATCTGGCCGTGGTAACAAGGGTCAGAAATCCCGCAGCGGTTCACGCAAGCAGGCAACTTTCCAAGGTGGTCAGATGCCAATTTTGCGTCGTTTCCCAAAATTCGGGTTCAACAATCCGTTTGCCAAGGAATATGTAACAATCAACTTGGGCGATATTGAAAAATTCATCGCGTCCGGCAAGATTGATGCAAAATCCCCAATCACTATTGATTCCCTGATGGCTGCAAAAATCATCAACCGTAAAATGTCCGGTTTGAAAGTTTTGGCCAAGGGCGAAATCAAATCGTCTGTGAACGTTGTTGCTGACAAGTGGTCCAAGGCCGCAGAAGCAGCGATTGTGAAAGCAGGCGGCACAATCAAAAATAACTAATCCGTATATTTGTACCCCACGTCGTGGGGTACATGTCTGATTTGAGAATGGTCAACGCATGAAATTCTTGAAAGATTTTTTTGGAAACCTGTCAGATTTGCAAAAGCGTATTTTGTTCACACTGGGTGCGCTGATTGTATATCGTGTTGGTTCGTTTATACCACTGCCGGGGGTAAATGCATCGGCGGTGCTGCACTTGTTCACGGGCGAGGGCAGTGGCATGATGGGTATGTTTGATATGTTTTCGGGTGGTTCGCTGTCGCGTATGTCTGTGCTGGCACTGAACATTTTCCCGTACATTTCGGCATCTATCGTGTTGCAGTTGTTGACGGCCACCAGCAAGAGTTTGACAGAATTGCGCAAAGAGGGTGAATCAGGCCGTATCAAAATCAACCAGTACACACGTTATCTGGCGGTGTTCTTGGCTGTTGTCCAAGGGTGGGCGGTTGTCCGTGGCTTGGAAATTATGGCACCGGTCAATGGTGTGGCGGCGGTTGTGAACCCTGGGGTTGCATTTGAATTGTCGGCGATTATCGCGTTGGTTGGTGGTACTGTGTTCGTCATGTGGTTGGCGGAACAGATTACCGCGCGTGGTATCGGTCAGGGCGCATCTCTGTTGATTTTTGCGGGTATTATCGCACAGATTCCAGAGGGTGTTGCCAAGGTATTTTCATTGGGCTCGGTCGGCCAGATGTCGCCAGCAATGATTATGTTGGTCGTTGCGTTTGTTATCGGCATTGTTGCACTGATTGCGTTCTTTGAACAGGCCCAGCGTCGTATTCAGATTCTGTACCCACGTCAGGTTATGGCAAACGGCGTTATGAATACCAACGCATCTTATTTGCCAATCAAGGTAAATATGTCGGGCGTTATGGGGCCGGTTTTCGCAGCCAGTATCATGATGCTGCCGGCGTTCGTTCAACGCTTTGTCCAGAGCGAGAATTTAATCGTTCAGAACATCATGGCGTTCTTTACGTATGGTACATGGTCTTATATCATCACATACACGATTTTGATTGCGTTCTTTGCGTATTTCCAAACCGCGGTGATATTTAATTCCGAAGAAACCAGCACAAACCTGAAAAATGCGGGTGGCTATATCCCAGGCGTACGCCCAGGCGAACAGACAATTCATTATCTGGACGCGGTCGTATCGCGCACAACGGCGATTGGCGTTTTGTACCTGATTGTCGTATGCGTATTGCCAATCATTTTGAATACCCACTTTGGTATGCCATTGATGATTGGTGGAACAAGTGTGCTGATTGTGGCGGGCGTTGTATTGGACACAATGAATCAGGTTCAGTCGTACTTGGTGGCAAAACAATACACCAGTGTTATCAAGTCGGCACCAAAGAAAGGTCGTTTCCGTTAAACACGGTGACGCAAAACAAGATTTGACTTTTGCCGCGTTGTGTATAAAATAACACGGCAAAATAAAATACCTGTGATTCTGGACGGCAGGGTCATGGGGAAACAGCAGAGCAGGGACGCGCCCCGCGCGCACCCATGGTAATAATAAAAAGGAAAATAGAAAATGGCACGTATAGCAGGTGTTAACATTCCGACAGAAAAGCGTATTGAAATTGCGCTGCGCTATATTCACGGTATCGGGCCGGCAAAATCTGCACAGATTTGCAAGGCACTGAACCTGAAAGATGGTCTGCGCGCAAAGGACTTGACTGACGAGGATGTTGTTAAAATTTCAAGTTACATTGAACAGAACTTCAAGGTCGAAGGTGATGTCCGCCGCGAAGTTGCAATGAACATCAAACGTTTACAGGACTTAAAGACATACCGTGGCATCCGTCACCGTAATCGTCTGCCGGTTCGTGGTCAGCGCACCCAGACAAACGCTCGTACCCGCAAGGGCAAACGTGTGGTTGTTGCAGGTTCCGCAACCAAGGGTAAATAAAATTTAATATAACGCCACATCTGTGAGCGTTGGGCTCTGGTCATGTAACATTTGTACACTCCCGTCGCCCACCATCTCACATCTGTAACGTTCTATTAAATTTATCCACAGATAAATAAGGTAGAGAATAACACGATAGTTATTTGAAGACATCTAACAAAGGTTAAAAATAAAATGGCAGTAACAAAAGCTAAAAAGAAAGTTGTAAAGAAAGTATCGCACGGCATCGCGCATGTTGTTGCGACAAATAATAACACACGTATCACCATCACAGACCAGTCCGGTGCTGTGCTGACATGGGCGACCGCCGGTGCGAATAATTTCAAGGGCGCAAGAAAGTCCACACCGTATGCAGCGACCGTCGTCGCAGACGCAGTTGGCAAGAAAGTTGCCGAAATGGGTATGAAGACAGTTGATGTTCTGATGCGTGGCATTGGTCAGGGTCGCGAATCTGCTGTTCGTGGTCTGGCCAACGCTGGCTTGATTGTTCAGTCCATCACAGACACAACGCGCATTCCACATAATGGTTGCCGTCCAAAGAAAGTGCGTCGCGTCTAAATTAAATATAACGACATATCAAAACCGTCCCAATGGGACGGTTTTTTTTTAGAGCATAGAGAATAGATAAAGAGAGCAAAGAGCAGAGTGCAGAGAGCAATGTATGTGCTCGCATTCGCTCGCGACATTTATATTACCTAGATTCCGTGGTCAAGCCACGGAATGACAAGTTTTTAAGTATTTTTATTATGAACATAGTTCAATTTTATGTCGTGTAATTTATTCTGTGTCATTCCGTGGCTTGACCACGGAATCTAGGTTATGAAGTTGCGCAGCACATATTTGTTACCCAGAAATGCATGGATTCTTTCCCTTGTGTTTTGAGGAAACAGGGTGTATAATTACCACTGCAACGGCGGGTTGCTGTTGCGGGGTGTAAGAGTCCCGAATCTCGTTGCGTCCGCAGGGACGTTAAAAACTCCAACCATGGGTTGGAGGGTTGCGAATATATTGAATAAGCACACTATCTCAACGAGATTAGCTCTTAACCTCCAACCACCTGAATTTTCTGGTGGTTTATTTTTTATGGGGGACATATGGCGAATATTGCAAAAACCTTGGACGAACGGGCGTTTAATTTGCGCTTTGGTGAATTTATGCGACGCGCACGTGAAATGATGGGCATCAGCCAGAAAGAATTGGGACGGCGCACAGGTATAACATTTCAACAAATTCAAAAATATGAATCAGGCAAGAGTGCCGTGTCTGTATTTCGTATGTACCAAATATCGCGCGCGTTGGAATTGTCGCTGCTGGCGTTCTTTGAAAATGATTTTCCCGTTGCCCCATGTCAGGTTTTGGACAGTGCGCGTGTGCGTAATTTGCTGAACGAAATGTCAGGGGTGGTGCACGCATTGCGCCAAGAATTGTTTTGAAAAAAATCGCCCCAGCGGGGCGGTTTTTTTAATATTCAATCACACGGCGGGCGGTGTGTGTGCCGGCGGGTACATATTGTACAACCGGTTGATATTCTTGGTAATGATCAATAACCTCTGTATACTTTTTAACGCGAATTGGACGCATTGCGGGTGCGCGACGGGCGCAACCACGGTTCAAATCCGCAGATGATTTTACACGTGCGCATGGTGTTCCAACGCGTGCAGGTTTCGCAACCTGTGGCGCGGTGTATACGTCGTCGGTATATTCAACGGCATTTACCTGAACAGATTCATACGTTGTTTCGGTTGTTGTTTCACTGCACGGGCACGCGTGTGCGCCGGCGGTCAAAATTGCGGCAAAGATGCCCAAAATAGTGATATGTTTCATGTTAAATCCTGTGTTATTTATGACATGAAATATACGGTGGCGCGTGCCGTATGTCAACCTTTTTTACGGGGCGGCAGAATATTGAAAATTCTAATAAATAATTGACTTTTTTGGGAACGGGGTATAGAATACGCACGCGCGAAAGAAATTTTGCGTAACCGAATGGTGAAAATAATAAACTAAACCAAAGGGAAAATCATATGATTGAAAAGAACTGGATGACCCTGATTAAGCCGAAAAAGCTGAATATCACGGTTGACGAACATAACCCAAATTTGGCAAAACTGGTTGCCGAACCATTGGAAAAGGGATTTGGACTGACATTGGGTACGGCGTTGCGTCGCGTACTGTTGTCGTCATTGCAGGGCTGCGCGCCAATCTATATCAAGATTGACGGTGTTCAGCACGAATTTTCCAGCTTGCAGGGTGTTCGCGAAGACATCACAGACATCATCTTGAACCTGAAAGGTGTTTATTTCAAAGCATTGACCGAAGGTCAGCACAAGGCAACCCTGAAAGTCAAAGGGCCGGCCGTTGTTACCGCGGGCATGATTGAAACATCTGGCAGTGTAGAGGTGATGAACAAAGACGTTGAAATCTGCACACTGGATAAAAACGCAAATTTGGATATGGAAATCACATTGGCGACCGGCCGTGGTTACGTTCCTGCATCTGCACACGCAGACGGACTGCCACTGGGCGTGATTCCTGTTGATTCCATCTTTTCGCCAATTTTGAACGTCGCGACTGCTGTTTCTGAAACACGTGTTGGTCAGTCAACAGATTACGACAAATTGGAAATGACCGTCAAAACTAACGGTTCTGTTTCGCCCGAAGATGCAATCGCATTTGCCGCGCGTATTTTGACAGACCAGTTGGTTGTCTTTATCAATTTCGAAGATCCAGCACAGGTCAATGCCCCAGCCGAAGAAGAAAAGGCCAAGGACGCATTGCCATTTGATCCAAAATTGTTAAAGCATGTTGACGAATTGGAATTGTCTGTTCGTGCAAACAACTGTTTGAAGAACGACAAAATCAACTGGTTGGGCGAATTGGTTCAAAAGACCGAAGCCGACATGTTGAAAACCCCGAACTTTGGCCGCAAGTCCTTGAATGAAATCAAGGTTCAGTTGGAAGCCATGGGTCTGGGCTTGGGTATGGAAGTACCAGGTTGGCCACCTGAAAATATTGCGGAGTTGGCCAAAAAGTACGAAGACCCCTACAAATAAATTAAATTCTGTGGACGCCTGTGGCGTTCACAGTTCCTCGTGTATGTCTAATACACGTCGGAACTGAAATGAACGCTGCCATGCGTCGCACACAATTTAATTTCTAGATATGCTAGGAGTGAAGAATTTTTCTGGCATATCAAATCCCACATTGCTGGTGAAAATCAGGGTGTGGCGTCTCAACAATCCCCAGTGTTCTGGGGCAGAAGCAAAAATAAAGGAGTAATCTGATGAGACACGCAAAAGCAGGTCGCACATTCAATCGCGACACAAACGCACGCAAAGCACTGATGGCTGGCTTGGCGAAGAACTTGATTGAAAAAGAACAAATTAAAACCACTTTGCCAAAGGCAAAAGATTTGCGCAGTGTTGTTGAAAAACTGATTACTCGCGCAAAGAATGACACGGTTGCCAACCGTCGTTTGACCGCAGCAGAATTGGGCAATGCGTCCGATGCCACAGTTAAAAAACTGTTCACGGTTTTGGGCCCACGCTATGCCAAACGCCCAGGCGGCTATACTCGCGTATTAAAGGCGGGTTTCCGTTATGGTGATGCTGCACCAATGGCGATTATCGAATTGGTTGATCGTGATGAAAACGCGAAAAAGGTTGTAAAACCAGCCGACGCCGCGGAAAAAACAGCAACAGACGCAGAACCTGCGAAAAAGGCCAAGGCCGAAAAACCAGCCGTCAAGGTTGAAAAGGAAGCCCCAAAGGCCGCGAAAGCATCGACAGCGACGAAAACTGTTGCAGTGAAACGCCGCGCAACCGGCAAATAAAATTACCATAGCACGCCATCTGGTGCGTTTAGATGGTGTCTCATGTAGGTCGACTACACTACGACACCACTAAACGTTCACCATCTGGCATGTTCTGATAATTTTCTAAAATAAATTCTGTGGGCTCTTGTCGCGATTGCCGGTTCTTATGTAGGTCAACTACACTGCGAACCGTCAATCGCTTCCAATAACCTCACACAATTTATTTTATACCCGCCCACTGTGGGGCGGGTTTTAGTGAGAGAGTGATATAGTGATAAAGTGATATAGTTTTTATTGTAAGCGGAGCCGCGCGGCAATCCAGTAAATTAAAAAGCGCGCCAAATGGCGCAAGTCAATGACCTAGATTCCGTGGTCAAGCCACGGAATGACACAGAATAAATTACACAACATAAAATTGAACTATGTTCATAATAAAAATACTTAAAAACTTGTCATTCCGTGGCTTGACCACGGAATCTAGGTAATATAAATGTCGCGAGCGAATGCGAGCACATACATTGCTCTCTGCACTCTGCTCTTTTTATCTATTCTCTATTATCTATGTTCTAAAAAAAACGCCCGTGTGGGCGTTTTTTATCGTGTGCGCTGGAACATAACCATGTCAATGCCGTGCGCTGGTTCAAGTGTCTTTTCGTGTTCCAGTGTCATGCCATGTGTGTGAATGCGGACGCCGTCGTATTTGTAACGTGCCATCTGGGGCAGGTACACAATGCGGCCACCGATGCGGACGTGCTTTATCAAACTGCCCAGAATGTTTGCCTGTGTCGTACCGTCCATGCCATAGTCGAATATGTTTGATATGTCAATCAAATCATATTCTGTGGTCAATTTTGCGTGCAGGTTTGCAATATCGCTGTTGATGAAATTGAAAGGTTTGGTCACCAGTGTTTTCAGTTTTGCGTATTCGGCATCTGTGAACTGATTTTCGGGGTATGAATCAATCGGGCAACCCGCGCCAAAGTCAACCTTGTCCGCATTTGCGCGCATTTCGGCGACGGTCGCCGCGGGCATATGTTTCATAACGTGCGCCAAACTGACCAAATTCATTGGTTTGTGCGCATAGTGCAATTCGCGCATCAGTTGTGTGTACTGGTCGCGTGGCATCATTTGCAGCGCGGTTGTCTTGATGTCTTGAATCATATGGGCGCATTTTGTGATATCATATGTGTCGACATTTTGTGCGCCGGTCAATTTGTATGTCAGTGCCTGGTCGCCGCTGCCTGTGACGGTCAGGACGTTTTTCGCACCGGCGGTCTGGGCACGCGCCCAACGCCAATCTTCATTTGTGATTGTGTATGCAGACAAAAATTCTTTGTTCATGTGATTGATTCCCTCTGTTTATCTTTTACCCATTATTATATAATACAAAAAATAAAATTGTCAATGTTTGGAGCGCAATTTTTTCATATCTGTTGGAAAAATGCGCTTTTTTTAGCCGCCGTTATGTGTTAAAATTGCATGAGTAGGAAAGGGTTTTCTGGAATGAAGAGAATTTTTGTTTTTTCGGCTGTATTGTTGGGATTATTTACCACCGCCGATGCGGCGCAAGCACCAAATCCGCGTGGCACGCGCACCGGTGCGACCGGCACAACAACGACGGTGTCGTCGGCACGCAGTGCGGTTTCAGCGCGCAGTGGGGTGACCGCCCCGACCAGTACATCGGGACGCACAGGGGCGACTGGGCGTACAACGGTTTCGCGTGGTACGGGCACTTCTGGGGGCGCATCTGTGGTTGCACGTGCGGGTACAACGCAAAAGGTTATAGGCAGCGGAACCAAGGTTGCATCGGCGACTAAGAACGTCGTGGTCAGCGAGGCATGCCAGCAGAAATACGACGGCTGTATGGATTCATTCTGTATGATTGATAATGACAACGGTGGACGTTGCATTTGCAGTGACAGAAATGCGGAATTGGATTCTGTCTTGGCGGAAATTGAAAAATTAGACCAGCAATCGTACCAGATGGCGACGGTTGGTGTTGAAAAGATTGAAATGGGTGCGGACGCCGACGCGGTTATGGCGAATGTAAATTCTGTGGTCGACGCATTGGACAAAGAAAATAACAAAACCAGTGCGCGCCGGTCATTGAACTTGGATTTGTGGAATACGACGATTGATGATTCTGATGACGATATCTGGTCGTCGGTGGACAGCATGGCCAGTTCCATTGATGGCAAAACTGGTGACGCATTGTACCGCGCGGCGAACAGCATTTGTGTCGCCCAGATGCCAGAATGCGGCAGTGAACTGTCGATGTTGCAACTGATGTATTCGCAGCGGATAAAGTCGGATTGCAGTGCGTATGAAAACAGTTTGAAGCAGCAGAAAAACGCCAGTGCGAACAAACTGGCATCGGCGCAACAGGCAATGCGCGAAGCGGCATTGGAACAATACCGCAATGCGAACAAATATGATTTGGGTCAATGCACGACCGAGTTCAAAAAGTGTATGATAAATACCGGTGGTTGCGGCAGTGACTTTGCCAACTGTGCGTCTGTTGCGGCGTCTGATAATACCAATGTGAACAAAAGCCGTCGTGGTAAATCCACAACATATTCCATCAAGGGTGCAACAACAACGATAGAAATATCGTCATCAACGTATGACACACTGTACGCGAAAAAGCCATTGTGCGAAAATGTTACTAAACAGTGCGTCGCAGTTGCCGATCAGGTATGGGACACATTCTTGCGCGAGGTTGCACCCCAGGTCAAGAGTGCGGAACTGATAGCAGAAAACAACATTCGTCAGAACTGTATCGGTACAATATCAGAATGCTTTCAAAAGGCATGTAAAGATACAATAGATCCAAATGACCCAGACGGTTCATATGATATGTGTCTGTCACGCCCAGAGGCAATGTTAAACGTGTGCAAGATACCATTGAATGCATGCGGAATTGATGCGTCGTCTGCGACCAAGGCCGAAGGGTCTCAGATATGGCAATACGTTGTTGCACGTCTGGCATCAATGCGCGCGGACGCATGCACGACCGAGGTCAAAGAATGCCTGCAATCAACGGATCGTTGTGGCAAGGATTATTCGCAGTGTGTTGGTTTGGACACCGATACCATCGTGCGTATGTGCCCAACAGAAAAGTTGACGGCGTGCGTTCAAAAATATAAAGGTAATACGTCTGATTTGGATGAATACCTGTCCAGTGTTGCCCAAGGTATTATGTTAGATATTGATAACAGCATGTTGACCCAATGTCAAAATGCGGCAGACGAAGCCATGATTAAAGTTTGCGGTGATACCGAAAATTGTGACGGTCTGGCATTGGACGATGGGCTGGGTGGTCGTTCACTGGAATACAAGATTTGTAAGTATAGCACATCGGACGACAGCATGAATATTGACTATTCAAATTGCCGTACGGATGTGTCGCAAATTCGTGATAGTGAATTGGGGCGCGTTGCTGGGTCTACAACGGGTGAACTGGGCGCGGTGACACCACTGGCGGGCGTTTTGGACGGAACAATTTATTGGGAAAACATTGATTTTGATGATGATGGTAAATTGTCTTCGTTGGATGATTATTTGTCGAAAATTGATGCGACAGGTATGTCAGACGCCCAAAAAGAAAAAGTTAAATCTGAACTGGCGGTTTTACAGCGTGGTATCAATAATGCCATCGCTGCTATCGAGGCCGACCCAACCGTTCAGTATTGTATGACGGGACGTCGCGTTCAAGGTCTGACGCGCACAACCAAGACGGATGAAGGCGTGGTTCGTAATCGTACATCATTTGGTTCAGACGAAGGGCGCTTTACTGGTTTGACACAGCAAATGCGTATGAAAATTGCAACGTCTGCGTTAAAGAAAGCCAAGGCAAACTATTATGCAAAATATGATGAATTGAATACCAAGATGTTACAGGACTATGCAACGATTGGTGAACGTATTGCAGAAATGCAAAACGAAAATTCGTTGGATTCGCGTCGCGAGAATGCGCGTATTGCGTGTACCAGTTTTGCCGAAGGGGCGGCATTGCCACGCAGTGCAAATCCACCAAAGGGTGCGTTTGGTAAAGTATTAGCGGCCACTGCTGTTGCGGCTGCCGCGGTTGCGATTCCGTTCACGGGTGGTGCGTCTGCTGTTGTGATAGGGGTTGCTGCTGGTGGTGTCGCGGGTATCGGACTGAGTGCCAACGCAGGTTCGGACAGCGCAAATGGCAGTGATGGCGGTGCCGTTTCGCGTGAATTGGTTGGTACAAAGCAGGTGAGTCAGTGGAATTACAAAGAAGTGATAACCGCAACATTTGAATGGGATACGCTGAATTGTCACAAATGTACTCGCGTTCAACAATGTTCCAAGACACGTCGTCCATGGATTGGAAATAAATATTGCCAGACATGGGAAGAACCAGTTGAAACATGTACAGATACTCAGTTCTGATGAATAAATAAAAAACGCCCGTTTGGGCGTTTTTTTATTCTGGTAATTCGTCGGGGCGGGTGATAACCGTGATGCCGGCGGCTGTCCATTTTTCGCGCATCTGGTCAAAGTCCATAATATTCGTTGCACCCATGTACAGAACTGGTTTGACATTATGTTTTTCGGCGGCACGTATCAGTTCCAAGACCGGGGACGCTTTCTGACTGCCGGCGGCGAACCAATTTTCATCTTCGGCAACCCAGAAATTTGGATCGTCGTGAACGGCGATGGCCAGTTTATCTGTAATCAGTATGTCGCCATCGGTTGCAATAATTTTTATATCATGGTCGTGCATGTATTCGGTGATTGATGCGTTTGGCGTGGGCGCGGGTGCGGTCGGTGCGGCGGGCGTGTCGTCAAAATTTATTTCGGTAAATACCGGTGCGGCCATGTCGGCAATGTTTGAATCAATGTCAGTATCGTCAAAATCGTCGCCTAAATCAAAGTCGGTCGGCAATGGTAATGCGCCGTTGTCGGACGTGGTGGTGTCTGGTTGCGCGGGTGTGGCAGGTTGCGTTGTGGGGGCGATAATTTCCGCAATGGCGGATTTTGTGTCGATTGCCGGTGGAATATTTGATGCGGTGTCAACACTGCGTGTGTCGACTGACGATATCTGTTCGCGGCCGGCGTTGCTGCGCGCACGTAAATACGCCGCGCGTAATTCCATTGGTAACCCATCGGGCAGGGGGCGTTCCGCTGGCGCGTCGTCGGCGGGTTCGGACGCATCAGTTGTGGCCGGCGCGGCGGCCGGCGCGCGTTTCAGAAATGCTGGCAATGGAATTGTAAACAGCGGTGCACCTGTGCGCACGATAATTGCGGTTGTTGATGCGTACAGTGGCAACAGTGTTAAAATCATTATGCCAAAGACGAAACCTGCGAATCCGCGCAGTTGTGCATTTACCAAACGTGTCCATTGCGCGTATGACAACATATCAAAGCCAAATAAAATACGGAACAGGGCGTATGCCACGCAAAAATAGCACACCGTCCAAATGATGGCGTATTTTTGCTTTTTCAAAAAATCAAGTATGCGTTGCATACTATAAATTATAGACAATAAATAAATTTTGTCAAGGCGCGTTGTGCGCGCGTGAATATTGTCTAAAAAACGCTTTTTTTTAGGTGTTTTTTATGGCATAATATCACAGATAGAAAGGGAGATTTTTTATGCAGAATTTTCTGAAAATTTTTGGTTTGTCGACCGCTGTTTTGGGCTTGGTTGTGACGGGCGCGTTTGATGCAAATGCCGCGGCAACTGGGCGTGCGGCGTATGATACGGTGCGCGCGACATCATCGACATCGACCGCGCGTATGCCGACAATGCCAACATTGCCGATAAATTCTGTGGGCAATTTGTCGCCAGATGTGCCGACCACACCGACGCCAAATCCAAAACCTGATGTTCCAACACCAGATCCCGAACCAGACCCAGAACCAACGCCAGAATGCCCTGATGGTGGGGTGAAAAATTCTGATTATACCATCACGAATTGTATGAATGACGTGTTGTCGTGCGTGAATCATGGGGCGTTGCCAAATGGTCTGAACGATTTGTTTAACGAAGATTTGCGTAATGCCATTATGAACGGCATGAACCTGTGCGCGGTTCAGGTTGAAAAGTGCATCACCACGGTTCGTCGCGATTGTGAAAATGTGTATCGCACAACGGCGGACGTTTGGTTGGACTTTAATTCCCGTGTGATTCAGCCGGAATATTACAACTTTGTTTTGCGCAAGACCGGATTGACACCAAATCAGGCGGAAAATACGTGCTGGTTGCTGGACAAGAATACATATGGCACATCGTTTAGTGCGGTGGCAAATGATGGTACGGTAACTGCGGAATATAATAACAAGGTTGGCGCATACAACAGCCAACAGGGTAACGTTCTGGTCAAAAATAATCCACAGGGTGTTCAGGTCAATAATGGTAACTCTGGGGTTGATGGCCAGCGTGGACATTATGCACGTTGGGACGCGACCAAGGCCGAATGTTGGGTTCGCGTTGCCGCGTATAACAAAGATGAACAGATTAAAAACAGTTGGTTGTTCGGTGCCGCGGGCGACGATAAAATGGCAGAGGTATGGAAACTGGCCGGCGACACATTTACATGCAACAAGGATTTGTTCGGATTTTCATTGCTGAATGATACCAGCACGGCCGCCGTTGTTGGCGTTGGTGGTGGTACATTGGTTGGTGCGGGTGTCGGCGCGATTGCGGGGCATGGTGCACGTAACTTTGATTGCACCAATAATTCACAGGTTAAAAAGTTGGCCGAACAGTTGACGCAAAGTGGCAACATCGGAATCCTGAATGAATTTATGGAACGGGAAAATCGTGTTACGCCAAATGCCAAAAATTTAACACGTGCCCAGTGTCAGGAAATTGTGAACCTGTATTCTGTGCACAAGCAGTTGGATACAGCGTTGGACGATTGTCGCGATGTGTCTGAATACACCCAAGAGAATCAGTTGACGGTAAGAATAAGATACATGGCGTCGGATTCAGAGGCAGCCAGCGTTGCTCAAGATATTATCGACAGCAGTTTTCCACAGTGCCGCAATATGACGCTGGGGGCGTGTGCGGATGTTCTGGCGAATGCTTGTGCGGCGCATGCTGATGACTGCGTGTCGTACTTGCAGAGTTCTGGTTACGTAGGTGCTGATGCGTCGGCAAAGTTTGATATCAATGTTACAACGAAATCTAATATTGTTGGCAAATGTGCATTTCGCCCAATCAATATTGCCAAGATAAATGGCGAATTGATTTATTGCGATTCAACAGAAAAAGGTTGCCAGACCGCAACAGATATTCGCACAGATGTTAATCGTTTGGGTCGTGCACTGTCGGGATTGGACATTTTGGCTGGTGAAAAATCCAACATGGCCAAGAGCATCGGTATCGGTGCGGCGACGGGTGCTGGTGCGGGTGGCTTGGCCACGGCGATTACCGCATTTGTCGAACGCAGCAACATCAGTTGCCATGTTGGTGACGGATTGGATCAGGTTGGTTTTGGCAAATCGTATTCGATTGGTTCACTGAAAGATTTCTATGTTAAATGGAATCTGCGTCTGCCTGATACAATTATGCCAACGGCAAACGTGACGAATTGCGAAACATGGAAGGCCGCGTGTGCGACACTGACCGATTTGAATCAGTGTGCCGCCGCACAGGTAAATTACAAGCCCGCTGATGCGAATACAATCACGTTGGTAAATTCTGCATGCACTCCATCGGGCAGTGTATGCATCGAAAACCACGCGGTTGCGGTATCGCAAGGTGCATGTAAATAAAAATACAGTTTGTGTTCTCCCGCCCCCGCCAAATGGCGGGGGATTTTTTTAGAGCATAGATAATAGATAATAGATAATAGATAATAGATAATAGATAATAGATGTGCGCCGGATGGCGCACTGATTTATTTACTGAATTGCTTCGTCATTTTATTCCTCTCAATGACAAAGGAACTAGAAGTACAGCAAACACTGATTACAACAAGAACAAAACATACGTGCCAGTGGCACATACAAAACAGCATTTCCAATAAAATGCACTGCTAGCCCCCCTGTCATTGCGAGCGCAGCGCGGCAATCCAGTAATATGAAAGTGCGCCATTCGGCGCACAGTATCTATTATCTATGCTCTATTATCTATGCTCTAAAAAAAACGCCCCAACGGGGCGTTTTTAACATTTGCTGTCGCGGTATGTTATGTCAACCTTGCGACACGATTCTTGTGCGCCATTCATTGTGCATTCGGTTTGGCCGCGGCCGCTGGCCTGAATGTTTTGCACCGACAGACCCGCTGATATCAACGCTTCCTTGACCGCATTAGCGCGATTTACAGACAGGTTGTTGTTCAATTGTGCGTTGCCGGTTTTGTCAGTATGGCCAACAACCGTGATGCAGTAATCAGGACTGTCACCCATGGCAACAGATGTTTTGACCTGTGACGCAAACGATGTAATCGTATTTTTTGCCGCCGGTGTCAGTGTTGATTTGCCCAATGCAAACAGATTCTTGGCTGGCAATACGACGTGTTGCGCCGGCATTATGTCTGTGGCAACCTGTGCCAGCAATCCCGTAGATTGTTGGGCTATCTGGGGCAGTGCGGCCAGCGTCGGATTATTGCGTACGCATTGACCGCCAACCAGTGCAAAGCCAGTTGTTGGACATTCGCATGTTTGACCATCGGCGGACAAATGAAAACCGTTTTGACATGAACATGTGCCGTCGGCGGCGACAACTATGTTCGGGTCGGATGTATCGCATTTTGCGTTTGGCGCGGCGACAACGCATTTGCCATCTTGGACAACGCGGTCAGATGGACAGGCCTCGCACATATTAGAATTGGTGTTGAATACCATCTTGTTGTTCTTGCATTCACAATTTGGATATGTGCCGGTGGTATCAGATGGACATGTTATGCTGGCCTCGCTGTCGGGCAATTTTGCGACGTCATTTTGCAATTTGTACAGTGGGGCATATTTCGCGACGATTTCATTACTGCGATTTTGTTTTGCCGCTCCAGAATTTACCGCAACGTTGGCAACCAAACCGGCGGCGGCACCAACGCCCGCCGTGATTGCGCCGGCCTTTAATTTCTGGCTGGTTTCAGTTTTTTGCGCATTCCATTTTTCTGCATCTGCGCCCGTTGGGTTGGACAGTGCGCGCGCCAAACTGGCATATGTGCCGTTGGTGACGCCTGTGGATTCGTCGTCGTACAGACCAGTTGATGCCTTGTCCAAAATAACCTGTGATTCAATGCCAGCGGACAGGCCCAGTGCCTCTTTACGGGTTTTCAAATCATCGGCCAATGTTTTATATTCGTTGTACAGTGATAACAGGTCATTACCCCCAGGCAGTTCAACCTCTTTATCGCCGCCGTTGATATTTCGTCCCATGCCATAGTCGCACTTGAATGTGGCCAGATATGCGGTCATGTCGGCCTCAGCCACGTTATCGGCGCGCTGTTCCGCCAACGCAGATGCCGCCATTTGTGCACCGATACCAGTTGCCCCAATGCCCGCCGCACCAATCAGTTTGTTGGCGGTGGATTGTTCCTTGGCCTTTTGCGTATTATAATTTTCGCGCAATTCTTGGGTCTTGGCCGCGGATTGTTCGGCAGTCAATGTTGGTTGTGGTTTTTCAATGCATGATAATTTGTCGTCACTGACGTTATAATCAGCGGCGCATTCGTCAATTATGCATTGTTCAGAATTTGTTTCTGCGTTCCATACGCGGTGTGCGACTTTTGCGTTGGCAGGCATTGGTTTGCAGCCACCACTGATTTCAATGCATTTTCCACCCGATACTTCGTATCCGCCATCGCATTCGGTTGCGTTGCATACACCGCGTTTTAATTCACCTGCGGTTGCGTGTGGAATTGCTGCGATTTGTTCGGCACTGCATGGGCCGTCGCTGGGGACGCATTTCCCGCCGTCCAGCATATATTTGGAATTACACTTTTTGATGGTGCATTCCAACGCCGAACCATTCATTTTGTACTTTGCAGATTTTGCATTCACGTCACCCGATTGACAATCGCGACCAACCATATCATCACAGCCATTTTTGGCCGCATTCATAACATAGCGTGGCCCGTCACAGATAATTTTTTCGCATACGCCGTGGGTCAATTTGTATTCGGCAACACATGCGGTTGGTACACAGTAGACACCCGTGCCATCAGCATTTCGTGCGGTGTTACCAGCACTGGCGTGCAAGGGGGACAGTTCATCGTCGGTGCACGCGCGGCTGACCCACTGGGCGGTGGCGACAACCTCGTCCAAGACGTTTTCGCAATTCAATACAATCTTGGAATTTGCGCTTGATGCAGAAATTGTTTTTGATGTGCAGCCGGTGAAGCTGATTTCCAGTGTGTCGTTGCTGTCGACGTCAGATAACGAAAACGTGCCATCAATGTCCGCAATCGCATACTTGTTTGTTGCGTTTTTACTCAATACCGTCGCGCCGGTCAGTGGTTCGCCACGTTCGTCCACAATCGAACCAGATACGCTGGTCGTGGCGGCGAATGCCGGCACAGAAAATAAAACGACAAAGATTCCAGTTAAAAATTTTTTCATTATTTATATTGCCCGCATTCTTGTTCAATTTTCTTATTTATAAATTCCGTTTGTGCGCGATCAAATGCAGCGTTGCTGTCGATGATACCCTCTGCATCAGTGGCAGACGCGGCGGCCATTTCCCGGTGCAGTAATCCGGTAAAATCGGCGTCGTTCGCGAAATTCCAATTCTTGGAACGGACGCTTTCTGCACAGTTATTATATTTCTGTTGTGGCGTTTCCATTTTTTGCACGTTCAGGGTATCGGACAATAAATCCAATTTTTCGTTTCCGATTGCGGCGATGTCCGCTTTTTCTGCATCTGCGATTTCTTTATCAATGTCTTTTGATGCCTGACGTTCTGCTTTGCGCAATGTGCGGTTCAGTTTTCTGTCGCCCACGGCACGTGTGGTGTCATTTTGGACTTCGGTGGTCTTGTTGTCAGGCGTGGCGTCTGATTTGTTTTCCATTTTTTGTACATTCAGGGTGTCGGGCAATAAATCCAATTTTTCGTTTCCGATTGCGGCGATGTCCGCTTTTTCTGCGTCTGCGATTTCTTTATCAATGTCTTTTGATGCCTGACGTTCTGCCTTGCGTAGTGTGCGATTCAGTTTTCTGTCACTGACGGCGTGCGCGGTGTCGTTTTTTGTATCAGACGTCGCATCAGGTGTTGCATCTGATTTTGTGTCCGATGGTATTTCGGTTTTTTGTGATGCGTCCGATGACGATGCGGCCTTGTCATTTATTTCGGCTTGTTCTTTTTCGGCATCTTTCAGGGCATTCTTGGCCTTTTGCGTGTCGATTGCACGGCCGATTGCGCCCGATGTAATTGCGCCCGTGGCCACACCAACACCAGCCCCCAGCATACCAGTTGTTGCGGACTTTTGGCTGCGTGTCAGGCGGTACGCATTTTCTTTGAATGTTGTAATATCAATGCCGAACCAGTTTTGGTCGCAATCAAATGTTGCGCCGGCGTATGCTTTCTTGGACGCATATGGCACGTCGCTGTCGCCCGCCCAGAAATTGACGGTATAGACGCAATCCAAACTGCGTTCATCAAACATTGCACCCAAACGTTTACATACCGTGGCCATTTGATCGCGCAGTGCATACAGGCGTTTTTCGTCGGATTGAATCTGAACCTCGGCCCCTTGGCGCAGGGTTGCAAATGCGGACATTGTGCGGCTGGCCAGACCACTGTCGGCCGCGCGACATTCGTCGGCAATGCTGGCGCATGCGCTGATTGCGTTATCGCCCGCCGATTTGCCCAGACATTTTGAATACGTGTTTCCGCATTGGTTTGTAATGCATTTGTTGTAACGATTGCCGCAATCCAAGATTTTATTGTACGACGCCAACAATGCGTTCAGGTCACGGTCGGCCTTGATTTCTGTGGCAAACAATTTGTATTCGTTGCCGGTGCATTCCGTATCGCGACGGCATGCGTCCATTTTTGTGCCCCATGTCGTGTCGGTGTCACCACTGCATTTTGTAAAATCATTACCGCATTTGTTTTGCATGCATGCGCGCAATGTTGCATCACACGCATTCTGACCACTGACCGATGATTTGGTCGCCGATGCATTTGCGGTGTTTGTTGTGTCGGCGGCGTCCAAGGCGGCACGCTGGCGACGGATTTGTTCCGCCAGTTCTGTGTCGGCAGAATTGTTTGATGCGGTCGTGCCAGATGAACTGACCGCGGACGCGAATTGTTCACTCTTGTCCGTGATGACGACGTCGTCGGTTGTAGTGTCCGCTGTATCTGACTTTTCTGGTTCGGACGGCGTGGTGTCGGCGTCTGTTTTTGTCGTATCTGTGGTTGGTGTATTATTTACATTTGCCGAACTGGTAATATTTGCAGACATTGTTGGCATGCGTGATGCAATGCTGACGCGCGGGGCGGTGCGTGTTGTTACCGTATTACGCTGAACCACGGCGGGTGCGGCAAATGCGTCCGCACATGCGATGGCGCACGCCAGTGCGATTGCGCTGATTTTAATCCGTTTATAAAAATCCACTGTTACTTGCGTCATTTATATTGTCTTTGTTTATTTCAGCACATTGCACGCCAATTCATAGAATTTGCACAAATTGGCGGCTATGGATTTTTCAGATGATGCGTCGCCGGCGGCGCATTTGTTTGGCATATTGTTTTCGCATACTGAATTTATGCACGCGTCGCGTCCCGCATTGTTGGTGCAATTTGCACGCGCCGTTGCCAATTTCTGGGTGCGGGCATTCTGGTATGATTCAACAATGCCATTGATTGTGTTTTGGGCGTTGGCCAAGAATCTGTCGCGGGTGGTAATCATCGCACTGCGAATATTTGCGGTGTATTCATCGCACCCCGTGGCCAGAACGCTGCACGTTGCGAACGCCGCGTCGAAATCCGCACTGTCCGCGCATTGGGCATAGTTTGCGCCGCAATGTTTGGTTTCAGTCATGCATGCGGTGATGTCGGTTGTGCACTTGGATTGGCTGGCCGGCTTTGCCGCCGCAATGGCCAATGCCGACATTTCCGCGCTGATGCCCGCCGCACGACACGATTGTTCAATCAAACTGTCGTATGCGTCAGATGCATTTTCCGCGGTGCAGCCGTCAACGCGCGCAATACATTGGCGAATTGCCCATGCATATCGCGCCGATGGGGCGTCGGGTGCTTTCTGTAATTCCTTGGCCGATAAATTGTATTTTGCAGATGTGCCGACCGATACACTGCGCATAGTGTTGGTTGGCGTGCCGGCGTCGGCTGTGCCACAATATTGGCAACGTGCGGCCGGATTAGACGACACATTGATTGCACACACGGAATCCAAACACCGTGTCAAATCGGCAACGCTGCACGCCGCGTGTGCCATATTGGTATGCGCCATGCCCAGTGCGATTGCCGCCGAAAAAATATAGATGCTGTTTTTCATTTCTCTCTTGTCTGGTAAATTATATCAAAAAAGGGCAGGGCGTGCCAATAAAAAAGTACCAGAAAAATCAACGTCTTGACAAAAGTAATGTTTTGTCCTATATTTGTAGCGACATAAATAAAAAGGTGCAAAAATGGCAACAAAGAAATTAAACATGAAGGTTTTGGCGGGCGTGGGTGCCGGCATTGCGGCAATCGCGCTGTTGGCGTTTGGTGTTACCCAGTGCAGCAGCAAGCAATCCGCCATCGCGGATCGCGATAATTACAAGAGTGCGTATGAAAACCTGAATGGTCAGGTTGAACGCTTGGAAGATGAAAATGCGGCATTGCGTGATTCTTTGGATTATACCGCGGACAAATTGAAAGAATGCGAAAAGGGCAAGCGTTGTGTTCGCACGCAGACGCCGGCCAAGAAAAAATCACAGCCGAAAAAGTCGCAGGCGCAACCACAACAAAAACAACAGCAACAGAAAAAATGTGCGCCCGCGCCATGTGGTGGCAACAAGGTTGTTGTTCGTGACGATGCCCAGAATAATGGCACAATCGTTGTCGGCAACAATAATAATGTTGTTGTTGTAAATAATAATGCCAAACAGGTTGCAGCGGATACTGTAAAGCGCGTTCATACCATTACCGCTACGCGCATTTGGTATTCCAAGGTAAAAGTGAAATAATTTTTGTACCTTCAAATGATAACAGTCCGGTATCGGACTGTTTTTTTTATAGACAGATAAAATAAATCTGTGTTATGATGTTTAGCACAGAGAGATTTTACATGAAATACATCAGAATTTTACTAGTATCATTGTTTGTTTTGCCATTTGCGGCACGCGCGGCATCGTCGGAGTTTATGGTTGCGGCGCAACTGTTGTCTGCGGCGAAAAACGCCGATATTCAACAGGTTCAGGCCTTGATAAACAATGGTGCAAATGTGAATTTTGTGGATTCAACGGGAATGTCTATTGTTTGCACGGCGTTGATGAATAACGACGTTCGCGCCGCCCAGATTTTACAGATGTATGGGGCCGATGCGTCAAACTGTGACCGCCAGATTAAACAATACAGGAACAAGAATACAACCCAAACAGGATCGGGCGGACTTTTTGGTGGGCTGTCGTCCGCCCAGAGCATGACATTGGCGGCGGCGGGTGCCGCCGTTGTTATTGGTGGACTGTTTTTATTGACCGATGTGTTTGACCCAGGGAATGATAATAAATCGCCGTCATCTGGTGGTAATCGTGGCGATGATAAACCAGGTGGTGACACGAACAAGCCAACAGAAAAACTGGCAATTCCATATGGGCCGGCAATGCCCAGTGCGGAAACAGAATCTGCAAACTATGTTGATAACTTGAATTTGTACAGCCCGTCGGACGCTGACAACATTTTGGCCAAGAATTTCAAGTTGATGAACAATATGGCGGGGGGCAATTACCTGCTGATGATGCGTGGGTATTCTGCGCTGGCGCGTGGATATATGGGTATGCGTACGTTGCGCGATTCTGCGCGTGCGCCAATTACAAACGATACGTTGAAGCAATATAATTTGGGCAGTACCGCCGTCGCCGGTGGTCGTCCGGTGAATGTGGGGCTGGTTACGGCAAATGGTGTGAATGCATCGGACACATCGTCGTTGGGTGACAGATTGTTGCCATGGACAACGTTTAATGGTTCGTCCCTGAATCAGGCCAGCACGGACATGGTGTCCAGTAAATATTATAATAACAAGATTACGATTGCCGCCGGTGCAACTGATTTGTCTGGCATGACCGCGGCCGAAGATTCGTCCTTTGTTGGTGACTTTGATTTGTCGGGATCGGGCACGGCAATCAATAACACGTCGGCATCGGCGTTGGACAACCTGTTGGCAAAAATCATTGGTGGTAAAGAGGCCGGCTATGCCGATGCGGATTACATGGGATTTATGCCGAATGGTCAAATGTCGATATTCAGAACCGGCGGCGGTCGTGGGTACGTCAGTATGACGGCAACAAATGCCGGATCGTATACCATGGCAGGCGACGCGTTGGCGACGGGCGACACACTGACCTTGGACGGTAAAACGTATACGGTGACGCGTACAGGTAATGCCATTGTGGCGACGAATGGGGACACAACATACAACGGTTACATTGGTGCTGATGGCGCGTTGTATATGAATGATGCGGCATACACGCTGGCGGACAACACAATTACACAGGTCAAAAAATTAGACGACATTGATTATTTTAATTACAAGGCACTGTTGAAATCGGGCGCGTTGTGGGCGGCGGGCGATTTGGCCGGCGGACGTTCGCGTCCAGACATTATCGCAAATGCGTCTGTGATTTCGCCATTGCATTCGCGCGATACCAAAACAATCAGTGATGTTTTGTCTGTTGGAACAGACAGTACCAAGTTGCAGGCCGCATTTATAAAATTTGTGAACCAATATTATGATGTGAATACGACCGATGGCGTTGATGGTGCAGACGCGTTGCCGGGGACAGACGCATTTTCATTCTTTAATGGTTTGGGTTCAACATTTTCGCCGTTGGTAATTTTCTCGACCGGTGCATTTGAAACAGATAGCACATGGTCTGGCAAAACGTTAGAGGCGACATTTGAAAATTCTGCGCCACTGGTTTTCCCGAACTTGGAACATCTGTTTATGTCGGTTGTTGCGGTTGGTCAAACGGGGACAAAGGGGACAACCACGGCGGACAGTGTTGCGGGGTATTCACCCAGTGGGACATATGCGCTCAGCCAATGGTCAACAAACAACGGTACGCCGGACGATACGTCTGATGATAAATACTACAAGGCGCGTGCATGCGGTGCGGCGGGACGTGGCACGGCGGCGATTGACCCGTGGTGTTTTGCGGCAACGGGGCTGACCGATGAATTGGCGGTGGCGGCGGCGGCCGGTGCGGCGGGCGCGGTAAAGTCCGCATTTGATTACCTGAATAATAAACAGTTGTTTATGCTGTTGGCGTTGACGGCCGATGGGCCATTCTTGGGATCGACCGATACCGGTACATCAATGACCAAGGACGCATTGATTTCGTATTTGAAGAGCATGTACACATTGCCAAATGAATATGATGCGCGTTGGCGTTCGGGGGGCGAAAATTATCTGGACGTATTCAAAGAAGTATTCGGATACGGCCTGATAAACGTTGCGCGTGCAACCACACCGGCCAAGAAATTGTACTATTACACAGATGGTAAAATCGTTTCCAACAGCGGCAATGCGTACTGGCGTGCAGCGACGAACACCACGTTCCGTACGTCGTCGGCGTTCAGTCCACGTATGGCAACAATCAGTGCGCCATTCTTTGATAAATTGGAAAGTATCGATGGCGAAATGGCGTTGCCGCGTATTTGGAAAAATGAATTTGCGGTTGGCACGCAATCGCGCCGCGGGCTGTATATGGGCGATGTGTTGGGTGAATTTCGTGCCGACAATCGCGCCGCACCACGTACGCAAATTGGCAATATTGGTTTTTCAATGACGACGTCACCGCGCGCATATAATGATAATATGGGCGGATTAGACACGTTACAGATGGACTATGCACGGGGCGCATGGAATTTTGCCGCGGGGTATCAGCATCACCTGACCGATGGGGCGTCGCGCTTTGATGGTATGTCGAATCCGATTTTGAATCTGGCGTCCAATGCGGTTACGACCGACGCGATTTATAACAGTGGGCGTTGGTCTTTTGGTGCGCGTGCGTTTTCAGGTACTATTACCAGCGAAGATTTACTGGAAAATGACCCAACAATTTCGTCGCAATACGAACCTGCGCGTCTGGGCTTGATTTCGGGTGCACAATCGCACATTGCGTGGCATGGCGATAAATTTGGTTTCACAACCGCGTTTGGTAATGCGCATGAATCAGATACTTTGTTGGGGGCCCAGACGGGGGGGCTATTGAATCTGGGCGCGGGTGATACAATGTATATTGATTCTGAATTGTCGTATCGGCCAGTTGACGATATAACCTTGCGCGTACGCGGGACGTTTGCACGTACGACATCTGATATGACGGGTGGCGATTTTATCTTGGGTATGTCTGATATTTATTCTGATGCGATTGCCGCAGGGGTTGATGTCGGGAACTTTAATTTTACAGTTTCACGCCCATTGGGGGTAAATCGTGGGGTTATGCAATATTCGCATGCGGATTATGATATTATAGAGGTTGCAGACGGAAAATATGATATAGCAATCACAAATGCCGGTGTGCGCGATGTTGATTTGACGCCCGAAAATCGCGAGGTTCGCCTGACCGCAACATATCGTCGTGCGCTGGGGGCATTTACTGATGGTGCGATTGGTTTTATATATCGTGTGAACCCAAATCATACCGATGAATTTGGCGATGAATCGATATTTATGTTGAAACTGAAACACCGTTTGGGCATATAACTGCTTGACAAAATATAAACGTGTAGTAATATTTGTCAAAAATCAAAGGCATATATTATGAAAGTTTATTCGTGTGTTGAACGCATCAAAGATTACTTTAACAAGACATCGACACGTTCGTTGTCGTTGACATCTGCGTCAGATGCCGATTTGTTGGCCAGTTTATGTTCAACCGTGACATTTTTACGTGCGACAAATGGTCTGGTATATTTCTATTATTTTATGACACGTCCAGAAAACATAGACGTATGCGAATACTTGTTGCGTCGCAATGGTTTTTTGCCCCGCAGACATATCAGTCATTATGTGGGTGGAAATGGTTTGGCGTTGCGCATACCAGAAACGTCATATGTTGGTAATGCTGCCAAGGTGGAATTCTTGAAAACAGTTCGCACAAATTTTGCAAAGTGTTTGGTGTGTGATAATTCTCAGCAGGTTGAACGGATTCGTGCTGAATTGAATCAGAAAACAAAATAAAAAAAAACGCCCAAACGGGCGTTTTTTATTTACATACCACAACCATCGCTGTGCGCAGGACACTGTCCCCGAACATGTAACCCGCCTGCATTTCTGTCATAATGGTATTAGGGGCGGGTTTGGGGTTTGAATCTGCGGGCGCATCAACGACCTGAATTGCGTTGTGGAATTGCGGGTTCAAAACCTGACCCACGGAATCAATTTTGACAATACCGATTTGCGCAAATGCAGATTCCATTGCGCGTGCCATGGATTGAATGCCGGCATCGTCTGGCGCGTGTTTTTGCGCGGCGACAATGGCGTCCATCACGGGCAAAAATTCCTTGGCCACGTTCATTGCGCGATTACGGGCGCGTGATTCCGCATCCAATGCGGCGCGACGACGAGTGTTTTCCAATTCGGCAACACTGCGTAAATATTTGTCGTTCAGTTCGTTAAATTCAACCTTTAACGCGTCCAGTTCCGCGGCGACGTTATTTTGTTCGTCATCTGGCGCGTCGGTCGTCGCGTCGGGCGCGATGTCCGCGGGTGCGTCGGTGGCTGGTGCGGTGGTACTGTTTTTTGCCGTGTCAACCGATACGGTTTCGATTTCTACTTCTTTTTCTGGTTTGTTTTCGTCTTGCATAATTATACCTATCAACTTGTAAACGCAGGGTGGGGCACGCCCACCCATGCAAATGTAACCTTATTTCACACTGGTTATTATAGGTATGAAATCATCAGGTTTCAAGGACGCGCCACCAACCAATACGCCATCAACGTGCGCAATAGACATAATTTCGGCTGCATTTGAACCCTTGACACTTGCGCCATACAATACCGGTGTGCCGTCCAGACCCATGTCGGCCAGTGTATCTGCAATCAGTGTGTGCGCCGCGGCGATTTCTTCGGCGGTTGGGGTCAGGCCCGCGCCAATCGCCCAGCGTGGTTCGTACGCGACAATAACATTACGCGCGTCTGTCGGCACAGATTCCCGAACGCCCGATTCAATAATCGCCATCGTTTTGCCGGCCTGTTTTTCGTCCATTGTTTCGCCCACACAAATAATAGGGGTCAGGCCGGATGCGATTGCGGCGGCGGCCTTTTGACGGACTATATCATTTGTTTCGCCGTGGTACATGCGACGTTCGCTGTGGCCAACGATTACGTATTTTGCGCCCGTGTCCGCAATCATGGGGGCGGAAACCTCGCCCGTGAATGCGCCGTGGTCGTGGGGGCTGACGTCTTGCGCGCCCAAGGCGACGTTTTCAGAATGCGCGCCCAGCATTGTGAATGGCACACACAGAATCACGCGGTTATTTGTGACAATATCACGCAACGCATGCAGCATATTTTCCAACGCCGCGCGCGTACCATTCATCTTCCAATTACCTGCAATAATTTTCATGGTTTTTCCCCTTTTTTTCGTTGATTTTTCTCTTGTCATTTTGCTATGGTAACGCAAAAGGGGAACAAATGCTAGAATATTTACGTAATGCAGCAGACAAGCCATTGGCAAAATTTCTGATTGCTATATTGGCTTTCTCGTTTGTCGGTTGGGGCGTTGCCGAATGGGTTTTCGGTGGCAGCCGTGGCGACACAACACTGGTTCGCGTTGGCAATGCCGACGTGACAATGCAAGAATATAATGCCGAACGCAGCCGTGCATTGGCCCAGATGACCCGGGACGAGAGTCGCGCCGTCTATACCGACGCGCAGACGGGGGCGCAATTTACCGCCCGCGTTTTGGGTGACCTGTCGACACAGCGTATGGTTGAAAATCGTGCAAACGATTTGGGCTTTGTCGTGACAGACGGTCGTATCGCGCGCGAAATTCGCGAATTTCCAGAATTTCAGAGCAATGGCCGCTTTTCCGCATACCTGTTTGATGCGGTGCTGAATAATTCTGGGTATAGCGAGGCCGCATTTGCAAACGTCCTGCGCAATCAGGTTTTGCGTGGTTATGTATTGGGCCCAATCGCCGTGCCGATGAATGTGCCACAGTTTGCACTGACCGCGGCATATAACGCCAGATATGGCCAGAAAAAGATTGAATACGCAACGGTAAAGTTTTCTGATTTCAAAGTCGGCCAACCAACAGATGCCCAGTTGCAAGAATACTATGCGGCGCACCCCCAGGTCGTGCCAGAACACCGCACGGTGTCGTATGTCTTGGTTCCGGCCGATATGTCAAAGCCCGACAGTTATGATGCGGCGTTGGCCACCGCGCAAAAGGTCGAAGATGATATTATCGCGGGCGAATCCATGGCAACCGCGGCAAAACGCCACAATGCGAAATACGTATCATTGAAATCATTCGCGGCGGATGGTCGTCCGGCGGACGCGATTTTGACCGACAAAATGGTCGCAAAAATCTTTGATATGGACGCGGGGCTGGAAAGTGAACTGACCGAAACCAAGCAGGGATTTGTAATTGTACGTGTTGATAAAATTGACCCACAGCACAATGCCGAATTTGCATCGGTTAAAAAGAACCTGATTGCTGATTGGCAGCGTGATGCCCAACGCAAACAGGCGTATGTTCGTGCAAATGAAATCTTGGTCGATTTGAACAAAGACGGCAAATTGGCGAACAAAAAATCGGCAACTGTATCGCGCACATCGGGCGCACCAACCGACGTACTGGTTGCGGCGTTCCGCGCAAATGCAAATGACAATTCAATCGTCAGTGCCGCGGACGCGTTCTATGTATTGCACACGGGCGACGCGGTTGCACCAACCGTTGATACGAAAAAGATGGCCGATTTGCGCAAGGAATTGGCATCAACCCAATCGCGTGAAATCACGGACGATTATAATTCGTTCCTGATTCGGACGTATCCGGTCAAAATCAATCACAAGGTTTATGATAAATTCTTTGCAAAATAAATAAACGCCCGTTTGGGCGTTTTTTTTGTTACAAAATAGAAAAATGCATCACAAGTGACGCATATTGCCGTGTTTTCAAGTGTGGTGACTGTCCAAATCTAGCGATGGCTAAATTTGGACACAAAACCCCTTGACCAAACCACGGGAAACGTGTACTATTACACGCATGAAAATGCTTGAATTTAGCCATGGCTAGATTTGGACAACGTGTTTTTTAGGTGGAGGGGGCATACCCATGGCAAATATAAATAAATCATATCTGTTACTGGCAGCATTATTGGCGGCAAGAACCGGCACAGCCGAGGCGGTGTTTTCATCCAGTCAATGCGCCCAGATAGTAGATTGTTTTAATCAATATACCGAAGATGACAACGACGCAGCAGATACGGCGTGTTGTACCGATTTGTTCGGTTATGAGTATGGTACGACAAACTATTATGCTTGTCACCGTGCCGGTATGTTGGGGCCGGATAGCGATTCTTGCGAATCATATAAATTTTCAGAGAGCGCGTGCACAAAGGTTAAAAATAATGGTTGTGACCAGTCATCGTTGCCGTCGGGTATGACGTTGCAAATATGTCAGGACATTTACGCTTATGACAAATGGGATAAGTATTGTAGTGCTGGTGGCGGTACAGGCGGTGGTGGCGGTACAGGCGGTGGTGGCACCGGTACTGTTTGTGGCGATGGCGAGGTTGCACAGAATGGCGGATGTCGCGCGACCGCGGCATGTGATGTTGGTTGGTATCACCCAACCGCGGGGACGGATTATTGTGCGCAATGCCCATCGTTTGATCATGCGCGTTGGAATGGTAAAACATGGTCGGACTTTACCGATATCAAGGGTGGTGACACCACCGCCGGTGCACAGGCCGGTACGACATGGGGTTTGGCCACATGTTATGTTCCGACATCAACCGCGTTTTCTGATCCAACGGGCACATATGAATTTGCATGGGATTGCTATCACGGGTCGTAAACACTAATGCAACCAGATGACAAGAACGATATTTTTGACGTTATTCAACGACGCTTGGTTGATATAGAATCCAGACAAAACTGGTTGATTCAAAAACTGGGCGAATTACATAATCATGTGTCGCGCCTGTATGGTATGGGGCGCAATGCCGATGATTTGCCCGATGCCACGGGGCATTTGGCGTTGCAACAGCGCGCGGCGTTGCATTTGGCGGAAATGGTTGCCGCGGATTTGCGTGCAAATGGCATTGGGTACTTCTTGTCCGCAGGTAATTTGTTGGGCGCGGCGCGCAATGGCAAATTTGTGCCGTGGGACGATGATATTGATTTCGGTCTGATGCGGCCAGATTTTAATCGCGCGGTTGAATTGCTGAGTGCGCGGTACAATCACGGACACTTTCAGACCGTGTGGGCGCATGCTGGTGGTATTTTCAAGGTTTTATTTATGGGAAAAATCTGTTTGGATTTATTCCCGTGGGATTGTTATTACAAGCATATTTGCACGCCCAAGGAACTGGAACGGTTCAAAATGGATTATCGCACCGCAATGAATGCCGCACGTGATTTGGAACAGGGCGTGGGCACATACGCAACGTACTATGACATTGTGTCTGATTTGATTTTGCATGGTCGGCAGCCCGACTGGTCACATGGCGATTTGTTCGAAGCGATTGACTGGCAATTACTGAATGAACGCATCATGGGACAATTCCACGATGGCGTGTGGAATCATGAATATATATTGCCGTATGGCGAAATTGAATTTTGTGGGAAAAAGTTTTCTGCACCAAATAATCCTGATGCATGGCTGACCACGCGATATGGCGATTGGGGCGTTTTGTCGCCTGAATTTTCCAAGCATGTTTCAGGCAGTTTTACCTATGCCGAACTGGGTATTGTTCGCGCATTTATTGATGGGCAAATAAAATGAACCTTGCGTTACTGACGGCGGCGGGTTGTGGCAGTCGTGTTGGCGGTGCAACGCCAAAGCAGTTTGTTTCCGTGAATGGCATGCCAGTGATTGTGCACACAATGCGTGCGTTTCAGTATCACCCAGAAATTGATGTAATTTGTGTTGTAACATTGCCCGAATGGGTTGACGTGGTTGCCGAATATGGTCGACAATACGGTATTACAAAACTGCGTCACATTGTTGTTGGGGGCGCGTCGGGTCAGGAATCGATAAAGCGCGGCTTGGACGAATTACACAGTGTGTATGCCGATGATGATATCGTTTTGGTGCACGATGGCGTGCGACCGATGGTGTCGGCGGAAATTATTTCTGACTGTATTCGGTGCGTGCGCGCAAATGGCAATGCGATTGCCGCAATCTCGTGTACAGAGGCGATTTTACAAACCACCGATGGTGGCGTGTCGGCGGTGACATCAATCCCGCGTGATGCGCTGCGCCGGACGCAGACACCACATGGATTTTATCTGGGCGATATTTGGGCGGCGCAAAATGATGCGCTGGCGTGTGGAATTACAAATACGGTTGCGTGTTGTACATTGATGGTTGCGCTGGGGCGGCGTGTATTCTTTTCGCGTGGCGCGGAACAGAATTTAAAACTGACCACGGTGGCGGACTTTGAAATCTTTCGTGCTTTATTACAGGTGGCAAAATGACAATTTCTGATTTGTTGCGTGATGAATATGAATGTGCGCGCGCGGGCGTGGGCGATGCATTGGGCGCGTTGCGCGGGCGGCGGATTTTGATTACGGGCGCGACGGGACTGATTGGTGGCTGGTTGGTTGATTTTTTAATCTATATGAATGCGGTGCACGGGTTGGGGGTTGATATTTTTGCCGTGTCGCGCAGTGCAAAAAAGTTGGCGCATCGATTCGGTGATGCGACGCAAAACCTGCATTTTATTGAATGTGATTTGTCGGGCGGAAATATGCCGGACGGCACGTTTGATTTTGTCGTGCACGCGGCCAGTCCGGCGTGCCCCGCGGCGTACACCGCACGACCGGTGGATGTAATCCGCGCAAATGTGTTGGGCACAATGGAGATTCTGACCGCGGCATGCACAAACGATACGCGATTCTTGTTCGTTTCCAGTGGCGAGGTTTATGGTCACAATAAAACCACCGCACCATTTGTGGAAACAAACGCCGGCGAAATTCAGTTCGCAGCCGTGCGCGCATGCTATTCCGAATCAAAACGCACGGCGGAAAGTTTGTGCATGGCATACGCGGCGCAGTATGGGCGGCATGTTTGCATCGTGCGACCGAACTATGTTTATGGGCCACGGATTGCGCCTGAAAATAATCGTGCCGATGCACAATTTTTGCGTGCGGTAATGTCTGGGCATGATATTATACTGAACAGTGATGGCGCACAGCGGCGCACGTGGTGTTATGTTGCAGATGCAGGAACGGCGATTTTGCGGACGGTGCTGTGTGGGGCGCGTGGCGCGATTTATAACATTGCAAATCCAAATGCGGCGGCGTCTGTGCGGGAATTTGCCGAATGCATGGCGCAATGTGGGGGCGTTGCGGTGCAAATTGCGTCAAATGCGACCGCGGTGGTGGGCGCGGATTCTGTACTGAATGCCGACCGATTGATTCAGGCGGGTTGGACGCCCGTCTATGATTTGCAATCTGGGGTTGCGCGGACGGTTGCCATCGCCACAGAAAAATAATTTGTTGGGGGCATTATGGCAACGTGGGCGGACGGTAAAAATCGATGCGCGTGGGCGAATCCAAATAATCCAGAATATATAAAATATCACGACACAGAATGGGGGCGCGCCGTGCATGATGATGCGCGGCTGTTTGAAATGCTGGTGCTGGAATCGTTTCAGGCGGGCCTGTCGTGGGAATGCATTTTGGCAAAGCGTGAAAATTTTCGTCGCGCATTTGATGGTTTTGATGCGCGCCGCATTGCCGAATATACAGACAGCGATGTCAGCCGATTGATGGCGGATGCGGGGATTGTTCGCAATCGATTAAAGATTTGTGCGACAATAAAAAACGCGCGCGTATTTTTGGAAATCGTGCGCGAATTTGGTTCGTTTGATGCGTACATTTGGCGCGCGACGGGTGGGGCGGTGATACGAGAGGTGGCGCGCACACATTCAGAAATTTCGGACGCAATTTCGCGCGACCTGCGCCGGCGCGGTATGCGATTTGTTGGCACAACAATCATCTATGCATATTTGCAGGCCATCGGCGTTATCAACGGCCACAGCGCAGATTGCTGGTGCATAAAATAATCTCGCCCCGAATGGGGCGTTTGAATTTTTATACTTTTATCTTGCTAACAGGCGGATTTTGGCCTAAAATGGTGGCGGTGTCGGGTGTTTCGACACTGGGGCGTCAGAACCTCTGAATTTTAGGTGTCCGTGGGGACAAAAAACACCTCCAACCGATGGTTGGAGGGTGGCGAATACATTGAATAAGCCCGCTATTTTCCTAAAATTATAGTTCTGAACCTCCAACCACCTGATTTTCTCAGGTGATTTTTTTACAAAGGGGATTCAGGTGCAACCAAAATTGTTTTCGGATGCGGTTGATGTTCAGCCGGTTGGGGGGCTTAGTATTGTTTCTTTTTTCAGTGGCACTGGCGGTTTGGATTTGGGTTTTGAAAAAGCCGGTTTTCATACAATATGGGCAAATGAATTTGATAAAACTATTTGGGAAACATTTGAAAAAAATTTTCCTAATGCACGGTTAGACAGACGCAGTATCACAGATGTTTCACCAGATGAAATACCTGATTCTGTTGGTATTATTGGTGGCCCACCGTGTCAAAGTTGGTCTGAAGCGGGCGCAGGGCGCGGCATAGAAGACAAACGTGGACAATTATTCTATGACTATATCAGAATATTAAAGGTCAAAAAGCCAAAGTTCTTTTTGGTAGAGAATGTATCAGGTATTTTACATCCGAAGCACGCCAAGGCGTTTAATGGTTTCTTGAAAGAGTTTGAAAATGCTGGGTACGATATATTTTGGAAATTGTTAGATGCGAATGATTATAACGTTCCAGAAAATCGTCAAAGAATAATCATTATTGGTTATCGCAAGGATTTACATAAAAAGTTTGTTTTCCCAGAACCAAAAAAATACAAGCCGACCTTGAAGGATGCAATTTCTGATTTGCCAGAACCATTGCCAGCAAAGTCAAAAAATAAGACGAATGGCAAACTGAAAATACCAAATCATGAATATATGACAGGCGGTTTTTCATCAATATTTATGTCTAGAAATCGCGTGCGTGGTTGGGATGAACCGTCTTTTACTATTCAAGCCGGTGGTCGTCAATGTCCATTACATCCACAAGCCCCAAAGATGAAAAAGTGCGAAACAAATAAGTTTGAATTTGTAAAAGATTCGGAGCAATTATATAGGCGTTTGTCTGTTCGTGAATGTGCCAGAGTTCAAACGTTTCCAGACGATTTTGTCTTTTATTACACCGATGTTGCTGTTGGCTATAAAATGATTGGCAATGCGGTTCCAGTGAATTTGGCATTTGAAATAGCAACCCAAATCAAAAAGGACTTAGCGGAATGAATAAGTCCACCATAAAATCAACAATTATGGGCAAGGCGTATGAATACGCGTGTATGCTGGCAATAAATGAAATTGTCGGCGTGGTGCGTCCGGTAGAGATTGTTGACAATTCCAGTTGGGATGTGGCACAAAAATGTTTTGCAGAAATATCTGATAGTGAACGCGATGACATGGTGAAATCTGCACGTGCTGGGGTAAAAGTAATTGTCCAGATGGAACCTAAAATTATAGAGGACGGGAACGATAAATTGACAATTTCTCTGCAACCAGATAATATTGCACGGACGGGTGATATCAGAGATATTATTATCATTCGCAGATCTATTAAATGGGAGATAGGTATATCTGTGAAACACAACCATGCGGCTCTTAAACATTCAAGGTTGTCGCCACATATTGATTTCGGTGAAATGTGGTTTGGTGTGCCGTGTTCGTCGGGGTATTTTGATGCAATAAATCCGATATTTGATTATTTGACGGCACTCAAACATTCGGGTTATCAATGGAATCAGGTTGCAGATAAAGAAGATACTGTCTATGTCCCATTGTTGAAAGCGTTTATTGATGAGTTTAGAAATTTGTTTGAAACCCATTCTAAAAAAATAACCGCAGGAATAATCCAATATTTGCTGGGGTCTGATGGCAAGGATTATTACAAGTTGATACATCACAATAATCACAAAACAACTGTTATGCCATTTAATATACACGGAACTTTGAATCAAGCAACAGACAGTGTAAAGCCACAGATAATAATTCCAAAAATTAAATTGCCGACCAGAATCATAGAATTGTGTTTCAAAGAACATTCTAAAACCACTGTGAATTTAACAATGGACAACGGTTGGGCTATTTCATTCAGAATTCATAACGCCAGCACTATGGTGGAACCTAGTTTGAAATTTGACATTCAGTTACTGGGACAACCCGCAGATATGTTTTATGTTGATACCGTGTGGTAGGTCGAAACTGTATTCTAGCAATTGTCCAGTTGCCAATCAGTCAGTTCTGGTAAAACAGACGCCTTTTCTTTATTGTCCAATACATCAGAGTTTTGAATTTTATTTATAAGTTTCATCATATCTGAATAATTCAATTTCCCGACTTTCTTTATGATACAATCTGGAGAAAATTGAAATATTCTAGAGCAGGCGACAAATCTGTCATGGCCATGTAAAAACGCATAGTCTGTTGCGGAAATTGAAAAATCGTCGTACATCTCGCGATGTTCAGTATTTATTATGATGTATTTATTGTTAGAAGTCGCTACGCAAATGACGTGTTTCGTATCCCTATGTTCGATTTGAGAACCTACTTGCACAATAAACACATCGCCAATTTCAAGCATTTACAGCACCATATTCTTAGCAGTACATGCTAAATCTTGTTTTAGCCAATCTTCTTCAATCATGTCTTCAAATGGAATAGGCACTGCATCTGCTGAGCCACGTTGAGCATAATTTTTCACCCAAGCTGGCTCTTTGTGGTTTTTATTGCGAACTTCTGCAAACGGCAACCCCGCATAGTCGTGTAATCCGTGCTCAAGTGCAGAAATGTCTGATTTTGAAAGGTACTCTAAGAAGGGCGCCCGTTCTGCAAACAAAGAGTTCCCATCTCTATAAAATCCGACACCCTGCTTGCGTAGCTTTGCGGTATCATACAACCAACTTGGTACAGTCCCATGTTCCATAGCCATGTATTTGTCACCTGTTATGGGTCTGCCGTATTTGTTCAAATGGTATTTTTCTGCAGAAAACAGAATTTTCCAGATATTATACATGTTGGACTCACCGTTCTCGATTATCCAAAGAACGGCTTCAACAGCTTTTTGTGGATTCATATTAAATGTAATTGCCATGGCTTCATCACTTGGTTTGATGCTATAAACAAAAAACTCATATGTCAAGATTATTTCTGTGCTTTCATTATATCACAAAATGGGTTGGAAATCTATTTTTTTGTTTTAGCAGCTGATTCCCTCGGCACGGTTGTGCCTGTGGGGCATTCGTATGACGTTCACGGTGCTACGCTTGTGAACGTCAACTCATAGTCGAACCAAATGACTGGCGTCATGTGGTCGAACTGCGTCGACCACGACCAAAATTAAAACGCCCATCTGGGGCGTTTGAATTTTGGTTGGGGCAGCTGATTCTCTCGCCGCTGGGCGCGGCTGCGAGGCATTCGCAACGACTCAAACTTCGTTGACACTCGTTCTCGTCTGCTTCATGTCGAACCAACTGGTTCTGCCTCCAGAAAACCCAATCAAAAATTAAACCGGCGCAAGGCCGGTTAAATTTATATTTTTATCGGTAGGCAGCTGATTCCCTCGCCATGCCGGATGGCATGGACTGCGGGGCATTCGTATGACGTTCACGGTGCTACGCGTGTGAACGTCAACTCATTGTCGAACCAAATGACTGGCGTCATGTGGTCGAACTGCGTCGACCACGACCAAAATTAAAACGCCCCGTCTGGGGCGTTTGAATTTTGGTTGGGGCAGCTGGATTCGAACCAACACTGACGGAGTCAGAGTCCGGAGTTCTACCGTTAAACTATGCCCCAATGCGGTGCGCATTATATAATGTCTTTTTTCGTTTTGCAATGAAAATTTATGCCTTTTGGTGGCGGGGCGGTCGTTTTTGTGATATTATGCACCCTATGAACATTCCGGTATCTGATATTATTAAATTTCACTTGGTGCGCACGCACTGTCACATTGATTGTTTGAATTATTTCGCGGGATTGCTGGGCGCGGTGTTCCCCATGCACGACAGCGATAAGTTCACAGAACCATATCAAACGGGTTATGCATATCGAAATTATGTGGCCTATCACCCCAATATGCAGATGTTGCCCCAGCAAGAGGAACTGTACAAACGCGTTCATGACGAACATCATCATATGCAGCCGCATCATGTTGGTGCGTGGGACGACGTGCGCCAGATTCCGAAAAGTATTTTGACCGAAATGGTATGCGATTGGCACAGTGCGAATTTTGAACAGGCTGTGATACTGAACCAGACCGAATACGAATCGGTGCGGGCGTTCTATGACCGTGTGATGTCGCGGTTGGCGTGGTCGGACGCGCAGCGCGAATTTATTTTGGACATGATTGCCGAATTGGCGCGGCGCGTGGACAATGATGCGGTGCGCGCGATTTGGACGCCGGCATTGGAAATGTGAAATCAAACCCATAGATTTATAAACGCCCCCGCCGCATAATGCGGATATGGAGACGAGAAAATTATTTTATGCGCTGGCGGTGGCGATGCCATTGGTGGCTGCAAACAGTGCAGATGCCTGTACGGGTATCACGCTGAAATCCGACGACGGCGGTGTCGTTGTCGCACGTACAATCGATTGGTCACGCGAAGAAATGGACAACATATATGTTGTGATTCCGCGTGGTTATACCCAGACGGCGATTTTGCCAAACAATGCGTCTGGCGGTATGCAATATACCGCAAAGTACGGCTATGTCGGGTTGGGTATGGAACAGGCCGAGTTTATCGTAGATGGCACGAACGAGGCGGGGATGTCTGCGGCATTGTTCTATTTCCCAAAATATGGCAAATACAAACCGTATGACGCGGCATTGGCGGGGCAATCCATTGGTGATTTGCAATTTGTATCGTGGGTGCTGGCGAATTTTTCCACCATTGATGAGTTGCGTGCGGGTATGCAAAACATTCGCATCATCAATATTGATTCCCGCGCCGACACCGTGCATTGGCGTATAACCGACCCGTCTGGTCGTCAGGTCGTGATAGAGGTCGTTGATGGCGAGGTCAATTTTTATGACAACCCATTGGGCGTTTTGACCAACGCGCCATCATTCCCGTGGCACAGGTCTAATTTGAACAATTACGTGAATTTAATCCCTGGGACGGCGGGGCCGGTTGATATGAATGGTGTCACATTGACAGCATTTGGTTCGGGCAGTGGTTTCCACGGATTGCCTGGGGACTTTACACCGCCATCGCGATTCGTTCGTGCGGCATTCTTGGAATCATATTCGTTAAAGCAAAAGACCGCGTTTGATTCCGCGATGCAGGCGTTTCATATCTTGAACAACTTTGACGTGCCGACGGGTGTTCAATTCGCGGTTGGGCGTGCACCAAACAATATGCCGTCCGCGACCCAGTGGACAATCGCGACCGATTTGAAAAACATGATAATTTATTATCATACTATGTATGACCGTACGGTGCGGTCGATTGATATGTCGGCGATTGATTTCGGCGCGGTCGCGTTCCAGACGCACCCACTGGATGCCAGCAAGAATCCGACGATTGTCCCCGTGCAAATTGAATACGCACCGACGCCAGTTATGGTTGAAACAGACCTGACTGTGACCGAGTTTATGGAATAAAAAATATTTGTCTTTGATTTAATTATAAACCAGATATAATCCTTGGGTGTATAACCCAAGGAGAAATCTGATATGAAAATCAAACCATTTGCTGGTGTACGTCCACCAAAAGAATTGGCAGAGCAGGTTGCATCGCGTCCATACGACGTTCTAAATTCGGCCGAGGCCAAGGCAGAGGCCGGTGAAAAATCATTGCTGCACATTATCAAGCCAGAAATTGATTTTGATCCAATTGCCGATGAACATGCACAGGTCGTCTATGACAAAGCGGTGGAAAATTTCAAACTGTGGCAGGAACGTGGCTGGTTGGTCCAAGACCCAAAAGAAATGTATTACATCTATGCCCAGACAATGGATGGTCGCACACAGTACGGTTTGGTTGCGGCGGCAAATGTTGATGACTATATGTCGGGCAAAATCAAAAAGCACGAATTGACGCGCAAGGACAAGGAAGACGATCGTATGATTCACGTTCGTATCCAAAACGCGAATATTGAACCGGTGTTCTTTGCATATCCAGATGTTGATGAAATGAACAAGATTGTCGCCGACTGGGTTGCGGCGCACGCACCAGAATATGACTTTGTTGCGCCAGACGGTTTTGGCCACACATTCTGGGCAATTACCGATGATGCAGTCAATGCGCGCATTACCGAAATATTCAAAAATGTGCCGGCGATGTATGTTGCCGACGGACATCACCGTACGGCGGCGGCGGCCCGCGTTGGTGCGGAAAAACGTGCGCAAAATCCGAATCACACAGGGGACGAAGAATATAACTATTTCTTGGCTGTGATATTCCCAGAATCCCAGTTGCATGTTATCGACTATAACCGCGTTGTGCGTGATTTGAATGGATTGACGCCGGACGAATTTTTGGCACGTTTGGGCGAATCGTTTGACGTTACCGATATGGGCACAGAAATTTACAAGCCAACAAAATTACATAACTTTGGTATGTACCTGAACGGTCATTGGTACAGTTTGACAGCAAAATCTGGCACGTATAATGACAATGACCCGATTGGTGTTTTGGACGTGACCGTGTTGTCAAATTTGGTGTTTGATAACATCTTGAATCTGGGCGATTTGCGCACCAGCAAACGAATCGATTTTGTTGGTGGTATTCGCGGCTTGTCGGAATTGCAGAAACGTGTTGATTCTGGTGAAATGGCGGCGGCATTTGCATTGTACCCCGTCACCATGCGCCAGATTATCGACATTGCCGACACGGGCAACATCATGCCACCAAAGACAACATGGTTTGAACCAAAGTTGCGCAGTGGCTTGGTAATCCACAAGTTGTCATAAAAAAAACGGGGCATTGCCCCGTTTTTTATTAGTGATAAAGTGAGTAAGTGATAGAGTGATAAAGTTTTCATACTGCCAAGGGAACACAATCCCCATGGGGATTTTTTATTGTTGCAATTATTTTTGCGTTGATTATACTGAATATGAATCCAAAGGGATTTGGGTTCGGGGCCTTCAACAAGCCCGTATATAGGTGACGCGCGCGATGCACGTGTCAAATCCGCACAGTAAAGCGGCGCACATGCGCCATTTATTGTATGTACCCCACCATTATGGTCGGGGATCCACCGGTGATACCACAGGGGCAACCCAAAAACTGGTGGGGTCATTCCTATATATGATTTGTTGAAATCCCCGACCGTCAAATAATTTTTGGCGGTTTTTTGTAATTTGTTTTGACGTATGTCCTGGGGCGATAATTTTGCACTTGCAAGTGTCAAAACAGATGGTATAAATGAAATTAACAGGCAGTTAAATGCCATCTTTTGGAACAAAGGAGAATTCAAATGAAATTGTCCCGCACAGCAATCAAAGAACTAACCGCGGCATATCGTGCCGTATTGAAACACGCATTTATTGCAGCGATGGGCGCAATGGTCGTTATCGGTGGTGCAAGTGCAGATGATACCAAAACCAGATTAGTTGTTGACGTTGATGCAACCGAAAATTTAGCTGGGGTACATGATGGTTATATCTCGACAGAAAATGGCAGTGTCGCGCAAGTTTTGGGTGTTTTGAACGTGTTAAATGGGGCACAGTTCACAAACAACAAAACAGATGGAAATGGCGGGGCAATCTTTAACAGTGGTACATTGACACTGGGCGATGGCGTTTCGTTCACAGGCAACAGCGCAAAATTTGGTGGTGCGGTTTGGAATGACGGTAAAATGGAAATCGCCGCAGGAACTAAATTTGTTGGCAATAATAGTGAAAAGGCCGCTGGTGCGTTGTATAACAGTGGTACTGGAACATTGGACAATCTGATTGGCGTTGTTTTTGAAAATAATACCGCGGCGCAGGGTGGTGCTATTAACAATTCAAAAACATTACCCAACGTCAAGGGAGGAACAATAAATCTAATTTCAAAATCACATTTCATCGGTAATTCTGCTGGAATATCTCAGGGGGGGGCAATCCGTAATCAGGGAACTATATCTACAATTACAGATAGTGTATTTGATTCCAACGTCGCAGGAAATGGTGGCGCAATCAATAATGGAACCTGGGGCAGCGTGGTAGAAGGTATTTATCAGACAAAGTTTATCAATAATACGGCGGTTGTGGGACCAGCCCAGCAAGGTGGTGCGATTGTCAATGCTGGACACATTGGTATTATTGATGGCGCAGTATTTGAATCAAACCGCGCTGGCAAGATTGGTGGCGCAATAGCAAATGTGACCCCACAAAACAATGGTAGCGGTCTTGCAGAGGTTAATATTGCAAATTCTACATTTACAGGCAATGTTGCCGGTGAAAGCGGTGGTGCAATATATAATGCCACAGGTGGGGCGGTAACCCTGTCTGGTGGAAACACATTTACCGGTAATACGGCTGGTAAAAGTGGCGGTGCTATCTTTAATGAAGGTACATTGACACTGGGCGACGGCATGTTGTTCTCTGGCAACAGCGCAGCATCCGAAGGGGGCGCGATTAAAAATACTGGGAAAATAGAAATCTTGGGAAAGAATCGTTTTGTTGGTAATCATAGTAATTATGGTGGCGCAATTCAAAATGCTGGTGAGATAACCATACATGATGCTGAATTTGATTCAAATATCAGTGACGGATTTGGTGGCGCAATTGATAATGATAAAACGTTGAAAATATACAACAGCAAATTTATCAATAACAAGACCGAAAATTCATACGGTGGTGCCGTATCAGCGTTGACCAAAAATGGCAGTGATACAACAATAAAAGAAACTGTTTTTGAAAATAATTATGCAAAATACGCAGGTGCGGTTTATTCTGGGCCAGATAGCGTTGGTTTAGAATTAGAAGATGTGGTTTTCAAAAATAATTCTGCCACAGAAATTGGCGCGTTGGGGGCATACAGCGCAAACACAAAAATCACCAAGGCTAAGTTTTATCAGAACAAGGCATTGTCAGATGCGGCGGATGCCGATGGCGCAGGTGCTTTATTCTTTGGTGCGGTCACAGGAACAAAGATTGCTGATACGGAATTTATAGAAAATACATCTGCGGCACGCGGTGGTGCAATGGCGTCACGTTTGGCATATTGGACTAATTCTGGAAAAATAGACATTTTAAACAGTAAATTTGTTGGAAATGTTGCTGCGACCGAGGGGGGCGTTTTTGATAATTCGCACCACGACAGTGTTGGCGCATCTGGCAGTGTTTATATGTCTGGTAACACGTTTGCCCAGAACAAGGCTGCGCGGGGTGGTGTTGTATATAACCGTGGTTTGGCAGACAAGGAAAACAAGGTTGGCTCAATTACTCTGGCGGACAGCAATTTTGTGAATAATATTGCAACAGAGCAGGGTGGGGCCTTGTTTAACGAGGCTGGTGCCTTGATGACCCTGACCGGGAACAACGTATTTACCGGTAATATGGCGGGTGGCGTCGGAAACGATATTTACAATTTGGGTAAATTGACTGTATCGGACGGCACAACGACCATTGATGGCGGTATCACAGGCGATGGCGCATTGACCATTGCTGATGGTGCAACACTGAATATCGGTACCACAACAGTTCAACAAAAAGAATTGACGCTGGACGGCACGGTTGGCGCAACAATTATTGGGGCGAACAACTATGGTAAACTGTTGGCAGAAACATACAACGGCAACGGCAAAGTGTCATTGAATGTTGCAACAACAGGGACATATAATATATTTGGTGAAAATGCGAACGAATATACTGTCGTTGATGCCGGCGCAATCTATGATGTGACCAAGGGCGATAATGGCGCAGTTACAATCGCAACCAAAAAGGTTGAAGAAATTGCAGCTGACACTGGGTTGACGAATAGTGCCGCAAACAGAGTTGCTGCGTTGGCAAATGCAGATAACGATTTGGCAAATATTGCATCGCTGAACGCGCAACAGGCATTGCGTAATGGCGATACAGATTATGTTGAAATCGAATCTGCCAAGGCAAACCCAGTTGATAAACCTGTCGTTCAATCGGTTGCGCAATCTGTTCAGGGCGCGGTCATGACACTGGCGGCGAATCGTATGGCGGGCGCACCATCGGCGGGCACAATGGGCCGCAGCGGTGGTGATTTGTCTGATGCTGATTACGGCGTGTGGGCACAGGGTATGTTTAACAAATCCAAATTCAATGGCCAGTTCAACGGATACACCCGTGGTGTGTCGGCTGGGTTTGATGCGCTGATTGACAAACAGTACACGATTGGTTTGGGTTATGCGTTCGGACATTCTGATGTTCATGCCAATGGCGGTCGCGATACCGAAATTGACAGCAACAGCATATTTGCATATGCCCAGTACAAGCCAAGTGAATGGTTCGTCAATGCGGCATTGAATTACACAATGTCAAAATATACCGAAACCGTTGACGCATTTGGTGTTCGTCTGAAATCAGATTATGACACTGACGCGTTCGGTGGACAGGTTATGACCGGTTATGATTTCGCGTCTGGCCTGACACCAGAAATCGGTCTGCGTTATTTGCATGTGACACAGGATTCGTACAACAACGGCCTGAACCATGTCAGCAGCGATGATACAGATTTCTTGACTGGAATTGCCGGTATGAAATATCGTTTCGCGATCGAAAACGATTCGGTTATCAACTGGTTCCCAGAACTGCGCGCGGCAGCGACATATGACTTTGTTTCTGACAAAGCAATGTCCACCGTTACAATGCCAGGCGCAGCGTCCTATGTGGTGGATGGCGACCGTCTGTCCCGCTTTGGTGGGGAATTTGGAATTGGCCTGACCGCAGAATACAATGGTCTGGAAATCTCGCTGGTTTATGATTTGAATCTGCACAAAGATTACACATCGCAAACCGGTATGGCAAAATTCAGATATGAATTCTGATAAAAAAACTTGTCCCCATTTGGGGACAAGTTTTTTTTATAATCCGTCTCCGCTGCGCACCGTCGTGATAAAAATAATGTGTGCGCCATTCGGCGCACTGGTTTATTTACTGGATTGCTTCACTACGTTCGCAATGAATCCAAGCGAAGCGCAGGATGCGGCAAGGGTGTTAGCCCGCAGGCGACACACGTTCTAGAATCTCTGTCATTGTGAGCAAGCGTAGCGATGCGTGGCAATCCAGTTTATAATGTTGCGCATGGCGGATACTGGCGCACTATCTATTATCTATGCTCTATTATCTATGCTCTAAAAAATGCGCCGGTGGCGCATTTTTTATTCGAAGTATTTTTTGTGTTGGGTTTGTGATACCTGATACATTTTTTCCATCAACTGGTTTGCGGCATCGCGGCTGGCCATGCCACCGGACGCGTTTGCATCTGCACCATTTAATACAATCAGGCGGTTTGGCAATGTGCCGTCGCCACCATCACATTCAATGAAATATTCGGCGGTATCAAACGATTTTCCAATACAACGATTTTGTGCGATTGCGACAAAGCCATCGTCTGCCAGTGTTTGACACGTTGGTTGCGCGCCGTATGTGATTTCACCAAATTCCAGTGTTTCATCAACATTACGCAATACGCCCGCACACCATACGTTGACGTATTTGCCGTCAATCAAAACCTTGGTTCCGCCGGCACTGGATTTACGCATGCCAAAGCAATCGCCGTTTAATACGTTGATATCAAAATCAGAATTGATGCCCGTGCCATGTGCAATGTCGGCGCGCCCGATCAGTTTTGCATCGGTTGCATTTTTATCAGTCAATGCGTCGGCGCAAATCCATTTCATACCGCGACAACTGCTGTCGGCGTCCCACATTTCACTGTCGTAACCCGTGCCCATGGTTGCATAACATTTTGTGGGATCTAATCTGCAAATCGTGGGCTGTTGCCACCATGGCGTTGCCGCGCCAGCGTTTGCGCAAATCAAAGACATTATTGAAAGTATAAATATTTTTCTCATACTCAATCTCTCGCTTATTTCTGTATTCTATCAGATTTTGCCACATTGTGCAAGTTGCCTGATTTTAATCACCCTTGGTCGTCCTTGGCGGCATCTTGGATTGGTGTGTCCGTCCCAGAATCACCACCACCACCCGTGTCACCACCGGTATCGCCCCCAGTGTCGCCACCTGTATCATCACCGGTATTGCCACCATCCGACGTACCCCCAGATGTGTTGGAATCATCATCTTTTTTGGTGTCTGTTTCGGCAGGTGGTCGGCAATAACCCCACTGGGTATTCGCACTGGTTTCTGTATAGAACAGTTTGTATTGTGCATCGCCCGTATAGTCGTGCAGACCGTCCAGTTGACCATCGGCATCGCGTTGCACGTCAACCCACGGTGTGTCAACCCACACGCCACCCAGACGATCGCATTCCGTGGACAATTCCTTGGCCATGGCGACGCGCACGGAATCCATGACAACATTGACGTCTTGCATAATCGTGGTTGGCAATACATAGTCGCCCTTGCTGGATTCAGATGGACGAACGCATGCCTGCATTGCGTAACGAACAACCTTTTGATACAAACTGCCGACATAATCTGTGCCACAGATGTCTTGGCTGTCGCCGGCGTATATTGGCGCGGCCTTGCCCCCAGGGCACGATGTGGCGGCGGCGGGACATCTGAAACAATAGTTGCCCGCAATTTCGTTTGCGTTATATTTCCATTTGCCGTCTTCGTTTTTGGCAACCATATAGTACCCTTCGCTGCATTCATAGAATGTGGCTTTGGAGCCGCACATATATGCTTTTTCTTCAAACCAACCGTCTTCTGGCCCGGTTTGATCTTGGCTGGTGTCGGGGCCTGTGGCCGCGCTGCCTGTGTCGTTCCAGATGCGTTGGTTACATGTGGAAATTGTGGCGTACTTTTGACTGCCTGGGGCATAGACACGGCATGCATAAGGATAACTGTGCAAACTGTCATTGCTGGGGACGGCACAGGTATCTTGGACAAATTCTTGCAATGTGACCAAACATTCTTTGCCAATTTTTTGGTCGGTGATGTCGCGCATCGCGTTTATCAATAAATCCAAGCCGTTGCCATTTCCGTCACCGTACAGATTGCTGCATGCGTATAATTTTTCCTGACATAATTCTTCGGACAATTCCAGACGCGAACCAATCAGCAACTGTTCCTTGACGTTGCTAAAATCTTTTAACGATTTGCTCTGTTCATCATAGCATGCGTTCACAACGTCCAAGCATTCGTTTTTCACATCGCGGACGCGCGCCTGTTGACCCTGATAAATTTCAACGATTGCCTGACGCATAAATTCGTCCCATACCTCGTCCGACAAATCGCGGCAGGTGTCCAGACCACGTGCGGCATATGCGCGTTTGTTGTTTAATTCGGCAACAATCATTCGGTTTGTTGGGTTGGTCAACACATCGCCAGACAACGATATCTGGTTTTCCAACTGGTAAAAATTCGTGGTGTAAATTGGTTCGCCCGTGTCGCGGTTCAGATATTTGCCCGATATATCCAGACAGTGTACATAATCCTTGCCACATGCGGTGTCGGCGGTGATATCACTGCGTACTTGGGCAATACAGTCATTGATAGATGTTGAATTATGTGCGTTATAGTTTTCCAAACGTGCGGTGTTCATTTCGCGTTCGGTGCTGCGAATTGTGCTGTTTGCGGTGTTCAGTTTCTTGTCCAGTGCGTTTATCAGTGCGCTGCAATCATTTTCAATGTACATTCCGTATGCAGACACAACCATACCCAGAACCGTGCTGGACGGGCAATTCGCCGATACCATTTCGGCGCACTGGGCATGAACAGCGTTGTACAATGGTTCGCCTGTCAGGTTCGAAATGTTTGCCCCATCGGCCAAATCGGTGGTTGACCAAATTGCGTTTATGTCGCCCGCAATGTCCAATGTCCCACTGGTTGACAGTGATTTGGATTTGGCGTTACTTAAAACCTCACTAATACCACTGAGGGCCTGTGCCGATTTGGAATTGTCGCGCGCAGATGATGCGGCCAATTCGCCTTCGCTGGCGGTCAGCATGGCATTTACCTCTGCCGCGGTTTTGGGTATAACCTCTATATTCAAATTCTTGAAATCTTGCAGATTATCAGACGCGTTGGTCAATGCGCGTTCGCGTGATTGAATTTCGGTCAGTTTGGACGAGCATACGCACCGACGGTAAGTATCATTTTGTTTTGCACAGAATTGATCCATGCACGTAAAGTATGCATCACGACACGCGTTATACCCCGTGCCGAATGTGTTTGTGCCTGTGCCCGTGACCGTTGTGGCGGCACGCGCACTGCGCGCAACATTGGCGGGCGTACCACTGCGTGCGGTTGTGGTGGTTGTTGCGGCGCGTGACGTGGTCGCGCGTGCGGTTGTGGTTGATGCAGTGCGGGCAACCGTTTTTGTTGATGCGGTGCGGGCGGATACGCCGGTTGCACTGCGCGATGTGGTTGTGTTGGCTGTCTGGCGCGTGGTTGCGGTGCGTGATTGCGCATTGACCGTTGTTGTCCCACCGCGTGACGTGCCCGATTGTGATTGATTGGTTGCGGATGCCTGATTTCGGCTGATATTTGACGCGCTGCGCACCGCAGCATCGGCCATGCCGATGCCGGCACACAATGTGGCGGCAAAAAGCAAAATCTTTTTCATTCCTTTATACGTCACACATGATATCAAAAAAGCCCATTTCTGGGCAAGGGGTATTTCAATAAAAATCAAACAAAAAATCCACCGATGTGGTGGATTTTTACTTATTGATTGTTTGCATCTGGGGTGGGGCGGTTACGTTCAACAAATGTAATGCGACCCTTGTCCAAATCGTATGGCGTCATTTCAACGCGAACCTTTTCCCCGATGTTGACCCAAATGCGTGCCTTGCGCATTTTGCCGCATACGGTTGCCAGAATTTCGTGTCCGTTTTCCAATTTAACGCGGAACATGGTGTTGGGCAGTTTGTCTTCGACCGTGCCACTGAATACAATTACATCATCTTTTGCCATATCTATTCCTTGGATTTTTCTGCAAATTTACGGCTGTAATCATAATGCGTGGCATAAAAAATTGCAAGATGTTTTTATCTGCTTGCGCCACGCCCCGACATTTGATAAAATTAGGCATAATAATGTAGGGTGGATTCACATGAAATTAGTTTCGTTTTTTACGTTGTTATGTGCTGTGCCGTCGTTGGCGTTTGGCGCGACGCGCGATGCGGATTCTGTGCGCGTTGGTGTGACGCGTATGTCGATGGCGGGTGCACGTTCGCCCAATATGGTTGCGAATTTGCAGCCGACCATGACAACGAAACCCGCGACCGCAACCGGTGGCACAACGAATGGCGCGGTCGCAACATTGCCGGCAAATTCGTCCGCTACGCCGGTGGTGACGGACGAAAAAACTGATACAAAGAACACTGATTGTCGTACGGCGTATCGCACATGCATGGACGAGTTTTGCTTGCTGGATGAATCCGAGGGGCGGCGTTGTGCATGTTCGTCAAATATTGAACAGTCAAAAACCTTGATACAGGAAATTCAAAAAATTCAATCTGATGCCGACAACTTGTATACCGAAGGGGTAGAGCGCGAGCAGTTGGGTGCCAAGGCAAAGTTGGTATTTGGTGAAAGTGAAAAGGCAAAAAAGAGTTCGCGTGCATCGGGTATAAGTTTTATTGATTGGTTAAACAGTGGCAGCAGTGTCAGTGATACGGACGCATTAGATTCTGATAATGATATTGGTGATGGTCTGTATGCGATGGCGTCTGAATATTGCGCTGATAAATTGGCGGCGTGTGGCGACAGGGCCGAAATGGAAGAAACCTTGTATGCGCGCCAGATTGTATCGGATTGTAAATCGTTTAATGCGTATTTGACCGACCAAAAAACAAATGCAACAGCGAACAAGCGCACGGCCGAGGCCGCAGTACGCAAGGCGCGTTTGGAAATGCTGGATACGACAAATAAGTACAATCGTGGTGAATGCTTGTTGGCGTATCGTGCGTGTATCGCGGACAAGGGTGGTTGCGGAACTAATTTTGAAAACTGTCTGGATGCGGACTTGCTGGGGCGTCGTGCAAATGCGTGTGAAAACGTGCTGGATCAATGTATGGCGGTGCGTGATTATGTCGTTCAAGATTGGGCGGCGGAATCTGAAACAATTTTGGCTGATGCTGCAAAGTATGCAGACAAAAATGCGCGTGCGACATGTTTGGCACGAATCCAAGTTTGTTTAGAGGACAGTTGCAGCACAGAAACAAATTCAACGTGTTTGACCGATGTAAATGTGGCGGCGGGTATTTGTCCGGTGATTACAGAATGCGAAACGTTGATTCCTGGGATTCAAAGCAGCGTGAACGACAAATTGGGTTATCTGCGTACTCAGTTTTGCCAAAATGATATTGACAAATGTTTACAAGACAAGTGTGGTGAAAACTTTACCGCACCAGAATGTTTGGGCAAAACGCCAACTGAAATTGCCACGCTGTGTCCGCAATCAATGTACCCATCGTGCAAAAATGAAAAGCAATTCGATATTATTGTTCAGTCCGTTTTGTTACAGATGGATTACAAATTGGTTCAGGGGTGCTTGAATTATTTCGGCGAACAGTTGGGGGCAGTATGCGGAACTGATATGTCGTGTCTGCCAACCGATACAACGATTGCGTCGCTGACATCTGTGCCTGATAATTCAACAGATTTGGCGGCGTTACGTGAAACAGTTCGCAACAATGTTTCGGCGTCTGTTGATGAATTTTTCAAACAGTTTGAACAAGACAAGACCGTTGCAGCGTGCCAAGACAGTGAAAAGCCACAGGGGCGTAAGTCATTGGGCGACACCGTATTTAACAGTGCAAAAATGATTGCGCAAATTGGTGCAGAAAATCGTGCAATGCGTGCATTGGAAACCAAGATTGCAGAACTGTCGCGCAAACAGGACTTGGCGGCGGCCGAAAAGAATTGTTTGGCCACGTATCAGGTGGAAACACCGGACAAGTCCAGCAAGAATTACAGTTATATTCGCAGTGTCTCGTTTGAACCATCATTGCGCAACTGTCATGTTTGCCGTGTGCAACAGGTTTGTGAAACCGGTGGTGAATCCAAGGGTGCTGCGGGGCTGAAAGGTCTGGCGGGTGGTATGACTGCGGGTGCGGCGGCCGGCACAATGGTAACCCCAGGGTGGGGCACGGCGATTGGTGGTGTTGTTGGTGCGGTCGGCGGTCTGTTCGCAGGACGCAGTGCCGGTGGCCAGCAAGAATTTTGTCAGGAAATCGAATCGTGCGAAGACATAAATATGTAAGATGATATGGGCGGAGAGAGATGAATCTGAAAAATATTATAGCGTATTTGTTATGTGGTGTGGCATTTGCTGATTTCAGTGGTGCGGCGGCTGCGGTCAAATCGACCAAGGTTTCCAAACAATCGGCAATTCAAAACGGCACAACTGTACGTACGCGACTGACCGCCACGGGGCTGTATAATCAGGCGTGTTATGATGCGTATTTTGGTTGCATGGATCAGTTTTGTATTACTGATAATTCCAACGGTGGCAGTTGTGCGTGCAGTGACGATAACGCGAAATATGAATCCCAGTTATCTGAAATCAAATCAATGATGGACGAGGCCGCGCGTATTCGCACCGAAGATGTCGAAAAAGTTAAAGCGGGCGCAAATGCAGATATTGTCTTTACTGGCGCGCGTAAATACGACGAAAATGGTAATATTATATCGGCGGGCGAATTGACCGCGGCGGAACAGAAAGCGCAATCCCGCCAGAGTTTGATGTCTTTGTTTGAAACCAGCGTCTATGACGAAGATGTTTTTGACAGTGAAATCAGCACCGTTGCCGACAAGACAGGCGCAGCATTGTTTGCCGCTGCACAGGAATTATGCACTGCACAAATTCCAGATAACTGTGAAAAAGATTTGGATTTCTTGACCCAATTATATTCACGTCAAATTGTATCGGATTGCAAGGGGTTTGAAAACAGTTTAACCACCCAGATGGCTAACGCCAAGCAGGATTTGGTCGCCGCCCAAGCGGAGGTTCGCGATGCCTTGCGTGAAAGTTTTGAATCCGCAAACAAGTACGATTTGGGTACTTGTATGGTTGAATTCAAAAAGTGCATGCAGACCGACGACGCGTGTGGCAAGGATTGGGAAAATTGCGTTTCAACGATTGCGTCTGAAAATATGCAGAATAACACCGCGGTCAGCACTGCATCGACCAAGGTCGCGACGGTAAATACATATGACATCACCGCGTCCACGATGGAAATTCTGGATTCTAAACGTACAATCTGCGAAAAGGTTTTAGACAACTGTGTTGCCGTGCGCAATCAAGTGTGGCCGGCGTTCCTGCGCGAGGCCGCGCCAACAATTAAATTAGCAGAATCAAAAATTGAATCAAAGTTCCGTCAGTCGTGCCTGACTAATATTTCAAATTGTATCCAGACCGCATGTAAAGACGACATTGCGGGCAAGGGCGTTGCAACAATGGACTCGTGTTTGTCTCGTCCAGATATGGCGCGCAGTTTCTGCAAGGTGGAAATTGATCCGTGCGAACGTATGGAACCGCTGATTTGGGGTTATGTCACAGATAAGTTGGCGGCAATGCGTGTTGATGCGTGCACCCAAGAGGTCAAAGATTGCTTTACCGCAGATACACGTTGCGGGTCTGAATTTCAGAACTGCATCGGTATGGATTACGATTTCATTCACGATATTTGTCCGATTGATTCCTTGGTCGTGTGCAAGGCGAACAATCCAGCATTCTCGATGGACGATTTGGATTCTATGTTGATGGGGCTGTATCTGAATATTGATAACGCCGCATTGAACCAGTGTCAGGATTTGGTTGATGCCAAGATGACAGAGGTTTGTGGCAGCACCACCGACTGTAATAAATTTGCGTCTGATGACACGCTGGGCACGGGGTCGTTGCGCAGCCAGAAAGATGGCACAACGTACCGCGTAACTGGTATGATTTCGTTCGGCAGTATCAAGATGGGCGATGCAACAGGGCGCGTGGTTGATAACGGCGATGGCACAACAACAAAATTGGGTGCGGGGCAAATCGGTGTCAACGAATACTTGGCACAGGTACGCAGCCGTAACGCGAATGTTGCAAATGCTGATGGTATCATTTCATCTATTGAAGAAGAACTGAATAACATTGCGGGAACAATCAATCGCACGATTTTGATGATTGAACAAGACCCTGAAATTCAGTACTGCGTCAGTGGTCGCAATCTGTCCCAGATTACGGGTAATGCAAACCAGAAAACAACGGCGCGTTTCCCGAATTTGTTGAACAGTGTCAAAATGCAAATTGCGACGGCGGCCCTGCGTCAGGCCCAAGATAACTATAATGCAAAGTTAAATTCGGAAATTGCATCAGCCACCAAGGACGCATCGGCGGATTTGGCGCAATATATGTGCCAGAAAATGGCCGAAAATGGCGGAACTGGTTCTGCGGAATCGACGCAGGCATCAACGCCACTGGCCGCGCCATACGCAATCAGTTATGATGTGGGGTCTGGTTTGACAAACGCAGATTTAACGCGTGGCGGCAATGGCGAAACGTCAGTTACCACCACCGCGGGCAGTGGTGTTACCCGTACGGTGACCAGTGTGTTCAATCGTGATACGCGTGTATGCCACGTGTGCACCACCACAACAACACAAAGTTGTGAAATCAAGGGTGGCAACTGGTTCCGCAAAGCGAACAAGAGTTGCGAGGTTTCAACAAACGGCCCGAATTGTGAAGACATAGAAATGTAACGATTAAAATCGGGTCGCATGACCCGATTATTTTAGTACAAAGGAATATATTCATGACAGTTGCACGTGCATTAGCAAGAGATATAAATTTGGAATCTGTGATTACATCGCTGGGGCAAACTGCGGTGCATTTCGCAATGAAACTGACCGCATCAATTTTTATATTGGTTGCGGGTCTGTGGCTGGCTGGACGTATTTCGCGATCTGTCAAACGTGGAATGGAACGCAGACATCTTGACCCATCGCTGCAATCATTTATTGGTTCGTTTGTCAGTATTGTGTTGCGTATAATTGCAATTGTGATATCGCTGACGACGGTTGGGGTTCAGATGACGTCAATCGTTGCGGTCTTGGGCGCGGGCGCATTGGCAGTTGGTATGGCGTTGTCTGGTACAATGCAGAACTTTGCTGGTGGTATTATTATATTGTTTTTGAAACCGTTCAAGGTCGGCGACACGATTTTAACCGCCACGGGCAAAACCGGCATTGTGAAAAAGATTATGATTTTTACAACTGAATTGCACACATTTGATAATCAAGTTATATTCTTGCCAAATGGGGCGTTATCTAATGGCGAAATCACAAATTTGTCGGGCGGGTCGTTGCGTCGTACTGATTTGACGGTCGGAATTTCATACGGTTCACGTGTGTCTGTTGCGCGTCGTGCGATTTTGGATATATTGGCGCGGGACCCACGAATCGCGGACACGCCCGCACCATCTGTATTCGTGCGGGAATTGGGCGACAGCGCGGTCATTTTGACCGTACGTTTCTGGTCAAAATATGGCGATATGGCAGACGCCAGCGCAGATACACTGGAACAGATTTACAGCGAATTGCCAAAGAAAAGGGTTGATTTCCCATTCCCACAAATGGACGTGCATTTAACAAAATAGTGTGTTACAATTTACGCATTGAAACGACAAAAAGGAAGGAATATGAAAAAAATATCTGTATTTGTGATTGCTGGCATGATGGTGTCGTCTGCGTCATTTGCTGGGTTTATTGCGGATGCGCCCGTTGCACCCCAGAATGCTGATGTGATTGTCAGTGTGGCACAGGTTAAAAAAATGCGTGATGATACGCCTGTTATTGTTCAGGGTAATATTGTCCAGCGTGTGGGTGATGAAAAATATTTGTTTCGTGATGGGACGGATTCTGTAATTGTTGAGATTGATGACGAAGATTGGGGTGGCGTCGAAGTGCGCACATCCGACACTGTCAAATTGTACGGCGAGGTTGATTCCGGCCTGTTCAAAACCGAAATTGAGGTCGACAGAATAGAAAAAATTGAAAAATAAAAACCGCCCCATCGGGGCGTTTTTTATTTAACCACCGTAATAACAATCGTTGGTATATTCATATGAGCCGGTGATATCGCTGCCGGTTGTGCCCGATGGCAGATAACAAGATGTGATATCGTCAGAGTTTTCATCTGCGCTTGTACCAGATTCAGGACATGATATACAAGTGCCAACGGTTGTCTGAGAGATAAGTTCGGTGGTTTCTGTCAAATAATATCCTGGTTTGCATGCCGTGTATGATTTACCAGCGGACACGCATAGTGCGTTGGCATTTTGTGATACCATCAAAAATATACCAATTATAAAAATAATGTTACGTTTCATATCTGTTTGCCTCCATTAGTTGATTGTCTAAGAATAGCATGCTATCGGCAGGCGTACCATGCCGCATTCTTTGCCATTGTAGGTTGAAGAATCGCTGGGGATATAGCAATCGTATGTGGTAACTGTCGCGTCGCATGTGCCATAGTTCTGTGTGTACCAACCCTTGCTGTCAGAACCGCTGACACTGCTGCGCCGGCATGTACCGGCAGCATTAACAGTCCAACCATCGGGACATGTCTTTTTTGTTCCTGTCAGCCCTGTCTTGCAGCAATACTCGTGGCAATTCAGCATCGCAGATCGGACGCATTGGCTGGAATCGCTGCATGCACTGATGGGCAGGTCGGTTGCCGCAATTGCGTTTATTGGTGGCATCAGCCACATGGCCATTAGAATACCGACGGTGGCAATAAATTTTGTATTCATTTGTTCTTTCTCCCGCATTTGTAAAAACAAAAACCACCGGTTTTCACAGGTGGTCAGGAGGTTGAGAACAATTAGCAAGAATTGTGTCGCGTATTTGATATTCCGCGAACCCTCCTGACCCAAAAATCAGGAGATTATTTTTCGTCGCAATACAAAAAACGGCGCAACCTTGCGCGCCACAAAACCGTACTATCGACGCTTGCTAAACGGGTTCTCACACCCCATCGTTGGAACACCCAACGACATCAGGATTATATGCGGTTTGGAAAATAAATACAAGGGGAAAAATATGTGCGCCGGTGGCGCGACAATATTTACTGGATTGCTTCGTTTCACTCGCAATGACAAGTTTTCTAGGAAATTAGTATTTTTTGTCATTGCGAGCGAGCGCAAGCGACGCGCGGCAATCCAGTAAAATAAAAGTTGCGCCGAATGGCGCAACACAATTTACCTAGATTACGGTGGACACCACCCACGAAATTTATCAATTTCGCGGGGCCCGGACAAGCCACGGAATGAATCCAAGCGAAGCGCAGGATGCGGCAAGGACGCCAGTCCGCAGGCGACACACCAGCTAGAAACTCTGTCATTGCGAGGAATGAAATGAGGAAGCAATCCAGTGAATAAAAAAGTGCGCCATTCGGCACGGCTTTACTTACCTAGATTCCGTGGTCAAGCCACGGAATGACAAGTTCTTTTAGTGCAAAAAAAATTGCACTTGTTCTTGCCAACTTGCATGACGAACCGACGGTTCTCGTCCGACAGGGTGGCCCTGGTCGGATTGTAATTCCCATCCAAAATCAAACCAATCGCGGCTGCTCTTGGTGATTTTGGTGGGCCCCTTTCACTGCGCGGCAAATGAATTGCCGCTTGTTCCGAACCGACGGTTCTCGTCCGACGGGACAAAAATAATGTGGCCCGTGGTCGGATTGTACGCTGCGTGGCTGTCGCCACATCGCGTACCATACGTAAGGCGCGAACGGCGTGCAAAAAAATGCACTTGTTCTTGCCAACTTGCATGACGAACCGACGGTTCTCGTCCGACGGGACAAAAATAAAAACCACCAAAATGGTGGTTTATATTTTTGGTGGCCCTGGTCGGACTCGAACCGACACTCCTTGCAGAACTTGATTTTGAGTCAAGCGCGTCTACCAATTCCGCCACGGGGCCAAAACCGTGCGATTATTTCGCAGCAGCGGCTTTCTTGGCTTCTACTTTTTTAACCAAGCGAGCACTGCGGGCAGGTTTGTGCGCTGGCTTCTTTGCAGGGGCAGCGGCCTTGCCTTGCTTCTTTTCAATCGCTTTTTTAATCGCAGCCATATCATCGGTCAAACGAGATACTGGTTTCGCCATAACATATGCGTCCAGACCGCCGTGCTTGGTCAATGTGCGCAGACCAGCCGTCGAAATACGCAATGCGAAATCACGATCCAAGATATCGCTGTGGAACTTTAACTTTTGCAAATTTGGCAAGAACGTGCGTTTTGTATGACGCATAGAGTGGGAAACATTCATTCCTACTTCTGTTTTCTTACCTGTAACTGTACATACACGTGGCATATCAATAATCCTTTAATAACTGGGGCATAATTTATACTAAATTTCTGGAAATGTCAAGTAATGTTTTCTGTTTTAATTTATTTGTCCATATGCATTGGCGATAACAGGTCACAAACAACCTTGACCGGTGTGAATGTGGTGATGGGAACTTCGACAAAAATCGTGTTCCAGTGTGCCATTGCGCCGTTCCACAGTCCGGGGCGTTCCATCGCGCGCAGTGCACGGCCGCCAGACGATTTGTCCGAAATAAATCCGGTTTTGGGGTCAACAAACTTTGTTAAATCAAATTTATTTCCGTGCGCATCACGTACGCCACACACCAAATCCACGGGGTTAAAGTGCGACGATGTGTTCATAATGTCGCGGGCGTCGGGGGCAATTTGGCTGGATTCGACAATCTGTAATGATTCCGTGCCATCATCGCCGCGTACCCAGAATGGGCCGCCACCGGGTGCACCGATATTTTTTACCACACCGCATACGCGCATTGGTCGGTTCAGAATTGCACGCAGTGTGTCGGCATCGGCGTCGGGCGCGACGCGTACGCACAAATCGTTTCTGATAAATGTGCGAATTTCGCCTATGTCGTGCGCCGCAAAATTATTCAGGTATTCGAACGCGCGCGCCTGTAATTCGGTCAGCAATCCCGCCAGCGCACATTTATATTGCACCGTGTCGGCGCGATGGTTGTCTGTTGTGACGTTATCAATGTTTTTAATAAATACTATGTCGGCATCGATATCATTCAGATTTTCAATCAGTGCGCCGTGACCCGCGGGGCGGAACAGCAATTTCCCGTCGTCTGTGCGAAACGGTGTGTTATCTGGGTTGACTGCGATGGTGTCGGTGCTGGCGCGTTGGGTTGACATTGTAATGTCATATTTTACACCATAGCGCGCGCTGTATTCCGGTACGGCACGTGCCAGAACGGCGTTAAATCCCGCCATGTGTTCAGGCGACACGGTAAAGTGGATACGCGCCACGCCACCGGCGGTGGAATATGCGGCGGCCTCGGCCAAATGCTCTTCGGCGGCGGTGCGGCTGTATTCAGTGTATTTATGAAATGCAACCAGCCCCTTGGGCAAATTGCCGTAATTCAGGCCCGCGTTGGTCAAAATGCATGCAATTTTGTCCGCATCACTGGCGTTTGTCGGCAGGAACGGTTTCAAATCATTCCAGAATGCGAACTTGTCCAAATTGTCCAGTACGCGGCGTGTCGCGTCGTTCATTATGCCCGTGTTCATAAATTCAAACAGGTCACGGAACATGCGCGTTGCCGCGCCTGACGCGGGTACGAACTTTACAATCTTTTTATGTGATTGGGTATCGGCATAGATTTTACTGTAACGCGCGATGTCGGCGTCTGACATTTTGATGATGCCGTTGCCGATTGTTGCGGCGGCCGTTATGTCGGCATATGGAAAACCACGCGCAAAGTCCGCCATTTGTGCGGCGACGGCGTCTGGTGTTAAACCGTGATTTTTTATTTGTTCGATATCGGTGCTGGAAAAATCTGTCATTGCTGTTACCCCTGCTGTATACGCACCAGAATAGTACAAAAAAATTTTCTGCGCAATATATTCCTGTGCCTTGAAAACGGCGGTCATGATACTATATAAACATCAACGAAAATAATAAAAGACAGGAGGATTTACAAACATGAATCCAGAAGAAATGCAAGAAACACCACAACAGGCGATTGAGAAATATACGACTGACTTTACCAAACTGGCGTCTGATGGCAAATTAGACCCCGTGATTGGCCGTGACGAAGAAATTCGTCGTACCATTCAGGTACTGTCGCGCCGTACGAAAAACAATCCCGTGTTGATTGGTAATCCGGGTGTCGGTAAAACCGCAATAGTAGAGGGGTTGGCCGAACGAATCGTTTCGGGCGACGTGCCGGAAAATTTGTTAAAGAAAAAACTGTTGTCGCTGGACATGGGCGCGCTGATGGCGGGTGCAATGTTCCGTGGCCAGTTTGAGGCACGTTTCAAGGCAATCTTGAAAGCGGTCAAAGATGCCGATGGCGGAATTATTCTGTTTATCGATGAATTGCACACGCTGGTTGGCGCGGGCAAGGGCGAAGGCAGCATGGACGCCGGCAATTTGTTAAAGCCAATGTTGGCGCGTGGCGAATTGCACTGCTTGGGCGCAACAACGCTGGACGAATATCGCCAGTATATCGAAAAAGACCCCGCGTTGGCGCGTCGTTTCCAGCCGGTCTATGTTGATGAACCGACGGTTGATGACACAATTTCAATTTTGCGCGGGCTGAAAGAAAAATACGAGGGGCATCATGGTGTCCGTATTGCGGATTCTGCGCTGGTGTCGGCGGTGAAATTGTCGAACCGCTATATTACGGACAGATTCCTGCCGGACAAGGCGATTGACCTGATTGACGAGGCCGCTGCACGTGTCCGTATTGAAATCGCATCAAAGCCCGAGAAGTTGGACGAAGTTGATCGTCACCTGATGCAACTGAAAATCGAACAACAGGCGTTAAAGAAAGAAAAAGATGCGGATTCCAAAAAGCGTTTGGGCGAATTGGACAAACTGATTGCCGAATTGCAGGCCGAATCGGACAAGATGACCGCCGATTGGCGTGCCGAACAGGGCAAGATGCGCGCGCTGTCTGATGCAATGGCGGCGTTGGACGCGGCCAAGGCAGAGGTTGCGTCGGCCATGCGTGCGGGCGACTATGAAAAGGCGTCGGCATTGCAATATGGTAAAGTTCCGGAATTAGAGGAACAAATTCGCAAACTGAACGCCGATGCGCGCGAATATAAAACAGTTTTACCGGAACATATTGCCGCCGTTGTCAGCAAATGGACGGGCGTTCCGGCAGACAAACTGAACGCCGAAGAGCAGTCCAAGTTGCTGAATATTGAAGACGAACTGCGCAAACGTGTTGTCGGTCAGGATCATGCGCTGACGGTTGTTGCGCGTGCAATTCGCCGCAGCCGTGCGGGTTTGTCCGATCCACATCGTCCCGCGGGCAGTTTTATGTTCTTGGGCCCGACCGGCGTCGGCAAGACCGAGGTTGCCAAGGCATTGGCGGAATATCTGTTTAACGACGATACGGCGATGACCCGAATTGATATGAGTGAATATATGGAACCGCATTCGGTGTCGCGCCTGATTGGCAGTCCCCCAGGATACGTTGGCTATGAACAGGGCGGCGTCTTGACCGAATCGGTACGTCGTCGTCCGTATCAGGTGTTGCTGTTTGATGAAATCGAAAAGGCAAACCCAGACGTGTTTAACGTTTTCCTGCAAATCTTGGACGATGGTCGTTTGACCGATGGTCAGGGGCATGTGGTGAACTTTACAAACACGATTATCATCATGACCAGCAATTTGCCGTCAATGGACGCGGTAAAGCATCAATTCCGTCCGGAATTTATAAACCGTATTGATGAAATTGTGTTCTTTAACCCGTTGGGCAAAGACGTGATGGCGGGCATTGTCAAGATTCAGTTACGTAATCTGGAACGCCGCTTGGCCGATCGTCGCATCACACTGGATGTGTCGGATGCCGCGATTAAATGGTTGGCCGATAATGGCTATGACGAAGCGTTTGGTGCACGACCGCTGAAACGTCTGATTACGTCCGCGGTCGAAGATAAAATCGCTGACCTGATTTTGTCTGGCACTGTTGGCGAAGGCAGCACGGTTTATGTCGATGTTCATGGCAAGGAATTGACCGTGAAATAACGTCGCAGAAAATCCCAAAACCTGAAAAAACACACCGCCATTTGGCGGTGTGTTTTATTTTTTTATTGGTGCTGTTTAACGCAAGTGTTGCATCATCGCGTCGCGCTGGCGCAATATCAGCATGCGCATCATTTCTGGTGAAATATGCTGCTGTGGTTGCGGGGCGCGTGGTGCGGACGCGTTGATAATTGGTTTTGCGTATGTCAATGTTGACGCGGCACGCAGTGCGTATGGTGCGGTCAACTGAATTGCGACCGCCGGTTTTGTGGCGGGTACTTTTGCGACCGCGCGCGGTTTGCGGACGCGACGCAATTTACGCGATGCGGTGCGCAGGCGACGCAGTGCGCGCAATTTGCCACGTGCACGACGCACGCGTTTGCGTTTCCGCTTGCGTACAATGGGGGCAACCATAATTGGTGTGCCGGCCGTCGCAACGTTTGCATATTGCATCGCAGGAATGTTCGCCATGCCGTTCTTGTGCATTGCCAAATATTGGGCATAACGCGCAAAGTATGCGTCCGCATTCTGCGAGAAATAAAAAGTTCTGCTGCCACTGTCAAACACAATGGATTTGAATCCATCGCGTGTCTGTTCTGGCATTTCGCCGGTTTTTGTGTTGACCAAATACAGTTTGTTTTCCGCGCCACGTGGCGTCATAACCGTGCGACGCACGGCAACGTATGGCGTGTTCGGATATTGTGCAACAATCTGGAACGGTTGCGACGCAAAGCCAATGCCGCGCACGCGACGCATTTTACCAATCGCGTCGGCACAGTACAACGCATAACGGCCAGATTTTGTCTGCACACACTTAAAATTCCCAGAATTTGTAATCATCTTTTCCATACCATATATTATAGTTCAAACGCAAAAATTGTCCAGTGAAAGATTTACGTTGACAACGCGCGCAAAAGTGTATAGAATGCGTACGCTTTCAGACATAGAAAGCGCAAAGTTTTGGGGTCATAGCTCAGTTGGTAGAGCACCTGCTTTGCAAGCAGGGGGTCGTCAGTTCGAGTCTGATTGGCTCCACCAAGATTGATACAAATAGATTACGCCGAAAGGGGGTGAATACATTATGGTGAAAGTTCTGGTTCGCGATAACAACGTTGAACAGGCATTGCGTGTTGCAAAACGTAAATCGCAGAAAGAAGGTCTGTACCGCGAAATGAAAGAACGTCAGCGTTATGAAAAACCAACTACAAAGCGCAAGCGTTTGAAAGAAGAGGCCGTACGTAACGAAAAGAAACGTCAGTCGAAACAACGTATGGTATTCGGATTCTAATACAAACCGCCCGCTTGGGCGGTTTTTTATTCCCCGCCACCGGAGGGGTGGACGCGTCAGCGGACGGGGAGGGTTACTGATTAGTGATAGAGTGAAAAAGTGATAGAGTGATAGAGTGAATGTGTCCGCCGCAGGCGGACAATTTTTATTTACTGGATTGCTTCGTCATTTCATTCCTCGCAATGACAAAGATTCTAGCACGAGTGTCATTGCTGTAATCTGTTTTTTTGCACTACTAGCACCCTTGTCATTGCGAACGTAGTGAAGCAATCCAGTGGATTAGTGCTGCGCGCAGCGCACATATTTGTTACTCCAGTGCAGCGTGGCAATCCAGTAAAAATGGTATGTGCAAATTTTTATGATATAATGGCGTCTGTCATGCAATACAGATTTTTTGTTTATATAATGGCGAGTGCGCGTAATGGAACACTGTATGTCGGTGTTACTAATGACATTGTGCGTCGTGTATATGAGCACAAAAATAAAACATTCCCAGATTCCTTTACGGCAAAATATAATTGTCATATGTTGGTATATTACGAAGATTACAAATACGTAAATGACGCACTGGAACGCGAAAAGAAACTGAAGGCCGGCAACCGCGAACAGAAAATAACGCTGATTGAATCAATAAATTCTGATTGGTTGGATTTATCGGAACAACCAATGTTTGGTTTTTGAAAATAAGAGTCCCGTTGGGACGATTTTTTATTGACTGGATTGCCGCGCGTCGCTGCCGCTCGCTCGCAATGACAAAGGTGCTGGAATGCCTGTTATAAAAAATAGTTCGTTTTTTATATACTGTTAGCACCATTGTCATTGCGAGGAATGAAATGGCGCGGCAATCCAGTGAGTAGTAATGTGGCACATTTTGATGGTGGGGGTACAAAACTTGTTGACGGGGTGGGGCGAAATCGGTTATAATTTGCCTGATATAAATTACAAGGCGCGCACTTTGGGCCTTTCGGGGAATAAGAATACAGACAGAGAGAGTTATAAAAACAATGATTAAATCAAGACATATGTATTTTGTTATTGCGACCATGGCATTGGGTTATACCAGTACAGCATCGGCTGTGAAATTGGATGCCGCCAATGGCCACTGGGCACATATCAGTAAGACCGCTGACGAAGTGCCATGTGCGGCCTGTTCACCCAAAACTGCATCTGATTTTGAGGATACAAATACTTGGAACGAATGGTGGGCCGGTTTCGTGGAAGATACTAATGATGAACATGGGGATTTTTCTTGTCGTTGGCAAAACGCGTCCGAAACGAGCTATATTTTCCCAATTGGTACAGAGTCCGAATTGTATAATGGCAAGCAGTATGATTGTACGGCGTCTGGTTGGGAGTTGCGTGGTTCGTCGTCAACGGGTTCGAATGGAACATTTAACTACAATGGTGGTACTATCTATAATGGCGTGAATTGCAGATGGATTGCTGATGGGGGGCAGTATTATCAGTGTGCTTCTTGTTCCAGTGTATCATGTAATGATGGGTATTACGGTAATCCAACTGGGTGCACAGTTGACGAATATGATTGCGACAAGTGCCCAGATTCATCGTATAAAAAGGCAATTGGTGGTTCGGGCAATTTCACGTGCACAGCAATATTGCAGGCGGGGCAGTCCACGGCTGGGGCAAATAGAACAATTTCTGGTTGCAGGATTCCACAGTTAGCTGGTGGTTCTGATGGTGCATATTGCAATGACAATGGGTTCTTTATTTGGGACAGCGCGTGTTCCTATGCGGGGTAATTAAATTATGGCGGAACCGACAATTGCAGATTTGTTTGCATACGTTTCCAGATTTTATCAGGCAACCGATACGAAGTTAAACTCTCTCAGTCAATCTGTCGTTATGTTGAAAAATCACATGACGCATTTGTATGCGTTGCATGGTGATGCATTGGAAAAATGCGCGCCTGCGACGGGGCATTTGAAATTAAAGCAAGATGGCTGTCTGCGTTTATTGGAAATTCTGGACGGTATATTCCGTGATGCTGGAATTAAGTATATGTTGGGCTATGGCACGCTGTTGGGCGCGGCGCGTGGTGGAACATTTATTCCATGGGATGACGATATTGATTTGTGTTTGATGCGCGATGATTTCAATCGCGCGGTCGCCGTGTTGTCTGAAAAATTTGCCGATGGTACAGTGGACAAAGGAATCTTTACATCGTGGGGTATGTCCGGCGGTATTTTCAAGGTCTTGGTGACGCCCCGTGTTTGTATCGACCTGTTCCCGTGGGATTATTATTACACGCGTATGCAGACGGATGACCAGCGTGACGCGTTTGCAAATGATTACTGGCGCGCGATGGAAACCGCCCGCCAGATGGAGGCCGACAAAAAACTGTTGGAAACCAATCCTGATGCAGTGGTGCAATCAACGTATACTGATTACCCGACAATCATCAACGATATGATTATGCACGACAATGCCCCCGACGTTGCCAATGGTGATGTATTCGAAGGAATTGATTGGCAAACATTTCCAGAACGTGCGGTGCACTTTTTCCATAACAAACCATTCCGCCACGAATGGGTATTCCCATTTGGTGAAATTGAATTTTGTGGCAAAAAATTCCCCGCGCCAAACAATGTTGATGCGGTATTGACCACACGATTTGGCGACTGGGGCGAATTTAGACCCGACTTTGCACGTCACGCCAGTCCGGCGTTCACGTACGAAGAACTGGTTCGCGTGCGCGAATTTTTGGGGATTGAAACGAAATGACACGCATTATAACGTACGGCACGTTTGATACTTTTCATTGGGCACATATGTTGCTGTTACAGCGCGCGCGTGCGATGGGTGATTGGTTGGGCGTGGGACTGTCCACCGATGCGTTCAATGCGATAAAGGGCAAGCAGACATGTTTGCCGTATGAACAGCGTAAACAGATTCTGTCGGGTGTGAAATACGTTGACCTGATTTTCCCAGAAAATAATTGGCAGCAAAAGCGTGATGATATTCTGAAATATCATGCCGATATTTTTGTGATGGGCGATGATTGGCGTGGCAAGTTTGACGACCTGAATGATATTTGTCAGGTTGTGTATTTACCCCGTACGCCCGATATTTGCAGTACTGAAATAAAAAAGATTTTATCAAAAACGAAATAAAAATGCGCCGATGGCGCATTTTTAATTCCACGCCATGGGCTGGGGTGTCGCACGCAAGTGCGACGGGGGAGGGTTACCGATTAGTGATATAGTGATTCAGTGATAAAGTGATATAGTTTAAGAATAGTGCACTTAAAGAAACTGTCATTCCGTGGCTTGACCACGGAATCCAGGTTTATGATGTTGCGCCATTCGGCGCATTCTTATTGTCATTCCTGCGCAGGAATGACAAAGAGGCATGCTGCGCAACATTATCAAACTGGATTGCCACGCTACGCTCGCAATGAAGTTGTGTCGCCTGCGGACTAACGTCCTTGCCGCAACCTTCGCGTACCGCTCGGTTTCATTGCGAGGAATGAAATGACGAAGCAATCCAGTGAATAAAAAAGTGCGCCATTCGGCGCGGCTCTCTTATTACCTAGATTCCGTGGTCGAGCCACGGAATGACAAAAAACAAGTGCGCCGTTGGCGCGCTATTTATTATCTATTCACTAAAAAAACGGGGCAATGCCCCGTTTTTTATCTGTTGGTCAGTTGTAGTTCTATGCGGCGGTTCTGCTGCAAACTGGCGGCATCTGACCCCAATTCCACAGGGTGCATTTCGCCAAAACCACTGGGAACCAGACGACGTTTTGATACGCCATCGCGCGCCAATTCGTTTGCCACCGCGGTTGCGCGCAACAGGGACAATTCAACATTGTTCTTGTACCCGCGTGTGCCGGCGATAACTGGTTTATTGTCGGTGTGGCCATCAACACGAATAATCCAATTTACGTCAGACGGAATCTTGTGTTCCAAATCCTTGATTACGTTCGCAATCAGGCGCAGTTGATTTTTCCCCTCTGGCGACAGGGTGTACGAACCACTGCTGAACAAAATGTCGCTGGACACTATAAAGCGGTCGCCGTCTGGTTGAACCGTGGTGCGGTCGCCTAATGCGTCTTTGATTGCGCGATAGAACGCGGATTGATATTGCGAAACCTTGTTCAGTTCGGCAACCTTGTCCGCCAATGCCTTGTTCAGGCGTGCAGACATTTCCACGTACTGAATTTCTTGGGCGTGCGATTTTTCTTCGGCGGCGTCCAATGCCGATTGCAACTTTGCCAACTGGTCGGACAGTTCAGCGCGCTGGGCATCCATCTGGGTCTGCAATTCGCGACGCTGTTGTTCCAGTTCGGCGGTCTTTTCCTTGTCCAATTTCGCCTGATTTAATTGGCGCGACAATTCGGCAACGCGCGCGGTCAGATTGGTGCCCTGTGTTTGCAGTTCGGTAACCTTGGCCTCGTAATCTGCAATCAAATCATTCATGCTGGTATCGACCGCAACCAATTCATTTGATAATTGGGCGTTATTGTTTTCCAGTGTTTCCAGTTGCGCACGCGCCAAAATCAACAGGCGTTTTGCCTCTTCTTCGTCGGCGGTCATTTGTTGAATCTTTTGCGACTGTTCGGCGTTTGTCTGTTTCAAGTCCGCCAATGTTTTCGCACCGGTCTTGGTGTTAAATACACTGGTGGTTGTCCACAGAAATACAAACACAATCAGCAAGAAAATCAATATAATGACCAGATTGGAAAACAAGTCCACAAATGCCGGCCATGTGTTAGTTCTGTCGCGGAAACGAATGTTTAACATGTTTATTTTTCCTCTTTCTCGCGTTTTTGCCCTTATTTATCGTCCAATGTGCAATCTGGGACGGTTGGCACGTGCGTGTGCGCGGCCAAGTAATCTTCCAATTCATTAAAGATGGCGTTTTGTGCCAACTGAACCTGCAAGCCCAGAAATCCGATAACCAAACTGCCCGCCAAGCCCATCAGCGAACTGGTAAATGCGGTTGCCATACCCGCCAATGGTTTGGACAAACCGGTCTGCATCGTGGTCAGAACCGCATCATCGGCAAAGTTCAGCCCGCCAATCAATTCGGCAAACCCGCCAACGGTCATAATCAGACCCCAAAACGTCCCCAGCAACCCCAAGAATATCAATGTGTTTGTGATATATCGAATGGATTCGCGCGCGTCGTCAAAACGCAACAGAATCAAATCCAGCATATTATTTAATGATGTGGCGGAAATCCGCGCAGGGCGCGTGCGCAACAGCATTGCGACCGGACGCAACAACATCGGGGGCAGGGGTGCATTACGACGCCCCATCAAATATGCCCGCAACCAGCGGTATTCGGGTAATAACTTGAATATATGTACAAAAGTCAACCCAATTCCAAATAACGTAGTACCGATGATGATACCGTTCAGATAAATATTTGCCACCGCCACGCGCAGAAATTCGTCGTGAAATATAATCAGACCCGCGGCCAATAACGCCGTCAATGCCGCCATACGGTTAAGATTTCTGTGAAACTGGTTCGTCATACTATCTCTCTTATAACATAATGATAGTAAATTTTGCAAAATAAAGTCAATAGGGATTATTCATAAAATGCGCGTGGAAAAATCACTTGATTTTATTAAAAAAATCGGCATAATTGGCGATGTCCTGCTGGCACAATGGGGTGTCGGCTGATTAAACCATAGGAAAAATATAAATGGCTTACTATGAAAGTGTCTTGGTTTTCCGCCAGGACTTGACCGAACCGCAGGTAAAAGAAAAAGCGGCAAAATACACCGAAATCATCAAGGAACTGGGCGGTGATGTTAAATCCACAGAATTCTGGGGTTTGAAAAATCTGGCCTATGTTATCCGTAAAAATCGCAAGGCACACTATGTCATGCTGAATATCGAATTGCCAGGGGCTCAGGTTGCTGAACTGGAACGTCGTGCCCGCATTGACGAAGACGTCATTCGTTTCTTGAACGTTCGCGTCGAAGCATTGTCCGAACAACCATCAGTAATGATGAAAAAGAATAACGAAGAGGCAGAATAATGGCAGTACGTGCAGCAATTTATCGTAAAAAATCTAACCCATTAAAGGGCAAGGTTATTGATTACAAAGATATCAAAACACTGTCGCACTATATCACAGAACGCGGCAAAATCGTCCCATCACGTATCAGTGGTGTTTCCCAGAAAGACCAGCGCGAATTGGCAACCGCCATCAAACGTGCCCGTCATTTGGGGTTGATGCCATTTGTTCGCAACAACTTGGGCTAAAATTAAATTCTGTGGACGCCTGTGGCGTTCACAGTTCCTCGTGTATGTCTAATACACGTCGGAACTGAAATGAACGCTGCCATTCGTCTCACATAATTTAATTTGATTTGTGATGAGATTAAAATTCCCCTCCCGCGGAGGGGTGTCAGCTTGCTGACGGGGAGGGTTCCCCACCAATGTCAGCAGATATTTGGGTTCATTTGAACTCTAACTTTAACCCCCTTCGCCCAACGGGCGTTGGGCACTTCCCCCGCAGGGGCAGAATAGAAAAAGGACAGATAAAATGAAAATTATTTTGACAGAAAAGATTACTCACCTGGGTAATATCGGCGATACAGTCGAAGTGAAAACAGGTTTCGCGCGCAACTATCTGTTGCCAAACGGCAAGGCGATGCGCTGGACACGTGAAAACGTTGCGTTGTTCGAAGCGAAAAAGGCCGAATTGACCGCACGTCAGGAAGCCGCCAAGGCCGCAGCCGAAGCGCACGTTGACGCCGTCAAGAATGCAAAACTGCACATGATTCGTCAGGCGGGTGATACAGGTCAACTGTATGGTTCTGTATCAACACGTGATATTGCACGTATGTTGAAAGAAATCGCAAACGTCAATGTTGAATCATCTCAGGTTTTGTTGGGCAGCCCAATCAAATCCATCGGTGCGTTCGACACCAAGATTGCTTTGCACCCAGACGTTGTTGTCCCAGTCAAGGTATACGTTGCCCAGACACAGGACGAAATTGACGCATTGGTTGCGGGCAAGGTTCTGACATTCGGCACCAAGAAGGTCGAAGAAGAAGTTGCAGAAGAAAAACCTGCGACCGAAGAAAAACCGGCCGAACAGCCAGCAGAAAAAGCGGCAGACGCTGAATAAAAAAACGGGGCATCGCCCCGTTTTTTTAGTGATAAAGTGAATAAGTGATAGAGTGATATAGTTTGATGTGCGCCGTCCGGCGCACTTTTAATTTACTGGATTGCTTCGTCATTTCATTCCTCGCAATGACAAGGGTGCTGTTAGTTGGTAAAAGCGGATTGTTTTTTATAACGGGTATTCTAGCTCTTTTGTCATTGCGAGCGTAGCGTGGCAATCCAGTGGGTAATGTTGCGCCAGATGGCGCACTTTTTTTATTGCAACAAAGTATTTGTTATCTGGGGCGGGGCGGGGTATAATTCGTGCCATGAAATTGGAATCTGTGGGGATTTTAATTGGTATGCGCCCGATGGGCGAACGCGATTCGGTTGCGCGTATTTTTACGCGCGATTTTGGCGTTATGTGTGGCGTCTTGCGCGGGGCACAGGTGGCGCGCACCAATCGCCCATTGGTGGGGCAAATCGGTGCGGTGGCGTGGAACGCGCGGTTGGAATCGCAACTGGGAACATTTCATTGGGAAAGCGCGCGAAATCTGGCCGCACCAATTATGATGTCTGGCGAAAAATTGTCGTGTATGAATTGTGCGTTTGATTTGATTCAAACATTATTGCCAGAGCGCGAGGCGTATTCCCGCCTGTATGACGAAACGTTGGAAATGCTGGTGCAAATGGCCGTGGGCGATTCGGTCGATACATATTTGAATTGGGAAATTGCGTTGTTGCGCGAATTGGGCTATGCGTTGGATTTGTCGCACTGTTCAGGGTGCGGGGCGCACGATAACCTGAACTGGTTGTCACCACGAACGGGGCGCGCGGTGTGTGATAATTGTGCCGCGCCGTATATTGGGCGACTGTATAAATTACCGTTGACGTTGGATACCACATTGCGTTTTGTTGAAAATATTTGCACGTCATTGGGCGCAACCGTGCCGTCGTCACGTATGCGCATTGCGGCGGCGGCAGCGCATAAAAAAATCTAGAATTATTCCTTGCGAATTTGCGAATTTTTTTCTATGGTATCTCTGTTCAACAGAAAGGAGAAAACTATGACTTGGACAATCTTGGTTTTGGTCGTGGCGATTGCCTTGTACATGTTCGGCGGTATGCTGATTGCACAAGATGGCAAGAAACCCAGCGCAAAATCCATTTTGGCAAAGAAAGCAATTAAATTGGTTGCTATCATCTTGGTCGCGGGCGGTGTTTGCCGTCTGTATGTGCCTTATTACCTGACATCGGTCAATCCGTTGATTATTCAGGAAATGGCAAATGGCGCACAGGAACAGATGAACGAAGCAAAGAACAAGGCCGTTCGTGCATTCGTTCGTAATCACGCCGACACGATGGTTGCAGATGCCCCAATCTTGGGCGCACAAGACGCAAAGAAAACAATCTATGTCTGGACAGATTTCAGCTGCCCATACTGCCGCCGTGTTCACGGTGAATTGGATCGTGTGTTGAAAAACCGCAATGACGTTCGCGTTGTTGTTAAAAACTTCTCTATCCACGGCGCATTGTCAGATGCCCCAGCCAAGGCCGCGATTGCTGCAAAATTGCAGAATCCTGAAAAAGCCGCAAAGTTGGTTGACATGATGATGACACGTAACTTCTATTCCCAAGACGATTTGAAAGATCAGTCCAAATTGGGCGAAAAAGTAGAAGCCAACGTTTTGAAAATGGCCGATGAAGCAGGTTTGGATACAAAACAGTTGAAACAAGACATGGGCGGCGAAGTTGTCGCACGTGAATTGGCCAATGTTCGTGATTTGGCACAACAGTTTGAAATCAGCGGTACACCATTCTTGATTATCGAAGAACAGGCGTTCCCTGGTGCAATTCCATATGACCAGATTATCAAGGCATTGGATAAATAATAAAACGGGGCATCGCCCCGTTTTTTATTAGAGAGCAAAGAGCAGATAGCAGAGAGCAATGAAAGTGCGCCATCGGCGCACTTGTTTTTTCACAAAAGCCATTTGGGTATTTTTTATTCTTGCCATAAAAACTGTGCACGTATATAATTGACAGCGGTACAGGGTGTTCCTGTGCCGAGGATTCAAGACCTCTTAAAAGTAGCGTCCATGGACGATAAAAAAAACTCCACCAAGAGAAGTACTTTTGTTGGTTGGAGGGTTGCGAATATATTGAATAAGCACGCTATATCTACTTTTATAGTCTTGAACCTCCAACCACCTGAAATTCTGGTGGTTAGTTTTTGTTTTAGGGAGGAAAGATTTTATGACAAAACGCAATTTTTTTATTTCAAGTATGGCGGTATTTCTCGTGCTGGCGAATGTGGAAACAGCGGATGCAACGATAAAATGTGTCGCGTTAAACCCAAATGACACTTGTTCGTATAGTGGGGCTTCCGTTGTGTCGCGGCCTGATTTTCAGGCAACATGTGGTACGACGGCGGTTCAAATTGTCGATGCATGTTCTAGTACCACGGCGGATGCCAACGAGGCAGTGGACGTTATATACTATGAAAGCAAAACGCACACGGGGGATTATTATTATTGTTTCTGTAAAATGATTAGTCCGGCGGTATCAAAGTGGGTGCGGGCGGGTTCTATACAATACAGCAAGAGTTCTGATTGCAATAGTGCTTGTGGTGGATTATGTGCCGCGAAAAATGGACTGGGAAATTCGGCATTTCGTACGGCGATGTTTAATAATTTAATAGATTAGGGGGGCGCAGATATGAACAAATTTGTTTTTGCGTTTTTCGTTGGCTGGGTATTTATGCCCGCTGTGGCGGTTGCGCCCAGAACCCAGTGCCCAACCGGCTATGTGATGCAGGCAGATAAAGAATCTGTTATAATTACTGATGGTACGTCGTGCCCAACGGGCTATGTTGCCGCAGGAAATGCCAACAGTTGTTTGGTTGCGTCCACAAATGGGGATTGTCTGATGTATGCACCAATGGGACAGACATTTACGGATACAACGGGTTCTTATGAATACACCCAGTCGTGCCCATTCACAATGCAGAGTTAAAAAATGCGCCGATGGCGCATTTTTTTATTTTTGTTCCAAGATTGCAATCCCAGGCAGGGTGCGCCCCTCTACAAATTCCAGAAATGCGCCGCCGCCGGTGGAAACGTATGTCATGTCGCCCTTGACCCCGCATGCGTCCAATGCCGCGACCGTGTCGCCGCCGCCAATCACGCTGGTCAATTTTCCCGCGCGGGTCTGTTCCGCGATGGCGCGTGCCAATGCGAATGTGCCAACCGACCATGTGGGTTGCCATTCGGCCATGCCGACGCTGCCGTTCCAGATGACCGTTGCGGATTTTTCGATTGTTTCAATGTCGTTTGCGCTGGTCTTTGCGCCATCGTCCAAAATGATGTCGGTGTCCGTGATTTCATCAAATGTTTTGTCGGTGCGTGGTGCGTTTGGCGCAAATTCTGGGGCAACCCCCTTGTCCAAAGGCAACAGCACGTTGCAATTATTATCACGTGCAAACGCCAGTATTTCCAATGCAGTGTCACGCTGGTCAGGTTCATACAGTGAATTGCCGACATGCGCACCGCATGCATAGTTAAATGTTGTGCCCAGTGCGCCACCTATAATCAGGTTGTCTGCCAGTTTGGCCAGTGCCTTTAACACGCCGATTTTTGTGGAAACCTTGCTGCCGGCGACAATCGCGGTCAGTGGACGCGCGGGGTGTTCCATTACGGCACTCAGGTTTTCTATTTCAGATGCCAGCAGTTTTCCCGCATATGATGGTAAAATTTCCGCCACGCCAACCGTACTGGCGTGTGCACGGTGCGATACGGCAAATGCGTCATTCACAAAAATATCAAATCCACGTGCCAATTCGCGGGCAAATTCTGGGTCATTTTTTTCTTCGCCGGCGTAAAAACGTACATTTTCCAACAGGACGACGTCGCCGTCATGCATGGTCGCCATAAATTCTTTGTCCAAGCAATCGGCAATCAGTGGCACACCCATATATTCGGCAACAGGGCGCATTGAAAATTCCATGTTGCGCGTACCCTTGGGCCGACCCAAATGAGCGCAAATTGCGATTTTTGCACCACCCGCGCGCAGGGCATTGATGGTTGGCATGCTCTGTTCAATGCGAAATGGGTCAGTAATTTTGCCGTCAACAATTTGAACGTTAAAGTCATCGCGCAGCAATACAAACTTGCCACGGACGTCCAGATTTTCAATCGTGCGTAATTTCATGTTCAATCCTTTCCTTTACTGGTCTGAAACTTTTACGATAATGTTCGTTTATACCATATTTTTCAATCGCTTGCAAATGTTCGGGGGTGGGATAGCCCGCGTTTTTATCCCATGCGTATTGCGGGTATTGCACCGCCAAATCGTGCATGATTTTATCACGTGTTTCCTTGGCAATAATGGATGCGGCGGCGATTGATAATGACTTGGCGTCGCCCTTTACAATCGGCGTGCCGTGCAAATTATGCGGCAATCTGTTCCCGTCAATCAGACAAAACTGCGGCATTTCCGCCAGATTTTCAACCGCGCGCGACATTGCGCGCATGGACGCCCATAAAATATTCAATTCATCAATTTCGGCGGGGCTGCATTGGCCAATGGCCCAAATTGTGTTGTGGGTAATCCAATCGTATGCGGCGGCGCGGGCGTGTGCCGTCATTTGTTTAGAGTCCCGAATAACGACCGGAATTTCAATATCGCGATTGGGAAATATTACCGCCGCGGCAACAACCGGCCCGCACAGTGGGCCACGGCCGGCCTCGTCCACGCCGGCAACAAGGTCAAATCCCGATTCGCGTTCAAATGTAAAATCAGGTGTCGTGCGCATAGTGATTATTTCCCCCATCAGATAGACATGCGGTCGGCAATCTGGCGTTGGACGTATTCATCTTCGCTGTTGTACAGTGGCCAAATGCCGTTTGCCAATTCTTCCATAGATGTCAGTGGTTGGCCCAATCGGGCGCGATACAACCACATGTTTGACATTACGCGCTTGATATAACTGCGTGTTTCGTATGCGGGAAAACTTTCGATATAGAGCAGGGGGTCATATGTCGAAAAACTCTTTTCAAACTTTACAACCGTGCCCATGCCAGCGTTATATGCCGCCAGCATTTTTATAATGTTGTTATTGATGTTCGGGTGTGCCAACAGGTCAACAATATATTGCTGGCCCAAGAACATGTTATGTTCAGGATTGCTCATATCAATATCAGACATGGCGACGTTGTTCTGGCGGGCGACACGACGTGCGGTGCTGGGCATAATCTGCATCAGGCCATTTGCACCCGCGTTTGATTTTGCGTTTGTTTTGAATCCGCTTTCTTGTTTGGTGATTGCCAACAATAATGCGCGGTCGATTGACCAACCGCCCATGGGTTCCCAATCGGGCAGGGGATACTGCGCCGAATAAATAATGTCGTCGTCAATTTCCAGAATACCGCGGTCACGCACCACGCCCGCCGATTGAATTGATACACGGGGCAGACCATACGCCGTCGCAATCGAATTTACCGCGTGCAATGTGCGATCGGACGCGCGCGCCGTAATCAGGTATTTCAGGTATTCTTCGGCGCGGTCTTTTTGTCCCACCTGTAATAATGCCAATGCCATACGACCGTATTTTGTTTCGGTCAATGCATCAATATCGTCGTCGGTAAAGTCCTGTTCGAAAAATTCGTATTCAGGTGTATCGCCCAGCATAACCGCCGACAGTGCGCCATAGAATGCCATCGGGTGCGCCGCCGCCACGCGCCAGAAATTGCGCGCCGTGGTGCGATCGCCATTTGCGTCCGCTGCGCGCCCCGCCCAGAATGCGGCCTCGGTCTTGCGGGCGTTATTGATTTGTTCCAGTTTCAAAATCTGGCTGAAATATTTCGCGCTTTCTTTGAATTTTTCTTCTTTGAAATACAGCAATCCCATTGCCCACAGACCGTATTCAGAATTTGCGTCAGATGCAACGAATCCCCACTTTTTCGCCAATTCAAATTCGCCATTTGTATAATACAGGTATGACAAACGTCCCGCTAAACGACCATAATCAGATTCGGTCAGTTTGCGTTTGAACAGTGGGTCGGACAGAATTTGACGTGCGGTTTTGCTGCTGCCGCTGCGGATTGCGCGTTTGAATTTGGTGATTTGTGTGTTGGCCCAACCAGAATACTTTTTTGCCGTCCATGTTTCGGACTGGGCCGTTTCGATTGATGCGCCACCACTAATCATATTTGGGACAACAGGTTTGCGGACGGTGGCCTGTTTGATTTTTGCGATTTTTGAAATGCGAACCGCCCCTGGCATATCATAATACTTTTTCATCCACGCGTTCAATTCCGCCCCACGCGTGCGATATGTTTTTGATGTATAACGTTGATATAAAACCTCGTTCATCAACAAGGGATCGGTCAGTTGCTTTTCCAATTTTTGTGCGGTGGTAATTTTCTCTTTGGATTGCAGCATGAAAATCTGTTCGTACAAACTGGCGTCGGCATCGGTCAAGATATTTGGCAAATCTGCGGCGCGCACGGGCACTGACAGTAAAAACGCTGTTAAAAATACAAGGATTTTTTTCATATTATTATGTCAGAACAGCGATGTCTTTGGCAGGTGGCAAACCACTGCGTCATCGGCGGCCTCTGGTATCTGGTCGATAATTTTTTTGAAATCAGATATACGTGAAAACTTGCGATACACGGAAACAAATCGCACAAATGCGATTGGGTCAAGGTTCAGCAACGAATCCGCCACCATTTGTCCGACCATCGTGCTGGGCACTGTATCGTCGGCGGTTTCTGTTTCCAGACGGCGGTGAATAGATGTCACCAATTTTTCAATCTGTTCGTCACCGACATCACGATTGCGGCACGCCAGTTTAATACTGCGGCGCAATTTTTCACGATCAAATGCCTCTAGCTTGCCACTGTTCTTGCGCACCATCAGGTCACGCATCTGGACGCGTTCAACGGTTGTAAATTTTGCACCGCACTGATTGCATACGCGACGACGCCGAATAATTGCATCTTCGGTGTCGGGACGTGAATCAGTCACGCGGCTGTCGGTTGAATTACAATATGGACATCTCATACTGGTAAAGAATAGCAATCTATTTTGATGCCCGCAAGTAATATTTGCGTGGGGCAAAAAATCGTCTTTTCGGAAAAATCAAGACGTTTTTTTAGAAAACAATGCTTGCGGGCGAAAAATTAGGGGGCGATTTGTGATAAAATAGATGCCGAGAGACGGAGAGATGGAAAAATACCTGAATCAGATTTTGTCTGGTGATTGCATAGAGGTCATGCGCCGCATGCCTGATGCGTCGGTTGATGCCATCTTTGCCGATTGTCCGTATAATCTGCAACTGGGCGCAAAAACATTGTATCGTCCCGAAGATCAGACAGCCGCGCGTGCGGTACGTGATGCGTGGGACGCGTTTGACAGTCCGGCGGCGTATGATGAATTTACGCGCGCATGGATGACGGAATGCAAACGCATTCTGAAACCAGATGGCGCAATGTGGGTTATCGGCAGTTATCATAATATTTTCCGCGTCGGCGCAATTTTACAGGATTTGGGTTTCTGGATTTTGAATGATATTGTTTGGGTGAAAACCAATCCTATGCCGAATTTCCGCGGTACGCGCTTTACAAATGCGCACGAAACACTGATTTGGGCAACCCCGCGCAAGACCGGCAAATATACGTTCAATTACGAAACAATGAAGAAATTGAACGGTGGCAAGCAGATGCGTTCGGATTGGAATATCAATATTTGTCTGGGCGAAGAACGTGTCAAGGGCGCAGATGGCAAAAGTTTGCATAATACACAAAAACCAATGGATTTGTTGCGTCGTGTAATATTGGCGTCAACCAAGCAGGGTGATGTAATCCTTGATCCATTTGTGGGCAGTGGTACAACCGCCGCCGCGGCCAAGGAATTGGGACGTAATTTTATTGGAATCGACCGTGAAGAGGCGTATGTGGCTGCTGCACGGGAACGTGTTGCCGCGGTTAAACCGATTGATTTGACGGATATAGAGGTCGCCGCCCCCAAACGTGCAGAGGTTCGCGTTGCGTTCAAAGAATTGCTGGATGCGGGGCTGTTGTACGTTGGCCAGACGTTGGTCAGCCCGCGTGGCGAACGCGTGATGATTACGCGTGATGCCCAGTTGGCGCATACCCTGTATGGCAAGGCATCAATTCATGTTATGGCGGCGCGTCTGCAACACAGTGTCAGTTTCAATGGTTGGGATTACTGGTCGGCGGAGAAACGTGATGGGTCACTTGTTCCTATTGATGAATTGCGCAAATATGTTCGCGATGTAAAACGTGATATGAAAAAAGCCGCCTGATATTTTGGCGGCTTTGATTTTTAACGTGAATGTGTGCGTTCGTATTCCAATGCTTTGTATGCCAATTCTTCGGCCCAGTCAATGTCAAACATTGCGGCGGTGGTCGCGGCCTCCATCGCGTCATAGCGTTCGTCATAATGTGCACGACGTGCGGCAATCAGTTCCTGTAATTGTGCACGGCGCATTTGCATACGCTGTTCCAGATTTTCTGTTTTGACGACGCGACTGCGTTCTTCTATCAATTTCTTGATTTTCTGGGTTTGAACCAAATCGTCGGTTATGCGTTTCATAATAGTGTTCAGTGTCGCGATTTTGTATTCGTGACGGGCGTATTCAATTAAATAAAATCCATTTGTGTGCATAATATGTGCCTTTGTTTTCCTATAACGTAGTACACAAAATGGTTTTTGTCAATAAATTGCTGTTTGGTTGTATTTTGGACATATTTACCTATATATCAGATGTATAAATTCGCGAATCGGATTTTTTGTGGTATAATTCAGAGAAATTAAAAGGATATTTTTATGGCACTGATACCAATGGTTATCGAAGAGTCACCACGTGGTGAACGTTCGTTTGATATTTATTCGCGCCTGTTGCGTGACCGTATTGTCATGATAAACGGCCAAATTGAACCGACGATGGCGAACAGCATTGTGGCGCAGTTGTTGTTTTTGGAATCTGAAAATCCAAATGCAGAAATTTCTGTCTATATCAACAGCCCTGGCGGTGATGTTTCCGCGGGTTGGGCAATTATGGACACGATGCAGTATATTAAATCGCCGGTGTCGACCATCGGTATGGGATTGGTCGCGTCGATGGGTTCTGTCTTGCTGGCGGCGGGGGCAAAGGGGAAACGTTTTGTTTTGCCAAATACCCAGATTATGATTCACCAGCCATTGGCTGGGGCCGAAGGCCAGATTACCGATATGGAAATCCGTATGACCCAGTATCAAAAGAACAAACAGACGTTGATTAAACAAATGGCGTCGTTTACCGGTCGCAGCGAACAGGAATTGTTTGATGCGATGGAACGTGATAACTGGATGAATCCGACCGAGGCCAAAGATTTTGGCCTGATTGATGGCATTTTGGAACGTAAATAATTTTTCACATCCAAGGGATTGTTTGTAATGAGTGACGATAAAAACACCACCACACCACCAACTGACGCAGCGCAGGGCGCGCAGCAGTTTTGCAGTTTTTGTGGTAAATCCGTGTACGAGGTTAAAAAACTGGTTCGTGGACGTAACGTTTGCATCTGTGACGAATGTATCAACCTGTGCAACGATATTATGGCGGACGACCTGCGTGGCGAGGTCAGCAAAGAAGCCGCCAAGTTGCCAACGCCGTCCCAGATTTATAATTTCTTGAACGAATATATCATCGGGCAAGATATGGCGAAACGCACGCTGGCGGTGGCGGTGTATAACCACTATAAGCGTCACAGTGTGGCGATGTCGTCGAATGTTGAAATTCAAAAGTCCAATGTTTTGCTGATTGGGCCAACGGGAACGGGTAAAACGCTGTTTGCGCAAACGCTGGCGCGTATTTTGGACGTGCCATTTGCAATCGCAGATGCCACAACATTGACCGAGGCCGGTTATGTCGGCGACGACGTGGAAAGTGTTCTGACGCGTCTGTTACAGAATGCGAATTTTGACGTGGAACGCGCGGGGCGCGGTATTATCTATATCGACGAAATTGATAAAATCGCACGTAAATCCGAAAATCCATCGCTGACCCGTGATGTTTCTGGCGAAGGGGTACAGCAAGCATTACTGAAACTGGTCGAGGGCACTGTTGCGAATGTCCCAGCGGGTGGTGCAGGGCGCAAACATCCGGGCGAGGCCACAGTTCAACTGGACACGTCGAAAATCTTGTTTATTTGTGGCGGTGCGTTTGATGGCCTGAACAAGATTATTGGTGGGCGCAAATCAGAACGTGCGGGTATTGGTTTTGGTGCGAATGTTCAATCAAAAAAAGAACGCGAATCCAAAAATTATCTGGACGATGTTCAACCCGAAGATTTGGTTAAATTCGGCATTATTCCAGAATTGGTTGGTCGTTTGCCGGTAATTACCACGTTGCAAAATTTGGACGAAGATGCATTGGTAAAAATCCTGACCGAACCAAAGAACGCGATTGTCAAACAGTACAGTGCGATGTTGGAAATGGACAATGTGAAATTAAACATTACCGACGACGGATTGCGCGAAATTGCAAAATTGGCGGTTGCGCGCAAGACCGGTGCGCGTGGCCTGCGCAGTATTCTGGAACGTATATTGTTGACGCCAATGTTTGATGCGCCCGATAATCCAGAATTGGCGGAAATCGTGATTGATAAAAATGTTGTGCTGGGCAAAAAGCAACCAGTGCAAATCTTGCGCGATGCCAAAAAGGCCGCATAACCAGATAATAAAAACGTCCCAAATGGGACGTTTTTTGTGCTTATTCACTGTAGTTGCACATGTATGTTGATGCGCCATTAACAAATAAATATGTGCCACTGGGGTCGCGACCACTGGTGACATAGCAGTCATTGATGCTGGTTGCAGCATCTGGGCTCTGGGCGGCGTTCCCATCAGAACCGGCGGGACATGTGGCGCATGTACTGCCCGACATATAGTATCCAGATACGCATTTGTTTTCCTTGCTGCTGGTGCAAGTGTATCCATCACTCAGACAATAATATTTTGTGCGCCAGCATGCGGCGTCGCTGGCTGTGCCGTTTGCATATTCGCCACATTTCCAATCGGTTGTTTGACTGCCACAGTTTGAATCGGAACAGGGGGTTTTGCATGTATTTATGCTGACCGTGTAATAATAGTTACTGCATGGTCCGCCAGATGGTGCATATACAGATTGCCCCTGTGTACCCGCATTACCACCTTGACAATCTGAACAGGAACGCCATGCGCTGTTTCCAAACACGACGGTCTTTTCCGCGTTGCAATATGGAATGGTTGTTGTTTCCATGGCTATTTGCTGTACGGAACACGTTTTTAGGGCGGAGCAACTGGCCTGAAATGCGATGCTGCCGCATGGGCTGTATGTGTATGTTTTCCAATCAGGGCCAGTCACAACGGCGCGGCCGTTTTTCATGCCGTCTGTGGTTGATACCGCATAGCCGTTTTCGTAAAAACCACTTCTACATGTGGCGCATTCTGCAATATAGAATGAACTGCCATTGAGCGCATCATGAACCCTATATGTTTTAAATGAAGCGCAGTTTGTTTTAACTATTTGGGAATAGTTGACGGCGCTGGTCAGCAGTGATGATGAATATTCGGCAATATAGCAACCGTTGGCACTGGTAAGGCTGTCGACCCCTGGAATTGGGGTGGCGGTGGCATTGTTGTTTATATGCAACATCAGCATCACTAATACGGCGATGGTAAAACTGTGTTTCATTTGTTCTTTCTCCTGTCTTTTGCGTTTTTCAAACGAAAAACCACCAACTTTTGGTGGTCAGGAGGTTGAGAACAATCATAAGAATTGTGCCGCGTATTGGATATTTCGCGTGCCCTCCTGACACAAATATCAGGAGTTTATTTTTTCATCACGATGTTAAAAGAGACATATTCCGCCCCATTTTTCCCGTGACGCTTATGAACAGGTTCTCACACCCCATCAATGGAACACCCATTGACAATAAGTATTTTACGTGACAGCGTTAATGAAAACAAGTATAAAAAACATGTTATGTTGTTTTTTTTATGATTATGTAAAAACTATATCATATTTTACTGTTTGGTGGGGCTGTCGGAAATATTCCAAGTCGCGGTAAAACGCCCCGTGTTTTTGTCTGTTCTTTATATTGTGTCTGGCAAAAAACAGTACACAAAGTTTGACTTTTATGGTAATATGCCATTAAAAGTGGAGAAGTGTAAGTTACTTACATGTCTTGGTTAGCAAGAATCACAGTGGGGGTTGGCTGTTTGGCATGCATTTGCGTGCCTGTATTTTGTGAGCTGACCAACAAAAACACCGTGTTTTCAATACGAAAACTTGTCCTGCTGGGGGCGATTGTTTTGTGTGCGATTATTGTTGGGTACACAGACAATGCGCATGCGGCAATTGCATCACGTGATTATGTTGCACAGGTTTCTGAAACCAAGGAATCATTGAGTAATAAAACAGATACCATAGATGAAACATCTACGACCGCACAATACCCCAGTGCAAAGAGTGTGTATGATGGTTTATCTTATCGTGTTGATACCCGTAATGGCACAGAACAAACGTTGGCGGGGAAATACACGGTTTCTGGGGAATTTGTTGTACCAGATCAACCGTTGCCGGCACTGAAAGCAATACCGGAGACAGAATAACATGCGGCGCATAATCAAGGGATTTTTATGTGCGTTGTGTTTGATATTCATAAATTCGTCTGGATTTGCAAACGATGTTGCCACCAGTAAATCACCGATTGTAAATATAAAATATATTCACGATTTAATAGAACAAGAATGGGCAGTCAGAATCCCATATAACCCAGAATTAAAAAATCCACTGGTGGCGGCAAATATGAAATACTTGTTGACCGCAGTTGATTCTGCAAATAGTTATTTAGGCACAAAAAGCCAATACGGCGAGAGCGAATATGCAACCAATCGTGCCGCCAGTGTAAATGTTTCTGTTGATGCGGTGCGTAATTTGGTGGTTTTGTCGCGGCATTATTTTACTGTGACGACAACCAGTGATACCGCGGATTTTAATTTTAGAATAACGGCGGCGGGTAAATTTTTTGTTGATTGGGGTGATGGCCAGATTGAAAATGTGACCAAATATGATACCAGTACCGCAAAAACAATAGCGCACACGTATGCTGCCCCAGGGGTATATGAAATTCGTATTGGTGGGGCGGCAACCGCATATGCTGCATCAAATGGTCGCAATAATTCAATTTCGTTTGAATCTAATGAGAAGTTGGCGGGTGTTTCTGGCAGTATAGGACAGGTGTTCCCAAACATCGGTACAGATATGCCTGTTTTTTACAGATTGTTTCACGGGTGTTCTAATTTCCAAGGAAGCATCCCCAAAGAATTGTTTGTTGGGGTTAATGGTGCGCCTGTAAAAGGTATGTTTCAGGACGTGTTTAATCATTGTATCAATTTAACAGGGGAAATTCCGCCAGATTTGTTTGCTGGGATTCGTGGTGCGCCCGCCGAGAGTATGTTTCGATCTACGTTTGCGAATTGTCTGAATTTGCGTGGCACTATTCCAGGAACGTTATTTTCCGGAATTGTTGGCGCGCCCGCACCATATATGTTTCGCTATACCTTTGCCAGCAGTGGTAAATTTACAAAAATAGGAACAGGGCTGTTTTCGGGAATTTCGGGCGCGCCTGCGGCTGATATGTATCTGGGTACTTTTTATAATAATTATAGTTTGAAAGGCGAAATTCCTGTCGGGCTGTTTGGTAATATATCTGGGCCGATGGCATCGCATATGTTTGATACAACGTTTTATCGTTGCCGTAATTTAACAGGGCCATCGGCGCGCAATCTTGATGGTGTTCCGCTGTATCAGCAATTCCCGAATGCAACAGCAGCCCAAGTGAGTTTGATGTATTCTGGGGCTGAAAAGTTATCAGATTATGCAGATATTCCAGAGGCATGGCGTTAAAAAAAACGCGCCCAACAAATAATTTTGTTGGGCGCGTTTTGTTTTATATTGCAATATCCCACGTTGTCCCAGATGGGGAATCCATCAATGTAACCCCGCGCGTCAGCAATTCGCCACGAATTGCATCGGCGGTGGCGTAATCACGCGCGGCCTTGGCGGTGGCACGTGCATCAATTTTTGCCTGAATTTCGTCCGCGCTGATGTTGTTTTGTGTTAAAACGTGTTGGCGGGCGTCGGCAATGTATTGGGCTGCATCGCGTTGCAAGATATTAAACACACCGAACAGTTCAATAATTTTTTCTGTAATTGTTTTCAAATCGTATTCAGTATGTTTCTTTGCCAGTTCTGCGGAAACGAAATCAAACCATTGGAATGCGGCAACGATTACACCATATGTGTTAAAGTTGTCGTCCATTGCCGTACGAAATTCATCTGTAATCTGTTGCGTTTTTTCGGCCGTTTTGTCCGCGTTCGCATCCGAATATTCGCGTGCGCGCGCCGCGTTTATAACCGAATACATTTTATATACGTGACGCATGGCGTTCGGGAAAAACGTGTCTGTGATATCAATGTCATTAGAGTACATATTGTTCAACAACGCGAAACGAATAACATCGGAATCATATTGTGCCAAAACATCTTGTAACAATATGCCGTTGTTTAACGATTTGCTCATTTTTTGGCCGTTCACCTTGACCAAGCCACAGTGCACCCAATAATTTGCGAATGTTTTGCCGGTGACAGATTCTGTTTGGGCAATTTCATTTTCGTGGTGTGGGAACACCAAATCGCGCCCACCACCGTGAATATCAATTTGTTCGCCCAGATATTTCATATTCATCGCACTGCATTCAATGTGCCAGCCAGGGCGGCCGCGTCCCCATGGGGAATCCCAATAAATTTCATCTGGTTTTGCAGATTTCCACAGGGCAAAGTCCGCTTCGTCCAATTTTCCGGGTTCAATGTCTTTGCGTACGCCAATTTCATTTTTGTTGGTTTGAATGTGCGATAATTTTCCGTAATCTGGGAAAGACGACAGTTTGAAATACACGTCGCCAAATTCCGAAACGTACGCGTGTCCAGAATCAATCAATTTTTGCACAAATGCAATAATGTCATCTATGCACTGGGTCGCACGTGCCATCACGGTTGGGCGGTTGTTGCCCAGTGCGTCCATTTCGGCATCTGTTTTGGCCATATAGCGTTCGGCAAATGTGATTGGATTTTCGCCAATTTTGTTTGCGTTGGCAATAATCTTGTCGTCCACATCGGTATAGTTGCGAACGTATTTTACATTATAACCCAAATATGCGAAATAGCGCGTAATGACGTCGAATACCACGGATTGATATGCGTGCCCGATATGTGCATCGGCCGACACAGTGATGCCGCACGCGTACATTTTTACCGCCCCTGGGGTCAACGGGACAAATTCTTGTTTCTGGCGTGTCATAACGTTATAAATTTTCAGTGTCATAGTGCGCTTCCTTTGCTGTTTATGTCAAAAAAATGTTAGTAAATAGTTGGATTTTTTGCAAACGAAATAATGCCCGTCTGCGCGGCGAATTTTTAACGACAACAACAAAAAGTCATAAATTTAATTGTCATATCAGAATAATGCAATTCTGGCGGAGCGTATAGGACTCGAACCTATGCATGAGTTTAACCCCATGACGGATTAGCAATCCGCTCCATTACCACTCTGGCAACGCTCCGCGTGGTTGCATGGGCGATTGTACAGAATGTCGCACCTGAAATCAAGTCCAAAATGTCGCGCGTGGGTGTTTATTTTCCCCATTGCTGGCTGATTGTGTATTCGGCGGCCAATGGAACAGATATTTTCGCAACGTTTTCCATTGCGGATTCAATTTGTTTGGCGAACTGTTCGGCCACCGCCGCGTCGCATTCAAACACCATTTCGTCGTGAACCTGCATAATCATTTTGATTTTGTCGGCGTTTGGTTGCATCAATGTTTTATCAATTTCAACCATTGCGCGTCGCATCAGGTCGGCTTCGAAACCCTGAATTGGTGCGTTGACCGCGGCACGCATTGCATACGCGCGCAGGCGGGGATTGCGAACCTCTGGCAATTCGATGCGACGACCCCACGGGGTGTACACGCATGCGTTTGCCATTGCAAAATCACGCGTTTTTTCAATGTATTCGCCAATTTCAGGCAGGCCCGCCATATAGGTGTTTATCAATTCGGCGGCGGCGGCGCGCGATATACCCAGTTGACCCGACAGCCCAAATGACGATATGCCATATATGATTGAAAAGTTCACGGTTTTTGCCGCGCGGCGCATTTCGCGTGGCACAGGCGCGTCAGATGCAAGTCCGAATATTTTTCGGGCGGTCTGTTCGTGAATGTCCGTGCCCGCCAGAAATGTTTCTTTGAATGTCTTGACATTTGCCACGTCCGCCAACAGACGCAGTTGAATCTGGGAATAATCGACCGAAATCAGTGTGCGGCCCGCGGGCGCGACAAAGCATTTACGTATTTGTTCGCCCAGTTCTGTTTTGATTGGAATATTTTGCAGGTTGGGATCGCGACTGGACAGGCGACCGGTATTCGTACTGGTCTGTAAATAAGTGGTATGAATGCGACCGTCGGGTGCAATTTGGCGCGGCAATGCGTCCGCGTATGTACCCGCCAACTTGGCCACAGACCGCCATGCCAGAATCTTGTCAATAATCGGATGGGCGTCCGCCATTTCGTTCAGTGTTTCGGCATCGGTTGAACGCTTTTTATTCGCCGGCAGTTTCAGTTCATCGAACAACACCGCACCCAGTTGCTTTGGACTGGCGATGTTAAATTCGTGACCGGCCAATGCATAAATTTCTTGTTCTGTTTTTTCCAGCGTGTCGTGAAACGCCCCCGACAGTTGACGCAGACCGTCCCGATTGACCAGCACCCCCGCACGTTCCATTTTCAGCAGTACCGGCATCAATGGCAAATCGCACGTTTCGTACAGTTCGCGCAATTTCGTGTTCGCGTCCAATTTCGGGCGCAGATATTCGTACAGTGCCATACACACCGTGGCATCTTCGGCCGCATATGGGGTTGCGGTATCAATCGGCAATGCGTCAAAGTGCATGTCGGCATCGCGTGTGCCGGCGGGGAACAGGGCGGCAAAATGAATATTTTCGTGCCCCAGATATTTCAGTGCCAATTCGTCCAGCCCATGTCCATGCAGCGACCCAAACAGCGCATAAGACAGCAACATTGTATCATCAATCGGGGCTATTTTTGCGACGTCCCACACCGCATTTGCCATAATATGCAGGTCAAATTTCAGGTTATGTCCAACCTTGGTAATATTGGGATTTTCCAGTATTGGGCGCAGGTGTGCATAGACCGTATCAATCGGTAACTGATTCGGTGCGATTTGTGATGTCGCGAACAGGTCGCCGCCCGCCGTCATGTGGCGCAGTGGAATGTACGCGCCGTGCGATGCGTCCGCCGCCAGCGACAGGCCCACCATCTGGGCCGACGTGTGGTTCAGACCGGTTGTTTCTGTATCAATGGCGACAATATTTTTTATGCGCCCCAAAAATTCATCCAGTGCCGCGACCGTTGTAATTGTTTCATATGTCATCTGGGGCGCGGTGGCGGGGGTGTTTGTCGCAACGGGGGCGGGCACAATTTCGGTTGGACATGCGGACGCGGCATACGAAAAATCATGCACCGCGTCGGGATTGAATTTGTCCATTGGAAACAGTTTTTCAATCTTGGCCGCCAGTGAATTACTTTCCAATTTAGTACGCACGTATTCCAATGCCGCGGGCGTGTTAAATACAAATGGTGTGATAACCAAATCGGACAAATCCACGTCATCTTTTAACGTGACCAATTTGCGCGAGATATATGCCATGTCGCGATTCGCACGCAACAGTTCGCGAATGCGCGCGTTTTCCACTTCGTCCAGATGTTCGTATAATCCGTCCAGTGTTCCGAATCGGTTTATCAATTCCGCCGCACGCTTTGGCCCAATGCCAGCAACGCCTGGGACATTATCAGACGAATCGCCCATCAGTGATTGCACATCAACCACGCGGTCGGGCGTAACGCCAAACTTTTCCATCACGCCGTCGGCGTGAATTTCGCGCTGTTTCATGCCGTCGTACAAAAATACACATTTGGACACCAGTTGCATCAAATCCTTGTCGCTGGTGATGATGCGGGTGGCGCGTGCGGCGGTGCAATTTTTGCGTGCCAATGTGGCGATGACGTCGTCGGCCTCTACCATTGGTATGCACAGGACGGGAACGCCCATTGCTGCAACGGCGTCGCGAACCATGTATGATTGGGTGATTAAATCAGCGGGCGTCTCGCTGCGGTTTGCCTTGTACGCGGGGTAAATATCTTGGCGGAATGTGGTGCGGGACGCGTCGAATACGCATACAAATGCGTCGTCCGCATGCGCCGCCGCCAATATTGGCAACACCATATTCAGAAATCCATATACCGCACCCGTGGGCGTGCCATCGCTGCGCGTCAGGCGACTGTGCACGCCATAATATGCGCGAAATAATAATGAATTTCCGTCAATCAGTGTCAGCATCTTTTCCCATTCCCCATTAGCCATTGCGGGGGCGCGTCGCGCCCCCGTTGTTGACCCTTAGAATATATAGCGTAATTTGATACGCGCGTCGTATTGCAACAGGTCTGGTTTCTGGTCGCCAACCTGAAATACATCGGGGGCGTACAGAACGCGACCTTCGGTATCAATCTTGATTGGCAATGCCGGAATGTCGAATGTCAGACCCAACATACCCTGATATGCCGCGCCTGTGTCAATATCAACGCCAGAAATGTCAACACTGCCGCCGAATACCGCGCCAACGCCGACGCCCAAGTATGGGTGAACGACCGTTGATGGCATCTTGAAATATGCGTTGACCATACCGATGTTGGTTTTTGCAATGTCGTTGTTGATGTAATTATATTCCACTTCAAATCGCAGGGCAGGAATATCCAAGCCCGCAACCAGCCCATACGACTGGGAATTTTTGGTTTCGGAATCGTCGGCCAAAAATGATGCCGCACCCGCACCAACCGTTGCGCCAGCATAAAAGTCAAACAACATGTTGCCCGCATTTGCCGCGCCAGTAAACAAAACAGACGCCAGACCAAATGCGCCGATTGTTTTTATATTCATATTTTTCTCCTTTGTATGATATCATAATAGAAAAAAGAGATGTCAATATGCAAGAAAATAAACCTGTTTTGATTGTTGGATTGGGCAACCCAGGGGGCGAATACGCACGCACGCGCCACAATGTTGGATTTATGGCGGTGTCGCATTTGGCGGGCGGGGACGCCGCATGGAAGAATCAGAAAAATGCGCTGGTTTCAACGCAGAATGTTGGCGGCCGTCGGGTTATATTCGCCATGCCGCAAACGTTTATGAACCTGTCGGGGGATGCGGTTGGGCCACTGATGAAATTCTATGATGTGCCACTGGAAAATCTGGTCGTGATACATGATGATATGGATTTGCCAGTTGGCGCAACACGCACCAAAATTGGTGGTGGCAGTGCAGGGCACAATGGCATAAAATCCATAGATGCCGCGGTTGGTCGTGATTATCGCCGCATCAGAATTGGCATCGCCCACCCGCGTGATTTTTCATTGCAAATGTCGCCGGCGGATTGGGTGCTGGGGAAAATCCCTGATGACCAGATGCAGAAAATTTCCGCCGTGATTTCAGAATTAAAATTGGACGATTTATTAGCTGCCTAAACTGCTGTAATTCAGTTTGAAACAATCGACACCGTCACAGAATTGTGTTTCTGTGCTGTACGTGCATTCGCCGACGGATGTGCGGCCCGTGCTCGCAGTGGTTTTTCCGGCGGGACATTTGTTACATTCCAGAACACCACGACCATCACTGTAATACCCACGTGGTGCGGCGGCGCATCGTTGTGTTTTATTGTTTGCGTCATATCCAACAACGCAATAGCCCGAATTGCATGTTTTTATGGTTGTTTCACAACTGGCCCCGTCCCACGTATTAGACGACGTGGTTGAACGTTTGCATACATGTTCATATGTTCCCGCGGTTACACTGGTGGAAACGGTGCATGTGCACCCATCGGTTGTATATGCGTTCATGCCATTCCATATTGCGTTGCCCTCAACCGTGCCCGTGTATTCTGTTCCGTCAATTGTGACTTTGCACGATGTTCCAAAATAACTAGAACACTTGCGTATGTTAGATTCGCATGTTTGGAACATTTTTCCGTTCGGAATTTCTGTGCCATCGGCGAATTTGCAAGAATATTCTTCTGGGTTGATGCCATAAGTGTACAGGTCGTCTGGGGCATCGGCCAGATGATAGCCACTTGCGCATTCACGTGCGAAACAAAAACCATTGGTAAAGCCCATGTCAAAGAAATAATATGCAATGCCCTTGGTTGCATTGTCACATTCATAAATTTCGAAATCAGATATGTCACCAGCATCCATATCACCGATGTCTAATAGTTTCCACGTCGGGGTGCAAATTTCGTTGTTGTCTATTTTTGTGCTATAATATGAATTACATATGTTATAACCATTGTCTGATGTGTAGCATGCAAATTGGCATTTGTTTGGATAATATGCTGTGGCAGGACCTGTTGATACCCATTTCCCATTGTTTTTTGATAATTCTTGTGCCATCAATTCACAATTTGCATAGCAGTCGGTTATAGTTCGACCCGCACCCAATGTGTATTTGTAATAATTTGCGCCATACGTGATGACTTCGCCAGTATCGGGATTTGTGTATTGGGTGATATCTGTGCATTTTTTGCATGCCAGTTCTTTATTATCTGAGCTGTAAACGGCAATACTGTATTCATCTTTCTGGCACGCTTTGCAATCGCCCTGAAATGCGCCGGGGATCCAGCCACAACCGGCCGCTTCACCACATTCTCTTTTGCTCTTGCTGCCACATTCCTCGTCTGTAACCACTGCAAACGCGGGCGCAGATATAATCAGTGATAAAAAAAGCGGTATCAGTTTTCTCATCTCAGAATAATACTAGAAAATTATGGCGGGTAAATCAATAAAAAACGCGCCAAAATGGCGCGTTTTTTAACGTTGTTTCTGCGGAATTTGTTTTTGTCGATTGATTGTCCACCCGTGCCCAACGAACCACAAACTGTCGGCCTGGGAACAGGTGCCGGATTCAAATACAAAATTACCGCGTCCAAATATACGGTCGGGGGCCAGATTGACACGCGATTCCAACAGCGCGCGTGCATCTTCGGGATACACCCACCCGTGATCAGGTCGATACCAACAAGAACCCTCGTCCACCAGACGCAAGTAAATTTTGTTGACGGTTGGGTCGGTCAATTTATTTTTGATGTTGCTTTCGCTGATTTCAAAACAATAAGTGGCAGTAAAGTTTAATTCAATATCGCGTTTCGGGTTTTCTTCTTTCTGGCATCCGCCAAACATTGTCGCGGCCACCATCATCGCGGTTGGAACGGCGCATTTTAATGCATATGGGATTTTCTTTGTGAATTTCATAATAAAACTCCTGCGGTTTCGGGTCGGGTTATCGTTGGTTCTGGTTTACTGTCCAGCCATGCTGGGTGAACCATAAGCTGTCGGCGCGTGGGCATACGCCGCGGGCAAATTCAAAGTTGCCGCGTCCAAATACACGATTGGGGTCTTTACCAACCAATGGGGCCAGTGTTCTGCCGTACAATTTGTTATGAATTTCTTCCGCTGTCCAATATTTCCATGGGTTATAATCGGGGTAATCTGGGTTTGCTGGGCGCAGATGCAAATACACGTTGCCCACCGATGGGTCATCCAGATAGCGTTGAACGTTTGCAGAGGTAATTTGTTCATAGTAATCGTAAGTCCAAGGGAGTTCGACATCGTGTTTTTCAATGTCATCTTTGTTGCAACCGCCAAACAGTGTTGCGCCCGCCAGCATCAGCGCAGGTATGCCGGCACGTAATTTATATGGAATTGTTTTTTTGACTGTCATCATTTCAAGAACCCCCTTTTTTGGTCTTGGGCCACTGGGGATTTATTCCCAATATGGCCTATAAAGCAAAAGAGTCCGTAAAAATTTACGGACTCTCTCGCAATTATTTATGGTAAAAACACACGACGCCCCCACTTGTCGCAGATGCCACGCAGGGCGCACCGCCACCCACCCCAATGGGGCAAAATTCGGTAATGCGACATGAATAGAACATCTGGCAACTCGTTTGGTTGTGTGTGTTTTCTGCTCTTAGTCATAATAAAATGTAGCCAAAACGTGTTCGTTTGTCAAGTAATAATTGCGCAAAAACAATACCCTAGGATAAAAATCATATCACGGTGTCACCAACCAGTGGGTTGGTTGGGCAGGCAGGCATTTTGCTGGGTCGGCTTTTGTGGCAACGCCTTCTTCAAACTTGCAACCATCCGCCGTGGTGCAGCTCATGGTGCACACTGTATTGGGGTCGGCATTATATGATGCGGCTGGGTATGGTGAATACGTATTTTTACCGGTGTATTGCGGCGTCACATAATATGGGAATCGTGTTGTAATCAGTACAAAACGCCCCCCTTTGCATGTTACCGTGTTTCCGCTTGGAAATCCGTTGGCTGGATCTGGGGTTCCGCCGGCGCTTATGTCCCCGCTGGTGCAGACCAATTTATAACTGGCATTTGGGTAATATGCGTCATTGTTATTAAAGATAAATGATTCGGTTGATACACCATTAGCAGAACTGGCTGGCAAGCATAGTTCTCGGTCATTTATGGTTACCGTGTCGCTGGCGCAGCAGTTGCCAAATGCATCTTTTTTATTCGTCTGGCAACAGTTGGTGAATTTTGTACCATCATTGTTTGTTCCGACAACAAATGTTTTATCGGCACACGCCTTGCCATCAGAAGACATACTGCTGCTGGGCAGACATGAAATTGTCCCGTTATCTTCCAGTGGAATAAATCCGATTGCACATGATGTGTCGCGGCAACTGTCGGCCTTTTGTGATGTGCCGGTATTTTTCGCAAACCATTTCAGCAATGTTTCGGTATCGCCGTCCATAATAATCTTGTTGTGCGAATCGTCTTCTTGCAACAGTGTGACAGGGCTGTATTCGCAATTACCCCACAGACGTTCAGAGATACGGCAAACCTTGCATTCTGTGCTGTCTGTAATTTCGCATTCTTTATCGGCCGCGCAAATGTCATAAATTGGTGCATCATCGCTGGGTTCATAACCGTACATCATGTTATAGAATGTGCCGTTCTGGATTGTTTCGGCGGCCAGCAAGCGTGCCCAAATGTTTTCAACCGATTCGCTGCCTGCGCTGGCCACACATTCTTTGACCTCGTCCCAACAGGCCGTACGGTTGATGATGGATTTGCGGTTGACCGATGTTTGAATGTTTTCGCACAGGCCAAAATTACCAGAAATTGACTTGCACGACTGAATAATGCATGCGCGCCCAATTTCGCGGCACGTCTGCATTACTGTGTCGTATGTCTTGTCTGTGGTAATGTCGCTGACGCCGGTGTTCCAATCAACGTCGCCGCCCGTTGTCTTTAACAGTGCGCTGCACGCATTGCGAACATCGGCGCACATTGCATTTACGGTGCGGTCGGCCGCAACACCGAACGTTGACAGGGCGCGCGCATCAAAGTCCTGTAATGTTTTTGCGGTGTCGGTTAAACACTGTGCGGTCAGGGTTGTACAACTCTGGCGGACTTCTTCCAATTTGCTGTCTTGGGCCAACTTGATTTGTGCCAACGCATCTTCGACAAATGCGTCCCATACGCTGTCGGCGATGTCTTGGCAATTTTCCATTGCGGGTTCTAGGAATTTCTTTTTTGAATTTAAGTAGGAAACAAATGCCTGATTCCCAGGGACGCTTGTCCACGATTGGTCGGTGTCAGGACGGCTGATTAAATTGCTGAGGTTTGACAATTCAGATGTCAAGAATGCTTCGCCCGTTGATGGATCGATATAACGGCCCGTGGTGTCCAAACATTTGTCCAGATTTGTTCCACATACGGTCGAATCCGTCAGCATGGTCAGCATCTTTTGCTTGCATGTCAAAATGTCATCGGAATTGCGTTTCTGGTAAATGTCCAAACGCGACATGTCCAACAGCGCGCTGCCCTCGCGTAATTTTTCGCGGGCTTGATCATTCTGGGTTTCGTATGATTTTGCGACCGTGTTGCAATCCTGTTCGATTGTCATTTGATAGCCGCTTTCGACAATGGGTAATTCGTTGTCGGTGCAAACCTCTGCTGCCATTTCGCGACAAATTGGCAATGCCGCAGAATACAGGGCGGTGCCGGTCTTGGCCGTGGTGGACGCGCCCGACAGGGAATCCACCGTGTCAAATGCCGCGTCCGCATTCAATGATAATGATATCGCGCCCAACGATTGGTTGAAATTACTGTCGTTGAAACTGGTATTTAATTTCTTGGCAATTTCGTCCAGCATCTGTTTGGATTTTGACGTGTCTTTTTTCTGGAATGCTGTTTCGCCCTCGGTCGCCTTGTTCAATGCGGCGGCATCTTCTTTGTCCATGTTGACGGTCAGCAAGCGTTGGTTGAAATCCAACATTTTTTCTTCGACCGTGCTCAGGTTTTTCTTGGCACTGTCAAATTCGTTGACGCGTGACGAACATGCACAGCGTTTCAGTTGGCTGTCCTTGTTCGCGCAAAATTCGTCCATGCAGTTATAGTACACCTCGCGACACTTTTTATAATCGCGATTGATGATGTCAGATGCGGTCAGTTGTGTTGTCGCCGTGTCTGTGGCGGCACGTGCGGTGGTTGCGCGGACGCCCGCGGCACGGGTCGTGCGTGCGTTTGTTGTTGCCGTGGTTGTGGCGCGCGATGTGGTTCGCGTGGGCGTGGTTGCGGTGCGGGTAATTACCCCCTTGACCGTGGTGGCGGGTACGGTTGCGCGTGATTGAACGGTTGATGTTGTGCGTGGTGATATCGCAGTAATCGCACTGCGTCCCGATGTGATTGCCGACGCGTTGGTGGCGGTGTCGCGGGAATTTGTTGATGCGCGATTACGTGGATTTTGGGACGCCTTTTGTGACGCTTGCGTGCTAGGCGCCGTGCCACGTGCGGTTGCCGCCGATTGCGCGCCACGGGTCGAAACAGTGCCCGATGTGCGACGCGTCGCCGCGCGCGCGGTGGCGTCAGAATCCGTGGCATTTGCGCCAAAAACCGCGCCAATGCCCAGACACACAGCGAAAAACAGTTTAATCCCTTTCATTCTTATCAATAATCTTAGCAAAATAATGAAATTGCGGGCAAGTGAAAAAACAGGTTTTTATTAAAGTTCAGAGTTCAACCGTCTCCGCTGGTGCTGCGCCGCGATAAAAATTTTGTGCGCTGCGCGCAACACCCATTCACTGGATTGCCACGCGTCGCTACGCTTGCTCGCAATGACAGAGATTCTGGAACGACTGTCATTGCGAACGTAGTGAAGCAATCCAGTAAATAAAGCAGTGCGCCATTTGGCGCACACACTATTTGAACTTTGAACTTTTTCTGGTGCGGGCAGGGGGACTTGAACCCCCAAGGTTTGCACCACAGCATCCTTAGTGCTGCGCGTATACCAATTCCGCCATGCCCGCCGAAAAACAACCATATTCTTATCAACAAGTGGTTTGTTTTTCAACCGTTTTTGTGATATTATATGCGTAAAAGTAATAAAGGTAAGGATTTTTATATGGCAAAGTTTCCATCGTTTTTGTTGCACGCGGCGATTGTGGCCGCTGTGCCTGTTGCGGCAAATGCCGCCGGAACTTATTACACCGGCAACTATCAGTCGCCCCAGACGCGCTATTCCACGCAATCGTATGCGTCACGTTATAACAATACGACCCAGACCAGAAATTACAATACTGCGGGTTCGTCGTATGCGTCGTATTCTACGTCGCGTCCAACGGTTGGTACGCGTACAACACAAACAACCGTGGCACGCGGTCAGTCGCAAAACGCATCACAGGTTGCCACCAGCAGCACAAAAAAGCAGGGATTTTGGCTGGATGCCGGTATCTCGCACGAGGTTGCCCAATGGCAATTCGAAATGAAAGAATCCAAATCGATTTTGCACTATGACAATGTTGGCTGGAATGTTCTGGACGTTCGTGGTGGTTATGCATTTAATGCCGGCAAGACCAAGATGCAAATTGATGCCGGATTCAAGTACGGAATGCAGTCCGGTGAAAACACCATGGTCGACGACGATATCACCAATGGTGGGTATATTTCCGATATCTTCTTTGTCGATGCAAACGGCAATGGTCAATACGATGATGGCGAAGAAATCACAGGGACTCAGGACGGACATGCGCTGTCTGTGGGTAAAAGCGATGGCGGCAATATGTACGGGTTTAACGCCGGATTTGGGTTGACTGATTTCTTTCAACTGGGGTCGGTGAAATTCACACCATCGATTGGGTATCGCTATTTGAAATATAAATTGGAAACCAAGAATAACCACGGTTTGGCGGTGGATTCTTATACTTGTTTCAATATCAATGGCGAAACGCAATGTGATCCGGTTCTGATTTTCCCAATCGGCAATATCAGTTCTGTGCCAACACGTGATAATCCATATAACTATATCCAAGTGCCTGTGGGGGCAACGTTGGTGAATACCGCGGGGACATTCTATTATTCGCAACCATCGGTCAGCCATTCGTACGAGGTTGAATGGTCAGGCCCGTATTTGGCGATGGATATGGATTACCAAATCAACAATAAAAATGCCGTCAATGGTCGTTTTGAACTGGGGTTGCCGGGGTACACATCAACCGGTGACCAGCCGTACCGTTATGACTGGGCACACCCAAAGAGTGTCGAAGACAAGGCCAGCATGGGCAGTGCGTATCATTTGGGATTGGGCGCAAATTGGTTGACAGCGTTGACAGATACTGTATTCTTGACGCTGGGACTGACATATGATTATTACAGTGTCAGTGATGCGGACGCGAAAACGTATCTGAATGCCAATTATTACGAAACCGAATTGTCACGTATCAAAAACGGTGGTACGTATACCGTCAATGGGTACGAGGTAAATTATGGTACAGGTTTCTCGTCGGACGAAGAAATGCTGGCCGGCAGTGCCGCCGCACGTTCGATTATGGCATTAAAAGAAAGTTGCCCAGGTTGGACATGCAGTGTCAAGAGCGAGGTTAAATCGTTCTATAAATCAATGGGTATTCGTGTTGGTGTCAATGCAAAGTTCTGATTGAAAATGGTAGTGTGATATGAAAAAACTGGGGATTATTTTTGCTGGGGCTGTGTTGGCGTTGTCGGGAATTTCGGCACATGCCGCCGAATTGTCGGGAACGGCATCGGTCAGTATTACCAGTGATACGTCCGCGTCGGCGAAAAACATCGCCATTGACGAGGCCCGTCGTCAAATCATTGTCGACAGTTTGTCACACTATTCCATGCCAGATCAGTTGCGCGCCGCGGTGGCAGACGCCAAGAACAGCGAATTGACTAATCTGATTGCGTCGTCTGAAATTTCGGGGGAACGGCAATCGGACACAACGTATTCGGCAAATATCACAATGACGATTGACCGCGGTTTGGCGCGCACGTGGCTGAATGCGGCGGGGGTTCAGAATTGGTTGCCGGACGATACGTCTGGGGACAAATTTGTCGTTGTGGCATATGTGTCTGACCCGATTGCGGATTGGATTGGATTACAGGAAATTGCCCGCAATGAAAAGTTGGATTTGTCGACCAAGTATATGAATAACGGTCAGGTTACGATTGAACTGCCCGTGGCACGTCGTGGTGAATTTACGGCGGCGGTGCGCGGGGCGGGCTGGCGTTATTCTGATAATGATGGCGTTTTGCGCATTTGGAAATAATTATTAAATATCAAAAGGTGATGGGTTGAAAAAATTATCTGCGGTTTTATTGGGGCTGTTTATCATGCCGTGCGCGGCATTTGCCGATGATGCACCGGCGTCGAACCAGACGTTAAAACTGGATGTGCGTCGTATCGGGTTGGAATTGTCAAAAACAACGGTTTCTAATGCGCGCGAATATGCAGATTCACCGGTGTCGGCCTTGAATGCGTCCAGTCAGGATTATATCAAGGGCGTATTGGACACGGTTTTGGAATATAACAAAAACAAATTCAAATGGGACAATGGCTTGTTTGCCGAATACGGCCGTACGACATTGCGCCCGTATAATGGGCCAACCACAACCGACCAAAATGCCGATAAAATCACGCTGTCCAGTGATTTGTCATACGCATGTTGGGATTTTGTGGGGCTGAAACTGGGCCCAACGGTTCGTGGTGCATATGATACGCAATTCCGCGATAATTCGGACGCCCCGCGCCAGAATATTATTCGTACCAGTGCCGGTATTTCATTGTTTGATCACAAGATTTTGAAGACGCTGTATGTCACAGGTCTGTACGAATACGACTTTACATACGCGGGCGCGCAGACCAGCAAAGACGGTATGGAGGCCGGCTGGCGCGCTGAATATGAAATTCGCGATGGGGTAAAGTTCACCACCAATGGGTATTATCGTGAATACTTTGAATATTCTGATTATGTGCCAACCGATTTGCGTCGCGATTTGTCGGCGGTTGTGCGGTTGGATACAAACCTGTGGGGAAATCTGACCATGGGCCCATATGTGAAATATCGTCTGGCCAAGGCACGCGGTGCGGACGTCTATGGCAGCAATTTTATGATGGGCGTTTCATTTAACTATATCAACAAATTTAATCTGATGTAATATGCTGCGGCCGCGGCAATGTGTAACGGCGTAATTACTGAATAACCGTGAATTTCGCGGAACTGCCGCCGCCATCGCTGGTGGCAATGCGCACAATGTGTTCGCCCATTGGAACGGTGTGCGTCATTGGTGCGCCGGACGTGGTTGTGCCGATAATTTCATCGTCCAAGAACCAGAATATTTTTGCATCGCGCGTTGGTGCGATTGCCTGAAATGTGATTTGGGCCGCTGTGCCCCCATCGGTAATAACGATGTTCGTCGCATCGGCGGGGCTGACGATGGTTGGTGTCGCGTCGTCCGTAATATCGTCCAGATTGCAATTCGGCATGTATGGGGGCGGGGTGTTGCGGCGAATGCCAGCGCGCACAAACATGTCCAGAAATTCAGAATCCCAAAATTCATACACCGCCATGTGTGTTGTGTTTGGATTTGCATTGCACGCGCGCAGACCTGTGCGGTTATCAATCGGAACTGCGCGATATACACTGGACGTGTCAATGGGTGACACGCCAGGGATAAAGTATGATTTCACGACGTGCGGGCAATATGGGCCGGCAATACCGCCCACGCCATCGCACATATCAATTTGGGCAATGTTCATGTCATCTCGCAGGAAATTATTATTCTGCACCGGTTGCCCGCGTGCGGCATCGTATTTTATGACGGTGTCCGCCAATGCGAAATAGATTGGTGCGGCAACGCGTGCGCCCGAGAAAGCGTTGTTTGGTGTACCGTCAAAATTCCCAACCCATACGATTAAAACGTAATCGCCAAATATGCCCGCCGTCCATGCATCACGAAATGATGATGATGTGCCTGTTTTCCAATAGTGTCGTATGGGTGACGTGGTGCGCTTGGTAAAAGGAATGTGCGTTGTTGGCGCGGCCCCGCGTGCCAACATGTCCAGAACCAGAAAGTTTGCCTCTGGCGACAGGATTTGTGCGTCGTGTCGCATTGGGGCGGACAATTCCGAACGAATGTCGTATTTGCCCCCCAGATTGGCAAGACCTGTATATATTTGTGCCAGTTCCAGCATCGAGACCTCGGCCCCGCCCAGTGCGATGGAAATACCATAATGATCTGGGGATTTCAGGTTATCGATGCCGTATTTGGCCAGCAAATCATAGAAGTTTCGTACGCCAATTCCCCGCACCAGGTTTATCGCGGGAATATTGCGCGAATGCGTCAGTGCCGTGTGCGCCAGTACTGGGCCGTAAAATTCACTGTCTGAATTTTCGGGTGCGTACACGCCAAAGTTGATTTTTGCATCGCGCAACAGCGTCATTCCGTGAATCAGACCGCGGTCGGCGGCGGCGGCATATATCAGTGGTTTCAGCGTTGACCCCGGACTGCGCCGTGCCAGTACGCCATCGTTTTCGCCATAAATTGACTTATCAAAATAATCCGCCGATCCGATATAGGACAAAATTTCCATCGTTTTATAATTGACCAATATTGCGGCGGCGTTTGTTACGCCACGACTGCGTCGCGCATCAATCTGGGCGGTCAGTGCCCGTTCCAGTTGGTTCTGTAAATTGATGTCCAGTGTTGTTGTAACGTATGAATTGTGTGGGCCAATGTCTGCCCAGTAATTGCTGTGGCGGGCGATTTCACGCTGGGTAAAATGTGGGGCATGGAATGGCAAATCGCGCGTACCGTGCACGTTCAGTGGCATTGCCGCCAATGTCATCAGGTCGCCATCATCGCCATATGCCGCAATCCAACGCCGAACCAAATCAGCGCGCATTGTCATAATGTTGCGCAGACCGGTTTCGGTATTCAAACCGCGCTTTACGGGATTTTGGGGAATGGTGGACAGGGTGATTGCCTCAATCGTGCTGATGTCATGCGCGTGGCGTTGAAAGTAAATTATTGATGCGGCACCGATACCCTCTATGTTTCCGCCATATGGTGCTAAATTCAAATATGCTTGCAAGATTTCGCGTTTTGAATGAAATGCGTCGATATAAAATGCCGCGGCAATTTGTACCAGTTTTCCGCCCGCACGCCGTGTGTCCAAGCCGTACAGCATTCGTGCAACCTGCATCGTGATGGTGGATGCGCCCGCGGGGTGTGATGCACCACACACCCAATTTATTGTGGCACTTGCCAGTGACACCGGATTTACCCCTGGGTGATACCAGAAATATTTATCTTCGTATAATACGGTGGCGCGGACGACGTCTGGACTGATTTCGTCCAACGGTGTGAACAGACGGTATTTGTCGTCCGCCGTCAGTGTCATGCGCATCAGCGCGCCATTACGGTCATAATACGCGCGGGAAAAATGTGTGTCTGATAACAGGGGTGGAATAAAAAACAGGCGGACGGCCCAATACACCACAACCAGCCCGAATATGCAAATATACGTCGTTTTGTGACGACGTATATGTTGCGCAATGCGGTTAAACCATCTGTTATTTTTCACCATTTGAAACCGTGAACGTGTCCGTCGCACCGGTTGCATTTACCGATGGATTATACATGGATTCGGCGTGAATTGGCGGAACACTGAACGTGCCCGCGGCGGTAACATCGGCGGTGTATTCAAATGTTGCCGATGTACGTGTCAGGTCGGTAAATATTACAACGCGATCTTCGCGAATCTGGGCAAAGTTTTGGTCGCCCGTGACCGCGGCCTCAACCGAAAATCCCGCCGGCAGTAAATCAGTGATTGCAACGCTTGGGATTACGTCGCCACTGCGTGCACGTGCAAAGATGCGAACCGTGATTCTGTCGCCGATGTTTGCGGACGTAACGCGTTCGCCGTTTTCATTATAATATTCGCGTGATACGGAAATACCGTTGCTGGATTCAGATGCTGCGCGTGGATAACCGGTCTGAACCAATGCGTAATACAGGCCGTTCGTGCGGTCGCATTTTTCGCACTTGATATCAATCGTGGTGGCGTCCGACGGAATGTCAAAACCTAATGTGTCGCCCGATGTTGTGCCCGTGATAGTTGTGTCATTTGCCGAAACCCTGACCGCGGGCGCGGCTGTGGCGGCATCGCCAATCAATGCCAATGTTGCCATTGCCGATGTGTATGACGAATAATCGCCACCCGCAACGTATTCTATGACACTGTCTGGGGTTGATGCCGCGGCATCAAAATACCGACGGTTGATAAAGTTATACATTGCGTCATTTGCAACATTATTGTCATACATCGATACGTATTCGAACTTTGGCGATGTGGTGCGGTATTGCGCAATCAGTTTGCCCGCCGCATCATCTTGCTTCATCATTTTATATGCGGCGGCGACGTATGCGCCGGAAATCGTGCGCTGCCAATTCTTGATGTTTTTGTCCGCATATTCTTGGAACAAATTGATGTAATTTGTTGTGATGTAATCATTTTGCGTTATGACAAATATTGCGTGCGCAACCGCCGCAGCATCATCGTCGCTTTCAATCGGCGCACCGGCAAAATCACGCAAGAATCCAATCGCGCGACCCAACATATCCTGTGGTACATTGAATCCTGCGTCGCGTGCCAGTGTCAAGAACTGGGCGACATATGCTGTTGTCTGGACGTTTGTGGCGGTCGCAGGTATTGGGAAGCTATCGGTTGTTGCCCACAATTCAAATGCACCGTTTATATTCTGACGCGATTGCAACTGGCGGATTGTATCGGCAATTTTCGCGCTGGATTCATCAAAATTCGTTCCCAACGTGTCATCGTTTGGTGCAACGACATATGGCAATGCGCGCGATACCAGTTGTTCTGTGCACGGAAATTCATAGTGCGCCAGATACTGAACCAATGGACGTGCCAGCACGGTTGCGCGTGGTGACACGTACAATGTGCGTGCGGAAAATTCCGGATACATATCAATATGGAATCCGCGAATTTTTGCGGTGTGGGTATTTATTGTGCCACTGTGCACGCGTGTTTCAAACGTTGTTATTGGACGCACGGACAGGGCCGCCGTTGCATTTGCAACCCCAGATGCATCGTCCGCACCGGTAATTGCGGCATTTAATTTAATGTCGGCATTGCCCAACACGTCGCCAACATGAACAGATGTCGTGAAAACATTTTCGTTATTTTCAGGAACGGCGATTTTCCCAGTTGTTGCCGCTGGTGTCAATCCGTCCGATGTCGACAGCGAAATGTCCGCGGTCGCGTTTGCGCCACTGTGCGTGACCTGATTTGATATAACCGCACCAATGTCGAATGTGTCGTTTGGTGCCGCCATCAGCGGGGCGGACAATGTAATCATAACCGGTGATTGGACGCGAACGCTGGTGTCCGCACTGCCCACGGCGGTGTTGTTTGCGGCAACCGCAAATACGCGCACCGCGCCGTTAAAATATTCTGGCAAATCAAATGTGATATCGCCCGACTTGCCGGCCTTGGCATCGATAATGCCCGAATAGAACGCAACCGGTGGCAATGTGCGACGGCCAAACGGGTTGCTGAGTGTCATGCCAGCGTCGATATCTGGTTCGAAATCACCACCGCCGGTTTTTGCAAATTCACGCAGGATTTTGTATTCTGGTAACAACAGCGACAGTGTCTGGTATGTGGAAACCTGTAATGCGGCCTTTTTGAAGAAGTACGCCAGTGGACGGGGCAGGTCGTATTTTGCAACCTGTAAAATGCCGGTGTTTATGGCGAATATCATCAGGCGCGCATCACGATCTGATTCATATTTAATGGGTAATTTATGGTCATGCACGACGTCCGGCGTGGTCAGTTTAACGCCAATTTTGCGGGTATCGTTTTTAACCGCAAATGGTGCAACGGCGTACGCGTATGGTGTTGTGAATATATCACGGCTGGTGATATTGCGCACAAATGACACGTTGATGTAACCAGTTCCTTCAAATCCATCGGGCAGTGTGATTCGCTGAACCGATGTTGTGGTGTTGGCGTTGAACCATTTGTAAGCATACACGCGGTCGCGTTCAATCGTAATCAGGCCCGCGCCGGTGTACGGTGCGGTAATGCTGACGTCGATTTTGTCGCCCGCGGCAAACGCGTTTGACGACAATTTGATTTTCAGTTCGGCGTTGGTGTCTGATTTCAGTTCGCTGTTTTCATTGCCGGCAACAAAGTATTCTATGTTTGCCAAAATGCGTTCCGCAGAATCCAGAATCTGGACAAAATATGTGCCAGCGTTTGCGGTGTCCAGTTTGATTGTTTTGCCGTCTGTTGCGATGTCCAATGCGTCCTGACTGATGACTTTGTCGCGGGTGACGGTTTGATATTTATAGTATCCACTGTAATCCTTGACCAAACTGGTCAGGTTTTCGCGGTGCACCGTCCGAATGGCCAGGTTGTCCACCGTCGCAACCGCGCCCGTGTGGTCAACCGCAACCAATTTGACATTGCGCGACGCCCCGCGTGCGATGTATTTCAAATCACCATCGGCGTGATATCCGACCAGATATTTTGCATTTGATACGCGCGCGGTTGTGGTTGTGCGAACACTGCGCCCCGATGCTGATTCAAATCCTGCGGTTGTCAGTTTCAGCATATATGTGCCATCTGGGATTACATCGTCAAAATTGATAGAAATTGTTGCTGCGCCGTTTTCATCGGTGTGCGCGTCGGGCATATTTGCCGTGAATGTCTGGGACGCGCGCGCCGTCCCATCGGCCAGACCTGTGCCCGAAATAAAGTTTGGTGTGAATATGTAATCAGGAAATGCATCAAATGTAAAATTCGTTGGTGTCAGTGTTGTAGACGCTGTAATACGCTTGTCCGTTGCCGCGGTGCCGAATAAATTACGCAGGGACACATTCGCGCGTATACCATCAATCCCAATCCAACCGTCTGTGTCGCCACCGGCGATGATGGTGGTGATTTTCATATTGTCTGGGACAAAGTCCGCAACGCGGAATGTTGCCACCCCCAGTGACGTGTCAATGCGCCCGCGATTGTCCAATGAATACAGGCGAACCTGCCATTCGCCAGTTGCGGCGGTGGCGGGAATTGTATATTTAATGTCGAACATTCCGTCGCCCGCCAGTGTGAATGTTTTTGTCAATGCGTCGCGCCCGCGTGGGTCGGTGATTTCGGCACGTACAGGAATCCCAGCCAGTGCCTTGAACGATTTGTTCTTTACGATGCCGGCGGCAACCATATCTTCGCCCGCGCGGTAAATGCCGCGATCTGTAAAGACAAATGCGTTCAGTGGGGTTGCACCATAATAATGTTCGCCATCGACATCAAATTTAGAATAATCAACCATTGGTGCGGTTGCGTTGTATGGAATAAATGAAACATCGTCACCACGGCGCGCAACAATCGCAACGGGTTCGCGCGCATCGCGATATTCGTTCCATGACAGTTCAGGAATATCGGCGTGGCCGTCATCATCGGTACGTCCAGCCCATACGGCGTTGCCATTGCGCCCCAGTACGTTTATTTCCGTGTCGGCGGCGGGCGTGCCATCAGACAGATTTACCACAAACAAAGTGGACGAATTGTTTTGATTTTCCTTGCGTATAATTCCTAAATTGGTCAGTAAAATCAGACGACGGTCACTGTACTGCGCGGCGGTGGCGTCGGGGGCGACCTGAATTACAAATATACCGGTTTTGTCGACACCTGTTCTGTCCAGATATGCGCCCAAATCAATCGACGCATAATTGGTTTTTGTCATCGATGGGTCAGAAAATGGAATTGTTTTGCGGAACACAACCGCCATATCGTCAACGCCAAATGACCAGCCCTTAAATTCTATGTTTTCGGCAAAGATATTATATGTCTGGGAAATCAAGTGATTGATTTCAGATGATTTAACCTTTGATAAATTCACGTATGCGGCGGTTGCGCCACCACGTGCCATAATGCCCAATTTTTTATCGCCCGCCAGTGATAATAATGCGCCACTGCCGGCGATTTTTACCGTGCGCACAGGGTACGCGACGGACAAAACACGTGATGCGCCGTTTTTAACAAAAAAGCCAGACGCAGATTCAAAGCCGGATGCAACGCGCACGAAAATAAATCTGTTCGCAGCGGACACGTCATATGAAAATGCGTATTGATACACGCCCGTCGGATTTACAAATGGGACAAGTTTTGTTTGGATTTTTTTTGCGTGCGCAATCACATCAGGGGTGATTTCGTCGTCCGCCCATTGGTGTGGGGTTTCGTCTGATTTTTCATCATCGGTTTTGTATTCAGGCAACAGGTAAATTTCAACATATTTGCCCCAGTCCGTATTTGTAGCAGCGGTTGCGGTCATATTCACCAGAACCAACTGTTGCGCATTGCCGTTTTTGTCGTCGGCCGCGGTGGTTGTGATTTCAGATACTTTGAATATGTTATCAGCGGCGGCAACGGTTGTGTGCGCGGTCAATTTCTGGGTTGCGCCATTGCCAGCGGCGGGCGAAACGCGGTTTAATTTCAGGCGAATAATTTGGTCGGTATTGGTGATTTGTACAGGCGCGGTTGTGATTATGGCCGTGCGACGGAATTTATCAAACTTTACCGTAAAGTCCAATTTAGCCCCGTCCAGTTTAACGGTCAATTTATCGTTAAATTCCGTTGTAATAATCGGGTAATTAAATGATATAACGGCAACGCCAATTACGGATTTCTTTGCACTTGGTGCTGGGTACAGGTTGAAACTGTCCACCGTGGCGGTGATGCGCGGGGTTGTGAAAGAAATCGTTTTATCGTCAATCGCAACGTCTGAATTTACCAGATTGTCAGCAACGCGTACGGTGAAACGCGTGTCGGCGGGCCAATCGGTGTCGGGTGTGAATGCCAATTCATCGCCACCACCGCGCAGTGCCCATGTGCCACGCACAAATGGACTGATTTTTGTGCCGGCTGTGATGTCATTGTTTGTTGCGTCGGGGCGCACGGCCTGATTATATGGGCCGGACGTCCAATTATAAGAAATAACCAATGGCTGAATGTGCGCCAGCATGCGGGCATTGTTCACATCGGGAATATTGTCAGACGTGAACATTACATTATTTGTGTCGGTAAATGTTGCCGCGGTTGGGGTGTTAAATGTTGTGTGCATTTTTGTCGCCGCGTCATCACCGCGACGCAGTGCGATAAATGCAAATGCGCCCACGATAATTGCAATCGCGCACGCGACCAGCGCAATTTTGCGTACGGAAAATAATTTACGTTTTGGGTTCTTGGTATTTTTGCGGTTCTGCTTTGTTGCCATGGTGTAAAAATCCCCTTCCTGTATTGCAGGTGTATTTTAGATGGCAAATAGTGAAAAGACAAGTAAATATGTTAAATTTTTCTGGGGGTGCGGTGGGTTAAAATTCCAATTTCCATTTGCCCACGATAAACAGTTCGTCTGTGCCATATGGATTATCAACAAATCCAACCGTCAGAAACCGATATTTTCCCGTAAATTCAACCGATGGTCGTGCCACCAAGTCAATGGTGTAATCGTTAAAGATTATTTCACCACCCGCCGCGCGCCCCGTGGGCAGGCGTAATGTCATGTTTCCGCCAATCACGGTGTCTGGGATTGCGGCGGCAAATGTAAAATCACCAATATTTGCGCCAAATGTAACCGATGCGGTCGTGATGTCAGATGTGCCGGTTATCAGCGAGTTTTCATTCGTCTGGGCGCGGGCAAATCCGATTGTGGACGTCTGGAACAGTTCGATATTATTCCAATCCCACGTGTTGGTTGTACCAATAAAACTGATTAAATTACGATTGGTTGTGCCCAGTGCGCCATCTGTGGGTAAAATGTCCATTTCGCGCAGTCCAAATTCGATATTGCCGGTACGAAATGCCGCGATATTATTATTGCGCAGGTGTCGCCAACCGATTGATGGATTCTGGACAGATATATTTTTGCCTAAATCTGCGTTGAATGCACGTCCGTATGCATCAACGAATGCGAATTTCGGGTTTGCACTTTTGATTTTGTGGGCAATTTGACCCGATGCGCGTGCGGCAGACAGTGGTTGTGTTGCGCCATTGTCCAATGGAATCAATTCCGCGCCCACGGGGCGGGTTGCGCGTTCCAAATCCAACATGCCATGACCATAGATTGGATCAACGCCATCTGCGCCCAAATCACGCGCAGTTTCAAATAACAGCGATGTAATTTGCGATGCGGTCATGTATGGGAATGCCTCGCGCAGGACGGCGATTGCCGCCGATACGATTGGGGCGGCGAAACTTGTCCCCGCGGCGATAGTTTTCCCTGTATCCAGTGTTCCAGGGGCAGTGATACACCAATTCATTGTAATGCCGCATGCGTTGCTGTAATTGGCCAATGTACCCGTCTGTTCATCATATGCAACAACATTTATAAAGTGGCCGTCCAGTTCAGGCATAACGGCGGGCATTGCGGACAGGGCACTGGATTGGCTGCTGCCGTCGTTGCCCGCCGCCCATACGAAAATTGCGTCGCGTTGGGTTGCGGCATTTGATATTTGATTTATAAAATTAGAATCAGTTAGTTGCATCAGTTGGTGACGCGATTTCAACTGGGTGGCGCGCATTTCAACAGACCAACTGGCATTATATACATCTGCGGTGCGGGCGTGGGCGATAACATCACCAATTTCGGAAAATGGTATAAAGTCCATATTTTCGTCGGCGATTTTATATTCACGGACGGTGGCGTTTGGCGCAACCGCGCCAGATGCAAATGATGCGACCGTTTTTCCGTGCCACGTATCTGGGCCGGCGTCCAGTACAGCGATTTCTGTGCCACGACCGGTAAAACCACGTGCCAATGACCACGCCAGACGAATTGTATTATATTGATCCAAATTGCGCTGGTACGATACTTCTTGGCGAATACCGGCCAGATGAGCCGTATCAACGTCGCCGCCGACATAATTATATATACTGCGCGTGGGCTGAACGTATGTCGCGTTTGGGGTGCTGCCGTGCGCAGAACCGTCGCCACCACCCAGTGACAGACCGACCAGCGCAATGGCACTGGCCGCGATTGTGGACGTGCCAATCAGCGCGACGCCGCCACCGAAAAACATACTGCATTCATCGGGATTATTGTGGCGATATGTCGGATTTGTACAGTCGCGTGCCGCCATGGAATTACCCGTTGATATTCCAATAATTACGGTTGCGGTCAAAATGCGTCGCCATAAACTCATATGCGAATTGTAGACACGTAAAATATTTTTGTCAACCTGTGATTTTATATTTGAATTTATTCATTTTTGTCAATTTGTGCTTGATTTTTATGGGTGTTTGGTTTAGTATCGGGGTACACGTGCAAGCGTGAAGAACACAGTCGTTGGGCTATTTTCTGTCTGGGTTTGCGAAAAATCTGGTATGGCGTCCACGACGAGGATAACAACAGAAAAAGGAAAAAATCATGGCATTGCCTACATTTACTATGAAACAGTTGATGGAAGCGGGCGTCCATTTTGGTCACCACACACGTCGCTGGAATCCGTTGATGACACCGTATGTTTATGGGGTCAAAGATAAAATTCACATCATCAATTTGAACAAAACTGCACCGTTGCTGTATCGTGCGTTGGTTGCATTGGAAGCAATCACAGCCGCCGGTGGCAAGGTTCTGTTTGTTGCGACCAAGCATCAGGCCAAAGACATTGTCAAAGATGCGGCCGAACGTTGCGGTCAATACTATGTCAATAACCGCTGGTTGGGTGGTATGTTGACAAACTGGACAACGGTTTCGCAGTCAATTCGCCGTCTGAAAAAGATGGAATCCGATATCGAAAATGCTGACAAATTGGGCTTGACCAAGAAAGAAGTCGGCGTTATGACCAAAGAAGTTGAAAAACTGCGTGAAATCTTTGGTGGTATTTTGGAAATGCACGGCACACCACAGGCGATGATTGTCATTGATGTTCCACGTGAAATCAATGCAGTCCGCGAAGCGCGCAATCTGGACATTCCAACAATCGCTATCTGCGATACAAACGCGAATCCAGAATTGGTTGATTACCCAGTACCAGGTAACGACGACGCGGCACGTGCAACACAGTTGTACTGTGACCTGTTCGTTGATGCAATCCTGTCCGGTATTGAAAAACGTCTGGGCGGTGCGGCTGGTAAAAAGGTCGAAGCAGACATGTCTGCGGCCGATGATTTCGAAGCGGGCGTAAAAGACAAAGAAGCACGTCAGAAATCCAAGACATCAGAAGCACGCGCAGAACGCCGTGGCAAATTGGCCGACAAAGCCGACAAATAAGGTCATTACAGAATGAGCAAATATAGCGACGCCCCATCACTGGATTCAATCAGAAAAATGCTGGATGAACGTGGTGAGTATATCACATCGTCGGCGGGCGTTCGCTATTTTGCCAAGAACATGTTTTATCAGGGCGATGTCGTTGCATACATGTGCATCGACAAAATCACTGGTCAATGCATGGGATATGTGGCGTGCGTGCATGGGGTGTATGGCCCATTGGCACGTGACGCCAGTAATGCAATTCAGCGTGCGCGTTGCGTCGCGCGCGCGGCCAAGTACCAGAAATTACTTAAAATCAAAAACTATATCCTAGGGGGAAAACTATGGCAGAAATAACAGCAAAAATGATTCAGGAACTGCGCGAAAAAACAGCCGCAGGTATGATGGACTGCAAAAAGGCCTTGGTTGAATCAAATGGCGATATCGAAGCTGCGGCGGACTGGCTGCGTCAGAAAGGTATTGTCAAAGCAGCGTCCAAAGCCGGCCGTGTTGCGGCATCGGGCTTGGTTACCGTTGTAAAATGCGATAACATGGGCTGTGTTGTTGAATTGAACGCCGAAACGGACTTTGTTGCGAAAAATGACAAATTCCAGAAATTGGTTGCAGATGTTGCGTCCAAGGCATTGGAACTGGGCGGCGATTTCGACGCCACATTGGCCGCGGTCAAAGATGATATCGCAGCGACTATTTCCACAATCGGTGAAAATATGAACCTGCGCCGTATTGCCAAGGTTTCAGGTCAGCACATTTACACATATATTCACAACGCATTGGTTCCAGGCATGGGCCAGATTGGTGTTGCGGTTGCAATCGATGGTGATTCTGACAAAATTGATGAAATCGGTAACAAGATTGCAATGCACATTGCTGCAAACAAACCAGAATTTATGACAATCGCTGATGTTGACCCAGCCGCCGTTGAACGCGAAAAGAAAGTGTTCATTGAATCTGGCGCAACCGCTGGCAAACCAGAGGCCGTTGTTGAAAAGATGGTTCAGGGTCGTATCCACAAATACTATGCGGAAACTGTTCTGGAAGAACAGCCATTCGTTATGGACCCATCCAAGACAGTCAAAGAAGTTGTTGCCGAACACGGTGGCAAACTGGCCGGTTATGCATATTACGTACTGGGCGAAGGTATCCAGAAACGCGAAGATAACTTGGCGGACGAAGTTGCAAAAATGTTGGCATAATACAACATTTGATAAACATAAAAAATACCGCCGCTTGGCGGTATTTTTTATGAAGGCAATTTGCGCTTTTATCAACTGGATTGCCACGCGTCGCTACGCTCGCTCGCAATGACAGAGATTCTAGAACGTGTGTCGCCTGCGGGCTAACGCCCTTGCCGCATCCTGCGCTTCGCTTGGATTCATTGCGAGTGTAACGAAGCAATCCAGTAAATAGTGTTGCGTAGCACTGTTGTTTACGCGCCGTCGCGATATAAAACATTTGCGCGGGGGTCGAAACTCTGCTAGCATTGTGAGCATAAGGAATTTGCAAATGAAAAATGAATTATTACAGGAATTAGAGGCGCGCGGTTTTATCAATCAGGCGTCTAATATGGATGCGCTGAATGATGCGTTAAATGCGGGGCATGTGACGGCGTATTGGGGAACTGACCCAACGGGGGATTCATTGCATGTTGGGCATTTGGCGTCGCTGATGCTGATGCGTTGGTTCCAGAAATACGGTCATCGCCCAATCGCGCTGGTTGGTGGCGCGACGGGGCGTATTGGTGACCCGTCTGGTCGTGACAAGGGGCGTCCGATGCTGACCGACGAACAAATTGAACATAACTGTGCAGGGTTGCGTCATTCAATCGAAAAATTTATTCATTTTGATGGCACGCCAACGGGCGCGGTGATGGTTGATAATAACGAATGGATGTCGGGGTACAGCCATATGGATTTCCTGCGCGAATTTGGAACGGACTTTACCGTGCCACGTATGCTGGGTATGGAAAGTGTCCGCCGCAGATTGGAAAATGGTATGACGTTCTTGGAATTTAACTATATGACATTCCAAGCGGTCGATTTCCTGACCTTGTATAAAAAATATGGTTGCACGGTGCAACTGTGTGGTGCAGACCAATGGGGCAACTGTGTTATGGGTGTTGAACTGGTGCGAAAAAAATGTGGCAAAGAGGTTTTTGTCCTGTCGACCCAGTTGATTACGGACGCCAACGGCAACAAGATTGGCAAATCCGCCGGCAACGCCGTGTGGGTGAACGAAGATAAAACGTCGCCATATGAATACTATCAGTATTTCCGCAATACGCCGGACGATTTGGTTGAAAAGTTCTTGAAGATTTTCACCGAAATCCCATTGGACGAAATTGCATGTCTGGCCGCGGCCCAAGGTGCGGAACTGAACGCGGTAAAGCGCGTGTTGGCATTTGCCGCAACGGAAATCGCGCACGGTCATGATGCGGCGGTTGCGGCCCAAGATGCGGCGGACGCATTGTTTGGTGGTGGCGCAAAATCCGAAAATATGCCAATGGCCCAAATCGAATTTGATGCGGCAATGGGTATCTTGGATTTCTTGTGCACGGCGGGATTATTCACGTCCAAGTCCGAGGCCCGTCGTAACGTGGAACAGGGTGGTATTCAACTGGATGGTGAAAAAATCACAGATCCAAAACATGTCGTTGCACCGGCGGACGAAATCATCGTGCAAAAGGGCAAAAAAACATTCCTGCGCGTTGTGAAAAAATAATGAAGAAATTGATGCTGTTTTTGATGGTTGCATTGGCGACGTGCCCTGTGCGCGCCACCAGTGAACTGTCACGCATCAACGCACAAATTGAACAGACCAAGGCGCAGAATAAAAGATTGACCCAGCGGGTTCAGACATCTGAACGCGAGGTTGCGTCCACAAAAAAGAAACTGGTGCGCGCCGGCGAACAGGTCAGCAATTTGGAAGAACAACGTGGCGCGGTCGCGCGCAAAATTGCGGATTTAGACGCCCAGCGTGACAAATTGCAAAAATCATTGGATGCAAATCAGACACGTATTTCTGATGCGGCGGCCAGTATTCTGTTCGTGGCATCGCACCCCAGTTTTGATACCGACAATATGCGCGAGTATGTCTTGACGTCGGCGGTGCTGTCGGGGGCGGCGGCGCGGTTTGATGACCAGATTCAAACCGCAACCAAACAAATCCAAGAACTGGCGAAAATCCGCGATGCGCGCGCGATTGAAAAGGAAAAATTAGACCGCACCGCGAAAAAATACGCGGCGGAAAAGAACCAGTTAGATAAATTGCTGCGCACGCGTGCCGCGCAAAACGAACAGTTAAAGAGCGAGCAGGCCGCCCTGCAAAAAAAATTGCGCGAACTGTCGGCGCGCGCAAAAAGTATTTCTGAATTGTCCGCCGGCGTGGGGAGTTCGCAAATGTCAGGTGATGCACGTTTTTCATATCGCAAATTGAACCAGCCGGTGCGCGGTCGCGTGGTGGTGCACTTTGGCGAAAAAACCGCATTGGGTTTGAAATCAGATGGTTGGCGTATTCGCACGCGTGGCGATGCGCTGGTACTGGCGCCGGCGGATGGCACGGTTAAATTCGCCGACAGTTTTCGCGGTTTTGGTCGTGTTGTGATTATGTCGCACAAGAACGGGTATAACACGGTTATGACCAATCTGGGGGATATTGACGTTATGGTGGGGCAAGATGTTCTGGCGGGTGAACCGATTGGACGTATGAATCCCGACAGGCCAGAAATGTATTTGGAGGTTCGCCGTGGCGACGCCGCGGTCGACCCCGCCCGATTGTTCAAGGAAGAATAACACTATTAGTGATATAGTGATTCAGTGATAAAGTGATAGAGTGAAAGTCCGCCGAATGGCGCGGACATTTTTATGTGGCGAAAAATTGTAAATTTTTGGTTCAAATCTTGTTGACGGCATGTGGGGGTATGAATTATAATTACATGTACAGATAATGTAGGAAATGTAAAAATCATGAATCGTAACGCGTTGATTTTACTATCTTTTTTCTTGGCGGGGGGGGGCGTTGCTGGAATGGCGAATGCCGCCGTCGCTGAACCTGGTACACCAGACAGCGGTGGACTGGCCGCGGTCAGTTATGTAAAAACAATCACAAATGCGTTAAAGACCACGCTGACCGCGTCCATTGATGCCAAGGAAGACGCGTCCAACAAAACAACCACTATTTCATCCAGTTCAACCGATACCCAGTATCCATCGGCGCATGCGGTTTATTCGGCGGTATCAAATCGTGTTGATACTGCGTCATCGGCGGTGCAAACTATGGCGGGCAAGTATACTGTTTCTGGGGCGTTGATTGTGCCCGACCAACCATTACCAACAGAATAAGGGGGCGATGGGTGCTGCGCCGCGTATTCAGATTTTTACTGTGTATGACATTTGCATTGAGTGTTACGGTCGCGCCCGCCGCCGTCGCTGAACCTAGCAAATCGGAATCCCCCGCTGTGAATGTCAAATATATTCATGATGCGATTTTGGCAAAGTGGAATGTTTCTGTGGGGTATAATTCAGCATTGACGAACAAATCGGTTGCGGCGAATATGAAATACTTGCTGGCGGCGGTTGATGTTGCCAATAAAAAGATTGGCGGTTCGTCCAAGGTATATTCGGGCACATCGTATGCCACGTCATACGCTGTGAATAAACGAACGGCGGACAATGCAATTAAAAACCTGATTAAAAAGCCGCGCACATTCCCATTTACCGCAACCACCAGCAGCACCAGCAGTTTCAGTTTCAAGATTGCCGCTGCGGGCGAATTCTGGGTTGACTGGGGCGATGGCACCGCGGTAGAAACAATAACCAAGACCGATACAAACACTCGAAACATTAGTCATACATACACCACGGCGGGCGCGTACGCTGTGCGCATTGGCGGCCGTGCAACGGGGTACGCGTCGTCTTATAATGAGTCAAACGCCGCAATCAGTTTTAAGAATAATAAAAACTTGGCAAAAATCAGTGGCAGCTTGGGTGAAATATTCCCAACGGTAAATGGGCGGCGTCCGATTTTTCATAGTACTTTTTATGGTTGCACCAATCTGACGGGCAGCATACCAGAAAAACTATTTTCAGGAATTTCTGGCGCGCCGGCGGTCTATATGTTTGCCAGCACATTCAGGGGCAGTTCCGGTCTGACGGGGTCAATACCGTCTGGACTGTTTGGAAATATATCTGGCGCACCTGCTGCATATATGTTTGACGGGACGTTTAATGGGTGCACTGGTCTGACGGGCGAAATTCCATCGGGATTGTTTGGCGAACTGTCTGGCGCACCAGCGCCCAGCATGTTTGGCGGTACTTTCAGGGGCTGTTCCGGCTTGACGGGTTCAATACCGTCTGGACTGTTTGGAAATATAACTGGCGCACCCGCTACATATATGTTTGACGCCACATTTAATGGATGCAGTGGTCTGACAGGCGAAATTCCATCGGGATTGTTTGGCGAACTGTCTGGCGCGCCAGCATACAGTATGTTTGGCGGCACATTCAGGGGATGTTCCGGTCTGACGGGCGAGATACCGTTGGGGTTATTTGGTAATTTATCTGGTACATTACAAAACAATATGTTTACCCATACATTTAATGGGTGCAGTGGCCTGACCGGTAAATCAGCACGGAGTCCAGATGGCACGTATTTGTATAATGCATTCGCGTCGGCAACATCAACACAGGTCGGTGATATGTACACCGGCACGTGCTTGGAAGATAACGCGTCAATCCCATCAACGTGGGGTGGCAAGGCGTGTACGTATGTTGAACCAGAACCGGAATACCCGTTTGAGTTGACAGTGCAATCGTATGGAAAGTACCAGTTTGATATTTCTGCGGCGGGGACATTTTATGTCAACTGGGGCGACGGCAGCGCATTTCAGAAAATAGAAAAGACCGATACAACCAGACAAACAATCAGTCATACATACGCCAGCAATGGCACATATACGGTCAAACTGGCGGGTCAGGCAACCGCATATTCAACCAGTGAAACCACCGCCGCCGTAAGTTTTAAGGAGGATATTGACCACGACTATTATATGCTAAAAGGTATTAGTGGCAGTTTGGGGGCGATATTCTCAACCCTGTCCGATGGCAGCCAACCACGTTTTTATAATACGTTCAGTTGGTGTAGTGGCTTGGCCGGTGAAATTCCAGAAAACCTGTTCGCCGGCATACATGGCGCGCCGGTCAGCAATATGTTCAGCGGCACATTTGACAGGTCTGAATTGACGGGTAGTATCCCAGCAAACCTGTTTGCAGGGATTCACGGCGCACCAGCTGAAGGTATGTTTAGTGGTACATTCGCCTGTTCTAGAATAACGGGAATCCCAGCAAACCTGTTTGCAGGAATTTCTGGCGCGCCAGCTGAAGGTATGTTCGATCGTACATTTGACAATTGCTTCTGGCTGACGGGCGAGATTCCATCTGGTTTATTCGGTAATTTATCTGGTGCGCCAGCGCGCGAGATGTTCAGCTACACATTTAGCAATTGCACCGGTCTGACGGGCGAGATTCCATCTGGTTTATTCGGTAATTTATCTGGTGCGCCAGCGC